>Ga0183098_10038_pt1 | contig 637881 bp, 657 predicted proteins | sample BioMet9_FD_128884 | JGI IMG/M metagenome (GOLD analysis project Ga0183098, IMG submission 128884) | Microbial communities from bioreactor (seeded with sewage sludge) at Lawrence Berkeley National Lab, California, USA - Biofuel... | ecosystem: Engineered > Bioreactor > Anaerobic > Unclassified ...
ATCTGCTAAAGAAAAGTGGCCGACTATTTCTAGAATTCTACGACATTTGATATTGACCGAAACAACTTTTAAGAGAAAAAGGCCTTAAATACAGGACTTGTCATCCACAAAATTGTTTACTGTTCGATAATTATAAGGCATAGATATCCGTATTTACTCACAAAAAATCAGATTCATAAAAAGCAGACTCAGTTTATATACTGATTTTCTGCTTTCACGCTATATATTATTCATATTCACTTGATTTTATCTGAGCGATATATAATATTCCCTGATTTTCCATCAAGGCGAATTCCGGTCTTAGGATCCATCGGTTCCGCCATCCATACATGTTCGCCCATATATTCAAAAGGCAGATGTGCATCGGTACCATTCAAGATTTTCTGTGCTGTCTCCAGGTTCTCTTCGGTAATGGATTTTGGCGATGCACAGGTCCCATGCTGACGTAGCACATACTCAAAGCGGTCTTCATAGCTCTGCAGTTTCTTTAATGTACTGCAGTATCCGGCAACCGTAGATGACTCCGGTTTGAACATGAATGTGCACACACCGCATGCATCACCGAATAATACTGTCCTGTCTTCCTTGACCAGAAGGACCATGATGCCCTGTGTATGTCCTGGCGCACTGATTGTTTCCACTGTGCATTTTCCCAAATCAAATACCATACCGTCTTCCAGATCTTTAAAGACGCCTTTAAAATCGCCCTGGAAATCACTGTCTGCATAGACATCTATATCCGGCACCGATCTTTTCAACATTGTCCGGCGCAGATTGATATCTGTCTTTGTCCAGTACATGTCTCTGTCCTTCTCATTGAGATAGACCTCATCCCATTGTGCAATCCCATTGGCGTGATCCGCATGTCCATGTGTAATGATGACTTCATACGGCAGCTGAAAAGTTCCTTCAATATATCCCCGCAGGTCGCCGACACCATATGCTGTATCTACCAGAAGTCCTCTTTCCTGACCCTTGATATAATACATGCACGCATCCCCTAAGCCGCGGACACGGTAGATATGAGAACTGACCTGTTCATTGGTAAAATTAACTTTCATAGCTGTTCCTCATTTCCATGGTAATGGACCAATTCAATCTGATGCGTATTTACATAATTGTTGATTTCTTCACTGCAGAGAACTGCCAGTTCCTGGACACGTGGGAAACACAGCGATGACTTGCGATAGAGGTCAAGATCAGCAAAAGCTGGATGTGCCATGATTTCAATATCCGTATCTTTGTACTGCTCCAGGATATTGATCAGCTGCTGCGGTTCCTTCGAACCGAAGAACTCCTTCACAAACTGATAATGATTATATCTTCGTAAAGGCAGATGATATTCCTCGCTCAGACGCTTTGCGGCTGCCAATGCTTCCGGTGTTGCGTCATGAACACTGTGATGAGAGTCTAAATGCGTCGGCATTTTCTGGAATACTTCAATGAATTTTTCAATCTGTGCCTTCCATTCATTGTAGATTTCAGTATAGTCAGGATCATGTTTCCACACCTCAGTCCGGCCATGATAGAATTCACCGGTTGCTGGATCAGTCAGTGTTTGACTCTTCGTCAGCGGGCTTTCCAACATCAAATTCAAATGAACCCCAATACCAAGATCTTTACAGTCCTTGGTCAATACGGCGCTTTCATTTATGTATTCTGAGTTCATCAATGCCGTTGTCGAACGAAGAATGCCGCGATGATACCCTTCCAAGATTCCTTCTGTCACACCTCTTGTATAGCCAAGGTCATCACCATTTACGATCAGTTTCATACTTATTCCCTTTCTTTACAATGAGGTAAAGCACTGCCGAAGCAGTGCTCTACAATTGATGAACGACTATGCTGCCTGTTTTTCCGCTTCCTGCTTTTCAGCATTTTCCTTTTCCTGTTCAACAAGCTGTTTATCATAAGTCTTGATGAATGGGTAAACAATTGGAATATCGACCACGAACAGCAGTGCCCATAAGATGATTGTCTTGGCATCGCCTGTCGCTAGGAATGCCTGTAATGGACCTGGAACTGTAAATGGCAGCGTGATGTAGAATCTGCCGACAATATTAGCGGCAGCGCAGAGATAATATACTGTGGTATTGATAATGCCGCAGAGAAGCAGTGGGATGTATGTGTAGACATTCAACACAGTAGGCAGGCCGAAGATCGAAGGCTCATTGATGTTGAATAATGATGGAACAATGGCAACCTTGGCAATAGAGCGAGCCTGGTTGGATTTGCACCAGAGGAAGATGACAAGCAGGATGACGTTATATGTGATCCAGTTGCCGAAGACTGAGTTCATAGCACCAGCATAGATATATGGAAGTGTTTCGCCGTTGACAACTGCTTCTGCGTTTGCTGCAAGAGCTGCAGTTGTAATCGGTGTTGTAACAACTGAAAGCATGTTGGCACCATGAATGCCGAAGAACCAGAATGTTGTCATCAGGATGTTGATCAATAAGACTGACGGCAGAGAACCAGTTGCTCTCATTAAAGGCTGGAAGATTGTATAGACCAGACTGGCAAAGCCTGCACCGGTCCAGGCAGTCAGACCTGCATCTACAAGAAGCATGAGAATGACTGTGAAGCCTAATGGAAGCAGAACATTGAATGGAGCTGCAACATTTGGCGGAACAGAATCAGGAAGCTTGATGACGATATGACGCTTCTCAAAGAAATGTGTTATTTCAACTGTAATGATGGCAACCAGCATTGCTGAGAACATATATGCAGCACCCAGCTTGCCAATCTTCAGAGAAGTTGTTTCCAGATCGACAGCACCTGATACACATAAGTAGACAAGCAGTGAAGCAATCATGTTATTGATGCCGTCCATCTTATAAGACTTTGCCAATGTGTAGGATACACCGCATACAACATAGACAGCGATGATGCCGATAGTCATGTAGTAAGGGATCATCAATACACTGGCATTGGCAGCTGCGAATGCTTTCCAAGCCAATAGGAATGCATAGAAGAAGTTGCTTAATTCTGTAATTGTTGCTGGGATTGGCGGTACGGCAATCAGGATTGCGATACCTCCGATAATTGTTGCTGGGATCAGGACTGTTAATCCGTCACGGATGGAGGCAAGATGTCTCTGGTTGGAAATCTTCATACCAATTGGTACGATGTACTTCTGCATCCAGTCTGACATTTTGTCCATGAATGTTTTTTTACCTGCTGTTTCTGACATTTCAATTCCCCTTTCATCATTTTTTAATGTCGCGCAGCCCGCAGCACCATTTACCGCCAGTCGAATCTGATCCAGGATTGCATCTGCTTTACCTGAAGCGAAGGCATCTGGATTGATATCCAGGATTTTGATGTCCTCGTAAGGAGCAGCCAGCTCCTCGATTTTTCTGCGGTCATAACCAATCTGCGGCGCAATGAGAATCATGTCGTATTTGGCGACAACAAGAGGTAATTCACTGATCGGCTTCGCTTCGAAGATCCATTGTTCATCTTCATGAAGGCCCTTTTTCATCTTTTGTGCCAGCAGGCTCGTAGAAGCTCCGGCAGCACAGATCAGCAGAATCGTTTTCTTGTCTTTCATATTCTCACCTCATCTGCAACTACATCATAGACAATCAAAAATGATGAAGATGTAATCAAGTTCCTTTTCAAAAAGGAACTTTGTGATTTTGTCATATCACAGTTTGTTTCTTTAATTATGCTATTATAATTTGAGAAATAGGGATATAGAAAATGAGATATGACAAAATAGACAACATTCTTCATGCACTCATGTCTTCCCCTGATTATCAGACCAGCAAAGACCTGGCAGTGAAGTGGAATACATCTGAAAAAACAGTGCTGAAATACCTGAATATCTTGAAGTATGAGGTTGAGGATCATGGTGCTGTACTGGATATCCGTCATGGAACAGGTACGAAGCTGATTATCAAGGATCCAGTTGTTTTCAACCAGTATCTGGCTGAATTCTCCTCTGAGGAAAAGGGCATACTGAATAATCCGCAGACAAGAAGATCCTATGTCCTGATGCGCTTATTGACCAATGGAGACTATATCAGTCTCTATGACCTGGCAGATGAGCTTTATATCTCACCTTCCCTGTTAAGAAATATTATCCGATCCCTCAAGGAAACGGCACAACAATACAATCTGGAACTGGAGAATTCTCACCAAAATGGTTACCGGATCACTGGCAAAGAAGTGGATATTCGCCACTGTCTGACCAGGGAATGTAAAGATGAATCCGCAATGAGTTCTGTCTTAGTTGGTGCCAAGTTCAATGACAATCAGATCTCCTGCGTATCCAATATTGTGTCCAAGAGCCTGCAGTACTATGGAATCTCCTTAAGTGACAAGGGCATCAGTGCCCTCGCTCTGCATATCATGATTGCCATCAACCGGATTGAAACAAATAATACTGTAAATATGCCGGATGAGTTTGCCCTGCTGCAGCTGAAAGGATCACCGGAATACTTTGTAGCCAATCGGATCAACCGTGATTTGAAGGATACGCTTGGTATTTCTCTGCCGGAGAATGAATTAATGTATCTGACCCTGCATATCAACGGCAAGCAGCGCTTTGTCAGCCATCATAAGATCCAATTCAAGGTAACAGAAGATGACATCATCTTTTATAACCGTTTCCTGCGTAATATTTATAAGTACAGTGATGTGGATTTCTTTGAAGATGAAGAACTTCGCATTACGTTATTGAACCATATCATTCCATTCCGCAACCGCGTCAACAATAACCTGCAGATTACAAAATCAGAGATGGCAGGAATTCAAAATGAATTCCCATATGCCTATGAACTGGCTCTGTATGGTCTTTCCATGTTCAAGGAAGGGCAGATTTCTTCTGCTGAGATTTCCTACTTTGCACTGCATCTTGAGCTGAGCCTGGAAAAGAACAAGCAGTCAGAAGTCCAGTACAATATCGGCATCATCTGCAAAGATGTCACGACGATTTATCATATCGCGTCCTTTAAGCTGGATCGTGATCTTCATGACCTGATTGGTTCACTGACCTTTATCAAGGTGTCTGATCTTGAGCGCATTCAGTCCGCATCCTCCAGCAATTATGACTTGATTCTGAACATGACAGATATTCCCGTGAACATTCCTGTCAAGACACTCAGCATCTCCAACTTTATTACCGATGAAGAAATGTCCCAGATTCGAAATACACTGACTGGACTGTCCAGTGAGCAGAAAATCACCAGTTTGTGCGACCCGGCTTTATTCATGAATCTGGAGGATGTCCATGATCAGAAGGAGATCCTGAAGAAGATGATTGCTCACATCAAAAAAACCATCAGTCTTCCTGATGATTTTATGGAACGTGTATTGTCCAGAGAAAAACTGGGTCCTACTGAATTTGACAACGGCATCGCCATCCCGCATCCATTAGATACATCAGATGTTCCAGACTTTTTGGCAATTGCCAAGCTGAAAGAACCTGTCTTTTGGAATAGAAAAGAAGTCAAGCTGGTCTTTCTGCTCAGTGCCTCCAGTGCTTCAAATTCTGCCTGGTTCATGGATCATATTTCCAAAGCAATTCAAAGCAATGTTTCTGCACAGACACTGCAGAATGCAGAGGACTATCACAGCTTCATGATGATCTTCATGCAGCTATAAGATCATAGATGCAGCAGTGACTACCAGCGGCAGCGTAATCAGGCATAATAATGTAGACATGCATACATTTTCCACCGCTTCCGTATAACTCTTCTCATACTGCTGAGCAAAGATTGCTGCATTCGAGCCAACTGGGCAGGCTGAAGCAATCAGAACTGCCAGCTTAATATTCAGTGTCCCAAAAGGAATGACCCAGAATACAAACATCGTAATCAACGGAATCAAGACCAGTCTGAACAGTGATACTGTCCAGACTTCTTTTTTGGCAAACATCCTGCCTAGATCTGACTGAGCTAAAAACACGCCGGAGACAATCATCGCAAGAGGAGTATTCAGTCCCTTGATGGAACTGAACAAAGTGGAAGCCATCTCAGGACACGGTACATTCAAAAAGTACAGGAACAGTCCAATCACAACTGAAACAACAATTGGATTCTTGATCACTGCTTTCAGATTCATTACTTCCTTGTTGCCTGAGATCATATACACTCCAAAGGTCCACTGCAGGGCATTGATCAATACAATCATGATGGAAATATAGAATACCGCATCACTGCCCAAGACTGCCTGTACCAAGGGAATGCCGATAAAACCGGCATTGGAGAAAGCTGTACTGAAGCAGCTGATGCCGTTTCTTTTTCCAAAGATCAGCCAGCTGATAAAGACAGCCAGGAACATGCATACTGCCGAGATGGCAGCTGACTGAACTAACGCAGTTGTTTTTTCAGGAGTCCGTTCAATCCAGAAGCTGGAGATGATGACCACTGGAATTACAATGTAAAGAAGGATTTTACCAATATCTTTACTGCCCTGGTTTGTGATCATCTTCTTCCTGAACAAGAAAAATCCGACACCCATCAACACAAACATGATTACAATTTGTTTCAATAGAATCATTCCGATTTCCATAATCGTCCCTCCTGACCATAAAAATTTTAACAACATTAAAGATTTGCTTCTGTAACATCCTTCTGTTTCAAAACAGAACTATTCTGTCATCTCCTGTGTAAAGTTTTTGTAAACCATTAAAATTTTATTGACATTTATTTCTGTATCATGCATCATACAAATCATGGATGCTCTCTTTGGAATATGAGGTCTCCATAGCAATTTCTCGAACCACTTTCCTGTCATTCAGGAAAGTCAAGGCCATACGGACAGCCGGGTTCACTGCCGATTGGCGGTCATTCCGCCTTATTGATAGAGTTAAAAGCTCAAATTTTATAAGTTGGTTACTTTACAACCAAAACTGCGTAACTGCGCAAACTTGTGAAACGGTCAATAAGAGTAGTAAAAGTATATTGCTATATAGACTCTGTATGCCAAAAATCCATCTCTAATCTATGAACTCGGGCATTCTTATAGAACCATCTTTTTGATGGGAATATCAGAGGGTGCTTTGCGGGTGCGCATGCATTGGAGATTAACACTGAATGATCAGTCTAGGATAAACACAAGCTGCGATTTTTACGACTTGTGTTTTTTTTCGAGGTAGATATGAAAGATAAAATCCTAGATCAGAACCGTGCACCTCTCTATGAAGCATTGCAGTCTTTCCGTGATATGCGGGTCGTTCCTTTTGATGTCCCGGGACATAAGCGCGGCCGGGGCAATCCTGAATTGACTGATTTTCTTGGCGAAGCCTGTGTCAGTATTGATGTCAACAGCATGAAGCCCTTAGATAATCTATGTCATCCTATCTCTGTCATCCGTGAAGCAGAAGCTTTAACTGCTCAGCTGTTTGGTGCACAGAATGCTTTTCTGATGGTCGGAGGCACGACATCTTCTGTACAGACGATGATCCTTTCCACCTGCAAGCGCGGAGACAAGATCATTCTGCCAAGAAATGTCCACCGCAGTGTGATCAACGCATTGGTCCTCTGCGGCGCAATCCCTGTTTATGTCAATCCAGAAGTTGATCTGCGCTTAGGCATCTCTTTAGGAATGAAGCGTGACCAAGTTGCCAAGGCCATTGCCGATCATCCGGATGCAGTGGCAGTCTTAGTCAACAATCCAACATACTATGGCGTCTGCAGTGATCTGAAGGCCATTGTTGATATGGCACATGCTGCCGGCATGTACTGCCTGGCGGATGAAGCACATGGAACGCATTTCTACTTTGGCGATCAGATGCCGTTATCGGCAATGGCAGCCGGTGCAGACATGTCTTCTGTCTCCATGCATAAAAGCGGCGGATCACTCACCCAGTCAAGCCTTCTGCTGATTGGACCAGCCATTCCGGAAGGATATGTACGTCAGATCATCAACTTGACCCAGACCACCTCAGCAAGCTACCTCCTCATGGTCAGCCTGGATATCAGCCGAAGGAACCTGGCGAAGCGCGGGAAAGAGACCTTTGAGAAGGTCGTTGAAATGGCTGACTATGCCAGAGAAGAAATCAACGCCATCGGTGGCTACTATGCCTTCGGGAGTGAATTGATCAACGGAGATTCAGTCTATGATTTTGATCCGACCAAGCTCAGTATCCATACCCGCGATATTGGTCTGGCAGGAATTGAAGTCTATGACCTTCTCCGCGATGAATATAATATCCAGATTGAATTCGGCGACATCGGAAACATTCTTGCATACCTGTCCATCGGTGACCGCATTGGAGAAGTAGAGCGCCTAGTCAGTGCCTTGGCCGAAATACGAAGACGTCACCAGCGAAGCGTGACTGATATGTTAAGTCAGGAATATCTGCAGCCGGAAGTCGTCATCAGTCCCCAGGAAGCCTTCTATGCCCCAAAGAAGAGCGTTCCGCTGGAAGAGAGCATTGGTGAAGTATGCAGTGAATTCATCATGTGCTATCCGCCGGGCATCCCAGTTTTGGCACCAGGAGAAAGAATTACAGAAGAGATCATTCAGTACATTCTCTATGCCAAGGCGAAAGGCTGTTCCATGACTGGACCGGAAGATCCAGATATTGAAAGAATCAATATTCTTGAAGGAGATTACTGCCATGGATCTTTGGTTCAGTGAGTTTCATACACCAGATGTCAAACACAGCATTCGCGTGACAAGACATCTCTATTCTCAACAGAGCAGATATCAGCAGATTGATATTTTTGAAACCCCGGAATTTGGCAAGGTCCTGACTCTGGACGGCAATGTACAGCTGACTGAACGTGATGAATTCATCTACGATGAAATGATTACGCATGTGCCGATGTCCGTACATCCAGAGATTAAGGATATTCTAGTCATTGGTGCCGGTGACGGCGGCGTTGTCAAAGAACTGACCCGCTACAGCACCATCGAAAAGATTGACTTAGTCGAAATGGATCCGCTTGTCCTGGAGGCATGCCGCACCTATCTGCCGGAGAACTCCTCCAAGCTTGATGATTCACGCGTGCATATCTATTTTGACAATGCTCTGCGCTATATCCGCAAGTGCCATGCGGCCTATGACTTGATCATCGTTGACTCCACTGATCCCTTCGGTCCTTCCGAAGGCTACTTCACTCGAGAGTTCTACGGCATCTGCTACAACGCTCTGCGTGAGGACGGCATCATGGTCAATCAGCAGGGAAGTCCTTTCTTCCATCATGATGCAGACGCCATGCGCCGCAGTCATCAGAAGATTGTCAGCACGTTTCCGATCAGCCGCGTCTACCAGGCACACATTCCAACCTATGCAGCCGGCTATTGGCTGTTTGGCTTTGCGTCCAAGAAATACCATCCGCTGGATGACTTCCATCCTGCTGATTGGAACGCTCTCAGCTTAACTACAGATTACTACACGACCCGGCTTCATATCGGATCGTTCTATCTGCCGGCTTTTCTAGAAAAAATGTTAATGGAGGTGGAAAAATGAAGCAGAATATTGAAACATTCATCGGCTGTGACAGTGAATATGCTGCATCAGAGATTGTTCTCTTCGGTGCTCCGTTTGATTCTACGACCAGCTTCCGTCCAGGTACTAGATTCGGTCCCGCAGCTATCCGCCACGAGAGCTTTGGCATTGAAACCTACAGTCCATACCAGGACAGGGATCTGACCGACAGAAAGATCTATGATGCCGGCAATCTGGAGCTGCCATTCGGCAGTCCGGAAGATGCTCTGACAATGATTCAGGAAACAGCAGAAGAGATACTGCATGATGGCAAGCTGCCGCTCATGCTGGGTGGAGAGCATTTAGTAACACTAGGCTCGTTCCGTGCTGTCTATGAAAAGTATCCCGATGTCCAGGTCATCCATTTTGATGCCCACGCAGATCTGAGAGATGACTATTTGGGCACCAGGCTGAGCCATGCCTGTGTCCTGCACAGAATCTATGATCTGGTCGGCGACCGTAAGATCCATCAGTTCTGCATCCGCAGCGGAGAGAAAAGTGAATTCCTCTTTGCCAAGGGACATACGGATATGCATGCATTCAATTTTGTCGGTCTGGATGAAACTGTACAGTCACTTGTCAAAACAAATACACCTGTCTACCTCACAATCGACCTGGACTGTCTGGACCCATCCTGTTTCTGCGGTACCGGTACACCAGAAGCCGGCGGGATCACCTTCCTGCAGTTATTGGAAGCAGTCTTAACAGTATGCAGATGCAACATTGTCGGGGCTGACCTCAATGAACTTGCTCCGATGCTGGATCAAAGCGGAGCTTCAACTGCACTTGCCTGCAAGATCCTGCGTGAACTTCTCTTGGCACTTCCGCGCTAGAAAGGAACCTGATATGTCATTGATCATTCAAAAATTCGGCGGTTCCTCATTGGCGGATGCCGCAAAGATTCAGAAAATCTCCGCAATCATCACCCGCAGTTATGACGCTGGGGATGATGTTGTCGCTGTCCTTTCTGCCCAGGGAGATACAACTGATTTTCTTCTCAGCAAAGCAAAAGAGATTGACCCAGAATGTTCCGGCCGTGAACTTGATGCACTGCTGTCCACTGGTGAACAGATTTCCACTGCTCTGACCGCTCTATGCCTGCAGAAGAAAGGATATCCTGTCATCAGCCTGACTGGCTGGCAGGCGGGAATCCATACCACCGACACTTTCTCTTCTGCTTCTATTACCAAGATTGATACCGCCGTGATTGAAGAACATCTTGCCCAGCGCCAGATTGTCATCATTGCCGGTTTCCAGGGTGTCGATCAAGAAGGGAATATCACCACTCTTGGCAGAGGAGGTTCTGATACAACTGCTGTTGCCTTAGCTGCCTACTTGAAAGCAGATATCTGCCAGTTCTACAAAGATGTGGATGGTGTCTATACCACAGACCCTCACCGTGATGCCTCTGCTGAAAAGATCCAGGAGATCAGCTACGACAACATGCTCCAGCTGATCAATTCAGGCGCCCAGGTCCTGCATGATCAGTCTGTCATCATGGCAAAGGAATATGGCATTGCTTTAGAAGTACGTTCCAGTATTACCGGTGCTCCCGGAACCATCGTAAACAAATAGGAGGATACGAATCTATGAGCCGAGTATTAATTATCGGATGCGGCGGTGTCGCATCTGTTGTCATCCGCAAGTGCTGCCAGCTTCCAGAAGTCTTTTCTGAGATCTGCATTGCCAGCCGTACAGAATCAAAGTGCACTGCTCTCAAGAACAGTCTGGAAGGAAAGACAAAAACGGTCATTACAACAGCACAGGTCAATGCTGACCATGTCGATGAAGTCACTGCATTGATCAATCAGTACAAGCCTGACCTGGTCATGAACATTGCCCTGCCATATCAGGACTTGACCATCATGGATGCATGTCTTGCCTGCGGCGTCAATTATATGGATACTGCCAATTATGAACCGGAAGATACCGAAGATCCTGCATGGCGCGCTGTCTATGAAAAACGCTGTAAAGAAAAAGGCTTCTCTGCCTACTTCGACTATTCCTGGCAGTGGGCATATAAAGAAAAGTTTGAACAGGCAGGTCTGACCGCATTGTTAGGATGCGGCTTTGATCCAGGCGTCACCCAGGCATACTGCGCCTATGCCAAGAAGCACTACTTTGATACGATCGATACAATCGATATCCTGGACTGCAACGGCGGCGACCATGGGTACCCTTTTGCAACCAACTTTAATCCAGAAGTCAACCTCAGAGAAGTCTCCGCTCCAGGCAGCTATTGGGAAAATGGTCACTGGGTCGAGATTGAACCAATGGCCATTAAGCGTGAATATGACTTTGACAAGGTCGGTCAGAAAGATATGTATCTTCTGCATCATGAAGAGATTGAATCTCTGGCTGCCGCTTATCCAGAGGCAAAACGCATCCGTTTCTTTATGACCTTCGGTCAAAGCTACCTGACGCATATGAAGTGCCTGGAAAATGTCGGCATGCTGTCAACTGTTCCAGTAATGTTTGAAGGAAAGGAAATTGTACCAATTAAATTTCTTAAAGCTCTGCTGCCAGATCCAGCCAGTTTAGGTCCTAGGACTCATGGCAAGACAAACATCGGATGCATCATCACAGGCAAAAAGGATGGTATCGAAAAAACATACTACATCTATAACATCTGCGATCATCAGGAATGCTATAAAGAAGTTGAGAGCCAGGCAATCAGTTATACAACTGGTGTACCGGCAATGTGTGGTGCATTGATGCTGCTGAATGGACAGTGGAATCAGAAGGGTGTCCACACCGTCGAAGAATTCAACCCAGACCCATTCTTAGAAGCTCTGGATCAGTATGGACTGCCGAAGACAGAATCCTTTGATCCAGTCCTTGTTGACTGATATGGAATTCGGCAGAACTTCACCCGTCTTTGCCTCTCTGCAGGGTCATCTTCCAGAACAGCTCTTCAAAGACCTTCCAACTCCCTGCTATGTTATTGATGAAGCACAGCTGGAAAGAAATGCAGCAGTCTTAAATCGAGTCAGTGATCATACCGGCGCAAAGATTCTGCTAGCACAAAAGGCTTTCTCCAATTTTACTTTCTACCCTCTGCTGTCTAAGTATTTAGCAGGAACCGAAGCCAGCGGTCTCTACGAAGCGCGCTTAGGCAGAGAGGAGATGCCTGATAAAGAAGTCCATGTATTCTGTGCCGCTTATACGGATGCAGAATTCAACGAACTTCTTTCTTATGCAGATCACATTGTCTTCAACTCAATCCATCAATTAGCAAAATTTGGTTCCTTGGCAAAAGCTTACAATAAAAGTATTGGTCTCCGCATTAATCCTGAATGTTCTACACAGGAAGATTCCCACAGTATTTATGATCCATGTGCTCCTGGAAGCCGCTTAGGTGTGACTCGTTCAGTCTTTGATGCTGAAATAACACCAGAGCTTCTGCTATTACTGGATGGGCTGCACTTTCATACTCTATGTGAACAAAATGCGGACGCCTTAGAACAGACCATGAATGCAGTTGAAAAGAACTTCGGTGATATTCTGCCAGCCATGAAATGGCTGAACATGGGCGGCGGTCATCATATCACCAGACCAGATTACAACATTCCCCTTCTGGAACAGACCATTCTTTCTGTTATTAAGAAATACAACATCGAAGTCTATCTTGAACCAGGAGAAGCAGTAGCGCTGAATGCAGGATATCTTGTATCCAGAGTCTTGGATATAGTTGAGAACCACGGTCAGAAAATTGCCATTCTGGATACCAGCGCCGCCTGCCATATGCCGGATGTCATTGAAATGCCATACCGTCCTCCCCTCTATCAGATGAGCAGCCAAGGATATGCGTACCGCCTGGCAGGACCAACCTGCTTAGCCGGAGACATCATAGGCAGCTATGAACTCAATCAGCCTCTAAAAGAGAATGATATCCTGGTATTTGGTGATATGGCAATCTATACAACATGCAAGAATAATACATTCAATGGCATGCCGCTGCCTGATATCTGGAAGCTGTCCCAGGAAGGCATTTTCCATAAGATCACTGCTTTCGGTTATCATGATTTTAAACAGAGATTAGGTTGAACATCCTCATATAAAAATAAATCGGTGCACGTCCTAAAGACATGCATCGATTATTTTTTCAACATCTCATCAAGCACACTGTAAAGATGTTCTGTATCAATAGGTTTTGCGACATGCGCATTCATTCCTGCATTCATGCAGTTCAGTACATCCTGATCATAGGCATCCGCTGTCATGGCAATGATAGGAATTGTCTTAGCATCCTTCCTATCCATACTGCGGATAATTTCCGTTGCTTCATAGCCGCCCATATTTGGCATATGCACATCCATAAAGACAGCCGCATAGTATTCTTCTTCAGAATTCTTGAACAGATCAACAGCTTCCTGGCCATCACTTGCCAATGTAACTTCTGCACCTTTTTCAGCTAACAGCGTCTTGGCAATTTCCTGATTGAATTTATTGTCTTCTGCGATCAGTATCTTCCTGCCAGTGAAATCATAGTTCGTGATGTTATATGTATCATCTTCATCTTTGATCTTGAAGTCCCTGACAAACGACACATAGAATGTTGTTCCTTTCCCCTGTTCGCTTTCAGCAGAGATGGTTCCATCCATTAGATCTACGTACTTCTTTACGATATATAAACCCAGTCCAGTACCCTCCATGTTATTGGTATTTTGATCTTCCTGTGTAAAGGATTCAAACATCTTCTTCTGAAATTCTTTGGACATGCCGATTCCATTATCTTTGATTACAAACATGAATTTAGCAGAATGATCATTGATCTCTTCATATGTGACATCAAACCAGACTGTCCCGCCTTTTGGCGTATACTTAATTGCATTAGACAGCAGATTCATGAAGATTTCTGACAGTTTGATCTTATCTACCAGAACATAAAGATCATCTGGAACAGTGCTTGAAGAATTGAAAGCAAGCCCTTTTTCTTCCGCAGCTGAGGCAATGACAAGAGTCAAGTTCTCATAGATTTCCTTGGTAGAAGTGAATTCAGGATTCAAAGTCGTTTTCCCACTTTCAATTCTCGATACGGTCAGTGTGTCATTGACAAGATTCTTTAATACCATGGATGACTTTTGAACCTTCTTCAAATACTCCTGCTTTTGATTCACATCATTGGTACGTAATGCAAAGTCTGTAAAGCCGATAATGCCGTTCAATGGTGTACGCATATCATGACTCATCGATGAAAGGAATGTGCTCTTTGCAGCATTGGCAGTTTCTGCGTCATGTATTGCATTTTCAAGATCCTTGTTCTTTTGAGCAATTAAGCGTATGGAATGCTGCCGGTAGAACGAAAGTACCAGCAATCCGATCAGCAGTCCTAAGACCGTGAATATCGCAACCAGCAGAAGTGGATACTGCATCAAAAATTCGAAGAATGTCAGGGAATATGCAACACTATTCGTCTGATCAAGAATAATTTCCTGAACGACACTTCCCTGAACATATCTTACTGCTTTATCCAAAATCTGCAGCAGACGATTGTCATCATCAACAGCAACGCCAAGGGAAAAACTGACATTGTACTGAGGAAGGGCAACTGCCTGTAGAGAACCAGTTGTATCTGTGTCAATATAATACTGTGCCAAATAAGTATACAGATAAGTTGAACCTGCCGATCCATTTTTAACTGCTTCTACACAGTCTGCATAAGAATCACAATATAACAGATTATGTGTTCCGTTGAGCAGATCTTTTCTCGCCTCAGTCATATCAGCTTTCTTCAAAACTGCTATGACTTCAGAATCTGATTTTCCTGATATCTTATCTATATTCGCTGTTAGGTATGAATCCGTGATTTTGTATCCACTGTTCTCAGCCTGATAGTAATCTGCATAAGTATCTATCCTGACATCAATATGCTGGTCAGAGGCAAGTATTTCGTTATATTCATTGCGGTCCTTTGGTTCAATAATACTGAAAGTAAGACCTGTCGCGTCCTCGATTTTGTGGAGGATTTCAGGCATGATACCCTTGGCAGTTCCATCAGAAAAGTAAGAGTAAGGAATACGGTCAGGTTCCATAATTGCCGTCAAAGTAGTTCCACTGTTCTTTATTCCTTCTATGTATTTTCTCTCATCTGCTGTAAATGATATTTGATTTCCCGTGTCCGCCTGATAATACTTGTTCCACAGCTCATTACGCCAATCGGGATAATTGTTGTCCAGTTCTTCAATCGCGGTATTAATCCTATTCAGCAGTTCAGTATGGTCTTTGCGAACCATGACATAGAAATCTGCAGAGTCGAACTCATCCATGATCCACTCATTGGAAATGACTCTGAGACTGCTGGTCAATAGTGCATCCACGCTTCCATTCTGAAGCGCAAGTTCCATAATTGTTGTATCGTCATAGCTGACAGTTGTATAGGTGAACCCTTTCTGCTGCGCAAATTCAGCAAGTTTTGCGTTTCGGCTGCTGTTATTCAGAATACCAATCTTCATTCCGTCGTATGTCGCATAGTCACCTGCCACATACTTTGTATTGCCGCTCTTAACCGTCAGAACAGCATAGTTAGTACCTATCGATTCATTTGAAAAGGCAAACTTCTGCAGCCGGTCTTCCGTCTTCTGTGCTGAAGTGACCATATCAATAGTGCCATCCAGCAGCATCTCCTGCATGTCTGACCAGCTCTTTTCATACCCTACATAGTTGTATGTCCAGCCAGTATATGTACCAAGCTTCTGCAGGAAGTCGTAGCCATATCCAGAACGTGTCCCGTTCTCGTCTATCATATGGTATCCATCAAAGGCAAAGAAGCCTACATTGACTACCTCTTTTTTGCCATGATTTCCATTTTCTGCATATACAGAGAAAAAACCTGTAAAGACACTAATAAACAGTGTAAATACAGTTATTAAAATTAATAGAGACTTCTTAATATGGTCATAAATGTCTCTCATTTACTTCCCTCGCCATATTTTGAATACTACTTATCATTATATATAACTTTTCGACAGAATCATAAAGATGTCCAGTCGAATTCAAAAATACTCAAAATACGCTTATGAAAAGGTCGGAACATAAGTTCTGACCTACCAAGGAATATTAAGTTATTGAAAATACATCAGTAATAAGACTTCTTCTTTTTCACAACAAGAAGGATCAACCCAAGCATCATCAGAAATGCTCCTGCACAGATCATCGCTATTGGAGAATAATCCGTATACTTATCTCCTCCGATAGCAGAGAGAATTTTTGTGTACTGATATTCATAGCTGCTCATCCTGACAAATCCAAAGCCTCCTAATACAGCACCAACAACTGCCATAATGATTCCAATTACCTTTTTAAAGTTTTCACTATCAGTTTTTGAAACCTTTGAATAGAAATATAAATCTATACTCAAACGATTAATGTATAAACGCATGACCACATTGCTTATCGTGGAATTATCACAATTGTAGAGCAATATTATATATATCATATGTTACTTTTCTTGTATGTTATTAATGTTATTAATCAGAAAATTTTAAAGTCAGTCGAACATCATCTATAATTCGTTTAGTAATAAAGAAAATTTGGATATTAATAATTTCGACAAAGACAAGGAAGCAGGTAAATAGATGTCCCTTTTTATGAATATAATCTAAATTTTCTAATGTTAATAATGGAGATCAATAATGAAGAAAAGTATAGTATATACAAGTGTATTATTGCTTATGCTTACTGGTTGCAGCGGTGCTGAAGCAAGCATATCAAAATCAAGTAATGAGCAATCTCAAAAAGAACAGGTTTCTGAAGTAAATGTCACCGAAAACAAAGAAAGTACACCTAAGCCAACCGTTGTCCCAACACCTATTCCTACTCCAACTCCACTTCCAAAATGTAATGGAACTACCGTAACTTCAGGATGCCAAGTAGATGGCATTGAATATACCACATACATATATCATCCTGCGGTAGCTGAAAAATCACATACTGAAACAGTTGTCGTTGGGCAAGAGCAGATAATAACAGGGTATTGCACCTTATGTGTAGATGGTTCTTATTCACCTACTTGTGCTACAGGAAGAGGAGCATGCTCACATCATGGTGGCGTCGCTCAAAAAAATGCTCCAGTATACAGCACACAGCAACAAACACAAACAACAACAGTTATCGATACACCAGCACAAGATGAATATTATGAAAAAATAGCAAAGTAAAAATACACTTCTAAAAAGTGTATTTTTTTCAAAAAAAGGTGATACACGAATTGGCAGGTCGTATATCACAAAAGGGGGAATGAATGAACAATTTCAGTATAGATAAAGCAGAATAAAATACCAGTTTATTACTACAATATACTCAAATAAAACACGTATTAGCGCATATACTCAATTAATAATGCATATAACTCCACAGGATCGACTGGTTTTGCGATATGTCCATTCATACCAGCATCCAGACATTTCTGAACATCTTCATTGAAAGCATCTGCTGTCATAGCAATGATCTTGACAGTAGCTGCATCTTCGCGCTGCAGTTTACGGATTTCTCTGGTTGCTTCATAGCCATCCATGACAGGCATATGGATATCCATCAGAATTGCATCCCAGTATCCCGGAGTGGAGGTATGGAATTCATTCAGTCCCAGTTCGCCGTTCTCTACAACTTTGACAAACATCTTTTTTTCTTCCAACAGTGTCTTAATGATTTCCTGGTTGATATGGTTGTCTTCGCAGACAAGGATATGCTTTCCTGTCAGCTCATTTTCTTCTTGATCTTCAGACAGCTTTGTTGGAATTGGGCGTTTATTGGTACCTTTGATATAGTCATATTCAACCGCAAAAGTGAACTCAGTTCCTTTTCCCAGTTCACTGCTGACACTGATTTCGCCGCCAAGAATATCAATATTCCTCTTTACAATTGCTAAACCTAAACCTGTACCCTGCCGTTCTACCTGACCCGCCGGGACTTCCTGCGTAAATGGTTCAAACAGCTTTTTTTGGAAATCTTTGCTCATACCAATGCCGTTATCCTTAATTGATACCATGACCTTGATCTTTTGATCCTGCGTCATTTCCTCATTGATGGTGACCTTGATTATCCCACCTTCTGGCGTATATTTGACCGCATTGGAGAGCAGGTTGAAATATACCTGATTAATCAAAAGGACATCAATCAGTGGAACCGCGCCGGAAACTGTATGAGTTTCAAATTCAAGCTTTTGATTTTTTTCTTCCACTAACGGGCGAATAACTGCATCAATATAATGCTGGAAGTCTTCCAAGTAATACGGTTCTGGATGAACTTCTGTCTTTCCGCTTTCAGCTCTGGAGAGATCCAGAATCTCATTGACCAGCCCCAGCAGGAACTTGGATGAAGTATCGATTTTCTCCAGGTATTCTTTGGTCTGAGCAGGGTTGTTCTGCTCCTGTGCCAGATATGTCAGTCCGATAATCCCATTCAATGGTGTACGGATATCATGGCTCATTCTAGACAAAAATTCTGATTTAGCTTCATTGGCCGCATCTGCCTGGACTCTTAATTCACTTTCCTTTTTTGCAGAGATGCCTAGCTGAGTATTTGCCTCTCCTAACTCTTCATTGATCTTGAGTACATTCTGCACATAGCGCTTTCTCTGTTTCTGCAGCTGATAGATACCTAAAATGACCAGCAGAAGAATGAACAGTGCAGTCAAAGCCGCGTAGCGGTACTCAAAGAGATAATCACCGAGTGTATAGGAATAGAAATCTTGTGTCGTATATTCAAGAATAATGCTCTGCTTCTGTGTTGCTGAAATCTGCGCAAGTCCAGCATTCAGTTTCTTTATGATCTGGATATGTTCCATGTTGGATAAAGAACCTGCATAGAAAGGCATGGAGCTTGCGGATACAGGAAGTGTTTCAATGTCACTGTAAGATGGTTTCTGCAGGATATAACTCCAGATATATGCACTCTGCAGCAGTCCATCGACTTCTCCCCTGCGCAAACCATTGATTGCCTGATTCCAGTCATCATAGAGAGTGAACGTATAATTTGGATAAATACTCTGAACGCTCTCAGCAACGCCCTTCATTGAAGATGTCATGCCAACTTTCAAGCTGTCTTGTATATCAAGTGTTTTTCCTTTTATGACCGCAAAAACGAATGGGGAGTCGAAAAGACTATCCGTAAAAACAGCTGTTTTCCCACTTTTGCTGGCAATCACGGAGCCAAAAGGCATTACGACGTCATAATCTGTATTATCTAAAGCCGATTTCAAATCACTGTTTCCAATCCCTATGAATTCTACATCATATCCTGCATTCTTCGCCGCCATTGTAAAGATATCGATGCCGATGCCGGAGATCTTTCCTGTTTTGGAATCAATATATGAAATAGGACAGCGGTCCGTCGGAACGCCTACCCGAAGTACCTCTGTCTCTGCTTTAACTGTATGAGGAGCCAATGAAAAAACTAAAATAAATACTGCAAGGCACAGCTGTATTTTTCTCTTAAGCCAATCTATCTTCATAGGTCTGCCTATTCCATGATGCAGGTTAATGCATAAAACATTCTGCATGCTACATTTATTATAGCAATTCAATAATATATACAACAGAAAATACTCAACATGAGCTATGCTGTTTCATGCATGTCAGTCCTTTTTGGTTGAATTACAGGATCATTTAAGCTTCATGCCCGCCTGGAATGCATTGCCTACAACTTCACCAACTGCACGATATTTTAACATAGAGGAATCAAAGATAATTGGCTGCAGCTTATCAAGATCCACTTTACCGTTGGTCAGGATGGATTCATCTGCCAGGACATTGAGAACCTCTCCGACCAGGATACCATCTTCAAAGCTCTTGACTCTGCATTCCAAAGTCAAAGGAAATTCTTGAAATACAGGGGCATCTACATGTGGTGCTTTTCCTGCATGTACACCAACTTTTTCAATCTTATTGACCTCTCTGCCTGTCTCCAGACCGAAGTAGTCTGCAATTTCCATTGTTTTTCTGGTTGCAAAGGCTACAGTAAATTCATGCTTAATTGCTAAATTGTCGGTAGTCTTATGCGATGCCATGGAAATACTGAGCTCCTTTGTATCTGTCTGGATGCCCCATGCCGCATTCATAGCATTAGGGACTCCATTCTCATCATAAGTACCCAGTACCAATACTGCTTCCGGGGTAAATACCATTTCCTTTAAGTTCTGCATATTTTCCGCTTCTCCTCTATAAAGAATATCTGATCAGATCCATGATATGTGCATTGCGCAGAGAATCATTGAGTGACATGACATCACTTTCCGTCTTTCCTTCTTTGATCAAAGTATTGAAGTGATGAATCTGCCCATAGAAATCATCATGGTTGTAAGGAAGTTCAAAAGTCTGCTCTTCTTTCCCGTCCTGATAGACATGGATCACATCCGGACGGTGCGGTCTTTCGACAACAATCCTTCCCTTGGTGCCAACGATTTCTGCCATTGGTTCCAGCTTCCTATCAAAGCCGGCAATCGCCTCTCCTTCGACAGTTCCAAACTGCATGGTCGCATCAATGAAGTAGTCAACCGAATCCTTTACCACTGAAGATACATTCTTTATTGCTGGTTCTTCTGAACATAAGTCATTGAGCCAGTTAACGCAGTAACATCCTGTATCCAGCAGGGCACCGCCGACAACCGGTCTGGTCAAATATGTCTCGGCATATCTTTCCGGCGGAAAGACAGAAGAGATCTGTGCCTTGATTGATACCACGGTTCCAATCGTATTATCGTTGATCAGTTCCTTGGTCTTGATGTAGGCAGGTTCAAAGCGCGACTTCATGGCTTCCATGAATAAGACATGTTCTGTCCGTGCCGCATCCGCAATCTGCTGCATTTCTTTCTCATTGAGCACTGCCGGCTTCTCACACAGAACTGCTTTATGTGCATGGATTGCTTTCAATGCCCACTCCAAATGCATGTCATGCGGCAGGGCAATATATACTGCATCCACCTGCGGATCTGCTAAAAGATTCTCATGCCCGATATAGATCTTCTCACATGGATGTTCTGCCTGGAATGCCTGCAGCTTCTCTGGATTTCTCCCGCTGATGGCATAGAGGACAGCATCCTCTTCATACGTTAAGCTCTTGGCAAATCGCTTTGCGATATTGCCGGCTCCTATAATTCCCCATTTGATCATACTTGTTTCTCCTGTATTTATTTTACAACAGCGGAAAAGAAAAGAGGCTGTTTCTGCACAGCCTCCGATTTCATCAGTCTTTGTTGTAGTTCTTCCACATTGTATCAACAGTGGTCTTCAGAGCATTGGTAATAGTCTCAATGTCTTCCTTCTTCCACTCTGATGCATCTGCACGCAGGAAGGATGTCATATCACTGCGGTTGTCAATAACACCTGCCGGCACATGCCATGCTCTGCCGAAATTGTTGACGGTAACGGTGTCCTTGACTTCAGAATGTTCAAGCAGATATGCCATGTCATCACATCCGTAGTCATTGATCATGACTTTCTCCGGTGTGCTGTGGAACAGGCTGCTGTCTGGATCATTCGGATCAAAGCGGGCTGCATTCTTTCTTCTGCTCTCTTCCGGTGTGACCTGGACATAGAGGACTGCTGCATTGCTCAATAGATCCGGTGCCAGGTTCTTGAAGTAGTACTGATATCCAGTTGAACCTGTCAAAGGCATCTCACTGCCCTGCTTCCCGCCTCTGGCACACTCAATGATGATTGTCTTGTTTTCAAAGGAATCAGGATACTGAGAGTTCTTTTCTGCGATGACCTTCTCTGCTTCCGGATTCATTGCCTCAGTGAGCTTGGCTCTGATGTCTGCAGGATACATGGACAGAGCTGGTTCCATCCCTGCCAGCATTCTTGCATTATCAATCCGATTGAACATATATTCTGCCGGACGGTCTGTCTTGACGACAACTCTGTTCTTCAGATCATGATAGTCTTCACTTAACAGCTGAGAAAGAACACCATATGTTCTGACATCGATAAAGGTACCGCCGTTAGGGATACTGCAGAAATGGTCCAAACCTAACTTATCCAGTTCAATATCGATCTTCTGCATGAAGACGACATATGGGAAGTCGTCTAACTGAAGACTCTGTCCAATATGGAAATTTTTCTGCAGGTCTGCTGGTTCCATATGAGCCATGAAGTTGCGGATCTCTGATTTTCCGCTGGCTGGCAATGCTGTTAATAAAATGACATCAAATACGTTTTTCATAGTAATTCAAAATACCTTTCCTTTTTTGACATGGTCAGGCAATAAAAACATCATTCTAAAGATGAAACGTAATTGCCTGATCACCGTATCAAACCTTCAACTATTTTATTACAGAAAGACACCTTTAAACAAGGAATTTCAGCAAAGATCAAAGTGGCTGTTGTACAGCAGGAATGCTTTGTCGCATTCTTTCTTTCTGTAATGCTGTTCTTGTTCTCTATTTATGTTCTTCGGCATCTGCAAAACATTCTGACATTGTCTGGAAAAAACGTTCCTGATCAATCGGCTTCGTTACTAATGCATTCATCTCATTGTCTTCAAAGGGAAGTACGCGTCTGCCAGTAAAGGATATTGCTTCTTCACTTTTTTCGTGATGTTCCAGAAAATATACAGCTCGATTTCAAGCGTGCCTATCATACATGGCTCAACGGGAATGCAGAAAAGTCAATGTTCAAGTCAAATAAGAGGAGCCGTCGAGAACTACCGGGCATCGAACTCCGGCAGAAAAAACTGGCCATTTTCAACGAGCAGAGAGGACTTCTGTCATCAGCTGAACAGGAAGGAATAGATATCGCAGATGAAAGAAACGTCATGGTGCTATAGGGCATCATGACGAAAACAAATACGCCTGCGGGAACTATGTAAGACGTGCTATCGACAGACATTGGTGACAGTGAGACACAGCTGTTTTCATGCATGTTTTTACTGACTACTGCGGAGAAGCCTCACTGCTGTCATCATCAACTCTGAGCATACGGTAGCCGATGCCTGGATGTGTCTGAATCAGCTGTTTTCCCATTGGTGTTTCCAGTTTTTTTCTGAGCATGGCAATATAGACACGCACAGAAGGAGAGTCATACGGCATGGTATCGCCCCATACTTCCTTCAGTATCAGGTTATGAGTGATGACTTTGCCGACATTGTTTGCCAGCAGTTTCAGCAGTTTGTATTCAATCGGAGCAAGATGGATCTCACTGCCGTCGACATAGACACATCCGGCAGCTTCATCGATCTTCAGACTGCCATTCTGAAAAACGGCAACGCTGCTGTGATCACTTTGAATATAGTTGAGCCTGCGGAGTGCTGCCCGGACTCTGGCAAGCAGTTCATCCACGGAAAAAGGCTTCGTCAGATAATCATCCGCACCTTCATCCAGAGCAGCAATCTTGTCTCTGTCATCTGTACGGGCACTGACGACAATAATCGGCACCATAGACCATGTCCTCGTCTTGCGGATCACCTCAACACCGTCAATATCCGGCAGGCCAAGATCCAGTATGATCAGATCAGGCTTATAGGAGAGTGACAGTGAAATTGCTTCAGAACCGGAAACCGCTTCAACATGATGATATTCATGTGTCTCAAGCGTCAGGGCAATCATATTGCGCACTGCCTTGTCATCTTCAACAACAAGCACGGTATTCTTATTCATTAATCATTACTCCTTTCATCAGAGGAAGAGATACGGTAAAAATGGATCCCTGCGGGTGACCGTCCTCAACATAGATACTGCCGCCATGTGCTTCAACAATCGTCCGGCACAGGCTCAGACCAATGCCAAGGCCTCTTCTGGAATCACTTCTCGGGCTGCCTGCTGTATAGAACATGGTAAATAAATTCTTCTTATTTGCATCAGGAATACCTGGTCCTTGATCGATAACATGGATCAGGACATTTTCATCTTTTCTTTCCTGTGCTATGCGAATCTGTGATCCTGCAGGTGAATACTTGACGGCGTTATCAATTAGATTGGAGAATACTTGGATCATCAGTGATGCCTCAACTTTAACAATCCAAAGTTCTTCCTGCGGTTCTACAATCAGTGGATGTCCTTTCAGCAGATGTGTCATATGGCTGACTGCTTCATCAATCAGGTCCTGCACTGCTTCCGGCTGCATGTTCAATACCAGGGAATTGTTGTCCATCCTGGTCGTCAGCAGAATATTTTCAACAACATTGATCAGCCATTCAGCATCATCATTAATATCTTTATACAGTGCTTTCCTCTGCTCCCTGTCAAGCTTTTCATCTTCCTGCAGAAGCACTTCAGAATTGCCGGAAATACTGGTCAGCGGTGTTCTCAGGTCATGCGAGATTGCCCGCAGAAGATTGGAACGTGTCTTTTCTCTCTGCGCTTCAATTTCCAGGCGGTTCTGATTCTCGCGGAGCTGTTCTCTTTCCATTGCAAAGCCGCATTCAGTCAATAGTGCCTGCAGAAGATCCTTATCCAGGTCATCACGCTTTACATCATTTTCCTTGATGCCGGCAACTGCCAGAACTGCATTGCTTCCATAGATTGGCATATAAAGATACTTTGCGTGTCCGCTGATATCTGTGCCAGCACCTGCTTCACTGTGGTTATTGTAGACCCATTCAGCGATAGGCTGTTCCGTCTGCAGGTCAGCTTCGTCATCTTCGCCGCGGCTGTTTTCCGCCTTCTGCATCATCGGCTTATCCAGCAGGCCGCCGGAGACTGGATACAGAACGACAGTGCTGTTGCTCAGCCGGCTGATCAATGAGGCAGTTTCCCAATAGATATCCTCCTGTGTATCCGAATGCTGCAGATGCCGGCTGGCATTCAGCAGGACATCAGTACGATATGCCTTCTGGGCGATGATCTTTTCTTCTTCCTTGCCACGGATTGTCAATGAGCTTGTCAGGATGGCAGCTGCACCCATAACGAGAAACGTCAATGGATATCCGGTTTCATAAGCAAAAAATGTATATTTCGGTTCTGTAAAGAAGTAATTGAAGATCAGCACATTTGCCACTGAGGCAAAGATGCTGTAGATATAGCCATCCGTAAAATACGCAATAAACAGAACTGTCAAAATGAATAGAGTTACGATATTTGTCTCTGTCACGCCAACACTGCTCAGTGCAACACCGAGAAGAGTTGCACCAACGATCATTCCAACGGTCAAAAGACAGTACCTCAGATTCAGTCTTCTTCTGCGCTTTATACTGTCTTCATATATTTGATGTTCCTGCGGTACAAGATAAATTTCCAGGCTGTCAGAAATCCGCATCAGTTTCTGGATTGCTGTCTCTTTCCAAGGGAGTGAGAAATGCTGCTTCTTCGGTCTCCCCAGAACAATTTTTTCGGCACCGCTTTCTCTTGCATAAGCCGCAATCTGCGAAGCCATATCGCTGCCGGAGGCAGACATATAACGTGCCCCGTATTTTTCAGCTGTTTCCCGGATGCCGGCTGAACTGTCATGCCCGGAAAGATCGCCGACATACAGGACTGCAAAGGTTTCATGAAAAGCTTCTGCCAGTGTATGTGCTGCCGAGATAATATTCTGACCGTCTGCATCAGCCGTGATGCAGGCAAGTATTTTTTCTTCAGATACTTTGCTCATCTGTTTTCCTCTTCAGCAGCCTCATCCTTTTACATCATACTCGTTTTCCGATGCACAATGAAGGCCGCTCCAGCTGCTCCCAGTGCAAGTATAACAGCCCAGATCAGATAATCGGTATTCAGCTGCTCTGGGTCTGCAAATCCTTTTTTTACAATGCGGACAGAATCTGCATGAATATCCATATCACCGCCATGTTCCGCACATGCACGGTGGAATGTCCCTGTCACTTCGACCTGGTCACCGACTCTGCCATATCCGCCCAGATTCTGGATGGATCCAGCCATATCTTCACTGATGAAAATGCCGATGGCATTGCTGCCGTCATTCAGATTGATCCATGCATAACCATCTCGATGCAGAATGGAGCCAACTGCTTCACCAGAATATATCACCGTCTGTCCGTCAAGCTCCTTGGCATGATCAATCAAGTCTTCACTTGTTACAGCCGCCGGTTCCGCATTCACCCTGATTGGGCTGAACAGCAGTACAGCAGCTAATAATATAATTTGTTTCTTCATGCTCTTCTGACCTTTCTAAAGACATATGCAATCAGAGTCAATACTGACATAAATTCAAGTCTTCCCAGCCACATGATCACAATGTAGAGGATCTTCAGGAAGGCAGGCATGGCAGGAGAAGTAATGCCAATGGACAGCCCGACATTTCCTGTCACAGATGCACTTTCAAATGCAGCCATCATATATGGATATCCAGCATACATGCCAGCTAAAGTTCCGACTGCGAATGTCAGCAGATACAGGGCAATGATCAGACATGCGCTCTTGACCATTGCATCACTCAGAATAATGTCCTTGATATGATGAATCCTGCTTGTCTTGACCCTTGAATCCGGTATCAGCATCTTTCCAATTTCCGCTTTGACTGCCCTGCATACAATGCCAATGCGGAGTGCCTTGAATCCGCCCGCTGTAGAACATGCGCTGCCGCCGAACAGCATCGCCAATATTAAGGCAAACAATGCTATATCTCCCCATTCATAGAAGAACTGCTTTGCATAGATGTTCATGAAGCCGGTAGTCGTATGTCCTGACACCATCAGATAAAATCCTTTACGGAACATTGCCATGACATTTGGATATACATTGTTCTGCATGAGACCGCTGACTGCAATCAACGTCAAAACCGACAGTGTAATCGAGAATGTCACCACTTCAATATTCTTCCAGATCTCTTTCCGCTGACCATGCAGCACTGCATAGTGCAGAGCAAAGTTCAATGATCCCAGGATAAAAAATATCATCGAACCCACTTCTACACCCAGATTATGATAATAGAGTATATTCTGGCTCATTGGTGCAAAACCGCCGGTGCTCCATGCCGACATAAAGATCCACATGCCATGCAGGAAGCCCTCACCAATCGGCATCCCGGCGTGTACAACAAAAACAGTCATGACAACGGTACCAATCGCCAGATACAGAAGACTGATCTTCCAGATGCTCTTAGAAGTCGTAACGGCATTCGGTGAAAGCTTCTCATCTTTTCCTTCGCCGACATACATCATGTATACATTTGCATACCTGCGGCTCAGGAAAGTCAAAGCAAGAACGACCATTCCCTGTCCGCCTAAAAAGGTGAGAAGATGCCTCCACATGTTGATGCCATTTGAAACATGATCAAGATCCTTGATCAAGACAACGCCTGTTGTAGTCAGGCCGCTCATCACATCAAAGCAGCAGTCCAGATAGGAACCGTAGTTTCCCGAAAAGTAGTACGGCAGTGCACACAGCAGCATGCCAAGGAGCCATGAAGCTGAGGCAACAATTGTACCTTCACCGAAATTCAGCTTGATCTGACGGTAGTGGCAGCCAATCATGATCATTCCCAGACCAATCATCACCGTCAATGAAGCACACGCTAGAAAGATAGAAAAGATATTGAATTCACTGCTGAAGACAGCTGTCACAGCTGGAATGATCATCAGACATCCTAAAACAAGAATAATCAGACCAATGTAATAGCAGATTGGATAGAAACGGCTGATCTGTTTATTTTCCGGCATACTGCACCTCACAAAAGAACAGATATCATCCATCCCCCGGCAACCACAATTGCCGCAAAGATCATTTCGACAAAGATGCCGATCACTATGTTATTCTGTTTTCCTTTCATACATTTCACCTCCCAGAACAATCTGCCTGGATCTCTTTCAGATCATCCTTCTTGCCCCAGAGAATGACTTCGTCATTTTCATTCAGTACCGTTTTTCCATCCGGAACAATGACGTTTCCATCCCGCAGCAATGCAACAATCATGATGCCGCTCTTAAGACTGATTTCCTGCAGTGTATGGCTGGCATATCGTGAACCTGCACCGATCCTGATCTGATTCAGACGGAGGTCAGATGAATGGGCTTCTACAAGCCTCTTCATCTCTGTCCAGTCAAGCTGCTCATCAATCGTATTCGCAATTTCTTCTGTAGAACTGATAACTGAATCAACCCCCATTTTTCTGAAGGCAACAATATTCTTCGGATTCTTTACTCTGGCAACGGTCCGTTTGATACCGAAGAAATCCTTGGCAATCTGACAGGCAACAAGATTGTTCTGATCATGTCCTGTAACTGCAATCAGTACATCCGCATCATTGATGCCAGCTTCCTTGAGGCAGTCCATATCAGTTCCGTCACCGTTTGTCACTTCGACAGCACTATCGTCAAGATCTTGTTCAATCTGCTCGCTTCTGACAATATCCTGCTCAATGATCATGATGTGATTTTTTCTTTCTCTGAGCGTCTTTGTCAGATAATATCCAACATTGCCGCCGCCTACGATCAAGATCTTCATAGTTTTCTCCAATCTACCGCCTGGTACAGATGGTCTACGCAAAGTGTTACCGGACAGATTACCTGCATGCATAAAGAACGCATGACGCCCTGCTTGATTGGATCATCGATTCTGACGACCGTATGCTTGACCTGATACAGCTTAGAAGCAATATCCGCAATCATGATGTTTGTATTGTCGTCGTCGGTGACCGAATAGATGCCGTCTGCCTTCTCGATTCCTGCCTGCTTTAAAACATCTTCATCGATCGGCATGCCGGCAATCGTTAAGTAATTCGAGCCATTCCCCAGTTTGGCAAACTGGGATGCATCACGGTCAATAATGGCAATATCATGACCGTCATTGGAAAGAAGATTCGCGAGATAGATGCCAATCTCATTACATCCTGCAATGATCAGATACATACTTACCTGCTTTCTTTTACAGCAGCCTGCTGTGTGCTGATGGAAAATCCTTCACCATAGTCACATTCATCATGCAGGGCAAAGCTTCCGAAGCTTTCCATGTTTCTTTCTGCTGGTTCATACTGTGGATCCAAAGCATAAGCAGCTCTGAAATGCCGCATTGCTTCTTCATGTCTTCCCTGCTTTTCCAACAAAATTCCCATTAAGTTATGCGGCAGTGCAGAATGTGGATGGTCCAGCATCAAACTGCTGATCAATGCTTCACATTCTTTATAGTATTGGCCGCTGATCATTTCTTTTACTTCTGCAATATCGTCATTCATTTTTATCACCATTTCCTTTGACACCTAAGATTCTATGCAGAAGCACATAAGGATTCTGTTTAAAAGCGAAGAGAAACTGTTAAAATTTCGTTAAAAAAACACCGTGAAGATCATTCACGGTGCAGTTCGGTCAATTGTGCATCACCCTTATGGATTGCAGATTTTGCATGGAACATAGCCCTGATCAATCAGTTCCTGCCGGCTGCCAGTGAAATCCCAGCGATTCTTGGCACTGATCTTACTGACTGAAGTGCAGTTCGGCTGATGGAACTTCATAGTGTTCTTGTTGACAACGTATGTACCTGTTGATACTGCTGCCTGTGCCTGTTCGCCAACAGAGGCAGAGGTTGATGCTGCAGCTCCTGGCTGCCAGACATCCGCATCTGCATTTTTCTCGGGCACAGCAGTGATATTGGTACCGTCACTGGTGATGACGATATCTCCCTGCAGGTCAGTGCGATATACTGCACTGCTGTACTGCTGGAGAAGGTTCAGCGTTTCTTGATGAGGATGACCGTAAGAATTGCCTTTTCCGCATGAGATCACTGTGATTTTTGGCCGAACTGCCTTGATCCAGGCAGCAGAAGCACCATTGGATGAACCATGGTGGCTCGCCTTCAATACATCAGAATTGAGGTCTTCATAGTCATTGAACATCAGCAGCTGCTGTTCTTCCTGTTCAGCATCACCAGTAAACAAGAAAGAAGTACTGCCATATGTCATCTTCAGGACAAGTGACTTATCATTTTCATCCATGGCCGGTTCCATGTCGGTTGGGCCAAGGATCTTGAAGGATGCACTGCCGAGAGAATATGTATCACCGACTGCCGGTACGATCACTGGAACTGCATGTTTCTCACATTGCTGCAAGAAGGTCACAAAGACCGTACTTTCAGATGATGTTACTGTGGTGAGTGCCTCATCACAGGATGCATACTGCAGTGCACCGGATAAGCCTCCGGCGTGGTCAGAATGAGTATGTGTTGCCACAATATAATCAAGATGATCAATGCCCTTTGCTTTGAGAATGGCATAGATCTTCTGAGACTGATCCGGTTCACCGCCGTCAATCAGCATTGCCTTGCCATCGCATTGAATCAAAGAAGAATCACCCTGACCGACATCAATGAATGTCACTGTAAAGGAAGAATCAGGAAGCACCGAAGCGGATGGAGAAGGTGTGGATGAAGCAGTAGGTGACGGTATGGTCTGCGCGGTCTGCTGTGCAGCGGAAGATGATGGCGAGGCAGAGGGAAGAGAGGATGCAGATGATGCAGTACAGCCTGTTAAGCTGACAGCTAAGAAGCCTGACATCAAAAGTTTAAAAATATGTTTTCTGACTGTCATTCCTCTCCCCAGCTTTCCTTTGATTCCATGACAAAATCATGTTCAATTTCTATTTTTTAATGATTGATGTTTCTCTGCAGAACAGTGAACAGGATCTCTGGATCGATCGGCTTTGCGACATGTGCATTCATGCCAGCCTTCAGACATTCCTGAATATCTTCATCAAAAACATCTGCCGTCATTGCAATGATCGGCATATCTGCTGCATCTGCTCGCTTCATCGCCCTGATCTTCTCAGTGGCTTCCAGACCATCCATGACCGGCATTCTGCGGTCCATCAGCACTGCATCAAATTCATGCAGTGCACTTTTAGCAAAGATATCCGCACCTTCTCTGCCGTTGACTGCTGAGACCACTTCAATCCCGTTGTTCTGCAGCAACGTTTCCGCAATCTCACGATTCAGTGCATTGTCTTCACAGAGCAGTACTTTCCTGCCCTTGAGATCAATCGTTTCCATTTCTTCCTGTTTCTGTTCACGGCTTTCCTCTTTGTCAAGTGGAAGACTGAGATGGACCTTGAATTCTGTTCCCTGATTGAGACGGCTGTCGACCTGGATCGTACCATTCATCAAATCGACTGTCTGCTTCACAATCGCTAATCCCAGCCCAGTTCCATTGGATTCATATCCCGGACGGTTCTCCTGCATGAACGGTTCAAACATCTGTGCCTTGAATTCATCAGACATCCCAATTCCATCATCATTGATGGATACATAGAGTTCGATCTGCCCTGTCTTGACGCGCTCTGTTCTTGCCGTCATAAGCACATGACCGCCGCTTGGTGTATATTTGATCGCATTGGTCAAAAGATTCAGGAAGATCTTCTCTATGTAAAGGCCGTCTGCATTGACAATTTCATCACTGCATCCATGATCATCTACCGTTAAGCTGACGTTCTTCTGTTTTGCCATTACTTCCACTGAAGACCAGAAAGATGCGCAAAGAGACTTGAGAGAGTGCGGTTCTGGATGCATCTGCAGCTGTCCGTTGCTGCCTTTGGAAAGAATCAGTGTATTATTGACCAGTTCAAGCAGAAGGTTGCCTGAGGATTCAATCTTTGCAAGATATGCATTTTTTTCATCTGCTGTTAACTGATCTGACTGCGCTAGTTTTGTAAAACCTAGAACAGCATTCAGCGGCGTTCTCATATCATGGCTGATATTAGAGAAGAAATCATTTTTCGCAGTCACAGCCTTTTTCTCTTTTTCAATCAGATGAAGAATATACCAGAAGAACCATACAATCATATATCCGATGCATGCACTGCCGATGCCGGCAACAAGCGGCTGCCGCGATTTATTTGTTGAAATCAGCAAAGTCCACTCATGGTTCGGCACCTGGACGGTGCTCACCACTGCTTTGGATGTATCAATGTTCTCATTGCCTGAAATGACCAGACGTTCTCCGTTTTCATTGACTGAATAAAGTTCATAGTCATAGCCACGGTCCTGCAGACTGTTCAGCTGAGCATCATTCAAAGCATCAGGAAGATCAAGGACAATCGCAGAAAAGCCCCAGAAATATTCATTTCCATCATTATCTGTCAAGAAGATTGGATTTCTGGCAACGACCCCAAGACCTCCCTGGATCAGTTCATATGGTCCTGACAAGGCTATCGATTTGGTATTAATGGCCAGCATCACATCTTTCTTCCGTTCTGGAATCTCCAAGAAATTCTGTCCCATGACAGCTTCATTTCCCTCCAACGGATAGGAATATGTCACAACGGCACCCGGCATATACTGAATGCCCCGGATTCCGCTGTTCTCATCATATACAAGCTTAGCGACCGTATTAAAAATATCTTCTGTAATATCGCCGTTATTCATTTTAACAACAGCAGCCAGAACATCAGTTTTATGGAAGATGGAATTGATCACATTCTCGGTGCGTTCGCTGTAAATAGTACTGACCTGCTGAACATCTTTTACCTGCTGTTTTTCAATCACAATGTATAAATGGATCCCGGTCAAAGTCGCCGAAAGGACACCTGCTGCTAAACATAGACGGTAAATGACGGTAGATTTCTTTTTTTCTGTTTTCATATAGAATTATTTATCTTTGACCAAGACATCAATCGCTTTCCAGCCAACACGTATGAACTCGTACATAGTAACACTTCTGCCGCCGACCATAAAATTCATGGTTGGATGCCGGAATAGCTGTTTTTGTGCACGCAGAGCATACTTGATCTTGATCTTAGTCTTTTTCTTCATACTTCTATTATACAGAAGTTCTGCACTATTCTTTGGGAGCACTGTGAGTAATAGCATATGTGCGGAGCCATTGCTCATCTGCTTCCCGATAAGATGTATGTCCATCCCGACAGGAAGTCACATATACAATCGGTTCCTGTGTATTACTGGCCGTCACAAAAGAGAAGCCGTCTATATTTGTGGCAGCGCCAAAGTTTCCATTTTTATCAATTGCAACAACAGAAAGATCACTGACTTCTCCCCGGCTGCGCTTTAATTTGTCATTCAGCTCCTTGACCGCATGGTCACATGCCTCCTGCGGTGTTTCACCATCCTTCATGCGGCGGACAATCTCGTAGGAAATGCATCCCTTCATCAAGTCTTCCCCCAGTCCTGTTGCATTGGCAGAACCGACTTCACTGTCAGCGTAGAAGCCGCTGCCAATGATTGGGGAATCACCAATCCTGCCAGGTCTTTTCAAGAATAGCCCGCTGGTCGTTGTGCCGGCGGCAATATTTCCCAGGTCATCCAGAACAGAGACACCGACAGTATCATGTCCTTTATATGGATTCTGGGTCGTCTTAGTCTCTTCAATCTTTTCCCAGTACTGTTTCTTCGCTCGTTCTGTCAGCATGTTCTTTCGTTCAAAGCCCTCATGTGAGGCAAAACGTTCTGCACCCTCGGCTGCTAAGATGCAGTTGGTCGTTTCATTGGAAAGACGCTTGGCAATTGAAATTGGATTGGCAAAATCATGAATGCCGGCAACTGCGCCTACACCCATCGTTGTCCCATTCATAAATCCTGCATCTAATTCAACATCCATCTCGGAATTCGGAAGTCCGCCATACCCAACTGATCTCAGCCATGGATTGTCTTCCACTGCCTTGGCTGCCATCTCGACTGCATCACATGCATTCCCATTCTGCTTCAGCATTTCACATGCCTGCTCGACGCCGCCTTTTGCCATACACCAGGTTGCTATGATCCGATACATAACGATACCTCCTGTCATTCAGTATTATAAATATCATACATCTTTGTTCATTACCTGCGCTCATGAAAAGAAAACTGGCTGTCTATCCAATTTAAAATCAGTGTATACTTACATTAGATGTAGTATTTCACTATTTGATAAGAGGTAGACGATGAGAAGCTTGAAACGTCTTACGGTCCTGCTGATTACAGCGGCTGCTTTCCTGACAGCTGCTATTCTGCATGCGCCTGTCCATGCTGAGGAACAAAAGACAATCAAAGTAGGATACTTTTCCAACGGTGACTTCATGCGCAAAAATGAAGATGGGAGTTATGAAGGATATGACGTTGAATACTATTACATGCTTGCACAGTACACGAACTGGAATATTGAATTCGTTGATTTCAGTTCTCTGACAGATGCAGAGAATGCCCTGGAACGGGGAAGCATTGATATTCTGAGCGGTTTATCAAAGAATGCAGCCCGTGAAAGCAGGTTCCTGTTCTCTGATGCAAAGATGTGTACAACAAAAACCGCCATCCAGACGAGAGCTGATGATGACCGCTTCTCCATCAATGACATCAAAACGTTGAGCGATATGCAGTGCGGCATTATCAAGAATTCCATCATTATCAGTTTGTATACCAACTGGTGTACAGACCACGGCTTAACGGCACACATTGTGCAGTTCGACAATGCAGATGAACGCAATACTGCTTTAGCAGATCAGAAGATTGATGCCATTGCCGCAGGATCAACAGTGGAAGGGGCGCAGAAGATTGCTGAGTTCCCATCCTTCGACATCTTCTTTGTGATGAACAAAGCCTCCACTGAATTGAAGATGCAGCTGGACAGTGCAATGTCTGTCCTGTCATTGGAAAACAGCAATTTTGAAGAAGCACTGATGAAAAAGTACTTCCCTTCCACCCGCAACTCTACACCTTCCTTCAGCAAGAGTGAAAAAGAATATATCAGCAGTCATGACACTATGAATGTCGGTCTGCTGGCTGACAATGAACCATACTCCTATCGGTCTGGCAGCACCATGAAAGGCTTCTTTCCAGAATACTATCAGCAGCTCAGCAGTCTGACCGGCATTCAATTCCAATGCGTGCCGTATTCTGATATGGATACAATGTACACAGCTTTAGAAGCTGGTGCAATCGACATCATCGGTGAATCTGAAAAGGATGCTTATGCAGCTGTTGGACGAAATGTAGCGCAGTCCAATACCTTCCTGTCTGTTGAACTGGTGCAGCTGATCTATACCGGCACTTCTACCATCAAAACAGCTGCTGTTCCGCGTTATAACGAAAGAACAGCACAGTACAATCTGAACGAAATTGATTCTGATGTTCAGCTGATCGTCTATGAAAACAACAAGCAGTGCATGGATGCCCTGCAGCATAAGGAAGTAGATGCCGTCTATTTTTCACGTCCTGCTGCCAGCTACTATCTCGACCGCAGCCGTGCTTCTGATTACATCGTAACAACATTAGGAACCAATCCTTGGCAGGTTGCCATGTCAATTCCTCTTGGAACAGACGGAAGCATCCTGCGTTCTATCCTGAATAAATCTCTGACTGCTGATCAAGGTGCCATCAATGAGCTGATCTCGCAGAATCTGATCAAGGACAACACAACTTTCAGAACATTCCTCAATCAGCTTCCAGCCAGTGCTGTCTTCACCATCGGTGCATGCAGCCTGTTCATTTCAGTCATTGTTATCATCGCCCTCTTCATCATCCTGAGCCGCCGCAAGCGTGAAAGAAAACTTGCAGTGGAACAGGCAAAGGTCGCAGCCGACGTGGAACTCAATAAGGCAAGACACACGTTCTTCGGTGCAGTCAGCCATGATATGCGGACACCGCTCAACGGAATCCTGGGATTTACCGATCTGGCATTAAAGAGCGATTCTCCGGAAGAAATGAAAGGATATCTTAAGAAAATCCATACGTCAGGTGAGACTTTGAATCTTTTAGTCAATGACACGTTGATGATGTCGCGTCTGGAAAATGACAAGTATGTTCTTCATCCAGCACCTGTTGATCTGGCTGAGCTGATCAAGTCAGTGATCCTGCCGATTCAGCAGACTGCCGTTGAAAGAAACATCACCTTGATTGATGAAGCATCGCCTGTATGCAAAGGCTGCTACAGCCTTGATAGGATCAGTTTCGAGAAAGTTTTCATGAATCTGCTGACCAATGCCATCAAATTCTCAAATTCAGGCGGCACTGTCAGATTCGCCTGTACGAAGGACGGCAGCCGCTTTACCTTTATCGTCAAAGATGAAGGAATTGGCATTGATCCTGAATTCCAGAAACATATGTTTGAACCATTCTCTCAGGAAGATTCTGCCAACTCAAAGGCAGCTGGAAGCGGACTTGGCTTAGCAATCGTCAAGAGCATCGCCAATGCCATGGGAGGAACCATACAGGTCTATTCAAAAAAAGGCCAGGGTACGACCTTCACAATCGTCCTGACTCTGCAGCCATGCAGCGAATCAGAGCAGAACCCAGTCAAAGTCTCTGTACAGTCTCTGGAAAGTCTGAAGGGAAAGCATGTATTGATCTGTGAAGACAATGTGCTCAACATGGAAATTGAAGCTTCCATCCTTGAACATGCCGGCATGATTGTGACCAAAGCTGAAAATGGAAAAGAAGGTCTGGACATCTTCCTCAAGAGCATCAACTGCTACTACGATGCAGTCCTCATGGATCTGCGAATGCCGGTGCTTGACGGCATCAGTGCTGCCAAGGCACTTCGCAGCCTGCCGCGTCCGGATGCACAGAAGGTATATATCTTGGCCATCTCAGCCGATGCCTTCCAGGAGAATGTCCAGGAAGCGATGGAAGCTGGCATGAACGGTCATATCGCAAAACCAATCAATGCAGATATCCTGCTGCAGACTTTGTCCAGCGGTATTCAGTCATAGAAGAAAATGATGTCAGGAACGTGTGTTCCTGGCATCTTTATTATTCAGCACTTTATGGTTGTGTTCTTTTTCCTGATACAGCATTTCATCTGCTTCATTGAGCAGACTGATCAGTTTGACACTGCTGGAACTGCACTTTGCATATCCAACTGACAGCGTCAGTGTATATGGGAGATTGTTGTTCTCACACATCTGGGAAAGAATACTGTTGAGGTCTTTCTTGACCTTATCTGGATCCTGCACCGCATTGTTGAAAGTGCTGATCAAGAATTCGTCTCCGCCCATTCTGGCCGCGAAGCCATGGTCGAGATCCGCCGTCTTCTTGAGTGCCTCCGCCACAATGCGCAGTGCTCTGTCCCCCTCCACATGACCGAATTTATCATTGATTCCCTTGAAGAGGTCTACATCGATCATGAACAGATAGAATGGCCGTTCTGGCGTTGTTGCATTGATGCAGTCAGTCAGGAAGTATTCCGCTCTGCGTCGGTTGTTCAGTCCAGTCATCGGGTCGTTGTAAATCTGAAGGTTCAGAAAATCAACATATACAAAGTAGATGCCAAGTACTAAGCCAAGACACATGATCGGCGTATTCGGATTGATCAGCTGCACCACACCGGTTGATAATGGTGCAACCACAAATTTGATCAAAGACTTTGCCTTATTTTTTTCAATCGCGGACTTTGTATTCAGGATAGTAAAGAAGCTCAGGATTGGTACAGAAATGTTGTAGGAAATCACAGTCAATGCCTGGACCATGAACCATGGTCCCCTGACATAGGTGCCATTTTCAGTTATCTTGAAGAAGAGTCCTGTGAAAGGTGAAGACATCGAAATGATCAAGATCAATGTCACCGGCAGCGCCACTAAGATCTTGAACCAAGTTGTATCTTCATATTTAAAAGCTAAGCGTGTTGTTCCAAACAGCACCCAGAAATATGCAACAAAGGCAAGAGATACTTCATCAAGGATTGTCACCAGATTGCAGACCCAAATAGGAAAAGGACTGTTTTCATCGATAAAGAAGATCATGAACAGGTCACAGATGACATAGATAAAAAATGACCACAGCATTGACTTGAAGTTGGAGATTTCACTTTCACTGCCTACTGATGTTCTCAAGTTCTGCATCACAGGTACTAATAAAAATATGCAGGAAAGATCTGCAATCAGATATATCAGCATCCCCGAAGAATTTACTGTTGATGTCATCTACAATTTCTCCGTAATTCTTTATTTATTATAGCATTATTGCAAAATGGGAAATCAAAACTCAGGCCAGTGCAATGAGTATCATATAAAATGCCGTACCGGTGATAATGCTGAGATATGTATTCTTCTTCCAAATATGGATGCAGGCTGTAAAGAGAACCGCGGCAACCTGCTTCATTCCGTTATCGTCAATTCCGATATTCCGCAGGCAGTAGATGACCAGCACCGCCATGATTGCCGCCGGCAGTGCTTTTCCTAAATATTGGATAAATGATGGAATCTGCTTATTTCTGCCTAGAAAAAGAAAAGGAAGTGCACGCAGGAAGAAAGTGCATGCAAAGGATACTGCTGCGGCTGCCAATGCCGCCCACCCCGTCAGCATATTTTCTCCTTTGTGACTGTTCTGCGCCATAGCAGAACAGCACTGACTGCGGCTAAACTTGGCAGTATGAACCGGTCCGGTCCAAGAACTATGCATAGTATGACAGCTGCTGAAAGACCGCATAAAGCAGGAAAATGATCCTTTACTGACCGCCATTGATCAATCAAGATTGTTACAAATAATGCCGTCATGCAGAAATCTATTCCCTTCAGTTCAAATGGAAGCATGCTGCCAAAGCAGCATCCCACGGCTCCTGCTGCTGCCCAGGTCAGATGGCTCAGAACAGCAATGATGAACATGATTCTGCGGCGATCCTCTTCCGAATATTCTTCTTTCTGTTTTAAAGCACAGTTCACAGCATATGTTTCATCCGTCAGTGTTCCGACCATATACCATTTTTTACGTCCCATGTGATTGAAATCCTCTAAGAATGTCAGTGCATAGAACGTCTGCCTGGAATTCATGAAAAGAGCGGTCAAAGCAATTGTAAGGCAAGATGCTCCCGACTGCAGGAATGGAATCAGGACAAACTGAAAGGCACCTGTATAGACCGTCAGGCTGATTCCAACTGCCCACAGGACACCGTATCCTGCCTGTGCCATCAAAATACCATATGCTGTACCGATGAACAGGTAACTGATCATGATCGGCACTGCTTTTTGAAAACCTGTTTTAATGAGTTCTTCTTTTGTCATGGCGCCCTTCTTTTTTCTGTCTATCATATTCCCTGCAGGACAAGATGACAAATAAAAGATCCAGCAGTTACTTTGCTGGATCCAATATATGATTTGGATGAAGATTATTGTTTGCTGTTCCTTCTTTCAGATCCTTTGGTGAATGTACCAGCAGGAAATGATTCCTGCCGGCATTCTTGGAGAGATACAGAGCTGCATCCGCTGTGGAAGTATAATCCCACGGCTTGGATTCATTCTTCGGCACATTTGCGAAGACCCCCTGCGAAATGGTGAAGGCTGGCAGCGAAGCACTTTCAATGCCTTGCTGAAGAAGTCCTACCAGTTTCTGATTGACTCTGGCAATGTCTTCGTCATTCAGATTATTGAATATGATGACAAATTCATCACCGCCATATCTGGCGGTATAGATATTGACGTTGGAGATTTCCCGCAGGCACCTGCCTAACAGCACAAGCACATCATCGCCGGTCGAATGTCCATAGGTATCATTGACACTCTTGAAATTGTCGACATCAAGCATTTCAACGCCAAGATAATGTTCCTTGTGATATGCCAGTTCAAAAAGCTGATCCAGCTTCTCATTCAGGGAACGTCTGTTCGGCAGTGAAGTCAGACTGTCTGTATCTGCTAATTCTCTTAATCTTTCATTGGTGCGTTCGGACACTTCCAGATTATGCTGCGTCTTGATCAAGGAAAGAATGGCTTCATTGGTCTGATGACGCATTGTTCTTGAATAGCGCCAGTATTCCAGCAGTTCCGCATTCAGCAGATCTTCCTTACCGGTCGACAGGTAATACTGTACTTTGATGAATGACACAAGATTCATGATGCCAGCTGACTCATGACCGTTCAGGCTCTGGGTCAGATATTCCAGGATCTCATCCAGGATGTCATATTTCTTGATGCTCAGCAGGATCTGCAGGAAATTGAGCAGTTCGCTGGTGTAATCCAGAAATTCAGAAGTGGAAAAAAGCGCAGTCTTAATTTCTTCGACCAGAACATCTTCCTTCTCTGTCTTCTTCTGTTCATGTGCTTCTTGATATTCCAGCAGAAGGACGTTGACTTCATTTTGGTACTCCGGATGTTTATCAAGGATTCCATCCAGAATCTCTTTCTGCTGATGATAGAGCTCCAGCCGATTGACCTGGAGGGCATAGGCTGCCGCTTCCGAAGAGGCAATTAAATAGTAGTACGGCTGATGTTCATCCTCTGGGCAGTTATCAAGATATGTTTCGGCAATCAGCAGATTATGCAGGGCCTCACTTGGATCTTCCAGCTGCACACTGATATCTGCCGCATTCATATATACGACCGTACCAAGCAGATTCAGCTGGTGCCCTTCAACCAGTTTCATTGCCTGAGCAAGATATTCCATGCCTTCCGTAATATTGCCAGTGCGGAAATTGATCAGCGCAAGTATATTGTAAGTGCTGCCTGCCAGGTTCCACTCTTCTTCTGCCAGCAGGTTCGGCAGTGCTCTGCCTGCATAATGGCTGACACTCTCTGCATCATTCAATTCGAAGTGTGCATTGGCCATTGCATAATCCGCAAAGCCAAGCAGTGCATTATCAGTATCTGCCTTAGCAATATCACGGAGCTTTCGGGCCGCTTCTAAAACAAGCCGTGGATTGGAGAGACGGTTGTCTTTCGCCTGCTTGATCAGCTGCTCAATTTTTTCGTCATACTGCTTCATATTGTTATTTTATTAATAATAATATTACTCTTCAAGGAAGAATCTCTCTGAAAGACGATAATTATTGCCAGATACTCATTCTTTTACACGATTTTCATCAGAGATAGACTTCAGTTACAGCGTCCGCAGGAAATTCTCGATGAAGGTGCTCTCATATTCATGCGCCTTTGGATTTGGATGACGATTCTCTTCATTTACAATAAAGCTGCGCATACGGGTATCCAATGCCTCCTGACAGACTCCGGTACGCTGTGCCCTATGCATCAGCGGTACATTTTTTCCTTCTTCCTTGTCCAGAACGGGGATGCCCCATTTGACGGCCATGGAACGGACAACATCCGTATATGCATGCACAGTGCCGTTAGGAACGATGATGCCGATATGAGCAAAGGGGTACCTGTTCAGCAGATAACGCATCAGAATATTCCAGGCGCCTGCAAATTCCGTTGGATCTTCAGAGTCCATTCTGCCAAGCGGTACATTCTGATGCCAGTCATTGATGCCGAAACACAACGTGATGTAGTCGCAGTCAGCTGGAATATCCTTATAATGGCCGCGGATAAAGGTCTGGTCATAGGTCCGGCCGCAGTCAGCTAAGGAAGCACCGTTATATGCATTCATGACGATGTCCATGTCATTTCGATTTCCGATGATGTACGGATAGACTTTCAGCTGTCCCTGATATCTGCCGTCTTTGATCAAAGTATCTTCCTCCGGCATGCCGTCAAAGCATCCATATGTAAAGCTGTCTCCGCATGCACACCACTTTTTTCCTTTTAGGATATTTCCGTCATAGTTATTCATATCGATGCCTCAATGGTTCCATTATAACGAAAAAAAGAGGAAGTTATTCCTCTTTCGTATCTCGATAGTAACGCATTTCCCATTCACCGCGGTTGTATTTGTCATACCATTCGATGGCTTTTAACATGGTTCCGACCATCATGTATTCTCTGGTGTCGTTAATATATACAAAGTCCGGCATGGATCTTTCCGGAACGAGCTTTGCGACCAGTTCCTTAAGATGGTCGATATCTGGTGCCATTGCACTGTGGACAAAAACAGCTTCTGGCGAAAGCAGAGAAATCTCACAAGCAATCGACTTGGACAGGATCTCATAGGTGCCGTCTGCAGTCTTTGCCAATTCATCCCGCGGTGCACTGAACTGCAGATTCTGTGTCAATACATCCAGTTCGCCGGCACCGTTTCCCTTGCCGCGGACCAGCTCACCGTTGGCGATGATGCCGGCGCCGCCGATAGGACTGCCGTAAGGCTGGAAGTTATAGATCAGATTCTTATAGTTCTCTTCCAGGGAGCAGATCCCATAAGCGACCTGATTGCAGTCATTGGAAAGGATGCAGACACGGTTGCAGCGGTGATAGATCTCCAGGGATACTTCTTCATCACGGATGCCTTCATACGGCAGATGCAGGCGTCCCGACTGTTCAATGCCCGGCATTGTCAAGCCAATGCATTCAATCTCCGGATAGACTGCCACCATGGTGTCAATGATATCCAAAATATCGGAAATGACGATATTCTTTTTCTTGATCTCACCTTCGGTAATGATTGTCCCATTGCGGTAATACCGATAGATGGTGCGGATCTGACGGGAGCTGTTGAAAACGCAGATGCAGAGGATCTTATCACCATTCTCAAAAGCAGACGCGACAACTTCTGCCTTGCTTGGCTGCGGCTTATGTTCACGCAGCGTCTTCTGCACCAGGTTGATCATTGCTCCAGTATCATATCTGCCAAAGATGCCGGCTGGAATTGTCAGGATCGGAATTTCCTTCATGGCGTTATGGATTTTCTTCTGCTGGAAGCCGATCTGCGGTGCCAGCAGGATGATGTCATAGTAAAGTCCCTTTTCATAGACACGGTCATAGGACACTGCTTCAAAAATATAGTTGAGGGACAGGATCTTTGCGGCATTATTGAGCTGCTCAGCAAAGTAGGAAGTCGTTAAAGCACTTGTACAGCAAAGCAGGACTTTCACCGTCTGTTCTTCATTATAGGAGACCAGTGCTGTCATCATCTCATGGAAAAGCTCTTCGGCATGTTTCCTGTCATTCAGCTGAAAATGCAGATAAAAGATATTCTCTTCTGACTTAATGGAGAGAATGCGGAATTCCACAATATTCATGTCATAAAAATGAATCTCAGCTCTTGCGTACTGTGTGCTGATGGTAATCAGCTTGTCACTGTAGACATATCTGCAGCTGGTACGTTCCTGGCTCTTGATCCAGGCTTGGAATTCCTCCAGTATTTCATCTTGCATGTTCTCATTCATACATTTACCTTACGAAAAGTATAGCATTCCAAACAAAAAGATATTTGCATTATTTTGCAAATATCTTATGCATTATATCAGTCTTTGAAGAAACGCTGAATCAGCTCATAGCTGTACTCAGCAGATTCATCCATGTCACCGAAGGACATGATTTCCCCGGCATAGTATGTATCATACTTGCCCTGCATCGCTTCCACATCATCATACCAACCGGCAGCATAGTCTTCTGAGAAGACATGTGGGAAGTAGTACCATGCACTTTCATTGATGATCTTTTCCGCTGGATTATGCATGACCGTCAGATCATTGAGTGCTGTTTTCTTTGCTGCTTCGTATGGAATCAGCGGTTTATCCTTGTGATTGCGGAGAACATAAGTTGTGATTGGAGCGTCCTCAGTATCATGCCATCTTCTGTAGTAGACCATCAGATGTCCGATTCTATCCGTTGTCATGTTCTCAAAGATGTAATAGGAGATTTCCGGATAGTTCTCCGGCTTGATGGTAACTGCCATTGTGTCATAACGTTCATAGTCAATTCTGTCAAAATGCTTCTTCTCATCTTCACGGATATCCGCATAGTCGCCGAAGGAGTCAAGCGGTGAAGTAACGATCATCTTGTCATATTCTTCTACATTTCCATTGACCGTGATATATACTTTGCCGTCATGGCGCTCAATCTTGGAGATGGCACTGTTGAGACGGGATGGGCTCTTCAGCTTTCTGTCCACTGCTTCCCAGATAGACTGCGTTCCTTCCTTCCATGTCCATAGATTCATATTGACGAAGTTCATTGTTGTCTGGAAGTCGAGATATTTTAAAACATACGCTGCCGGAATCTCATCGAAGTAGCCGTATCCAAAGGATGTATACGGGCCGACCCAGACATCCTGGGTCAGTTCAATATCATTGAGCTTGCAGAATTCCGAGAATGGAAGTGTCAGATCCTTTAAGTTTTCATTGACGCCGGATATCTTTTCTCTGCCTGGTGTGACCGCAAAGCCATCATAGTGTCCCTGCGAAACCCCTCTATGTCCATTGACATCATATCCCTTGTACTTTGTCTCCAGCAGTTCACCGAGCTTCTTGACCTGATTTCTTGTCTTCAATAAGCGAGGCAGAAGGAGCGGGTTCTTCTTTGGATTGAACGGGTCAATGACCTTGCCTTCTTTGTTCTTGTACTTGCGCATCAATGCTGGTCCGTCGTGAGTTGTACCGCCGAATATTTCAGCATCATGAACAGCATAGTAAGAAGGAACACCCATGATGGCCCCCATCTCATAGCGTCTTCCATTGTACGAAGGACTGTGACACTTGCCGCCGACATGGTCGCTCTTTTCTAGAATTGTGTAATTGCTGTAGCCTGCCTTCTCAAGATTCATCGCAGCTGAAAGGCCGGCAGGTCCAGCACCGATGATAGCAATACGTAAACAATGATCCATGATATTATCCTCTCAATCTTTTGTTAACTTCATTTTAAACCAGAAAAAACAGATGGAAAGAATTTTGTGCAAATTCTCACAAGTTATTTTTTAAACCTTTTGAACTATTAGGACATTTATTCCTGATTGTCGAAAAACCTGCATAGAATCGAGTCTTTCATGCGTTGGTATGCTTCGCATATGTTATACTTCTTGATATAAGAGGCTTTATGCGCTATCAAAATTTCGCTGACATGTTGATCACAATATCCAAGGAGGTTCCGGAGAGACCTGTCTTTTTTTATGATGATCATGGTCTCAAGAACATCACCTGGGAGGGATTCCATTTTGCAGTGCAGGCAAAGGAAACAGAACTTAAGCTGACACACAAGACATGTTTAGGCATCCTCTGTGAGAACTCGCTTGCATGCATGATTGAGCTGTTTGCCGCAAATATGATTGGCATGCAGATTGTCATGCTGGATCCAGTTGTTCCTGCCCCTTTATTGATCAAGCAGATCCAGGAAACAGATGTGGATATGCTGTGGGGTAATGACCTGCGCAGGAAAGAACTGGCACCTTTCTTAACGACAGGATGCACCGAAGGAAAAGGAAAAATACTCTTCTTCACCAGCGGTACAACGAACAGCGCAAAAGCTGTTGTGCTGACCGACGCTTCTCTGATGCAGAGTGCCTGGAACGGCGGCGATCTCCTGCCGCTGGAGAACAATGATATCCTGCTGGATGTCCTTCCGCTGCACCACGTCTTTGGCTTTGTGTGCGGACTGTTATGGGGTATGACTGCCAAGGCATCCATTGCCTTGGGCAGAGGGCCTCGTCACTATCTGGATGACTGTTCCTTCTATCATCCAACTGCAGTTTCCTTAGTACCGATGCTGCTCGGCTTTCTGCTCAAGCATGATCTGCTCAATCCAGAACTGCGGCTGGTCTTAGTCGGTGCCGGCGGCTGTCCGCCAGAACTGCTGGAAGGTGTAACACAGAAAGGCATCCGTGTCTCTTTTGGCTATGGCTTAACAGAAACATCCTCGGGAGTTGCTCTGTCGCTTGGCAAAGACCCAATGGCCATGACAGTATGCAGAGACGATACCATCACTCTGGCATCCGACGGTGAGATTCTGATCCAAGCACCAACATGCATGATGCAGGGCTACTATAAGGACCAGAAAGATACGGATGCTGTCATCAAAGACGGCATTCTTCATACAGGTGATCTTGGCCGCTTTGATGAGCATCACCTTCTCTATATTACAGGAAGAAAAAAAGAGATGCTCGTCTTGCTGGACGGCACCAAGATCTTCCTGCCTGAATATGAAAGTCCAATCAAGAAACTGTTAGGGACCGATGAAGCTGCAGTTGTCCTCCAGCATGATGTTCCTGTCCTGGCCATAGATGAGCTGCGGGAAACAGAAGACAAAGTAAAAGCGAAACTGAATGATCTCATGAAGACGCTTCCGAGAGGGCATCAGCTGTCAGCTATTATTCCACTGCACCATCCGCTGCCTCGTACAGCTGCCGGCAAGGTCAAATACTGGGAAATTCAAAAGGAGATACAGGATCTATGGTTCAAAGAGAAGAAGTCCTGAAGAGAACAAAACAGATCATTCAGGAAAATATGCCGGATATGTTCGGCAGTGTGGATGACATGACCGAGAAAACAACCCTGAACAAGCAGAATGGAAACATTGATTCCATGGGCTTTATCCTGATCATCACCAAGCTGGAAGCTGAATTTAATGCCGAGGTGCCTGACCATAAATGGAACAGACTGACAACATTGGGTGACCTCGTTGATGCCATTGTGGAGTATAGTAAGAACTGAACTATGAGCATCTATGAAACAAAATATATATTGAAGAACAATGATGTGAACATGTACCGGAAACTGCGTACATCACGTCTTTTTGAGATGCTGCAGGCAGGTTGTGTTGCCCACACGGAACAGCTGGGTGCCGGCAAAGAACAAACACTGGACCATGGCATCCTGTGGGTCGTTATCCAGCAGTATATCGAAGTGGCAAGGATGCCCGAATATGATGAAGAAATTACCGTAGAGACATGGCCAGGCAGAACAATGCATGTACTGTTTCCCCGCTACTTCCGCGTCAGGGATGCCCAAGGAAACATCATCATCAACGGTTCTGCGCTGTGGACATTAATTGATCAGAAGACAAGAAAAATGGTCTTTGCAGATCAATATCAGATTGAAGTTCCTGGTGCGGAACAAGAAGGACAGGCACCGCTGCCAAAGGCAGTCAAAAGTGTAGAATGCGTCCATCACTGCTCTTTTACTGTTCCTTACAGCTACTGTGACCTCAATGGGCATATGAATAATGCCCGATATCTGGATCTAGCAGAAGATGCCATTCCTGCCGCAAGCCAGGGAAAACAGCTGAAAATAGTGACAACCCAGTATGCAGAAGAAATACGCTTCAATGAAACAATCGATGTCAGCTGGTCACAGGTCGAAAATTCATATTTTATCAGCGGCGGCCATGAACATAACTGTTTTCGTCTCTTATTGACTTATCAAGACGAGGGTTCCGATTGATAAATCAAGCTCATTCCGTTATAATAATCAGGCATTATGCCGGCATAGCTCAGTTGGTAGAGCAACTCATTCGTAATGAGTAGGTCGCTGGTTCGATTCCGGTTGCCGGCACTGCGCATCCAGTTCATCTGGGTGTTTTTTTATGTAAAAGGGCCCTGATTGAACTGCTCTCGTTCAACCGGTGCCCTTTATCAGATCATTCTGATTTATATTCTATCATCAGGAACTCTTCCTTTTGACAACTATATCATAGACCTGATTCTTGTAGAAAAGATGAAGTATATGTGAAATTTCGGTTAACCCTGCTCCTGTTTTCTCATCTTTCTTTTTACTTTATTCAGATGCCGTTCAAAGCTTCCGTTGTTCATCAGCTCTGCCGTCACCCATTGATCAAAAGCAGAAACACCGCATACCCGATAAGAAAGCTGCTTCAGCAGTTCGTCTTTCAGTTTAGATGGAAGCACAATATAGCTGATGCGCAGAGAAGGACAGATGGTCTTGGTAAAGCTGTTCATGTAAATGACTGTCCGTTCTGGTTCCAAGGCAAACAATGTTTCTTCGGTCTTTGTTGAAGGACTGTATTCACTGGCATAGTCATCTTCCACAATAAAGGCGCTTCTTTCCTTTGCCCAGGAAATATACTCCTGCCGTTTGCCGGCATCCGCAGTCACTCCAGTCGGATAAGAAGAGAATGGCGTCACATGCAGTACAGAGGCAGGTGTTCTATCCAATTCTTTGGTCTGGATCCCCTTTCTGCCCATCTTAAGATAGTCAAGGCGTACCCCTTCGCTTTTATACATTGCCGAGATTTTTTCGTAGGACGGCGTTTCAACGCCATAAATACGATATCTGCCAAGCATGGCAATAATTAATGAGTAAGCTGATTCCGCACCAGCGGTGATAATTATCTGATCTGCATCTACATAGATATTCCGGCTTCTGGCCAGATATCTGGCAATCGCCTGGCGGAATTCCAAAAGCCCCTGGGCATCTCCGCGCACCATCATGCTTTCACCATGGTCAGCAATCACCTTGCGCATTGCCTTGGTAAATGCTGTGTACGAGAATAATTCCTGGTTATCAAGGACCTTGGTGCTCATCTGAGCAGGACGTTCACTGGTAACTGGGAAGAAATCCTTTTCTCGGTAAATAACGGCATATCCTTTCCGTTCAACCGGATTGATATATCCCTCCTCAATGAGCAGGTTGTATGCATGTTCAACCGAAATCAGAGAGACATGATAGTCCTCTGCAGTCGTCCGCTTCGATGGAATGTAGGAATCATATGGGTATGTGCCGTCCACAATGCGGCCACGCATCTTTTCGTAGATTGAAAGGTAGATTGTTTTCTTCATCTGATCTTATCCTTACCATCATAATTAAGCATTATTATAGTATCACTCATTTATATGTAATTTCCACCCAGCTGTTCATCCATTGTTTTGAATCATATAAAAAATGCCTGAAATTCAGCAAATTTCGGCATTTTAAGCTCTGACTTCAGCATCATATTAAGGAAAATGTATATTCTTATACAAAGTTCAGAAAAAGAATAAATTTTTTTCTTTTCTTATCAATGATTTTGTATTAAAGTATGCATGCAGTCTTTTCCCCAAAAGGCTGCGTCAGGTCCAGGCACCCCCAATTTTGCCTGGGCCATTTTTTTATTCAGTTGTAGTAAAGGGTGACATTTCCATCCTGATCTGCTGGCATGTTCAGCACGCTGACAGCCTGAATAATGCACTTGATCCAGATGACAAACGGAACAACAAATGTCCATGAAAGCAGGAGTGACAGCAGCAGATATTTTACACCTCTGGCATTGTCACCGGCATAGAAATGATGAATGCCAAAGTCACCTACCAGAATGGCAAGCAGTGCATAGACGATGCGGTTCACTTTCATGGAATGGCTGCCGGCAGGACTGACCTGTTCCATCGGCTGTTCATCCATATTTTCTGATGCCAATACAATCAAGACCTTTGCACCATTCTTATAGAGCTTTACTTCATCCCCGGTATTCGGCGTATAGTTGAAATCACTAAGCGGATAGTCTTCCATTGTTTCAGAAACATCATTTCCCACCGTTGCAGTGCCGTCAATCATATTCACTTTCAGGACTTTGTATGTCATTGTATCTCCCCCTCAATATTCTGATACAGCTTTATTTTATCATATATCAGCCTTCCTTTTGATAAACCAAGTCAAAGAACGGGATATCTCTTTTTTAAAAAGCATCTATAATAAGTACATAGAGAGTACAACTATGAAACTGCTAAGCCAAATTAAAAATTCTGAAAATGATAATGATTTCTCTCATCTGCTTTATTACGGAGAATATGCAACAGTGAATTTTCTTTCCATGTATTCATCCAAGTGCAAGGTGCTTCGTGTACAGGATTATTCTTCGGTATGGAAGGAAGAATTCGGTATTTCTGATGCACGTCTGTTCCACCTCATGATGATTGCCGAAGGTTATCTGGTGCCATCAAGCATTGAAGAAAGACTGTCTGAATGCAGCATGGAAGATATCTGTAAGATTGCCGAAGAAATTGGATTGTCGACAAGCGGCACAAAGGAAGAAGTCCTTAAGCGTCTGGAATTGAATGCTGAACTGGATCAGATCAGCAAGTTCATGCCGCAGGAAAGCATTTTCTCCTTATCAGAAAAAGGGAAGAGACTAGTAAATGCCAACCAGGACCTTATCAATCTTTATCAAAAGAAAGATGTTTATCACGTCACTTACAACGAATATGCATCACTGAAGTCCAAGCATAAAGAAATGAACTTCTATGATATCCTCTGGCAGGTCATGACTGAACGCTTCCAGAGAAATGCAGATGATACTGAATACGAGCTGGTACAGAATGAATATTTAAATATGTATGCTCTGCTGCTGGATCAAGAGAAAAAGCCGGAAGCATTGAATGCGCTGCTCAATTACTTCTTCATGGATCTGAATGTCTTTGCGGATACCTTTGACTTCATTGAAGAATTCAAGCGTTCTGCTGAGCCTGTTGCTATCTTCTTAGGACATGCAGAGCTTCCTCAGTTCCATCTGAGTGCAGACATCGTCACTGATATCTATGAATTGAAGGAGAGCTATGATTCAAAGATTGCTCAGCGTATCAGTGAGAACAATGTCTCTTACTATGTAAATACAGAAGCTTTCTTAGCAATCCTTGATGAGATATATGCCCAGACCTTCTCTTTGGAAGATACGACGGCAAAAATCAACGAAAGGATTCCAAAGGCACTGGATCATATTCTCAGATCAAATCAAATATAGAAAAAGGGCTCTCGCCCTTTTTTTGTACTTTACTGCAGACTGTAACCCCTTGGCCATACAACGTCTGAAGTAAAGGAACCATTATCGATATTGTATATATTGACTGGCAGCTTGCCGGTCGCTTTGACTTTACCGAAAATGACATCCATCGCTGCCGGCAGACTTTCTGCATATGCCTGCGTCGGCACCCAGTTTTCATCAACACTCGGTGCGCCGATCCAGTTGTATGTACATAGCACAGCATCTGCCTTTGTTAATAATGGGGCATCATACGGAACCCCTGTAGATACTGCAACAACTGGAATGCCTAGTTCCTTTGCATGTTCAATTAACAGCACCATGTAATAGATCACACCGGACTGATAAAAGTTAATGTTTGTTGCATCAAACATGATGCTGGAGACAATGACGAGATCCGAACCGGCAATGGCGTTATAAGCTGTCTGATACCGATTGCCATAGTCTTCTGAGATTGGAATGCCGATGGCATTGGCTGTCACTACATTCTCATCCGTCAGACGGTTGAAGGCATAGCCAAAGGCATTGCTTTGCGAAGCGTTCGGAGTCAGCATCACAATACGTCCGCCTTCTGGAACTGTGTAAGGAATGATATTATTGCTGTTCTGCAGCATTGTGACAGAGGCATCCGAAATTTTGCGGTTGACTGCATAGTTATCCGCCGTACCGACTGCACCTGCCGCATTGGCTAGCAATGTATTGGTCGTTCCTTCGTTATACTGCATGTCCATGATGCCGCGTCTGTATTTCAGCGTCAGAATCCTGGTCACTGCATCATCGATTGTATCAATAGAGATCTCACCGTCATTGACCATATCGACAATGTCACCGATATAGGCATCGAGATTAACAGAAGCACTGCCATCCGCAATATCCACCGGCATCAGCAGACAGTCAACGCCTGCATTGATGGCAAGTCTGGAACTGTCTCTGGTGCTGAAGTTTGCCTTGATTGCATCCATCTGCAGAGAGTCTGTAGTAATCACACCCTTGAAACCAAGTTCATTCCGCAGGATATCAGTAATCATTGTATGGCTCAAAGTTGAAGGAAGATATACCTGACTTCCGTCTTTAATGGAAGTATAAGTTCCTGATTCAATATTTGGATACTGGATGTGGGCACTCATGATCATTTCCGTACCGTCCTGCACTGCCTGCTTGAATGGAACAAGATCTGTACTCTCTAATTCAGCTTTTGTCTTATTGACCTGCGGCAGCCCGGTATGTGAGTCTGTTGCCGTATCACCGTGTCCTGGAAAATGCTTTCCTGTTGCAATGATGTTGTTTGACATCATGGCCTGCGTGAACTGTTTAGCATATTCTGCAACAGTTGCACCATCATCAGAATACGAGCGGATGCCGATAACTGGGTTGGCTGGATTGGCATTGACATCCAAGTCCGGCGCATAATCAAGGTTGAAGCCCAGCGCTTTTAATTCCTTGGAAATAATCGTACCGGTATCATATGCATTCTGTGGATTGCCAGTTGCCGTCAATGCCATGGAACTAGGCATATCTGTTCCAGACAATAGACGGTATACATTGCCGCATTCCTGGTCAGTGCCCATGAATAACGGGGCTCCACCGCCGTTGACCGCATTGATCTGCATGCTCTGGGTCAGGTTGATTGCCTGCGCAGAATCACTTGTCATGTTCTCAGCAAACAGAATAATGCCGCCGAAATGATAGTTGCTCAGGATGGCAGCGACTTCATCATTCATTGCTGTAAAATTCTCACCATTCCACTTTTTCACAGCCGGCACCATCATCTGCTCAATCTTGGATGTCAGATCCATCTTGGCAAGATATTCTTTTGCCTTTGCCTCAGCATCATCAGCTTCTGCAGCAGGTGAAGCAGAAGGTGTATTCGCCGCACTTGAAGACGCACTGGCAGTGCTCTGTGAGGCTGCTGTTGACGCTGATGAAGGTGTCGATGTAGCGGAAGCAGTCTTGTTCGCACATCCTGCTGTCAAAACAGAAAATGCTAAAGCGCCAGCCAATAGTTTAGAAATCTTCATACTTTCCTCCCGAAATGCAGATGATGACATAGTAATGGAACAATGCGCAGTTTATGAAATATCTATTTCCACGATATCACGAAACATGCATTTCATATGTGTACTTTTTTTAATTCCCTCTTTACTTTTCCTGCAAACTCCTTCACAATACTTTCAACATATTAGGAGGTTACTTATGAAATATACATGTCAAATGCGGCCTCCTGTCGGCCGCTTCACAGTCGGAAAAGAATATGAATGCGAGCATCACGGTTCCGTCATCTCCATCGTAGATAATGAAGGTGTTAAAGTTTTCATGGAAGCTTGGCTTTTTGAGATGAGCTTCCGCAAGTATTCTTCTTGATTTTCCTCTCTTGACGTCAAAATCAATCCGAGATAATATATTTGAGCAATTGAATCGTGGGGTTATAGCTCAGCTGGGAGAGCACCTGCTTTGCAAGCAGGGGGTCAGGAGTTCGATCCTCCTTAGCTCCACCATAAAAAAGGAATCAGATCACTCTGATTCCTTTTCAATTGACTCCGTACCAGCCGATACCTTCACCGCGCCAGCCTAATGATACAAGCCAGTCATTCTCCCATTTTGATGTCGTGTAGTTATGCGTTCCTACCTGCTCATTTGGATTGAATTGGCGATAGAGCGGCACTGCCTTGTTATCATCTGAATACCAGCCAATGCCTTCGTATCTCCAGCCAAGCGTGACAAGCCAGTCACGTTCATAAGAACTGAGTGTGTAATGATGATCACCAGAATAAGGGTTGTATAACCGATAGACTGGAGAATTAGATTTCTCCGGTGCAGTCCAGCCGATACCTTCCGCAATCCAGCCTAATGTGACAAGGAAATTATTCTCTGAATCAGAAGCTGTGTAGAAATGTTCCCCGCTGTTTGGATTATACAGACGATGCATTGGAACCTTCTTTACTGTCGGTACTGGGGTTGGCACAGGTGTTGGCACAGGCGTTGGGACCGGTGTCGCTGCTGGTGTTGGTACAGCTGTTGGCTGCGGTGTCTGTGCCGCTGCAGGGACCGTCACTTTTACTGTACACTGTGCTGTATACGAACCATCCGCTGTCTTAACTGTGATGACAGCTGTTCCGCCATTGACTGCATATACATTTCCGGAGCCATCCACACTTGCGATTCCGGCATTTGTAGTTGACCAAGTCACTGCTTTATTTGTTGCATTGCTTGGATTGAAGTATGCATACAATCTGAACGAACTTCCTTTGTTCAGTGAAACATCGGAACGGTCAAGCGATATTCCTTTGACATTGATTGGTGAAACAGTGATCAGATAAGTATCTGTATAAGAACCATATTTGACGGTGACTGTCTTTGTACCTGCTGAGGAAGTGTTAAAACCTTCAATGGTGTATGTACCAGAAGAAAGTGTCTTGCTGGTAAAGTCTGCATATGAGGCTGTCACTGTGATATCAGAAGCACTGAAGGCTTCATTGATTGTATATGCTGTCTTGTTCGGTGTGACTGTTACATCCGTCACATCTGCAGCACCCTGTGTTCCCGAAGTGCTCAAGGTGATCTTTTTTGCTTTTACATATGGAACATTCGAATCTGTAGCCAATACATAGCAGGTGTCACCGATCATTGTCATTGCGGTGTGATCTGCATTCGAGCCCACCAATACCGGCAGGCCTTCCTGAATCCATTTTCCATCAGCGTAGCGCCATACAATCGTATTGTACTTTGATGAAACTTGACTGATTGTCTGAATCAGCGGTACGTTTTGATAAGAAGTAATTGAAGCTGTATTGGAGGCGTAGGCAGCAATCGTATTTGTGCCCAATGCTGTCAATGCACCTGTACTGTCATATTGATAGACTTTTGTATCACGTGTCGACCATCCGTCCGCTCCAAGAAGATACATGTTTGTGCCATCCGTATAGATTTCAGGTGAACTGTATCCCAAGCCAGGTCCATTCATTGCCACAAGGGAATCATTCAGGTATTGATAGACATAGACCATGTCATTATGGTCAACATCTCTGCAGGAAAGATATACGCCTGCAGATGAAGCGCTGATCTTCAGACTATTGTAATTTGCGGACGTTCCCATTTCCTTGACGGCATAATTGGTTCCGTCATACCTGGCCGCATATGTGCTGTATTGTGAACCCGTTCCCTGATTCCAGGCAATATAGATCTGATCTCCATATACTTTCAATGCAAGTTTATTGACCTGAGCACTGGAGAAATCGCTCTTGACCGTCACCCAGGACCCACTGCTGTAACGCACCAGCTTCAAGAGATCACCGTTATTTGTTGAATATAGAATATATGGAACACCACCGTAATATGCAAGACTTGCGTTATTGCCGATATCTGTAATATCAGCTGTAGACTTTGCCCAAGAAGTTCCATTATAGTCATACACTGCTATAGAACTGTAGAGACTCCCAAGCAGCAGGCTTGGATACTGTGCACTGCCATTTACTGCCATATCCGCAGCTGTTACTTCACTGCCAATGACAGAAGTGCCGCCAAGACTGTTCCATGAACCAGCATTAGCTGTATCGGCAAACGTGACATCAAACGAGATTGTATCTCCGGAAGCAGAACCGACATTGCTGATGACAATTCCAGAGTTCTGACCGCTGGAGTATACGATGGCATTATCTGCAATCGTTTTCGTCATATCCAGAGAACCATACAATGTTCTTCCACTCTCACTGCTGAGATAGGAATTCAACATTGCACCTTCTTCACTGCTGTGGACAGAAGTCTCGCCTGAGCGGAATACATATACACCGTCATCACCGGTATTCCGGTTGTTCAGGCGTTCTACATTTTTGTTGATCCGGTAGATGATCAAACCGCTGCCAGGAATCTTTACATCCAGTTCATTCGAATATCTCGTTCCCTGTTTGCGGTATTCCACCACAAAGAATTCATTCTCTGAGATTGGTGTCTTTAGAATATATGCCTGATTGCCGTGAACATCACTTGCTTTGTTCAGTGTCAAATGAGAACTTGAAGAAACTGTGCTGATTGTCAGCCAGTTCGAAACACTGGCTCTCATATATGCCAATGGCCATTGATTAAAAACGGAAGCAGACGACATGAGATCCCAAGGTCCCACTGGGTTCTCGCCGCCTTCATCATAAAGATCAGGATAACCTAGTGAATGCATGAATTCATGTGCAATCTCGCCAGTGGAATAAAAATCTTCCTGCAGGATTGTATTTGCCATCAGTACATTGATGCATCCAACATCTTTGCCGTCAATCGTGTAGCCAGCTCCAAAATCCGTCTTGTGTGCATAGAGTGCATTGCCGCGCTGGTCTTCATCACCGGCAAAGATGAACGTTACATTATCAACATATGTATCTCCATTCAGATCATAGTTCTTACTGTCAATGCCGAAGTTCTTCTTCGCCAGGTCTAAAGCTTCTTTTTCTGCAGAATAAATGTTTGACCAGCTGTCATAGCTTGCACGTGTATTCGAAAGGGTAATTGGTGTGATCTTTCCGCCGCTCAGCTGCGGCATAAACGTGTTCACATGAAATTGGCCGTACGAAATTGTATCCATGTAGGATACCAGTGATTTTGGATAAGTGGTATCAAGATAGTCCCGTACAGCGTTTTCGGTATAAGTTGTCTGTTTAGAGTTGTTGCTGACCGTGTCCATGAAGTTTCCCGTTGTATCTGAGAACTGCACAAAAAGGACCAGATTAGCAAACTGTTCTGTAGATTGACCGGACGTTTCTGCCTGAACTGCCTGGATGCCTGTGCTCGATAGAGAAAGCGCTAGGATCAATGACAGCAGAATCCTTTTCCATGCCTTCATGTTATTTTTCCCCGCTTATACTACCCAAATTATGATTTAAAAGAAAAAGAACGTCAATATCGACGTCCTCATATATAGTGTCATTTTGATTATTGTTCTTGCACAAATTGGCTGTTGTATAGGTTTGTATAGAAGCCGTTGGCTGTCATCAGCTGCTCATGGCTTCCCTGTTCAATGATTCTGCCGTCCTTCATGACAAGAATCACATCAGCATTCCTGATGGTGGAGAGACGGTGGGCAACAATGAAGCTTGTCCGTCCTTCCATCAGCTTGTCAAAGGCACTCTGGATCATGATCTCTGTACGTGTATCAATTGAAGACGTTGCTTCATCAAGGATCAGCATCGGCGGCAGGCACAGCATGACTCTGGTAATGCATAGAAGCTGTTTCTGTCCCTGGCTCAGGCTGTCTTCATTTAATACAGTATCTAGTTTTCTCGGCATTCTGCGGATGAATTCCCAGCTGTGTGCTTCCTTTGCAGCAGTGATGATCTCTTCATCTGTTGCATTCGGCTTACCAATACTAATATTGTCTCTGACGGTGCCGTTTTTCAGCCAGGTATCCTGCAGGACCATTCCGTAATTTTTCCGTAATTCATGTCGGTCCATTTTATATATACTTGTGCCTTCCAGTTTGATATCTCCTTGGTCGACATCATAGAAGCGCATCAACAGATTGATCATCGTCGTTTTGCCGCATCCTGTCGGGCCGACAATAGCAATATGCATGCCAGGCTTTGCGCATAACGAATAATCTTCAATCAGCTTTCTGTCTTTGACATAGCTGAAATATGCATGGTCAATCTCAACACTTTCCTTATCAGCATCAATGGAGGAAGTATCCTCTGCTTTGTTCAGATCAACTGCATCCTTTTCCGGTGCCTCTTCAATTAAGGCAAAGATGCGGGCAGCACAGGCCAGCGCATTCTGCAGTTCAGTAACAACAGAACTGATGTCATTGAATGGCTTCATATATTGATTGGCATAATTCAGCATCACTGATAATCCTCCGATTGTCAGTCTGCCGGCAAAGATCTGGAACGCACCAATCAAGGCAACAAAGGCATAGATCAGATTATTTACAAAGCGGGTGGAAGGATTCGTCAAAGAAGAATAGAAGGTTGCTTTACGATAATATTCCTTCAGCCTGCCGTTGATCTCTTTGAACTGATCGGATGCCTGCTGCTCATGCGAGAATGCCTTGACAACCTTAGCACTGCCAATCATTTCTTCAATTAACGCTGTCTGTTCGCCGCGGGTCTCGCTCTGTGCCTTGAACATCTTATAGGAATGTGTCGCAATGAACTTAGCAGCAAAGAAGCTGATTGGTGTTGTCAGGACGACCACAAAAGTGATCAGCAGATTCTTGGAGAACATGAAGCCTAAAGTTGCAATGATGGTGATCACACCCGTGAAAAGCTGTGTGAAGCCTAACAGGAGTCCATCAGAGAGCTGATCTGCATCCGCTATGATGCGGCTGACAATATCACCGGAAGAATGTGCATCTAGGTAGGAAAGCGGCAGCACCTGCACATGGCGGATGGCTTTGGAACGAATGTCTCTGACAACAGCATATGTCATGCGGTTGTTGATGCGGTTCATCACATAGGATGAGATTGATGCAGCACCCACCAGCACACCGATTTTCCAGAGATAGTTTGTAATATATGTGAAGTCAACATTTCCAGCGGCAATGATGCCGTCAATTGCATCTCCAAACAGCACCGGTATATACAGCTGCAGGATCACTGACACAGCTGCTAAGATCATACTGACAATCAGTAAATACTTATAACGGCCGATAGCCTTCAATACCTTCTTCAAGGTATCTAAACTGGATTGTTTCATGCCAGCGCCTCTTTTCCTGATGTGCCGGTCTTTTTCTCAGGGAACTGTGAATAATAGATTTCCTGATAGACTTCGCAGTTCTTCATCAGCTGTTCATGTGTTCCCTGACCAACAAGACAGCCGTCATTCAGAACTAAAATCTGATCTGCCTGCATGATGCTGGAAACACGCTGTGAAACGATCAATGTTGTTGTATCCTTTGATAAAGTACGCAGAGATCTCCGCAAAGCTGCATCCGTCGCAAAATCTAATGCACTTGCACTGTCATCCAGAATCAGGATTTCCGGTCTTTTGACAAGCGCTCTTGCGATGGTCAGCCTCTGCTTCTGCCCACCTGACAAGTTCCTGCCGTTCTGTTCGAGGGCAAAGTCCAGGCCGCCTTCTTTTCCTTCAACGACTTCCTTTGCCTGCGCCAGAGTCAATGCCTGCCAAAGCTCTGCATCATCTGCATTTTCATTGCCCCATTTCAAATTGTCACGGATCGTCCCCTTGAAAAGAACTGCCTTCTGCGGAACAATCCCAATGCGTTCATTCAATTCATCTGCGGCATAGTCTTTGACATCCAGACCGTCGACTTGAACAGAGCCTTTGCTGGCATCATAGAATCGTGGAATCAGATTCATGACTGAAGACTTGCCGCTCCCGGTACCGCCGATAATGCCGACAGTCTGTCCTTTGGCAATCGCAAAGCTGATATCGCTCAATGTTTCTTCACCAGCATCCTGATATGTCAAAGAGACGTGGTCAAAGATAATTGTTCCTTTCTCCTTCTGAGTGCCTGATGACTGAGAAGGATATGTCATCCCTTCCGGCATGACCAGAATCTGTGAAACACGGTTTGCACATGCGATTGATTTATTGATTGTAATGATCAGGGAAGCAAGTTTGATCAGTTCAATAATCATCTGTCCCATATAGTTGTATAAGGCAACAACATCACCCTGCTGAATGGCGCCAAGATTGACTTGTACGGCACCTACATAGATCAAGACAATCGTTGCAATATTGATCAAGGCATAGGTAACTGGATTGAGCAGAGCCGACAGTTTGCCTACATAGATATTAATCTTTGTCAGATCTTCATTCTTCTGTTCAAAGTCCTTTACTTCTTCTTTTTCCTTGCCGAAAGCACGGATGACTCTGACACCGGTCAAGTTCTCACGCGTCAAGTCTGTGACCGCATCCAGCTTTGTCTGCACTTTTTTAAATAAAGGAATACTGACCAGCATGATACCGAAGACAACAACCGACAGGATTGGGATTGCCACTGCAAAGACAAGTGCTGCCTTCACATTGATTGTAAAAGCCATGATCAAAGAGCCAAAGACAATGAACGGACTTCTTAAAAGAAGACGCAGACTCATATTCAGACCGCTCTGCACCTGATTAATATCAGAAGTCAGTCTTGTGATCAGTGTACTGGAACCTAAATGATCCAGCTGTGCATAGGACATATGCTCAATGTGATCAAACATATCTTGTCTAAGATCCGTACCAATTTCTGCGCTGACCTTTGCAGCAAAGTACTGTGCAGTGATGCTGAAGGCAAGTCCCAGAACAGCTAAGACAATCAGCAGAATGACATTATGCATGATGCTGGCACTATCTTGATTTTCAATGCCGACATTAATGATATTGGCAACGACCAATGGGACAAGAAGATCCATCAATGCTTCCAGGAGTTTGAACAATGGTGCCAAGATTGTTTCTTTCTCATGTCCCTTCAGATACTTCATCAATTCTTTCATCTGCTGTCTCTCCTGCTGGAATACTTCTTGTATTTCCACCATGATGGTAGCATGATTATTAATATACTTAAAATATTGTTTTTATTATATACTTAAATATTTTATATATAGGAGGAATTATGGAACTGAGACAGCTGACTTACTTCAAGGCAATTGCAGAACATGGCAGCATCAACGGCGCAGCCCGAGCTCTTCATATGTCACAGCCTCCTTTAAGCTATGCCATCAGCCAGCTGGAGGATGAACTGGGCGTGACTTTATTTGCACGTTCCAGCAAAGGCATTGAATTGACAGATGCCGGCAGAGTCTTTTACCAGCGGACAGTTGATATTCTTGGCCGCTCTGCATCAGCAGCGCGAGAAGTCAGCATGATCATCAATAAGAAGACCTTCCGTCTTGGCGTTACACCGACAGTTGTACCAGTCATTTCACCATACTTATGCCAGCTGGAAAAAGAGAATGGAAATCTGATGCTGGAGCTCCATGGCGGCGATACCTATCACCTGAAAGAACAGCTGGATGATGGATCACTGGACGGTGCTGTCATCCGCACCCCAGTCAACCTGCAGGGATGCAGGTATCACAAGATCAAGGAAGAACCGATGGCTGCAGTGTTTGGCCATCGAAGAAAAAACAATTCTGTAACTCTGGAAGAACTGTCGAAAGAGCCTTTGATCATCTACCGCCGATATGAAGCACTGATCCACGATACCTTTGAAAAACGTCATCTGGAAATCAATATGATCCTGGAATGCGATGATGCAAGAACTGCTCTCCAGTTTGTTGAGGATGGACTCGGCACCGCTATTGTCCCGATGACCATTGCTCAGAAACATGCAGGTCTTTCGATTGCCACAATTGATGCGGAAGAACTGACAACTTCCATTCTGCTTGCATATCATAATACCAATGCTGTCCTGTCTTCTCTGCTTGAGCTTCTGAAGAAATAAAAAAGACCACCCACAGTGATGTGAGTGATCCCTCCCCCAACCATTTTTAAATCATGGATACTTTGACAATCTTGAAGGTGGCTGTCTTCATCGCCTCTTTTTTGTCGCTGCCGACGTACGTGAAGGCAGTGAATGACTGGCTCTGTCCAGCACCCAGGTCATTTGCGTATACATAGTCATCCTTGATGCGGCTCCCGTCTGCAGCGACTGCTTCAAACTGAATGGAGAAACTCTTGGATTCGTCTGTCAGATTCTTAACAGTGACCGGCAGAGTGCTCGTGACAAGTCCGTATTTATCTTCTGACATCGTGAAGTCACCCATGTCGACCTGTACAGATTTCCCCAGCAGTTCATCTGTATTGTCACCGGAGATGTTGTCCAGATTCTCACTGACCTGTGCACTCGTCTGATCCAGAGCTTTCTTCCACACTGCCTGCATTGTAAAAGTCACGATCATTGCTAAGACACAGAGTACAACACCGGCAATGGCAATGCCTTTCTTATTCTTTTTGACCAGGCCGATGATGCCAAGGACAAGACCAATCAGTCCCATGACAAAAGCGGCGTTGTTGATGATTGGAATGATTGAAAAAATCAGTCCAATGATGCCAAGGACAAGTGATGCAGCTGCTAACCCAGATTTTTGATTTTCGTTCATGATTCTTTTCTCTCCCTTATCTATAAAAGAATCATAAGACAGAGAAAAAAAGAATTGGTGTCCTTCAAGGACACCAATCTCAAGATGATTTCAGGAATGATAATAGGATGCCCAGAACGAATACCCAGAAGAGGAACACAGCTGCACATGCCAGGATCCTGCCCAGCAGACGCTTGTACCATTTTGGTGAATTCATCCATGGGAATTGATCAAAGAATCCTGTCCAGTGTCCAAAGATATCAACCCAGCCTAAGACAATGCACCAGATGCCAACACCTGTCAAAGCCTGCTTTGGATCAGACCAGTCATATTCCTGATAGATGGAGATGAAAAGTGCCGCATACAGAACCGCCGCAAGCAGATTGACATAGATATTCTTCTTCCGCAGTCCAGGAGGATGCAGCAGAGCACGCAGATAGTTCTGATGATGTGTCACTTGATCCTTCAGTTCCTGCACTGAATGATATCTCTGTTCAGGGGCAAAGCTGGAAGCTTTCTCTGCAATCTTCATCATCCGCGGATTATCCGGCATCATCTGCTTGATCAGCACACCCAGGGCATAGATATCTGTTCTTTCGTCACTTGCCTTAAAGCCATACTGTTCTGGAGCAGCACTTCCATTTGTGCCAATCAGCACCGTATCCTTCTTCTCATCCGGGCGGTAGATCTTTGCGGCATCATAATCAATGATCTTCACAATGCCATCATTGGTGATCATGATATTTGATGCTTTCAGATCACGATGAATGATCTTCGGTTCCGCTGTATGAAGTGCAGTCAATCCGTCACAGATCTGCAGAATGATATCTGTTTTTCTTTCATCGCTGAGATGTTCATTGGTCAGCACATATTCTAAAGTGCGTCCGGAGATCAGTTCTTCAATGACCGTCAGCTTTCCATTTTCTTCCCAATATGCTTCCACTGCCGGCAGGTGCAGAGAGTGATTTTCCTTGAGATACGCAAAAACAGGGATGCTGTAAACATCGAGTGTCTTCTTCAGATAGATCTGCTGTGTCACCTGGTTCTTTACAAGACTTTGATCTTCTCTTTCGGAAGCAATCTCAGTATATAAATTTTTTTCAAATTCTTTTTTCACATCTGTCATAACTGCTATTAATATTAACATGTAAGGAGCTTCTATGAACAAGTCAACAACGCAAAAACTGGAAGATGCATTACTGAATATCGATAATGAATCTTCGCTGGAAATATATCTGAAGACAACTCCGTCTCAGCATCCAGCCATGAGCTTCGCCGACTACTTTCAGTCAGTGATTGCTGCTGCCGGCAGAGAAAAAAGTGAAATCTGTGAAAGCAGCGGTATTGAGCGTTCCTATTTTTATCACATCCTTTCTGGTTCCAAGACACCGGGCAGAGACAAGATCCTGCGCATGTGTATTGCCGCAGGCATGAATGAAGAAGAAACAAACACTGCTTTGAAATGTGGGAATGAAGCGGTCCTCTATGCGCGGAATATGCATGATGCGGTGATCATTTTTGTGCTGCATCAGCATCTTTCAGTGACGGATGCCAATGAACTTCTGGACAGCTATCATCTTCCTCTGCTCAGCTGATCTGGTCTTATTTTATTTTTCTAATCTGGATGTTTCTATATATCCACTCTATGCATACAATAATGTGCAAAGAGAGGATATTTTTATGAATCAGCACAACGCAGTCTTAAAACTCAGTGTCACCGGTCTGTTTGCAGCACTGGCATATGTAGCATTTACATTTCTGAAGATCAGTATTCCAACTCCCGCAGGATATACTGCTTTCCATTTAGGAAACACTTTCTGCATTTTAGCAGCACTGCTGCTGGGCGGTGTACCAGGCGGTATTGCAGGTGCCATCGGCATGGGAATCGGTGATGTTTTTGATCCTTTATATATCACCGTTGCACCGAAAACCATTATTCTGAAACTGATGATTGGCATCATTACTGGTCTTGTCGCACATAAAATATTCCACATTAACAATCTTGAAGGCAAAAAGCTTGTTAAGGCGACGATTCTTTCCACATCCGCAGGAATGCTGTTCAACATCATTGCGGAACCGCTGTTCGGCTACTTCTACACAGCTTACATCTTAGGTGCTCCGGCAAAAGCCGCCGCTGCTTTAGCTGCTTGGAATGCTGTAACAACGACAACCAATGCTGTAATTGCGGTCATCATCAGCACCATCCTTTACATCGCAATCAGACCACGGCTGAAAAACAATGGAACCCTGAAAGCAATTGCCCCGAAATATTGATTAATAGGAAGCTGTCCTAACAGCTTCCTTTTTTATCGTCTGGATAACTCTGAAACAGTATCTCTCAATACTGATTTTTGCCCTAAAATTACCTATTTTTACAACATTTGACTGTATAGCATAATCTTTTTTATGTCTCATGATAAACTTCTATATTTTTTTTGAACATTTTCGTATACTTTTTTTATAAATCGAGTATACTCTTTACGTAAGCTTCAGTATGCATGAATGTAACAGGAGATTTGATATGGTAAAAAATACACCTAATACAGCAAATTCATCCAAGAGCAAGAGAAAACCTGGCCGTAAAAATAAGACAGGTATTGCTTTTCCAAATTCCAATCGCGCCTATAAATCACTGAGCCATCAAGAAAAAACAAAATTCTTAACATATCAAAAAGAATATGTCAGAGAACATTATCGTACATATCTCATCCGTATGAATGTTGAAGACGATGCCGAGATCATTGAATGGCTGAACCTACAGGAAAATAAGAGCGACTATGTACGTCAGTGTGTTGCAGAAGCAAGAGAGCGCGCATTGAAAAAGATGGCAAAAACGAATAAAAATAAGTAATTTGAAAGCAGCGGCCGTAAAACGGTTTACCTTCTGATTTAAAAGCAAATTTTGTAAAGAAGCCTTTATTTTAAAGGCTTTTTCTATGTTTTGTTCACTAATTTTTTCATTGAAAAATGAATCAAATGTTGTTAGTGTATTCTGATGAAACAAATTAGATTGACAAAAACAGGCAAGATTTTCTTCTGCTGTATCCTAGCCGGTGCGGCAGGACTTGGGTGCTATAAGCTCATCCCAGCCAAGTCAGTGGAATCAGATGCCGAAAATACAGCTTCTACACCCAGTGCAAAATCCACTCATACACCTGTGCCCACTGCCACTCCTTCAGCCACTCCATCTGCTGCCACAAAGCAGACAGTCAGCAGTGATCTGAAGCAGCTGATCACAGAGTACCTCACCGCCAACCAGATTGATACAGACAGCGTCGGCATCTATGTACATGATTTTGCAAGTGATGGTGAATATACGCTGAATGAAGATCAATACTTCATTGCCGCAAGTACCTATAAGCTTCCTTTGGCAGTTTATTATTATGAGAAGATCAACAGCGGTGAATATTCATTGAGCGATGTTGCATCATTAACAATCTATCCTGATGTAGAGGAATCTGATGACAGCTCAGATGCCGCTGCAGCAACACCAGATGCTGCTGCAAGTGACGGAACATCTGCTGCACCTGTGGTGCCGGCATCAACACCAGTTCCAGCGACACCAGAGCCGACAGTTTATTCCGATACGATTGAAAATCTTCTTCACAAGATGATTCTCAACTCTGACAACACAGCTGCGGAAGCACTGTATGAACATATGGGCGGATGGATGACCTTCAAGACTGCTACCGCAGCCTACAGCGACGGGACGTATTCTGAAGACAACACTTTTACACCTTCCTATATGAATGATCTGCTCAGCTACATCTATCAGCATAAGAGTTCCTTTCCAACGCTTCTGAACGATATGCTTGCATCGGAACCAGATGCATATCTGAATATGAACACCGGTGATCTGATGATGCAGAAATATGGAGACTACGGAGGTGCGCTGAATGCCGTCGGCTTGTCATCCACTGGACATCCGTACAGCATTGCGGTCTACACATACTGCTTATCAAACGGCACAAGTGTCATCGGTGATATTAATGAAATCTGCTACAACTACTTCAATAAATAAAATCTCTGCAGATTCAATTCTGCAGAGACTTTTTTATTTATGGATCTTCAGTAGCTTATTGATGTCAGCACCATGTCCTAAGACAAGGACCTTTTCATGTTCTGCCAGTGTGTAGTCAGCACCAGGTGTTGTTGTCATGGCAGTACCATGCTTGATGGCAATGACATTCAGGTTGTACTTATGACGGACACCGATCTCACCGATGGTCTTGCCAATCCATTCCTGCGGAACAGCAAGTTCATAAACGGCAAAGTCATCACCTAACTGAATATAGTCAGAGATGGAATCAGAAGAGCAGCGGATAGCAGTCCATCTGCCGATGATCTTTTCCGGATAGACAACTTCATCAGCACCATTTCTGAGCAGGAACTTCTCCTGGGTATCACGGGCGGCACGGGAAACAACCTTTCTTGCGCCGAGTTCCTTCAGATATGCAGTTGTTTCCAGGGATGCCAGAAAATCATCACCGATGGCAACGATACATGTATCGAAGTTTGTAACACCAAGACTTCTCAGATACTCCTTATCGGTTGCATCACCGACTTCTGCATTTGTAACATATGGAACAACACTGGCTACTTTGTCTTCGTCCTTGTCGACAGCCATGACCTGCATATCCAGTTCATTCATCTTTCTTGCGATGTGTCTGCCGAATCTTCCTAAACCAATTAACAATACTGTTTTCATTTTTCTCACCCTATCATTACGTTTTCTTCAATATATGTTCCTTTGCGCTCTGATGCGTGCGGGAATACTGCATAGATCAATGTCAAACCGCCCACACGTCCAGTATACATTAAGATGATCAATACTCTCAATGATGCCGCAGACAGATGCGGTGTGATCCCCTGGGTCAGACCAACGGTACCGATGGCACTGGCTGTTTCATATGCCGCCGTCAATAAGTCGATATGATCGAACAGATTGATCAGGCATGCACCTACAATACAGAAGGTTACATACATCAGGAAGACCGTACTTGCATTGCGGACCGTCTGTGTTCCAATCGTACGGCCAAAGCATTCGGTCTTGCTGGAATGATGGAAGATGGACAGCGAGCTGACAATCATGATCATGAATGTTGTCGTCTTCATACCGCCGGCAGTAGAGCCCGGCGCACCGCCAATCAGCATCAGTACCAGCTGAATGAACTTTCCAGTATCACTCATCTTCGTTAAGTCGACGGAATTGAAGCCAGCTGTTCTTGGTGAAACTGCCTGGAAGAAGGATGCCAGGATTCTTGCCAGCAGCGGCATGTCACTGAATTCGAAGAAGAAGAAATAAGCAGTTGGAAGAAGGATCAGAATTGCCGTTGCGGTCAAAATCAGTTTCGACTGTACAGAATATCTGCGGAAATGGAAATGGTTTCTATGAATATCATCCCATGTCATGAAGGACAGACCGCCGATGATGATCAGCAGCATAATCGTGATTGAAATGATTGGATTGCCAACATATGAAGTAACAGATGAGAACGGCTGTACAACACCCATCAGGTCAAAGCCTGCATTACAGAAAGCAGAGATGCTGTGGAAAATGCTGTACCAGATGCCCTGTACCCAGCCAAACTGCGGAATGAATACAAATGACATGGCAAGTGCACCGAGTCCCTCAATCAAGAAAGTTGTTTTAAAGATGAACTTTGCCAGCTTGATGATTCCGCCTAAGTGCGGAGCACTGATGGAATCAGCCAGCGTACTGCGCTGCATCAGTCCAATCTTGCGGCCGGAAAGAATGAAGATTGCGTTTGCCAGCATAACAATGCCGAGACCGCCGATCTGGATCAAGATGATAATGATCAGCTGTCCAAAGAATGTCCAGTAAGTTGCCGTGTCCTGAACAATCAGCCCGGTCACGCAAGTAGCGCTGGTTGCTGTAAACAATGCCTGCAGGAAGGAAGTCCTTTGTCCTGAGATACTTGAGATTGGAAGTGTAAGCAGCAGTGCACCAGACAGAATCAATAATGCAAACCCATAGATAATGACTTGTGTTGAAGTCATTTTTTTCTTAAAAAATAATTGCATCTAATTCCCCTTTTATATACAAAAAGCATACTTATTGCGCATGCCCAAACATTCTAGCACCAAACATTATAAAATGATATACGTCTCACTCGTGAAAACATAGATAAATAAAGGATTTCTACTTATCTGCAAAAAGAAAAGACCATTGGTCTTTACTTTGTTCTTTCTGCATTCAGCCAGTTGATGATCCGCTCCTCTATGATCCAAGGGCAGTCCACATTGCCTGCTTTGTCAAAACGGGTGCAGTATCCTTGTTCATCCGCATATTTGCATACATCACGGCAGATATCCTCTGGACGCAGTTTTCCTTTAAAAGCAACCTGGTCAATCAGTTCTGCCAGTTCTTGATCATTCAGTTGTGCCAGATATTCCTTGTTTTTCATTGCTCACCATTTCCAATATTACCGTTATTAGTAATATAATCTAGTATCTTCGTAATTATTATATGACAAACAAACAAGAAATTGCTACAAATCATTTAAGGCTGCAGAGATTCAATGAACCATCGGTCTTTTTCAAAGAACAGATACCGGCACTGCCCGCGGATCATAACTTCATAGCGGATGCCGCTTCCTCCTACCTGGGAGGCTCTTTTCTCAACACTTAAGATCTTATCAATCTCATATTCCCTGTCATTGTCCCAGATCAGTCTCTTAGGCACCAAGATCCTGTCCTTTTTCATCAGAACGATGACATCTACATACCTTTTATACAGCTCACTCATACTGTCATTTTCCTGCCTTGGAAGTAGCCGACCGGATGAATCACATGGTCATCCTTGGCATTGAATTCCGTCAGCGGTCTGTCCAGCAGTGTGCTGGCTCTGCGCACTGCATAGAAGCCGTATCTTTCCCGAATTTGATCTAAAGCCACATCTGCCTTTCTGGCTTTCTCGCGGGCCGTCTCATTGACGAACAGATTCATCTGCCGTACTTTCCTGTCCTCTGCCAGATGGCCGACCGTCACGCCGCATGCCCGCAGTGGAATCTGAAAATCATATCGACAGGCCAGGCTCATCACCGCCGCGAAGATCTCATCACTGATGTTCGTCTTCTGATCCAGCTTTCTTTCACATCCATACCAATCCAATCCCGCCGAGCGCAGAGAGACACTGATGACACTTCCTTCTAATCCCTGTTCCCGCAGACGGGAAGCCACTGCTTCACACAGCACATAATAGACCGGCCGCAGTTCTTCCAAAGAATGTACATCATGAATCAAAGTCATAGAATTGCCCACGGATTTTGGAATGTTTACTTCATCCGTTTCTGCGACTGGACTGGTGTCCACTCCATTAGCAAAGGCATGGATCATCACCCCTGCCATGCCCATGGCATTCTGCAGATGCGCCACCGGATAATGCGCCAGATCACCGATAGTGCGGATTTCACGGCGGTGCAGCTTCTCATATGTTGCCGGTCCGACATAAAGAAGATCCTGCACGGGGAGCGGCCAGACAATCTTCTGATAGTTCTCCCTTGTGATCATGCAGGGACCGTCCTTCTTCTTACGGTCAGAACCAAGCTTGGCAAAGATTTTGTTCCAGGAAACACCGGCAGACACTTTCAGACCAAGTTCTGTCTCAACTCTATTTACAATCTCCCGGCACACTTTCTCAGGTTCACCAAATAAATTTCGTGAATCCGTATAGTCGATCCACGCTTCATCCAGGCCGAACGATTCAACATGGTCACTGTAGTCCTGATAGATTTCCTTCACTTTATTTGTGTAGTAGATATATTCTTCATAATGCGGCGGAATGATCAATAAATCAGGATCCTTTTCATAGGCATCACGCAGGGATTCACCTGTGCGGATGCCTTTTGCCTTGGCCAGATCATTCTTGGTAAGGATGATGCCGTGCCTTGTCTCCTCATGTCCGCCAACCGCCATGGATACACTGCGCAGGGCAGGGTACATCATTTCCTCAATCTGGGCATAGCAGTGATTGATATCAATATGAAAAATGATCCGTTCTGACATAACGCACCTCCATCCTGATAGAAATCATATTCTGATCTATGCCAAGTGCTGTACATGTTCCAGTACTGCCGCAAAAAAAGCTGCTCGGCTTAACCACCAACTTGGTGACTTTCAGCTAAAAAGTCCAATATTCTGTGGATTCACCGATAGATCCATCAGAAGAATTGACGAAGTGATCAGCCATCCTTTCGCGTTCATATATTGCAGTCGGGTCTTCAAAGATATCTTTATCCCTGATGTCCCGGACAAAGAAATAGTGAATATGTTCTGAAATCTGTCGGATGAGCTTGAGAATGATCTCCTGAAGATCACAGCCGGCATATTTCTGCCATATACTGAAAAGAGCGGCATATCTGTTGATATAAACTGTAGCGACTCCTCGATAGTTCCGATACCATTCGGCCATTCTGCTGTGAAGAGAATTCACAGTATTGAGATGGTTCTCGCTGTCATATTCTTTATGATCAGTCAGTATCTTGAAAGGACAGTGCTTTTCATCAAGCATCTTAGGATAACAGGTCTGGCCATCGATCCAGGCAAAGACGTTATCATTGATATGTTTACCGAAAAGAGCTGCATCTGCTAACGATGGATGTCCCATCGAATACGCCTGGATATATGTTCCGTTTTCGCGGTCAGCCCCACAGATCAGGCTGATGAACTGATGTGAATATGGGCCGCCTGCTGCTGGTGTCTGTCTTTTTCTGCCTTTGACATTGGGAAGGCAATATCCCTTATGTGATTCCATGAATACCTTCTCATCTATCTCCACTGCTTTATCGATTGTTTTCTCTTCAGTGATAAGTCTGAGGAAAGAAAGAAGTTCATGTCTCATGCGGAAGGCAGCAGATGGGCTGACATCAATGAGGGCAGAATTTGTGAGCAGCGAACCGTGTTCCAGAGTGCTCTTGATGAACATTGACCATTTGTCATAAGGCTGATGAGAATACCAGGTCAAATGCCCATTATCATAAGTAAATCGCTTATCACATTCTTTACAGCGATACATCTGCCTGCCAGAATGTGATTTCCCGCCTTTGATCAGACGGGGATGAACTGCACCGCATTTTGGGCACATATCGAAATCAGTCTTCTTTTCAGCCAGATTGAGAGACTGATAGTCAATGATCTGCCTCTCAATATTCTCAATCTGGTAAGGATATAACGATGAAACAACATTCTCAGTCATGAATTCCATAGAAAGTGAGCCTCCAATGCCCTGAGAATATACCGCGGCCTGATATACTGCTGTACTCGTTAATGTACAATTAAGTGTCAAGTCACCAAGTTGGAGGTTAAGCCAGTTCTTTTTTCATTTACTACAATATTCATCCTTTGTTCATTAAGCTGGTCTGAGTTTGAGCTATAATTAATTACGGAGGTTCCCCATGTCATCCTTAATAAAAGAAACTACTGAACTTCATAATGGAATTGTGATGCCGACAATCGGCTATCGTATTGATAAGGACCATCCTGAAGATATATATAATCATGTTCGTACTGCAATCGATGCGGGTTTCCGTCATTTTGATCTTCCGACTGACGGTGAAGCAGAAAAGAGAGCAGGAAAAGCATTCAAGGATTCCGGTGTTGAAAGATATGAAATGTTTTTGACCATGAAGCTTGATAATGAAAATCATGGCTATGATGCAGCTCTTCGTGCAATGGATCATACATTAAAAAGAGTCGGCACTGACTTTGCTGATCTATATCTGATTAACTGGCCGAATCCAAAGAAATTCAGAGCGAAGTACGAAGCAGTAGAAGCTGATACTTGGCGTGCATTGGAAACAATGTATAAGAATGGTACGGCGCATTCCATTGGTCTTGCCAATTATGAAGCACGTCATATCGAATTCAATCTCGGCCATTCTGAGATCTCACCGATGGTCAATCAGGCACGCATTTATCCAGGTTTCCCATTTGAAGATAATCTGAACTGTGCAAATGAACATAAGATCCTGACAGAAGCTTTCCTGCCGCCGAACTTCGAACCGATTGTTCAGTCAAAAGAGCTGAAGATTTTTGCTGAAAAGTACCATGTGACTCCTTGGCAGATTGCTATCCGCTATCAATTGGAAAAAGGCTGTGTTGCCTTATGCCAGTGTGATGATGCGGAAGAGTTAAAGAATCTTTCAAAGGTCTTTGACTTCACAATTGCTCCTGAAGATATGATCTTTCTTGACAGTATGAAGAATTACGGACCTGAAAATATCAATCCAGATACATGTGATTTCTAAGAAGAACTTCGGTTCTTCTTTTTCTTTATAAACAAAAAGACTGTCCGCAGACAGTCATCATTTCTATATTGCCGAAGGGTGATATGTTCCCTCTTACGTAGAGGTGGGTATCCTTAGCTCTTCAAAGGATTCTCAGCCGTACCGAGCGTTCACACAGAAGCCGCTAATCAGGATTCCCTTATATCAAAATGTAGGAAAAATATTTGGACCTCCGGCACCTTTAATATACCATAGGTTTCTTCAAAGAATAGTCTTGACACTCTCGTTATTCATATTATTCAAAAATCATCCCCCAAGCTGACCGGAGGATGATTTGAGTTAATCAAGATTTAAATGACGGTCCAGTACATACCATGTAAAGATGCCATATAAGACGATCCAGACAAGCTGATACAGGCAGAGTGGAAGTACGCCGGAAGTATTGAATCCAGCTGGATCAAAAGTCGTGGCAACAATCACTTCCAGAATGGTCAGACCGATGAATGCCAGTGCTGCTCCCAGAATGCGATGACCGCTCCATAAGTGACCGGCAGCGATGGAGGCATAGATCCTTGTAACACCCATGACGACGGTGATGCATCCGACAAGCAGGACCTGAACGACCTGCATGAAGGCATCCCCATTAAACTGATAGCGGGAGAAGATGTAAGGAATCATCTTCATGATTTCATACCAGTTGTCCATGGTCATCGCAAGTGCTGCAATAATCAATCCGCTGAGCAGTACCATCGCACATCCCAATAACATCCATAATAATGAAGTAATAATCTTAGCCAGAATATGTGTTGCGGTATTGACCGGCAGAGCAAACATCAGATAGCCTTCGTTGCCAAGCAGATTGTGATAGAAACGGTCGACCAGCAGGTAGATCGTCAATATCACTGCCGCCATGATCAGCAAGCCGAACAGCATTGTCGAGATGACAAAGATATAATTGGTGTTGCCTGCCGCATTCCTGTCAAAGCGTGATGAGATGCCGATGACAGCTGCTAATACAAGCATGACTGAATATGTCGGTACGAAATATCTCTGACCTGCTTTCAGGTCATATTTAATCAATTTACCTAGCATGCAAATACCTCTCTGAAATATGCGTCCACACTCTCACCCGTTCTTTCCCGGATGGAATCAATGGATTCATGAAGGATTACTTTCCCCTGACGGAGGAAGACTGCTTCATCCAGTACCGATTCCACATCTGCAATCAGATGAGTCGAGATCAATACCAGGGCATCCGGTTCATAATTGGCAATGATCGTACGCAGAATATAGTCTCTAGCGGCAGGATCCACGCCGGCAATCGGTTCATCCAGCAGATATACTTTGGCTCTTCTGCTCATTGTCAGGATCAGCTGTACCTTATCCTTTGTACCCTTTGACATTTTCTTCATCGGCCGGTCAGATGGAATCGCCAGATCTTTCAGCAGTTCCTGCGCTCTTGCCATATCAAAGTCTTCAAAGAAGTCCTGATAAAATTCCAGCAGCTCCCCGATTTTCATCCATTCAGGCAGATACGTACGGTCCGGCAGATATGAAACAATCGCCTTGGTGTGTTCATTCGGCACTTCTCCGGCAATCTTCAGTTCACCTGAAGATGGCTGCAGCAGTCTGTTGGCAATCTTGATCAATGTTGTCTTACCGCTGCCATTTGGGCCGAGCAGGCCGACAATCTTCCCTGACTCTAATGTCAGGTCCATTTCATCTAAAGCAGTCAGGCTGCCATACTGCTTTGTCAGCTTGGTGCATTCAAGCATATTCATTTTGATTCCTCCCCTGTTCCTTCAGCAGGTCTGCCTTCCAGGGCATCATTCTTATCAGCCCTGTCAGCGACCAGTTCTTCAATTTCCTTTGTATTCATGCCCAGCTTCTTCAGTCTCCTCAGCATTTCATCAATTGATTCCTCTGCTAAAGACGACCTGAGCCTGTGCAGTACTGCCTGATCTTCTGTCACATTTCGTCCATTGGTCCTCTCCGTATGAAGGAGACCATCCCTTTCTAGTTCTGCAAATGCTTTCTGTACGGTGTTCGGATTCACTCCCGCCTCAATGGCAAAGTCCCTGACTGACGGCATACGGCTGCCGGGAGGGTATGTCCCATTGGCAATAGATTCCTTCAGCATAGTGATCATCTGCAGATAGATCGGTCTTCCGTTTTCAAATTCCCATTTCATAGGTGCCTCTCTTGTATCACTGTATTATTCACTTAATACAGTGATACTATAATCAATCTTTCCTATTCTGTCAACACAAAAAAGAATCCTCTTTCGAGAATCCTCTTTTACGCAACAATAACTTCTCTTCCTTCCGTCATTGGTTCAATGAGTTTTGTCAGTACCTTTTCTGCCTGTCCTCTTGCCTGATTCTTCAAGGTATCCAGGTTGGCGTGCTCTTCAGCATCCTTCTTTGCGGCCGTGATAGCACTGCCGATATCTTCCTTATGCGACCAGTTGAACAATGCCAGCCGTTCATCATAGAAGCGCAGTGTATTTGTATCCACTTCAATGCTCTGTACTTCTGTCTGCGGCAGATGGATTGTTACGGTGCGCGGCGTCACTTCCACCTTCGCCTGTGAGAGGTCAATTCCCGCTCTGATATTTGCCTGATAGATCATCGAAAAAGCTTTTTTGGTAATCAGAGGAATGGATCCTTCAGTATACTTCACCAGATCAACATAGACTAGATTGCAGGTGGTCAGATCGCTGCACTCTGCAATTCTCGATTCAATAATCGTACTGTTCACACTGGTCTTTTTCTTTCTTGCCTGCAGGTACCAGGCCAGCAGAACACCAGCCGCAAATGACACCAAAGCTGTAATTAGATATCCCATATTGACTCCCCTTTAAATTCTCTTATTTTATTATATATTTATTCTTCTTTTCGGGATGTATCGATTTCGATTAAATAGAATGAAAAACGGTTCTTATAGTGATATATTAATCATCATGACAAAAGAAGAAAGACAGAAGCAGATTATCGGAGCAGTAAAGCGGATCATCGCCCAGAAAGGCATGAATGGCTTCTCCATCCGCCAGGCGGCAGAGCTGACTGGTATCAATGAAGCTTTGATTTATCGCGACTTCTATACAAAGGATCAGCTGCTGGAAGAGTGTTATCAATCCGTTGAAGATGCAATCTACCAGATCTATGCCAATATCGGTCCCCTGGACCTTAGTACGCCGGAGCAGAATCTGAATGCGATGCGTGAGATGTGGATGAAATCTTTCTGTTTTCTGCTGGAACATAAGGATGATACGCTGTTCATCCGCAGCTATCGAGAATCCTCCTACCGGCAGAAGCTCCTGGAAGCTGGTGCAAAAAGACAGCCGAAGTACTTCTTTGAAGCACGTGATAAATTCGCATCGGTGCTGCCAAAGAATCTGGACATGCATCTTACCTGGGTCTATGTCATTGACATCGCAATTGAATTTGCCGTCAAGATCCTGCAGGAGGAACTGCCGAATACAGAGGAAGCCATTACAAAAATCTGGCTGCTGATGTATCGGGGACTCTCACAATCAGTCTGCAGAGCATAAACAGAAGTTTGTACTGCACCGTAGAATTTTTACCCTATAATATTCATAGTAAGAAGCACTAAAAAGGCTTCTGAGGATGAATGTATGGAACAGTTAGTCATCGCAGGAATTATTGCCTGTTTGATTCTTCCGATTCTGGTCTATTGGATCAACCAGATCAAGAACAGTAAAAAGTAAATCTGTCATTGCTAAATAAAGCTGCATCCTCTCTGCATTGTACAGGGAAAGATACAGCTTTTATTGAATATTCATTTCTGCTCGCCGACGTGCATCACATGCAATCCATTCATCCAGAGTCAATGGTGCGTAGTCACTGAACATGCAGAAGCAGTTGATCATCTGGCAGGGAACTGAAGTGGGTTCCTGATTATACTTTGATACAACCTTTGTATTTCTGGTCTCCTGAATAAAACGGTTGATCAGCTTTTCATCCTGTGTGTTATGAACGTGCCCATACAGCATGTAAACAGAAGGTTTTCCATCTTTCCGATGATACTGTCCATTGTAGCAGAAGGTAGGATAGTGCGACAGGATCACAGTGCGGTTGTTGTCATGGATCTCTGCGTACTGCTTGATCCATTGAAATGCACTCTTGTCAAATTCCGGGTCACTTAAAAAGGCATCATGATTGCCAACAATAAAATAGAGCTTTCCATTCAGCTGCTTTACAACATTATTTGTCGCAATGCCTTTGGCAATTGATAAGTCACCCAGGATGTATACTTCATCTTTCTTTGTGACTTTTGCATTCCATTTCTGGATCATTGCCGCATTCATTTCTTCATAGTTCCGGAACCCGCGGCAGTCCATCTGCTTATTCAAGGAATTGTGATAAAAGTGAAGATCCGAGATATAGAGCTTTCTCGCCGGCATGCAGCTGCTCATATGGAGCTTATGCAGCAGTTCTTTCTTTTCCAGTTCAGAGAACCAGCGCACATCTCTGCGGGAAGGCTGATGGATCACTTCCCCAAACGTTTTTCCCAGCACATCCAGCTTCTTCTGGCAGTATAATTCCGGAACAGTCATACACCATTTAGCTGTCTTCTTCAGGTGATCATCCAGCAGTACATTTTCCTGTCCGTCTATTTTTTCTTTCAGCATCCTGACATCTTCATAGTTAGCACAGTCAGGATTCATTTCAAGCACAATCTCGCAGACATGGGTCAAATGACTGCATTCAGTTTTGGTCAACAGATTCTCCATCCAATTCTCCGTGTTATTTCTAATTCTCGCATTCAGCGAAGAACTTTTCTACTGCCTCTTCATATTTTACAGGATCAGCATTATGAGCAACTGCATGTGTTGCATCAGCAATCCATACCAGGTCTTTCTTTGATGTACATGCGTCATAGTTGATTTGACTGTTCTTCGGCAGGACAAAGTCATCTGCTTTGCCGTGGATCAAAAGCACTGGCACTGCTGCATGTTTCAAAGCTTTCTTTGCGTTCGCCTTGAACATTGAGAAGTGCCCGATCAGTCTGCACCATAGGGCTACGAACCATACCAGCGGATAGCCCGGAATATGGAACCAGCGCCATGACAATGATGCAAAGATATCTTCCATGGAACTGTATCCGCAGTCACCGATGATTCCTTTGACTGAAGAAGGAAGCTTTCTGTCACTGCATGTCAACACAGTGGAAGACCCCAGTGATATTCCATATAGATAGATTGGCAGTTTCTTCCCTGTCATCTTATCCAGCCATGCAGTCCATAACATGACATCATCTGACTCCATGGCACCAAAGGTATAATACTGTCCTTCACTGCCTTCACAGCATCTTTGATCAATCAGCAGCAGGCTGCAGTCCTTGATCAGCCATGGTGCTGAACTGCAGAAGTCTCCGAACCATGTGCCATGATAGCCATGCACACATAGAACAGCCCGCTTAGCATGTTCATTCTTATAGTAATGGCCATGAAGCTTCAGACCATCTCCCGAGAGAATATCTACTTCTTCAAACGGCTGTGCTTTCAGCCATGCGGCATCACGGTCATGCTGCTCCTGATACTTTCCCCAGGCAGACTTATTATTGTCACCCGAGAAAATCTTGCTGTCCTTCGACAGCGCAAAATTAAAGAACCTGTATCCCATCACAAGATACACAATAATGATCAATACAATTACGATCCACAGCCAGACTGGCATAAAATCACCTCATCTCTTTGCCAATTATACTACGCTCCTTTCCAGATAGTACTTTTCTTTCATGGGTGAAGGTACATACGCATATAAAAAATAAATGAGTTCTAAAACATAAAAAGGAGCTGTTTCCAGCTCCAGGTATTTCTTAGAATAATCCCTGTGACATCATTGCATCAGCTACCTTTAAGAAGCCGGCAATGTTGGCACCCTTGACCAGATCATATCCGAATCCATATTCCTCAGCGCACTTTGCACTGTTGTCATGAATGGACTTCATGATCTCCTTTAACTTATGATCAACTTCTTCCGATGTCCAGGACAGTCTCTCAGAGTTCTGGCACATTTCCAATGCGGATACAGCAACGCCGCCGGCATTGACTGCCTTAGCAGGTCCAACGATGACGCCATTGCTCTGCAGGTATTCAACTGCTTCATTTGTTGCAGGCATGTTCGCACCTTCGAAGTAGTACTTTGTTCCATTGGCAACAATCTTCTTTGCCTCTTCCATCGTCACTTCGTTCTGCGTAGCACATGGAATTGCAACATCAGCCTTGACGCTCCATGGCTTTTCACCTTCATGGAATTCACATCCGAATTTATCTGCATACATCTTGATATTTGCATTGCGGCTTGCGCGCATTTCCAGCAGATAGTTCAGCTTTTCTTCTGTCGTAATTCCTTCTGGATCATAGACATATCCATTATGTCCAGAGATTGTAACTGCCTTGCCGCCCATTTCAGCAATCTTCTTAGCAGCACCCCAGGCAACATTTCCATATCCAGACAGAACGAATGTCTTGCCCTTAACAGAATCATTCTCATGCTTCAGGACTTCATCCGCATAATACATTACACCATATCCAGTAGCTTCCGGTCTGATCAAAGATCCGCCATAAGATAATGGCTTGCCTGTTAATACGCCATTATCCCAGGAGTCTCTGACTCTTCTGTACTGGCCGAACATATAGCCGATCTCTCTGCCGCCGACACCGATATCACCAGCAGGTACGTCTGTATTTGGTCCAATATGTCTCTGCAGTTCTGTCATGAAAGCCTGGCAGAAACGCATGACTTCAGCATCACTCTTGCCATGAGGATCAAAATCAGATCCACCCTTGGCACCGCCGATTGGCAGTGTTGTCAGACTGTTCTTGAATGTCTGTTCAAAGCCTAAGAACTTCAGGATGGAAAGGTTGACAGACTGATGAAAACGCAGCCCTCCTTTATAAGGACCCAGGGCACCGTTGAATTGAATACGATATCCTCTGTTGACTTGTGGTTTTCCCTGGTCATCTGTCCAGGCAACTCTGAACATGACCTGGCGTTCTGGTTCTACTAGTCTTTCCAGCAGAGCAGCCTGTTCAAATTCAGGATGTCTGTCCATCACTGGCGCAAGACTTGTCAGCACTTCTGTAACTGTCTGCAGGAACTCTGGCTGATCAGGATTCTTCTTCTTTGTATCTTCAATGACTCTCTGTACGTATGCATTCATATTTTTTCAATTTTCTCCTTTTATTTTGATATGAGTTAAAACAAAAAGCGAATTACCTTATAAAGAACTGATTGACGACATCACCCGGGTAAGTACCCTGGACCTTCGTCCCCTTAACACGGCCATAGAGACTGTAAGAATACATAATGATGGAAGAACTGTTCTGCTTTACTTCAGATCCACCCAATTTCATGTCCTGGTCTCCTTTTCCTATAGTATTTTATACTTTTCATACCTCAATGAAAAGATTTTCTTTCAATGTAAATAATTACATTTCTTCAAAATACAAAAAAGACCGGTTTCCCGGCCTTATTTCAGCTGATAGCTTCCCTGTCCTTCATCATGGAGCGACCGGGAATAGAATTCCTTCATTGCAGTAATGAGATACTGTGTATCTTTTGTCCCTGCGGTTTCATATGGGCTGTGCATTGCTAACTGCGGCAGACCAATATCTACTGTATTCAGTGATACATGCGTATTGGAGATATTTCCCAGAGTCGAACCGCCTTTAGCATCGCTGCGGTTGGTGAACACCTGCAGCGGTACATTCACTGATCTGCATAAAGAACGGAAGACAGCTGCACTGATGCCATCGGTCGTATAGTGCTGATTTGCATTGAACTTCAGCACGATGCCCTGATTCATATGCGGCTGATTAACTGGATCTGCTTTCTCTGGATGGTTAGGATGCACTGCATGCGCATTGTCAGCACTGACCATGAAGCTCGATGCAGCCGCAACTGAAAGATCCTTGTTAAATGCTTTTGCAATTCTCTGCAGTGTATCTTCTAAGAAGCTGCTGTCAGCCCCCTGTTTTGTTGAAGAACCAACTTCTTCATTGTCAAAGATGACCAGCATCGGAATCGAATCACTCTGCGAACTCTGCAGGAATCCCTGCAGATCTGCAAACCCGCACTGCAGATCATCCAAGTGCGGTGCACTGAGATACTCTTGATCCGCACCCCAGATGCTTCCCTGTTCACGTACATATAAGAACAGATCGTGCCCGATAATATCTTCTTCTTTGATCCCTGCCGTTTCAGCAACAATCTTCATGAATCTGCCTTTAGCAGTCGCATCCCCGATGATTGGCAGCAGATCCGTCTGTGCATTCCATGTATGATCCTTGTTTGCATCTCTGTCCATATGGATGGCAAGATTCGGGATCATGCATAAGTCCCTGTCAACATTGACCAGTTTCGTTAAGAAACGGCCATCCTGCTGCACAATGACTCTACCGGCAACGCTTAATGGACGGTCCAGCCACGGTCCCATCAGCATTCCGCCGTATCCTTCCACATTCAATTTTACATATCCATTTTCAATGATCTCTGGATTCTCCTTGACTTTAAAAGCCGGGGAATCACTGTGGGAAGCCCCAATCATGAAGCCGCTGAAATCCTTCGATACGGTACGGAAGGCAATCACGCTGGATTCATTTCTGACCACAAAGTACTTTGCGTTCTCTTTTAGATCCCAGCACTTTCCCTCAGTAATCTCTTCATACCCATTACCCTTCAGTACATTTCTGACATATCCTACTGCATGAAATGCTGTATAGGACTGATTCAAAAATGACAGAAGCTCTTCATTTACATTCATTGCGCATCCTCCTCAGAATACAAAGTTGCCATGACGGAAGACAGGAACACACGTTCCATCAAAAGTCATTCCGTCGATATTCATTTCTTTTGTGCCGAACATAAAGTCTACATGCTGGACAGAATCATTGGCACCATGTTCCTTCAGTTCCTCTTCACTCATATTGACTCCGCCAACCAGGTTTTCAGGATAACAGGCACCTAATGCCAGATGGCATGCGGCATTCTCATCATAGAGCGTATTGAAGAACAGAATATTAGAATTGCTGATTGGACTGTCATACGGGACCAGAGCCACTTCTCCTAAATGCCTGCTTCCTTCATCGAAGTCAAGCATCTTGGCAATCGAATCCTGTTCCTTTTCTGCACCGAAATCAATCACTCTTCCATCCTTGAACTGGAACCAGAAGTTTTCAATGACCTTGCCGCCGTAGGATAACGGCTTTGATGCATAGACTCTGCCATTGACGCCATTGCGGTCCGGCATGCAGAAAACTTCTTCGGTTGGAATATTAGGATCAAAGTAAGCACCGCGAGGAGTTGTATCCCCGCCGCCCACCCAGATATGGTCCTTGACCAGCTGTACCGTCAAGTCTGTTCCAAGTTCGCTGGTGAAGTGCAGTTCCTTAAATTTGTATTCGGTCAGTTTTTTTGCATGGGCAATCAGTTCTGCATCATGTTTCTGCCAATTGTCTAAAGGATCAGAATCTTCACTGACTCTGGATGTCATGAAGATGGCATCGCCGAGCTTTTCATATGCTTCTTCCTCCGGCAGCTGTGGGAAGACAGTATGCGCCCATTCTTTTGAAGGCAGTCCGACAATTGACCACTGTCCTTCATTGTTCATGGTATACTTGCGCAGATCTTTCATTTTCTTGGAGAATGCCATCCGGTAAGCTGTGATCTTCGTATGATCAACATCCTTCATGCCGTCTGGCTGATCTGACATGACATGCAGGTAGCATGCGCCGTCTCTATTTCTCCGCGCTGTCTGATCATAACGATCCTGCGGAATATTCTCTAATGCAGCAATGCTCTGATACGTAAAGTCCATCTTTTCGATATTCTGATCATGCCAGTCAATATCGACGTAGGAAGCACCTGCTTCATATGCCTCCTTGACGCACAGCTCCACAAAAACATGATCCTTTACGGATGCAGTGATGACTAACGGCTGTCCCTTCTGGACATTGACGCCTCTTCTGACTGCCAGCTTTGCCATCTTTTCATACATCGTTTTTGTTATCATTATTTCTCCCTCTCCGATTGTTTCAATACAAATTCTTTTCGATATCCTTCTGATGAAATAATGCTTTCCACCAGTTCTTGTGTCAATGCAAATGGGCGAGGCCCAAATGGATCAATGACCATCCCGCTGAAGCCGTTTCTTAAAATTGGCAGAAGCTGCTGGAAATCCATGATGAGAGTAACACTGCGGTCACCATTCACAACATCCTTCCAGTTCTTCAATGCCTCCCAATCCGTAAAGATCGGCAGCATCTGTTCTTTTCTCCCGGTCTGTGAAACAGAAGGAAACCCAACATCTGTCTGATTCGAAAGCACGTCCATCATATCGCCAAGTCGTTTATTTCCCTGTGCTGTTCCAGCAATCAGATACTTTGCATGACATACCTCATAAACAACCATATTAAAGTACTTTGGCTCCCGATAGAACCTTGAATATTCCATCAGCAGGCCAGTTAAATACGGATTTTCTACATTATTAATGCCCGTCTGCAGTTCAGACTTGTATGGATGAATATCCGTCAGGACAGTATAGGCAGGCAGCTGCAGATTCTGCGGCAGTCCCTTTAACGTCAATGTGACCATTGAATTTTTTGCATTACGGACTTTTTCACCGCCGACACTCAATGTCTTGATCCGGCAGAGAAGTTCTGGGTTATTCGGATACACGGTATATACCTGATCACCTGCATGCATCTCACCGCGGACAAAGCCCTCAATTTCCACACTGTCATCTTCAGCTTCTTTCATCTGTTCAATCAGCAGCGTATATCTTCTCTCTGCCTGCAGGACATTTTCCTTCATCAGATCATTGATCCGTGCTCCAACGTCCTTTGTCTTTTTATAGTTCTTTGCGTACATCCATATCGCCGCAATCACTGCCGCAAACCCAAAGATGATCTGATATGATCTTCCTTCTGAACGCAGATTGCCTGAAGGCACCAGTGAAATTTCTATCATAAAAATGACAAAGACAGTGACCAATCCATAGAACATTGTGCTGCGTGTCCATCTGCAGACAGCTTTCCGTTTTCCGGCAAATCCAGCAATGCGGTCATAGACAAGGTTGAGATAGTTGATGACCATCAATACAAGAATCAAGACCGTCACAAGAAAGAATGCTGCTAAGTAGTCCGGTTCTGTCTCATTCCCATAGAAATAATACTCCGCAAGCATATCAGTACCGATGATCAAATTCATCTCATAAAAGATGACATTGAATATAAATAGAATGTATACGATTTGTTTCTTCAAATTCTTCTCCTTCGCACCACTAGTCTATCACATCTCTCTGGATGTCTTTCTCTTCGATGCACGCGCCTAAATGCTGACATACGAGACTGCTGATGATATTTGCCTTTCTTACGGCATCAGCCAATGTCATTCCTCGGCATAGACATGCCAGAATACTGCCGATATGGCTGTCACCTGCTCCGGTGCCGTCAATCACACGGCAGGATACAGCAGGAATCTTTTCTATCTGCTCTGTCATGACTGTGACATCATTTCCTCCATCTGTCACGACTACACATGCATTGTGATATGCATGGAGCTTCCTGCAGGCGTCTTCTATATTTTCACACCCCGTCAAAGCTTTGATCTCCCTGGCATTCAAATGGATCAGATCAGCTCTTTTCATGATTCTTTCCATTCTGATTGGATCAATCTTCATCAGTCTTGGACCTGGCGCAAAGCATACCTTTCCCTCTGCATGTTCCAGATAAGAAATGATATTTTCGCCTGTTTCATTTTCCAATTCCAGCCCGCATGCATAGATCCATGTATTCTCATCTGCTATCAGACTGTTCATCCATTCTTTCCAGAAGTGATACTCTGCCCCCTGCACTGACATAAAAGAGCGATTCCCTGCATCATCTACCAGACAATAGCAGGCACCATTCTCTTCTTCTGCATTCTTCCAGACAGGAATACCTTCTTCCTGCAGCTTTCGTTTAACGTAATCGCCATAGATTCCGGTACCGACCGGGGAAGCAAGCTGAAAAGGCACATGAAACAGTCCAGCCGCATGTGCCGCATTGTGTGCACACCCGCCCAGGCTCATCTTCTGCTGAGATACATTTACATCTTCTTCCAAAGAAGGCAGATGATCCAATTGTATAGTGATATCTGCACATGTCGAACCTATGAACAGTAATTTCATCATGGCTACATTTTAATACTTTTATGATGTTCTATCTATACACCATATAAAAAGGCATGAGTCTTGCCCCCATGCCTTCATGCAAACACTCTTATTTACTTGATTAGTGTCAGTGTGCCATCAACATACAGTTTGCAGTTCGCATCAAATGTACCTTTATTTGTCTTGTATACTGCATATCCAGCAGGTGTGCTTGGATAAGAAATAGAAGTATTCTTAACTGCTGCATTGTTGAAGTAAATGAATGCATAATCTGTCATAGCAGCAGCTGCGCCTGATGTTGGATTGACAGTACTTAATGAAGCAAACTGGTAATCACTTGCAGTCACAGAATCAATTGTTGATGCGTTATACCCAAAGATGCCGAAGTGAGCACTGGAAGATTTTGTCGAAACAGGAAGTTTTATTGATGAAATAGTAATGTTTTTTATTACCGTATTTGCAAAACTGCTGGAATTTGAACCAATGATACCGCCCGCAAATTTTCCATTATTCGATGTTGTTTCCGTTGCTTTTATGGAATTTGACCAATCAATATTGGAAAGAATAATACCAGATAGTTTATTGTTGTCTATAACATTTGAGCCACTGGTATAGCCTTTGATTGTGCCAGAGTTTGCGCCAATCACGCCCCAATATCTTACATTCAGCTTCAGATTATCCATCCAGAAGCCGTACTGTACTGGATACTGCGCCGTATCTCCTGCTTGAACCGTCAATCCTGAAACAGTGTTCGATGCAACATTTCCAATCAATCCAAAATATCTTCCTGTGATTGATGCTGTACTTGATGCATCATTGCATATCTTGACTTGTGAAACTGTTGTATTCGTCAATGTGCTGCTTACATTACCAATAATGCCGCTGTAATACGCATTGCTGGTCATATTCTGTATTGTGACATCAGTGATTGATGTTGCATCTACGCTGCGGCTTATAGATGGGATAATTGCTGCATAACTTGGTAATGTAGCTGAGAATGAAGAAGCAGTTACAGTAATATTGTTCCAAGAGATATGTGCAATCTTCATACCGCTGGAGATTTCTTCAGAAGCACCAATAATACCGAAGCTGTTCGTTGCTGCTGATATGCCATTCCAAACGATATTCTGAATTGTTGGGTTGCTCATTGTTGCAATATAGTGAACTTTCCCAATGACGCCCACCCCAGTAGCCTTAACAGATTGATTCGCATCATTTGTCCACTGCATTCCATCAATCGTTAAATTTGAAATTGATGTTGTCTGATATCCAATCAATCCTACAAAAGAGGAATTTGCAGAAACGTTCGTCCAGTTCGTGTTCTTGATTGTCAGATTTGATGTAGCATCATCATTTTCACCAATGATGCCAAAACAGTATGACGTTGAACTTACATTATTGAATGTGGTGCCTTCAATCACTGCACCGTCTAAAATGGAAGGTGCAGTACTTTGACCGATAATTCCAGAATAGGAAGCAGAAGTTGTGACATTTGTCCACACACTATCAGCAATATGCAGATTTGAAGCCGCAGCTGTGTTCTGGCCAATCACGCCGAAATATTTACCTGCTGCAGTTACATGATCATAATTAGTATTTGAAATAGTAACATTTTCTAATTTCGTACTTGTGTCACTGATTCCAATCACACCAGAGTATAATGCGTATATTGTAACATTCTGATACGTCGTACCAGTAAATGTCACATTACTGATTGCTGCGTTCGAATTATTAAATCCAATGATTCCAACATCATCGAATATATACATCGCTGTTCCAAAAGTACTGTTGGATATCTTGCAGTTTACAAAATTCACATTTGCAACAGTACCTTCATTTCGGCTGATGAATGCACCGTAATTCGCCTCGTAGCCGCCTGTATTAACACCTGTAATACTTGTCGTGACATTCAAGTTCTTTATTGAGCTGCCCGAGCTGACGTCACTCACAAATGTATTGCTCAACCCGGTTAAAGATGGGTAAACAGCGGTATTAGGGAATGCAGTTCCTTGATAAGTAGTGTAGTACAACTGTGAAAGTGGTAGATATGTATATCCACTCATATCAATATTCAATTCCTGGGTTACCACATTCCCAGAATTGTTACGAAGAACTTTATAGCCATCATGGTCTAGAATCCGTTTCAGTTGTGATGATGAACGCACTTTTGGAACCAGAGGATCTACATTTACATTTCCAGTCAAACCGGAATAAGTGACAGAATCTGCATAGAATGGATTCATACAGTAAGTGACGATTGGGTCTATATATTCTACATTGCGATACGTATATGAATAGCCAAAACTGATCCAGGAATATCCTGGATTTTCCCACAGATTCCAATAAACAAAGTCATTTGAATATGCCAAATCATAATTTAGTCGATAAACATGACAATTATCTAAACTAAGCGTCGCGCCCAGACTGCTTGAAACGTCGGTGATATATCCGTTTGCAAGCAGATATCGCAAAGATACCCATTGCCAGGAATAAGTATTGTTAACATTTGTAGCACCAAAATACACTTTCAGTACGTCTTCTGGAATTCCAGAGTAATATGTACCGTTATAGGTTTCATTTGACAGTACATACAAGTATCCATCCTGGTTTACCTTTGTTGTAGATGTTCTAGGGAATCCTGATGAAAGTCCACTCTGTTCACTTCCATTATAGCCATGCATGTAATGCGTATTATCATCATACAGCTCATAATAATACATCCCTGAATAATATTTTTGATAGTAGTTGTCATAAGTGATATTTACAGTTTCATTCTTATTCAGCTTAAAGTTACTGCTGCTGATGAACGTGCCTTCTTCATTGCTGGCAGTTCTGCCATTCTGCGGATTCCCTGCTTTATTGTAGAAGGTATAAGAATAGTATGTTGACATGCTTGCAAACGAGCTGTTCAATGCTGAACTGATACTTTCATTGACTGTGTACTCATCACCGATGATCATTTCAGCTGGAATCGTTAAAGTATAGCCATCTGAAGTTGGTGTGACAGTTATGTCAGCTGCGTTGAATTTATATTCTGTACTTTCATCCGTATCTGTATCTGTAAAAATAATTGAAGTGTTGTTCAGAATATCATTTAGCACTGTTTGTTTTGCCTGTGCATCACCAATCTGGCTTGTGAAATGGATGTTCTTTCTGAGCGTCACCTGTTTGCTGCCGCTGACATATACCCAGTCACCATGATGCGTAACTGCCGTCGTTGTGCCGATTACTTTTGTTGCCGGATATGGATAGTCCGTTCCGAGATCTGAATAAGGGACCGCACTTCCGGTAGTGCTTCCTGTACGAAGTGCCTGAAGCTGTTTGCTCGTTACTGTGGAAAGCAAACTATAATTCTGTCCTGATCCAATCAATGCAGAAACATTTTCTGAAATATTGCTGATTACATAAGACTTGCTCAAGAAGACAAGTCTGTTTTTATTTGATTCGACACTTCCGGCAAACAATCCTATATATGAAGAACCATCGACTTCATTTGCCGCATAGACATTGCTCACTTTCAGAGCATCGGAAGCGCCTGCTGCATCACCAATAAATCCACCGGAATAACTTGTACCATATACAGATGCAGTCGTATATGAATTCGTAATCACAGTTGTCCCAGAGGTAACTGTACCAATGAATCCACCTGCAGTTGATCCATATATATTCGCAGTTGAGGCTGATAAAGCTGTATCATCGTCATGATTTTTACCGCCAACATAGGACTCTTGAATATTTACAGTACCGGCAGTGACCGCACCAATGAGACCACCTGATCCTTTTGTTGCATTGCTGCTGGTATACTTGCCGACCTTGACGGATGCGGAGGAATTATAAATGCTGGTTGATCCATTGATTTCACCTACCAGACCTCCTGCATAGTTTTGTGAAGAGTTGATCCAATACTGACCATCTCCAGTCCCATAAGTATTTGAACTGGAATTATAGACATGCACATTTGTAATAGAAGTCCCTGCGTTGGCTTTGCCAATTAAAGTGCCGCAGGACTGTGAAGCATAGACCTTGAAATCCACTAGATCAAGATTCGAAATATTCAGTCCATATCCAACACTAAAGAGTCCTGCTGCCTGTCCGTCTGACAAGACATTAAAATTCTTAAATATCAGATTATTTCCCTTGAATGTTTTTAAAGTCTGGTTATCAATTGACAAGAAACGACTTTCACTGACGCTGGTGCCATCTGTTTTCGTTACTGAATCACTGCCTGCGAAGGAACCCCAGTTGAAGATGTTGGTAGATTCGTTGATCATGTTCAAAGACAGTGATGCAGAAGTAATATTCAATTCACTTGTCTTTGCATAACCAGAAACATCTTTCGACAGGTTAGCCAGATGTCTTCCATTATCAATCGAAGCACTGTATTCAACAGTACTTGTTGTATTCTCAAGACTTACGTTGCCAAAGATTGAATTCGTGTCTTTTGCACCTGAAACTCCTGATTTATTTCCTTTATAACTGACGGCTGCACTGACCTGAATGTTTGAGCCCGGCGCAATCAGTTTAAAAAGATTCACAAAATGCGTGTATTTGCCAAAAATATTATCAAAAACAATATGGTACTCTCTGCCAGCAGATGTATCGACGGTCCACCATACGGTATTCTGTGCAAAATTAGCTGGATTAATATTTGTGCCTGTAATCGGACTGGTACTGTTAGGATCAATATTGATTGTTGCCTGCTTTGCCTTTGCCGCATCAGTAGAAGTCACACTTGTCGGCGTAACGGTAATTGATATTGTATTATTCTTGGATGTCTTGTTTTTATCAAGCACGACGACTTCGAGCACTCTTCCATTGTTGATGGTGATCTCAGGCTGACTTAACTGTGTTGATTCATTCTTGACTGCAGTTGCCCCGCCGTAATAGCCTACTGCGACCTGCTTGCCGCCTAAGGTAAAATCTGCACGGGCTGATGCATTGCCATCACCGCGTACAGTATTCAAACCTAAGATTGCTGCATCGCTGGTAAAGTAAGAACGGCTTGTATCATTGCCGAGATATCCGCCCGCAGTGCCTTCTGTATAGAAGACGCCATAAATGGTCTGTGTGGATGCATCAAATTCGATAATATAGCTTCCGCCTGAACGGATTGTCTCATCGATCGAACCATATGGAAGCAGCTGAGAAAGAACACTCTTGCTGCTTGTTAAGGCATCTTTATACGTTGTGCTGTTGTAAACAACATAATAGTACTTATGGACTGCCGCCGTCTGCACTGTTCCAGACTCTTCTTCAGTAGGATAATCAGAGATCGTATAAGTGATCGGTTTCTGCCAGTCTGTTGATGTGATCAAAGAAGAGGAAGTCGATTCGTTATAGAATGCCGTGTTCCATGTTCCGGCAGCTTTGGAAGCAGTGAGATGATTTTGTGCCGCGACAAAAATCTCACGGGCTACATTATCCATTTCAGTACGCTTCAGTTTCTTCTGATAAGCCGCAACCTGACCAAAACCGAACGCAGCTAAAACACCGGTGATTGCAATTACAATCAACAGTTCAGCTAATGTAAATCCAGCTTTGTTGTTTTTTCTCAAGTTACGTAAAATCTCTCTCATACTGCTTCTTTCTGAATGTTATTTTGTCGTGGTGCTGTCGGTTGTAATTAATCCTTCCAGAGATGTCGCTCCTGTTGTTGTTTCAAAGAATGTCAATGTCATTGATACAGTAACGGTCGATGTATCTGTAGAAGATGTACTGTGAGCCAGTGAAATCTTACTGATGGAATTCTTATACTTCATGTCATTGATTGATTTGATCAATGAACGGGCAGTGTCATAGCTTTCTGCCTTGAAGGATATCGTGGCAATTCTTCTGACCGTTGTATCTGTCAATGTCGGGGATGCCCAGGAGATGCTGACTTCTTCAGCACTTCCATTCAGGATCCTGCCTAACTCATTGACTTCGTTTGCCAGGTTGTTGTATACCTCGACCTCGCCGGTGGATGGATTGGCTTTTTCTGCTTCGATGGCATCCTTCATCTGTTTCTCACTGGATGCTTTCGCCTGCTCAATGATCAATTGATCCTGCAGACTTGTGACATCATATGTATTGACTGAATTTACTACGCTTTTATACACAAGTTCGTAATAGAAGATGCCCAGTGCAAGGAATGCGGCAATAATGATCAGCAGCAGTTCTCTTGACGTAAATTTATGTTTCATGACTGTGTACCTCCTGTCGAGCTGGTCGCAAACGTGATTTCAAATGTTGCTAGCACGCTGTCTTTGTTTGATGAAGAGGCACTTGTTGTGGTAACAGTTACATACTTATTTCTTGAATCTGACTGAAGCTTTGTGATGACGGATGAGACTGTTGTCAGATCCGTTGATCCACTTTGAATCGTCACCTTTGTCCCATCGATGGCAATCGCCTGTACACTGATGGAAGGTGTGATGTCTTCTTCAATCATCGCGAAGATTTCCATCCGATTGCGGTCAGCACGTTCATCATCTGTCATATAGGATCCTGTGACAGAATCATACTCTGCCTTGACTGTTGCATAATCAGAAGTCTGTGACTCCAGATCTGTGATCTGTGACTGGATGGTCCGGTAAGTTCCTTCTGCATCGTTGACTTTCTTGATCATTCCATAGACGCCGAAGTAAGTGAATGGAATCAGCAGGATCAGGAAGATCAGGAAGATCACTAATGCTTTTCTGTCCTGTTTTGCCTGTTCATCACTGACAAAGTTGATGGTTGTCTTGGATGGCCATTTAGAGACTTTCCCGAAGGAGATCTCTTTTGAAAGCATTGATTTATTATTCTTATCTTTCATCTTAGCCTCCTTAATCCAGACAAGCGCCGATAGCAGCGGCGTTGTTCAGCAGTGCTTCTTTTTCTGTTGCCTTGAAATCTGAAAGCGGAATCAGAGTCAGCTGTACACTGTCAGAGATCTCTTGAATCAGCGGTTTGATCCAGGAACCAAATCCGTTATAGTACAGTTTATCCAATGAACTGCCTTGGTTCTCATATGTGTAGTAGTTGACTGCCCGCATGATCTCAACAGCAATTTGTGAATATACCTCACGGCATTCCTGGCTTTCCAGGACATCATTTTGATTGCTGTTCAAATAACTGCTGGCAATATGCGGATCGCAGTTCAGCTTATTAGAAATCGCTAATGCTACATCCTTCAGACCGATATCAATAGATCTTGTTACTTCATAAATACCGTTCCTGAAGATGTCTACTTTGGTTACACCGTAGCCAAGATCCAGGATTGCCATATCTGTTTTCAGATTCTCTTCACTGAGAGAACGGATCAGATTCTGCAGGGCAATGATGCGTGGAACAGCTTTGATCAGCCTTAATCCTGCATGGTTGAACAGTTCTGTATACTGCTCAAGCAGTGCTTTCGGCATGGCTGCACCAATCAGTTCCATATCTGTCGGTGTATCTGCGTTTTCACCGGTATATTTCATTTCAATCATTGCATAGTCGAATGAATATTTGTCTTTATCATCTTGAATAAAGTCACGAAACTCATATGGAAGGTTGACCATCAGCTGCGATTCTGTCATTGCCGGCATGATCATTCTTCTAACATATGCCGCAGAATCAGGAACAACCAAAGCAGCTTTCTTTGCCGTAAAGCCGCCGTCCTTGAGGGCACCCTTCAGTGTTTCTGCCATGGCATCCCAGGCAATGATGGTGTCGCTCTTCACATTATCCTCTGGTACTTGAACAGTTAAAAACTTCTCCGCTTCTGTGCCGGATACCTGTACCAGTTTGATTCTCCTTGTACCGATTTCAACCCCTAATATACTCTTTGCCATATGTACGCCTTTCTACATAAACAGAATAGAATCGTTTACTTTAGTAATCCTACATACCATGCAGACAGGTACGGAAGTACGGTCATGCCTAAGTATGCAGTGAGACTGATTGATGGGCCAAATGGTATCTTATCTTTCTTTAATACTACCACAAACAAGAGACCTATCACACACGCCAGGATCAGCGTGAACAGCCCATTCAAAGGCCCTAAATACAAGCCGATGACGAACAGCAGCTTGATGTCGCCGCCGCCCATTGATTCTTTTTTCAATACCTTGTCCATGATCAGTGACAGGACAAGAATGCTTCCTGCGATTCCAATGCCTGCCAGCAGTCCCTGTACTGCTGTTGCCCATACATCCATACCGGAGAGATACTCTGCCAGCATGCCTGCACACCACCATACGATGCCGAAGATGATGTAACCATCTGGAATCTCATATTTATCCAGATCAACAACTGATAAGCCAAGCAGTGCACAGGTCAGTCCCCACTGCATTACAACTTCGATATTCAATGCGCCGGCATGCCACAGGATGCCCATGAAGGCCAGGCACATCAGGATCTCAGTAATCAAGTATTTGCTGCTCAGCTTTGTACCACAGTAGCGGCACTTTCCGCCATGGATCAGATAGCTGAAGATTGGTATCAGATCCAGAGCCGACAATTGATGACCGCATGCATCACAGTGCGATCTTCCTTTGATCCAGCTTTCGCCTGCCGCAATGCGGTCTGCCTGGCAGGTGATGAAAGATCCAAACACAGCACCCAGGATTCCCGTCAATATATACAGATATGCAGCCATCCAGGGTTCAAGAAGATTCAGTTTCATCATTCGCTACCTTTTCCCTTCACCCAGCTGGCAGTCACTTTTCCATTTCCTGCCGTTACTTGAATGACCATCGTTCCTGGATCCCCGTAGAATGTCTGATCATCAATATTCATTTCAGAATACTCGTTGTATCCTGCCGGCTTTTCACCGACGATATGTTTCGTTATCTTATCCATGTACCCGACCGTTTCATTCAGGCCAGTCCAATGCGTGCATACACCGCCTGTATTGCTTGGGCAGTCTTCCACAACACAGTTGATGCCGTTGCTGCTGTTCACCTTTGCTTCGGAAACTGCTGTATTCACCAACAGTGAATCGTTGCCGTGTGCTGTCATTGCTGCCAGCCACGCAAAGCCTTTGTAAACGATAAAAGAAGTCATCAGCGCAATGAAAAGTATCAGGATCATTTCCAGTACAGATATTTTGCCGGATGCATCTGTCAACTTTCCTTTCATTGCGAAAAAATCCCCTTCTTTAGCTATATTATTATAATTGATTCAAAGGTCATCTCCAAATCACCAAAGCCTCTAAAACGCCCTAAATTTGGGTAATATGTGGTAACTTGCATGAAAAAGGTCTTTCTGAAGTGTGAACATGCATCAGAGAGACCTTTCTTCTATTTCGCGTCCTCGTGTTCTGCCTTTACCTGTTTCAATTCATCAAGGCATTCGGTCAGACATTCTTTCATGAGATCAGAGAATGCACCGCACTCTCCATTCATGATCATTTTGTATGCCTGGTCTGTAGAATATGCTTTCTTATAGACGCGCTTGCTGGTCAAGGCATCAAAGACATCAGCCATGGAAACAATCTGTGCGGCAATCGGAATCTCATCACCCTTCAGGCCTTCCGGATATCCTTTCCCATCATACTTCTCATGATGATATTTGCAGATATCATAACTGAGCTGATGCGTTGCATCATCCTGTGCCCATTCCAGTTCTTCCACAATTTCAGCACCTTTTTCTGCATGTGTCTTCATCACTGAAAATTCTTCCGGCGTCAGTTTCCCAGGCTTCAGGAGAACGCTGTCCGGAATTGCTATCTTGCCCATGTCATGCAGTGCTGATGCTTCTGAGATCATATCGACATCTTTCGGGGTCAGTCCATATCTAGGCGCCAGTGCCATGACTTTATTTGCCAGAACTCTGGAGTAGAACTTCATCCGCTTGACATGCTGTCCTGATTCCAGACTGCGGAATTCGACAATACTGCTCATGACATCTACGATATTGCTGTTTGTCTGACGCTGAATGCTTTCCTGTCTCTTCAGCTGTCTGACCTGCTTCTCCAGGATTTCTGTCTGATCATCTACAATCTGTTCCAGATGATTCTTGCTTTCATACATATCGACAGCGCGCTTTAATCTTGCCTTTACAACCGTTCCATCAAAAGGCTTATGAATAAAGTCAAAGGCTCCATTCTGATATCCTTTTCTTTCAAATTCAACAGTATTGTCAGAGGAGACCAGCAGAACTGGAATCTTCTGCAGGATCTTCTGCTCATGCATCTTCTGCAGCACTTCAAATCCGTCCATGTTTGGCATAATGACATCAAGAAGGACCGCAGAAATTGAATCGCTGTGCGTGTTTAAAACCTCCATCGTTTCAACCCCATCAGCAGCTTCCAATAAATGGTAATCACTCCGAAGGATTTCGCGCAGGATGGCACGGTTCAATTCCACATCATCTGTAATCAGTACTGTTCTACGTTTCATGGATTCCTCTGTCTATCTTTTAGGTTTTCTAGTTAATTGCCGCAACTGTGTCATTGTAAAGCTTCGCTAACACCGGGAAATGTTCTACTGCTGAAGGAATATCTGCACCATTTCTCAAATAGTCTACAAAAATAACTAAGTCGTTATACAACTTGGTCATGCTCAGATTGCCAGCAACACCTTTCAACGTATGCGCTGCTGCAAAAGCTTTGTCATAATCCTTTTCTTCCATCGCTTTTTCAAGCTCTTCAAAAGAATCATCCTTTACAAACATCTGTAAAAAATTCTCATACATCTCGGCGTTCCCCATCAGTCTTTCAACACCGCCGTCGTAATCAATCCCAGCAGCCACCAATTTCTCTTTATCCATAAACACTCAGTCCCCCAATCCCTATGATGATAATAATGTGATATGTCTGTACATATCATAAATCTCTGCATAGTTTGTAATCAATACCACTTCCTCAAGATACTCAAAATAGTTTTTACTATTTTGCCACCGCTTTTCAAGGGTATCTTCCTCAATTCCTCACTGCAGCTGCCGATTAAAAGAAAAATATCCATTTCTGGATATCTTTGTTCAGTACTGTATTCGTTATTTGATCCAGCCAAAGTGCAGACAGGCTTTCCGCAGTCCGTCATTTTCAATATTGGCAGTAACATAGTCCGCTGATTCCCTGCATTCTACACATGCATTACCCATGGCAATGCCCAAAGAAGCAGCTTTCAGCATGCATACATCATTCGGTCCATCTCCAAAGGCAGCCGCATTAACCAATGTGCAGCCAAAGTGTTCACATACAATCTCCATAGCAGACCCCTTGTCGATTCCTTTTGGTGTCTGTTCATGGGCAATTTCAAAATGAGTATGAATCTCTGAGGAAAATATTTCATCAATCTCCTGGATCAGTTTTTCATCTGTTGTATAGTAGAGGATCTGGATCAGTCTCTCCCCATTCCACTTCTTTACTTCCGGGATCATTGCATACAAGCGGTAAAAGACCTGGTCGATATCCTTCTCCGAACGGTTCAACCAGCATCCGTCATGGTCATCCACCCAGCGGTAGACGATATTGTTTGCTTCCATTACGGCAATTGCTTTTCTGACATGTGCATCATCCAGATATCGGTAGGATGTATGTCCATCAATTTCAATCTGGCTGCCGGCATTCATGATCAGTGCATCCATCATTGTGATGAACCTCTGCGGAAGCTGGGACATTTCCTTCTTTGCCCGGCTGGTATCAATGACAAGCTTCATGCCATTGTCCTTCATCTGCTGCAGGGTCTGCCAGGCAGAAGCAGGAAGGTCTCTAATATTATTCTGATATGTTGTCCCATCGATATCGAAGAACAGAATATGGACCTGCTCCGGCGCCCCTGGATTGATCACTGCTGTATTGTCTTTCTCAAGCATCTTTTTTCCTCAACATTGCAATAGCATTATACAGGATATTTCCTGCATAGCTGTGCGATGTTGCATTTTCCTCTGTTTATTTTTGATGATGCCATTTTTTCTTATCTTCATAGAGCATCTGATCCGCCCGGTCCAGCGCCGCTTCTGATGTTTCTTCTGGATCATCATACTCCGCCGCACCAATGCTGACTGTAAGCGTGTATTTCTTTTTGTCATCCTGCTGAGCTTCCATGAGTGTCTTCTTTATATTTTCGATGACTTCTTCGCATGTATGCCCGCGTTGATTCATAACGAGACAGAATTCATCGCCGCCGTATCTCGCCGCAAAGCCAAAATACTCTGCCGCTACAGTTTTCAGGACCTCAGCGAATTTCTGCAGAGCATGATCTCCTTCAATATGACCATACTGGTCATTGATTGCCTTGAAATTGTTGATATCGATGATAAAGATCAGGAACTTGCTCTCAGGTGACGTCTTTACCAGCTTCTCAGACAAAAATGTATTCAGTCTGCATCTGTTGTTCAAGCCTGTCAGAGCATCCGTACTGATCCGCAGATTCTGAATCCGCAGGAACAGGATCAAGATTATCATCAGGATGTTCAATGCCAACAGCGGCACATGAGCAAATTCATCTTCATAGATTCCTGCCACAAGCGGTGCAATCATATACAGGACGTAGATCAGGAATTCTTCTCTATCCTGCTTTGTCTTAGCGTGAACTGCCCGTGAGATTGTCACAGCTGTTGGAATGAGCAGATATGCATAATTAATGAAGCCCTGGACCCAGAACAATTCTGTTTCTTGGTAATGCCCTTCACTGTTGATTTTGAAGATCCAGCCGGTAAAGATGGAAAGAACATCCAGAGCACAGATGAACAGAAGAGGGTATACGACCATGGCATCAATCTTCGGCCGATTCATCAAGGTGAAATCAGTCCGGTCTTCAATAAATCTGAACCAGAAGTAGCATCCGCTGGAAACTGCCATCAAGGTAACTGCATTTACTGCCGCATTTAAAAAGACAGGAAGATAAAGTAAATTATCTTCGGTCAGCGCCCACAGAATATCTGTCACCAGCATCGCAGTATATGAATAGATCATATATTTCAGCTGGCTCACTTCATGTTCAGAACCTAAGTTGCTGTTGAGACTGAACAAGATTGTCAGACCCATGATCAGGCAGTATATTTCGGTAAATATGTAAGGCAGATAGGATGCTGTCACTTTATACTCCTTATCTTGTGATTCGTCTCAAGTATATCATTGAATCAAAATTATATTTTGACGGATTTGTACACTGCATCACTGGTGCGTGAATAATATTGCGTAATCTTGAACAAAAAGAATAAGCACTGCATTGATATCCATGCGGCGCTTATTCTTTCTTTTATTCAGGCTATTTCATCATAGCTGACAAGTTTAATATCCTGCTCCTGCAGCCATTTCTTTGTTTCTGGACTGCACAGCATTTCAACTTCCTTTGCACGGTTATATGTAAGGGAAGAATTCTCAAGCAGATATGCATCTATGTATCCAGGATGACATACATAGACATTCGGCATCGTACTGTCAGCTTCCTTCACTGCATCCTGCAGTGACTGGAATGCATCATATTCCTTTTCCATGCTTTGCATTCTGCATGGATGGATCTTATGACCATTGAAGGTGCCTTCTGCATCTCCCGGCTTCTGCATGTTCAGCCGCAGATGATATTTCTCAGCGACAATCGCCAGTGCTTTCCAAAGATTGTCACTGGCAATTGCATGTGCTTCAAAGTAAGCAGGATCTTTCCCCGTCATTTCTTTGTACTTCAAATACTGTGCTTCTGCCTCTTTTACTGCATCTTCCAGAACAACAAGATCTTTTCCGTTCTGATAGGCAGTGCGGTACTCTGAAGAACTCTTAAATGTGCCATCCTCTGCAACGAGAGAGGGAATCTCTTTTGGATCACAGCATGGCACACCAAGACAGATATTTGTATGCAGGCCGATGCTGATCCCAGTTCCTGCTATTCGAGCAAGACCGTCGGCAGCTGTCGGCATGTTGACCATCAGGCCAGTGCTTCGGATCAATCCTTCTTTGACTGTTTTCTCGATACCGCAGTTCACAGCATCGCAGTATCCCAAGTCATCAGCACGCAGTAATAGTTCCATCATTCCTGCCACGCCTTTCTTTTCTTCTCAGGGTCGTAGATCAGATTCCCTTCTTTGCCAGGATGCTTTTCCGGACGGGCCATCATGCCTTTGCTTCCCATTCTTTCAATGGGGATCTGAGCATCGCGTCCATCCAGTACATCTTCAGTCAGTTCGATCATATCGAGCAGGATTTTCTTCGGTGAAGTACAGCTTCCATGGAAGCGGAGGACGGTATCAAACTCATCTGCATATTCCAGCAGATGGATTAACCCTGATTGATACTTCGAAACAGATGTGCTCTCAGGGAAATGCAGCAGTGTGCCTTCTCCAATGTCATCACCGAAGACCGCAATTTGATCTTCTTTGATCATTGGGATTACACATCCCTGCGTATGTCCCGGCACCTCGACACAGGTTACACTGACTCCACCCAGATCAAACCTCTGATTCTTTTTCAAAGGCAGATATGGTTCCGTTCTCTGGGGAAGAAAATCAGCTTCTGAGATTCCTTCCGGCACACCGAACGGTGCATGGAAGACATCAAAGATGCGGTGTTCCAGTGAGGCATGTTTCTTTTCAAGCTCCCAGTCTTTTTCACTAAGATATGCATTTTCAAATTCAACAGCGCCGCCCGCATGATCGCAGTGCCCATGCGTCAGCAGTAAATCACATGACATGACATTGATGCTCTGCAGATACTCTTTCAAACTGCCGACACCCATGCCGGAATCAATCAATAAATTTTTCTCTGTCCCCTGAACAAGGTACATGCATACACCGAGCGGTGTACGGATGCGCCTTATATGTTCAGAGACACTTTCTATCGTAAATAAAGTCATTTCGCTGCCACAATTAGTCAGCTAAAGCTTCCTGTGCTTCTTTTTCCTTTTCTTCTTCAAGGAGCTTCTTATCATATGCCTTGTAGAAAGGCAGATAGAGAACGATGCCCAGCGGGATGGCAAGGAGCTGCCACAAAGCTACCATCCAATTGCCCTGGACTAAGCCATAGAGTACGACTGGCACCTGCATAGACACCTGTGCACCTGACAGCGGTGTAACAATACCGGAAGCAAAGCCGATATAGAAGAATAAGTTTGTAACAATAGGGACTAAGAAGACAGATGGAATCAGCATATATGGGTTCAATACGTTTGGTACCCCGAAGACGATTGGCTCACCGATATTGAAGACAGCTGCCGGTGCTGCAACTTTACCAATTTCCTTGAGCTGTTTGGACTTGCAGAAGAACAGAAGGATAATTACGACACATACTGTAGACTGACCAACAACGGTCATCATGGACATGCCAATCGGGTTTGTCGTTTCACCTGCTAATCTAGCTGCATCTATTGAAAGATAGATAGGCATGATGATACCGGATACTACATTGAATCCATGAATACCAAACCACCAGAGCAGCTGGATCAGAACAGTGATCAGCAGATAGCCAGGTAAAGAACCAGTGACAGCTGTTAACGGAGCCTGCAGATATGTATAGATCATCTGATGGATGCTTCCAAATGGAGTCTGTGCAAATGCCCATGCAAGGATCATGCATACAGTAGCAAGGATAAAGCCAGGAATCAGTGAAGCAAATGACTTTTCAACATATGGAGGAACAGAATCTGGCAAATGAATGACCCAGCCCTTCTGCTGGAAGAGAACATAGACCTTGGCAACGATGATGGCGAAGATCATGGCTACGAATAGGCCCTTGCATCCTAACCAGTCAAAGCTGTATGCATATGTACCTGCGCCGAACAGCAGTCCCTGAATATCAGTTGTATATGGTGTTAAGACGAAGAAGCAGATCAGTGAGATGATGCCTGCAAAGAAGCCATCCTTGATCTCAGCTTCTGCATAAAAGTAAGCGACTGCAAATGCAACATATACGGCAAACAAACCCATGGTTGCGTTATAAGGAATCAGAATATAACTAGCTAAGCCTGTGCTTGTCAGCATTGTTGTCCATGCTGTAATAGGGAAGTTTGCAATCAAATAGAACAAGGAACTGATGATTGTTACTGGAAGTACTGCCATGAAGCCTTTGGATATTGCCTGTAGTGATTTGTTGTTTGCTGTCCACTTTGATAATGGGTTCAGCATCTTTTCGATAAATGAAGTAAATTTATCCATACGTCCTCCTTGGGAACAATCCCTTTTCTATCTTTTGTTTTGGAATTCGTTCCGTTTACATGCTGATTATAATTCATCAGAAAAGGAATGCAAGCGCTTTCTGAAATTTTTCCCAATTTATTTTTATATTTTGTACCTTATTCCGTTTATGAATATTTCTATTCCAAAATGACATAAAAGCGAATAACCGCTTAAATAAAAGACAATTCTCATTAAAAGAGTTGTCTTTGCGTTTCCTATTCCTTTTCTGCTCCCTTGCTGGCATAGTACACAACAATCTCATTGAACACCGAGAAGATTGGAACGTTTTCCAATAATGACTTGCTGGAGACCGCCAGGGATGGCAGTACAATGCAGTCATCGCACCACTGTTCCTCTTCCACCTTAGCATTCATTGTAATCACCATTGTCCTGATATGACTGTTCTGCTTCAATGCCTTTACTTCTGTTGTAATTCCTGACCTGCCCGACACTGTATACAGAATGATCAGATCATTCTTATTCACCGTAAGGTCCACTGCTTTGACATCTGCAGCAGACGGCAGGAATGATACATCAATACCAAACATTAATAAGGAGTATCTAAACTGCAGTGCTGATACAGCCGAGTTGATTTCTCCTGCCACATATACTTTTCTGCACTTCTGTGTCAGATCAATCAGCTTCTTGACCTTAGCTTCATTAACAGTGTTATGAATCAGCTGAATTGTACGGCAGTATGCATCCTCAACTATCTGCATACTGTTTTCAGACTCAGAAGACTTCTCTTCCTTATGCTGGTTCACACTGCGAATCACATCATAGCGGAATTCCGAATACCCGCTGTATCCCAGTTTCTGGCAGAATCTAAGAATGGTTGTCTTCGTAACACCAATCTTTTCTGAGAGCTCATTTAATGACAGCGTCTGCACCATGACAAGATCACTGCAGACAGCTTCGCATGCCTTCAGTTCATTCTTTGTCAAAAGGCTCTTATACATCTGTATATTAGCTATAACGTCCATTTTTCATCTCCATCTTGGGATTTATTCCATATCCATCATAGCACTGCTGAAACCATTCATGTCACATAAAAAGCAGAGATCTGATTGACCTCTGCTATATTCCTGATGTTTTCTCTTACTTTGCAAAAGCGTCCTTGATGGAATCCTTCCAGATCAAGAACATAGCGATCAGGTTCACTGCACTTCCGCCATACTTCAGAACTGTATTCACAGTTGTATTTGCAATAAATCCCTTTGCGCCTACAAATGTCAATACAACGCCGATGATCCAGACCCATATTCCCTTTGAACGAGTCAGAATGACACCGACAAGTGCTACCGCTGCACAGACTTCCATCCATACGTGCGGAGCTTCTGCTCTGTACATGAATGCCATCACAATCATTACGATGGAACCAATCAAGAACATCAAGCCACCAATTTTCTTAACCATATAATATCCCTTTGTATGCATATCTGCATCGAAAATATTATAGCACGCATGTTTTTCAGTTTTACAATTTATTAGGTTTACTAACGTTTACCTTGCGATAAAATACTGTGCCAACTCTGCAGTTGTACCGCTTGCAGGTGCACTATTGTATATACTGACTGTCTTAGTATATTCTCTTTTTGTTGTAGAATCTTGTCCAACAATCTCATGATAAACAGTTGCTCCTGTCCCGCCGGCAAGTTGATTCGAACCATCCGACGCCTTTTGAACAAGCTCATACGCTGCTGTATAAGTCAGATACTTCTTATTTGGATTATACCGAATCACACGAACCCAAGTCCCCACCGGCACAGATGTAATATCTACATCCGTCACCCAAGGAATTGTATAGCTGGAATCCTTTTCGATTTTCCACGATACCACATTCATTTGATTGAACAGCTGTGTAAAATTCTTTCTAACATAATCAGCTGAAGCTGAAGTGTCAGTCGAATCAATCGGCCAGCTCGCCAGATACTTGCTGTTAGCGGAGGAATCCGCAAAAGCAACAATGCTCTCCTGTATTGTAGAAGTACCATTCATCGCTGCACTGACAATTCCAGAACTTGTCCAGCTTGTAGTTATGTTTCCATCCGTATCAACTATGACAGAGAGAATACTCTGAGTGTGATCTTCTTTTACAGATCCAGATTCTGTTCCCTGACCATATGTCGAAATACCCTGACGCGTGGCTAGAAGTTCAGCTGTAGATGCATTGTAATAGTAGATACCTGCAGTTGACTGCGTTCCTTCCTGATTCAGAAATTCTACAGAAGCAACCATCTTTGCTGTCTTCTCTACATTAGAGTCAGCGTTTTCTTTTCCAGTCTCAACTGCATAAGAAAACAAAGGAATCGCAATTCCTGTTAATACACCAACAATCGCGACAGCAATCAACAATTCAGCTAAGGTAAATCCTTTTCTGTTAATCATATTAAAAGTATATCATCGCAATCAATTGAATTGTGAAAAGAACATGCATTACTAATGATTACTCATTTACTAATGATGCTAGAACAATCATGACCACCCGTAAATGGGTGGTTTGCTCCACGGGTATAACCCGTTTATTACCAGCCAGCGCCTTAAGACGCTGGCTTTTCCATACTTCATATGTCGAAGCCGCCATCGCTCCTGCGACCTCACTGGCCGCAAGCGGCCTTACTTCTTATTTTTGTTCGTCTTCCTTGCTTCTTTGTCTTCTCCGAAAGGATCCTCGTATTCTTTCACGCTCAGCTTATCTTGGGCGATGTCATTCTTCTCCTAATCCCGGATGTACTTCCTCACTGTCTCCTCGTTCAGCCCGATCGTGCTCACGTAGTACCTGTCTGCCCAGAAATGTCTGCTCCCATATTTATATTTCAGGTTCGCATGGTACTCGAAGATCATCAGCGATGATTTCCCCTTCAGATATCCCATGAAACTCGAGACCGATATCTTCGGCGGGATCGACACCAGGATGTGGACATGATCCGGCATCATATGCCCTTCGATGATCTCGACGCCCTTATACTTGCAGAGCTTCTTGAAGTATCCGATGATGTCCTTCCTCAGCTGGTTGTATATCACCTTTCGACGATACTTTGGAGTGAATACAATGTGATATCTTGTATAATACTTTGTGTGTGCCAATGAATCATATTTGTTGGCCATAACTGCACCTCATCTTTCTAGCATAGCGACTTCGACAATCTCCATGGTAGTCTGATGGGGTGCTTCTTTCTAGAAGAAGCACCGTCTCTCCACCTGTATAACAGGTGGTTTTTTCTGTTTCGTGCAATGCTGCCGTGATAGTTCTTTTTTATTACTTCTTGCACTCAACTGTCCCTAAGACGAATAAAAAAGATGATTAATTATCACTAAAATAATTTAATCATCTTTATCTGGTTCAAAACAACAATTGCTATTTCGCTGCAATTTCAATACTGCTATTACCGGTTGTAGGAACTTTAGCTGTATATGTTACTGATTTACCAGAGGTCCAAGTAACCGTTGTATTTCCGCCAATGTTTACTGCAGTTCCTAAATCTGCTGCATTACCCTTTGTCACATATGCTGTAGTAGGTGTTGCTGTTGCTTCGGTAACTGTGCCATCATTATTCAAATACCAAACAGTTCCATCTTTTGGATTACTTGTCAATAGATTTGCAGAAGCATTTGCGTATCCAGAACGAATATTTGCTTCATCTGTAGCTGCTCTTGCCTTACCTAACTGTGCTGTAAAAATCGGAATTGCGATTGCTGCCATGACAGCGATGATTGCTACGACGATCAATAACTCGGCGAGCGTGAAACCTTTTTTGTTGAGCTTCTTCATATATTTTCTTTTCTCCTCTTTTTTATTAAGTAAGTGTTTTTCTTACTTCGTACCCTAAATATAGCATCCGGGGTTTTTGCATACAAGAAGGAGTATGAGTATCTCGTGAGTATAATTGCGTAACATACATGTATGCTAGATTAAAGATAATTATACATAGTAAACATCGGCAAATAGATGGATATTACGATGAATCCAGCAATGATTGTCAAGACAATTAACATCGTTGGTTCGAGCCTTGCCAGCATTTTTTGAGTAGCATATTCCGACTCCTGCGTATAGTAGGAACCAACTGTTGACAACGTCTTTACAAGTTCACCCGTACGTTCACCAACACCTGTCATTTCCTTTAATACATCAGGGAAGTATGCTGACTTACTGACAACTTCTCCAAGTTCTGCGCCTGTCTCAATCTTTTCGCTCATGACTCTGACTTCTCTTGAGATTGCGTAATTATCGATGCACTTTGCAGTTGTCTTTAATGAGTCAGCGACAGATAAGCCAGATCCAACAAGGGAAGCCATGGATGTCGCAAACTGCTGCGATGCATTCAGGATGGCAATCTTGCCAAATGACGGCATCTTCAGTGAGAACTTAGCCCAGGCAAGTTTTCCTTCGTCTGTACTGGTCCATACTTTAAATACAATATAAATAACGAGAATGACGCCTACAATGATCATCCAGCCTGTCTGGAACCAGTCAGTCATGGCAATCAAGATCTGTGTAGGAACAGGAAGTTCCCCACCGAAGTCCTTGAACAGACTTGTCATCGTCGGCATGACCTTGACCATGATAACAATCAGAACTACAACGGCTACTCCTAATACAAATAATGGATAACGCATTGCGCTCTTTACTTTTTGTGATACTGTATTTGCTTTCTTATAGTACTCGTAGAGATTATCAAATGATCTGTCCAGCGTACCGGAGATCTCACCTGCACGAATGGTCTCAATAAAGAGAGCTGGAAGCTGAGGATAGTTCTTTTCAAAAGCAGTTGCTAAAGGAATGCCCTGAGAGACATCGTCTGCTGATGCGGTCAGCATCTTCTTCAGCTTCTTATCTTCCGTCTGCTGTGCAATCATGAGCAGACAGGAATTGATGCCGATGCCGGATGAAATAATGACGGAGAACTGTGAGCACATCACAGATAAAGCCTTGGCATCTACTTTCTTGCTGCCGACATCTGCGTTCAATACATCCCACACACCGCCGGTCCTGACTGGCTGCAGCTTCAGTACGATTGGATATTCTGCTTTGATCTTATCAACGGCTGCGTATTCATCGATTGCTTCGACAACGCCATTGGACTTTGTACCGTCTTTTGCCTGCGCACTGTATTTAAATGTTCTCATAATCTTTCACCTGCTCTGTTGATGATTGTTGTACCAGCTGCTGTATTCCGTTTGACATACTCCGCATCGGCAGCGGCTTCGACAGCAGCTTCGGCAGTGATATATCCTTCTTTGACTTTCTTGAGCAGACAGTTGTCCATGGAGATGGAACCAATATTGGCAGAGGACAGTAAAGCACTCTGCATCTGCGGTGTCTTTCCTTCACGGATCATTGTTCTGATTGCTGGTGTTACGATCATTGCTTCACATGCCGCAACTCTTCCTCTGCCTTCTTTCCGCAGTAAGAGCTGCTGAGAAAGCACAGCTTTTAAAGTTGTGGATAATTCTAAACGCACCTGCGGCTGCTTATCAGCCGGGAAGGTTCCAACGATACGGTCAACGGAATCAACAGCACTATTGGTATGCAGCGTCGCAAATACCAAGTGCCCTGTTTCAGCTGCTGTCATTGCAATCTGAATTGTCTCTGCATCTCTCATTTCACCAATGAGAATGATATCTGGATCTTCACGCAGAATTGCCCGAAGTCCATCTGCGTAGGAAAGTGTATCCTTGCCAATCTCTCTTTGATTGATGAGGCATAGTTCTGGCTTATAAATATATTCAATTGGATCTTCCAAAGTAATAATGTGTTCTTTTCTTGTGTGGTTGATGCGGTCAAGAATGGCAGCTAATGTCGTAGATTTTCCTGATCCTGTTTCACCCGTTACTAGGATGATCCCCTTCTGCCACTTGGCAAATTCATTGACAACTGGCGGCAGTCCCAGTGTATCCAGATCTGGAATTTCATCAGAAAGAATACGCAGGGATGCTGAAATCGAACCATGCGAATGATATAGATTGATACGGATACGATGGCCGGAAATTGTTTCGGACAGATCGATACTGCCAATTTCTTCAACTTCCTTGAACCTTTCTCCGGCAAGTCTCTCTGCATATGCCAGACAATCGGCGTATGTTAAAGGCTCTGTATTTTCTGCATTATACAGTAAACTGTCAATTCTGAACTTTGGCGGCACACCTGCTGAAAGATGTACATCTGAAGCTCTGTGCTCCGCAGCCATGTCAATCAGTTGTTCGATTGTCAACATTGGCATTGCTCCCTTCTATTCAATCGTTGCTACTTCTCTGACAACCTCATCCAATGTAGTAACGCCCTGCTGTACTAAATCTCTGGCATTGGCAATCATTGGTACGAAGTCACCGCTCTCATTGACGAGCTTGCGCAGTTCTGTAGAGCTCATGCCTGATGTGATGGCATCTCTCAGTCTGCTGTTCATCGTCAGAATTTCAAAGACACCCGTTCTGCCACGGTATCCTGTATTGAAGCACATATGGCATCCTCTGCCATGATAGAAGTGATATTTACTTGGGTCTTTGATGCCTGCTAAGTCCAGCATATGTTCTGCCGGTACTGTCTCTTCCTTGCAGGAAGGACAGATCTTTCGTAACAGTCTCTGGGAAACGATACCTCTGACAGAGCCGCCGATTAAATATGGTTCCACGCCTAGATCCTTCAGACGATCAATCGCGCTGATGGCATCTTCGGTATGGATCGTAGAAAGTACTAAGTGTCCAGTCATGGCTGCCTGCATGGCAATCTGTGCTGTTTCACCATCACGGATTTCGCCGACGCAGATAATATCCGGATCCTGTCTCAAACATGCACGCAGTGCACTGGCAAAAGTCATGCCAACTTTCTCGTTGATGGCCACCTGGGTGACACCGTCAATCTGGAATTCCACTGGGTCTTCCAAGGAAATCATATTGACAGTATCGCTCTTGAGTTCCTGGATCATTGTATACAGTGTTGATGTCTTGCCAGAACCAGTTGGTCCTACAATCAGGATCATGCCGGCACTGTTCTCTAGGATGCGGTCAAATTTTGCATTGTCTCTTTCGGTAATGCCGATACCCTGACGGGTCAGTGTTTTCTGGTCTCTGGAAAGGACACGGATGACGACCTTCTCACCATAGATGGTCGGCAGCGTTGATAAACGAAGGTCTACATTTGAGCCGTCTGCACGTCTGGCAATAGCACGGCCGTCCTGAGGAATCCTGCGTTCTGTAATATTCATATTGGAAATGACTTTGAAACGTGAAATGATTGCGGACTGGAGTTCCTTTGGAATTGTCAGGATCTCATTCAGTCTGCCGTCGACACGGATACGTACGACCATTTCTTTTTCACGCGGCTCAATGTGGATATCAGAAGCCTTTTCAGCAATACCTCTTTCAATAATACTGTTTACCAGCTTGACGGTCGGTGCTGCCGATGTCTCCTGTTCAACCACAGGATTTTCCTGCAGTTCATCATTGACGCCTCTTTCTTCCTTCATCTGCTCAATGGCCATCGCTGCACCTTCGTTCTCATAGAGAACAGCCAATGCATGTGTGACAGCATCTGAGTAGGCAATCATCGGGATGACTCTCTTCTTAGAGACATCCTTGGCAGCTTCAATGGCACGGAAGTTCAAAGGATCTTCAGTGGCTACCCACAAACGGTCTCCCTCGACCTTGACCGGGACAATCCGATACTGTCTGGCAGTTAAGCGAGGGATATACTTTGTCATTGCTGGATCGATCTTCTCATTATTCAGGTCGATGAAATCAATGCCCAGCTGCAGGCGCAGAGTATCAATCAGCTGCATCTCTGTGATGAACTTGTTCTCAATTAAAACAGTTCCCAGACGCTTGCCGGTATCTTTCTGTATTTCCAGCGCTTTATTGATATCTTCATCCGTCAATACGCCAGCATCTGTTAATATCTCACCTAAACGTCTATACTTCATACTTTGCCCTCCTCATAGTGATGCAGTGGATCATTCATTCGGTCTTACGTATATATCCTGTGATTCTAATTCTCCTGATGTTCCATATATGACAATGGTGCACTTAAATACTTTGTTTACAGAATCATATGTGAGTCCTGCAGAACCATCTTCGATATTGACGGTCAGGTTCTCAGTACCTGCTTTTTTCGTCACTAACGGAATGCTCTGCATCTTGTCATCTGTATTTGGATATGGTTCTGCCGTCAGACCATTGGTCGCATCATTTGTATAGCGGATGTTGTAGCCTCTGGCAGATGTGGTGAAGCTGTAATCTGTCGCGCTGTATGTGGAAGCATCTGCGTTCTTCAGATCATTTGTCACTTCCATGATGGCAGTGGACAGAAGCACCTGTGCATTGGCCTTCTCAGTGACGTCCCGATAGACTCTGGAGGCCGCAATTAAACCTCCGGTCAGAGATGAGAATACAATTCCCAGCAATGCAACAGTGACCAATGTCTCTCCTAATGTAAATCCTGCCTGCAGTCTCTTCTTCATATTATTATCTCTTGAAAGTCATATAACTGTAATCACCAGATTCACTGGTAATCGTTGTTACAATGACGCTGATATCATTCACATTGCTTGTGAAGGCCCCGCCGTTGAATGTAACTCTTAGGTTCTGTGCGTTTGTTCCTTCAGCAACAGTTCCTGTTTCAAAATCATTTCTCAGCGAGTAGTAGTCTTCCATATACTTGTCAGTTTTCTTGATGATCTTGATGGATGCCGCAATCATACTGCCGACTAAAACAAAAGCTAATACCATGACTAAAGACGCAACCAGCACTTCTGCTATTGACTCTCCCTTACTGCTCTTCAGTTTTTCCATCATCGTATTTTTCATTGTTTTATTCTCAGTTACTGCACTGTGATATTCGCCGGCAAGAAAGAAACACTGTTTCCTCTTTCCCGAGGTGTATTTCCGGTGGTCGGTGATGCATTGATTGCTGAAGTCACCTTTCTGGTCGAACCGGTCATTGTGAATACGGCGGTAACGTTGTAGCTGTCGTCCATTGTGACAGATGCCTGGATGTCTTTACTGTTAACGGTCATTGTGATTGTCTCACTGATAGAACCTGTATTCTGATTATATTCACAGACACATAATGTCTTATACAGCGTATCCAATGTTGTAGAAGATGGAACCTTGATCGTCCCATCATTATTCTTTACATATTCCGCGTTATTCGCATTGAATTCTGTAGCATTCTCGAATGTGTCATTGAAGAGTGCAGCCGCACTTTTCATGGCATATACATCCGCATCATCTGTCCAGGTCGTTGTCACAACACCGCTGGAAGCACTGGCTGCGGCAAGGATGGTCGCACCTACCATGGCACAGATCAAAAATACAAATAAAGCCAGCATCAGGGATGCTCCGGATTTCGATTTCAGTTTTTTTCGAATCGATCTGTCCATTATCTGCACCAAAAAGAATGTCCTTCCGACACGTTCATTATACTGTAAATTCATGCATTACAATATCTACGAGCCAATATTACTCATAGTCAAAAGAAAAACAGGCCTTTCGAAAAAAAGCCTGTTTTATCATTATTCTACGCTGTTGATCTTTGCCAGCATGTCTTCCTTGACTGCCTTGTTTACTGCCAATGCCTTCTCTCTGGAATCCTGTACCGAATAGAAGTACAGCTTGATCTTCGGTTCTGTTCCGGACGGACGTACAGCAAACCAGCTACCGTTTTCTAAGAAGAAGCGGATGGCATTCTGCGGCGGAATATCTTCATAGCCGTTCTGATAGTCAATGACTTTAGAGACCTTGACGCCGGTGACTTCTGTCGGCAGGTTGCCGCGCAGCCATACCATCATTCTCTTGATGCGTTCTGCTCCCGGAATTCCTTCCAGAACTAAGTTTGGTTCATCTTCTGCAAAGTATCCATACTTTGCATAGATGTCCTGAAGAACATTCCACAGAGTTTTTCCCTGCTTGCGGTAGAAAGCAGCAGCCTCAGCGACCAACATGCCTGCAGAGATGCCGTCCTTGTCACGGATGTCTTCACATGCTGCATAGCCGACAGATTCTTCATAGCCAAACAAGTATGTATACCCGTGTTCATGGAGATATGGGACTTTGCCGCAGATGTTCTTGAAGCCGGTCAGTGTCTCAAACATATCGACACCGTAGTCCTTAGCAATGATTGTTGAAAGTGTACTTGTGACTATGGACTTGACCATCGCGCCCTTGGCAGGAAGTGTTCCTGCGGTCTTATGGCCTTCCAGGATATAGTTGACCAGCAGGTAGCCGGTCTGGTTGCCGTTGAGCGGAATGTAGTTGCCTTCATCATCTCTGATCTCAATCGCAAAGCGGTCAGAGTCTGGGTCAGTTGCCATCAGCAGTTCAGCACCAAATTCTCTTCCGTACTGTTCTGACAGCTTGAAAGCCTTTGGATCTTCTGGGTTCGGATAACCAACGGTCGTGAAGTCTGGATCAGGGTTCTCCTGTTCCGGTACAATCTTCCAGTTCTTGAATCCTCTGTCATTCAGCATTTCTCTGAATGGAATGGAGCCGCAGCCATTCAATGGTGTATAGACTAGCGGGATCGTCAGATCTAATTCTTCACCTTCATGGATCGCCAGCTTTTCAATCCGGTCAAGATAAGCACGGTCATATGTCTCGTCCAGCACTGTAACTTTGCCGGTCTTGACTGCTTCTTCATAATCCATCTTCTTGACGCCGTTCCAGAGATCGACTGCATTGATCTTTTCGGTCATGCCGTCGGCAGTCTCCGATGATACCTGGCAGCCGTCATCCCAATATGCCTTGTATCCGTTGTATTCCTTTGGATTGTGGGAAGCGGTGATGTTGATGCCTGAAACTGTCCCCAGCTTCCGGATCATAAAAGCAAGTTCCGGGGTAGGTCTCAGATCAGGGAAGGTATAGACCTTGATACCGTTGGCCGCAAAAATACCTGCCGCCAATTCTGAGAATTCTTTAGAGAAGTGTCTTGGGTCATGGGCAATGACAACACCCTTGTCCATTGCCTCCTGGCCATGGACACAGATATAGTCTGCAATTCCCTGGGTCGCCTTGCCGACCGTATAGTAGTTCATGCGGTTCGTGCCGGCACCGACTTTTCCTCTTAATCCTGCTGTACCAAAAGCCAGATCCTGGTAAAAACGTTCCTGGATCTCTGTTTCATTGTCTTTAATGGTCTCTAATTCGGCCTTTAAAGGATCGGCAGCCGGAAGTTTCTCCAGCCACTCGTTATAACGAGCCATGTATTCTGTCATGATTAATTCAGCCTCCGTAAATATCTGACCTCATTATACCCGACTTGCAGAAAAAAAGAACTAGGCATCTAGTTCTTCCGGTTGATCAATCGATCTCTGTATTTGATGACGATATAGATCATTACTGCTTCTACTGCAATGGCCAGGATCATCCACATCCATTCTCCGCGGACCAGGAAATGACCGATGACGCAGTTCAGCAAGATCTGTACCGAGCTTGAGGCAAAAACTGCCTCAACAAATTCTTTTAAAGTAATTATGGATCTTGCGGCAATATAAGGAATAATGCCGTTTGGAATGCCTGGAATCATGCAGGCGACCGCGATGACTAAGACGGGATTGCCGCTGTTGATCTTGGACATCAGCCAAGTCGACTTGCCTTCGGTATCTGTCGCTATCTGAATGCTCTTGCCGAAGATTCTTGCAAAGATAAAGACTAATGCGTTCCCTGCGGTAAAACCAAGCCAGCATATCAGGAAGGAACGCCACCAGCCATAGATCAAAGCACCAGTGATCTGAATGACCATGCCTGGGATAAAGATACTGACGACCTGCAGGATAGAGCAGAAGAACAATGCGACATATCCGCCCCATTGTGATCTGCTGTTCAAGTATTCAGCAATCTTTTCCTGGTCTCCTGTTTTAATCAGGCTGTAAAGTTCCGCAAAGAAATCCCCGAAGAATACATAGATCAGATACGCTGTCAGTAATATCACACCGATCAGGATAGCCACGATCAGCTTTTTATTTACTTTTGCCAGTTTGTCAGACATCTTTCCCCTTTAAATATGCATGTGTAAATATAGCACATTTATGGCCTTCTTTACACACATTTTCACACAATGGAAGTGTGTATCCCCTTACAAAAACGGAAGATTGAATACGTTCTTCCGTTTTCTGCAGTTTCTTTATCTATTTGAGGACTTCGCAGCATCTCTAATTTCCAGATATGCCAATGCCTGCGTCTGATAGAAATATGGTCCAACATAGAACAGACCAGCAAGATTCAGTGTTAAAGCGGAGACGATGAACCATCCAATAAAGGACAAGTCCAGCACGAACAATTCCATCTTATGTCCATTTGTTAAGTTCGAGGAATACTTCATCACATCGGAAGTGTTCATCATTGGATGTTCCGCAAGAATATACGGAACAAACTTGTATTGATAGCTCTTGACCACGCCAGGTACGACCAGCAGCAGTGACCACAGGAACACCATCAGGCTCCTCCATAGCAGCATCGCTGAGATTCTGATCCACTGATTTTTGCGGAAACCGGAGAACAGCACATCCTGTGAATCTGTTCCTTTGACATGGCAGGCAAACCAGTTCCTTGCACCATATTCCATTGGATTGCCGACAAACACGGAGAAGAAGAAACCGATGAACAATGATATCGTTGCCCCATAGAAGAACGCAGAGCTTGTCATCAAAGACAAAATATCGGTGAATGTTGGAATTGTCAAAACAGGCTGTGTGGCTGAAATGTTGATCCTGGAACCACTGCTGGCTGCGCCAAATGTATCTGCCAGACAGATCATCAGAATAAAGCTTGCCAGTACGCACATCCAGTAATTCTTATGGATCAGCTGTTTTGCGTTCTCTTTTACTGCCGATCGGTCAAGTGTCATTTTTCATCCCTCTTATTTTGACAATTATACCAGAATTCGCACTGCATCTTACCCATGGATTGCATAAACAAACTATGAAAACTTTATAAGCACGATAAAAGCTGCAGTGAGAAATCCATCTTCCTTTTCACTGCAGCTTGTTTGATTTGATTATCTTCTGTATAGACGCAGTCTGCGGATGCTGATGCAAACTGCAGCAATAGAAGTGAATAATAGGAATCCATAGAGCATCAGATTGCTGGTACTGCCCGTTGCCGGGGATGCACTGTCTTTTGTTTCTGTGGCTGTTGATGCCGTGCTGACAGCTGCTGCCTTTGGCGAAGTCGCAACTGCATATTCAGAAAATTTGTCAGTTACAAATGACAATGTCCGTGTCGCAGCATCATATGTTGCCGGGATTGCAGCAATGGTATCACCGTGTTTCCTGACAACTGATACAGCAGCACCTTCAGGAACAACATCTTCATCCAGTACAATGCTTACTTTGACCTTTTCTTCCAGATCTGTTTTTTGAATGATCCACGCAGTCTTGGATGACAGGTTATCTTTTGTAATCACAGTGCCCTTGGCAATATACTGATTGACAGTCAGCCCCAGCACAGTCTGAATTGTTGATCCAGTTCCTGCAGCAGTCTGCATCTGCAGTTTGATGCTGTCTTCCACAGCGGCATCTTCCACATCCAATTCCGCATTTCCAGAGCCGACACCGGCTGCACCATTTTCAATGGAAGCAGACTGAACATGATCTGAATTATTTGTTACGATATCTGTTCCTTCAATAAAATTACTGGTGAAATGAAGCTGGTTATGAATATCAAATGTATATGTATACAACTCATCTTCTACATAAATGCCTTCTGTGATCGGCTGACCATTGATTTCAAAACCTGCGAACTGATATCCGGCATCCGGCACGAACTTAATTGTCACTTTTGAATTTGGCTGCAGCATCGCAAGTCCGGTCGTACCTGAGCCATCTGACTGGATTGCAGGCTGTCCGAATTTATCCTTGAAATTTGGATCACCATTGATTGCCGTTATAATGATCTTGCCATGCTTAAAGACTTCATATGCCGGTGACAGTTTGCTTGCTTCATCATATGACCAGCTGATCGTATACCAGTTGTCATACTGAATATTGCCGCCTCCCAAAAGTTTCTTCACTTCTCCATTATCCAGAGTGCCGTTTTCCACCATATCACTGCCCTGCATCAAGCCAAGCGCCTCGATTGCAGTCAGTCCTAATGGATTGGCTGTTGGGAGAACCGCCCTGATATATCTTGTGTTTTCGTTCTGGAAAGTGTAGTTATAAAATGTCAGCAGTTCTCCGTTTTGAAAATTGATGATCTCTGTCTTTGTGGCAATCGTCCCTTGACTGATCGGAAGAAACGTTCCGTTTTCGCTGTCCGAATATTCTACTGTTCCATAGTTTGTCAGATAGGCAGCATTATATTCAGCGGGAAGTGTCACTGTAAATCCTTTAATGAATTGTATATCTGCTGTTCCGCTCTTATTAAAATTGATGTTGCAGAAATAGCTTTGATTGTAATCATCATAAGACGCAAGGTATGAAGCACCGTCAAAGGAAACAATAACAGTCGTGCCTCCTGCAACATTGCTGAATGTTAATTGCATCTTCCCAGCTGCTTCAAATGTAGTTCCTGTCGAATAAACATTCTGATGCGTCGAATCTTGAATCATCAGATCAGCTGTTTTGGCTGAAGAACTGTCATGGAATGTATAGGTTGTTCCAGCCGATTGTGTTCCCGTAAATGATATCGATCCTGTTTGGACAGCCAGAGTGACATTGTTGAGCTTCTCAATGCTCAGTTGAATCGTAGTTCCGCCGGTAATTGGAACATTTGTCTTCAAGCAATCCACCGTAGTACTGTTTATTAAATGGATAGTTTCCGTTCCTAACTGCCATGTACTGCCATCATTTGTCTTTACAACATATTTATATCCTGTTTCAGGCGTTGTAATAAAAGCGATACCAATGGATGGACTCGATGAAGTCTCAGAATATGTAAAGGATTGATCAGTTACCGCCATCTGATCAGGGCCATTTGTCACAATAATCTCAGCGGTCTTGCCATTGTCTGTCAGTGTGAATACATTGTTGACCGGGGCTGACAGAACAGCACCGCCAGACGTATTTGCCGGTGTGACAGTAATACTGTAATCTGCCGCATTTGCCTGAAGCGGCATGACAGCCAATACCATGATGCACGCTGTCATCATACTGACTGCATATCTGATTATTTTCTTCATTGAGCTTCCCTCCTGCCCATCAATGGAATCTGTATTGATATCATAACGGGTTGAGAAAGCCAATACAGGTATGTTTCCAGTCTTGGCAATGACAATTCCGGAAACTTCCGAAAGAAGCAGAAGATTCGTTCTAAAATAGACATACATCCATATGTCGAATTTATAATAAAAATATAGTGAAATGAATCCACATCAAACGCATACATATTGAAAAGGTGAAGAAATGATGGACTTTACAGAGTATCTCAATCATTACTGCAGCGAAGTCGGATGCACCAGCAGCGAGCTTTCAGAAACTTCCGGCCTTTCGGTTGCGGTCATCAGCCGATATCGTTCCGGATCCCGCCGCCCAGATCCAAATAGAGAACAGCTGCGCATGCTCGCTGTGGGAATCCATAATCTTTCATTAGCTAAGGATGTCTCTGAGATATCCGAGCAGGATATCTTGAAGACATTGAAGAACAGTCTTCTTCAGGATAATCGTGACCTAGCTGCCATGACCAGAAATCTGGATATCCTTTTATCTGTTCTGAACGTCAATATGAATCATTTGGCGCATTATCTGAAATATGACACATCGTTCATATCGCGGATCCGCTCAGGACAGAGAAAACCGGCAGACCCGCAGCAGTTCATTGATGATGTATGCAGCTACATTGTAAAAAACTATAATTCTGACACTAATCGAGAGAGTATTCGAAAACTGCTGAACGTAGAAGATGCACCGCGGACACCAGCAGAATCGATTGATCTGCTGAAGCAGTGGCTCAACCAAAGTACAATTAAAGATTACAATTCAATATCCGGCTTTATTAAGAAAATGGATGAATTCAATCTGAATGAATATATCCGAGCTGTTCACTTTGATGAACTGAAAGTGCCTTCCGCGCCATTTTATCATCCACGGTCCAGAGATTACATTGGCATTCAAGAGATCAAGAATGGTGAACTGGATTTTCTGAAAGCTGCAGTATTATCAAAATCCATGGAACCTGTCCTTCTGTGCAGCGATATGCCGATGGAGGATATGTCAGGAGACGATTTCCCTAAGAAGTACCTTTATGGCATAGCAGTTATGCTGAAAAAGGGACTTCATTTGAATGTTGTCCATAATCTGAACCGTCCTTTCAATGAACTCTTATTAGGGCTGGAAGGATGGATGCCGATGTATATGACAGGACAGATCACGCCATATTACTTGAGGAATGCCGGCAGTGAAGTTTACTGTCACTTCCATAATGTATCCGGCAGCGCAGCTCTGATTGGTGAATGCATTGTCGGCCATCACGATGACGCTAGATTTCACCTGACTGCAAAGACAGAAGATATTGCCTATTACCAAAGAGAAGCTGACTACATATTGGAAAAGGCAGTGCATCTCATGGATATCTATACCGTTAAGGAAAAGAATGTGCTCGAAGCATTTTTGAACCACGATGCTTCTTCTGACGGAAGCCGCAAGAGCATACTCAGTCTTCCTCCTTTATACACGATTGAATACAGTCTTTTACTGCAGATCCTGAACCAGAACAATGTTTCAAACGCTGATCAGGAAGCGATTATTTCTTCCTATGAAAGTCAATACCGGCGCATTTCAGCCATTCTTGAAAATGACTGTGAAATCAATGATGAACTTTCCATCGTGACGGAAGATGAATTCAAGCAGTATCCTGCCGTCCTTTCTATTGCAAACTCCTTCTGTGAGAAGAATATTTTCTACACCTATGAACAATATCTAAAGCACGTATCTCTCACAAAGGAATTCTCTCAGAAGAACCCAAGCTACTCCGTACACCTGTCATTCAACCCCGGCTTCAGGAATATTCAAGTCACCATTCACTGCGGCAGATGGGCAATGTTCTCAAAAGGCACAAACCCAGCAATTCATTTTGTTACCAAGCATCCTAAAATACTGGAGGGAACAGAAAATCTGAGCTTTCTCATCAAAGATTAATCGAAAAAAGTCCTATTCAATTTTTTATGAGTAGGACTCTTTTATATCATTCAGTCATCCCACTGCGCATGGAATAAGGATGCATAGAAGCCACTCTGCTTCAACAGCTGTTCATGTGTTCCTCTTTCCATGACTGTTCCATGGGAGAGTACTAATATCTCATCCGCACTCTGGATTGTCGAAAGACGGTGGGCAATGATAAAGGTCGTTTTGCCGCGGCAAAGCTCTAACATCGCCTTCTGAATCTTCTGTTCTGTATTGGAGTCAACATTGCTGGTCGCTTCATCCAGGATCAGCATCTTTGCCTCACTCAGCATTGCCCTGGCAATGGTCAGCAGCTGTTTCTGTCCCTTGGAGATATTGACGCCGTCATCGGTCAGGATAGTATCATAGCCGTCCTTCAATGACATTACAAAATCATGAATATCTACCGCTTTGCATACTTCTACAACTTCTTCCTTGGTCACATTATCTCTGCCGTAGGCAACATTTTCATAGATGCTTCCTTCAAACAGCCATGTATCCTGCAGGACCATGGAGAACTGTTTCCGTAAGCTGTCTCTGGTGCAGTGACAGATATCATGTCCATCAACCGTAATGACACCGGAATCTGGATCATAGAACCGCATCAGCATATTGATAATGGTCGTCTTGCCGGCACCGGTCGGTCCGACAATGGCAATCATCTTACCGCTGTCAGCTTTCAGGTTGAGACCATGAATGATCTCATTGCCTGGGACATAGCTGAAGTGTACATTTTCAAAGAAGACGTCTCCTTTGGCATGATCCAGCACCACCGCATCTGCGTCATCCGCCAGCTCACTTGGTTCATCAATCATCGCAAAGACTCTGCGGGCAGAAGAGATTGCACTCTGCAGCTCTGCCATGATCTCTGCCATTTCGGAGATTGGTCCGGAGAAGCGCTTGGAATACAGAATAAAGGATGAGATGTTGCCGATACTGATCTCATGCGCCAGGAATAAAATACCGCCGAAGCCGGAGATGATAGCCAGGGAAAGATTGTTGACGAAGGTGACAGTCGGTCCAACGATGGAGCCTTGATAGTCAGCTTCATAATAAGTATCCACGGCATCCTGATTCTTTTCGTCAAAGCGGGAGATGATTGTTTCTTCCTGTCCATATGCCTTGATGGTCTTATGTCCAGACAGCATCTCTTCCGCAAAGCCATTGAGTTCACTCAGCTTCATTGAACGTTTGTGGAACAGCGGTCTGACCACCGTGGCACGATGCTTCGTAATATAGATGATGATTGGAGTTGTAAAGACAAACACAATGCAGAGCTTCCAGCTGATATTGATCATCATGATCAAGGAACCAACAACAGTAATGACACTGGTAATGACATCGATCAGATCGGAAGAAAGTGATGTGTTGATGGTATCGATATCGTAGGAGATGCGGGAGATAATATCGCCGACTTGATGATGGTCAAAGAACGAAACTGGCAGCGTTGTTAAGTGGTCAAACAGTTCCTTTCTCATTTCAGCGGTGATCAAAGAAGAGACTCTGACCAGGACTGCCTGCGTCAGATACATAAAGATGCTGTTGAGCAGGACGGCGACGATCATCTCTGCGCAGATGGCAAAGACATTGGTGAAGTTCACGTTTCCCGCAGAGCCAATCGCATCAATTGCCTGACCTGCATACTTCGGTACAAGCAGTGCTAAAATATTGCCTGCCAGTGTAAATGCAATAGCCAGCAGCATCCTTGCCTTATGGCGCCACAGGTATCCCATCAGACGCAGAAGCGTTTCTTTGCCTGAGGCTCTTTTTTCATTTTGTTCAGTCAAACAGCGCACCTCCCATCTGTGAATCCGCAATGGAAGAATACAGTGCGTTATGATGCATCAGTTCCTCATCTGTTCCAGATCCATTGATCTCTCCATGATCCAGGACAATGATCTGACTGCATCCCTTGATGCTGGATACACGCTGGGCAATGATCACCATCGTTGTATCCGGATATTTTTCATTCAGTGCCTTTCTCAACAAGGAGTCTGTCTTATAGTCCAGGGCACTGCTGGAATCATCTAATAATAAAAATTCAGGATGAGACGCAAAAGCACGGGAAAGAAGAATTCTCTGGCGCTGTCCGCCGGAGACATTCGTTCCCTTGCTTGTCAATTCATAATCTTCCTTCTCTGACAATTCGGAGATAAATTCTTCTGCCTGCGCATTATTGATGGCATCCTGCAGTGCTTCATCTGATACTTCTCTGCCAAAGCGGATATTCTCCTTAACTGAATCAGAGAACAGGAAATCATTCTGCATGACAATGCCAAACTGTTTTCTCAATTCATCCGGTTCAATATTTTTGATATTCTTTCCATTCAAATAGATTGCGCCGGAATCAATATTATAGAAATGCAGGAGCAGAGACAGGATTGTACTCTTGCCGGACCCTGTAGCACCAATGATGCCCAACGTCTCACCTTTCTTCAACGCAAAGGAAATATGCTTCACATTATCCTTTACTTTTAAATAAGAGAAAGATACATCCTTGAATTCCAAGGCATACTGCGGATTACCATCCGGTTCATTGGCCGGCTGCCAGTTCTTTTCATTTTCTGTATTCAGTACTTCCATGATTCGTTCGGAAGAAGCCATACCTCTGGAGTACATGATGAACATTCTTGAAATTGCCATTAACGAATGGGAGATCATCTGGAAATAACTCATGAACGCTAAGATCTTACCTGTCTCACTTAAACCTGCATTGACTCTGTAGGCACCCAAAATAATGACACCGACCATGCCTGCATACAGGAATAGATTCATCAGCGGATTGATCACTGCCATGACTAAGTTGGCATGGACTTCTTCATCTTTCAATGCATCATTTACGGTCTCAAAGTGCTTCTTTTCATAGTCTGTGCGTGACAATGCCTTGATGACTCTGATGCCCTGTGCATTCTCACGGGTCACTGATGCCATTTGATCATTGGCCTTCTGGACACGGCGGAACATTGGAACACCCTTTGCAGTACGGAAATAGATAATGACCAGCATAAATGGAATGACCGCCAGAAACACCAACGCCAGCACTGGTTCCAAAAGGAAGCAGAGGACCAGCCCGCCGACGGTAATAATCGGTGCCCGAACGCCCATTCTCTGCATCATGCCGATCATCCGATGCAGATTATATGTATCACTGGTCAGGCGTGATTCCAGAGAAGGAATCGTATATGCATCTGTCTTTTCACAGCTGAGATACAAGGTATGTTGAAACAAGTCATGACGGATATTCTTTGTGACATCTCTAGCGACTTCAGCCGCATTCCGGTTCGCTACAACATTCATGACCCAGGCCACAAGTGCGCATACGACCATGACTCCGCCCCAGAACAAAATGCCGTTCTGATCTCCGGCAGGGACAACGTCATCAATGATCTTTGACAGGATATCCGGCAGCAGCAATTCCAAAAAAGAACCGACAGCTTTAATTGTTAAGCCGACGGCAATCATTTTTGTGCAGGGCTTCAAATAATCCCTCAGTCGTTTTTCCATGATAATATTTTACAACGTTTTTACAATTTTACATTAGGAAACAAAAAGCTCTCATTGCGAGAGCTTACTTACATCTTTTCCGGTGCCGAAACACCAATCAGATCCAATGCATTCTTCATGGTGATCATCGCCGCATTGACCAGTCCCATACGCTGAATTGTCAAAGCTGGGTTCTCTGGATCAACAACACGATTGGAATTATAGAAACTGTGGAAGTCCCTTGCCAGATTCGTGCAGTACTGGCAGATGCGGTTTGGAGCTCTGTGCTTTGCGGCATCCGCAACTGTCTTCGGGAACTCACTGAGCTGCTTCAGGATCTGCAGTTCCTTATCATCCGTCAGCAGGTCATACTTATCAACCTCTGTAAATGCCGGCGCATCTTCCCTGTGTAGGATGCTGAACATTCTTGTATATGCATACTGTGCATAGTAGACAGGATTGTCATTGTTCTTCTGCTTAGCAAGATCCATATCGAAGTCCATCTGCGTTCCTAATTCTTTAGAAACGAAGAACCATCTTGCGGCATCGACACCGACATCTTCGCAGAGCTCGCGGATTGTGATGGCATTGCCGGTACGCTTGGACATCTTGACTTCTTCGCCATTGGAGACCATGCGGACCATCTGGATCAGATCGACAATCAATCTGTCAGGATCATAGCCAAGTGCTTCCATTGCGCACTTCATACGGGTCACATAGCTGTGGTGGTCTGCGCCCCATAAATTAATCAGAGTATCATATCCTCTTTCAAACTTATAGACATGGTTGGCAATATCTGGTGTAAAGTATGTTAGAAGACCTGTATTCTTTTTCAGGACTCTGTCCTTGTCATCACCGAACTGGGTGGAACGGAACCATAATGCATCATCCTGTTCATATGTCAGACCTTTATCTGTCAGGTCCTGAATGACCTTCTTGATGCGGGCACTGTCGTTCTGATAGAAGAAACGTTCATGTGTCCAAACATCAAAGTGGACGCGGAACAGATCCAGATCTTTTCGGATAGCATCCAGCTTCATTTCAATGCCTTCATCCTTAAAGTATTCAGCCCATTCAGAAGCATCTTTGTTCAGCCACTTGTCCCCGTCCTTTTCCTTGATGGATTTAGCAACTTCGATAATATCCTGGGCATGATAGCCATGCTCCGGCAGAGGATACTCTACACCGAACAGCTCACAGTATCTGGAATACATGGACTCTGCCAGCATATCGATCTGGTTGCCGGCATCATTGACATAGTATTCTCTGGTCACAGCATATCCTGCTTCACCAAGCAGTCTGCATAAGGCATCTCCCCAGGCAGCACCTCTAGCATGTCCGCAGTGCAGGTCCCCAGTTGGATTGGCAGATACATATTCTACCAGTACCTTTTCGCCTTTTCCTTCATTGTTCCTGCCGTATGCATCTCCTTCTTTCAGGATCTTATGGATGACATCGCTCAATGCCGTCTCTGAAATACGGAAGTTGATAAAGCCTGCACCAGCCATTTCAATGGACTGTGCCTCTTCCAGATTCTTCTGCAGGATTGGAATAATTACCTGGGCAATGTCTCTTGGGCTCTTATGCAGCTCCTTGGCAAGACGCATTGCAATATTGGTGGAATAGTCTCCCATCTTCGGGTCACGCGGTCTTTCGACCATGACCATCGTATCATCTGTATCCAGATCAAAAGCTTCCTTGACGGATGCCTTGATTGTCTCTACTAGCTTTTCACTGATCTCACTCATTTGAAGCCTCCAATCATATTCTTTCTAAAAGCTTTCCTATTATAACGGAAACCCTGCTTTTTGTGTACATATGTATGTAAAAAGGCGCACTTTTCTGCGTCTTATTTGATCTTGGACTTATCCGTGGATGTCCTCACTGCTCTGTCGCCAAGAAATTTCCTGACTTGGTCCAGCTGATCTGCATCAAAGTAAAGCGCTGCGTTTCTTTTCTTCAGACGGAAAAAGATGCAGGAATCATTTTTAGAAAGCGTTACTGTGCCGGCATCTTCCCATTTGGTCAGAGCGCCGTTCATTACAATCCCCTCTTCACAGAGTCCGCTCTTGAGGAAGTAATACATGACCGCAAAGACCAGCAGTGCAATGGTCTGCGACCAGCGAAAAACTCCAGTATAGCGGAAGAAACCGTACACTGCTACCGCCGCAAACAATAACGGCACCAGCCATCTGGCTCCTACCTTTGTCGCAACCTTTACCTTACGGCTGTTGTTTGTCCATATGATCAGCATCACAAAGATAATGCCGTCCAACACATAAAATACCCCGTCACCAAGTTCCATAGGATCACCTCGAATATGTCATATTATACCCTATCTCTGCGAAGAAAAAAGAAACAGCTTGCGCCGTTTCCTTACTTCATCTTGACAGAACTCAGTACCTTGTCAAATACCGGTGTCATATCCACAGTTCCTTCTGGATCCTGGATCATGATAATGGCAATGACGCCTGTACCATCCTGGATCAGATACATCTGTGAATTCGCATCTTCCTGAATGACATTGTAAATGACAGAAATGCCCTTGGCATAGTATGCTTCCGTGCCGTTCAGTTCCTTCTTTTCAGTTGAAACAGCTGTCCACTTTTCATTTGTCTTGATTGTCTTGAACAGATCTTCAGAAGCTGTTGCACCTTCAACATACAGGAACTCCATGACATCCTTGGAACCCTTGATCGTATAATCCATTTCATCATAATTTGAGTTCTTTCTTCCGCTCCATTCGTTTGGAACAGAAACTGTCATGCTGTGGAATGTTGTTTCTGCAAAGGTCAGCTTGGTAACGTCTGCCTGTTCAGAATACGTGTGGTCAACTCCACTCGCGGATGACGATGATGCTTTTGCGGCAGCTGCTGATGAGGAACAACCTGCCAGGGTGCCTACCAGTACTGCTGTTGAAAGAATCTTTGTTAACTTTTTCATTTTTATCTTTCCCTCCAATAGCCAACGCTATCCATTTTATTTGTTTGCCTGTATGAATGCAACATCAAAATAAACGGTAAGATTTGCACTATTATGCAAAGAAAAAGAAAAACAGGGACAAGCCCTGTCTGTATTACGATTTTGCGGTTGCCTCCGGACTGACCGTGATTGTCGGTGTCGGCGTAGAACGGGAAGAAGAATTATAGGTCCCTTCAATCTCGATCTCACGGGCAAAGTTTGTCTTTACCCCAATATAACCGAACGCGGTATCCAGATAATCCGGATGCTGGAAATAACAGTATGCAAATGCGGCAGCTCCGAGCAGAAACAGAAGCAGAAGAATATAGAATATTGTGGATATGATGGACGGTTTCTTTTCTACAACGTAAATCTTTTCATCTTCCGGATCCGGCTGTTCTGTGATCTGTGTTTCCTCAATACTAGGTATTTCTGCAGTATCTTCCAGATCTGCCACTTTCTCATTCTTTTCTGTATCTGCCGCATCTTCTTCCACCGGCATGCCGCAGTTTGGACATATGCGGTCAGTGTCTTTCAATTCTGCGCCGCATCTTACACAAAAACCCTTCATAACTTGATTCCCCCTATTGTAATGAAAATGGATGCATCTATTACTAATAGGATAACAGAAACCGGCATTAAAAAGAAGCGTATTTCTACGCTTCTAGTTCAAGTCGTCTGGATTATAGCTGACGGTCATGCCGTCTTTTGTTGTTTGAATGATATTGACAACTGTAATGTTATTATCCTTTAAGATCTTTGTCATCTTTTCAACAGAGATTTCACCTGTTGCTTTGACAAATGTTTCCGTTCCTCTTTCAGAAGTACGGTAAACACCGGCAGCTTCTACATTTGCATCATTTTCAGCAAGCAGTTTCATCGCCTTGACCAGACTTCCTGGCTTGTCTTCCATATTGAATACAAATTTTGTTCCTTGGTGTTCAAGGCCAAGCAGATCAACGAATGTCTGGAAAATATCCTTTTCTGTAATGATACCGATGACCTTTTGATCTGCATCCAGAACAGGAAGGACATTGATTTCATGCTGGAGCATCAGTTCTGCCGCCTGCTCCACAAAGGAATCTGGGTCAATGGATACGACATCCTTGATCATGATCTCTTCGACCTTGGTGCGGGAAAGCAGATAGTTCAGCTCATAGATTGATAATGATGTCTGGTTTGATCCGCTGGAGTCAGTAACAACACCTTCAGTGATCAGACCAAGAAGTTTTCCATCCTTATTCGTAACTGGAATACGATGGAATTTTCCCTGCTGCATCAGTTCCAATGCTTTGGATACGGATGTGTCCGGTGGAATGCATACCGGATCTTTAGTCATATGATCCTTTACGTACATGATTAACCTCCAAGATAGGCCTTTCTGACCTGTTCACTGGCTGCCAGTTCGGCGCCAGTTCCTTCTAATGTTATTTTACCAGTTTCCAGAACATATGCACGGTCGGCAATTGCCAAAGCCATCTTTGCATTCTGTTCAACCAGAAGAACAGTTGTTCCCTGCTTATTGATATCTTCAATGATACGGAAGATTTCCTTAACAAGCAATGGGGACAATCCCATGGAAGGTTCATCCAGCAGCATAATCTTCGGGTGTGACATCAGTGCCCGGCCCATCGCCAGCATCTGCTGTTCGCCGCCTGACAAGGTGCCTGCCGGCTGTTTTTCTCTTTCTTTTAATCTTGGAAACAGTTCATATACATGTTCCAGATCTATTTGAATCTGCTCTTTATCTTTACGGGAATATGCACCCAATGCCAGATTCTCAGCAACAGTCTGCTGCGCAAAGACACGTCTGCCTTCCGGCACTTGTGCCAGACCCATCGAAACAATTTTGCTGGAAGGTGTCTTGATCAGATCTACTCCGTCCAGAGTGATGCTTCCTTCTGCCGGCTTCAGCAGGCCAGAGATTGCATGCATGGTTGTTGTCTTGCCGGCGCCATTGGCACCGATTAATGCAACAATTTCACCGTCATTGATTTCAAAGGAAATTCCCTTGATTGCTTCAATCATCCCATAGCGGACTTTTAAATTTTCTACTTTTAGCATATCATCCGCCTCACTCTCCGATATATGCCTTGATGACTTCTGGGTTTGCCTTGATCTCGGCAGGTACACCCTGTGCCAACAGCATACCATAGTTCAATACGGTAATTCTGTCACAGATTCCCATGACCAGTTTCATATCATGTTCAATTAACAGGATTGCAATCTTGAAATGATCACGCACTGTACGGATCATATCCATCAGTTCCTGAGTTTCCTGCGGGTTCATCCCGGCTGCCGGTTCATCCAATAACAGAAGTTTTGGGTGTGTTGCCAAGGCACGGGCAATTTCCAAACGACGCTGTGCGCCATAAGGAAGATTGCCGGCACTCATAGCTGCCTTATCATCCAGGCCGAACAGCTTCAGCAGCTCCATTGCTTCTTCATCTGCTTTCCTCTCTTCTGTTCTGTACTTCGGCAGACGGAGAATTGCTGTCATCGTGCTGTAGTTTACACTGTTATGCAGGCCAATCTTTACATTATCCAGAACTGTCATATTGGAGAAAAGACGGATATTCTGGAAGGTACGGGCTACACCTGCTTTATTTGCCTCAACCGGATTCAGCTTGGCCATATCCTGACCATCCAGGGTGATTGTCCCTCTGGTTGGCTGATAGACCTTTGTCAGCATATTGAATACGGTGGTCTTGCCAGCACCGTTTGGTCCAATCAGACCATAGATTTCACCGGGATAGACCTGCATATTCAGATCATTGACGGCAGTCAGACCGCCGAAGTCAATGCCTAAGTCCTTGATTTCAAGAACAGGAGTTTTTGTCTCAGTCATTCTGCTGTTTCCTCCTTATTCTTATTTGATTTATTCTTCATCTTCTGCAGCATCGTCTTCAGTTTTTCGTTATTTGTAACAAGCATCATAACAATCAAGACGATTGCGTAGATCAACATTCTGTATGTACTCAGGAATCTCAGCATTTCCGGCAGTGCGACCAGCAGTGTCGTAGCTACGATTGTCCCAGTCATATTGCCAAGTCCGCCTAAGACTACATAGACAAGGATCAGAATGGATGTATTGAAGTCAAACTTTGTTGCCACCACTGAAGTATAGTTCAGGACATACAGTGCACCGGCTGCACCAGCTAAGCATGCACTGACGACAAAGGCCAGTGTCTTTGTACGGGATACATTGATGCCGACTGTCTCAGCTGCGATGCGGTTGTCTCGGCATGCCTGAATGGCACGGCCCTCCTTCGAATAGATCAGATGATAGACAATCAGCAGAGAAACAAGAATCAGCACAATACCTGCGGTAAATGTGGAGATCTTGGAAATGCCGGTCGCCCCCATCGGACCGCTGATCAGCATCGTTCCGCCTTCACCCAAAGTAATGTTGTTTGTAACAAAGCTGAAATGCAGACCTGCCGCATCAACACCGACATATAAGTTTGTAACGACGGACATCAGAATCTGACCGAAGGCTAATGTTACGATAGCCAGATAGTCACCCTGCAGCTTTAAGACTGGAATCGAAATCAATAAGCCAAACAAAGCTGACATGGCACTGCCGCAGATAATTGCAATAAATAAGCGCAGAATCTCATTCGGCACAGCTGTTGCCAGCATGCCTGATACAATAGCAGCTGTAAAACCGCCAACTGCCATAAAGCCAGCCTGCCCCAGGTTCAGTTCGCCCGAGAAGCCGACATTCATATTCAGACCGATGGCAGCTACGATATATGCACAGATCGGCACTAACAGAGAAGTGAATAATCTGGTCAGGCTTCCTGTACCGATCATTGTCTGCAGTACTGCATATGCGATGATTACAATTAAGAATGATGTTGTTCTTCCACGCATCTGGCGGCTGAACATATTAGTAAAGAAATTATTCTTTTTCATTTTCGCCACCTTACACTTTCTCATTGATCTTCTTGCCTAACAGTCCAGTAGGCTTGATCAGCAGGACAACAATCAACACCGCAAATACAATGGCGTCAGAAAGCTGTGTCGAAATATAAGCTCTGGCGAAGATCTCGATGATGCCTAACAGAAGGCCGCCAAGGAATGCACCAGGAATTGATCCGATGCCGCCGAAGACGGCAGCTGTAAATGCCTTGATGCCCGGCATGGAACCTAACGTTGGATAAACGGAAGGATACGATGAAACAAGCAGTACGGCTGCGATAGCCGCAAGACCTGAGCCAATTGCGAAGGTGATGGAAATGATGCGGTTGACATTGATTCCCATTAAAGTTGCTGCCCCTTTATCCTCAGAACATGCACGCATAGCACGCCCTGTCTTAGTTTTATTGATGAATAAGGTCAGCAGGATCATGATGATGATGTTGACTGCAATTGTGATCATGGACAGATAGGATACACTCAGTCCGCCAATATCCAAAGAGCCCTGCGGCAGCGCATTCGGGAAGATCTTAGTGTCAGCTCCCCAAAGCAGCAGTGCTCCGTTCTGCAGAAAATAAGAAACACCAATTGCGGTGATCAGCACCGATAAGCTGGATGCCTGACGCAGTGGCTTATATGCGAGTTTCTCAATCGCAACACCTAAGACTAAACACACCACGATTGAGACCAGCACTGCCGGAATGACCGGCATGCCGAATGAACTCAACATGTAAAATGCCACATAAGCGCCTACCATGATGATATCGCCATGGGCAAAGTTCAACATTTTCGCAATACCGTAGACCATCGAGTAGCCCAGAGCGATGATTGCATACACTGATCCCAGACCGAGACCACTGATCAAATAAGACAGAAATGCCATATGAAGTCCTCCTAGAAAAAACCAATATAGGCTGCCAAAGATTTCTTCCTTGGCAGCCTCTATATATCAAGTTTACTGACAGTGATTACTCAGCAGAAACGTAAGCACCGCTCTTTACTACGATTGCTCTTGGATCCTTAGAGACTTCACCGGTTGCCTTCCAAGTTACATTCGAACCTGTGACACCGTTGAATGTCATTGATGTGAACTGCTTAACGAGTACATCAGTGATTTCCTTAGCCTTCATGCTGGAAGTGACACTTCCTGCCTTGACGCCCTGTGCGATTGCATAGATTGCATCATAAGCATCAGCTGCGAACTGGTTAGGTGTTTCGTTGTACTTAGCCTTATATGCCTTAACGAATGCTGCTGTCTTTGTATCTGTAGAATCAGCAGAGAACGGTGTCAGCATGTATAAGCCTTCAGCCAATGTTGCATCGAAGCCATCCTGAGAAAGGATACCATCCATACCATCACATCCGAAGAATGTAGCCTTGACGCCCTGCTTCTTAGCTTCCTGAAGGATCAATGTAGCCGGCTGATAATAGATCGGCATGAAGATGACATCAGCACCAGCTGCTGCTAACTGCTTGACCTGTACAGAGAAGTCTGTAGCACCATTCTGGAATGTCTGTGAAGATACAATATCCAGGCCTAATTCCTTAGCCTTAGCTGTAAATGTTGTATTGATACCAGTTGAGTAGTTATCATCAGAACGATAGATAACACCAATCTTTGTACCTAAATTTGTGTGTGTGCTCAGATAAGTAGCAGAAGCAGAACCCTGGTTAGGGTCAGTGAAGCACATCTGGAAGACATTGCCATAAGCTGTAGAGCTGTCAGCCATATCCTTGAAGATAACACCTGTAGATGATGCAGATGGTGTCAAAGCAAAGATACCGTCTTCTTTATATAAAGGTGATACAGCCTGGCCAGCGCCGGATGTAACTGTCCCCAGAGAAACCTGCATGCCCCAGTCTACGAGGTTGTTGTATGCAGTAACAGCCTTTTCAGCATCAGCCTGATCATCTTCAGCCTTGAACTCATACTGCTGTCCGCCCTGTGCGTTGATTTCTTCAACAGCCAGAGCTGCAGCATTTGCTACGGCCTTGCCATATACGGCAGCATCACCTGTCAGAGGTCCAGATGAGCCAATCTTAATTGTTCCTCCTGCTGCTGCACTGCTGGAACTTGTTGTTGTTGTTGTACCGGTTGAGGAACTACAGGCTGCTAATGACATAGCCATTAACGCTGCCATTCCACCTTTCATAAATGACTTGTAATTCATATTTCTATCCTCCCTTTCAATTTCTTATTTTGAAGATAACGAAATTATAGAGAGGCTCAAAAACAAAATCAACCACTTTTTTCACTTTATTTTCACATTTCATGAAAATTATTCATATTTTATGAAACAATTTTCATTATAGTATTTTGTTTCTTTTTTCCCTTTTTTATCTCATACATTATATCATCTGCGTGTTCAATTGCTTCCTGCAGAGTGATTTTCTTTTCGCTGCTTACTTTAAACTCACCAATGGATGCACCTAGATGATACGGATGGTGCTGGTCTCCCTGTGAAATATGATTCAAGGAAAGACGCAGTTCTTCAATCATGGAAGAAGCACCGATGATGACAAACTCATCACCGCCGTATCTCATGGCAAAAGCTGATGTATCCTGCAGCCCTCTGGTTATAGCCTGTGAAACTTTGAGGATTGCATCATCCCCTGTTTCATGGCCGTACATATCATTGATCTTCTTCAGATTATCAACATCAATAAAGCAGATATATGCCGTCAGATTCTTTTTCATCAGCTGATCATAAAGAAGTCTGCCCTTCTGTTCCAAGCCAAAGCGATTATACAGCCCTGTTAATGGATCAGTGATATACAACATGCTCAATCTGCTGTTCAGATTCTCCATTACAGAAGCACGGCGAACTCTTTCGATGGCATTGTCAATCAGTGAGAATGCTGTTTCAAGGAAGTTGAATTCCATCTCACTGTTAAAACCGTCGGTCACGATATAGCCGATGCATGTCTCTTCTGCCTGCAGAGAATATACCTGCAGCATTGTTTTATTCTTCATGATCTGTTCCGGCAGAACAATCCTTCTTGAGAAAGTCGCATAGATATGTTCTTGATCACACAGCATTCCGTGCGGGTCAGACATGCCGATCAGCATCATATCGCTGCCATAGTGGCGGACAGGATTGGTGTTGCCGAAGTTCTCCAAATACAGGCCGTTGATGACTAGATACATGGATCCGCTTTGGAACTCAGCGGCATTCTTTTCAACAGTCTTGGCAATATCACCAAGCGTTCTCGCCTTATCTAATGAAACAGACAGTGTATTGTACAGCTTGTAGTAATCATAGACGTATCTGTTTGCCCGCAGATACTTCTCTTTCAATACCGTTACTTCATTCGCTGCATCGCCGCATCCGCAGGAACAGGAATAAACAATCTTCGCAGGAGTGCAGACTTCGCCCTCAATATTTTCTCCCTGGACAAGCATCAACGCCACATCCAGTGCCGTATAAATGATGCCTGGGAAATTGCGGTTCACAGTAGATATCCTGACAGGTGCTGCCGCAGCAACACTCAGATCATCAAAACCAGTGATTTTTACATCTTCCGGAACACGGATATCATTCTTGAGCAGTTCTGTCTTTGCACCATATGCCAGATTGTCATTGCCGCAGACAATTCCTTCCGGAACATTCCCTTCCGCAATCATTTCCTTGACTGCCAAGGCACCATATTCTTCATCCCATTCATTGCCATAGGATTTTACATTGGCAATTCCGTATTCTGCACAGCAGGCATAGACTGCCTTCTTTCTGATCTGTGCTTCTTTGGAAGTCGGCAGGCCAGCCAAGACGGCAATGGAATGACAGTGATGTCCCACAATCAAATGCTTCGTCAGTTCATACGAAGCCTCATAATTATCTGTACCAACAACGACCGTTCCATCCAATGGATAATTGATAGAAACAACAGGAACGCCTTCTGAACGGGCACGTTCCACCAGCTTGGCTCTCTTTTCCAGATTCCAGATCCGGTTGCCCTGCAGAATCACGGCATCATAACCTGAAAGATACGGCAGGTTGAAGATCTGCAGCGCCGCTTTTTCTTCATCATCGATCCGATAACTGCCAAAACCGGTGAACACATGGACTTTCACATCCGGATGTTCATCGAGGAAGCGATGGATGCCACGGGTAAACTGCCCGGCAATCTCAGTGTTCCAGTCGTATGTCAAGAATGCAATATGATAGGACATTCAGTTTCCCTTCTTATTTATACTGTTATCTGTATTATATCTGTCTTTTTCATCCCGTCCTTGAAATTACCCGTAATACTCTAAAAAAAGGAGAAGATTTCTCCTCTCCTGCGCCGCTTATTTCAGATCTTCTCCATTGGTCTTGATGCACTTCTGATACCAGTAATATGAATCTTTGACTGTTCTCTTCATCGATCCCTGGCCATAGTTGTCCGCGTCGACATAGATCTGGCCATATCTCTTGGCCATTTCTCCCTCACCGTTGGATACCATGTCCACACATCCCCAATACAGATACCCCATCACTGGAATGCCGTCGATCTCGACTGCATCCTTGAGCGACTGGATATTTGCACGCATGTAATCGATACGATAGGAGTCATGAACGGTTCCATCTTCAAAGGTATCGTTCCACCCGATGCCGTTCTCTACGCACCATACATCACAGCGGTATCTATTATAGAACGTATTGACCGCAATTCTCAGGCACTGCGGGTCGGTTGCCCAGCCCCATGCGTTGGTCTTCAGATATGGATTGGCAACTGTTCTGCTCATCGCACCATTGCCTTCACCCTTCTCCTGGCCTTCCATATGTGTTGTCACGACATGGGAGCCGTAGCAGCTGAAGCTCAGGAAGTCGCATGTATATTTAGCAATTATATCCAAGTCGCCTGGTATTGCCGGCAGCTTGATGCCGTCTCTTTCATACTCAGCCAGCTTATAGTTCGGATAGATTCCCTTCATCTGTACATCACTGTAGAACAGGGTACGATCCTCTTCCTGCTTTGCCAGCAGCTGATCTGCCGGGTCACTGGTGAAACCGTAGACTGGTCCATAGGCCAGCATCATGCCGATCCGAAGATCTGGATAGTGCTCATGTGCCTCCTTGACCGTCAACGCAGAAGCCAGGAACTGATGGAATGCCGCATTGGCTATGTTCTGCGGGTCTGCGTGGATCAAGCCTGCTGTGACATATGGTGCCGCATCAATGCAGTTGATCTCATTGAAGGTCAGATAGTACTTGACCTTGCCCTGGAACCTCTTGAAACATGTCGCAGTATATTTGACATAGGCATCCACCATCTGTCTGCTGTCCCAGCCGTTGTACTTGATGACCAGGGCAAGCGGATTCTCATAGTGCTCCAATGTCACCAGCGGTTCAATGCCGTACTTATGGCATTCATCAAAGACATCCTCATAGAACTTCAGTCCTGCTTCATTCGGTTCGGCATCATCCCCGTTTGGGAAGATCCTTGACCACTTAATGGACAGACGGAAGCATTTAAAGCCCTCCTCTGCGCAGAGCTTGATGTCTTCTTTGTAATGATGATAGAAATCAGAAGCGATATGAGACGGATAGTAGTACTTGTCTCCTTCAATCAGGCAAGGCACTGCACCTTCCGGCAGATGTCTTTCCTCTGAGCCGAAGCACAATGGTGTCGAACCAGTTGTGCCGTCCGGTTTCTTCCAGGTGACCTGACGGCGAACGGTGTGTGAACCGTTGGTCATGATGTCCGCTGTGGAGAGACCTGCACCGCCCTCAAAAACGCCGCCTTCATACTGATTGGATGCGGTCGCACCGCCCCATAAGAAGTCCTTTGAAAATGTCATTTTATATATTCTCCTTCTGCATAAGATATATCTATATTATAGACGCTGTACTTTGAAACGAAACTCTTTCGTTGTGATAAATTATTACAGATTTTATAATAGACGCATGCATGATATATGGAACCCATGGCATGGGTGCAGGAAAAAGAGTGAAGGATGTGAGCACTGCTACATGTTCTTTTTAGACCGCATGCGCAATGTCGATTCCCTCGCCATCACTAAGACACAGTCCTTTCGCTATCCGCTGGATACCGACCGGAATGGTCATTATAAAGTGAAATCCGGTGAGTGCCTCCGGGTATGCATGACTTCTGATTTCTTTTTAGAAGAAGCTGATTCATGGCGGTTGGCAGCCTTTGACATTATGCGGCAGAGACCGGATGTTAAGTTCTTTCTGCTCACCAAGCGGCCGGAACGGGTCAAGGACCATCTGCCGAGCGACTGGGGAGAAGGCTGGGATAATGTCATGTTCAATGTGACCTGCGAGAATCAGAAGCGGGCTGAGGAACGCATGCCCATTCTCTTAAGTCTTCCTTTTAAACATAAAGGAGTCATGTGTGCGCCACTCATCGGCCCGGTCGACCTTTCTCCATGGCTGAGTTCTGGACAGATTGAACAGGTATTATGCGGCGGCGAGAATTATGACGGCGCCAGACCATGTCATTATGAATGGGTCAAGAAGTTGAGTGATGACTGCCTCAGGTACAACATCACCTTTGACTTTACTGAAACTGGGACTGTCTTTGTCAAAGACGGAAAAGAATATCATATTCCTAAGAAATCTCTGCAGGCACAGCAGGCCTATCGCTCTCATCTCAGCCACATTGGAAAGCAGTACTCCTATCATCTGACTGATCCTTTTCTAAATCCGATCCCGCCAGAACAGCTGTATGTGCCACATTTCCGCACGCACTGTCAGGAATGCGGTGCGCGTCTGACCTGCAATGGATGCAGTGACTGCGGCAGATGCTCACAGCCAATCATCAAGATCACTTCTAAGGATGGCTTCCAATGACCATCCTTTTTCTTTCTGTATCGATAAAATGTTATAATAAAGAACAGAAACAAGGAGAATTCTATGGATCGCAAACAATTAAAAAATTCCGCCAGTCAGACCGTCAAAAAACATTACTTCCTTTTGACGGTCACAACTGTCCTTGGCGCTGTGATCGGTGCCAGTTTTCTGGCTCTGCCGACCACATCAACAGCCTATTATCAATCGCTGTATCAGTATCTGACCAGCGGCACCTATGAGGGCTTCAACAGTTTTATCAGAAGCTTTGTCAGAACGAATGTGGATATTATCAACCAGCTGCTCACTTATGGGGCCGCGATTGCCAAGACTACAGATGGCAGGCTCATCTTTGGAATGATCGGCTGGATGATCATCGTCGTCCTGGTCTGGATCTTCTTTAAGGAAACATTCAACCTCGTGATCAACCGGATCTTCCTGGAAGCGAGAACATATGACAAAGTTCCTTTCCAGCATGGCATGTTCCTGATTTCTGCCAAGAAATGGTTCAAGACCAGCATCGCACTTTTCATTAAGAATCTCTATCTGTTCTTATGGTCGTTCACTGTTGTCGGAGGCTTGATCAAGTCTTACAGCTACCTGATGGTTCCATATATTCTAGCGGAGAATCCAAGTCTGAGCGGAAATCAGGCAGTTACTCTTTCCCGCCGGATGATGGATGAACACAAATGGGAAGCGTTTGTCCTCCGTATGTCGCTGTTAGGCTGGGATATTCTGAATGTCTGCACCTTCGGCCTTGTCGGAGCTCTGTATGTCAATCAGTATGAATCCTCTGTTTATACTGAATATTATGCATATGTCCGAGAAGAAGCTAAGCGCACCAATGTCGAAGGTGCTGAGCTGCTGAGTGATACGTATCTGTTCGCAAAGGCAGATGCCGAGATACTGGCTGTCGCCTATAAGTCCACCAAGATGGATGAGATGTATATCCAGGATACCGAAGTGCAGCTGAGCGGTGCTAAGAAGTTCTGTGCTGAATCACTGTCATTATGGGCTGGAAACAAGAAGCAGATGAAAGTCTATCAAGGTGTTGAAAATCTGAAATGCCAGCTGGCTGTCGACAAGGACGCCTTGGCTGGGGAACAATATCCAGACCGTCTCTCTCCATTCTACATAAGAGAGAATATCCACTTTGCCGGCAACATGAATGCATCCCGCACGTATTCTATCTGGACACTGCTGCTGTTCTTCGTCCTCATCGCCATCGGTTCTTGGACATATCACAACGTCGGCATGATGCTGTACACACAGCAGTATCTCAACTACGGTATCTTCCATGGGCCATGGATGCCGATGGATGCATGTATTGTCATCTTCAGTCTGATGCTGTTCACAAAGCTCAGAAAAAAACCTGTCGCTGCCTTTCTCAGTACAATGGTCCTGAGTGCCGTCATCATGTATCTCACTGCATACCTGCTCCAAAATAATTACGGTATGTCCCTGTGGAACTACAGTGTACAGTTCATCAACATCAATGGGAAGGCATCTCTGGAAGCTTCGTTCAATTCAGCCGTGCTTTCTTCCTTCCTGATCTACTTCGTCCTGCCGGGCATTGACCAATGGCTCTCCAAGAAGAACCAGACAGCAGTGCTCATCATCACGATTGTATTAACAGTTCTGTTTGCGGCAGACATTGTATACAGTGTGGGGAATCCAAATACTGTCAATCTTTCAACGTCAAGTTCCTACACTTCAGTCTCAGAAACAATATAAATAAAACGGACCGTACAGAATTTCTGTATGGTCCATTTCTTTATTTCTTCATTGCCTCTTCCGCTTCACCAATCACTCGAACTGCATTCAGAGAACGTGGATAGCCGATGTACGGCAGGCACTGGGATACGACCTTGATCAGGAACGCTGCCGAATTGCCCATATTCATGTTGCCCATCGCATGGCTCTTCATCTGCGGTTCCACACCGCCCTGTGCCATCAGATAGCAGAAGGTGCACAATTCTCTCTGCGCCAGCGTCAGTCCATTTCTTGTATAGTAGTCACCAAAGCAGTTGTCGGCCAGCCATTTACTGATGTGTCTTGTATTCTCCGGCCCAGTCGTCCAGGAATCACGGATCCTTTCACCGAAGATCTCAATCTGTGCATCATTTCCTTTTCTCAGACGGTCCTCTTCTGTTGTTGTCTCCTGAGATGCTAATGGAAGACGGACGCCTCTGGCACTGAGAATCTCATTGGTGATCTTCAGGAATGGATATACTCTGCCGATGCCCAGATAATCAACCGCCTGATAGACAACTTCCTTTGCCTCCACCGGCGTAACGCCAAAGTTCAGTGCTGCCGGCAGAATCATCCGGAATTCATCCAGTCCGGAACATCCTAACAGTGTTGATAAGATTGCCAGAAATCTAGTTTTGTCATCGATCTCAGCACTCTTTTCATTGATGACTTCATCAAATGCAAAATTCACGAAACGTTCTACAAATTCCGGATCTGTTTCAGCTAAGCCTGGTCCAGGTCCTGTGACCATCTTTTCTACATACTTCTTTGCCTGTTCTGAAATTGCCATATCAAGCCTCCTGATACTTTTATATTAGGCTTTCTATTTTTAATTTCCAATATTCTTTCTCTATGCCTGTGATTCTTATTCCGCATTGATTCTTTCTTCACTCTCATCCTTCAGTTTTGGAAAGACCGCGCGGCGGTAAAGGAACAGATTGATAAATCCGCACAGGATCAATGGGATGACAGCACCTGCCATCAAGAAGAGCGACATCTTCCATGACAGATCTCCAGCTGCAGTATAGACAAGCAGAATATTGATGACATACAGCAGTGTGATGACCAGAATAAAGCCATAGACATACTTCACTTCTCTGCGGATGATGATCTCCTGATCTTCCTTCATGAATCCGATGTGATTCAATGTCATGAATAATCTTCTCCGCAGGGAAACTTCTGTGCCGAACTTGAACATCAGCGCCAGTGCCTGTAAGAAGGTCATCACAATATAGGACAGCAGGATCGTCATCATCGCAATATCATTATCCAGTGAGTTGACCAGCATCGATACTAAGACGACTGCACAGGCAATGAACAGGAAGATGTTGTTGCGCAGGACTTTCAGGTCTCTGCGTACAAAGCCCAGTGCTGCGACCATGCGTGGATGTTCGACCATCTTCTGAGATGTCTGTCTGCTGAGCCACGGCGCTATGACATTGCTCAGGCAGAAATTCAGACCGACCATGCCGATCAAAGAACAGATGACGGACAGGTTCCGGTTGAAATAGATCAGGATGATCGGGACAAGGAACAGCAGGACATCAATTGTCTGTCTGATCTTGATCTTGATCAATCCGACACTGAAGGTCATAGGTTCCGATGAGCCGGTGATGCCGCTAGGATTCATCAGCATTCCTACCGCATTCCGATAGGCAAAGCTCATATTCAAAAGAATGATCCAGAAGACAACATAGAGAATAATGATTGTTGCGTTCATGGCCGCATCCGCATGTGCCGTCACAAGAAAGCCGTGATTGGAAAGTGCCAATACAGAATTGACCATTGGAATCGCCATGTAAGACAGCAGGATTCCCAATGGGATTGCCAAGACCAGCAGAAGCATCGTCTGGATCATCAGGAAGCTGGCAATCTGAATGAATCTGCCGCCGCAGATCAGACGCACCGCCAGGTCTTTTCCCTTCAACTTGACATAGAAGTCATTGGCAAACAGGATATCCACACTGCACAGGATCACAACAATGATCATGACATATGTGATGGTGTTGCCGGTGTTGTTGATTGGATCCACGGTCGGATCACTCATGGAAATATTAAAGAACAGATAGATGAACATCGTTGTCAGGACAAAGATGAGCCAGTAAAAGAAAGCCTTGGAAAAGTCTTTTTGAATCGACCTTAACGCATCACGCAGGATCATTTCTTCAAAAGCTCCCTGGACTCTTCAGAATTCAGCTCAACAATCTTCTGGAAATATGCGTCCTGACTCATATCTCCTTTTGCCAATTCTTTTTCGATATTGCCGTCTTTGATATAAATGACTCTGGTGGAATAGGAAGTGATCAATGGATCATGGGTGACCATGACAATTGTGACCCCGGTCTGATTCAGCTGCTGCAGGATGCTCATCAATTCAGCACTGTTTGCTGAGTCCAGATTTCCAGTCGGCTCATCGGCCACGATGATATGCGGATGGTTGATCAAAGCACGGCAGATGGCAACTCTCTGTCTCTGTCCGCCGGAACACTCATATGGAAACTTATGAAGCAGTTCCGCAATGCCCATCGCTTCTGCCAGTTCCTTGACTCTCTTTTCAATCTCTGTTTTATTGACATGCGCCAATGACAGCGGCAGAGCAATATTCTCAAACATCGTATGCGTATCCAGCAGATTGAAATCCTGGAAGATAAAGCCCAGGTTCTGATAACGGAATCTGCCGATCTCATTCTCCGTCATGGAACGGACTTCTTTCTTGTTGATATAGACCCTGCCTTCGGTAGGGACATCAATAGTAGAGATTGTATTGATGAAAGTCGACTTGCCTGAACCTGACGGTCCCATGATGGCAACGAAGTCACCGTCAAAGACCTGGAAATTAATGTCATGCAGTGCTTCAAAGGCGTTCAAGGTATGGTAATTATAGACTTTCTTTAAGTGTTTCGCTTCCAATACAACTTTTTCTGACATAGATACGCTCCTTATGACCAATGCAACTATTATAGCTGAAATGCATGTTCAGGATGCGAAGAAAAAAGGCTTTCCAGAATTTGGAAGGCCTTTATACAAAGCGGTCAGATACCGCTTCCCGCTTCATTAATTTAAAGATGATAAAGTAGATCACAATGACTATCAGGATGAACGGCATCGTCTCAATGGAAGCAGTACTGTCATACGCACAATGCAGAGCGACCGGTACGATATAGCAGAGCACACCATACACCGAAGCAGTGAAGTGATTATGATAAGCAGCTCCTCTTGCCCGTCCATAGAACATGCCCATCAATACAGCAAAGGCCATGTGCGCCGGGATTGCCAGCAGTGCTCTTGAAACAGCGACATCCAATCCATAGGCATAGACATACTTGATATTCTCAAATGCCGCGAAGCCAAGCGATACAAACACAGCATATAAGATGCCGTCATATCTTGTTTCAAAGTAAGGACTGTTCCATGTCTCCTTCTTCAGGATATAGAGCTTTGCGCCTTCTTCAATCAGACCGACAAAAAGATACAGCTGCCAGGTATTGATCCGGAAGCCGGATACTGCATACTGCATGATCCACTCCAGCACCATGGCAATCAAGGCAGCGATCACACCGCTCCATAACAGATGCATCATGACGCCGCGAGGCTGATGATGCAGAGACGGCTGATTGTTGGCATAATTCACCAGCATAATTGCCGGCATGACTGCCGCCAGGAAGTAGATCAACAGGATCAGAAATATTGGGCTGAAGAACAGCATCATGTCATCCTCACTTTCCAAGACTTTTGTCTTTCAGTATGTTATACGCAAAAATTAGCACTCTGTCAATATGAGTGCCAACATCAAATCAATGAATTTGTCTGGTTTTCACTTTGACCAATGAAACCACAAAAAAACCTTCAATTCCGAAGAATCAAAGGTTTTGCTATGGCGCCTTAAACAGGACTCGAACCTGTGACACCCTGGTTAACAGCCAGGTGCTCTACCGACTGAGCTACTAAGGCAGCGAAAATATAATACTATTATTGACGTGAATATGCAAGATTTATTATGCTTTTTCGCTTGAAAGTTTTACTGCTCTGCGTTCAATCTAGTCGAATTATCAATAGAAATCACAGGAAAACATGATACTATTGAAATACATAGAGAAGACAGTCAATCTGTCATAAAGGAGAATATCATATGGGACTCATTTTAGCGGCTATGAGCGCAGCTGGATCTGCTTTTGCGGATACCTGGAAGGAATACTTCTATTGTGATGCAATTCCAGCCGACACAATCTGTGTCAAGGCTCATAAAAAAGTCAGGGGCTTTTCTTCAAATCATGGCGACGACAACATCATTTCCGACGGATCCGTCATAGCAATCGCTGACGGACAGTGCATGGTCATTGTTGAACAGGGACAGGTTGTTGACCTCTCTGCTCAGCCTGGTGAATACAAGTATGATTCTTCCACAGAACCATCCTTATTTGCTGGTTCATTGGGAGACGGCATCAAGAATATCTTCAACCAGATCGGCCATCGTTTCCAGTTCGGCGGCCAGCCGGCAGAAGACCAGCGCGTCTACTACTTCAACACAAAGGAAATTCCTGGCATGAAATACGGCACCGCAGCTCCTGTTCCTTTCAGAGTTGTTGATGCTCATGCAGGAATTGATATTGAGATCGGCATCAAGGCCTTCGGCGAATATTCGCTGAAAGTCACAGATCCAATCCTGTTCTATACAAATGTCTGTGCCAATGTCGCTGACGAATATAAAGTCGCCGATATTGAGAGCCAGCTCCGTACTGAATTATTAACAGCTCTGCAGCCAGCCTTTGCAAAGATCAGTGCTACCGGTGTCAGATACTCGGAGATTCCTGCCCATACACAGGATCTGGCAGATGCACTGAACGCTGAACTTTCGAAAAAGTGGAAGGATCTGCGCGGTATAGAAATTGTTTCCTTCGGTGTTTCCTCTATCTCTGCTTCTGAAGAAGATGAAAAGATGATCAAGCAGATGCAGAGAGATGCCGCTTATAAAGATCCAAGTCTTGGTGCTGCTGCTATGGTCGGCGCACAGACACAGGCAATGCGTGATGCCGCAAACAATGCCAATGGCGCAGCTATGGGCTTTGTCGGACTGAACGCAGCCGGTGCAGCCGGCGGTGTCAATGCCAATGCTCTGTACCAGCAGGCAGCAGCTTCTCAGGCAGCACAGCCAGCTCCAGCAGAATCATGGACATGTCCAAAGTGCGGTGCTGTCAATACAGGCAAGTTCTGTTCTTCCTGCGGCACCCCAAAGCCGGAAGACGAGCAATGGACCTGCCCGAAGTGCGGTACTGTCAATACAGGCAAATTCTGCGGCAACTGCGGTGAGAAGAAACCTGAATAATCATTAAAAAAGCGAGGAATCCATGAAGATAGATCTGCAGAAATACCACCAGAAGATCCGTGACAATGAAACGGTCTCCATCATACTTGGACTGGGTGCGATATGCTTTGCAGTCATTCTGTGGATCCTCGCTACTGTTTTATCGTGAAAGGAGATACTTCATGGCTGAACAGCTAACCAATTATCAGTGTCCCAACTGTAAAGCACCGCTGCATTTCGACCCAAGCATTCAGAAACTGAAATGCGACAGCTGCGGATCTGAATTCACCATCGAACAAATAACAGCAGCTTTTGAGGAAAAGAATCGGGAAGCTGTTTCCATCGATGACGCAAAAGCACAGGCAAAGGCATCTGCCACACTGCAGTGGACCCCGGAAGAAGCACAGCACCTGCGTGCATACAACTGCCCTTCCTGCGGCGCACAGCTTGTCACAGACGAGACAACTGCCGCAACCAGCTGTCCATACTGCGGCAACCCAACCGTTGTCCCAGCACAGTTTGCAGGATCATTAAAGCCTGACTACATCATTCCGTTCCACTATAAAAAGGAACAAGCTGTTGATGCATTGAAAGGCTTCTATAAAGGAAAGCCTTTCCTTCCTTCTGCTTTTTCCAGTGAAAATCATATCGAAGAGATCAAGGGACTCTATGTTCCTTTCTGGCTCTATGATGGTGATGCAATGGGCAACCTGCAGTATCACGGCACGCGGATGCACACCTTCTCCAGAGGAGACGATATGGTCACCGTGACTGAGCATTATCAAATTGGCCGTCAGGGAGATGTGACCTTTGACAAGATCCCCGCAGACGCTTCCAGCACCATGCCGGACGAACTCATGGATGCCATTGAGCCATTTGACTACAATGACATCAAGAATTTCGAACTCAGCTATCTGCCCGGCTTCTTAGCCAACCGTTACGATGTCGACAGCGAGTCTGATGCACAGCGTGCTGATACGCGCATGAAGAATACAACAATCGATTCTCTTCGCTCCACCATTATTGGATATGAAGGATTGATCCCGCAGGTCGAGAATGTATCCATTCAGCCTGGCCTTGTCCACTATGCTTTCCTGCCGGTCTGGCTGCTTTCCACCAAATACAGAGGGAAGAATTATCTCTTTGCGCTGAATGGGCAGACCGGAAAGATGGTCAGTGATGACCTGCCTGTTGACTGGGGAAAATTCTTCCTGACATTTATCATCATCGCTGTTGTGATCGGAGCAGCTGCCTGGTTCCTGATCGGCATGATGGCATAAGGAGGAAATATGAGAAAACTAAGAACAATCTTCATGATGGTCATTCTCTCTCTCTTCTTCCTGGTACCGGTACACGCATCCAATACAGAATATGTCAGAGATGATTACGGACTGCTGAGCTCCTCAGAAACAGCAACGCTGGAGAGCCTGGCAAAGAGCGTTTCTCAGAAATACAATGTCGGTGTTTATATCCGTGTGGAAAACGACTACACAGGATACAGTTCCATTCAAAATTATGCTGAAGCAGTTTATGCAGATGAACAGCTTGGCAGCAGCTACAACGGCAACGTCGTCATGTTCCTGATCACCATGGAGGACCGTTCCTACCGCCTGCTGACCCATGGCTCTACAGCCAACGCTGCTTTTACAGATTATGGCCAAAAGCAGATTGCCAGTGATGTTGTCTCATATTTAAAGAATGACAACTATTATGATGGTTTCCAGAAATTCGTCACTGACTGTGATCAATATCTGAAAGCGCAGCAGGCTGGAACGCCAGTAGATACATGGATTCCTGACAGCAGCTATGATGAAGCGGCGCATCAGCAGACAATGAGCTACATCCGCTATGGTGTGACCTTTGCCGGTGCACCTCTCATTGCATTGATTGTATGCCTGATCATCAAGGCAAAAAACAAGACTGCAGGCATCAAGTATGAAGCACAGAATTATGTTCCGAAGAATGGTGTGAATGTCACTGGCATGCAGGATATCTTCCTCTACCGTACAGAGACAGTGACGCATATCAACCGCGATCATGGCGGAGGAGGCGGTCACTTCGGCGGCACCTCCATCAACAGCGGCGGCTTCTCAGGCACATCAGGTCACTTCTAATAACGCAAACGGCCCAGATCATTCTGGGTCGTTTTATTTGATTCGGACTGATACGGCAATTCCATCACCTGTATCACTGTGGAATTCTGTCTGAAAGCGGTCATCCTTTAAGAGATGTTCACGGAACTTCTTGATCTTATGCATCATCTGAATGGTGCTGCGGTTGCTGGACAGTGATTCATCATCCACAATGCCATGGAAATTCAGGTTGTCAAAGATGAACACGGTACCGATCCTCGAGTTCTTCAGAAAATGTTCCAGATATCTGCGGTATTGTGACTTGGCGGCATCAATAAAGATCAGATCATAGATCTTCTTTGTCTCATAGACAGACGCATCGCCAAGATGGACGTGGATCCTTTCAGACAAATTCTCCTGGGCAATATTCTTTTCTGCCTGCGCTGCCATCTCACTGTTCACTTCCAATGTATCAATGACAATATCCCAGCGGATCGCAGCCATATTGATGGCAGAGTACCCGACTGCTGTTCCAATCTCCAGGATGTCGCGGATGCTTTCATGCGTACGGATGTACTGCAGAAGAAAAGCCAGTCCGTCATCCAGCATGATCGGCACATCATTTTTTCTTGCGTCATCATGAATCTGTTTTAACTTCTCATTACTCATTTCCTTATTTTACACCTGAAACAAACATTGCTTGGTGTTTGATGATAAAATAAAGGATAATGCTGGGAGGATATTATGCTCACTCGCCAATTTTTAAATGCTTTTCTTGGAGCCGAAATATTTCATCGAGGATTGATAGTATATCAGGCAAATCGCGTCTATGATATGACTGTTGATACTGATCCTGACACAGGAATCATTCTCATCGATGCAATGGTGGAAGGTTCTAATTATTACAATGACTATTCTGTCAACGTTACACTCAGTGCCGATGCAAACTGGATTGTTGATTCTGAATGTACATGTCCATATTATGAATCTCATGCAACACCATGCAAACATATTGCGGCTGTTTTAATTGCATATATGAACGAGCAGATGGAAAAAACTCTGAAGCCAGTCAAAGCTCCTGTTCTTACAACCAATCCATTAATGAAAGATATTCTGGACAGTTCTATAGATGAGCAGAAAGTGACTGTATCAAGACCTGCTTCTCCAATCGAACTTGAGGCATTTGTCTATGGCACGCAGAATCATGAGCTGAATGTAGAATTCAAGATTCATTCAGATAATGGCCACAAATACATCATTCAAAATATTACTGATTTCACCAAATTGGTTCTTAACAATGAATACAAAAGCTATGGTAAAGGGCTGGCATTTATCCACTCCGTCGAAGCATTTTCTCATGCGTCACAGCCTTTGCTGGATTTTCTAATAGATCTGAGCAATCAGGACGATTCCTATCTGGCAAAAAGTGAAGGTTACTACTATGGATATTCTTATAGTAATTACTATGTGCAGAGTGCAAAACGTGCCCTGCAGCTGAAAGGAAGATATCTCGATCAGTTTATCTCCCAGGCAAGGAAAACCATCATTTACTCATCTGCATACAATTCAAATAATAGTTCAACAATGATATCAATTATCGACGGCAGTCCTGACATTCATGTTGCCATCGAGCAGAGAAAGAGCGGATGCATATTAAGCGGAACAGCTTCTTCCTATATGGAAGGACATAATCATACATACTATTTTCAGGCTGGCAATTCAGTCATCGTTTGTGCGCCAAAAGAAGACAAGAAGTTTTATCAATTATTGGATCTGTTCAGCCGCAATGCTTCCAAGGGCTGCTTTATAGCAAACAATGATCTGCCTTCTTTCAGCAGACATATTTTTCCATTGATTCAAGATAAAATGCAGATTGATCATTCTGACTTGGACCCAGCTGTATATGTTCCGCCGAGACCTTCTTTTGAAATTTACCTCGATCTTCCTCAGGACAACTTAATCACCTGTGAATTGAAAGCAGTTTATAAAGATAAGTCATTTAATGTGTTTGAAAATACACCAGATGAAGATGCACGTGATGAAATCAGCGAACAAGATATGGATCATTTCGTTTCGGCATGGTTTAACAGCTTTGACCCGGAGAAAAAGAGACTTGGCTTATTCGATGATGATGACAAAATATACACCTTTTTAAAAGAAGGGGTCCCTGCTCTCCAGGATCGAGCAACGGTCTTTATCAGTGAAAAGCTTAAAAAGCTCCAAATAAGAGAGATGCCCAAAATATCAATTGGTGTATCTGTATCAAACGATCTGCTTCAGCTTGACTTGATCACAGACACGATGAGTCCAAAAGAACTGGCAGATATTCTATCCAGATACGATCATAAGAAAAAGTATTATCGTTTGAAAACAGGCGAATTCATCAATATTGATCAGTCTTTGGCTGAGCTGGATGAAATCAAGAGTTCCCTCTCACTTTCTACTTCCCAGCTTGCTTCAGGAAAAATCAATCTTCCTAAATACCGTTCCAATTATCTAGACGAGCTTTCAGAAAGTAACCTTTCTCTGCATTATGAAAAAGATCAATCCTTCAAAAGCATGATCCAGAATATGAAAGATTTTTCGATGCATGATTATCCTCTTCCTCAGGATATAAAAGCTGAGCTTCGTCCCTATCAAAAAGCAGGATTCAACTGGCTGTGTGCACTCCGCGATAATGGTTTTGCCGGTCTTCTTGCTGATGAAATGGGGCTGGGAAAAACACTGCAGGTGATTGCCTTTCTTGGCGCATGGGAAAAGCGCAGCAGATCACTTGTTGTATGTCCTGCTTCTCTTGTATACAACTGGTCGAGTGAGATTCAAAAGTTTCTGCCTTCCCTGCCCAGTCGAATCATTACCGGAAGTGCATCGGTCCGCAGAGAATTGATATCTTCTTCCTCTGATAATGAAGTATTAATTACATCCTATGATCTGCTGAAACGAGATATTGATCTTTATACAGATATATCCTTCTCCTGTGAAATTATTGATGAGGCACAGTATATTAAGAATGCTGGCACACAGGCTTCAAAAGCTGTAAAGATGATCAATGCGAAATTCAAGATTGCTTTGACAGGAACACCAATTGAGAATAGACTGAGCGAATTGTGGTCAATCTTTGATTATCTGCTTCCTGGTTTCTTCTATGGATATCAAAAGTTCCGTGCAAATTATGAACTTCCAATCGTTCGCGATGAAGATAAAACAGCTGAAACGCAATTGCGTAAAATGATTACTCCTTTTGTGTTGAGACGTTTAAAGAAAGATGTCCTGCAGGAACTCCCTGACAAATTGGAGGAAGTCTATTATGCGCAAATGGAAGGAGAACAGAAACAATTGTACGACGCGCGTGTACAGAGACTAAAACTGATGCTGACAAAACAGTCAGATCAGGAATTTAAAGAAAATAAGTTGATTGTATTGGCTGAATTGACACGTCTCAGACAGATCTGCTGTGACCCAAGACTCATTTATTCTGATTACACAAAAAATTCGGCGAAAGCCGATATGTGTGTTGATATGATCAAGAATGCCGTTGAAGCTGGTCATAAAATACTGCTATTCTCGCAATTTACTTCTATGCTTGAAATACTCACAGACCGTCTCTTCAAGGAAGGGCTGTCCTATCATCTGCTGGAAGGATCAACACCGAAGAAGCAGCGGGCTGATATGGTCGAAGCATTCCAGAAAGATGATGTCCCGATCTTCTGTATTTCCTTAAAAGCTGGCGGGACCGGACTGAATCTGACCGCAGCGGATATTGTCATTCACTATGATCCATGGTGGAATACTGCTGTTGAAAATCAAGCCAGTGACCGTGCCCACAGAATCGGTCAGAAGAATGTTGTCTCTGTCTACCGCCTGATCATCAAAGATACGATTGAGGAAAGGATCCTGAATCTGCAGCAGTCAAAGAATGACCTCGCTGACAAGATCTTATCCGGTGAAGGCATGTCCAGCGCAAAGCTGACCAGAGAAGATCTGCTGTCTATTTTATAAGTTATATGATGCAGCTGTACTGATGTGCAGCTGCCTTTATTTACGCTGATTTAACATATGCCTGGTTTTGGAATTAACAATTCTTTCATATGCTTTATGTGTCACAAATCAGGAGGAAAAGAAAAACGTATGTTTAACAAAAAAATGATCTCTGTATTTGCTGCAGGTGTTATGGCATTGTCTCTGACAGCCTGCGGTTCACAATCCAGTGCTTCAACAGCAGATTCTGCATCTTCCGCTGCTTCTTCAAGCATCAGCGGAACAGTTACAGCTTCCGGTTCTTCTGCTTTACTGCCTCTGGTACAGGCAGCAGCAGATGATTACATGGCAGACAATCCAAATGTCTCAGTCACAACAAACGGTGGTGGTTCCGGTACAGGCCTGAAACAGGTAGCTGACGGTTCTGTCGATATCGGTGACTCTGATGTCTTCGCCGCAGAAAAACTTGATGCCACTACAGCAGCATCCTTAACAGATCACGAAGTTGCCACAATCACGATGGCAGCTGTTGCAAATAAGAGCCTTGGGGTGACAAACCTGACGACACAGCAGCTGACTGACATCTTTACTGCAAAGATCACCAACTGGAAAGAAGTCGGCGGCCCAGATAAGGCAATCGTTCTTGTCACGCGTCCTTCTTCTTCAGGTACACGTGCATTATTCAAAAAGTGGGCAATCGGCGGTGCTGATGAAGCAAGCAACTCAGCATTGGAAACAGATGACTCCGGTACATTGATGCAGACAATCCAGGATAACGACGGTGCAATTGGATACGTTGCATTATCCTATCTAGTCAATAATAGCAGCGTCACTGCTGTTGCCATCGATAATGTGAAGCCTACCTTGGAAAATACATACAACGGAACTTACAAAGTCTGGGGTTTCGAGCACATGTATACAAAGGGTTCTGACAATGCAGCTGCACAGGATTTCATCAAGTTCATTACTGGTGATACCTTCTCTGCCAAGATGGAAGCAATGGGATATGGCGTTGCATCAAAGATGAGCAGCACTGCTGTCAGCAGCCACAAGTAACTGTTCTGAAAAACATCATCTATATTGACGGCAGGATTATTCCTGCCGTTTACACTGATTCAGAAAGGAAATATCTATGAGCACACAGGAATTAGCTGTTCCAGTAAAGAAACAGGCAGACAGACAGATGTTCCGTAAAGAATACTTCTGGCGGATCCTTGTTTCTCTCTGCGGAATTCTGATTATCATCTTGACCCTTGCCATTGCTGTATTTCTGATCTACAAAGGCAACGGTACATTCACAACATTTGGTCATTCCGTCTGGGAATTTCTATTCTCATCCATCTGGAATCCAACCGACAGTCCAAGTGAAGCAGGCGGACAGGTCGGTGCTGCAATTTATATTACAGGTTCTCTGCTTACCTGCGGTCTAGCCCTGCTGATTGCCCTTCCTTTTTCCATCGCAGCGGCTGTATTTATGACTGAAATCAGTCCAAAGATCGGTACGAAACTGTTCCAGCCGGCAACTGAGATCTTCCTCGGCATCCCATCTGTTGTTTACGGCTGGGTTGGATTGACAATTCTTGTTCCGTTTATCCGCGATGTCTTTCATGCAAAGATGGGCGGCTTCTCCGTATTAGCTGCCGGCATTGTCTTGGCTGTCATGATCTTTCCGACAATCACAACAATTTCTGCCGATGCAATCCGCAGTGTTCCTGACTCTTATCGAACAGCGGCTTATGGGATTGGTTCGACCCGCTGGCAGGTCATTCATCATATCGTTCTTCCTTCTTCCCTCTCCGGCATCATGACAGGCGTCATTCTAGGTCTGTCACGTGCCTTTGGTGAAGCGCTGGCAGTGGCCATGGTCATAGGCAAGACGCGTGCATTCCCTTCCAGCATCTTGTCTCCAACAACAAACCTAACCGCTGCTATCGCTGCTGATATGGGCAACACTGCCAACGGCGGTGAATACAATGCAGCATTATGGACAATGGCTCTGCTGCTGTTCTTATTATCAATGCTGTTCATCATTTTGATCCATTGGATCTCAAACCAAAAGGAGAAAGCTCATGCAGGATGATTTCAAGCAGACAAATATCCATCGGGCAAAAATGGCTGATAAAGCAATGACCGGAGTATTCTATGCGGTCGGCGGCTTCTTCCTTGTCTTTCTTCTCTTCCTTGCCGGATACATTATTATCAAGGGCATCTCAAGTTACTATCCAGGACTTCTTTCCTTTACCAAGAACGGCATCGGCAATCAGCTGTTCAACACTGTATATCTTGTCTTCCTTTCTCTATTGATCTCAGTTCCGCTAGGCTTAGCTTCTGGTATTTATATGGCTGAATATGCTAAACCAGGCAGACTGCTGAAGTTCTTAAGAATCTGTATTGAATCGTTATCTTCACTGCCTTCCATTGTCATCGGTCTGTTCGGGTATCTGGTATTTATCTTAATGACTGGCATGCAGTGGAATCTGCTTGCAGGTGCATTGGCTGTCAGTATACTGTCCCTGCCAGCAATCACAACAACAACCGAAGATGTCATTCGTTCTCTGCCAAAAGGATATAAGCTTGGCAGTATGGCTCTTGGTGCCACCCATTGGCAGACAATCGTCAAAGTATTGATTCCTACCTGCACCGCACGGATCATGACTGGTGTCCTGCTTGTTGCCGGCAGAGGATTCGGTGAAGCAGCAGCTCTGCTGTATACCGCAGGACAAAGCACAAACATCAACTGGTCAAATTTCAACATCACATCACCAACATGTCCTTGGAACCTGTTCCGGCCAGGTGAAACACTGGCCCTGCATATATGGGCTATGCGTACAGAAGGAAGTCTCAATGTCCATTCAACAGATATCGCTAACTTCTCTTCCGCGGTTCTGGTCATTCTTGTCTTAGTCTTCTCACTGCTGACACGAATGCTGTCCCGGCGTTATGAGAAGAAAATTGGAGGTTCAAAATGAGCGAAACACAGAAATCTATCTTCTCAATCCAGCATCTGCAGTTCTATTATGGAAGCTTTCACGCCCTGCATGATGTTTCTCTTGAAATACCGCAGAATCAGATTACTGCCTTCATCGGCCCATCCGGCTGTGGAAAATCAACATTTCTGAAGACACTGAATCGTATGAACGATTTCGAACCAGGCATTAAAGTAGAAGGAAAAGTGCTGATGGATGGTGTTGATATCTATCACGATATTGATCCTATTGCTCTGCGCCGCAGAGTCGGCATGGTCTTCCAGCAGCCTAATCCATTTCCAAAGAGCATTTATGACAATATTGCTTATGGCCCGCGTCTGGAAGGAATCCATGATAAGAAAAAGCTTGATGAAATTGTCGAAACAGCTTTAAAGCAGGCAGCAATCTGGGATGAAGTCAAAGACCGCCTCAAGAAGTCTGCATTAGGACTTTCCGGCGGTCAGCAGCAGAGATTATGCATTGCCCGCGCACTGGCTGTAAAGCCGCAGGTCCTGCTGATGGATGAACCAACAAGTGCACTGGACCCAATCGCTACTGCAAAGATTGAAGACCTTGCGCAGGAATTGAAGAAAGATTATACCATTGTCATCGTTACACACAATATGCAGCAGGCTGTCCGTATCTCTGATCAAACAGCTTTCTTCCTTTTGGGTGATCTGATCGAGACCGGTCCTACACAGGAACTGTTCTCCCTGCCTAAGCAGAAAAAGACTGAAGAGTATATTACCGGGAGGTTTGGATGATATGAGAATTCAATATACTGAAGAATTAAAAAATTTAAATCAACAGATGATCGAGATGTGTTCCTTATGCGAAGAGGCAATCACACATACCGGTAATTCATTGATCAACGGCAACAACAATGAGGCAAAATTAGTACGCAATATCCAGGAAGAGATCCTGCAGAATGAAAAACAGATTGAGTCCTTATGCCTCCGCCTTCTTCTGCAGCAGCAGCCAATGGCTGGTGATCTCCGTCAGATCAGTGCAGCACTGAAGATGATCACTGACATGAAGCGGATCGGGGAAGTAGCCAGTGATACAGCTGATATCATTCTTTATATCCAGCGCTTCCACCGCATGCAGGATATTGAAGAACTGTCGCAGAAAGCAGTCATGATGGTGCATCAGGTCATTGATGCCTATGTTAAACATGATCTTGAAGGAGCAGAAGCGGTGATCGCCTACGATGATATTGTTGACAGCCTGTTCTTGAAGGTGAAGTATGATCTGATCCAGGCAATCCAGAAGAATCCACAGTATGCAGATGATTACGTCGATCTGTTAATGATCGCCAAGTATTTCGAGAAGATTGGTGACCATGCGGTCAATATCAGCAAGTGGGTAGTCTATTCTCTCACTGGTGAGATTCGCGAGAAGCTTGATTGACAAAAAACCGGAGAATTCCGGTTTTTTACCTTTTATATTTACCTTCTTACCGATGAACGATTTTCCGTGGACAAACCTACCTGTGTTTTTATAATGGTATGTGTCGGAGGAAAACATTAAATTTAATCTTGTGATCAACAAAAATGCCGAAGAAGAGATAACAGCTGTTGTTCATGAACGTACAGAGATGATTGATACGATTGAGCATCTTGTCATTCATGAAGGAAATCTGGAAGAATTCTATGGCTACGATAAAGATACCATCAAAATCTTGAAGATTCAGGAGATTGAAAGCATCTTTTCTCAGGATAACAAAACATACGTTTCCTACACAGACGGCAGACAGTACAGCATCAAATTACGGCTGTATGAGATTGAACCGGAGCTGCCGGACTACTTTATCAGCATTAACAAATCTGCAATTGCCAACCGCAGGCAGATTGTGCAGTTTGATGTTCAGTTCTCAGGTGCTGTCGATGCAGTATTCAAAAGCGGTTATAGAGATTATGTATCCAGAAGATGCTTTGCGGAATTGAAAAGGAGATTGAACTATAAGAATTTTATGAAAGATTTTGGTAAAAGAGGAATGCTGTTTGCCTGGCTGGGTCCAGTTATCCTCTGCATTGTATGGTATTTACTAAATCGCAATGGTGTTGTGCCAGAATTATCCATTCCCGTGATCATTCAGAACATCCTGACAATTCTCTTCATGGCATTCATCGCTGCCGGAATCTCTGCTGTCTATACCGTCGAAAAGCTTCCGTATGCGATGGCTTCGTTGATCCAGATGGCTGTGCTCTACTTTGACTATATGATTGTCTATCTCTTTAATGGATGGCTGCCAGTTTCTGCTCTTCCAGTCTTCTCTTTGATCTTCTTTGTCGGCTTCGCTGTGATCTGGTTCATCATCTACCTGTCTATCAAACGCGCCACCGGTCGGATGAACAGCAAACTAAAGAACAACGTAGAATAAAGATTGTTTCAACGTGTAGAAATTGCACTATTCTGTTTCTTATAAGTGCAATATTTGCACTTTTTATTTGACTAATAGTGCAATTCCTATTATTCTGAAACTGAAAGGCACTATATGAAAAACACTCTCAAGCTGCTTAGAAATAAAGCATCCATGACGCAGGCACAAGCGGCCTCTTTTTTAAACGTGTCACTGCGCACCTATAAGTCTTATGAAACTGATATTTCAAAGACAAAGACCAACACCTATCTTTACATGCAGGAAAGATTAGAAAAATTGACATTGATTGATGAAAACCATGGCATCTTAACGTATATAGAAGTGCAGCAGACAGTTACGGCTGTTTTAAAAAAATATCCAATTACTTACTGCTATCTATTTGGTTCATATGCGAAAGGAAAAGCCAGTGCATTCAGCGATGTTGATTTACTTGTTTCAAACGAAGTAGGCGGGCTTAACTTCTATGGACTCGTTGAGGATCTTCGTAACACGCTGCATAAAAAAGTTGATTTATTAACGGTTGATCAATTATCAGGAAACCCGCAATTGACAGATGAAATCCTCAAAACTGGCATCAAAATCTATGGAGATACCCAAGGACGATCTATATTATCAAAGAAAAATCATCATTGATATTCTTTTTATCATGAAACATACAAAAAATATTACTTTCATCCTATTCAACGAAAATGAAGTTCTTCAGGACTCGATGCTGTTCCGTCTCATTCAGATTTCAGAGAACTCTAAGAAGTTGTCAGAAGAGTACCGTTCAGCTCACAACAATATTCCCTGGCAACAATTAGCTGGGCTGCGCAACCGAATCGTTCATGAATATGGGCGAGTCGACCTAAAAATTATATATAACACTTTAAAGATTGATATTCCCGAAACATATAAAAAGATTTCCTCGTAAGAAGAAATCTCTTTTCATTAATTCTTTAATGAATTCAATGGGGAAGGAATTCTTCCACCTCTATTGACCATGACATCTGCCTTCGTTTTTCCGACCGGCATAACTGGGCCTTCACCCATCAGACCGCCGAATACTAAGTGATCACCGGCATTCTTTCCGATGGCAGGAATCAAACGGCAGGCTGTTGTCTTTGTATTGATCATACCGATGGCAGCTTCATCTGCGATGATAGCGCTGATTGTTTCTGCCGTTGTATCACCAGGAACAATGATCATGTCCAGACCAACAGAACATACTGCTGTCATTGCTTCGAGTTTTTCGATGGAAAGAACTCCCTTTTCTGCAGCTTCAATCATACCTGCATCTTCAGATACCGGGATGAAGGCACCTGACAATCCGCCAACACTAGAGGAAGCCATGACGCCGCCCTTCTTGACCGCATCATTCAGCATTGCTAAACATGCAGTGGTGCCCGGACCGCCGCACGTCTCTAAGCCAATCTCTTCCAGAATACGGGCAACAGAATCGCCGACTGCTGGTGTTGGTGCTAACGACAAGTCTACAATACCGAAAGGTACATTCAGTCTGCGGCTTGCTTCGCGGCCGACCAGCTGTCCCATACGAGTGACTTTGAATGCCGTCTTCTTGATGATCTCTGCAATCTCATCCATGCTTGCATCCTTACCGGCTTTCTTGACAGCTTCTCTGACAACGCCTGGTCCGGAGACACCGACATTGATGACGACGTCAGGTTCAGAGACGCCATGGAAGCCGCCTGCCATAAATGGATTGTCTTCTACTGCATTGCAGAAGACGACTAGCTTTGATGCACCGAAGCACTGATTGTCCTTTGTTAATTCTGCAACTTTTACAACGGCCTGTCCCATCAGCTTCACCGCATCCATATTGATGCCTGCTTTGGTAGAACCGATATTGACGGAAGAACAGACGATGTCTGTTTCAGCTAATGCCTGCGGAATGGACTCGATCAGTGCCCTGTCACCAGGGGTCATTCCCTTCTGCACTAAAGCACTGTAGCCGCCGACAAAGGACGCATGGACTGCCTTAGCAGCTCTGTCCAGTGTCTTAGCATATTTGATTGGATCACCGCCGCTGGCACTTACCAGCATGGAGATCGGCGTTACTGTAATACGCTGATTGATAATTGGAATGCCATATTCACGGGAAATATCTGCTGCCGTCTTGACCAGGTCCTTTGCCTTTGCCGTGATCTTCTGATAGATCTTTTCACAGGATCTGTCGATATCACTGTCAGCACAGTCCATCAGAGAGATGCCCATCGTTATCGTTCTGATATCGAGGTTCTCTTCTTCAATCATGCGGATCGTCTCAAGAATATTGTCTGAGTTTGTATTTCTATTCATAGGCTTCCTCAGATTGTATGCATGGCATTGAAGATGTCTTCATGCATGACATGGATCTTCAATCCCTGCCCTTCCCCTAATGATTCCAGCTCATCTGCAATCTGGTGTGTCTTTTCCATATCTTCCGGAATTTCTACGATCATGATCATTGTAAAAAGATCCTGAAGAACTTTCTGTGTTACATCGACGATGTTGATGTTCCGCTGTGCACAGTTGGTTGCTACATATGCAAGGATGCCAGGGCGATCTTTGCCTACTACAGAAATGACTGCTCTCATAAATCATTCTCCTCCTGATGATTATGCATCTGCCTGCAGATCTTCCAATGAAAGTCCGCAGTAGTATAACTCCATTTCCAGGTACGTCTTTACATCTTTGATTGTTGTCAATGTTGTATCTTCACATCCGCTGGAAGAACTGCCTGTATCAAACTTTAATGTGCAGGCTCCCATAGAACCAGTATTTCCTTCCCAGCTGTAGGAATATGCAATAGAATAGTTCGTATATTTGAATGTCTTGTTGTTGAAATCTACAGTATATGACTCATTCTCATTGAATTTTGTACTGTAAGTCCCGTCACCATTATCCGTGTAATTGAGCCTTCCGACAAGTCTCTTTTTAAATGTTGCAGTTGTTGTGCTTTCGGCGGAATCATCAATCAGTCTTTCTGTTGTGATCGTCGAAGTATCAATATCCTTGTAATTGATATAAGAGGCATTAGCTGTCTTAATATCATCCGTCACTGCGACTGCGGTCGCATCCATCTTCAGATAAGATACACTGCTTGTATAATTGACGGCAACACTCTGGCTCTTGTATGTAACAGCGATGTCAAAGGAGACCTGTTCCTTGATGAAATACCCATCTTTGTTGAAGGTATCTGTGATTGTATTATCAGTGATCTGATAGCCGTCATACTGCGAGAATCCATAGCTGTCATAGCGGCTGGTGAACAGAGAAGTGGCAGAGGATGAATTCAGCTTGATGGTATAGCTGACATTTTCATCACTGTCCTTACTGGCAGTAATTGAATCAACTGTGCTCTGCTGGAACTGGAACGCATCCATTGGCACCAGCATGGAGGACTTCAGATCATTAAATGACATGTCCTCATAGTAATTGACGTTGTTGTAGGTATTGTACAGACGGCCCCCGTAGTAATATCCGGCAAGGTCTGAATCTGTTCCCTTGCTGGAAATATGCTGCGTTGTATGTGCAGTGACGCTGCCGGCACTGATGCCGGATGCCTCCAATGTACCGTCCATGACGAAGAGTTCATTGGAATTATCACTGTAGTTCATCTTATATGTACTGTTGACTGCTGCATAATAAGAGTCCGGTGTCTTTTTGTTTGTAAAAGAAGATGCGTAAGCAGTATATGAATCTGCATCAAGCGGTGCAGAAGATGCGGTAGAAACAGAAGCGGCAGTTGAAGATGTATTTGCATTTGTCCCAGCACAACCACATAACAATGTGAGTGCGAGCACTGCTGTTATTTGTCTTTTCATAATGTGTATATTCTACCACAGTTCACTTATATCTTTGTGTATAGGATCAAAGGAACAATTGCTTCTTCTTTCATGCCTCCAGCATGGTCTCCTTTTTTACCGAAACCCTTTTTATAGACAAGCTGGAGATCCGTTTCGGCAACAGCCAGATAATCCCCAATGAACTCCTCCATTCGTGGATGAACAGTCCCTTCTCCAAAGAAATGGCCAGCCATGACTTCCGCATGCGTATAAAGATGATAGTCTCTGCCAAAGACATCATTGAACCTTTCCACAAATTCTCTTTCTTTCCCATCTTTGATATAAAAGGCAATCGTTCTTGGCTCCAAAGCAGGTTCATGTCTGAAACATGCACACATGTCTTTCTGCAGAGCTATATCCTTTTGACGGACATCAACCTGAGAATGATCAGCAACAATTACCAACGCACAGTCTGCTGGAAGTGTTTTAACAAATTGTTCCGTTTCCTGCTCAATCTCCCTGATCATCTTTCCTGCCTGTCGGGAGGAAGGGCCTTCTTGATGCATCAAAGTATCGAAAGCATCCCAATAGGCATAGACAAAACGCATGCCATCTTCCTCTGCAATTTCTCCAGCAGTCTTCAAAAGGTCATGATAACTTGCACACGGATTGATCCTTGACCAGATTGGCCATACGGACTCACTGTTGATATTGTGTTCTCTGAGATCCTGCACCAGATCTTTATACGGCATTGCCAGCTCCACAAAATTATCATAGAATTTACTGCCGTACTGAGACTGTTCCCGGAAAAGAATAATATTGTCATCCATTTCGTGAAAGTACTGGTCCCATCCCAGCCATCCATTTTCTGCCGGGCTCTTCCCTGTACGGAACGAAGTTGTCGCTGCTGTTGTGGTCGGCGGAAAGACCGTCGTGATCTCCTTTTTCAGATGCGAGAAGAAGAAACCTGAACGCTTTAAATGCTTCTCCATCACGGAAATACCCATCGCATCGACTAGCAGTGCAATGATGCATCCTGGCTTTTTCTCGTTCAGCCATGCATCCAGATCTGGATCACTGTTGTGATATGTCTGCAGACCGTAGTATCTGCGCAGGGAACTGCCTGCTTCTGTCAATTGTCCATAGTTTTTCCAATCCATCTTCTTCTCCTGACTGTCACTATTATATCTAGATATACAAAAAAACTGCAGTCGCCTGCAGTCATCTTTGATCAGTAATTAGACCAGCTCAATGTATGCCATTGGAGCTGCATCGCCACGTCTTACACCAGTCTTAACGACTCTTGTGTATCCGCCATTGCGATCCTTGTACTTTGGAGCTACTTCATCGAAGAGCTTCTGCAGTACTGTCTGCTGTGTCTTTTCATCAGCGACTACATCTCTGACGAAAGCTGCTGCCTGACGGCGAGCTGCCAGATCACCCTTCTTACCGAGTGTGATCAGTTCATCAACAACAGAACGCATGTCCTTAGCCTTAGCCTCAGTTGTCTCTACCTTGCCATACAGAATGACAGATGTAGCGAGATTTCTCAGCATTGCCTTACGGTGATCAGCGTTTCTTCCAAACTTACGATTCCACATAATGGTTCCTCCTATCAGTCAAAGGACTTAAAGCCCAGTCCGAGTTCGATCAGCTTATCCTTAACCTCTTTCAGTGATTTCTTTCCGAGGTTACGGACTCTCATCATTTCTTCCTCGGTCTTCTGTGTCAGTTCTTCAACCGTCTGAATTCCGGCACGCTTTAAGCAGTTATAAGAACGTACAGAGAGGTCGAGGTCTTCGATCATCATCTGCTGTCCCTTATTTGTCTGCTCAGCGCCGCCTTCCTTGACGACGTTATCCATTGCAAGTACGTCTTCATTGATACCTGCGACGATGTCGAAGTGATCAATTAAGATCTTAGCTGCCATAGACAGAGCCTTCTGTGGATTAATAGAACCATCGGTCCATACTTCCATTGTCAGACTGTCATATTTAACATCTTCACCAACACGTGTTGGTTCAACGTTGTAAGCAACCTTTGTAATTGGTGTATAGATAGAGTCAGTATAGACTGTACCGATACCCTGTGAGCTGCCCTGGTTAAGCTGCTTGTTAATATCAGAGCTTACATATCCGCGGCCATTCTTAGCCTTCAGCTCCATTTCAAGCGTTACATTTTTCTCGAGATGCGCAATCTCAAGATCCTTGTTCAGGATTTCGACCTGAGCAGGGCATGTGATGTCACCAGCAGTGACAGTGCATGGTCCCTTAGCGGAGATCTGAAGACTGTATGTCTCGTCATCTTCGATCTTCATGATCAGCTGCTTCAACTGCAGGATGATCATAGAGACGTCTTCTCTTACACCCGGAATTGTTGTGAATTCGTGATAAACACCATCGACTTTGATGGAGAATATCGCTGCTCCCGGGAGGGAGGACAGCAGGACTCTGCGAAGCGCATTCCCGATTGTTGTGCCAAAACCTCTCTCTAATGGGGAGAGGACAAACTTACCGTAGTTCTCAGATTCAACGTATTCCTGTACTTCAAAATCGGCGCGTTCAAACTTTTGCATGCAACAATCCTCCTATTGTTCTTTTATTAACCACGCGGTCTCTTTGGCGGACGGCATCCGTTATGAGGGATCGGTGTAACATCGTTGATTGCAGTGATTGTAAGACCTGCTGTCTGTAAAGAACGAACTGCAGACTCACGTCCAGCACCTGGTCCCTTAACGTTAACTTCAACAGATTTCATTCCCTGCTGTACAGCTGCCTTAGCTGCTGCTTCAGCACAGAGCTGAGCAACGTAAGGAGTGGACTTACGGGAACCCTTATAACCTAATGCACCAGCAGAACTCCAGGAAACAGCGTTTCCAGCTTCGTCAGTGATTGTTACAATTGTGTTATTAAATGTGGAATGGATATGCGCAATGCCTTTTGCTACATTACGCTTTGCCTTCTTCTTACGAGTTACGGCAGTAGTATTCTTCTTAACTGGCATTTCGTCCTCCTATTACTTCTTCTTGTTCGCGACAGTATGACGCGGACCTTTTCTTGTACGAGCATTTGTCTTCGTACGCTGACCACGAACAGGCAGGCTCTTTCTGTGACGGAGTCCACGGTAGGATCCGATTTCCATTAAGCGCTTAATGTTCAAAGCAGTCTCACGACGGAGATCGCCTTCAGTTTTGATTGCATCAATCTGAGAACGGATGGCAGTTTCCTGTGCATCTGTCAGATCGTTTGTTCTTGTTTCTGTATCTACTCCAGCAGCTGCGCAGATCTTCTTTGCAGTTGTAGGACCGATTCCATAAATGTATGTCAGAGATACTCCGATGACCTTGTTACGCGGAATATCGACACCAGCAAAACGTGGCATATTTTATTCTCCTCTTATTTTCTATTAATTAACCCTGTCTCTGCTTATGCTTAGGGTTTTCACAGATTACCATAACAACGCCCTTGCGCTTGATAACTCTGCATTTATCACAAATTGGTTTTACAGATGGTCTAACCTTCATAATATTTTTGCCTCCTGGACAATTTATAATTTTAACATATTCAACATTGAATGTCTGTAGGTAATTTCCAACGTGTTTCTTTACCCAGGAAATACAGCGGAATCTCATTTCTGTTAAAATGCGAATGCAATTCATTCGGATTTTACCAGCAACGTTGGCACGAAATTCCTGACCATGCTGCATTTACTGACAGATCGAAACAAATCCCAGGGAGAGATAAATCTCTCCCTAGTTTTGTTACTTGATCTTGCTTAATACTTCTTTAATCGACCCGAATACTTCTTCCGGTTTTCTTGCAGCATCAATGCGTGTTGCCACACCTTTTTCTGCATAGAAATCAATGACCGGCTTTGTGCTCTTTTCATATTCATCCATTCTGACCTTCAGCTGTTCAACAGTGTCGTCTTTTCTCTGAACGAGATCAGAACCGCACACATCGCACTTGCCTTCGACCTTGGATGGCTTTGTATGAACATGATAGATTGCACCGCACTTCGGGCAGATTCGTCTTCCGGTAATACGTTCTTCCAGAACATCGAAGCCTACTTCCAGAGCAATGACGCTCTCGACCGGCTTACCAATCTTGTCAGCAATCTGTGCGAATGCTTCCGCCTGTACTAATGTACGAGGGAAACCATCCAGCAGATATCCTTTCTGACAGTCAGGTTTCTGGAGCCTTTCTTCAACCATGGCATTGATCACATCATCCGGTACGAGCTTTCCAGCATTCATATAGGACTGTGCTGATTTACCAAGTTCCGTATTATTCTTCACATTTTCTCTCAGCATATCGCCAGTGGAAATGTGCGGAATATCATATTCCGATACAATCAGATCGGACATGGTACCCTTTCCTGCTCCGGCAGGACCCATGATTAGAAGATTCATTTACTTTCCTTCTTTCCTTATTTCAGGAAGCCATGATACTGCTTCTGAGTCAGCTGGCCCTTCAATTGAGCCATTGTTTCCAAAGCAACACCGACGACGATGATAATACCTGTACCACCGATAGATGTAGATTTAGGAAGTGAAGTGAACATCGGAAGAATATATGGAATGATTGCTACGATCGTCAGTGCAATTGCACCTAAGACTGTAATACGGTTGAGGACCTTATGCAGATAGCTCTTTGTCTCAGAACCAGGTCTGATGCCAGGAATATAGGCACCGGACTTGCCGAGGTTGTCAGCCATCTGATCAGGATCAACCTGCAGATCGGTATAGAAGAATGTAAATAAGATAGTTAATACAGCATACAGTGCTAATCCTGTCCAGCTGCTCAATGACAGCCAGGAGCTCAGTGTCGTATACAGGTCTGTGTTAAAGAAACTGATGACAATCTGCGGCGCAGTGATAATTGACTGTGCGAAGATGACCGGGATAACAGATGCGCTGTTGATCTTCAGTGGAAGGAATGTAATATCGCTTCCGCTGCGGGTCGTAGAACTGTTTGTGTACTGGATTGGGATCTTTCTGACCGCTGTCTCCATAACGATAACGAAGACAATGATGACAAGATACAGAGCACAGTACAGAATGAACTGCAGTACGCCGTTGAATACTTCACCGGAACTGGTTCCAGCAACAAGTACGTTGTATACCTGCATGAAGTTAGATGGGATGTTGGAAACAATGCCCGCAAAGATAATGATGGAAATACCATTACCGATGCCCTTCATGGAAATACGGTCGCCGATCCAGATCAGGAACATGGTTCCTGCTGTTAATACGGTAGCTGTATACAGGTAGCCTGACAGATTTGAATTTGTCAGGATGGAATACTGCTTGTCAAATCCGTAGACCAGGGAGAAGGCCTGTACAAATGACAGGACAACGCCCAGGTAACGGGTGATTTTTTCCATTTTCATACGGCCGGTCTGTCCGGACTTTGTCATTTCTGTTAAAGCAGGAATGACATCCATGGACAGCAGCTGAATGATAATGCTTGCGGTGATATATGGGGTAACACCCATTGCGAAGATGCTTAATTTCTCAAGTGCTCCGCCTCCCAATAAATTCATCATATTGAGAATGGAGTTATCCGCAATCTGCGAAGAGAGTGTTGAAGTATCAACACCCGGAACAGCAATCGCTGACCCAACACGGTAGATCAACAGCATTGCAAGCGTAAAGAATATTCTCTTGCGAGTATCTTTATTCTTGAACAAGCTGGCGAACGTGTGTGCCATGATTACAGTACCTCAGCTTTTCCGCCTGCTTCTTCGATTGCCTTCTGGGCAGACTTAGAGAACTTTTCAGCTTTAACTGTCAACTTCTTTTCCAGCTTGCCATCACCAAGGACTTTCACACCATCAAGGTGCTTCTTGACTAAACCGGCAGCCTTCAGAGCTGTGTAATCTACAGTGACGCCGTCATCGAACTTGTTCAGTTCTTCAACATTGACAACTGCATATTCCTTGCGAGTATAGTTAGTGAAACCTCTCTTTGGCATTCTCTTGAAGAATGGAGTCTGTCCACCTTCAAAACCAATTGCGACGCCGCCGCCGCTTCTAGCATTCTGGCCTTTGTTACCCTTGCCAGCTGTCTTACCAGTACCAGAACCGAGACCTCTTCCGATTCTCTTTCTGTTGGAACGGGCTCCTTCTGTTGGCTTCATTTCATTTAAATTCATCTAGAGTCCCTCCTTATCTGATCTCAGCGACTTTCTTGTCGCGGAGCTTTGCAATTTCATCAACTGTACGCATCTCTTCGAGTGCCTTTAATGTTGCATAGACAACGTTAACGGATGTACGGGAGCCAATGACCTTAGAAAGGACATCAGCGACACCGGCCAGCTCGAGGATGTTACGAACAGCACCACCTGCGATAACTCCAGTACCTGGAGCTGCAGGAGCAAGGAATACAGTGGAAGAACCATGTGTAACCTTGATTGTATGTGGAACTGTTCTTGTACCGTCAACTAATTTGACGTTGAAAACGTTCTTTGTAGCGCACTCTTCAGCCTTCTTGATTGCATCTGGAACTTCGGCTGCTTTGCCCATTCCGAATCCGATACGGCCCTTGTGGTCACCGACGACTACCAGAGCTGCGAAACGCATTCTGCGTCCGCCCTTAACGGTCTTGGATACACGGTTGATGGAGACTACTACAGAGTCGAACTCTTTTGGTTCGCGCTTTCTGAAATCTTTTTTCTTATCGTTTGGCATTTCAGTTATCTCCCTTTCCTTAGAACTTCAGTCCAGCTTCTCTTGCTGCATCAGCAAGCGCCTGAACTCTTCCGTGATATACATAACCGCCACGGTCGAAACGGACGGACTCAATCTTAGCTTCTAAGCACTTCTTGGCGATAGCTTCGCCAACCTTCTTGGCAGCTTCAACGTTTCCGCCATTCTCCAGCTTCAGTTCAACAGAACTAGCAGCACAGAGAGTCTTTCCAGTTGTATCATCAATGACTTGTGCAAAGATGTTAGCATTGGAACGGAATACGTTCAGTCTTGGGCAGTCGGGAGTACCGTTGACTACATTGCGTACACGCTTATGACGGCGGATGCGCTCTTCATTTTTCTTCTGTAAATTCAGCATTTTCTACTCTCTCCTTCCCTTACTTTTTAGCCGCAGCTGTCTTGCCTTCCTTACGACGGACAATTTCATCCACATAGCGGATGCCCTTTCCTCCGTATGGTTCCGGCTTCTTGATTTCTCTGATTTCAGCTGCGAACTGACCAACCATCTGCTTATCAATACCAGATACCTTGATGGTTGTTGCATCAGGACATTCAACCTTAACACCTTCCGGTGCAGTTAACTTAACTTCGTGAGAGAAACCGACATTCAGAGTAATTGTGTTATTGGCAACATTTGCCTTATAACCAATACCAATGATCTTCATTGTCTTCAGGTAACCTTCAGAGACACCTATCACCATTGTGTGGAGCAGTGCTCTTGTTGTGCCATGAAGCTGCTTTGTGTGCTTTTCCTCATTAGGACGCTTAACTGTAATGACTCCAGCATCAACATTAATTTCCATTAATGGGGAGAAGGACTTTGTCAGTGTTCCCTTAGGTCCCTTTACAGTCACCTCATTCCCTGCAGCGACGTTGATTTCAACGCCTGCCGGAATGGTAATCGCTTTATTTCCGATACGTGACATTTGTCTAGATATCCTTTCTTATTACCAGACGTAGGCGATTACTTCGCCGCCTGCGTGCTGTTTGCGTGCTTCTTTATCTGTCATCATTCCATTCGATGTGGAGATGATTGCAATGCCCAGTCCATTCAGGACCTTTGGAATTTCGTTGCCCTTTGCATAGACACGAAGTCCTGGCTTAGAGATTCTCTTGATGCCTGTGATGACCTTTGCACCACGTGCACCATACTTCAGAGTAACGACGATTTTCTTCTCGATACCCTCGCCTTCTACGGCGTACTTGTCGATGTATCCCTCTTCCTTCAGGATCTTGGCAATTTCTACCTTGACCTTTGAAGCAGGAGCAATATCAACTGTTGTCATCTGTGCCTGAACTCCATTACGGATTCTGGTCAGCATGTCAGCAATAGGATCTGTCATATTCATATCGCGCTACCTCCCTCTTACCAGCTTGCCTTCTTGACTCCAGGAATCTGGCCTTTGTAAGCCAGCTCTCTGAAGCAGATTCTGCAGAGCTTATACTTCTTTAATACTGAATGCGGACGTCCGCATCTCTCGCAACGAGTATACTCGCGTGTGGAGAACTTCGCTGGACGAGCAGCTTTAACTTTTAAACTTGTCTTTGCCATGTCTGTTCTCCTTCTCTTACTTCTCGAATGGCATGCCGAGTTCCTTCAGCAATGCGTAAGCTTCCTTGTTGGACTGAGCTGTTGTTACGATAACAACATCCATTCCTCTGACTTTGGCAACCTTGTCAAAGTTGATTTCAGGGAAGATCAGCTGTTCCTTAACACCCAGTGTATAGTTTCCTCTGCCATCAAATGCAGTAGAAGATACACCGTGGAAATCTCTTACTCGTGGTAAGGAGATATTGAACAGCTTATCGAGGAATTCATACATTCTCTCGCCACGGAGAGTGACCTTGCAGCCGATTGGCATGCCTTCACGGAGCTTGAAGTTCGCAATGGACTTCTTAGCCTTTGTGATGACTGGCTTCTGACCTGCAATCTGTGTCATCTCTTCAACTGCTTCATCCAGAAGCTTGCTGTTAACGATGGAATCACCAACACCCATGTTGATGATGACCTTAACAAGCTTCGGAGCCTGCATTGGAGAAGTGTACTCAAATTCTTTCATCAGAGAAGGCTTAACTGTTTCTACATATTTCTGTTGAAGACGATTCATTACTTCTTAGCCTCCTTGATCTCTGCACCGGACTTCTTGAAGACTCTTGTCTTCTTTCCATCCGTTAACTTATAACCTACACGACTTACGCTCTTGGCTTTCTTGTCATAGAGCATAACGTTGGAAGCATCGATAGGAGCTTCCTTTTCAATCACGCCGCCTTCAGGGTTCTGCTGGTTAGGCTTCAAAGACTTCTTGATCATGTTGACACCTTCAACAATGACTGTATTCTTCTTTGGATCGACTGCCTTAACTTCGCTGACTGTTCCCTTGTAGTGGCCGCTGATGACCTTAACTGTATCACCTGTCTTGATTTTCATTCTGCGGTCCTCCTTATAAAACTTCCGGAGCCAGGGAAACGATCTTAGTGAATCCCTTATCACGGAGTTCTCTTGCGACCGGACCAAAGATACGTGTTCCGACCGGTGTCAGGTCATCCTTGATGATGACTGCTGCATTGTCGTCAAACTTAATGTAAGAACCGTTCTCACGTCTTACACCATAAACTGTACGTGCGATAACTGCCTTGACGACCTGGCCGTCCTTGACAGTACCATTTGGCTGTGCGCTCTTTACTGCGCAAACGACGATGTCGCCGATTGTAGCAGTCTTGCGCTTAGAGCCGCCTAAGCATCTGATGACGAGTAATTCCTTGGCACCAGTGTTGTCAGCAACTACCAATCTGCTTTCATTCTGAATCATTGCTTTTTCCTCCTGTGCCTTAAAGTATTACTGCCTTTTCAACGATCTTTACTAAACGGAAATGCTTGTCCTTTGATAAAGGTCTTGTTTCCATAACTTCGACAATATCGCCGACTTTAGCTTCATTATTCTCATCATGAGCCTTGAAGCGTGTCGTTGCCTTTACGTGTCTGCCATATAAAGGATGAGCCTTCGATGCGGTGATCTCTACGACGATTGTCTTGTCCATCTTATCGGATACTACTGTACCGCGAAGGACCTTACGTGCGTTTCTTTCTGCCATATTTCATGCCCTCCTTACTTAGCTGCTTCAGCATTCTCACGTTCTGTCAGAACAGTGTAGATGCGAGCGATTGTCTTCTTGATATCTTTAACACGAGATGGATTCTCCAGGTTTCCTGTAGCCTGTGCAAAACGCAGACCATACAGTTCTTCCTTCAGAGATACGACTTCCTTCTCGAGCTCTTCGTTACTAAGATCTCTGATTTCTTTTACATTCATGATTACTTAGCCTCCTCGCCTTTCTTAACAAAGCGGGTCTCAACGCAGAGCTTATTAGCGCCAAGTCTCAGAGCCTCACGTGCTGTAGCCTCATCAACTCCACCAACTTCGAAGAGAATTCTTCCCTTCTGTACAACTGCTACCCAATGATCAGGAGCACCTTTACCAGATCCCATACGTACTTCCAACGGCTTCTTTGTCTTAGCAAGCTGTGGGAATACCTTGATCCAAACCTGACCGCCACGGTTCATATAACGTGTCATGGCAACACGTGCTGCTTCTAACTGTGCAGAGCTTACATAAGCTCCTTCTTCAGCTACAAGTCCGTACTGACCAAACGCAATTGTGCGTCCAGCCTTAGAAATACCTTCGTAGGAAACTCTATGAGGTCTTCTGTACTTCGTTCTATTTGGCATTAACATAATTAATTCTGACCTCCTTCTACAGGAGCTGCATTTTCAGCTGGCTTTTCTGCAGATGCTGCTGCCGGACGGCGGCTGCTTCTTGCAGGACGGGAACTGTTTCCACCCTTTCTGCCACCTCTGTGATCAGGTCTCTTAGCAGAAGCTGGTGCTTCTGGTTCCTTGACCATCTGTCCAGGGAGAACCTCTCCGCGGCAGATCCAGACCTTGACACCGAGCTTGCCGTATGTTGTATGTGCTTCTTCACATGCGAAGTCGATATCAGATCTTAATGTATGTAGAGGAACAACTCCTCTGGAATAACCTTCCTGACGAGCAATTTCAGCGCCGCCCAGTCTTCCCTTAGCTAAAGTCTTGATGCCCTTAGCGCCGGAACGCATGGTCTGCTGGATTGCTTTCTTCTGTGCAATACGGAAGGACTGACGTGCTTCCAGCTGCTCACAGATCTTACGTGCAACTAAGCGTGCATCTAAGTCTGGGTTGGCAACTGCAACAACATCGATCTTAACATTCTTGCCAGTCAGCTTTGTGAGCTTAGCCTTTAATGTATCAGCCTTGCTCTTAGGAGCCTTGACAGCTTCACCTTCTGCAGCTGGAGCAGCAGGAGCAGCCATTGTCTTGCCGACAACAGCGCCTGGTCTAGCGCAGCGGATGATAACCTTGACATCCTTCTTGCCTGTTCTCTCGATTTCGATTCTGGAGATATATGCATCCTTCAGTTCCTTTTCGAGGAAAGTACGGATCTTTACATCTTCGTTCAGAAGATCTCCATAATTAGCCTTGTTTGCGTACCATCTGGAATCCCAGTCGCGAATAACGCCGACACGCATGCCAATTGGGCTTACTTTTTGTCCCATATTCTTGATCTTCCTCCCTTATCTCTCATCGGAAACCACAACTGTGATGTGGCTTGTTCTCTTGTAGATTGAAGATGCATTTCCCTTAGCTCTAGGCATGAAGCGCTTGAGGACAACGCCCTCGTTCGCGTAGCATTCCTTGACATACAGGGAATCTGCATTCAGCTGATTGTTATTTGTTGCATTGGCGGCAGCACTCTTGACTACCTTATATACTGCTGTGGCAGCCTGGTTTGGTTCAAACTTCAGGATAGCCAGAGCTTCGTTGACACTCTTTCCGCGGATTGTGTCTAAGACCAATCTGACTTTACGAGGAGTGAAACGAACTGTTTTTGCGGTTGCTTTTACATCCATTGTCTTCTCCTCCTTAAGCCTTCTGATCAGTAGCGACAGCAGCCTTGCCCTCGCCGTGTCCGCCGAACTTTCTTGTTGGTGCGAATTCACCAAGCTTATGTCCGACCATGTCTTCTGTTACATATACAGGGACAAATTCCTTACCGTTGTATACAGCGAATGTCTTTCCTACAAAGTTAGGGAAGATTGTTGAACGGCGGGACCATGTCTTAATTACATCATGACTACCAGCCGCATCCTGAGCTGCAACCTTCTTCTGAAGACTTGCATCAATGAATGGGCCCTTCTTAACGCTTCTTGACATTATTCATTCTCTCCTTTCAACTTACTTTCCATTCTTTCTTCTCACAATTAACTGAGAAGACTTAGCCTTAGGATTTCTTGTCTTAACACCCATAGCTTTCTTGCCCCAAGGTGTCATTGGAGACTTACGTCCAACTGGCTGTTTGCCTTCACCACCACCATGTGGATGGTCGACAGGGTTCATAGCAGAACCTCTGACATGAGGACGAACACCTAAGTGTCTGTTGCGGCCAGCTTTACCTAAGTTGACCAGAGAGAAATCACCGTTGCCGACGATGCCGACAGTTGCACGGCAGTTTTCGTGGACCTTACGAACTTCACCAGAAGCAAGACGTAATGTTACGAAGCCGCCTTCAGAACCGAGGATCTGTGCGGAGCAGCCTGCAGCACGTGCCATCTGGCCGCCCTTGCCTGCTGTTAACTCAACGTTGTGAACGAATGTTCCATCAGGAATATTCTTCAGTTCCATTGCATTGCCTGTCTTGATATCAACAGCTGCACCGGAGACGACCTTGTCGCCGACGTTCAGATCTGCTGGGCAGATAATGTAACGCTTTTCACCGTCTGCATAATGAAGCAGTGCGATGTTTGCGTTTCTGTTTGGATCGTATTCAATTGCAGCTACCTTAGCTACAACACCATCCTTGTTTCTCTTGAAGTCGATGATTCTGTACTTCTGCTTCTCACCGCCGCCCTGATGACGGGATGTGATACGGCCTGTATTTCCACGGCCGCCCTTCTTGTTTAACGGAGCGAGCAGGCTCTTCTCAGGTGTTGACTTAGTGATGCGGTCATTGCTGAGAGTGCTCATGTTTCTGCGTCCGTTACTGGTCGGCTTATACTTTATAATTGCCATTTTCCTATTTTTCCTTTCGCAGTTTGTCCGGAGATAGCGTATTCCTCCGATATTTGATTAATTACTTCTTCTCTCCATTGTTGAAGAGATCGATTGACTGGCCTTCAGGCAGAGTAACGATTGCCTTCTTGATTGCCTTTGTCATTCCTTCGTACTTGCCAACTCTCTTTGACTTGGAGTGCTGGTTGACGATGTTTACCTTCTCAGCAGAGATATTGTAGATTTCCTTGATTGCCTGTTTGACGGAAACCTTGTTTGCATCTCTAGCTACTTCGAATGTGACCTTGTTCTCATCAGAAGAGAGCTTCATTGTCTTTTCTGTGACGATTGGTCTGATGATAATATCACGTGCGCTCATGCTACAAACTCCTCCCCTGCCTTAGCAGCGGCAGCTTCTGTGAACACGATCTTGTTTGCGTTCATAATGTCATAGACATTGAGGCTGGAAACTGTAACGATCATTGCGTTTGGAATGTTTCTCATTGAAACGAATGCATTGTCGAAGTCCTCGGCAGCATCAGCGACAAATAATGTCTTTCTGTCGAATCCGAATGCATTTAATAATGCAACAGCCTTCTTTGTCTTGATTTCGTCAAAGCTGAGATTCTCAATGACAGTCAGGTTCTGTTCAGCGTTCTTCTGAGAAAGAGCAGAACGGAGAGCAAGCTGTCTGACCTTGCGGTTCAGCTTTACACTGTACTTTCTTGGATGTGGTCCAAATGAGATTCCGCCGTGTCTGAACTGTGTAGCACGTGTGGAACCTTCACGAGCACGGCCTGTGCCCTTCTGACGGAACGGCTTCTTTCCTCCACCGGAAACAAAGCTTCTTGTCAGTGTGCTGTGTGTACCCTGTCTTAATCCTGCAAGATAAGCAAGAACAGAGTCATAGATTGCCTGCTTATTCGGCTCAATAGCGAATACAGCGTCGGACAGCTCGACCTTCTTAACGGCCTTACCTTCCTGATTGTATACATCAATCTGAGACATTGTTTATCCTCACTTTCCCTTGCGGGCTGCGCTTTCAGCAGCCTTCTTAGCCTTTTCAGCTTCTTCCTTCTTTGCTTCTTCAGCAGCGAGTTCTGCATTAACTGTTTCAGCAACCTTTGCAAGTTCCTCTTCAACAGATGCTCCCTCATAGGAAATCAGCTCGGCAGCCTTAGCTTCCTTAACTGGCTTAACTGTAGTCTTGATTGTTACTAAACCCTTTCTTGGTCCTGGCACATTGCCCTTAACAAGGATATATCCTTCTTCAGCATCTACCTTAACGACAGTCAGGTTCAGATTTGTTGTTGTGTATCTTCCTTCTTCGCCAGGCATGACTGTTCCCTTGTTGACAACGCCGTTGTTACGTCCGTTTGTAGCAAGTGAACCGATATGTCTTGCGTTCTTGGAACCACCATGTGTCAGAGGTCCCTGTTTAGCATTGTTACGAACGATTGTGCCGCTGTAACCTTTACCCTTGGAAACGCCCTGGACATCAACGATGTCTCCAGCCTTGAACAGATCAGCCTTGATTTCTGCACCGACTTCGAAACCGTTCATTTCATCGCCCTTAACTTCAGCGATGTAATGCTTAGGAGCTGTGTTAGCCTTCTTTGCATGTCCGATTGCAGCCTTAGTAGCACGCTGTTCCTTTACATCTTCATAGCCGAGCTGAACAGCTTCATAGCCATCCTTCTCAACTGTCTTCTTCTGCAGTACGACATTTGGTTTTACTTCGACGACGGTAACAGGAATCAGAGTTCCTTCGATCGTGAAGACCTGGGTCATACCAAGCTTACGTCCTAAAATACCCTTCATTTAATTTCACCCTGTTCCTTTCTTACAGTTTGATCTCGATATCAACTCCAGAAGGCAGGTCTAATCTTGATAATGCATCGATTGTTTCTGCACTTGGGCCGATGATCTCAATCAGTCTTTTGTGTGTACGGATCTCAAACTGCTCACGAGAGTCCTTGTACTTGTGAACCGCGCGAAGTACTGTGATTACCTCACGCTCAGTAGGCAGCGGAACAGGTCCGACGATCTTCTTTGCGCCGTGGTTTGTAGCAGTCTTAACGATCTTTTCGCTGGCTGCATCCAAACTTCTGTTCTCGTAAGCCTTCAAACGAATTCTTACAGAGTTCTTTGCCATGAATTTTTCCTCCTTATATTCACTCCCATATACGGGATCGCTCAGTGGAAATTCCCCGGTTATCACGTTTCAATGTGTCGTGACAACGCATTTCAGCGTGCCGGCAACCTCCCACTTCTACGCGAGTGCCTTACAATATTACTACCAGGAAAAGTGCATTGCAAGGCTTTTTTTAAATTATTTTAAAAAAGTTACCATGTCAACGTCTTTCAGCGTGCCATATTTGGCCTGTTTTTGCGAAAAATCACTGGATTTTGACTATGAAAATGAATCATTTCAACAAAAAAGAGACTGAAATCAGTCTCCTCTATGCATCTTCTTCCGGTTCTTCTTCAGCAAACTTGATCCTGATATGAGGATTCTCCTCCGCTGCTCTTCCAAGCACCATTAATACCTTGAATGCATACTTTCCCTGACAGATCCTGTCGGTATTTTCACGGGTCAGGTCAATTTCTGTGTCTTCGGTCACTTCCGAGAGCACATCATGCAGGGCATCCAGGTTACGGCCGAAATGTTCCGGCAGGTCAAAGAGCTCCTTCATATACATGGACATTGACTCCCGGTCCATGATGCGGCTGCCGTTCAGTACAATCTTCCTAGTCATATTTCCCATCTCCATATAATAAGGTAAATGTTGCATAGTGATCATTGGTATAATAGACATCAATGTCCTTCTTGTCATCATCATAGATGATGCGTTCTGCTCCGCGTGATGTCTTCGTCAGCGTATCAATATCGCACTCATAGTACTTCCCAGAAATCGTCGGCAGTACTTCTTCATAGTTGCCGTAGACATCACCGCCGATGCACTTCCCCTGAATTGTCTGGTTCAGGGCACCGCCTGACCATCCCTGCTTCCGTGCTTCCTTCTTTGTCATATAGCAGGAAGGCAGATGCTGGTAAGTCACCAGATACAGAGCAACTTCATCCTTCTGATCGGTAACCGTTTCTTCACTGATTGCCCCAGCTGTACTGCTGGTGCTTGATACAGTATTCTTTGTACAGCCCCACAGGCTGAAGCAGAGACATACTGCTAAGAATCTCTTCAGCGCATCCATGAAGTATCTTCTAAGAACATGTGTTCGATCTCGTCAAAGCCTCTGACAACCCTGACAGGATACTCGCTGATATTTCTTCTTTCATATTCAAACCAGATTGGCACCATCCCGGCGTTGACCGCCCCTTGGATATCTGTCGCAAAGGTATCGCCGATAAAGGCGACCTCGCCTGGCTTCAAGCCCATTCTGTCGGCTGCAATCTGAAAAATCCTTGGATCCGGTTTATGAATGCCGTATTCCCCGCTTGCAATAATGACATCAAAGTATTTGTTGATCCTTGTCTTGCTGACCTTCCTCTTCTGCAGCTTTTCATCGCCGTTGGTCAAAACGCCAAGAGTATATTTTTCTTTCAGCAATGGAAGAACTTTTCTGACCCCAGGCATCAGTACCTGATAGTCGCCAAAACGTTCTCCCCATTTTTCCTTCCACTCTTCAATATCCATTTCCGGAACATAGTACTTCTGAAGCAGTGAAAAGCAATGATCTTTCTTGATGGAACCATATTCATCCCAGATCATACATCTCTGCACAATGCTTTCAAACTCCACCGATTTCGGATCAATCTCCGGCCGCAGTTCTTTCAGCATGTCCCTGAATAAATAATATGCAGACTCGTATCTCTTTGAAAGAGTACAGTCAAAATCAAACAGTATTCCCTTTATCATGGTTCCATTATATATAAAAAAGTACAGTTTATCACTGTACTTTCGCGATAACTTAGAATGAGTGTGCTGCCAGCCAGGCAATTGCTTCCTGTGTTTCCTTGGGAATACTGCGGCCGTCATCCAGGAACATTGGACTTTTAACAGCTTCCTCCAGCTCCTCATGCACTGCATCCGCAATCCTGTTGCGGAAATAATTATTATCATCTGCGAACCCCTGATCAGGCTGGATCTGACAGACTGCATATGCCTGCATCATTGCTGTGACCGGTATTTTCTTCCACATCATGCCGCTGTACTTTTCAATCCCGGCACGGTCGATGGGTGCACTGTCACGATAAATATCCATTGCCTCAAAATATGCCTTCTCTTCCTCCGCTGTGAATGGTTCAGCTTTCAGGCTTGTTTCAATGTTGTCTTTGACCTGATCTAGAGTAGACATGCCTGACAGGACGGCAATGACATTTGGCTGACTTTGGCAGAAGCGGATTGACCATGATGCATCACTGTCATCGGGGCGCAGCTGACGAAGTTTTTCTTCAGCCTTCTTTGGAAGCACAGCCAGTCCGCCTCCCTTGACCGGCTCCATGATGACAACCTTTTTCCCATAACTGCATATGACATCGTAGCAGGCTTTTGCCTGAACAAACTGTGAATCATAGTCAATACCGTTAAAGGCAATCTGTACAAATTCAACTTCCGGGTGTTCCTTCAGAATTCTTGACAGAAGCTGTGCATCGGAATGAAAAGAGAATCCAATGTGTCTGACCTTTCCTTCTTCCTTCCATTTTGACAGGTGCTCAAATAAATGCGTCTTCTTTACTGAGCCGCCTTTCCCATCAACTCCGTCATATAGTACAGTCGTGATATTGTGCAGCAGGTAATAATCGGCATAGTCAACTCCCATCGCCTTTAACTGTTCTGCAAATATCTCATCGACTTTATCTTCTGCCGGCTGAAAGAAACTTGGAAATTTTGTGGCAACCGTATAACTGCCGCGCGGATGCCTCTCCACCAGCGCCCTGCGGAGTGCAGTCTGTGATTCTCCATTGTGATACACAGCGCTTGTATCAAAGTAAGTAAAGCCGGCATGCAGGAATGCGTCCACCATCTGCTCCAGCTGTTTATAGTCAAAAGCGGTTGGATCTTGATTGATCACCGGCAGACGCATCATTCCGAATCCTAAATTGTTCATCTACTATCAGCCTCCCATATACTACTATCATACCGCCGGCCGCAGAAATCGGGCATACCTCTTCCCTATCGCAGGTATTACAAATAATAATATGAAAAAGAGACACTCTTTCGAATGTCTCTCTGCATGATCTATTTAGAAATCAATTACTTGTCGATTTCTGTGATGGATCCGGAACCTACAGTTCTTCCACCTTCACGGATGGAGAACTTTGTTCCCTGTTCAATAGCGATAGGAGCTAAGAGTTCAACACTCATAACAACGTTATCGCCAGGCATGCACATATCTGTTCCTTCAGGAAGTGTGATTACACCTGTAACGTCTGTTGTTCTGAAATAGAACTGTGGACGATAGTTTGTAACGAACGGTGTATGACGGCCGCCCTCTTCCTTTGTCAGTACATAAACCTGAGCCTTGAACTTTGTGTGAGGTGTAACGGATCCTGGCTTAGCCAGAACCTGTCCACGTTCAACCTGATCACGGTTGATACCACGGAGCAGAGCACCGATGTTATCGCCGGCCTGAGCAAAGTCCAGAGTCTTTCTGAACATTTCAATACCAGTAACAACAGACTTCTGTGTATCCTTGATACCGATGATTTCAACTTCATCGTTGAGGTTCAGTTTTCCACGCTCTACACGGCCTGTAGCTACTGTACCACGGCCTGTGATTGTGAATACGTCTTCAATTGCCATTAAGAATGGCTTATCGAATTCATGAGTAGGAGCTGGGATGTATTCATCAACAGCATCGAGCAGTTCCTTGATAGCTGGTGTCCACTTAGGATCGCCTTCCAGAGCCTTCAGAGCAGAACCACGGATGATTGGTGTATTGTCGCCATCGAAACCGTACTCTGTGAGAAGTTCACGAACTTCCATTTCAACAAGGTCGATCAATTCAGGATCGTCAACCATGTCGCACTTGTTCAGGAATACTACCATCTTAGGTACGCCTACCTGACGGGAGAGCAGGATGTGCTCACGTGTCTGAGGCATTGGTCCATCAGTTGCTGCTACGACGAGGATTGCTCCATCCATCTGAGCTGCACCTGTGATCATGTTCTTGACATAGTCAGCGTGCCCTGGGCAGTCGACATGTGCATAGTGTCTTTTGTTTGTCTGATACTCTACATGTGCTGTGTTGATTGTGATACCACGTTCTCTCTCTTCTGGAGCACCGTCAATCTTGTCATAAGCTTCAAACTTAGCCTTGCCATCTTCTGGATGCTCTGAGAGATACTTTGTGATTGCAGCTGTCAGAGTTGTCTTTCCATGGTCTACGTGTCCGATAGTACCAATGTTTACATGCTCTAAGCTACGGTCAAAATGTTCCTTTGCCATATTGGTCTTTTTTCCTCCTGGTTTTTTACCTTTTCAGTCTGTCCTAATTCTACTTGAATCAGAACATCTTTGCAATAAGTTAGTGGTGCAAAATCAACGATAATTACTCGCCTTTGACGGAGTTCTTTTCGATGATTTCCTTCGCAATGTTCTTAGGAACTTCTTCATAGTGATCCATCTGCATTGTGAAGATTCCACGGCCCTGTGTGAAGCCACGCAGGTCAGTGACATAACCGAACATCTCAGCCAGAGGTACGAATGCTCTGACCTTGATTGCATTACCTGTTTCATCCTGTTCACGGATCTGTCCACGTCTCTTAGTAACGTCACCCATGACGGCACCTAAGTATTCAGCCGGAGCAGTAATGTCAACAGCCATGATTGGTTCGAGGATTGTTGGGCTGCACTTCTTTGCAGCTTCCTTTAATGCAAGGGAAGCAGCAATCTTATATGCCTGTTCGGAAGAGTCGACATCATGGTAAGAACCGTCAAACAGTTCAGCTCTGATATCTACGACCGGATAACCGGCAACAAGTCCATTAGGAAGAGCTTCTTCCAGACCCTGCTGTGTAGGCTTGATGAATTCCTTAGGAATGGATCCGCCGACAGTCTTATCTTCGAATTCAAATCCCTTGCCTGGGTTCGGCATGAATCTGATCCATACATCACCATACTGACCATGTCCACCAGACTGTCTGATGAAACGGCCTTCAACCTCTGCTGTACCCTTGATTGTTTCACGATAAGCAACCTGTGGAGCACCTGATGTTGCTTCAACCTTGAACTCTCTTCTCATACGGTCGAGGATGATATCCAGCTGAAGTTCACCGACACCGGCAATGATTGTCTGGCCTGTTTCTTCATCTGTATATGTCTTGAAGGTTGGATCTTCTTCTGCAAGCTTCTGCAGAGCGACATCCATCTTCTGGGAGTCTGCCTTTGTCTTAGGTTCAACTGACATCTGGATAACTGGTTCTGGGAAGACCATCTGCATCAATTCGATTGGATGATTTTCATCGCAGAGTGTATCTGATGTTGTTGTGTACTTCAGACCTACAGCACCGGCAATATCGCCAGTGTATACATCTGTGATATCAGCACGGTGGTTTGCATGCATGCGGACCAGACGGCCTAATCTTTCTCTCTTGTCCTTGGTTGCATTCAGAACATAAGAGCCTGCTTCAGCATGTCCAGAGTAAACTCTGAAGTATGTCAAACGGCCTACAAATGGGTCTGTTGCAATCTTGAATGCAAGAGCAGAGAATGGATCATCATCACTTGGATGACGTACTTCAGGTGTACCGTCAGATAAATGACCATCAATTGCAGGAATATCTGTAGGAGCAGGCAGGTAGTCTACAACTGCATCCAGCAGCATCTGAACACCCTTGTTCTTATATGCGGAACCGCACAGAACTGGGAAGAATTCAGAAGTCATAACACCGGCACGGATTGCTCTCTTGATCTCTTCAACGGTTGGTTCTTCACCATCCAGGACCTTCATCATGACATCATCGTCATAATCAGCAATTGCCTCGAGCATTGCTGCTCTCTTTGTCTTAGCTTCTTCCAGATACTGATCTTCAATCTCTTCGACATGAATATCCGTACCCAGATCATTTGCATACATTTCCTGCTTCATCGTAACGAGATCGATGATTCCGCGGAAGGAACTTTCAGAACCGATTGGCATCTGGATTGCAGCTGCCTTGGCTCCTAAACGGCTTCCGATAGAAGCAACACTCATATTGAAGTCAGCACCAGTAGCGTCCATCTTATTTGAGAAGACGATACGTGGAACATGATACTCTGTTGCCTGTCTCCAAACAGTTTCTGTCTGAGGCTCAACACCAGCTTTGGAGTCGAGGACTGTAACAGCACCGTCAAGGACACGCAGAGAACGTTCTACTTCAGCAGTGAAGTCGACGTGCCCCGGAGTATCGATAATATTGATCTGACAGTCTTTCCAATGACATGTTGTAGCTGCGGAAGTGATCGTGATACCACGTTCCTGTTCCTGAGCCATCCAGTCCATCTGGGAAGCACCATCATGAGTCTCACCGATCTTATAAATCTTACCTGTGTAATACAGAATACGCTCAGTTGTTGTTGTTTTGCCAGCATCGATGTGAGCCATGATTCCGATATTACGAATCTTGTCTAATGGGAACTCTCTAGGCATTTATTGCTCCTTCCTATATTAGAAACGATAGTGAGCAAACGCCTTGTTTGCTTCAGCCATCTTATGTACATCTTCCTTCTTCTTTACAGAAGCGCCTGTACCGTTAGCTGCATCCATGATCTCAGCAGCAAGTCTTTCTTCCATCGTGCTTTCATGACGGAGTCTTGCATAGCTTACGATCCAGCGGAGGCCTAATGTTAACTTTCTTTCAGCAGAAACTTCTACTGGGACCTGCAGGTTTGCACCACCTACACGTCTTACCTTCAGCTCTAACTGAGGCATTACATTTCCGAGAGCCTTCTCGAATACTTCCATTGGGTTCTCGCCTGTTTTCTTTTCAATTGCAGCAAATGCATCGTACAGAATTGTCTGTGCTGTTCCGCGCTTGCCGTCGATCATGATCTTGTTGATCAACTTTGTAACGAGCTTTGAATTGTAGATTGGATCCGGCAGTACTTCACGCTTTGCTATATAACCTTTTCTTGGCATGTTCTATCTTCTCCTCTCTTACTTAGCCTTTGGCTTCTTTGCACCGTACAAAGAACGAGACTGATTTCTCTCAGCGACGCCTGCACAGTCAAGTGTGCCACGGATAATGTGGTAACGGACACCTGGTAAATCCTTAACACGGCCGCCTCTGATCATAACGACAGAATGCTCCTGTAAGTTGTGTCCAACACCTGGGATATAAGCTGTTACTTCGAGTCCATTGGAAAGACGAACACGGGCATACTTACGTAATGCTGAGTTTGGCTTCTTAGGTGTCATTGTACCGACACGAGTGCAGACGCCTCTCTTCTGTGGGCTGTCAAGCTTTGTTGCATGATTCTGAAGTGTGTTAAAGCCTCTGTTCAATGCAGGGGACTTTGACTTGTAAACTTTATCAGTACGACCTTTGCGTACTAACTGGTTTATTGTTGGCATTGTAATCTCCTCTCACCTTTGTGCACACATCACCGTGTGTGCCTTTTCTTAGACTAAATTTAAGCCTCACAGTGTGAGACCTTTTTTCGCTAAGCATTGACTATCTTACATTCTCCCAAAGATGATGTCAATGATTTTCCAAAAAAATATTTGTCTACGGGTCCGTGCGTGTCTTCTCCTCAGATTCAGCTCAACTGTCAGCTTTCTGAAAGGAATAACCGTTTTCAGTTTTCCATCAGGATTGATCCGCATCCGCATGGTCTTTCCAAGAGCACTTTTCACTCCTGATTTCACAGAACTTTCAGACTGTTCCTTATGCATGCAGGAGCTTTCACTTTTATTTTAAAAACATGTACTATATAATAAAGCGAGATTTTAGGAGGTGCTATGGCTAAGAATAATAAAGTATGCGATTTCTGTTTAAGTGAAGCCACAGGAATGTTCAACCGTCACGAAAAACTAGCTGACGGTCATTATATATGTAAGAATTGCAAGGCAATTATCACAAGCTATGGCTTACCGGTAAAGTATGATCTTTTCCAGACCTTAGTGACTGCACAGCCGAATATGAAGGATATGATCATGGATACCTGGCTGGAGAACAACAAGGCAGAGGATGCCTTGGCAAAGTTCTACCCGCTTCCGCAGATCCTGCTTCATGACGGCGAACACTGCCTGAATGCAGTCAAAGCTGTCTACAATGTCAAAAAGGACTCTGTTCCGCAGGAATTTGCGGTCAAGAGCATCGCTGAAATCCGCAAAGGGACCATTCATAATATTGAAGATTCTGCGGAAAGATCCGGTTCTGAGAAGATTGAAGGCACGCTGTATGAAACAGAAGCAGCTCTTTACTTTTTATCTGAAAAAATCGTTAATGTCCACCGTCTCGGCTATATCAAGAGAAACACCAAGGATCATGACCATATTACGGTGCAGACCCCTTCCAAGAAGTTCACCTATGCCGTCCAGCATTCAGATATGTTCTTCTTAAGAGAACGTTTCTACCAGAAGGTCAACGCTGTTCTCAACAACAAACGTCAGCATCTGATCTATATCTCTGATGACAATCAGCTGACAGTGACACCTGGCATCTATGATATCCCGCGCACCTTGAAGCCTGGTGTATATAAGGTCAAGGCAATCAATGATGCAGGACTTCATGTCAAGGATGCTCTGGGACATGTCAAAGACTACTACGAGAATGAGGAATCCATTGATCTGAGTGCAGGCGGCACTTTGGAATGCACAGGTGAATACAAGCTCGAGTGGATCGGTGAAAAAAATCCAAGCCAGAAATAAATATTCTGTTTAAGCAGCCGGCAGGAGAGATCCTGAGGCTGCTTTTTTGTTTTCCTGAAAGTTTTTCTTATTTTCCTTCCTCATTACGATATAATCGACCATAAAAAAACGAGGAGAATCTGGGATGGCAAACATGTCTGTAAAGAACCAGCTGGAATCATCTGTTTCACCGGAACATCGATTGAACTGCCTGATTGACCTTCATCTGCATCTGGATGGATCTCTTTCTCTGAAGTCAGCCCGTATGCTGGCCAAATTGAAAGGCATGGAGCTGCCGTTAAGTGATGCCAAACTGCGGCGGATGCTGCAGGCACCAAAGAACTGTGGGAGTCTGGTCAGCTATCTGACAAAGTTTGATCTGCCGACTGCTTTGCTGGATCAGGCGGATACTGTCCGCTTATCGGTTGGCAATCTTTGTGAGGAACTGAAAGAACAGGGCTTTATTTATGCTGAGATCCGCTTTGCCCCGCAGAAATGCTGCAACAGTTCGCTCACACAGGAAGAAGCAGTTCAGGCTGCAATCCAGGGACTGCAGGATTCTCACTTCAACGGACAGCTGATTCTCTGCTGTATGCGCAGCGGGGATAACAATACAAAAGAAAACCTTGAAACTGTACGCATTGCCGAAAGATATCTGCATCATGGAGTCTGTGCCGTTGACCTGGCCGGTGCGGAAGGACTGTTCCCAAATGAACGCTATGAAGACATCTTCGCCTATGCCAGTCAGCTGAGCATCCCATTTACAATCCATGCCGGAGAAGCTTCTGGTCCGCAGAGCATCCTTTCTGCCCTGAACTATGGTGCCAAAAGGATCGGCCATGGCGTCCGTGCATATGAAAATGAAGAAGTCATGCAGAGACTGATCAATCAGCAGATTCCCCTGGAACTGTGTCCGACCAGCAATATCAATACCGGGGTATTCACAAAGATCTCCGATGAACCAATTCAGACCTATTTAGAGAAAGGCCTGCTCATCACCATCAATTCTGACAACACTTCCGTTTCCAACACCAATACGAGAAAAGAACTGCGCCATGTCCGTTCTTCCTTCCATCTGAATGACACTCAGATGAAACAGCTCCTGCTGAACTCGGTCCAGGCTGCCTTTCTGGAACTGCAGGAAAAGCAGGCACTGGCACAGATCATCAATCATGAATTTGTCATGCAGTAACACACTGTCACTTCTATGACAGTTTTTTAGCAAAACAGCGTAGAAAAAGGCAGGTTGAACGTAAGTCAATTGCTTTGCGCCAGGTTTCGTTTATTCTCTAGGTAGCGAGGTACTCATATGAATACATCCAGGACCGGCACGATCATTCGTGAACACCGCACAGTTAAGAATATGACGCAGAAAGAACTGGCAGATAAACTTGGCGTTACAACTTTTGCGGTATCCAAATGGGAGAACGGGAAAAGTCTTCCAGATATCTCTCTGCTGGAACCGATCTCCTCCATTCTTGATATTTCTTTAGATGAACTGATCACCGGCAGACAGCCGCATGACTCCATTGCCGAGAATGAAACTGTCAAAGAATTGATTGCTCAGGCAGAAGCAGAAACAAAAAAGAAAGTCACACAGCGAACATGGCATACCATTCTCATTGTATTTACTGTAATGGTAATATCTGCTCAGCTCCTTCATCTTATTCTGATCAGCATCGTTGACTTCGTTCCATACAACCTTGAAGGATCTTCTCTTACTGCCCGCGACGAAAGCTTCCCGCTGCCAAATGTATCTGCCGGTGAAATGTATGGCGAAATATTTATCAAATACAATGGTTCACCGCTGTCCGTATCTGTCATGCCTAATTCTCCTGAAAGCAGTACGATGGAGAATGAATTCATTGTTTTCTATGCCTCCAGCAGATGGAATCAAGCCATGATGCCTAAAACATTTGATCAGACTTGTCTGACAACAGACAATGGGACCAAAGCTTCTGGAACATCCGCAGAACTCAAAAGAGTTTATTACTACAACGGAAATGACAAGCAGCTTCTAAAGATCCTCACTTCCCATGACAGTACCCGATCCAATATGCTTGATGCATATCTTGAAGAACACTGGGATGTCATCAAGGAACAGTCTGTAGTTGTCTTTGATTCTGATGATCCAGAAAAGTATTACATCTGGGACAATGTCATCAGCAGCTGGACAAATTAATATTAAAAGAGAAGTTCACTATGAACTTCACTTTTAACGAAAAATCCAACCTTTTGGATACTTGTTCTTGAATACATGCTTGGATATCTTTGCAAAGCCAAGCGGCTGATGGTCAACGCAGACCAATGCATACCCATCATTGACATGCATATCCGTAATATCCAGTGTCTCTCCTTTGAGATAGCGGATGACTCTTTCATCATCCTTGGAAAAATTCAGCACATTCTCTGCTTCTCTTTCCTTCATTGCCATCGCAAGAGCGCCGTCAAATTCAAAGCGCCCTTTTTTCTCTTCTCCCAGCAGCAGACCTGAACGGAGGATCCTTAATCCCTTCGTATCCACCCCGCAGTCAGGAATAAAGTAGTGCCTGTCATTCATCACCGTTTCGCTGCCGTCATACAGCTGCATATGAACAGGCGATACATGATAGTCATACGGAGCAGAACTTTTCTGCAGTGGTCTCTTTTCACCTTTCTGCAGCAGGCAGACAAAATGCCCTTCACCATGGATGCGGTGCGGAAAGAGTTTCGTTCCATATTGATTCTGCACAAATCCTTCCTGACACTTCACCTGCACAACACGCAGAGATGGTTCCAATGAGAGTGCATACTGAATGATCTCTTCATCTTCCTTCGGTGAAAAGGTGCAGGTTGAGTAAACAATGCTTCCGCCGTCCTTCAGCATTTCCAGGCAGTTCTTCATGATCCCTTTTTGGATTGGCACATAATAATCAGAATCTCTTTCCACCCAGGACCGAATCAGACTGTTCTCCTTGCGGAACATGCCTTCCCCAGAGCATGGCGCATCAATCAGGATCTTATCAAAGTACTGTGGAAAATAACGCTTGAATTTGTCGGAATCCTCAGCCATCACAAAAGCGTTCTTGATGCCGAAGCGCTCAACATTCTTCAGCAGTGCCTGACTTCTGGAGACGCTGATGTCATTGGCAAACAAGACACCTGTTCCCTTCAGCTTCACACCTAGTTCTGTGCTTTTTCCCCCTGGTGCCGCACAGACATCCAGCACTCTGTCATAAGGTTCAATGGGCACAGACGCCGCCGGCAGCATCGCACTTGGCTCCTGGATATAGTAAAGACCTGCATAGTAGTACGGATGTTTGGAGACCGGATCTTCCTCGCGGTAATAAAAACCATTCTCCGTCCATGGCACCGGTTCCAGCCGATACGGGAACTGTTCTAAAAAGTCAGACACAGTGATCTTCGCTGTATTCACCCGTAAGCCATGCCAGCTTGGCTGCATAAAGGATGCCTCATATGCATCATATTCGTCCTGCAGCAGGTCCTTCATTTCTTTTTGATACTTCTCAGGCAGTTCAATCATGCAGTTATTATCCAACGTATTTCTAAAAAACAAAAGCAGAGAATGATGAATCTCTGCTTCAGCTGAAATTTTATAATGCTGCGACAGTTTCCTGACTGAGGATCTTAGTCAGTTCCACTGCCAGCTTGACTGCATTCTCATAGTCATCCAGCGCAGCCCAGCAGTTGCTGGAATGGATATAGCGGACAGGAATGCCGATAACAATGGCTGGAACTGCATATGTTTCATTGACCTTGGCGCCGTTGGTGCCGCCGCCTTTGCGGACAGATTCCTGCACTGGGATTGCCAAGGCATGAGCGGTATCCAGGGCAAGTTTCTGAAAACGCCAGTTGGTGATCATGGACACATCCATATGTCTCAGCATCGGTCCTTGATGCAGAGCAGACTGCACCATGTAGTCTTCTGAGAAAGTATCGTCGGCTGGACATCCTTCAAAGCAGATCATGACATCTGGATGGATCTTTCTGGCATTGGCCAGAACACCGCGTTCACCAACCTCTTCCTGTGCCGAAAAGCTGGCCGCCGCATTGCATGGCAGATCAAGATTCTTCAGCTGACGCATGGTCTCAACCGCTGCCGCAGCCCCGATCCGGCAGTCAAACGCCTTGCCATAAAATACCTTTCTTGTTTCATCATAGTCACAGGTGACATCCGGGACTGCCGGTGAACCAATGCCGATGCCCAGTGCCTCTGTCTCTTCTTTTGAACAGGTGCCTGGATCCAGGACCATGTCATCAATATCCAGCGGCTTTGCCTTTTCTGCTGCACTCATGAAATGCGGCGGCTTCACTGCCACAACTGCCTGATGAAGATTTCCATTCCTATCTCTGATCTGGAAGGAACTGGATGGGAAAGATGACTCCTGCCAGCGTCCCAGGGTCAGAAAGCGCAGTGTCCCATTCGGCTTGACTGCCTGTACAATGACACCCACTTCATCCAGATGCGCATCAAACATCACCGTCGGCTTTGTGCTGTCTATGGCAGACATGCAGGTCACATTCGACATGTGGTCACGTTCAACTTGATAAATATCTTTCAATTCACTTTCAACAGCTGCACTGACATCCTCCTCAAAGCCGGATGGGCCGAAGGCATTTGACAGTGAAATAATCCGATTGATCTCATCCATTTTCTGCACCTGATTTCTTTTGTTTATTATAATGCGTCTTTCTAAAAGAAAAGCACCAGTCTTTCAACCGGTGCCAATCTCGCTACTTGAAGTATTCGACAGCGCCCTTGAAAATGAATTCCTCTGTCTTCAGATCAGGAATGTTGCAGTACAAATCTTTTCCACTTCTTTCCGAATGTCCCATCTTCCCTAAAATTCTTCCATCCGGAGACAGAATTGCCTCAACGGCATCATAGGAGTTGTTTGGGTTAAAGCGGACATTGTCGGTCGGATCATTGTTGAGATCGACATACTGAGCCGCAATCTGACCATTGTCAATCAGCTGTTTCATGACATTCGGTTCAGCGACGAATCTGCCTTCTCCATGTGAGATGGCAACGTCATAGACATCACCAGTCTTGGCAGACTTCAGCCAAGGAGACTTCACTGAGGAAATCCTCGTACGAACTAACATCGACTGGTGTCTGCCGATGGTATTGAAGGTAAGTGTTGGGCAGTGCTCATCTGTATCAATGATCTTTCCATATGGAACAAGTCCCAGCTTGATCAAAGCCTGGAAACCGTTGCAGATGCCAAGCATCAGACCTTCTCTGTTGTCCAGCAGGTCAGTCACTTCTTTCTTGACCTTTGGATTGCGGAAGAAGGCTGTAATGAATTTTGCGGATCCTTCTGGTTCATCACCACCGGAGAAGCCGCCTGGAATGGCAATGATCTGTGATCTCTTGATTGCCTGTGCAAAGCTGTCAGCACTCTCCTCAATATCCTTGGATGTTAAATTGCGGACTACGAAGATTTCTGCTTCTGCGCCTTCTCTTTCAAAGGCACGGGCGGTATCGTATTCACAGTTTGTTCCAGGGAAGACCGGAATCAAAACATGCGGCTTTGCACACCTGTAGGATGCATGCATGTTCTCTGTTTCCGCACTGGTAATCGGGGCAATCTTGTCATTCAATTTGGATAAGTATGGATAGACCGGCTGCAGCTTGTCTTCATAGATCTTCTGCAGTTCTGCATAATCCATTGTGACATCCTGATACTTCAGGACATATTCTTTTTCCGTTGTGCCTAGCAGCGTCAGATTGCTGCAGGTCTCTGCTGTTTCAAACATAAACGCACCGTAGCACTTCTGGAATAATTCATTTTCATTGAAGCTGCTGTTGATAGTAAAACCGATCTGATTGCCAAGGCCGCACTTCAGGATGCCTTCCGCAATGCCGCCGTTCTCCAGCGTCCATACAGATAATACTTTGCCATCCGCAATCAGCTGTTCCATCTTGTCGAATGTATTCCGTACACTTTCAAAATCTGGGACACCGTACTTGTCCACTGCCGGTTTCAGCAGATAGACATTGTGGCCTGCACCCTTCCACTCATCCGAGAGGATATGGTCTGCCTTGGCAGTGGATACCGCAAAGGAGACAAGGGTCGGCGGAACATCGATATCTTCAAATGTACCAGACATTGAGTCTTTGCCGCCGATTGCCGCAACACCAAGTTCAAGCTGTGCCTTCAGCGCACCGAGCAGGGCACCAAACGGCAGGCCCCATCTCTTTGGATCACTGTAGACATGTCCGAAGTATTCCTGGAAAGTCAGCCATGCATGATGATAGGAGCCGCCGGCCGCAATGATTTTGGCCAAAGATTCGATGACACTGTTGACTGCTCCTTTGTATGGGGAATCAGACATCAGGTAAGGATCATAGCCCCATCCCATCAAAGATGCTGTATTTGTCTCACCGCCAAGCACTGGCATTTTTGCGGCCATTGCCTGGGCAGGTGTCAGCTGCCATTTACCGCCGAACGGCATCAGGACAGTATTGCCGCCGATGGTGCTGTCGAAACGTTCGACAAGACCCTTCTGCGAACAGATGTTCAAGTCACCAGCCAGATCCTTGAAACGCTCTGCCAGTGTCTTTGTTTCTGCTGCTGCAGGTTCCTGTACTTCTTCATCCACTTCAGCAGTGATGTATTTCTTGGCACCGTTGGAATTGAGGAAGTCACGGGAAATATTGACAATCTCAGTTCCATTCAGCTCCATGACCATGCGTGGATCTTTGGTAACGATGGCAACAACAGTAGACTCCAGGTTCTCATTGTCTGCCAGCTTCTGAAATTCTGCGGCATCTTCCTTGGTTGTCACAACAGCCATTCTTTCCTGGGATTCTGAAATGGCAAGTTCAGTGCCATTCAGACCTTCGTATTTCTTCGTGACCTTGTTCAGGTCAATATGCAGACCGTCAGCCAATTCACCGATGGCAACAGAAACGCCGCCGGCACCGAAGTCATTGCATCTCTTGATCAGCTTTGTAGCTGCCGGATTGCGGAACAGTCTCTGCAGCTTTCTTTCTTCCGGCGCATTGCCCTTCTGCACTTCCGCACCGCATGTCTCCAGCGATTCTAAGTTGTGTGCTTTGGAAGAACCCGTCGCACCGCCGCATCCATCTCTGCCAGTCCGTCCGCCTAACAGGATGACAACATCTCCTGGTTCAGGGACAGTACGGATGACATTCTCACTTGGCGCAGCCGCAATGACAGCACCAATTTCCATTCTCTTAGCAACATAGCCAGGATGATAGATCTCATGGACATGTCCAGTTGCCAAGCCAATCTGGTTGCCGTAGGAACTGTAGCCATGGGCAGCCGTTGTAACAATCTTTCTCTGTGGCAGCTTGCCCTTCAGTGTTTCTTCCACCGGCTTCAATGGATCTGCAGCACCGGTAATGCGCATTGCCTGATAGACATAGGAACGTCCGCTCAATGGGTCGCGGATTGCACCGCCTAAACATGTAGCAGCGCCGCCGAACGGCTCGATCTCAGTTGGATGGTTGTGTGTTTCATTCTTGAACATCAATAACCAGTCCTGATCTTCTCCGTTGACGTCGACTTTGATCTTGACGGAACATGCATTGATCTCTTCGGATTCATCCATGTCCTTCAGTTTTCCAGAAGCCTTCAGTGCCTTGGCACCAATGGTACCGAGATCCATTAAAGTAATCTTCTTGTCAGGACGGTTGATATAGAGCTTCTTTCTCAGCTCCAGATAGTTCTCATATGTTTCCTTGATATATTCCGGCTTGATGTATGCGTCTTCAATGATGGTATTGAAAGTCGTATGCCGGCAGTGATCGCTCCAGTATGTATCAATAACACGTACTTCGGTGATTCTTGGATCTCTCTTTTCTTCATTCTTAAAATAGTTCTGCAGAAATTCAATATCGGCCAGGTCCATTGCCAGTCCGTACTTTTCAATGAACTTCTTCAGTCCTGCCTCATCCAGATCATTGAAGCCATCCAGCACTTCCGGAAGATCCGGCATTGGATAGTTCTGATGAATGGTCTGCGGCTTCTCTAATTTTGCTTCACGTGCTTCGACAGGATTGATCAGTGTCTCCTTGATGATTTCTTTATCATGATCACTCAGATAACCGGCAATATAATACAGCCTTGCGGTACGTACTTCCGGCTTCTGCTTCATTGTGCTGAGCTGAATGCACTGGGCACAGGAATCTGCGCGCTGATCGAACTGACCAGGCAGATATTCCACCGCCAGAATCCATTCATTATCCTGCGGCGCTGGGGCCGTTTCCTCATACAGATCATCGACCTGAGGTTCACTGAAAACGGTTTTTAAAGAAGCTCTGTAATCTGCCTCATCAATATTCTCTACATCATAGCGGTTCAAGACTCTGACGCTTGTGATCTTATCTGTGCGAAGTGCTGTTTTCAGATCATACAGCACGCCATCTGCTTCAACCGCAAATGGTTTTTTCTTTTCCACAAAGCAACGATATACTGTCATCCTGTTCTCCCTGTTTTTTACTTTCTGCCAATATCTCTGCGGCAGTGCATCTTTTCAAAGCCAATCTCATCGACGGCAGCGTATGCTGTCTTCAACGCATCATCCAATGTTGCGCCTTTCGCGGTGATGCCTAACACACGTCCGCCGTTGGTATAGTATTTCCCATTTTCAAGCTTGGTGCCGGCATGGTATACATAGACGCCTTCATGCTGCCCATTTTCATCCAGGCCATGGATCTCATAGCCCTTCTTGTATTCCACCGGATATCCGCCGGAAGCTTCAATGACACACGCGCAGTGTTCATCTGACCATTCAATTTTGACATCTTCCAAGGTCTCATCATGACATGCCTTCATGATGGTGAAGAGATCACTCTTCAGCAGAGGCAGTACGACCTGCGTCTCCGGATCGCCAAAGCGGCAGTTGTATTCAACGACCTTCGGTCCATCCTTGGTAAGCATCAAGCCGAAGTACAGACAACCTTTGAACGGCCTGTCTTCCGCATTCATTGCATGCATGGTTGAAAGGAAGATCTCGTCCATGCATCTCTGAGCAATCTCCGGTGTGTAGTATGGTGACGGGGCAATGGTGCCCATGCCTCCGGTGTTCAGTCCCTCATCATTGTCGTCAGCTCTTTTATGATCCATTGAGGAGATCATCGGGCGGATGACCTTGGAATCTGTAAATGCCAGCACAGATACTTCCGGTCCTTCCATAAAGTCTTCTACAACGACAGTATTGCCGGCCGCGCCAAACAAACGGTCGACCATCAGTTCACGGACTGCTGACTTTGCGTCTGCAAGAGATTCCGCAATCAATACACCCTTGCCTAATGCCAGACCGTCAGCCTTTAAGACAATTGGGAATGTATTCTTTTCTTCAATGTATTTCAGGGCATCCTTAGAGCTGTCAAAAATCTCGTAGTCTGCTGTTGGAATATGATACTTTTTCATCAGGTTCTTGGAGAAAGCCTTGGATGCCTCGATGACAGCTGCGTTGGCCTTTGGACCGAAACAAGGAATGCCTTCCTTCTCCATCTCATCGACCATACCTAAAGCTAATGGATCATCCGGTGTCACCACACAGAAATCGACCTGATTGTCCTTGGCGAACTTCACCATTTCCATGACATCGGTGGCCTTGATATTGACGCATTCTGCTAAAGATGCGATGCCGCCGTTGCCTGGAGCACACCAGATTTTTTCAATCTCCTGATTCTCAGCCAGCTTGCGGATGACTGCATGTTCACGTCCGCCGCTGCCAATAACTAATATCTTCATGATTTCCTTCTTTCCTGATCAATGATGGAACAGACGCACGCCGTTGAATACCATGGTGATATTGTATCTGTCGCATGTCTCAATGACATTGTCATCACGGATGGATCCGCCTGGTTCAGCAATATAGGAAACCCCTGACTTATGTGCTCTTTCAATATTGTCGCCGAATGGGAAGAAGGCATCGGAGCCAAGGGAAACACCTGTTTCCTTTGCCAGCCATTCATTCTTTTCTTCCCTGGATAATGGTTCCGGCTTGACGGAGAAGAAGTTCTCCCAAGTACCGTCTCTCAATACATCATCATATTCATCAGAGATATAGACATCGATTGTATTGTCTCTGTCTGCTCTGCGGATGCCTTCCTTGAATGGAAGTGCCAGGACTTTCGGATTCTGTCTCAGCCACCAGTTATCTGCTTTATTTCCAGCCAGACGGACACAGTGGACACGGCTCTGCTGACCGGCACCGACACCGATGACCTGACCATTCTTTGCATAGGCAACGGAATTGGACTGCGTATACTTCAGAGCAATCATTGCAATTTTCAGATCACGGACCGCATTTGCCGGCAGATCATGGTTCTTGGTAACAAAATTTGTGAATAGAGAGTCATCAATCTTTACATTGTTTCTTCCCTGCTCGAAAGTAACACCGAAGACCTGCTTGCGTTCAATTGGATCTGGAACATAGTTCGGATCAATCTCGACAACGTTGTACATGCCCTTCTTCTTTTCCCTCAGGATAGCCAGTGCCTCATCGGTATACCCTGGGGCAATGACGCCGTCAGATACTTCCTTCTTAATTAAGCGTGCAGTATCCGCATCACATACATCAGACAGTGCTGCCCAGTCACCATAGGATGACATACGGTCTGCGCCTCTTGCACGGGCATAAGCGCAGGCTAATGGCGATAAGTTCTCTTCATCAACGAAATAGATCTTGCGGTCTGTCTCACTTAACGGTTCGCCGACAGCAGCACCTGCAGGTGATACATGCTTGAATGAAGCAGCGCTAGGCATGCCGGTTGCTTCCTTTAGTTCCTTGACCAGCTGCCAGCTGTTCAGGGCATCCATAAAGTTGATGTAGCCAGGACGTCCATTCAAAACTTTAACAGGCAGTTCCCCATGTTCCATGAATAAACGTGACGGTTTCTGATTCGGATTACATCCATACTTCAGTTCCAGTTCCTTAGCCATTTTCTTTTCTCCTTACTTGTTCTTGTTATAGATACGAGTTTCTGTTTCGCCTGTTTCGATGACGATCTGACGGGTGAACAGAGATACTTTATTGTCTGCATTCAGTGCTTCCCAGATATGATCCGAGAAATCTTCAAACGGTTCATGTTCCATTTTCCACTTCATCGGTGCACCTTCAAAGGATGGAATTGGATTTCCGTTTTCCTTATAGGTAGAGATGAAGTGTCCAAAGCCAGGTTCTTCATTGTTGTAGTCGAAGAACATTCTCTGGGTGCTCTCGCTGTTTCCTTCTGCGCTCTTGAGGATAGACATCTGATAGTCTGCTCCTTTGACAATGGAGGAGATCCGCGGTGTCCAGTTCGGTCCGTCCGGTTCGAATGTTCTGGTACGCAGAGCATCTTCGAAGGACTTTCCTTCCTTCAAATAATCAAAGATAGTATCGGTCTGATCGCCGTTGGTCACAATGTTCACACCGTTGAGCACTTTTACTGGGGCATAGATGATCAGGCTTGGGTCCGACAGCTTAGATGGATCAAATGCCTGCGTGCGAATACCGTCGCCTTCTTCTACAAAGACTCTGTTCCGGGAGTTCTCACTTCTGCCCATGATCCAGTAGGCAATCCTCATCTTTTTGCCGCATGGTGTTCTGCCGATGGCAATGCCTCTGCCTGGATACTCATTTCCTTTTAGATATTCATATAAGTTCATTGTCATTCTGATTTCTCCTTATCTAATTTTACCGCAACCATTTCAGCTGCCTTTGGAAGCAGGATCCATTCTGCCTGTTCCATGACGCGTTTCTGGAGTACTTCCGGTGTATCCCCATTCTGGATCTCAACAGCCTTCTGCAGAATGATCCTGCCGCCGTCCGGGATTTCATTGACGTAATGAACTGTAGCGCCAGTCACTTTCACACCTCGTTCTAAAGCTGCTTCATGGACCTTTAAGCCATAGAAGCCTTTGCCGCAGAAAGAAGGAATCAAAGATGGATGAATGTTGATCATACGGTCTTGATATGCATGAATGACACGCTCACCAAGGATGGAAAGATAACCTGCCAGAATGACCATATCGATCTGATGTGCATGCAGGGTCTCGACAATTGCATCGTCGAATGCGTCCTGACTGTCATATTCTTTTCTTTTGACAACTGCTGTTTCAATATTGTGTTTCTTCGCACGTTCTAATGCGTATGCCTTTTCATTGGATGCCAGCACCAGCTTGATCTTTCCATGCGGGATGTTTCCTGCCTCCGCCTGGTCGATCAATGCCTGCAGGTTTGTGCCGCCGCCGGATACCATGACTGCAATGTTGATCATCAGTCGATGACGACCTCGTGGCCGCCCTCCTCCATGACACCGATCTTGGAAGCTTTGATGCCGTCTGCCTGCAGGGATGCAATGGTCTGATCTGCATCTGCCGGATCAACGATGACGGCCATGCCGATACCCATATTGTAGGTGTTGAACATATCATGTTCACTGATGCCGCCCTTTTCCTGGATCAGCTTGAAGATCGGCAGAATATCCCAGGTTCCCTTTGTAATATGTGCATTCAGATTCTTGCCGAAGGCACGTGGGAGATTTTCATAGAAGCCGCCGCCGGTCACATGGGCAATGGATTTCACATTGACCTTTGTCAACAAATTCAGAATTGGCTTTACATATAACTGCGTTGGTGTCAGCAGGGTCTCGCCCAATGGTCTGCCCAGCTGTTCGCCATACATATCAATCACACCCGGCTTTTCAATATCGAATACTTTACGCACCAGTGAGAAGCCATTGGAATGAACACCGGAACTTGCTAAGCCGATCATGACATCGCCAGCCTTTGCATTGTTGATATCGAGGATCTTCTTTTCATCAACGATGCCGACTGTAAATCCTGCCAGATCATATTCTTCTTCCGGCATCATGCCTGGATGTTCTGCAGTCTCCCCGCCGACTAATGCGCATCCACTTTCAACGCATCCGTCCGCAACACCCTTGACGATGGCCGCAATCTTTTCCGGAATGTTCCTGCCGCAGGCAATATAGTCTAAGAAGAATAACGGCTTTGCACCTGCACAGATGACATCATTAACGCACATGGCAACACAGTCGATGCCGATGGTATCATGCTTGTCCAGCAAGAATGCCAGCTTCAGCTTGGTGCCGACGCCGTCTGTTCCAGAAATCAGTACTGGTTTTTCATAGCCTTCCATCTGCGGGGCAAACAGTCCGCCGAAACCGCCGATGCCTCCCAGTACGCCAGGGATGGTTGTTCTGGCAACATCCTTCTTCATCAATTCAACTGATTCATATCCAGCCGTAACATCAACACCGGCTGCCTTGTATGCATCACTATAACTCTTCGCCATCTTCAAATCTCCTCACACCTTTATATGGTTTTTCTGGTTCTCCGATTTTCTGCTCGAAGCGGTCTTTGCTCGTATTTTCCGGAACAGCGGATGGATACTTTTCCGTAAAGCAGCCAACACAGAAGTCACAGTCCGCATCGGCTGCCATCTTCTTTACTCCTTCAACACTTAGATATCCTAAGGTATCTGCACCAATCATTTTACGGATTTCTTCCATGCTCATCTGACATGCAATTAGGTTGTCTTTCGAATCAATATCTGTACCGTAGTAACATGGAGAAATAAACGGCGGTGCGGAAACACGGACATGAACTTCCGTTGCTCCTGCTTCTCTTAATAATTTAACAATGCGTGCACTGGTCGTTCCGCGGACGATAGAATCATCGACCATGACGACACGCTTTCCTTCGATGACTGAACGCACCACATTCAATTTCATCCGAACACCCATATCTCGCTGTGCCTGGGTCGGCTGAATAAAGGTACGAGCGATATAACGATTCTTAATAAAGCCCATGCCGTATGGGATGCCGCTCTCATTGGAATATCCAATTGCTGCATCCAGACCGGAGTCTGGGACACCGATGACAACATCTGCATCGACTGGATGTTCCTGTGCCAGGAACCTGCCAGCGTTCTTTCTTGCTTCATGAACGGACATGCCGGCAATATACGAATCCTGTCTGGCAAAATAGACAAATTCGAAGACGCACATATGGGATCTGCCTTTACAGTGCGTACGGATGGAACGAATACCGCTGTTGTCCACAACAACAATCTCGCCTGCATCCAGATCGCGTACATATGATGCACCTAAGACATCCAGGGAACACGTTTCGGAGGCAAAGACGATCTGTCCGTCTTCCGTCTTGCCCATGACCAATGGTCTGTATCCAGTCTCATCTCTGACCGCAATCAGTTTTTCCGGTGACATGATGACTAAAGAATAGGCACCTTCCAGACGGTCCATCGCACGTTCGACGGCAGCTTCAATGGAAGAAGCCGTCAGCCGTTCTCGGATGATCATATAGGAAATGATCTCGGAATCATTTGTTGTATGGAAGATGGCACCGGAGAATTCCAGCTGACGGCGCAGTTCTGTTGCATTTGTTAAGTTGCCGTTATGGGCAATCGCCAGCTGTCCTTTGATATGCCTGACAACCAGCGGCTGTGCGTTGGTGCGATTAACAGTTCCAAAGGTCGAATATCTGGTGTGACCGATAGCCATCTGTCCATTGCCAAGCTTCTTCAGTTCATCCGCATTAAAGACATCTCTGACTAAGCCGACATCTTTATGACAGGTAATGACACCGCGGTCATTGACCGCAATGCCGCAGGACTCCTGTCCGCGATGCTGCAGGGCAAATAGTCCATAGTATGCCTGGGATGCTACATTGTGTGTCTGATTTGGATCAAAGATGCCAAAGACACCACACTCTTCATGAATGGTATTCTCCATTGTTTTCCCCTTAGAGTTCTTTCACTTTTTCCTGAATGGCCTTGTCTTTAGCAAGAACACCGTCACTCTGTGCCTTCCGGTCTGCCGCAATCTTTTCTGCCAGGGCATCATCCCCTAAGGCGATGATCTCAGCAGCCAAGTATGCCGCATTCTTTGAACCATCAATTGCAACAGTCGCAACAGTAATGCCGCTTGGCATCATGACAGTTGCCAATAAGGCATCTGTTCCTTCCAGCACCGCACTCTTTAACGGAACGCCGATGACAGGAAGCGTTGTATGGGCAGCCAGTACACCTGCTAAAGCTGCAGCCATGCCGGCGCCGGCAATGATAACACCGAATCCGTTCTCTTTTGCATTCTTGGCGAAAGCTGATGCTTCCTCAGGTGTCCGATGGGCTGAATAAACATGGACTTCATAAGGAATGCCATATCCCTTTAATACTGATACTGCCTTTGACATGACACCGAAATCACTGTCTGAACCCATCACTACCGCAACTTTTTTCATATCCTTTTTCTCCTCTTAGTAGACAAAATAAAACAGCCCACAAGTTACCTGTGAGCTGTATAAAAGTTATTCATAATGTAATGATTCTTTCTGCCCATATTCAAAGAGCGCAGAATACGGGTATCACATAAACAAAAAAATTTGATTGTCTGGAGAGTCACAACACTTGACGCCATAGCTCCATCCTTCCGTCCGACGGGACAAAATAAGTTACCAGATACAGAAAATCAATTTACTTGCTGAAACACGAATATCGTAAGGGATATGGCGTGAAAAGTAAAGAACTTCATCGTTCCTTTTCATAATTTTCATCTTGGTAAACCAATCCATGAAAGTTTACCAAGACATGTTTCAACGCTGTCATGAAAATCTAAGAAAAAAACCTGCAGTTTCTCTTGACCGCAGGCTTTAAATAAATTGTTTCTTCGTATCAGCCAAGTACAGAACCGCCAGTTTTGTACGTCCGGATACAGATATAGTGCATTGATAATTCATCGGTATGATGAAGGAATTTCCCTTCTGCAGACTGAATTGTTCCTCATTATGCAACAGTGTGACTCTGCCTTCCATGCAGTGCACTACTACTGGCTGCTTATCACTGAAGAATTCCTTTCGCTCCGGTTCTGAACATGCAGACAATGTCAGCTGAAAGAACTCATCATTAATTAAATGTGAACGGGAGATCTGTCCTGGTTCATAATGGACCAGATGAATCAAATCCTGAGGAGAATGAGGAATGATGCGCATGGCAATTTCAGAATCAGTGCGAAGTACGATCTCAGTGAAGATGACATTAGATTCATCAGCATAATAGCCGGCATATTCCTGCGCTGGGTGGAAATATCCCTGCCCAGTTGTGATTCGAGCTTCGCGCCTATTATTCTTGCCCATAATGGCAATCCGCAGAACACCCTTCATGACATAGATCAAAGTCGGGCTGCGAAACCTCTCCGGAGACATAAAGGTCCCTTTTGACATGGAGATATATGAAATACGATAGCCGGCACAGTCATAGGTCGTATTGACGATGGTCGTGCCTTCAATGACTTCATTCTCTTCTACTGCCGAGATGACTCTTTCAAGATTCGCCTGCATGACGCCTCACTTTCGTTTACTTAGCTTCTCTTTTCCTCTGATCCAGATATGACGCTGCTGAAATCGCTGCAACGTTTCCTTCACCTGCACTCTTGGCAAACTGATATGGGATGCCGGTAATATCACCTGCTGCAAAGAGACCCTTGATGTTTGTTCTCATCTGACGGTCTACTTTAACAGCGGCTCCGTCTGTTTCCAGTCCTGGTACCAGCTGTCCTGGAAACTGTGCTTCTCTTAAGATAAAGATGCAGTCCGTATCAATTGTACTCTGTTCTGTCTTTAATGCATTTGCCTTCATGCCGCCGATGATCTCCACCGGCTTTTCATAAAGCACTCTTATATTATCATGAGTAAAAGACGGTGTCCCCTGATAAAGTGGAATATATGTTACTTCTGCACAGACTTCTCCCAGGAAATCACTCTCTGCTTCTTCTTCAGCAGATCCGCCGATGACAGTTACTTTTTTTCCTTTATATAATGGCGCATCGCACGTTGCACAATAGGATACACCTCTGCCCAGGAATTCTGATTCACCTGGGTACGGCTTGCCGGCAGTGACGCCGGCGGCTAGAATGACCGCATCCGCTTCCGCATAATCCGCATTGCTCAGCTGCAGGGTGAAATAATCACCCATGGCATATACTGTCGTGACCTTCTGCTCATGGATCTCGATGCCTGCATCCGTGATTTGATCTAAGAAAATATCAGCCATCTCTTTGCCAGTCACATTCTTCAGGCCTAAATAGTTGGTGATTGGATGATGAATGACCTGCATTTTATTCGAGATTGCCTTTGAGCCGAACATGAGGATGGATTTATTCCGGTTCTTAGCTGTTAAAGCCGCCTCCAGGCCTGCCGGTCCGGAGCCGATAATTGCAATATCATATCTTGTCATAAGATTCCTCTTTTCACTAACCTTTATATGGTAAGTTTACACAATTCGCAAGCAAGGTGCATAAAAATTGATTTTATTGTTTATTGGATGTGATAGAATATTACCAATATTTTATAAGACGAGGTGATTGAAATGAATCTTCAGATCCCAGAAAACTATGATCCAGTATTAAATGTAAAAGAAACGCAGGAAGCGATTAAGTATATCCGTGATACATTCCAGAGAGAATTTGGCAAGGAAATGAATCTTCTCAGGATCAGCGCTCCTTTATTCGTTACAAAGAGCTCAGGTCTGAATGATAATCTGAACGGCATTGAGCGTCCAGTCAGCTTTGACATCCAGGAAATGCCTGGTGACAAGATTGAAGTTGTACAGTCCCTGGCAAAATGGAAGAGATATGCCTTAAAGAAATACGGCTTTGAAGTCCATGAAGGCCTGTATACCAACATGAATGCCATCCGCAGAGATGAACTTCTTGATAATCTTCACAGTGCCTATGTTGATCAATGGGACTGGGAAAAGGTCATTACGAAGGAAGAACGTACTGAAGAGACACTGGAGGCAACTGTCCGGACCATCTTCAAAGTCATCAAGCATATGGAACATGAAGTCTGGTACAAGTATCCGCAGGCTGTCTGCCATTTAGCAGATGATGTCTTCTTCATCACTTCCCAGCAGCTGGAAGACCTCTATCCTGACCTCAGCGTCAAGGACAGAGAGAATGCCATTGTTAGAGACAAGAAGTGCGTCTTCATCAAGCATATTGGCAAGCCTTTAAAGAGATCCGGCAAGCCGCATGACGGAAGAGCACCGGACTATGATGACTGGGATCTCAATGGAGACCTGTTGTTCTGGCTGCCATCCCTGCAGAGGGCTCTGGAAATCTCCTCCATGGGCATCCGTGTTGATGAAAAGTCCATTGTTTCCCAATGTAAAGCTGCCAACTGTGAGGGCAGACTGACCCTTCCTTACCATAAGATGATCGTGAACAAGGAACTTCCTTATACCATCGGCGGTGGTATCGGACAGTCCAGATTATGCATGCTGCTGCTGAACAAAGCACATGTCGGTGAAGTCCAGGCTTCCATCTGGCCGGAAGAAATGATTGAAGGCTGCGAGAAACACAATATTCATCTTTTATGAGATATGTGGACGATGTCCATATATCTTTTTCTTATTTTTCAAGTAAAAAATTTGACAATCGCTCTTTATTCAGCCAAAATAGGTAATTGTTTGAGAAGGAGAATATAAGAAATGATTCAGTCAACAGAAATTAAACCTGGACAGTGCTTTGTCTGGGAGGGTGAACTCTATCAGGCTATTACAGTAGATCGCAATAAGACAGCAATGGCGAAAATGAAGGTCGCTGTAAAAGTTAAGAGCCCTAAAACAGGAGTTGTAAAGGAAATCGGTCTGATTGGTTCTGACCGTGTCGAGGAAGCTTTCATCGACAAGAGAGAAATGCAGTACCTCTATGATGATGGTACTTCATTAGTCTTCATGGACACAGAAACATATGAACAGACAGAGATTCCAGAAGAAAGACTGACTTGGGAGAAGCAGTTCCTCAAGGCATCTGACATGGTAACTATCTCCGTATATAACGGCGAGATGCTCGGCGTTATCTTACCAGATAAGGTCAACCTGAAGGTCACAGAGTGCGAAGTTGCTGTTAAGGGCAACACAGCTACATCTGCTTCAAAGAACGCTGTTCTGGAAACAGGTCTGAATGTCCGTGTTCCATTATTCATCAACGAAGGCGAAACAATCGAAGTTTCTACAGCTGACGGAAAATATTCCGGACGCGCCTAAGCATTCAAAAAGAACCAGTAACTGGTTCTTTTTCTTATGCTATAGAAAAAGCTGCCTGCGCAGCTTTTTGTTATGCCTGATGGAATCTAGCCAGTCTGCCGTTGCCCTTGGAACGAACAACTGCAGGTCCTGCCTTCTTGACTCTGTAATGACCGCCTGTCTGTCTCTTCTTGACCTTGACGGCGTTGACAGCCAGGATATATCCTTCGCCTGACTTTAAGAAGCCGCCTCTTTTCAGATTGGCTCCGCAGTTAGGACAGATGGCAAACCCTTCCAACGGAAGAACACTGGACTGTTCATTGACTTCCATATAGCCGCATTCCGGGCAGAACATGCCGACAAGGATGCCGTTAGGATCCTGCGGACGGTCGCCCAGGATATCTGCTTCTACTTTTTCTTCTTTTTTTTCTTTATCTTTTTTATGAAACAAGTTGAACATATGTTCCTCCCTTATACCGACATTAAAAATACTACAAATTGACTGCTCTAGAGTGAATTTCTTCTGAACTTTTGTTTTATCGCAGTGTATCCTGCTGATTCTCGGTGACCGAGCGATGTCCCGGTTTCAGCTTCATGTCCACATAAACGAGGATGGAAGAGACCCCGATATAGACAAACATGATCTTCAGCCAGATGTCCGGAATTGAAACAGACTTCAGCAGTCCAAGCAGTTCCAGCATGGTGCAGATGATTGAAGTAAGCGCTAATAAGAGCTTGACCGGCTGATGGCCGAAAGATCTAGCCATTGCCATAAAGTTTGCCAATGGGATCATGATGGCAGTGATGAACAGCACCAGTCCGCTGACATTTGTAATTGTTCCGCTGTGGAAAACTGAGATGCCGACGATTGATACCAACTCAATAATTCCGGTCACTAAATAGAACATAAGCCACCTCTCTAGAAAGCACTCAACTATTCTAATCAATTTCATGCATAAAAGAAAGAAGAGATTCAATCTCTTCTCAGCGGATATAGTGGATCCGTGCAGGATCAGTACGGTCTGCCTGCGGTCTGGATTCGGCGGGATAGCCGAATGGAAATAAGGCAAATACTTCAAGAGAATCCGGAATGTTCAGGATTGACCTGACGGCATCCATGCGTTCCTGCAGCGGAGCAGTACCGATCCATACGCCGCCCAACCCCAGAGCATCAGTTTCAAGCCAGATATTTTCCATTGCAATGGACATATCAATCTGTGCGTATTCCGGCAGACGGCAGTCTTTACGGTAGACGCTGACGATTGCCGCCGGTGCACCTCCTGCAGGTCCTGCATATGGTGAAGAAGTGCTGAGCTTCTTCAGCAGTTCCTGATTAGTTACAACATAAAATTCCCATGGCTGCTGGTTGGCAGCACTTGGTGCCTGCATGCCGGCTGACAGGATTATTTCTATCTTTTCCTGTTCTACTTTCTGCTCGGTAAATTTTCTGACGCTGATGCGGTGAAATATTGTATCCATGATTTCTCCTTATGCCATTCTGATCTTTTCTAATTTATGTGCTGCACGCAGGGCAATCGCTCTTGTTGTCTGCATGCTGTCAAACTTGACCATGACAGCTTCTTCATCGATATTGATCTCCACAACAGTGCCGTCACCGAATACTCTGTGCCTGACTCTGTCACCTTCATGCAGGTCAAGCTCATCCATGTCCGGCAGGAAACTGTCATTGATTCGCTGCACATTCTCCTGTGCTTTGCTGAGATATTTTTCGTCCGGTTTTTCGACATAAATCAGCAGCTTTGGATCAATATCCAGTATAAAGCGGGACGGATATCTGCTCGTGTTGTCAAAGTTCCTGCCTTCGGCATCAGAAAGATACAGTTCCTTTTCAGCTCTTGTCATAGCGACAAAGGCAAGTCTCCGTTCTTCTTCCATGCCGCTCTTGGTACGTACTTTGCGGGATGGGAAGATACCTTCGCACATCTCACATAGGAATACATAAGGAAACTCCAGTCCCTTTGCACTGTGCACCGTCATCAGTCTGACTTTATCACTGCCAGCATAGGTATCTGTATTTGTGAACAGGGCTATATGGCGCAGATAAGACACCATGTCCGTCTCTTCGCCGACACTTGTCTCCCATTCGTAGATGCTCTGCTTCAATTCAGCCAGGTCATCCAGACGCTCCTGGCTTCCTTCCGTGCGCATCATTTCTTCATATCCAGAAAGATCCAGCAGTTCTGCCAGCACCTGCGATACAGGTTTCTCATCTATATGTGAACTGTATTCATCAATCAGTTTGATCAATGCCTGAGACTTAGTGTTGCGGAACAGTTCTGTATCCACATTATCCTTCAGGGCATCATACATGCTCGTATGGTGTTCTTCTGCATATTCCTGCAGGAACTTCATCCGTTTCTGACCAAGGTTGCGCTTAGGAACATTGGCGATTCTGACGAAGGACAGATCATCCTTGAAGGCAACCAGACGCAGGTAGGACAGGGCATCCTTGATTTCCATGCGGTCAAAGAACTGCACCCCGGAATAGATCCGATACGGCATCTTCGACTGCAGAAATACTTCTTCAATCTGCCGGGTCACATAATGGGCACGATAGAGGATGGCAATGTCGCCATACTTTACGCCCTGCTTGATGAGTCCGTTGATCTCATCGCGCATCCATTCTGCTTCTTCCTTGGCGTTCTTAGCATGCTTGTATACCACTCTGCGGCCAGGTTCATTAACGGCCTTAAGCTCTTTCTTCATGCGGTCATCATTCTTATCGATCAGGCTGTTGGCACAGTTCAGGATCTCCGGTGTAGAACGATAATTGTCCATCATCATGATGGTCCGCACATTTGGAAATCTTGTATCGAAGTTCAGCAGATAGCCAATCCTCGCGCCGCGCCATGTATAAATGGTCTGGTCAGGATCGCCGACAATAAATAAGTTGTTGTGATATCCGCAGAGCTTTTCCATCAGTTCATACTGCGGCGGGTCAATATCCTGGAACTCATCGATCATGATATATTCCAGTCTCTTCTGCCACTTCAGCTGGATGTCTGCATGTTCACGGAAAATAAACAGTGAAAGGAAAATCAGGTCATTGTAGTCCAGCCCAAAGCACTTCTTTTCCTGATACAGATATCCGTAGAACAGGATGTCATCTACTTCGGACGCATTCATATATTTCTGATGCAGTTCTTCCAACGACATCTGTACTAAGTACATATAGTAGTTCTGCTCAGTGACGCCTTTGCGCATTTCAAACATATCTCTGGCATTTCCGAATGTCTTGTCTCTTAATGTCAGTCCTCTTTCTTCATAGATGATTTTCAGCATCGCATCAATATCACTGTTATCCAAGACTAGAAATGATTTTGGATAGGCAATCGCATGACTGTCTTCCTGCAGGATGGAGACACAGAAGCTGTGGAATGTGCAGACGTAGCCTGTGTCGTTATCATCTGTCAGCTGATGGATCCTTTCCTTCATCTCGGCTGCTGCTTTATTGGTAAATGTTACACAGAGAATATTGCCTGGACGGATGCCAAGTTCATTGACTAGATATGCGAAGCGGTGCGTCAGTGCACGTGTCTTGCCTGAGCCTGCTCCGGCGATGACGCGGATATATCCTTCCGTTGCCGTGACGGCTGCAGTCTGTTCTCCATTCAATCCCTTCAGTACATCCTTGACCATATACTCTGTCCTTTCTTTTATTTCTGCGATACCAGTATCTCTTCTAATTCTTTCACGCTTTTGACTAATGTACGGGCGCCATGCTCAACTAAGAAATCATGATCACGGTATCCCCATTCTACAATGATGGCGTCCATTTCTGCATTGACAGCTGTCTCAATATCGATTTCTGTATCCCCGATATACACAGCATCTTCCTTCTTCACTTGGAGCTGGTCCAGTACGGCGTTGACCGTATCCGGTGCCGGCTTGCGGCGAATACCTTTCTTCTCCCCAACACCTGCATCCAGCAGGCCAGGAAAATACTGCTGATCCAATTCCTGTACAGCATAGTCTCCTTTGTTGGAGACGACCGCACACAGGATCTTCATTTCTTTCAGCTTCTTCATCAGGTCGAGGATGCCGTCATATGGACCGGTATGATCCGCACAGTGGACTGCATAATACGTGTTGAAATCCCGGAATACCTGTTCAATCACTTCTGAAGAGGTCCCCTGCGGTACAGAGTTTTCTACTTCATGGCGGATGCCTCTGCCGATGAACTTGCGGACATTCTCTTTTTCAATGTGCGGCAGGCTGCTCTTCTGCAGGGCATCATTCAGCCCATCCACAATATCATCCAAGGTATATAAGATTGTGCCATCCATGTCAAAGATGACTAATTTGTAACTTTTCATAAGCACCTCATCCGTTTTCAATCAATGTGAACAGAAATTCAGTTTCCATTCATAGTATTTTAACATTCTTTCTTTATATTCAGTTCATATAAAGGAGGAGTCCAGTATGGTAATCAACGAAAACACTAAGCAGGCAGCTTCAAAATACCGTGTTGTCCTGACGAAACGCGGCGGCTGTTCTGTCTACACTTCTGCGGATGCTCTGCATGACCTGATGGGCTATTCCCAAGAAGACTCCATGCAGCTGATCAAACGAATCCCAGTATCTATTGGTGAAGACCTCACGCTTCAACAGGCACGTTTTCTGACCAGAACTCTGGTGGAATACGGCATGAGTGCAGAGATCCATGACCCAAAAGATGAATATGTTTTCCAGGATCCAACGCATGAGACTGTCTTCAGTCTGGATGGCAAGCTCATCAGGAATGTGCAGGCAGTCCTTGCCGGCATCCGTGACTTCAACCGTGTCACCATCTACCGCCGTTATCAGAAACCTGCGTTATTCAGCGGCAGCTTAAAAGTATCTTCCATCTCATCCAACATGGGATAATTTACTGCATCAGGAGATATGCATGAGCTGCGTATCTCTTTTTTTTGCGAAAAGAAAACCGCATTTCTGCGGTATGTTATTTCAGCTTATCCTTTAATGTCTTACTTGCTTTAAATGAAGTTGTCTTCACTGCCGGAATATCAATCTCTTCTTTCGTTGCCGGATTGATTCCCTTTCTTGCAGCTCTCTCCTTTACTTCAAATTTACCAAAGCCGTTGATGGAAACATCATTCCCATTTGCCAGACTTTCTGTAATCACTTCAAAAATATCAGTAACGATTGCCTTGCAGTCTTTGCCTGTGCATCCATATTCTTCTCTGACAGCTTTTGCCAGATCATTCTTATTTAAGATAAACATTGTTGTCATAAAACTCTCCCTGAAAATAAAGTGTGCCCATTAATAATACAAGAATTTGTATAAAAATGAACATGAAATTTATGAAAACGCTTTTCATTTGTGCATGAATGTCACATTGGCCATAATTTTGAGTAATAAAATGAATGCTATTGCTTATCAATAAAAATGTTTCAATAATAAAATTGATAGTTTACATTTCCTGTATATATTAATATATACAGACCATAGACAGGGAGAAATTATATGCCAAAGATCATTCCCGATATCCGGGAAAATATTCTCAGTTCTGCTAAAGCACAGCTGATGCACGGCGGGTTCAATGGTTTGTCATTACGAGGTGTTGCCAACGACTGCGGTATTGCGCTGGGCACTTCATATCATTACTTTGCCAGTAAGACAGATCTGGCACATGCTGTCATGGAAATGGACTGGAATCAGGATATCAAGTTCATTAATGATGTTGACCCAGGAAAGATACTGCCGGAAAAGCTGATTACACAGCTATTCCTTGCTGCCCGCAAGTTTCTTAAACAATATGACGTACTCATTCTGACACATCGTTCCTATCCGGATATCCTGGATGTCATTGACAGCCGTCATGAAAATATGGTCCGCGAAATCAGTATTTCTTTGAAACAGATTATGCATATGTATGGTTTAAATGAAAAAGATGCCTTTATTGATATTTTAGCTGAATGTATCTTTGCCACTGCTTCTGCTGATACCAATGCAGAAGACTTTGAAGCAATGATGAAAATATACTTGAATAACCGAAAACAAAAATGACGCTTCGCAATGAAGTGTCATTTTTCTGTATATTTGTCTCTTAAGTACGCCAGTTCTTCTGGGCCAAGATGGAATCTCTCCCGAAAGTACGTAGCATAGTCACCATACCTAGCCTGGATCTTTGCCAGTGAGAATTCGGCAGCTTCCTGATTGACGCCTTCAAAGCCATGGATAATATATTCAGCGTTTGCATACTTGGCAATCAGATCTTTCTTTGCTTCCATCATGCGGTCAATCAATACCTGACGGTATTCATTGGTCTTCATATAATCTGCCAGGATTGTTTCCTCATCCACATTGAGGGCAAGCAGGATCAATACTGCACCGATGCCGGTACGGTCCTTGCCTGCACTGCAGTGGAACAGGATTGGTGTCTGACCATTCTGGATTTCTCTAAACATGACCTTGTATGCAGGGGAGAACGGCATTCTGCCATAGAAGTTCTCCAGGAACATGGCATGTGCCTCTGGGGAATAGAACCGTTCTTCTGACTGCTCCATGCCCTTTGGGGAAAGATCGACTTCATTGCCAGCTTCGTCTGTAATTGCGGATACATGGAAGTAGCGTGCTCCCTTGATCTCGGGATCAGGCTTGTTCTCAACTTCTTTTTCTGAGCGGAAATCAAAGATGGAACGGATGCCCAGTCTGCCGATTTCTGCCAATTCCTGTTCGTTCATATCGCCCAAAGTACCGCAGCGGTAGAATATGCCGTGCTTAACGTGTCTTCCATCTCTGGTCAGATATCCTCCCAGTTCACGGAAGTTCATTTCTTTTCGGAATATGGATAGATCCATTTATACCTCTTTCTTCAGGACTGCCTCTGCCGCCTCTATCTCTTCACTGCTTGGCGGTTCGACACCCTTTAAAGGATACTCGATTCCCAGCTTTTCGTACATAGGCACACCAAGCTTATGGTATGGCAGCACTTCAACTCTGTCGACTGTATCAAGGGTGTCAATAAATGCCTTCAGCCTGATCTGGTCTTCATGATCAGTTGTAATGCCCGGCACTAAAACATAACGGATCCACATATGTTTCTGGTGGGCAGAAAGATATTGTGCCATGGCCAGAATATTTTCATTGGTCCAGCCGGTCAGCTGCTTATGCTTTTCCAGATCGATCTGCTTGATGTCCAGCAGAAAGAGATCAGTGACCTTCATCAGCTCATTGAATTTACTGAAGAATGGTTCTTCCGTAGTATAGGGATTGCCAGAGGTATCCAATGTTGTGTGAATTCCTTTCTTTTTGCATAAAGCAAAGAACTCCAGAAGGAAGTCGATCTGCAGGAGTGCTTCCCCGCCGGATACAGTAATGCCGCCGCCGTTCTTCCAATAGGACTGATAGCGCAGTGCTCTGTCCAGTACCTGCTGTGGCGTATAGAGGTCTCCGGCATCCATCTTCCAGGTCTCTGGATTATGGCAGTATGCACACCGCATTCTGCATCCCTGCATGAATACAATAAAGCGCACGCCCGGTCCATCGACCGCACCAAATGTCTCAAATGAATGGATTCTTCCTTCTGTCATAATTCTGCCTTTCTGAAAAATAAAGAAGCGGCGTTTCCACCACTTCTATTTTACTTCTTAAAGATGATCGTGGAATGTTCTGGAGATGACATCCAGCTGCTGTTCTCTCGTCAAAGAGATGAACTTGACAGCATAGCCTGAAACACGGATTGTGAAGTTAGCATATTCCGGCTTCTCAGGATGCTCCATTGCATCGAGCAGCATTTCCTTGCCGAAGACGTTGACGTTGAGGTGATGTGCACCCTGGTCGAAATAGCCGTCTAGGACATTGACTAAATTCTCACTTCTTTCACCGTCTTCATGACCGAGCGCACTTGGGTTCATTGTCTGTGTGTTGGAGATGCCATCCAATGCCCAGTGATACGGAAGCTTTGTCAAGGAGTTCAGGGAAGCCAGCAGACCATTCTGCTCTGCACCATAAGATGGGTTAGCACCTGGTGCCAACGGTGTCCAGGCACGTCTGCCGTCAGGCATATTGCCTGTATACTTACCATATACAACGTTGCTTGTAATCGTCAGAATGGATGTTGTAGGTTCGCTGTTCCTGTAAGTGTGATGCTTCTTGACCAAAGCGATGAATGTCTTTAACAGCCACTCTGCGATTTCGTCTGCGCGGTCATCATCATTGCCGTACTTCGGGAAGTCGCCCTGGATCTCATAGTCTTCAACCAGTCCTGTCTTGTCGTTGCGGATTGTCTTGACCTTAGCGTACTTGATAGCACTGAGGGAATCGACAACATGCGAGAAACCGGCAATACCAGTTGCGAATGTTCTTCTGACGTCTGTATCAATGAGTGCCATTTCAGCAGCTTCATAGTAATACTTGTCATGCATGTACTGGATCAGGTTCAGAATATTGACATACAGCCCTGCTAACCAGTCAAGCATCTGTACATATTTCTGTTCAACATCAACAAAATCCAGATACTCAGTTGTGACCGGCTTGTATGCAGGTCCAATCTGAAAACCGTCTTTTTCATCGACACCGCCGTTGATGGCATATAACAATGCCTTGGCAAGATTTGCACGGGCACCGAAGAACTGCATTTCCTTGCCTGTCTGCGTAGCGGAGACGCAGCAGCAGATGCTGTAGTCATCGCCCCATTCAACCTTCATAACATCATCATTCTCATACTGGATGGAAGATGTCTTAACGGAAATCTTAGCCGAGTACTTTTTGAATCCATTGGATAACTTGGAACTGTAGAGAACAGTCAGGTTTGGTTCTGGAGAAGGACCCATATTCTCCAATGTATGGAGGAAACGGAAGTCATTCTTAGTGACCATAGATCTGCCGTCAATGCCTGTGCCGGCAACTTCCAATGTTGCCCAGACTGGATCTCCGGAGAACAGTTCGTTGTAAGAAGGAATTCTTGCGAACTTGACCATTCTGAACTTCATGACCATATGGTCAATCAGTTCTTGGGCTTCTTCTTCTGTCAATGTGCCATTGTCCAGGTCTCTCTGGATAAAGATATCCAGGAATGTGGAAATACGTCCGACTGACATGGCAGCGCCATTCTGTGTCTTGATGGCAGCTAAGTAGCCGAAGTACAGCCACTGTACTGCTTCCTTGGCAGTGCGTGCAGGCTTGGAGATATCATAGCCGTATACACCGGCCATCTTCTTCATGCCCTTTAATGCACGGATCTGCTCAGAAATCTCTTCTCTTAAACGGATGACATCATCTGTCATTGTACCGTCGCCGCAGTTTGCCTTGTCTTCTTCCTTCCAAGCAATCAGCTGATCAATACCGTATAATGCGATTCTTCTGTAGTCACCGACAATACGGCCTCTGCCATAAGTATCCGGCAGTCCGGTCACGATGTGGGAGTGTCTGGCTCTCTTCATCTCTGGTGTATAGCCGTCAAATACAGCGTTGTTGTGTGTCTTATGATAATCTGTAAAAATCTTATGCAGTTCCTGATTCGGTTCATAGCCATATGTGACCAGAGCTTCCTCTGCCATACGGATGCCGCCATAAGGCATAAATGCTCTCTTTAAAGGCTTATCTGTCTGCAGACCGACGATCTGTTCCAGATCCTTTATGGACTCATCAATGTAGCCTGGTCCATATGCCGTCAATGAGGAAACAACATCTGTCTCTTCATCTAAGACACCGCCCTTTTCTCTTTCCTGCTTCTGCAGTTCCTGCAGCTTTTTCCACAGCTTCTCAGTTGCCTCTGTAGGTCCTGCTAAGAATGACTCATCACCGTCATAAGATTGATAGTTATTTTGAATAAAATCTCTGACGTTGCATTCCAACTTCCAATTTCTTCCCTTGAATTCTGCCCACTCTTCGTTTTCTAACATTGCTGGCCTCTTTCTTTTCTATTCCCGGTACAGTTTTGAGAAAACAAAAACCGTCCAGGCGCTTTGTGCGTGCCCAGACGGTCGGCTAACTATGTAATCACAGTTCATGTGGTTTATTCCACTTCCGTCAGTTCTGTGATACCCAAATTATATTTGAGTATCGCACAAAGTCAATAAGTAAATTCTTTCAAGAATTTTACCTATGACATGATGCCATAAACGTTTTGTTTTGTCTCGCAATATGATTTAGACAATTAACGGAAAGTGATGACCTGGCTGTCCCCGCCCTGATAGAGGTAATAATCAAACGAACTTGCCTGGCCTTGATAGACAGCAATGTTGATATCAAGAGATACATAGATCCCGTTTTCATCAGTCCCATGAAGCTCCGAATCATAAGAAGTCGTATCTGAGTATTTGCTGATGCTGTATGGAATATTATTGTCGGCAAAGACTTTCTTGACCTCATCTTCACTCATGCCGCTCTTGAAGCCGAACGGTCCGGAAGCCTGGATGGAATCATCAAAGCAGTAGACCTGTTCCAAGGCAGCATTTTCCAGGGAAATATCCTGCTTTGTATCGTTTGTTACACCAATTTTGTAAATGCGGTAGTCTCCCTTAGTCATGGTATATTCTGCTTTCTGATCAGGGACAAGAGTCTGCGTGACCGTCTCACTGGAATCGATTTTCCAGCCATTCTTTTCAAAGGTGGCAATTGTACTGTTCAGATCATATGACTCACCATTGAAGGTATACTGGCCTTTCTGTGCAGTGCGGTACAGCTGCACTGCCGTGCTTTCATCATAATCCGGCTGTTTCTTGATTACTTCCGTGGCATAGCCGCTATAGCTGTAGGAAGATGTCAGCCGGTCTGCCACAATCGCATGGATGCCCAGTCCTAAAGTGATGCCCAAGGCAGCCAAGACTGCATACGTAATATATTTCTTTTTATGATCACTCTTAGGAAGCACCTTCTGTTCCTGACGTGCCTTCTTCTCTTCTTCTTTTTGATTTAATTCTTCATTGACTTCATCCAGCTGTTCCAGGATGGAGTCCTCATTTTCCTGCTGTGACTGATTCTGTGCTGCCATTGTGGATCCCCCTCAATGCAACAATCATATAATAATTTCAAGCATGCGACAAAACGAATCGATAATATATATAAAAAAAAATTCCCAGTCTGTACTGAGGAATCTTCTCTTTGATTACTTCTGTCCGGTGAATGCCTGACCTTCGTTCAGGACTCTGAGCATCAGAGCAGCACCCCAAGGCTGTCCCTTGATGACCTTCTTTGTATAGTTAGCCAGATCGCCATGGGAACCTGCAGCGTCGTCTGTTACATCAAACTGCATTTCGATTGGTGTCTTCATCTTTACAAAAGTGTACTTCGGGCAGTCCATTGCTTCAAGGATCTTTCTGATTTCATCTCTCTTTAAAGCTGTAGATACATTTACTAATGCCATATGTTTTCTCCTTTATTGTCTGCTACTATTATAGCATTTCTCAAAGATGTGGAACGAAATGCTTATGATTCGATTGTAAATTCTGGGTTGTCATCTGCCGCAAAGTGTATATCCGCGGTCACTCTTGCCTGGTCCAGAACGCTCATGACCTGTCTGGTCCGGATCATCCACATTGCTTCTTGAGCAGTATCATGCTGGTCAATGACCTCCTGGATGCGCAGGAACTCGTTGGTCATCGGATTGCCTTCATCTTTGACATCCAGAGAAATATCTTCCACACTGCCATTGAGATGCAGGACTGCATTCTTGATTACGCCAGGACGGCCGGGAATCTCAATATACCCCTTTGTCCCCTGAATGATTGTCTGGCTTGGAGACGCACTGTCCTTGCAGCCGACACATACAGATTTGAAGCCATCATACTCCATGGTCAGGATGCCGCTGGTATCAATTCCATTAAATCCTTTATTTGCCAGATATGTCACTTTTCTCGGAGCACCGAAGATGCCGACCGCAAAATGAATGTTGTATACGTTGATATCATAGAGTGCTCCCCCGCTCAAGGCTGGGTCCAAGGCAGGCAGTACTTTTCCTTCCAAATATGCATCATAACGGCGGGAATACTGAGAATAGTTGCCCTGGATGATCTTGATGTCACCAATCTCGTCCAGATGTGGGATCAAGGCGTCATAATTCCGGCTGTAGCGGGACAGAACTGCCTCAAACAGCATTACGCCTTTCTCTTCCGCCAGATCAATCAGATCCAATGCTTCCCCATATCTAGAGGTGAACGGTTTTTCCACAATGACATTCTTGCCCGCTTCCGCCGCTCTGCATGCATACTCATAATGCAGTGAATTAACAAGACCGATATATACGGTATCAAAGCTGTCATCCTGCAAGAATGCATCATAGTCTGTATAGAGCTTCAGACCATACTGTTCACTCAGAGGTCTGCCTTTCTCACCATTTCGGCACCAAAGAGCAGCGACTGTGATCTTAGCTTCCTGCAGATGTCCCAATGCCGTCTGGACAATTGAACCATTGCCTACAATTCCTATTTTCATTTTTCCTCTCCCTCAATGATCCCGTAGTGTACGAATGCATTCCAGATGCCATCTTCCAGAATATCGGTGGTGACATAGCTGGCTGCTTCTTTTGTCTCCGGAGTGCTGTTGCCCATGGCAATACTGATGCCGCATTTTTTCAGCATTGGGATGTCATTGGCACTGTCGCCAATACCCACTGCATCAAATTCTTCAGCATTATAGTGTGACAGGATCTGTTCGATTCCGTTTGCCTTCGAAATATTCCGGTCCGTGATTTCACCGATGACAAAATTCGGCAGCTCCATGACCTTGGTCAGGACAAAGGGATATTCCAGTGCTTCTGCCAATTTCGGATAGACTGGCTTCCAGCTTGTCCCAAAGGCACACACTTTATAGATAGAATCATTTTCTTCTGAGCCAAAGCTCTCTGGATACGTGCAGTTCTCCATGCATCTGGCAATCTGCTTCTGCCGGTCTGTTTCACCGCCGGAGAAATACTTCAATAAAAATTCATATCCTTCTGGAGAGCAGTATGCACCTGCAGTTCCCTCCAGAGAATATCCTAAGCCAAAGGAGTGAATAATCCTCTTGATGCGGGAGATGCCGGCTGCCTCGATCGGCTGATCATAGATCCGCTTACCCTCGGCATAGACCATCGAACCTGCACCCAGCACAAAACCGTCAACATCCGCATTCAAGTACTTCACCACTTCAGCTAATGATCTGCCGGTGCAGAGAAACAGTTTATGTCCATTCTTTCTGGCCAACTCCATTGCCTTTAAGGCACTCTCAGGAATCTTCCCAATGTCAGTTGAGAACAGGGTGCCGTCGATATCTAAAAATATATATTTTCTCATCGATCCTATTATATATGACAAACGATATAGTTTGTTGAAATGACTTTGTAAAAATATATGTTATGATAAGCATATCAACGAAGGGATTTATGAACAACATAGCAAATATCATGATTCATTTTGAATGGCTTTTTCGTATTCTTTTAGCATCCGGGCTCGGATGCGCCATCGGCTATGAGCGGTATTCCCGTTCGAAAGAAGCCGGTGTCAGAACACATAGTATTGTTGCCTTAGCAGCAGCACTGATGATGATTGTTTCAAAGTATGGTTTCTCCGACAGTGTGGAATTTGACGCTGCCCGTGTTGCTGCGCAGATCATTACCGGCATCGGCTTCCTCGGCGCAGGCATCATCTTTGTCAAGAATGACACCATCCAGGGGCTGACAACAGCTGCCGGAATCTGGGCTACTTCCGGAATCGGCATGTGCATCGGGGCAGGCCTCTACATTGAAGGTGTCTTCTCCGCCGTCTTGATCATCCTGATCCAGACGGTCATGCATCATACACACTATTTCGGGGGATCCAGGACAACCATGGGACTTGTCATCATGATCGACCGTGACAGTTCCACGAAAAACGTAGTCGAGCATCTGGAAAAGGAAGGTTTCTCCACCAGTGATGTCCATATTGAAGCCAATTATGACGGCCACAGTCCATGGATGCTGAATGTGGAAATCTCCACTTCCAAGGATATGGAACCGCAGAAAATCATCGATGACCTGATCAAGGTAGACGGTGTTCAATCAGCGACTGTAAGTTAAAAAAAACACTTCACACTGAAGTATTTTTTTTATTATTCCATTCTGCTCAGCTGAGATACCTTGAACTGTGAATCCTGTGCTTTCAAAGTATATGATGTTCCATTGGCAATCCGGAAATTCTCACCAATATGAAGAACGCTCTCTTCACCGTTGTAGATGACTGTTCCTTCTCCGCATAGACCAGTGAGGATCAGTTCTCCCGGTGCCTGAATGTCCTTGAGTTCTGTATTCATATCCAATGATGCAATATCAAAACACATAAATCCGCTGCTGAAGACAGTTGTCTGAATGGCCTGCCCCGGCTTGTATTCAATCAAATCCCTGACGGTAAACGGCTCCATCGGATTTACGATGCTGTCTTCCAATTTCTTGCCTAAGACAACTTCAACCGCAACAGAATCTTCCAAGACTGTACTGCCGACCGCCTGTCCAAACGGAACAATGATGCCGTCACCAGTGCTCATTTCTTTGGATGCCAGTACTGAAAGCCTGTCTCTAGTAAAGACATTCAATTTTCCTGCCAGTAAAAAGAAGCAGTGATAATTTGGATTTGTCTGAACTGGAATATCTGTATCTTTGCCAAGTGAATATACAGTTACACCCTCATAGACATCTTCTGTAATAACGTGAGCTGGAAGCGGCTTATTCAAGTCTTTAATATTCAATACTGTACCAACCTCATAACGCATATTCACTCACCCCGATTTCTATTTTTATAATTTTTTCCCTAAGACACTGCCGTATTGGTCTGATTCTAAAATATGAAAGCCCATCTTCTGATAGAAATGATACGCTCTTTGGTTATCTGCACCGACGCCAACCATTATACCTCTAACTTTATCTTTTTGCAGGGATTCCAAAAGAGTATTCATTAAAGCGGATCCTCTTCCATTTCCAGTATAGCTTTCCCGGATATCAATATGAAGATGGGCAGGATACTCATTTACAAACTTTTCGTATTCCCGCAGATCACATCTTCCCGCAAAAGAAGGTGCTTTTTCTCTGATTTCCCGGAAATATGGCTCCATGTTCTTGATGAACTGACGCCCGTCTTCTGCACAGAGGATATATCCCTGCGGACGCTCTTCCTCATCCAGCAGAACGAAGCATCTTCCATGGTCCAGATATGGATCGCAGTACATCAATAACGTGAAATCATGATGCTCACGATTCACTAAATTGTCTTTAGAACCTGTTTCGATGCAGATATCTTCAACATCTTTTCGATATTTTTCTTCATATGGAATGATCTTCATTTTTATACCTCATGCCTTCTTGATTTTGACATAAAACGGCATAAATGCCAAATAGATTCACCATAAGAAAAAGAACTCAGCCACAGAGCCAAGTTCTTTTACACAATTCAGTCTGCTAATTCGCTGCCGTTGGAAGAAATGACTTTCTTATACCAGTAGAACGAATCCTTTCTGGAACGGTTCAGAGTGCCGTTGCCCAGATCATCTACATCTACATAGATGAATCCGTATCTCTTACGGATCTCACCTGTGCCGGCAGATACAACATCAATGCATCCCCATGTCGTATAGCCGATGCAGTCAACACCATTGCCGATAGCACGGTCCATTGCCTGGATGTGCTTTCTGTAGTATTCAATTCTGAACGGATCATGGATTGAGCCATCTGCTTCCACTGTATCGTAAGCGCCCAAGCCATTCTCAACGACCATCATTGGAATGTTGTATCTCTGATATACCATTTCCAGATAGTACTGCAGGCCGTCAGCATCAACTGCCCAGCCCCAGTCGGAATATTCCAAATATTCATTTCTGCCGCCTCTGCTGAAGTTTCCGGAAACAGAATCCTTTACTTCATGAGTTGTGACAATAGAAGACATGTAATAGGAGAATGTGTACATATCAACGGTGCCGTTTGCCAGATCGACCATATCCTCTTCAGTGATATCCAGCTTGACATTGTGTTCCTTCCAAAGTCTTTCGCAATAGGAACCATATTCACCAAGTGCCTGCACATCGCCGCAGTAGTAGATATTCTTCTCCCATTGATGCTGACATGCAAGAATGTCTTTAGGATCACACGTTGCCGGATAGTTTGTAATACCGCAGATCATGCATCCAATCATATTTGTCGGATCAATCGCATGACCAATCTGCACTGCCTTTGCGGAAGCAACAAACTGATAATGCAGGTGCTGATATGCATCCTGATATTCACTGTCCTCATGCTTGCTGCCATCAAAGTCCAGGAACATGATTGTATTGTTGATCTCATTGAAGGTCAGCCAATAGTGGACTAATCCTTTGTATTCAGTAAAGCATGTTGTCGCAAACTTGACATAGAAGTCAATCAGCTCACGGTTTGTCCAGCCGCCGTAATGTTCTTCCAAATACAATGGTGTATCAAAATGCCAGATTGTTACTAATGGTTCAATATGATTCTTCTTCAGTTCCTGGAAGACTTCTCTGTAGTGTTCTACACCTGCTTTGTTTGGCTCTTTCTCATCACCATGCGGATAGAGTCTGGACCACGAGATTGACATACGGTATGTCTTGAAGCCCATCTCTGCAAATAAAGCGATGTCTTCCTTGAAACGGTGATATTCATCAACTGCTAAATGATTTGGATAGTAGCACTCATCCAGTACGGCATAATGAGCTCCTTCCGGAAGTTTCTGTCCTCTGGTCAGTGCACCATGTTTTCCGTCTTTATCAATGTACGTAATCTTTCTTGATTCTGATACAGTGCCGCCGGTCGTGACATCTGTTAATGCCGGTCCTCTGCCGTCTGCATCCCAAGCACCTTCAACCTGATTAGCTGCCGTTGCGCCGCCCCACAGGAAACCCTTTGGAAAATCAGCCATGATATTTTTCTCCTTTTACGCTGAATAAATCATAGCATTCTTTTCCACTTCTGATTTAAAAGTTCCAAATTATGAAAGGCTGTCTATATGATATTAAAGTGCTTTAAAGCGTTGTAGATCCCGTCATGGTCTGCATCATTGGTGACGTAGTCAGCGCTCTTTTTGATGTCTTCGGTTCCGTTTCCCATGGCAATGCCAGTTCCGCATACCTGCAGCATCGTCATATCATTCATGGAATCGCCAAAACAGTATGCATCATGACTGTCAGCACCAAACATTTCCAGCACCCGTTTCACCGCATACCCTTTGGTCATTCCTTCTTTCATCAGCTCACCGCCGCGTCTGCCCAGATTTGCATAGTAGCCGCCGCTTAAAACAATTTCCAAAGAAGCTGGAATCCTGGCAAAGAACAGATCTGCCGTTAATTCACTGTCAAAGTTGAAGTCAATCTTCTGGATTGCTTCACCATGATATTCATCAATCAAATGCATTGCTTTTCTAGCAAAGACTTCCTCTTCGCTCAGATCAGGATATTCAATCGGAAATCTTTCCGCAAACCGGCGGTGCTCTTTAGCATTCTGCCAGATATAGTCGACCCCGATGATCTGAAAGCCGCCGCCTAAGGCAGTGATCAAATCTGTCATTTTCTTGACTGTTTCTTGGCCGATATCATGTGTCTCCAGGATTTTCCCTTCGTAGGCAATGCCAGCTCCATTGGAAAAGACAACACCGGGGATCTTGATCTCATCCTGATATTCCAGTGCCATCCCATATCCTCTGCCCGTGCAGAGAAAAGCATGGCATCCTTTTTCTTCGGCCTGTTTCAGTGCTTCTACTGTTGAAGGAAGGATATGATGCGTACCAGGCGCAATCATTGTTCCATCCATATCAAAAAATAAATATTTTTCACTCATACCGGGCTATTATAGCAAACATTGGAATTTTTTAAATCAGATGATAGTGTTTCAATCCATTCCAGACACCATCTTCACGAATATCAGTTGTTACAAATTCGGCTGCTTTCTTCAGTTCTTCCTGACCGTTGCCCATCGCAATGCCATGTCCAGCGCGTTTGATCATACATACATCATTCAGCCCATCCCCAAAGGCGTAGGTATTCTCCAAAGGGACTTTCATATACTCTGCAACTGCTGCCAAAGCATCTCCCTTATCCCATCCCAGGATAGTGACATCAGCACTTGGGTGTTTTCCATGCGGATTCAGGATAGCAATATCCTTTAATGTGTTTTCAATTGCCTTGTACTGATCCTGGTCCTTGAACCAGATATCAAAGTTATAGATTTTCACGGAAGAGAGATCTCCTCCTTTGACGATGAAACCTTCATCCCACACAGCCGCAATATCCTGAAAACCGTCTGATGGTCCAAAGTAGTGACCATGGCTGCTTTCATAGAATGCATAGCCAGCACCCACTTCATCCAGACGCTTTTTGATCTCCCTGATCTGTTCCGCAGTCAGCGGCCGTTCAAAGATCTTTGCACAGCAGGTATATCCTTCTCTGCCGTTGGAGACAATATATCCATTGGCATATTGATGGAAATTGGACTTGGCGTACTTTAAAGCTCTGCCAGTGCAGATCCATACCATATCTCCATGCTCACGCAGTGCTCTGACTGCCTTCTGTGCACTGTCGGGTACTTCTTTTCCTAACGCAAGGGTTCCATCGATATCAAAAAATACTAAGTTCATAAGATATCCTTTCTGAGTAAAAAAGAGAGCTCGTGCTCTCTTATCATTCCTGTTTCAGTTTGTCTAAATATGGATCCAGCAGATTCAGCAGACCATGCCAGTAGACAGGATATGCATCAATACCGCTGTAAGTCACTTCCTCATTTTCGTTGACAATCACAGAGAATTCCCAGCTGTTATTGCCGCGGATCGTCTGTCCGTCATTGACTGGAATGTAGAATTTGTCCCAATCACTGACATACAGTTCTTCGAACAGTTTCCGCTTCAGTTCCATCCACTTCTTCATTGGTAAAACTTCAGCTACCTTATCTGCACCGCCAAGATTTGCATCATATACTTCAAAGACACAGCTTCCTGCATCTTCCGCAAATCTGAGATGAACAGATCCGCTGATGGCATCACCAAAACGAAAACGAATTCCTGTTACTTCATCAACCATTGGCTTGCCGTCATCTGTCAAAGCTGTTCTGCCAAAATCACTGGAGCAGTTCTTGCAGTGATAGAAACCATCTGCTTCTTTTACATCCTTTGATCCACAGTGTGGGCACACCGGTGTTTTTTTTACCGCCATAATTGTATCAAGCCTCCATGAATACTTCTTTTATATTATAAGTTCAACTTCGCAGAAATGAAAGCGCTGCCATTTCAGAGCTCACATATCTTTTTCTTATGCAGGTAATACCAGACAGTCAGGATCACCAATGACATCACAGAGCCAAGCGGAGATGCCAGACCCATCGGACTCAATGTAGAGGGATATAATCTGCTTAAGATCCAAGCACAAGGAATACGAACGGTAAAGATGGAAATCACATTGTGCATGAACGTAATGGATGATTTGCCGATGCCGCACAGATAGCCGTTGATGCAGAAGGTAATCCCAGCCAGAATGCAGTCAATCGAATAAGTGCGGAAGTATTGATCTGCCTGGATGATGACTTCTTGATCCTTCGTGAAGATACCTGTAAATACAGAAGGCATCACATTGGCAAGAAGACACATCAGAATACCAAAAGATACGGTGATCAACATTCCAAATTTCAGTGAACTGACAGCTCTTTCCTTTTTCCCGGCACCAATATTCTGTGATGTGACCGTAGTCAGCGCCGACAGCATTGCCGAAGGAACCAGGAACATGAACCCAATGATCTTTTCTGTCACACCTACTGCAGATGAGGAAATCAGTCCGCGCTGGTTGGCAACGACTGTTAAGATCATAAATGAAATATTGATCAGCGTATCCTGCATGGCAATCGGCAGTCCAATCGCCAGAATTCCTTTTTGACTGTTCGTGGATGCTTCCTTCCAGGAAGGAAATCGGATACCCTGCTGATGAAGCATATAAATGCCAAGGACGGAGCTGATACCCTGCGCTGCGGTCGTAGCCGCTGCCACTCCTGCCGTTCCATATCCCATGAATCCCGTCAGGAAAAAATCTCCGGCAATGTTGATGATACAGGCAATGAAGACAATCCGCATCGGTGTCTTTGAATCTCCCAGTCCGCGGAAAATCGAGGATACAACGTTGAATATTGTGATAAATGGAATGCCCAGTGCGCAGATGAGCACATATATAACAGCTTCTTTCTGTGCATCTGCAGGTGTCTGCATCCACACAACAGCTGAACGGGACAGCAGAAGCATGACTGGCGTTGCGGCCACTGCAAACAGGGTGAACAGCTTCACCGTTCCTGCCAGTGCATTTTTTCCACCTTCCTGATCCAGAGCACCAACACTTCTGCCTAACAGAACGGTTGTTCCCATCGAACACCCTATGATGAAACTAGTGATCATCTGCATGATCTGACTGCCGATATTGACTGCCGCAATGGCGGAAGCACTCTCATACCTTCCTACCACGAATAGATCAGTGGCACCATAAAGCGCCTGCAGCATATTCGCAAATAAGAATGGCACCGCAAACGCAGCTAGATTTTTTCGAAAATCACCAACAGTTAGGTTCTTTGCCATGTCCCCTCCAAAAAATAAAGTGAGGCAATGACCATAAGGTCAATTGTCCCACTTAAACAGTTCTTCACTGCAAGTCCTCTGACTAGCATGTACAAGCCTATCAAATTTTCTGCACCATCTCAAGTACTGTTCCATAATTCAGAACATGTCTGTTGTATCAATTACAATATCGCATACCTGATCGACTCTAGACGCTGAAAAATACTTTTCTTCAAAGGGAATCCATTTCTTTTCAAAATCCTGTACTTTCTCAGGATCTCTTTTTCTGATCCGTTTGATCTGAACCTCCGGTGATACTGTCATAAAGATCTTCAGATCATAGTAATCGCGGAGGTCTTTTCTCATGGCATAGCTGCCTTCAATGATCGTCACCTGATTGACTGGAACTTTAATTCCGGCCTTCAAGCTCATTGTTGAGCAGTCAAAAGGATGATATGTAAATGGCTCACGTCTGGAAAGCGGAAGCAGCACCTCACTTAAGAAGCGCTCATGATCGACATTTTCTCCCGGAGCAGCATACCTCTCAGGCGTCCTCTGTTCCGGCCTTAGAAAAAAATCATCCATGTGGATCAAGGTGCCACGTGTCTGCTCCTGCAGCCATCTGCTGAAATGGCTCTTGCCCGAGGCACAGCGTCCATCAATGCCAATCACGACATATCCCTGTTTTTCAATCACCTGATTGATCCTTTTTAATATCTCTTCCTGTATCTTCATAGCAATACTTTACTACTAAACATGAGAAAAGGCCTCTCAGGCCTTTTCTCTTTTATAATAAATAATTAAGGGGATAGAAATACTGAGTTATTGCTAAGGGGAGCAATTCTTCAGTCAGACAGTCATCTCTGTCTGTACCAATACTATACTGAACAGATGCAGTAAAATTATCTTATTATTGTGTAAAAATATGTGATTGTGGATTTTTCCCGCAGTTATGCTATTATTTTAAGCGTAATCACAAAGGAGGAAGTACTAATTTGAGCAAGAGTGACGCCATACAGATGGATGGTATCGTAGAAGATATCGCCTCTAATGCATTTAAAGTGAAACTGACTAATGGAGCATATATCCGTGCTACCCTGGCAGGCAAGCTTAGAATCCACCACATCAGGATTCTGCCTGGTGACAAGGTAACAGTGGAAATTTCTCCATACGATCTGACAAACGGCAGAATTGTATACAGAAACAAGTAACACCAACAGCTGAATTTATATTCGGCTGTTTTTTATGACCAGACAAGTTCTATGTCTAAATATCTGATAATGTTTTTTCCATATCATATTGATGCGATGATATTGAACCGTAAACAATACCAGCCCAAAGAAAAGATTGAAGCCCTGAATTTATTATAAAACGGTATAAAACCCTTTTAGAATTGCGCTATTAAGAAAAAAAGATTTCCCGGGGGAGGGAAGTCTTTTTATACAGTCCCTAGGGAGGGATCATGTATGGGGTCATATGCATATGCATATGATGCGGGTAACTATAATTAGTTATATTGTGAATCTATGGTCTGATCTGACGTATTATCAGGCTCCCGCAGTAAGAATATTAGCACCACTTTTTAAAGTAAGCGAGAACTTACTTATTAATTATTTTATTCACGAAAAGGTGTGCATCGAACTGCTGCTTTCAGAAGGCATGCATGCCTTTTATCTTAAAAATTCTTAAGCCTGTCCATCCGATTCCTTGAACAAAGAAATGATCCAGTCACGGTTGATCAGAGGGAAGTCTGCATCGTTGATCGTATAGAGATCTTCCTCTGTTTTCAGCTCTTCCTGAATCATATTCACCGGAATCAGAAAACTCATTCCCTTGTCGCCTGTTCTGACAACAATCTTCATAATGTCGTCATTGGTACGCTCATACTCGACTGAGGTCACATCCTCAGCCTTTCCTTTTTTGTTGTCGATGAATTCAATGAAGCTGTCATACTTGGCCAGCTCTACCACAACATCGTCCATGCCGTCTTCAAAAATCTCAATCTTTTCTATGAATTCCTGAATGGTTGCACATCTTCTCAGACGATATCCCTGCTTGATCAGCGGCTCTGCAAATTCAGTGAGGTTGGCACCGACATCATTCTGGCTCAGCCATAATACAAACTTGCGGTCTGCATCGCTGTAAAGCATTTGATTCTGGATCATGAATTCCTTATGACAGTGCGGGCAGGTGTGCTGGAACAGATCACCTGAAAGGACTCTTTCCTTTAAATCTGGATCCTTAGCGGAAGTAACGGTATCATAAACTGTAATCGTAAACTCCTCACCGCAGTAAGGACATTGATACTGTAAATCATGGGATGCGCTCATCTATATTTCTCCTAACTTTTCATGGATATGCCGTTGAAATCAAGGCCAAGTTTCGCCGTTTCTTTCATAATACGGTTCATCACATCCTGCTCATCTTCATTCAGATGATTTCCTGCGAACAAAGCAAACAGACGATACTCACTGTTATTGAGGTACAGCAGTGCATAGACATCATCATCGATATGCACACCGGTATCTTCCGGTGTCTCCTCTGCCATCTTGCCTGTTAAGAACAAGCCTTTAACGCCTGTAATCCGCATGGCATATTCTGCCAGTCCGCCGTCCTGGATCAATCCTGTCATAACAACGTCCGGATAGAACGGATCCCTCAGCAGATCAAGCCTAGGATCCAGTCTGCTTTTCAATACATCTTCATCCGTATCTTCATCCATCTGCTTCAGAAAGTCTTCATTCTTATACATCATATCCTGATCCGGTTCAGCTAGCTGTGCTTCGCTCTGCAGGACCATATCAATTGAGAATGTACCAAGCATCTTCTTAGACTTCAGTCCTCTAGTGCACTTCTCCCAGGAACTGCCGACTGCCAGCACATTCAAAAGGACAAATCCTTCCGTATTGCAGTAGGACGAGCATAAAGCGTAACAGTCATCATCGTGAATGGCAATACTGTCTTTTAACTGTTCGGTCAGATCATCCACTTCAATTGTTACGTATTTGTGATACCAGTCTGTAAAGTACATCTCTGCTAGTTTCATATCTTACCTTATCCATATTGTAACAACAAAAAAACAGGTTTCAACTAAGAAGCCTGTTTCCTTAATTAGTTCCTGGAACGTCCGCTTCCTAGGATTCTTAATACATACAGGAAGACATTGATGAAATCAAGATATAACTGGAACGCACTGTATACTGCGAAGTTCTCCTTGATTGTTCCTTCACCAAGCTGATAATAGAATGCTTTGATCTTCTGCATATCCCAGGCAGTCAATGCCAAGAACAGACCCAAACCGATATAACCCATCAGCAGGCTGTTTCTCAATGCCGGAATAAATAATGAAATGACGGTCAGAATGACAAAGGCAAGCAGTGCACCGGTGAAGATGCCGGAGAACTTTGTCAGATCAACTTTGGTATATGTTCCAATGACTGCACAGCATACGAACAGGACTGCCGCAAAGACGAATGCCTGGAATACTGTCGAAATATCATATGCCATTGGAAGGAATGAGAATGTTACACCGGTAATTGCCGCATACACAAACATCAGAACTCGTACTGTTGTTGTTGAGAATTTTGTGATGCCGGCACTGAATGCAACGGCTATGCCGAGTTCAACAAAGACCATAATGAGCATAATGTATGGGAACTGATTCAGCAGCTGCAGAACAAATCCACCTGACACATATGAATAATAGCATCCGAATGCAACAGCTGAGGTAATGCCTAATGCAATTGCCATATTAATGAAAACTTTTGTTACATACGCCTTCAATCCTGACGTATCTTGTGAATATACTTGAGACTGAGAATTAAATTCACTCATCTTGAATACCTCCTTTAAACACTGATAATCATACTAAACTTTCAACAAAATACAAACGACATCACTTCTTTTTTGTATTCCTGAGACAATTTTTCATGATTTGTTCACATTGTTGAAGAGGATGCCATCCATTGTTTCAGTCCGTTCAGGTCTTCTTCCGTACCAGTACAGCTGATACGTTCTCCTTCGGGATGAAGTGTACTATATACAGCAATCTGATAATGATTCTTCTTCTGGGAAAGGACTCTGATTTCATGGATGTTCTTCTTTGTCCAGAACAAATAAGTATTATCGTGATGATATACTAACCACTCACTTCCATAAGCGAGTTCTTTTGCGCATGGGATGAAATTTTCTGCTTCCATAGCTGTCTTTCCTTCACAGGTCCGAATGCGGTGGTGGATCCTGCCGCATGCCTTGACAGCATTCATCATTCCAATCAAGATAAACACAATAAAAATTCCTGCAGCTACTGCCGCTCCCCACATCAGCTGACTGGAATTGCCAGTTAAAAATATCACTGCAAATAAGATCACATTGGCAATCACTCCGCAGACAAGAGATACCATTAAATGATACAAACGGATGCTCTTAGCTATCTTCTTATAGTTTTCCATGTTTTCACCCCCGGCATCATTTCTGATACCATGCAGCAATCTCATCACTCATTCTCTTTGTATCTTCTGCATCAAGAGAATTGAACCAATGCACCGGCATCTGATGATTGAGCCAGGTATACTGACGTTTTGCGAACTGTCTGGAATTCTTTTGAATCTCACTTTTTACGTCTTCCAGGGAGCAGGTGCCTTCGATGTACGGTTTCCACTCCTGATATCCGATGCCCTGCATACAGGCATCTGAGAAGATGACGCCTGAAGCAAGCAGCTGTTTGACTTCTGCTTCCAATCCAGCAGCGAACATACCTTCGACACGCTTGTTGATGCGTTCATAAAGAACATCTCGGTCCATTGTACACCCAGCAATCCATGCATCGTAAAGCATTTCATGATTCTGCCTGGCCACAATTTCACTCTGCGGCCGCCCGCTTCTCTCATAAATTGTCAGGCTTCTCATGACACGGCGGCGATTATGCGGATGGATCTTTTCACACTGCTTCGGATCGACCTTCTGCAGCATCGCATACAGTTCTTCATCACTGTATGCCTCCCACTTTGGATCTGTGCTTGGACCTTCTTCCTCTTCAAAGTCATAGTCATAAAGACACGCTTTGAGATACATGCCGGTGCCGCCGCAGATAATCTTCAGTCCTTCTGAACCATCAATCAATTCCCTTGCCATTTTCTGAAAATCTGCGCTGGTATATCTGTCCTTTGGTGACAGGATATCGATCAGATCATGTCTGACACCGTCCATCTCATCTGGTGTGACTTTGCCAGAACCAATGTCGCAGCCGCGGTACACCTGGATGGAATCTCCTGAGATGATCTCTGCATTCAGCCGATGTGCCATCTGAATGGAAAATGCCGTCTTGCCTGAAGCTGTCGGTCCGGCAATGACCAGTACCTTCTTCATCGTCCAAATCCTTTCAGCAGCTGACTCTCTTCAATGATGACAACCGTTGGTCTGCCACTTGGATCACGCCAAGGATTCCGACATTCTGCTAAAGACAGGACTAGATTCTTCATCTCTTCACCTGTCAGTTTCTGATGTACATGCACGCTGTTCCTTGAGGCAATCAGCGCAATCTGCTTCTTCTGTGTCTTGGCAAAATCAATCTGCTGTTCATGAAGAAACGCATCTAAAAGGTCACCCAGGAATTCTTCCTGATTCAAGTCCTTCATCCATGCCGGCACTCTGCGGATCATCAATGTATCTCTGCCGAAAGGTTCAAAGGACAAGTGCAGGTCTGCCATTGCCTGATTGATTTCATCAATCCTATGCATCAGGTCATCACCTGCATGAATGGTCAACGGTACAAGCAGGTCAATCATCACTGGATTGTCATTCAATGTCGTCTGCAGCTTTTCATATTCTACTCTTGCCTGCGCAGCTTTCTGATCAATCACAGCCATTCCCTGCGTGCATGAGGCAAGCACATGCGTGTCACGATACTGGCCAATCACTTCCATCAATGGGAATGGATCTTCATCCGCCTCATCATAAGAAGATTTTGTCTCTTCTACTTTGGCCTGCAGAGCTGCCAATACAGCTGCATCTTCTGCCGCTTCCTTTGCTATCGCTTTTCTTGCCTGTTCATCCAGAACGAACTGCGTTTCTTCTTTCTGCGGTTCTTCTGTTTCTATTTTCACTTCTGCCTGCACCGGTTCTTTTTTCTTTACGGTCAGTTCATCTGTATCAAAGGACAGCGGCTGATAGTATTCCTGTTTCGGTTCACTGACATTCTTTTCAACGACCGAGCCGTTGGCACAGAGTGCTTTATATACTTCTTCCTTGATCAGCAGCTCCAGCTGCGTCTCCTTGGAGATACGTACTTCCCACTTGCTTGGATGAACATTTACATCTAAAAGATGTGGATCCATTTCAACAGAAAGAACACACATCGGATATCTTCCCTTCGGCAGGAAATCATCGTAGGCATCCTGAACACTTTGATAGAGCTTATAGGTGCGCACCATTCTTCCATTCAGGAATATATGCATCATATTGCGGGACGCCCTGCTGATCTCCGGTTTGATCAGATAGCCTTTGACATGATAGTCAAAGTCAGAAAAATCCACAGGAATTGCATTCTCGGCAGCGGTCTTTCCATAAACTGCATACAGTACTTCCAGCAGGTCTCCCTGTCCGCTTGTACGGAAGGCATCTCTGCCGTCATTGATAAAGTGGAAAGCTATCTCCGGATGGCTCATCGCAAAGCGGGAGATGACATCCTGGATCAAAGATGCTTCATATGAACCACTGCGCATATGTTTCAGTCTGGCTGGCGTCTGATAGAACAGACCTTCAACAGTGATCTCTGTCCCCTGGTTGCATGGGTATGGTGAGGCAGATTCTTTCCGGCCATAGGCAATGATGACTCTGGTCGCATCAGTGCCGTCACTGGTGCTCAATGTCACCTTTGAAACAGCCGCAATGGAAGGCAGTGCTTCCCCGCGGAACCCTAATGTATGAATCGACCACAGATCATTCTGTGCATGGATCTTGGAAGTCGCATGGCGCTCAAAGCACATTTGTGCATCTGATGCATCCATACCGCAGCCGTTATCCATGATGGTGATTTTTGATAATCCACCTTCTTCAATCGTGATCTGGATCCTCGTGGAACCTGCATCGATAGCATTCTCCACCAGTTCCTTCACGACTCCCATTGGTCTTTCTACTACTTCTCCAGCCGCAATCATATTTGCGGTCTGCATATCTAATTGAGCAATTCTTCCCATAATGTTTTTTCCTAACATTTATTATACAATAGCCTTACCATGAGATTAAAAGAAGAATGTCGAAAAGAGACCGTCATTCAAAAATCCAAGTTCATTGCCTGTGCTGCTCCATGTGCAGATGAGGATGCATGCCGTAAGTACATCGATGCGGTCCGCAGTGAATTCCCTGATGCAAGCCATGTATGCACTGCCTATCTGTGCGGTGAGAACAACTCTATTCAGCATTCCAGTGACAACAAGGAACCGAGCGGGACCGCCGGCATTCCGATGCTGGAGGCTTTGAAATACAGTGGACTTACTAATGTCTGTGTCTGCGTAGTCCGCTACTTCGGCGGCATTAAACTGGGTCCAGGAGGCTTGATGCGTGCATATTCCGGCGCGGTCAGAGATGTTCTGACAGACGCAAAAAAAGTGGAAGATATTCCACTTCATCAATATATTGTGAGCTATCCTTATGATCTTTCCGGCACTTTGGAAGGCTGGTTAAGAAGAAATACAGATATCATTGATCTCACCTATGGCAATGAGGTCACTGTCACCTTTGAATGTGCACAGAACAACATTCCTGCTGTAATCCAGGATCTTTCCCGTGGACAGATAGAAGTCAAGGACAACGGCATCGTATACCGTGAGAAGGAAATCTAGCTCTTCTTTACAAAGCGGATGTCCATATCTGTCGTATTGCCTTCAATACCAGGCACTTCTGAGGTACTGCTGTACTGCCAGAATTCAAACTGGTATGGGTAGTTTGGATACGGTGCATCATATTCTGCGACCCACAGAGGATATTCCTGCACATACTCCAGATCAAATAAGCTCTCGAGCAGGCTTGTACTGCCGTAATACATTGTGTCATATCCTGCCGCTTTCACACGGTTCATAAAGGTCACAGCCATCTGTGATCTTTCTTTTGCGGTGATCTCCATGACTCTGCCGACATCACCGTCAATGGTGCCTTCCATATCGAATACAATCGGCAGATCAATCTTATATTTCTTCGCGGACTGGATTGCATAGTCAGCTTCTTCGGCTGCTTCTTCGATTGTAACAGCCTGTGAGAAGACATAAATTCCTGCATCAATGCCGTTCTCATTGGCGCCCTGCATGTTGGCTTCAAACATATCATCGCCATGAAGCTCACCAGTACCATATCCACGGTATGCAGTTCTGATAAAGGCGAAATCTATGCCGGCTGCCGCAACCTTCTTCCAGTCGATCTCTCCCTGATGCACAGAGACATCAATTCCCTGCAGTGAAGTGTAATTGTCATCTTCATAGGAAAGATAGGCACCGTTCTGTGTCAGCTTATCCCATTGATAAATATTTGTTGGATATGGATAGTTGAAAGAAATCAAAGTCGACTGTTCTGCTAAGAGCCTTGCCCTGTCCCATGAAACATAGATGACGCTGCATATGATGACCGCTGCTGTAACTGCTGCCGCGATGATAATATTTCTTGTTAATTTAATGCGCTTCCTTTTTGTCATATATGAATTATACAAGAATAGAGCGCGGTGTGCGCTCTATTCTCAAATCTTTTCCAATGATAATCCACGCAGGCCGCCGCTCAGCAAGCGCCACACTTTCTGATAGATCTCTTCATCATTCTGCACTTCCTTACAGATGATGCGCTTTGCAAACAAAATCGAACCATCAATCAAATATGTGCTGATATAATCGATATCTTCTTTATTTTTCGCATAAGCCAGAAAAATATTCTTGAATACGATCTTGACATCATTCTGTCCTGCCTTCTGCTGCATAACAGGATCCATCTTGTAGGTGGAATCACGGTACTGCTGCAGGAACAGTGTCTTATATCCGCTGTTGATCAGGCACTCAAAGAAAAGGTGCCAGTGATCGCACATCTCTTCAAACAGGTCTTCATTTGAACATCCTGCAGGCATGTATTCATTCTTGTACAGATCCAGGATCTGCTTATTCACCGACATATAACATTCATTCAGAAGATTTTCCTTCGTTCCAAAGTCTCGGTATACAAGCGCTTCATTGATGTTCGCTGCGGCTGCCGCCTGTGCAACTGAAAAAGAATCCAGTCCCTTTTCTGCCACCATCTTCATTGCGGCATCCATCATTTTGTTTTTGCGTTCAGCTGCATCCATACCCAGACCACCAGTCTACCACGATTCAGAAATAATATCGTAGCACTGAATCAGTAAAAATAGTATACAGGGTTTCTGAACTTTTTGAATATAAAAGAACTCCTGCCGGAGTTCCTTTATAGAATTGACATCATTGCGTTCAAGCCCTGTGTCAGCAGGTAGAACAGGCTGATGGAGAATACCGCAGTAATAATGACTGCAAGCAGGTATTTGTTCATCTTTTTGCCAATCTCGATCATGCCCATAATATAGGTGACCAAGGAGAACAGCATGAAGATCATGACAATGACCAGTGAAGAACGCAGGGAATATAAATAGGAATTTATTCCTGTATAAAGCGTGGAGGTATTGTTCAGAGAACTCTTCATGGAAATAGTAAAGATGCACATGACAAACATCGCAATGACAGGAATCGTAAGCATCTGCGCTGCTCTGCCAAAGGCTTTCTTCCCATCAAAGCTCTTTTCTTCACGGTCAATATAAAGAACAAGGAAGTAGCCGGCATAGATGACCATCGTAATAATCAATGCATCCATGAAACTGGTGAAGACCCACCAGTTCACCAGCAGTGCCGCAATCATGACAATAAAAGAAGGAAGCATTCCCAGGGCATGATCACCGAATGGATCTTTGAAGATGTCTAAGAATGTCTTGAATTCGCTCCAGGCAACAGACTTATATGCATTTGTTACGCCTTCCTTGGCAGCGATCCCCATTCTGGAAATATCTTGCTTATCAAATTTTCCGTCATCACCGAGCAGTACTTTGCCGGCTGCTGTTTCTTTTAATGAATTGCCAATCTCAGAACCGATGGAAGAATCCTTGGTTTCTTCAGGTTCCGTTTTTACTTCTTCCGCTTCCGGTTCTATTACTTCCGGCGCTGTTTCTTCCGATGCTGTTTCTTCTGTCGTGACTGCTTCTGTTTTTTCCTCAGCAGGTGCAGCTTCTTCAGTGACTGATGCGGGTGCTGTATTTATTTCTTCAACAGGTGCTGTTTCTGGTTCTGCATTTATTTCTTCAGCGGTTGCAGTTTCTGGTTCTGCATCTACCGGTGTACCGCATACACCGCAGAACTTAGCTCCTTCAGGAAGTTCTGTTCCACATTTTTTACATTTCATATGATTTTGTCCTTTCCGTAAGGTATCACCATTATATAACAATTTATATCAAAAACTTTTGACAAATAGTTTATAATGGTTAGGTTACTTAGGAGGTATCCATGTCAAATTACTACTGTTTAAACTGTGGCAGTCTTGTCCCAGAAGGAAATAAATTCTGTCCTGTCTGCGGAGATCCTGTCATTGGCAATAACAAGCTGCAGACAACAAACATCAACTTTCCAGCTGAACCAGCTGCTGATACGATTGACTTTATTCCGGTAGATGAAAAAGATACTGCACAGATTTCAAAACCGCAGGAAACTGCCAAGACGATTTCAGTAGAAAAGCCGAAGCGTCAGGCTGCACCGGAACCAGTCAAGGAAAAGAAACAGAGTTTCTTCAGCCGTATCTTCTTTGAAGAAGTTGAGATCAGTGAAGAAGAAGCGGCTGCCATTGAAGCAAAAAAGAACAAGAAGAATGGGCATCATTCTCATGCCCTGCCGATTGTCTTAGTCGTCATCTTTGCTGTATTGCTTGGTGCAGTCGGTTATCTGTATCTGGAAAAACCTGCAGTGCTGAACAGCGGCTTAAATAAGATTGGCTTAGGTCTGCCTGGCTACAGCACAGCAGCATCAGAAACAGCAAGCAGTACTGCCAGTGCATCTGCTGCAGCGACCGATGCCGCAACTGCTGCCCCAACTGCATCAGCAGCTGCAACGGCCAAGAGCAAGTATATTGGGTCTCTGACCGTTTCCTTGGAAAGCATCAACATCCGTGATATTGCTTCAACATCAGGCAATGCCGTAGGCAAGGCAACCCAAGGTACCAAATACAATGTCCTCGCTACCTCATCTGGTGAAGGCTATACATGGTATGAGATTGGTCAGGATCAATGGATTGCTGACAGCAACGGCGAATGGGTCGCTTATACTGCTAATTAATGCATATGAAAAGAACTGCCGTATGACAGTTCTTTCTTTTTATTTTGCCGGTTTTGTAATGTCTTTTTCGTTGTTGATCTCGGTGAGCTTCTGTGTCAGCTGAGTTTCGATTCTTGCCAGTTCCTGTTCAGCAGCCTGTCTCTTTTCATGACCGTCCTTCTGGATCTGCATGACTTCATCCAGCGTATTGATCAGCTGTTCATTGGTATGCTGGAGAGTTTCGATGTCAACGATACCTCTTTCAGATTCCTTGGCTGTATCAACTGTTGCCTGATGCAGGGTGTCCGCATTCTTTTTCAGCAGAGTATTAGTCATGTTGGTGACTTCTCTCTCTGCTTCCATTGCCTGCTTGGAATGGCTGATGCCAAGGGACAGGACAATCTGATTCTTCCATAACGGAATTGTGTTGACCAGCGTGGACTGGATCTTCTCAGTCATCAGTGTATCGTTGTTCTGGACCAGTCTGATCTGCGGTGCCATCTGAATGGATACCTGTCTGGTCAGTTCCAGATCATACAGCTTCTTTTCAAATCTAACGCATGCCTGCTGCAGGTCATTGGCAGCCTGCGCATCTTCCGGCAGTCCGGATTCCTTTGCCTTGGCAATCAGCTGCGGCAGCTGATTCGTACGTACATCCTCCAGCTTCTTTCTGCCAGCCAAGATATACATGGTCAGTTCCTTCGTATTTGTGGCATTTCTCTGATAGAGTTCATCCAGAAGAGAGATGTCTTTTAATAATGTAATCTGATGATCTTCCAGCATGCTGGAAACTTTATCGACATTCTGGGAAGCCTTGTCATATCTGGCCTTCATCTTGACGACCGCATCGCCGCCCTTATCAAACAGACCTTCAAAGAAGCCCTTCTTCTCCGGTTCACTGCTGTCCTTCAGCTCACCGACCAGATTTGTCAAAAGATCGCCGATTTCACCAAGGTCCTTCGTACGGACACTGTTTAACGCGGTATCTGAGAAATCAGATACTTTCTTCTGTGCAGCAGCTCCATATTCCAGTACGGTGTTGGATTCCGTAATATTGATCTTCTTAGAAAATTCATTGACTGTATTCTTCTCTACATCTGTCAGACGGTCTTCATTGATTGGATCCTTGACAACTGTCTTCTCAGCTGGATTTTCAGGATTCACAATTTCATCCTTTTTTGCTTCTAAAGAAGCCAGCTCTTTTTTGTTTTCTGACTCAAGTTCATCCGGTGTCAGTGTCAGCTGAATTTCCGGTTCTGCCTGAGCTTGTGTTTTTGTCTCGTCTTCTGCCATAATTATGATCCTCTTTCTTTCTGTTTCCCCTGTAAGGGAAGTATATCATTTTTGCAACAAACATGACTAAAAAGAATCATGATTTTATGGATAAGAAAACCTGTATTTCTACAGGTTTGGTTTACTTCTTCAGCATTTCTGCCAGATCATTCAGTGACGGTCCTTCATCTGTTTTCGGCGGGGTGACTTTGATGGTGAAGTTGAAGTCTTCACTTCTGAGCTCACTCATATCACTGCCCGGATCTTTGACCAGTCTTTCTGACTGCTTGAGGATGGCTTCTTCCACTAAGTTGCGGGCAAGTCTGCCGTTGCCGGCTTCTGCCGCGTTGATGCTCTGGACCTGGTTGAAGTAATCCTGGAGTTTCGGCAGGACATCATCCTTGATGTTGTAGCCCTTATCCTTGGCCTGCAGACCAGCAATTCTTGTCAATTCTTCCCCAGTATAGTCCGGGAAGTTGATCAGGTTCGGGAAGCGGGATTTCAGACCGGAGTTGGCTTCCAGGAAGACTGCCATTTCCTTCTTATATCCAGCTAAAATTACAATCAGGTTATCGCGGTTGTCCTCCATTGCCTTGACTAAGGTGTCAATGGATTCCAGACCGAAGGAATCGTCTTTGCCGCGGTACAGGGAATAGGCTTCATCAATAAAGAGGACACCGCCGATTGCACTCTTGATGACAGACATGGTCAACGGTGCAGTCTGACCGACATACTGTGCTACGAGGTCTGCTCTGGTGACTTCGACCAGCTGTCCTTCACTCAAGGCGCCGATGGCCTTCATGTAGCGGGCTAGCAAACGTGCGATGGTCGTCTTGCCGGTGCCTGGGTTGCCGGTAAAGATCATATGCTTGGAAACAGAGGCAGTCTTCATGCCCTGTTCTCTGCGTTTCTGCTGCATGGCAATATTTGCCTGCAGAGAAGTGATGTAGTTTTTGACCATATCCAGACCGACAATGCCTTCCAGTTCTGCATTGACGGACGCAATTTCATCACTGCTCGTCTTTTCCCGGGAAAGTTTGATCTGCCGTTCATGAATGGAAACTTCCGGCACATCATTATTCACAGATGCCGTGACAGATTCATTATTTCCCAAGTTCTCATCCAGAACTGCCTGGGAGAGGGTGACATAGAAATCATGATAGAGATCTGCAATCGATTCTGCACCTCTCGTCTTGTCAAAGTGCTGATGGACCCATGCCTTGACATCATCATTGACAGTCAGCTGGATCTTTAAATGTTCGGCAGCTTTCTGGATTAAATCAGTGTTCTTCTGCTCAATGACAGCATTGACCGCGTCTTCATCCAGCGGTTTGAATACGACTGTATCCAGTACATGGTACATAAAGTCTGCACCGAAGGCATCCTGTACCTTTGTTGGTTTCTTATCAGTAATAAAGATCAGATATTTGCCATCCGCATCCAGCTCATCGACAGAATCTTTGACAAGACCGGTCTGATTCTCGACTAAGATGCCCTTGGCCAGGACATAACGCTTAGACAGCACCAGTTTTCCGGTGGTTGCCAAAGAATTGATCATTCTTAAAAATGCTGGGAAACCGGTCTCAAAATTCTCAAAGCAGATGACCGACCCGTCACCGCTCAATGCCTCATAAAGATCCTGCAGGAAGATCTGTTCCTGGGAACCGGAGGAGTAGCGGGACATATCGATGGTATAGACTTCCTTGGACGTAAATAAATGACTTGTGCAGAGCTTGTCTGCCACGGCTGTCACGGCGCCATGGCGTCCTGTCCCTTCCTGACCGCTGATCAGGATGACATTCTTCGGCTGTCCTGCTTCCACACCCATGACATATGGTCTGCGGAAGGCTGTGACAAGACCTTTTACAGCCTCCAGCTGTCCTTTGATTTCTTCATTGACACTCTGATATGTTTCATCAAAAATCTTTTTTGTATCAGGATCGGCTGGTACTGCCGGCTTCTCTTCTGATTTAACGCCGTAGTCAGCCTGCAGATTCTTTTCCATTTCAGAAAGTTCCTGATCACTGACGCCAATCGGATTGATCTCCTCGCTCTTCTTGGTCAAGTCCGCCAGATCCTTCTGCTGTTTTTTTAGAATGGCATTGAGGGCTTCCATCGCATCACTTGCTTTTTTAATGGTGGTACTGCCGCTGTCTGCCTCTTTTTGGGCTTCATCATTCATTGAAAGCTTGATGTCATCACCAGTTTCATTGTCCTCATCTTCATACGCTCTTTTTTTACCGAGGACTTCCTTCATCAACCGTTCTTTTTCTTCTTTTTTACGATCGTCATTCATTTACTGTTCCCCGTCTTTTGTCTGCGCCTTCATCTGGTCACCGGTCAGTCCGTCTTTCTGGAGCAGCGCTTCCAAAGTGGAAAGATCCGCTGACAGATTGAGCATATCTGCATCTGTCATCGATGAAATAATGGTGCGCATTGCATCATTGATCAAATGAATGGTCTTCGTCAGCTTATCCTTGACCGGCTGATAATTCTCATCAAATTTCGCATCCTGCAGATTTTCGAACTGCTTCAGGACACGGATCAGGATTGGCAGATAGTAGTCATATAGTTTGGACAGCTTTGTTCTGCTTTTCGGGAATTTAAGTTCCAGGGTCTGGATCTGCTTCAATAAAGAAGTTGTTTCATACAGCCCGTTGGTGATTTCTTCATCCGGAATGTTATTGTTCAGAGCGTTGATGGTATCGATATAGTACTGTGCATTCTTTTCAGCCGGTTCATCTGACTGAGCCTGCGGCTGCGGTGCCTGCTGCGGCGCAGTTTCTGAAACCTCTGCATCAAATACTTCAGCCGGTGCGCCAGCCTGTGCAAGGCCAGCCAGCTTCTTCATGATCTCGCTGTATGAATCAGGATATCTGTTCTGAAAGTCATCCAGACTGCAGATGTAAGTGTCGTCCCGGTATACATCCAATGATCTTAAGGACGCATAGGTCGAACCGTGGATCCGCAGATCAAGAGATGAACTGACGTGGAATACTCTGCTGGTGCGGAAATAGGAACGCAGATAAATATTGATCTTTGCGATGTCCGCAGCAGAAAAAGAAGTGGCTGCTGAAGTATCTCTGCGGTAGCCCGATGTACGGCGGTAGCCTCTCTGATATGCATTCCGGCTGTCCTGCTTATTTGCAGAGTTGGAAGCAGCCAGGACAATCGCAACTATCACAAAAATGACGACAATGATCGGCAGCAGTGCCCATCCGCCGAATCCTCCTGTCGCTATTAAGAAAACAAGAAATATGATCCATCCGTTGTTTCTAGAATCTCTCATGCTCAATCCCTCTTCAAATCCTCAAAATTATATCATAGGTCTCATTATTATAAACATTTCCGCTCAGGAAAAGCAGTCATTCTGAAACAAAAATATCTGCCCGAAGACAGATATTCTGATTGACTGTGTTTACTTCTGTTCGGTTTCCTCAGATTCTGTGCCGACTCTCCACATTTCTGAGTATGACAGGAAAACAACGGAATCCGCATTGATCTTTGCCTGGTTCCTCTGCTTTTTGACGTTGCCGTCATGTTCCGTCTTCAGGATGATCTTATTGACCATGTACTGAACGTACAGGACTTTCTTCAGCAGGAACCAATGAACTACATACTGATAGATCTGCTGCGTGCGGTCTTCCAAGGCCGGCAGTGTATCAATGGCATTCTGCTTCTCTTCTTCCGCCGCAGCCAAGGCAGTTGCCTTCAGCTCCTCATAGTTGGTGAAGAACTTCTTGTCCAGTGTTCTTTGCAGTGCACCTGCTTTTTCAATGAACATATCGGTAAAGACTTTCGCAATCTCAGCGCTGCTTTCAGAAGCAATCGAGACGATCTCATTTTTCACTTCCGCAAATTCACTTCCTGGTTCAGTCAGACAGTAGTACATGCCTTTCCCATAGAGATAATTTGCCTTGGAATACGGCAGGACAAGCAGAGCTCTGCTTTCACCGTCTTCATGTTCAGCGTAAATAATGTACGGAGTGACTAATGGTCTGCTGTTGAGCTTGAAGATATCCTTGTAACGGATGATCTGATTGCTGACGGCATCTTTGCTGATCTCATGTCTCAGATTTGTAATGATCTTTGCATCTGGTTCTTCCTGCAGAATACTTTCAAACGCTGCCTTTAAAACATCTTCCAGCTGATTATCCTCCATGCCTAGATAATCTTCCAGATATCCATTAAAAGTGCAGTCGCTTCCTTGTTTTCTTTCGTCAATTTTAGCGCTCAAGATCTCACAAACAGACATAAGCTCTCCTCTGTACTATCACTGAAACTATTATAAGTACAATATCTAAAAAACTCAAAAAGATTTCCGTTCACATTTCATTTTTATACTTTGTCCAGTTTTTTGTTTTCAGTGTCAAGATTGGTAGTGTCTTCTTTGTTTTCATACTAAAATAGTATTTATGAAAACAATCATTGCGAATCAGTACCAGAAGAATCAGATCATGCACGATGCCGCCGCTCTGCATCAAGGCAGACTCACAGATGTTCAGGTCCTTTCATTGACGTCTGTCATGAAGGAAGACCGTGACCAGAAAACAGAGACGCTGCTGTTAATTAAGCAGCTTCTGGATGATCATCAAGATGCGTTCCCAATCTACCGGGACATGTTCAAGTATCCGGCCTTCCTGGATGAGATCCTTTCCTTTGCCAAGGAATGCATGTTATGGGGAATCACTGAGAATGACCTCCCTGTCGATACCGAAAATGAAAAAGAACTGCAGAAGATCCTGGCATCTGTTTTTACTTTGGACTTAGCTGAGAAGAAGATTCATGACAGCAGGAATCAAATCATTAATTCTTTGAAAGGCATGGATATTGAACTGTACCCTGCTTTCTACAGTGATGAATATCATTATGAAATTGATCAGCTCCTGCGGAATATTTTTCCAATACACGCTGCTGTTAAGGGTTCTCCACAGAAGGAACTCCGCTATGGTCTGAATACACGTCAGGAAATTGAAGCAGCTGCGCAGAATATCTGCCGGTCTGGTAAGTCATGCAATATCGTACTGTGTGACTATGCAAACCAATATCCTGTGGTAAAGCAGGTCTTTGCCCGCTACCATATTCCATTCTCTGCCATCAAGGAACACAGCATCCTGCATATCCCGCATATCTTTGCAGCTCTCTGCAGACTTGCCCATGAAAAGAGCAGAGGTGCGTTCCTGCAGGCACTGCAGTATGATGCCTTCAATCAGCCATGCCCTTTGTATCTATATAATTACTTTATGCAGCGAATGCGTGATGCTACTCTTCCGGAAAGAATTGCTGATACGGTTGCGGCCGGTCCTTTCAAGAACGAAGCACAGTCCTATCAGAAACTGGATGATGAATGCATGGATTATTTAGATGCCATCCGTGAAGACTACAATCTTCTGATGTCGTCCAGTACACCGCAGGAGATTTTTGAACATGCATACACAGTCATGCAGAGATCTTCCTATCTGAGTGATCAAGCCGAACTGAATACAGGCATGGAGATCCGTTCCACCCTGCAGAGTATTTTACACAGTCTCAAGGAAGAAGAAGTTCCTTTCCTGATTGAGACAATCGACGAAATGACCGCATCTTCTTCCTTGTATCATACTGATTTCTGTGAAGTGACTGATCTGACGCATCCTGTCTCTACGCGGGACGATACATATGTATTAGGATGCAGCGGAAAGAACTATCCAGGTTTTCCTGCCAAGAAGGGACTCTTTGATGAAGCGTATGTTCAGCGCACCGCACACTATCCTTCTTTAGCAGTGCGTCATGCATCTTATATGGATCAGCTGAACTGGATTGGCGAAAGCAGTCAAGGCACCATCTATTATTCCTATGCAACCAATGACTATGCCGGTCATGAGATCCAGCTGGCGCTGGAAGTGGAATCCTTATTTGCGAAAGACAGTGAAAAGAAGTGGGAACTCGATATCCTGAAGCAAAAGGAACCTGCAGCACATGCATTATCCAATGATACCGCGCATGCTTTATTTGCCCCAGACGGCAGGATCACCGGTTCAATTTCTACCATTGAGCGCTGGTTCTCCTGTCCTTATGCATACTTCATCCAGTCTGGACTGAACGTCCGAGGCCCGCAGCTGAAAGCCAATGATGCAGCTTCCATCGGCACCATCCAGCATGCAGTCATGGAAAATTCTGTCAACACGCTTCATGAGAAATATGCCGAGATCACTGATGAAGAGATCCGCAGGATCCTCTCGCCATACTTTGATGCCTTAAAGATGACCCATCCAAATGAGACCGAGAGAATGAGTGCGACCCAGGAGAGAATGATTGAAGGACTGAGTACTTCTCTTCATTTCCTTTTGGATATGGAACAGCACACTTCGTTTGTCCCATCCGAAACGGAACATCATTTTGAAGAAGATATTGTCGACGGTGTTCATCTGCGCGGCATCATTGATAGAATTGATACATGCAATGACCTGCTGCGGATCATTGACTATAAATCATCCGACCATAAGCTGCCGGAGAATGGTGTCAAGGCAGGATTATATCTGCAGCTGCTGAGCTATTTGATTGTTGCCCAGAAACTGATTGACAAGAAGCCTGCCGGTGCATACTACTATTCCCTGAAAGATGTTCCATTCAGTGTCGGAGCAGCTTCTGTATCCAAATCCGTCGTCACCGAAACAGAGATGAATGAAAATACATATCAGGATAACTTCATGAAAGCCCGCCGTATGCGCGGCTGGACTTTCGAAGACCGCAAAGTAGAACTGGATGAAGACAATAAGCATATCGTCGGTCTAAAGACCATGATGGATTACAATCTGACGAAGGAGTGCATTGAACAGCTCTACACCTATTTCCATGACCATCTGCTTTCCGGCGAGATTTCATTGTCTCCTGTCGAAGGTGCATGTACATTCTGCGACTACCGCGCTGTCTGCCGGTTCGCTGGAGAATACCGCAAAGCATCTCCTTTGGTCATGAAGGATATTTCTTTGAAGCAGAGAAAGGAGGGTGACTGATATGGCAATGCATTTTGACGCAGAACAGACAGAAGCCATCAATACAAAAGATACTTCAATCCTTGTATCTGCTTCTGCCGGTGCCGGCAAGACAGGTGTCCTTGTTGCAAGATTGATGAAGCGCTGTGTCGCGGACCGAATTCCTATCCAGGCGATCCTGGCTGTCACCTTTACAGAAGCCGCCGCTGGCGAAATGAAGAAACGCCTTGCAAAGCAGCTGCATGAAGAGATCAAAAACACACAGGATCCAGAACTGCTGAATTATCTGAATGAACAGCTCATCGGCTTGGATGCCGCAAATATCACAACTATCGATTCCTATTGTTTGTCTATCATTCAAAAATACTACAACGTCATCGGCCTTGATCCGGCTGCCGCCAGCCACGTTCTTTCTGAGGGTGTAAAGCAGGCAATGCAGAATCAGGCATTCCTTGACTGCTATGACGAATTCTCTCGGCAGGACCCGCAGAGTGCCGTCAGACTGGCTTCCTGGTTCTCCCCACGCAGTGAAGACTATGATTCTCTTTATGAGGCAGTCATGAAGATCAATAACTGTGCAGACAGTGTCATGGATCCTGATGCGTGGTACCGTCAGACCATCTCACTCTATCCGGCAGTCTCGCATTTCAAGGACTTCCCTGAAGAGATCCGCAGGAACTTCTTTCTGTCTTTTGCGCTGGATTTAGGCAATATCAGATCTGACCTCGACATGATGAAGGTCTATGGTGATGGCGACGAAAAAGTAGATCCAGTCAAGATGCAGCAGAAGATCATTGCCTTGGAGAACTGCATGAACCAGGCGAAGGAACAGAACTACAGTGCCTATTGTGACGCACTCGATATCTTAGCCTGCACGCCTACTCCGCCAAGTACAAAAAACAAGCCATATACGGACCTGCGCAAGAAAATGGATGAGAAAGTCAAAAAACTTCTCAGTCAAAGATACACTGAAAAGCAGTATCTGAATGACGCAGAGGAAATGTCAGTATTTGTAAAGAATCTTGTTACATTGGCAAAGAACAGCCGTGAAAGATTCCATACATACAAGATCAAGAATGCCTGTATCGACTTCTCAGATATGGAGCGTTACGCCCTTGATATCCTGACCAAGAACAACGGTACTGTTGCAGAGATTATCCGAGACAGTCTCCAGGAGATCATGATTGATGAATTCCAAGATACCAGTGAACTGCAGAACGCTATCATTGAACGTATTGCCAAGAAAGACAATGTCTTCCGGGTTGGTGATGTCAAGCAGTCTATCTATGCCTTCCGTCAGGCAAAGCCGTCTTTGATGCGCACCCTGATGCAGGACCCAGACAATCATTTGATCACACTGCGTCACAATTATCGTTCCAAGGATTCCATTGTCCACTTCACCAATCTCCTGTTTGACCGCATCATGAATGTGCCGGGCGCAAAGGATGTCTACGGTGAACTGGATCATGTGACCATCGGAAATGAAGAATACCAGGGAGAAAAAGAACCGGTTCCAGTTGTCTTTGCCGAGATTGCAGCACCTGTGCAGGAACAGACTGATGATCAGGAAACAGACAGCGAACCAGAATCTTCTGATGATGAAGAACCATCGTCAAAAGAACTCAAGGCCGCCTGGATTGCGCAGAAGATCATTGAACTGCGTCATGAAGATCCAGCCCTGACATATAAAAAGATTGCAGTCCTGACAAGGTCTCATGCGGATAAACTGTATCTGAAGTCTGCTTTTGACCATGCCGGCATTCCATATGATATCGATACCCGAGAAGGCTTCTATCGTTCCGAATTATGTCAGACGATCCTTTCCATGTGTTCCGTCATGTCTGATCCAACAGACACCATCTCTCTTCTCTCTGTGCTGACTTCTTCCTTTTACAATATCTCTGATGAAGAACTGGCTCAGATGAAGATCCATCATAAAAATATGCTAGACGCTGTTAAAGCAGATCATCCGGAAGTGCTGAAAGAGATGGATGAACTGAACCAGACCGCTGTGAAGAAAGGCATTGCAGCGATGCTTACTGAAATTGCCAACCGTCATGATTTCTTCAATCGTCTGGATGAAAGTCAGAAAGCCAACTTTGACTTCCTGTTTGAGCAGACAGTTACTTCCAATCCGCTGAATCTTTCGGAGTTCCTGGAAAACATGACTGTTTCAGAAGATGAGCGTTCTTCCGAAGCTATGTCCAAAGGAAAAGATGATGATGTTGTCACTGTTACAACCATTCACCATTCCAAAGGACTGCAGTATGAGATCGTCTTTATCTGGAGCACAGGAAAGAATGCTTTCCAGGATGGAAAAGAACCAATTCTCGTTGATGAAGAACTTGGTCTTGGCCTGAAGCATTTAGATATGCCTTGGCGTGCAGAAAGACCAACGATCCAGCGGATTGCAGTTGCATACAAAAAAAATCTGGAAGATATCGAAGAGTTCACCCGCCTTCTGTATGTCGCTTTGACCCGTGCCGAACGCAGGCTGTACATCGTTGATACATTGAACAGAGAATATGATTATCAGCCGATTACGTTATCGTTATTAAATGCACGCCGCGGCATGACAGGCCTGATTCTTCCGGCATTGATGGATGGTCCGTATTTCCAGCATATCCATGTCACTCCAGATATGTCCATTGTCAATCTTCCATATCAAAAGCCAGGCAAAGCAGAACTGCCGTCCTTTACTGAACAGCCTGCTGTCTTCCCAGCAATCTCAACACCAAGTTCAACAGAGACAACATCACTTCCTCCGCTAGATCCGACAAAGAAGACCAGCGGTAAAGCATATGGTACTTTGATGCATGAATGGGCAGCATCCATGCCGAATACTTCCTGGACAAAAGAAGAGCTCAAAGACTCTCCAGATCCAGATGCACTGTATGCCTTCAGTCAGTCAGCACTCTATCAAAAATGCCTCAAGGGTGAAATTCACAAAGAATATCCATTCTACATTGAGGACAGCACTTTCCGCATGACAGGTACGATGGACTTTATCTCCATCCTGTCTGATGAGATCATCCTGATTGATTTCAAGACAGACAACGCCTCCTTAGCAGAGATCAGCAGCCGTTACTCTGATCAATTGAATGCCTACCGCAGAGCATTAAAGACTTTATATCCAGGTCTAGCTGTCTCTGCCTATGCATACAGTTTCCATAACAATCAGAAAATAGAAATCGAGGAAGCATGACAAGACAATTCAACCGAGGTGACATCGTATGCCACTTCAAGCGTGAGCTTCATCATGAAGGAACACAGTATTTATATCAGATCATTGGTGAAGCAGAGCATACAGAAACAAAAGAAAAGCTCATGATCTATCAGGCTCTGTATGGTGACTGCCGTACCTATGCCAGACCATATGAAATGTTCATGAGTGAAGTAGATCATGAAAAATATCCTGACATTAAGCAGAAATATCGTTTTGAACGATACAACAGTCAAATCAGATGAAAAGGTGCAGCAGCACCTTTTCTTTTATCATAAAAAAGTTCTCAGCGCCTTAATGATTCTTCCATTCGGGTCATTAAAGTGATTGCCTGGATTCATCTCAAAGGATGTTTCTGCGTATGCAGAGACAATTTTTTGAACTTCTTTTGTCTTATCTTCCACTGTGCTCAGCAGCTGCTGCCTGCTGTTCTTTTCCAGGTCACCCAAGGATAAATATAATCTCTTGATCTGTGCAGGATTCCTCTGCAGATATTCGGTAAAACCTGGATACCATAAAGATCCAGATACAGAGGCACAGCCATCGAACAGATCTGTCTTTGTACATGCATACAAAGAGAACAGTCCTGCTAATGAATAGCCGCAGATAATACGATGTTTCCATTCTTGGTGAAGACGCTCATTTTTTAATACTTCATTTAAAAACTGATCTGCTTCGCCCTGGAAGTCACCTCCGCCTTTTAATACTTTCTTAGCAGGCCATGGAGAAAGTTCTCTGTTCCAGTCATTACTGCTGACCAGCAGAAAAGAGTATGGAAGTGCTTCAATCAGATCCTGATTTTCTTCATTTCCTGTAATCAATACAACTAACGTATCATTTCCATCTACATATTTTGTCTGCATATATATTTCCCTATTTACGGTACATGGCCAGTTCCATGCTGTCGAGGAGCTGACAGAGCGACATATTCAGTTTCTGATAATCTGTACCAATGAATTCAGGTACAGCCTTGGCAATATTGACATCAACTGCCTGCATCTGGTTGTAGAAAGTAATCATGATCGGCGCCTTGAGGATCTTTGACATCCCGCGGATGGTCATCCTGCTTTTCTCTTCTAAGTTCAGAATATCTGTCTTGGATCTAATATTTACCTTTTCATCATCCACCAGTATTTCTGGTGCATCAAAAGAATCATAGGAAGCAGAGACAGCCTTGCAGATACTGTCCCAGCCAACTTTGTATGTCAGATTCCATCTGGAAAGGATCCATTCTTGTTCATCTTTATAGCCAGCCAGCAGCATATGATCTCTCCTTGATTTCCAATACTAATATACACATTATAGCAAACAAAAAGACGATGCATGCCTGCACCGCCTAGTTGACCATGTTTGTGACCATTTCTTCGTACTGTCTTGTATAGAGGTCATAGTAATGACCATGCGCTGCCATTAATTCATTATGCTTGCCGCGTTCGATGATCTTGCCATCCTGAACCACAAGAATGACATCTGCATCCACAATTGTTGATAAGCGGTGGGCAATCACAAAGCTTGTTCTGCCCTTGATCACGGTAAAGATTGCATCCTGGATAGCTTTTTCCGTTAAGGTATCAATGGAAGCTGTCGCTTCATCCAAGACTAGGATCCTTGGGTCTGCCAAGATTGCTCTGGCAAAGGAGAGCAGCTGTTTCTCACCTGTTGACAACATGTCGCCGCCTTCACCGACTTCAGAATCCAGGCCTTTCTCCATCTTGTTTACAACGGATACCGCATCGACAAGCTCCAGTGCCTTCCAGATATCTTCGTCTGTCGCATCTGGATTGCCGTACTTCAAGTTGTCTCTGACCGAACCTGAGAACAGATGCGGTGTCTGCAGAACATAACCAATATTGGAATGGAGCCACAGCTGGCTTCTTTCTCTGGCGTCCCGGCCGTCAATCAGCACCTGTCCAGAAGTAGGTTCAAAGAACCTGCAGACAAGGTTGACCAGCGTAGACTTGCCGGCTCCTGTTTCACCGACAATTGCTACATTGGTACCCTGCGGCACCTTCAGATCAAAGTGCTCCAGCACCATTTCATTTCCATCTGGATACTGGAAGGAAACATCCTTGAACTCAACATCGCCATGAAGCGGTTCCCAGTTCTCTTTCTTTGGATTGAAAGTATCACCGTACTTTGCAACGACTTCTGGAGAATCCGCAACATCCGACTGTGTTTCCAGCAGCTTGGTAAAGCGCTCAATATTAACCTGAATGGCAATCAGTGCAGAGATGCTGCCGATGATGCCCTGAATCGGCTCCAGCATATTCAATGCATAGTTCATAAAGACAGAAAGCGTACCGATCATGATGACACCTTCCATCGTGATGATGCCGCCTCGCCATAATACAATCGCCAAGGCCGCTGAACTCATCATAGTAACTGCTGCTGAGAAGGCGGCGCTGTATCTCGTCGCATGAACAGAGGTCTTCTCCATCAGAGAAGTATCTTTATCAAAGTCTTTGTTGATGGAATCCTCAACGACCAATGTCTTGATGGATTTCGCACCGGTAATGCCTTCGTTGAAGTTGCTGGTGATGGTGCTGTTGATCTCACGGATCTTGCGGTTCAGCACGACCAGCTTCTTTTGGAACAGGGCAATGACAATCACTGCAATTGGAACCAAGGCAATGATATACAGTGCCAGTTTTGCGTTGATCATGATCATGTTGATGAAGACAAAGATCAGATAGGATCCATTCCATACAATATCCATCATTCGCCAGGATACCATTTCACCAATCTTGCCGGTATCACTCATGACACGGGCATGGACATATCCAACGTTGTTCTGATTGAAGTAGGCAAAGGACAATTCCTGCAGATGGTTGAAGGATGCACTGCGCAGGTCTCTGTCGACATGCATTTCAATCATGCCTGCCCAGTAGACACTGATGAAGTTGATGATGATCTGAACAATCAGAATGCCTAGATACAAAGCAATGAACCAGACCAGTGTATCCAGTGTCTGTCCCAGCACAAAGTGATTCAATGCATACTGGTTGAACAGCGGATAGATTGAGTCAATCAAGGAAGCTGCAACACCAAGAATGACCATCCAGATGATCCGTACTTTGTATTTCTTTACAAATGGAAGCAGTTTTGGAATACCGAACCACTTTAACTTTACATTAGTATCGTCGTTCATGCGTTCACCTCCTGCTGTTGACTGCGGCTCTGGAGGTCATAGATCTGACGGTAGATGCCGTTCTTCGTCAGAAGTTCTTCATGCGTTCCGGATTCTACAATCTTTCCTTGATCCATTACAATGATCTGATCGGCATTCATTAATGTCGTAATGCGGTGTGCAATCAGGATCACAGTACTGTCTCCGATATTTTCTTTTAAGGAAGCTCTGATCTTTGCATCAGTCTCCGCATCTACGGCACTCAATGAATCATCAAATACCATGATTGGAGGTTTTCTGATCAGCATCTGTGCAATCGCAGCTCTCTGCTTCTGGCCGCCGGAAAGCGTGACGCCTCTTTCTCCGACAAAGGTCTCATAGCCTTCCTTGAAATGTTCAATTGCATGATCCAATGAGGCAATCTTCGCCGCATGCTGGATCTCTTCCATATCTGCTTCCGGTTCTGCAATCTTAATATTCTCACCTAAAGAACGAGAGAACAGATACGGTTCCTGCAGGACCATGCCGATATTCTGACGCACCCATTGTGCCTTCATCTCACGGATATCAACGCCGCCGATGGAAATTGTACCTTCCTTCAGGTCATACAGTCGGTCCAGCAGATACATCAATGTGCTCTTGCCAGAACCCGTACCACCTAAGATACCGACAGTCGTTCCTGCTTTTACCGTAAAGGATACGTGGTCCAGGATTTCTGATGTTCCATTTTCGTATTGATAGCTGACATTGTCAAAGACAATATCCTGATCCATATCCGGGGTCAGAGCATTCTCTTCATCATGTTCTACTTCACTGTTCATGATGTAGCGCAGACGATCAATGGAAATGCCAGCTTTGCTCAAGTTGGAAATGACACGGCCTAAGTTCCTAATTGGCCACATCAGCATCATTGTGTAGCTGATGAATGCAATATAGTTACCAGCGGTGATTTCGCCATTGACGGAAAGGACCGCACCGTATGCTAATACCGTAATGACCTGTCCATAGGAGAATAGATCTGAGCTCATCCAGAACGCTGCCAGCAGCTTCATCAGATGGACCCACATGTTTGTATAATTGCTGTTCTGTTTTTCAAAGCGAGTCTGTTCATACTTTTCTCTGCCAAAGGCACGGACAACTCTGACTCCTGTCAAGTTCTCCTGCACGATGGAAGATAGTTTGCCTTCTTCGATATCTGCCTTTTCAAAAGCACTGCCGATGCGGGAATGGAAGAACAGAGAGTAGCTGACAATCATCGGAATGAATATCGCAGCAGCAAGAGACAGCTTCCAGTTCATTGCAAACATGAAGTACATCGTCAGACAGATCATGACCACAATTCTGAATAAAGCAGTCAGCTGTTCTGATAAGAACACCTTGATCTGTTCAACATCCGAAGTGCATCTCTGGATGATATCCCCGGTGTGATTTTCACTGTGCCAGGCAAACGGAAGATGCAGAATATGATCAAACAGACTGTTGCGCATTGACCTGACTAAATGCTCTGCGCCGATGGAGTTGAATAGGTTGAACAAGAATCTGCAGAGTGCACCGAGCGCTGCTACAATCAATACAGCCAAAGCAATCAACCATAAGTTCGCACGTAGGTAGGCAGCACCGCCGATGGAATCAATCCAGCTGTTCAGAAAATCTGGGAGAACAACATTCTGTGAATCAAGAATGGAGTCAACTGTATAGGAGATGATCTTCGGATTGATCAGATCAAGTACAGAAACAAGGCATGCAAAAAGGATGGAAGCAACAAAGTATCTCTTTGAACCTTCCAAAAAATACAACAGCATCTTTGTTCTTGTATTGAATCTTTCTTTACCGTTCATCGCTTTTTCCTCAGCGATTGATATTCTATCATGTATATATATTTATTTCATCATATCAATAAATGTTATTTCATGAGCAGTTCCAAATAAAGAAAAAGCAGATCTCTCTGCTTCTTCATAACTGCTGCAGTGGTGTTAGATTCAGTTCACTGCATCCTTCTACTTTTTCTTTAGAACCAATGACACAGATAGCTGCTTCAGGCAGTACCTTCTTCAGCATCTCACCAAATTCCTTCAGCTGATTCTTTTTCATCGAAAGAAGTTCTTTCCGTGCTTCTTTTCTCATTTCATATGTGACGTGCCGGAAATACATCGCATCACTGACCCGCACTTTGGATGACGGTGACAGCAGTGCTTCTCCTGCAGCAATCGCGCCGATGATCATCTGGTCAAGATCCATATCGCTTTCTGCTGTTCTGACTAAGTAATCTGCCGATGCAAGCGCTGCTCTATAAAGATTCATTGGATCAGGATCACGGTAGGAATAGATACCGAGATTCCCGTTCGCATTGACCGCAAAACCAGTTCCGTATGCACCGCCCTTGACTCTGACTTCATTCCACAGCCAGTCATAGGTCAGCAGATGCGCCATGACCTTCATGCATGGTTCATACTGATAATCATATTTCAGGACATTGACGTTCATCGCACCATAGGCAATGCCTGCCGGGATGATCAATGACTGTCTATCCTCACTGATGAGCGGATAATGCACCTTGGCACGGTTGGCATCATAGTCATGCAGCATGCTGATTACTTCCTTGACGACATCTGTATTCTCTTCACCGGTGATGGATACTGTGACTCTGGCCTTAGAGAAGATGACATCGCTGTACATCTCACATTCCTGCAGGAAAGTGCCGATCATATCATCATAATGATCTTCCAGTTCCTTCTCATATTTACCGCTTTCATATCCGCCGACATATTCACGGAAGACGCCTTCTGCACTTTCATGCGCTGCGGCTCTTCTCATCGCATCTGCATGTCCTGCCGTGATCAGTTCCTGACGGAAGTTCTCATTGTCCTGCTTCAGAAGCGGCAGAATAGTTTCTTTTTCATAGACTGTATCAAAGAGGATTTCCTTGATCAGCGGTACTGCCTTATGAATATTTTTCTTTAAGGCAGAAACAGATACACCGATAACTGGATAGCATGCGCCTGGTTCATTCTTCAAAGAATATGCTTCGAGATAGATGTTCAGATCTCCAAGATCTCTCTTGATGCTTTCCTGCAGCTGGCGAAGCGTATGTTCCTTAGTCCGCAGATTGGTCATCAATGTTGACCAGAAGCCAACCGAAGAAAGATGTTCCTTTGTAACACCTGCCATATTGAAATACAGATTCAGATAGACGATTCCATCTTCTTCCGGATGGATCAGTACAGGGACACCTCTGATCTCCTTTTCTTCATAAGGGAAATCTTCTGGATCTTCATTGATGTCTGACAGCGACAGTTTCGGTAATGTCTCCAGTGCTTCTGGAATATCTTCTGCTTCCTGCCAGGAATCCAGATTTTCATTCAAAGCAACATACGCAGCTGTCTGATCTCCCCAGGATTTCTTTGCCTGTTTCAATTTCTTTTCTTCTCTTGCCAGTCTAGCCTTTCCAGCATCTCTGGAAGGTACAGCAATGACTGCCTTCAGGTGTTCTTCATCCAGCAGGAAGTCTTTCAGCAGTTCTTCAAAATATCCTTCATTGACTTTGTTACGGAGGGATTCAAACAGTGACCCTTCATTCAGATATAATGCTGGGTCTCCATCGTACAGCCAGCTGTTCATTCCTCTCTCGGCATACATCAGTCCTGCTGGTTCATGTTTCTCATGGTACTTGAATTCCATCTGGTTCAAAGTAGCTGTTATCTCATCGTGATTCAGTCCTTCTGTAACCAGTGTTTCAGCCGTATCATGAATGACTCTGCGCAGCTGTTCATACTGATCTTCATTTGTGTTGCGGACCGTCAGGACTGCCCATGGCTGCTGGATGCCGTTGTAGATATCCAGTTCCACATCCTGACCAAGACCTGCATCGATGATATTCTTCTTCAGCAGTGCTTCATTATTGGCAACCAGCACATCATTGAGAGCTGACCATGCCAGATTCTTTTCCACATCATCATAAGATGTGATGATCTTCGCGACAGACACCTGTGTTCTGTCTTCTGTTGGATCATCTTCCGAAATCTCATATTCATAACGGTGGACATCTGCACTGCCGACTGCCTGCATCGGAATCGCAAAATCATGTACCTCTCTCTCATACTGGGAGAAGTATTCATCATTGATGAATGCAAGAACAGCATCGATGTCCATATCACCGTCCAGCCAGATTCTGGAATTAGTCGGATGATAGAACTTCTGATGTGTTTCGATGAACTGTTCATAGGAAAGATCTGTGATGTGTTCCGGGTCGCCGCCGGATACATATTGATAGCAGTTGTCCGGAAACAGCATTCTGTTCAATTCATCGATGATTGTTTCATCAACAGAAGAGAAGGCTCCCTTCATTTCATTCAGCACAACACCCTTATATGTCGGTGTTTCTTTGACATCACGGATTTCATAATGCCAGCCTTCCTGATAGAAAATATTAGGATTGGTGTAGATCGCCGGATGGAACACAGCATCCATATAGACCGACATGAGGTTCATGAAGTCCTTGTCATTTCTGGATGAAACAGGATACATGGTCTTATCCGGTGCTGTGAACGCATTCAGGAACGTCTGCATGGAGCTCTTCAGCAGTTCCACAAATGGTTCCTTGACTGGATACTTACGTGATCCATTCAGAACTGAGTGCTCAAGCATATGAAAGACACCCGTATCATCACTTGGAGTCGTCTTGAATGTAATTGAGAATGTCTTATTGGTATCTTTGCGCTGCATCCAGACAAGCTTAGCCCCTGTCTTCTGATGTTCAAATAAATATAATGTACCTTCGCAGTCCGCCAATGGCTGGATCTTGTTCAGGATAAAATCGTGATATGTTCCGTTCAGTATCAGTTCCATAAAAGCCTCCATAACAGCTCTATTTTACCTTGTTATTGACAATCCCGCATCCTAATTGCATAGAAAGACCTTTTCAAGCATCTCTGAAAAGGTCTTTCCTTCATATTATTCTGCCGTGTGATATAGAATGATCCATCCAGCATTCTCAATATAGTATCCATTGGCAACTTCTGCATTGTTGGCAAGAACTGTCATTATGCTCGGTTTACCTGCTTTAGTATAGGTATATGTGATATCCTGTTCTGCCGCAAATGGCAGGACGCTGTCTGTATCATTCCGCTTGATGATCTTTTCAACGACGTTTCCACTGTCGTCATGATCATAAGAGATATCCATTATGATATCGCCATTCTCTTTTAAGTCTGTTTCATGGATGCGCTGTCCGTCACGGTCATATTCATAGGTGACAGATGTGTTGTCACTGTACTTGATTTCTGTGATCTTATCATCCGTATACGTATAGGATGCAGTAACGGTGCCGGCTTTTGTCTTGAGCGAAGCTGACTTGATCTGGTTCCCATCATACGTGTAGGTATATGCTGTCTTTTGAATTGAAGATGTTGTCGTGACTGTGATCTGTGTCGGATTGTCATGTTCATCATACAGTGCTGTCTGCACCGAATAGCTGACCGTATTGTCATCCTTCAGGAACCAGGAAGCTTCGATGTCTGTGCTGCTGCTGAACTGATTGAAGTTGATCCTGCTGGTATAGTCAGAAACAGATTCTTTCATTGATTTCAGTGTTCTGTCATCGTTGTATTCCAGTTCGACCTGATACAGTTTCCTGCCGTTCTTCACAGCATAAAGCTTGACGGGATCTCCCCAGACATTGTAGATGTTTCCATCTTCAGCTGTATATGTTCCATTGTTTTTGACGGCATTCAGTCTGATATTTGTATGTTCATCTTCATCCAGTTCATACTGGCTCTCCAGATATTCTGCTGCATTGCCATAGTTTGATTCTGCAATCGACAGATCTGCCAGTTTCTGATAGGTACGGATCAAGGCATCTTTGACTTCCTGCTTCTCCTGACTGCAGGACTGGTATTCCTTAAGTGCCTTCTGATAGTCTTCCTGATCATAATACAAGTCGCCTAATTTCAGTCCAGCGTCTTCACTGCCGCCATATCTCTTGGCATTCATCAATGGCTCCAGTGCCTGGTCATAGTTTTTTTCTTCTAAGTAGGCAACCCCTCTTAAGTACTCATCATGGGCATAGCTCTTGATGCCTAAGAAGCTGCCGACAATCAAAGCCGCAATGACCGCAATGATGATTCTTGTCTGCATGGAGATGTGCTTCAGGAATTTCGGTCCGTCATCATTCTGTTCCTTTGGTTCTTTTTTCTTCACTGGTCTCTTCTTCCGCTCCGGCCGTTTCTTTTCCTTTGGCAGAACAGGAGAAGCCTGCACCTGCGGCGGATTGTTCTTATCATAAGCACACTGCAGATAATAGACGACCTGATCCTCCGTGATATGAAGGGTCCTGGCAATCTCAGCCGGTGACATCTTTTCAAGACAGTGCATCAGCACAATGATCCGTTCTTCATAATCCAGATCACGGATCGTCTTTTCCATATCTGTGATTGTATCCAGGGTCGGTCTTCCTTCTGCACTCTGTGCAGCGTCCTGGAACAAGGTCTGATCCTTCAGGCGGATCCAGTCAACACATGCGGCTGAGACAGAACGAATATCTTTCTGACTAGCTTCGACAATCTTCCTGGCCTGGGCAGGACTGCCGGTATATGCTTCCGCCAGTTCCAAAAGGACTGCTGTATCCTGCTGGGCAGTCATTGTTAAAGGAGCTCCGCACGATGTGCAGAACTTTGCGTTATCTTCGTTTTCATATCCGCATCTTGTACACTTCATACCAGTCTCCAAAAAAGATTCCAGAATCTCTGGAATCTTACATTAATACAACAGTTTCAAAATATCAATTTCTGCTCTTCCCAGACTGATTCGATCTGATTCATGAATTCTCGCTCTGCCTAACGGCGGAAGCTTTGTGCCGTTGAGGTATGTTCCGTTATGTTCAGAAACATCTTCAAGATATAAGCTGCCATTCTCTTCAATGATCTGTGCATGTCTTCTGGAAACTGCAGGTTCGGCAATGACCAGATTGCATGTGGCTGTCTCCCTGCCAAGCAGGCATGGGAAGCTGGTGATAGTGGATTCTGTGGTCTGACCATTGATTGTCACTGTAACTACCGCACCCGTCACGGAAGAACCCTTGACTTCAAGCGGTGTTTCAAGAGCGGATGCAGAAGGTGCCGGATCAGCATTCAGCGGAGTCATTCTCTGCTGAGGGGAAACAGCTGCCGGTGCAGGACGGGATGCAGGTGCCTGATGTCCCTTCTTGTTCGGCTTGATCTCATTTCCGTTTTCATCTACATAGTAGATGTTTCTCTTGACTGCCAGGGCAATCACAGCAATCAGCAGAATTGCTACAATGCCAAGCAGTGCAAAGATAATCATTTTATCAATTCCAACATTGTTAAACATATTCTTTACTCCTAATATTGTTCTTTACTATCATACAACAATTGGTGCAAACTGACTATTCATCAATATATTCATCATCTGCGGCTTCTCTTCTGATCCGCCAGAATACATAGACATACATGAACAGCACCACCAAGGCAAACAAGGCAATGGAGAAACCTGTATTGACCATCAGGGTTGCGTCATAGACCATATGGAATACCATCGCTGTCAGCAGTGCGGCAACTAAATTCCATTCTGTCCCGCTTGCATCATCTGCGTGCTGGCATACTTTCGCTCTGCCGTAGTAGATGCCCATATATGCACCAAAGCACATATGTGCCGGAATCGACAGCAGTGCCCTCGACAGCGCAACAGAGAGGCCTCCATAGAAGAATACGTATAATACATTTTCCAATATTGCAAATCCTAAAGAGACTGAAATGGCATAGACCATACCGTCGAAGCGGCAGTTGAACGCTGGATGTTTCCAGCTGATCTTCTTCAGGAAAACAAACTTTGAAGATTCTTCGATGACTGCAACAAACAGTGCATCTACAACAGCCTGGATCAAAGTATCATCTGCATTGGACTGCTGTACAAATTTTGAACTGACTGTATTGAAGATCTCTTCCAGGATCAATGCACAGACCGCTGCCCCAAGGCCGCCTAAAAGCAGCTTCCAGATTAAAGAAGGCGGTTCTTTTTCAACGGTGTCCAGCTTATAGATATACAGCAGCAGGAACACACCTGGCAGAATTGCAGCGGCGCCATAGATCAGAATAATTGTGCTGGAAGTCAATCCCAATATCATCAGCACTGTCCCCCTTTATTGTGGAACTCTTCATAGATCCGATTCTTTGCGATGCCTGTCCTTGCGGCTGCATCCTTGATAGCATCCTTGGTGGACAGACCTGCATTGATTGATTCCTGGACCATATCCATGATGGCACTCATATCGACATCCTTTGAATAGTCTTCATGATTCCCATCCATGACAATGACCATTTCCCCTTTTAATTCCGGCAGGACAGGAATGATCTCTGAGATCTTCCCACGCAGGAATTCTTCATGCATCTTAGTCAGTTCTCTGGCTAAGACCATTTCTCTGTCACCAAAGACATCCATGCAGTCCTGCAGACATTTCTCAATGCGGTGCGGTGCTTCATAGAACACCATCGTCATTGGATATGCCTTATACTCTGACAGTTTCTTGACTCGATCAGAATGCTGCTGCGGCAGGAAGCCGATGAATAAGAATGGCTGCACTACTAAGCCTGATGCAACAATTGCATTCAGGAAAGCACTTGGTCCAGAGACCGGCACCACATTGTATCCGGCAGAAGCAGCTAAAGCGACAATCTTCTGACCGGGGTCATTGATCAGCGGATATCCTGCATCTGAGATCAAGGCAACGTTTTTTCCTTCTCCAAGCAGATCCAGGATGCCATTAGCACTGGCTTCTTCGTTGAAGTTATGATACGCAATCAGATGACTGTGAATCTCAAAGTGCTTCAGCAGCTGACCGCTGGTACGTGTATCTTCACAGGCAATGACATCTGCATCTTTCAGTACTTCGATTGCTCTCGGACTCATCTCATTGAGATTTCCGATTGGTGTCGGTACTAAGTACAGGGTCGGCATTTCGTTTTCGAACGAATGCTGGCGGTTCATTTTGTTTCCTCAGAATCCTTCTTCTTGCGGCCGAACGTACGTACAGTCACATTCTTGGATTCCTGTACTGGTTTCTTTTCTTCACTGCGGTGGAAGTTATTGTTATTGCTGCGGTTTCTCTGCTCATGATTGTTCTTGCTGCTGTCAAAACGCTTCTGATTATTGTCACGCTTTGGACGGCTGTTTCCATTGTCCTTATGGCCGAAGGAACGTACTTCTGAGGTATCCTTTGTCGGTGCCTGCAGGACACGGTCTTCCTTCTTCGGCTCTTCGGCTGGACGATTGGTATGAATGATGGTCTTGTGGCCTGGCTTATCCCCGGCTGCAGGATCTCTCTTCTTCATAACAGCACCCTTGCGTGGGATTGCCTTATTGCGCAGATCATCAAGAGAAATGAAGATGGCTGTTTCATGATTCTCCAGCTTCGCTTCTTCACTCATGACATTCATATTGGTAATACGGTAGATCTCTCCGTCATATTCGACCTGTGAGCCCATCTTCGGCAGACCTTCAGTCAGCTGCTTGTAGTCATTGTCTTCATATTTCAGACAGCACTTCAGCTTGCCGCACATGCCGGAAAGCTTATCGATGTTCAAAGCAAGAAGCTGATTCTTTGCCATGTTAATACTGATGACATCAAAGTGATTCTTGAATCTTGTGCAGCAGCATTCCATACCGCACATACCAATGCCGCCGACCATCTTTGCCTTGTCTCTTTCACCAATCTGACGCAGTTCGATTCTGCATCTTAATGCAGTGCCGAGCCTCTTCAGCAGTTCACGGAAATCAACTCTCTGTTCTGCCAGATAGATGAATAAGATCTTGTCATGTGCCAATGTATACTGCGCACTCAGCAGATGCATATCCAGCTTAAGGTTGGCAATCTCATCACAGCAGATCCGGAAAGCTTCCTTTTCTTCTTCCAGATTTTCCTGGTAATCTTCAAAATCTGTTTCTGTTGCCTTACGGATGATTGGCTTGGTCGGCATCGGCAGGCCATACTTCTCAACGTTCAATGGTTCAGCAACAATCTGTCCCATCTCGTCACCCTGGGATGTCTCTACAACGACCCAGTCATCTTTGTGAAAATCATTGTTGTAGCTGCCGAATGAATACGGCTTGCCTGATCCTCTAAAACATACGGCAACTGAATATGGATATTTCTCAGCGGCTGTATTGGATTGAGTATCTTGTTCTTCAAATTCCATGCTCATGGTTAAAACCCTCCAGTTTGTAGAAAGCCTGATCCATCAGAAGATTCAGGTCATTGTATTTATTGACCTTGTCTTTTTCTTCTGAAGCAATCACAATCAGCTCTCCATATATCTCTGATGATCCTTTTGCTTCGTTGACGGCCTGCCGGTACCATGCCGGTCCTTCGTCATGATGCAGAATGACATCATGTGCATACATCATCAATAAATCAAAGAAAGCACGCTGTATGACCATGTTGCTCTGCTTTGCCTTCTTTGCGTCTTTCTCCTTTGACTTCCAGGAAACTTCATAATCTACCAGCAGATCTTCTCTTTCCCGTTCATCAAGGTACTGCTTCAGCATTCCGACTGCACTCTCAAATTCTTCTGCCGGTCTTCTGCCTTCTTCTTCATAATCTGGATACATCTCATTGAGGTCATCCATATTCTTGACAATATGGCTCAGCAGATATGCATCCTCTGCTGGAACACCTGCTTCCAATGCCATCTGATGATATGCTTCATGCTTCATCGGTGTAAATGGAAGGATCGTGCATCTTGATAAGATGGTCGGCAGGATCCTGCTTGCATTGTCAGTCGTTAATATCGCAGTTATGCCTGCTCCTGGTTCTTCCAGAAATTTTAACATACTGTTCTGTGCCGAGATGCTGGCATTCTCTGCATTCAGAATGATATAGACTCTCTGTCCATTCTTTTCCAGTGCTGTTTTAGAGAACTTCTCCTGGATGCCGTCAATCATATCCTTAGAGACAGCCTCTTCACTGCCGTCCAGGATGACAAGGTCTGCATAGACGTTCTCTTTGACTCTGCGGCATATATTGCATGACTCACATGCCAGTCCTTCCTGTTCACAGAAAATACTCTGCGCCAGCAGGATGGCAGCTTCTTTCTTCGGTGTTCCATAAGGACCCGCAAACAAATACGCAGAAGATACTTCGTGATTGACGCAGGCATTCTCCAGCGCCCGATAGACAACTGGCTGCTGTTCCTTCAAGAGTTCCTTAAGCATCCAATAATCCCTTCACTGCTTGATAAGCATCCTCAATGACGGCATCTACATCTCTTGATGCATCAATGATGATCATGCGGTCCGCATATTTTTGAATAACTTTTTGATACCCTTCATGGACACGGTTGTGGAATTCCACGCTTTCCTGATCCAATCTATCCAAATAGGTACGGTTGGCATTGATGCGGTCCAATCCTGTCTGGGCATCAATATTCAGAAAGATGGTCTTATCCGGCATATGCCCTTCAATTGCAAATTGGTTGATAGCGTAGACTTCATCGATGCCGATCTGTCTGCCGCATCCCTGATATGCCAAAGAGCTGTCCACAAAGCGGTCACTGATGATTGTCACACCTTCATTTAAAGCAGGCAGGACTTTATCAATCAGATGCTGTCTTCTGCTGGCAGCGTACAGTAAAGCTTCTGTACGTGCATCCATATCTGTATTCTTAGGATCCAGGATGATATTTCTGATCTGTTCTGCAATATTGGAACCACCTGGTTCTCTTGTATAGCGTACCTGATATCCTTCTTTTAACAAACGTTCACAGACTGCTGTGGATACGGTTGTCTTTCCGCTGCCGTCCGGTCCTTCAAATGTAATGAACATTCCCTTTTTCATATGCCGCTATTATATCATGAAGCGCTCGTTTCTTCCCTAATAATAAAAAGAAGGCAGGCATCAAAAAAGACCTGTACAGGCAGGATTTCTGTCTTTCAGGTCTCTTTTTCATAAAATTACAGTACGTGATACTCTTTGAGAAGTTTCTCAATATCAGTTCCTTCAATCTTCTTGAGTCCTTCTTTCAGGGCAATCTTCTGTTTCATGTCAAGCTTCATATCTGTCAATGGCTGACCGTCTCTCAACTGGATTGTAGCATTGAGGAGATCTCTGACATCATAGGTGCTTCCCCATACTTCAGGAACGCCTCTATCTACTCTCATCAATGTATAGACAGCTTCCATGCCAGTACGGATGGAATATTCGGTAGTAAAGATTGTATCTCTCTTCGTTTCAGCGAACTGGCCGATGAATGCAAAGTTGGCAGCGCCGTCCGGTACAACATCCGGTCTGTCTCCTTTTCTTCTCGGCATAAAGAATGATGAAACAAACGGCATCATTGTCGGAACAGTATTTGCGGAATTCGATGCCAGATCTTCAATCTGATCTGTCGGAACACCTAAATGATAGAGCCATTCTTCACAGATTTCTCTGCCCGTGCAGTCTCTCATCTGCTTTTTGACATAGTCACCTGGACGGTCTGTAAATAGGCCATAGACCCATACAAGGCACTGATCCTTCGGCTGATCTCTGAACTGCGGCTGACGATTGATGGTCCAGCTCATCAGCCAAGAGGAATCCTTCACTGTTACAATACCGCCGGTGACAACGCCGCCGGTAAATGGATCGCGCTTTGTAATCTTCTTGATATAAGGAATGATCTTCTGGTCCAATGTGTTGACTGTTACACCCATCCAGTTGCACTTCTCCGGGTCACCGCAGAATTTATCTGGATGGCCAAAAGATGGATCCTGCGCTGCAATACGGCGCCACAGATCCCATCCGCCGCCTGGCTGAATATCTTTGTTGAAGACACATGCCTTATCCTGACCGCCGATTGTTGAATTCTCAACATTGCCGCCATTCGTGATAAACAGATAGTCATTTTCTGTAAAGTCGATATGGTCTTCTCTGCCTTGGCATACAAAGTCTATTCTCTTGGCCAGTTTTTTCCTGCCGGTAACGTCAAACTTTACATCGGTGACTTTTGTATTGTAGTTGAACTGCACTTCATGATCTTCCAGATATTTGACCATTGGCAGAATCATGGATTCATATTGATTGTATCTTGTGAAGCGAAGTGCCGTAAAATCAGGCAGGCCGCCGACATGATGAACGAATCTCTTAAGATAAAGCTTCATCTCCAGTGCAGAATGCCAGTTGGAGAAGGCAAACATTGTTCTCCAGTACATCCAGAAATTAGAATTGAGCACTTCATCATCGAAATAATCCGTGATTTTCTTATCATAAAGATCTTCATCCGGTGTAAAGAAGAGTTTCATGATCTCTTCCTGGGCCTTATCACTGAGACCGAACTTATTTTCTGTATGCGCATCCTGTCCCTGATGTTCAGTTGCTCTGCATAAGGAAAAATTTGGATCCTTCTTGTTCAGCCAATAGTACTCATCCAGGACACTGATTCCATCTTTTTCAATCGATGGAATGGAACGGAACAGATCCCACATGCATTCAAAATGATTGTCCATTTCGCGTCCGCCGCGCATGACATAGCCGACTCCTGGATATTTATACCCATCACACGCTCCGCCTGGAACCGGATCCTTTTCAAAGATGTGAATATGCTTCCCCGGCATCTGTGCATCTCTCACCAAGAAGCAGGCTGCTGACAAAGATGCCAGTCCTGTTCCAATCAGATATGCTGACTTGTGTTCGATGTCTTCCGGCTTTTCCGGACGGGCAAATGCTTCATAATTACCACTCGAATAATACATAGAATTTCCTCCTGTTATCTGTGCTTTTAAAATAGCTGAGGATTTTCTTTCTTTCGATAAGCAAAAGGACCGCAGTGACTATTTTTTTATCACCGCCGTCCTTCTGTTTAAATTTTTATCATTTTTCTGCTTCTGATGCACCGCTTTCTGTGCTGTATGCATGCAGCGCTCTGGTGAAATTTCCCTGCATCAGCTTGGAAAGATGGTCAATCACTTCAACTGGATCTTCCCTCATGTCATTGCCAATCCAGTCCAGCATTAAGCCGACAAAGGCATGTTTATAAAAGTTGGCAATGAATTCCTTTTCATCTTGTTCAATGTTCATTTTTTCAGCAGCTTCATTGACAACATCAATCAGCAGCTTATACGTTACCTTATCCAAATATTTTTCAATCTGTTCCCGGCTCACACAGCGGTAGACATTTACGATAAACGGTTTATTTTCCTTCACTGCATCAAAAATCTGCAGAAATCCCTGCTGCCATGTATCATATGTCTTTTTTCCTGCCAGAGCTTTTTCCGCATCTTCGAAACATGACCATTCCACCAGATCATAGATATCTTTGAAATGATAATAGAAAGTCATGCGGTTGATGCCGCAGTCCTCTGCAATATCATTGATGGTGATCTTGTCCAAAGGCTTCTGCAGCAGCAGATGTTTTAAGGAAGCTTCCAATGCGCGTTTCGTTGTCTGTGACATATTCAGTCGGAAAGATTGATTTCTTTGCTCATGCTATATTTTACAACATGCCCTGCGCAATAAAAAGCGACGGAATCAAACCGCCGCTTCAATGATAAGCAATCTCTTTCGGAGAATCACAGATTGGACATGACTCTGGTGCTTCTACACCCCAGTATACAAATCCGCATACATCACAGCGGAACTGCTTCATCTTCTCCTGCGGCTGCTTCTCTGCTTCTTTCAGTTCTTCAAGGTGGTCGCCGGCATATGCCCTGCGGATATCTTCCACAATGCCGCCGTCAATCTTGTTGGCTTCTGCCATCGAGCGCATGATATCGATGGACTGTGCGTAGGAGTACTTCTGTTTATACGGACGCTTTTCTGTCAAGGCCTGATAGATATCCAGACATCCCATCAGCCGGTCTTCGAAGGTCAAATCTTCCGCCTTCAGGCCGCGGGAGTAACCGGTTCCATCCAGCTTCTCATGATGGTTTCCTGCCCATTCGGCAATCTCCTCAAAGCCTGGGATCCTGGACAGCATCCGATACGTCGCTGCCGCATGATCCTTCATGGCATTGAACTCCTCTGTACTCAGCTTTGCGGGCTTTTCAAGGATCGTATTCGGCACCATCAACTTGCCGATATCATGGAGAGCTCCTGCCAGATAGAAACGGATGGACTTGTCATTGTCCCATCTATAGTATTTAGCCATGGTATATGCCTTATTGGCAACACCCATGGAATGATCCTTGGTAAAAGAAGACTTGTAGTCGACAATTCCTGAAAAGAACATTGCGATATTGCGGATCTCATCATCCCTGTATTCCCCGATGATCTCAGGGACAGATTCTTTCAGGCAAGCTTGTACACCCTTCTGCTGCAGTCTGATCAGATCATCATAGGTGAAGCTGTCCTTCATCAGATGGGCTGCCCGGTGGGAGAACAGCGTCCCGGCATGACTTGCTACATATTTCTGCATCTCCTGATATCCGAACTGATCCATGGTCGTGAAAGAAAACAGGATATCAATGAAGTCACCCAGATGGATCATCTCTGAATACAGAGTTGTATCCTTTTCCTTCAGATGGAAAGGCCCTGTTCCGTCTGCATTTTCATGATGCCAGAGAATGGCATTCCTGATATCTGTATGAAACGGAAGAATGCTTGCATTCCGTTCACTGTAGATGACATGCGTCGGCATTGCCACATAAAAAGGCCTGCCGTCAATATATTCATCGCTTTGATAGCTGGTAATCTCGGCGTCTTCCCGCAATGATTCTGCCAAGGCATTATCATGAAGAATCGCACACCCGATCAGGTCAGATTTTTCTTCACTGGTCAGTCCGCAGTTCACTGACATCCGTTCGCATAGATAGCCGACTCGTTTGCCGTGCTCTGATGCGGCTCCCGTCACCTGCTTTTCCACTGCATCAATTGCGTCGCTGAGCGTAAAAATCAGATCTGTATAGTTTAGCTTCATATTCACCTGTTCTTAGTATAGATAACATCTGCAATACTAAGTTAGATTATATGATGTGTTCCAAATTTTTGAACTTATACAGGATGAATAATACCAGCTAATATGTCTATAATGTTGAAAGAAACATGAATGAGGAGACAGAATATGGCTGAGAAAAGATTTCCGGATGGATTCCTGTGGGGCGGGGCAACCGCTGCCAATCAATTCGAAGGAGGATGGAATGAAGGCGGCAAAGGATGGTCAGTCTCTGACTGTGCCCGCACGCATTTGGATGTCGATGTTAAGGATTATACGAAGCAGAATGAAACACTCTCCAAAGATATTGAAGAAGCTCTGGCACATCCAGATGACCTGAAGCATTATCCAAAGAGACACGGTTCCGATTTCTATCATCATTACAAGGAAGATATCGCCCTCTTAGCAGAGATGGGGTTTAAAGTATTCCGTATGTCTATTGCCTGGTCACGCATCTATCCAAATGGCGATGACAAGGAACCGAATGAAGAAGGACTGAAGTTCTACGATGATGTTTTCAATGAACTGAAGAAATACAACATTGAACCATTAGTTACAATCTCTCACTATGAACCGCCGCTGAACTTAGCTTTGAAGTATGACTGCTGGTATAACCGTGAGACCATCGGTTTCTTCATGAACTTTGTCAGGACGATTGTGGACCGTTATATTGACAGAGTAAAGTACTGGCTGACCTTCAATGAAGTCGACAGCATGATCCGTCATCCATATACGACCGGCGGTCTGATCAAGGACAAGTTTGCGGACAAGAACTGGGAAGAAGTAATCTTTCAGTCCATGCATCATCAGTTTGTCGCATCTGCACTGGCGACCAAATATATTCATGAGAAAGATCCAGCTGCTAAGGTTGGATGCATGCTTACAAAGCTGACTTACTATCCTTATTCCTGCCGGCCGGAAGATGTCCTGGAAGCCCAGCAGAGAATGCGGGCAACTTACTGCTACTCTGATACACAGGTCTTCGGTGAATATCCTACTTACCTCTTGGCCAGATTCAAGAACCATGGCCTGCATATCAACATGACTGAAGAAGACCTGAAAGTCATGAAAGCATACCCAGTAGACTTCATCTCCTTCTCCTACTATTCCTCAAGCTGTGTTGCCAAGAACGCTGACGGCCTGCAGACAACAGCCGGCAATACCATGACCGCCATCAAGAATCCGTACCTGACCGCCAGTGAGTGGGGATGGCAGACTGATCCAATCGGCTTAAGAGTCTCCCTGGTCGATCTGTATGACCGCTACAGAAAACCGTTGTTCATTGTTGAGAACGGTGTCGGCGAAAAGGAAGAACTGATCAAGGATGATAATGGAAATCTGACCGTCAATGATCAGGGACATATCGACTATTATAAAGACCACTTCAAGGAAATGTACAACGCCATCTATGAAGACGGTGTTGAACTGCTGGGCTATACAAGCTGGGCCTGCATCGATCTTGTGTCAGAATCGACTAAGCAGATGTCCAAACGTTATGGATTCATCTACGTCGACTGCGACGATGATGGAAATGGGACGTTCCGCCGTTACCGCAAGAAGTCATTCTACTGGTATAAAGATGTCATCGCCTCCAACGGTGCCTGCATCCTCAACGAAAACAGATAATACAAAGCATGCCTGACCGAAGTCAGGCATCTTTATTTTCAATACAGCCACATGGTTGGAATCAGCAGAACATATGGTGAAGTAAATACCGCCAGATATAGTGCCGTACGGTGTTTCTGTATCTCATCCATTCCCGTCTTTTTCAGTGCATACTTTTTATTGAAGATGTAAATCAGATATCCTGCCGTTAGAATACTCAGTACGGTCAGCAGGAACGAAACAATATTCGAATAGGGATTCCATGCAATCCCGCTGACGACATCATACAGCGATGGAATAAAGGTGGCGATCTGTACAAAAACTACCAGGACAGTACATCCAATCAGATCAGACAGAAAACCAAAGCTCCAGATCTTCCACATCGCTGGAAAAAGAAGCTTCTTCCGGTTCTCTATCTTCAAATGCCGCATGGAGATATCAAAGACCAACAGATCAATGATAAAATTGATCGGCAGAATACCAATCCACGTCATCGGATAAAGGAAGAGAAGGAAAATAGGAAATAAAATATTGTACATTTTCTTCATAAGAAAATCCCTTTCCTTGTCTTTTTGATGTGCCTTGATACCCTCAGTATACATGATTCGATTATCGTCACAAAATAAAAACTTGATGCAGCATATTTCATCCGCATCAAGTGTATTCTCAGATCAATGATTCAAACTTTCTTTTCCCGTCATCCATCAGAATGATGTACAGGAAGATATCAATCACAATATATACAATTATGAAGATATAGAACATGAAGGAAATCGATGCCCCGGATGCGAAGAACAAGATGATCATGCCCATACCGCCGAACATCGGCACCATCGCACCGATAAAAGCTGCCATTGACTGCTTAATGACTTCCTGTTCATTTTCAAATTCGAGCTTAGGGAAATGAAGATTGACCAGCAGACCAAACATACTGATGCCCAATGCTGAAGCAGAGATGAATACTAAGCCCAGAAGATAGTAATCCAGACCAAAGCCAAAGACGAGGCCGAGCATGATCAATGAAATCGTACTTGGAATCATGATGATCAGAATATTCACCAGCATCTTCGCCCAGAAGATCTGCTTTACGGTCACCGGCAGTGACTTCATGATCCACAGACTCTTTCCTTCCAGAGAAATTGAAGAACTAGTCGTGCATGACAGCTGACCAAAGAAAACAATTCCCAAGATGAAGATCTGTGATACGAGCGCATACATATCACTGTTAGCACGCAGAACTTCACCTGCTACTTCAATCATGAAAGACTTATTGAATGCCAGATAAATAGAGCCGCCCATTAACACAAGCATTCCAAATGCAGTATTGAATACATAGAGAAAGTTCTTGAAGAAACGTTCTCTTTCCTTGATGAACACTGCCTTGAAGACACTGTTCATCTTTTCTTTCTTTACCTGAAAGTTAGTAACATGATAGCCCTGATTGGATCTGGCATTGATCTTCATTACCGTTCCTGAATAAAAATACAGGAAGGCAATATATACTGCAATGGAAACAGCCATGGAAGCCAATACAAGCAGAACGTTATTGTTGATAGCGCCTTCCATATACCATTTTGACAGGATCATGACTTTTTCAAAGTACTGATTCATGCCCAGGAATGCAGAGCCCTGAGAAGAACTGCTGCTGAAGCCGGCATACATGGAAACAGCATAAATTGCTACAAAGAAGACAACCCCAAGTACATTCTTGATCAGCTCAGAATGCTTCCTGCCGGCACTGATTTTTTCTAGCCCCATGCCAATCAAAGAAGACAACGATATCGGCAGCAGAGGCAGTGCGATATATCCTATCAAGGCAAGAACATAGAACATCCAGCTCATGCCAGCCTTGATGCCAAAAATCAGAATGACTGGAAGAAAGAATGAACCTGCATATGCATACTCTGTCAAAGTAAATACAGCAATCTTTGAAAAGACAATCTCTCTTTCGGTAAATGGCATTGCCTTCAGCATATCCAGATCTTTAAAGCCAAACAGCATGCCGCGTGATGTAGAGATGCCCATGATGAATACCAGGAAGGTGATCATGTACACCATGAAGAACGGAACAGAATTATAAGCCTCCGGCGGAATTCCCGAAAACAGCAGGACCGAATAATAGATGCCTACACCTGCCATGACGATGGCACCGATGGTGTAGCTTCCTAAGTTCAGCATTGATTTCTTCTTATTCGACTGCTTGAAGACATTCAGCAGCTGAACTTTTGTAATCAGCAGGAAACGATTCATTCCGCACGCTCCAGGAACAGTTCTTCCAGCGTTGTGCCGGACTGGGCAAGCAGTTCTGAGGTCTTGCCGTCCAGGATCACGGATCCAGATTTCAGGATAGCAATTTCATCACAAAGATTCTCAACAACTTCCAGAACATGGGAAGAGAAGAATACCGAACCGCCGTTATCACACAACTGTCTCAGTTTCTCCTTCATTGTATGTGACGCAATTGGATCCAGTCCGACGAATGGTTCATCTAGCACCAGCAGCTTTGGTTCATGCATGAATGCAGAGACCACTGCCACCTTCTGCTTCATGCCATGCGAAAGAGACTTGATCTGGTCGCCCAGATTCTCATAGATGCCCAGTTCCTTGGCATATTCACTGATCTTTTCATTTCTCTTCTCAGAAGAGATGCCGAATACATCAGCGATAAAGTTCAGATACTGAATACCACTCAGATTTTCATATAAGTCAGGATTGTCAGGAAGATATGCAGTAATGCGCTTAGCTTCCAGAGGATATTTTTTAATATCCATTCCGTTGATGGTAATGTTTCCTTTCTCAAAGTCCAAGATACCTACTGCACTGCGGATGGTCGTTGTCTTACCGGCGCCATTCTGTCCAATAAAACCAAAGATCTCTCCGTCTTTCACGTTGAGCGTGACACCATGAAGAATTTCTTTTCCGTCAAAAGATTTGTGAAGATCATTAATTTCAAGCATAACTTAACCTTTCTTTGTCTTGTGAAAATGATAACATACAATTGTATGTTTCCCTAGAGCTATACATATCCGCTGGCATTCCTTATATTTCATGAAATACTCAGCAGCATACCGCAAATGACATTCAATCCTATCAGCTCCTTTTGTATTATTGAATATAATACATACAATTCAATAGTCAATAGGTCTGCAGAAAAAAAAGCTCCTTCCGCACATTGCTGCTGGAGGAACCCTGAATTTCTAATAATAGATTATTTCTTTACAAAGCTGGAAGCTTTCGCTGCGTCATCATTGCTGCTCATCAAGGCAGTTGCTTCTTCTTTCTGCTTTGCCAGATCATAGAAAACAAACCTGCCGGTCGAAGTGCCGTCGTTCTGCTTTAGAATTGCAGCATCAAATAGAATTGAGTCTTGGCTTCCATCAGCCCCGCCCAGTTTTGTATCAACATGGATGTCATAGTCCGGCCAGAAATAATATGGAAGACCATCTGGACAGAGTGGAGTGTACACATCATACAGCACCAGATAACCAAGGATTCTAAACCGATGTCCGCTGGCAATCGAAGACCATTCCATATTGCAGGAATAGCGCGGATAGAATGACATATCCGGCGTCGTTGCTTTGCTCCAGATTTTTTTATAATCACTGTAGTAATAAAAATCCGTTGCAAAATCCTTATATGGAGTGGCATTAAATTCAACGTTTTGGAATGCTTTGTCATGACGGTCACTGATGGTATGATATCCAACCATGATTTCCATATCTGCCTGAACTGAAAAATCTTTGGTTGTATTCTGCCCCTCAGAAACGAAAGGAACGATCCATGAATTCTTTGTTGCTTTCTGATCCTTGAGCGCAGGAATTGTAACAGAATCATCTTCTGGATGTGCAAATTCTTTACCGGTGCTGCGGATTGGAGTATAGAAAGTCAGGGAAGCATTCAAGTTGTAACCTTTCGTATTGGTAAATGAATTGCTGTAGGTTGCTGCAGCTGTCATTTGAACAGCTGCTGCGGTAGGAGACGGTGTAGGTGTAAGTGTAGGCGTTGATACTGGCGTACTCTCCGGCGTCTGCGTACTGGACGATTTGGTGCTGACTGCGGATGAACTGCCGCAGGCTGATAAGACAATGGATGTCAATGCACACAAAAGCAGAACTTTCTTTTTCATTATATTCAGTCCTCCCAATTCTCTGACTCTCGTGATTTTATCAGGAGAATCGCAAATACGCCCCACACAATCTGGTAGTTCCAGAAGTTTTCTAAATCGATTTCGTCCTTCGTTCTGCGGGCTCAAAAAAAAGAACAAGTCTTTTCAACCTGTTCTCCTCTGTGCTTACTTTTCAAATATTTTTGTTTTGATAAATATTCTATTCACGAAATAACCAAGAATTACAGCTATGATTTCTCCTACGGCTACTTCAGCTCCGAATATGACTGTACCAAGAATGACATTTTCAGGCATCATCATATATCCAAGTTCTGCTCCGACAAACACAAAGTTCCAAATGACCGGCATTGCCATCGACAGCAGCGGCAGTTTGCCAATCTTTACATCCCTCAGCTTCCAAGTGCAGTACGCAGCTCCTAAGGTTGCGAGTGTGCCGATGACAGAATCAAGCATGCCGGTTGGATTCATTCCGGTCATAGCTCCGACCAAGTTGCTGAGGAAGCATCCAAGCGTGACACCTATGATGCTTGGCTGATAGATCAGCGGCAGCATGGTCAGTGCTTCAGAAATACGGATCTGGAAGTTTCCAAAAGAAATTGGTGCTAAACATAGTGTTAATACGGTGTAGATGGCCGCAATCATTGCGACCCGTGCAAAAGTCTTTGTGCTCATTAAAAAATCATCTCCTTATTTTAGTTAACGAGAGGTAGCTGCTACTCTCGGCAGAGCACTCTGTCTGCAGGGACTATTGTATTACATCATCTTTCAAAATGCATTCATTTCATTGAATTGTTTATACGAAGACATGTAATTGTTGTAAGATGTTACATATTATGAATAAGAAAAACATCTTGGAAAATCCTTGGATGCTGGTAATAACAGCCCTCTTCTGCAATCTCCTATGGGGAACTGCATTTCCATGCATCAAGATTGGATATTCGCTGTTTCAGATACCTGCTGATGCCATGTCATCGCAGATCTTATTTGCCGGACTGCGCTTTACCCTTGCCGGAATCATGACGATTGTGATTGGTTCAGTCTCTGCAAAGAAAGTGCTGCTGCCAAGAAAATCGAATCTTTTGATGATTCTGGAAGTCGGTCTGTTCCAGACTGTTCTGCAGTATTTTTTCTTCTATGGCGGCCTGGCACATGCCAGCGGGGTAAAGTCTTCCATCATTGAATCCTGCAACGTTTTCTTTGCAATTATTCTCTCGGCCATTTTTCTGCATAACGAAAATAATCTAGGCAGAAAGCTGCTGTACTGTCTGCCTGGGTTTATCGGTGTCCTGCTGATTAATTTAAATGGACAGACATTGACCTTAGATATGACATGGAATGGAGAAGGCTTCATTATTCTTTCTACAATTGCTGCATGCTTTGCAACAGTATTGATGAAGAAATATTCCGCAAAGGAAAATCCTGTTCTGATATGCGGATGGCAGTTTGTCTTCGGCGGACTGATCATGGCTGCTGCTGGGTATTTTCTCGGCGGTACATTACAGCCGGTACAGCCTTCGGCATGGCTGCTGCTTGTATATCTTGGCTTTGTCTCTGCGGCAGCATATTCCCTGTATGGACTGCTGCTAAAGTATCATCCGGTATCCAAAGTCGCCATCTTCGGCTTCACCAATCCGATTTTTGGTGTTATCTTGTCTGCATTGATGCTTCATGAAGATATCTCTGCACTTGGATGGCAGCTGTATGTTGCGCTGGCACTTGTATGCTTCGGTATCTATGAAGTCAATAAAGAGTAAAAAAAGCTGGAGCATAACTGCTTCAGCTTTTATAGATTCTGCAGCATGTAAGATACGATCTTTGCACAGTGCTCTGCTGCCTTGCCTTCAAAGATATCGTAGCTTTCCACAACACTCTCATCCGCCTTATCTGAGATAGCTCTGATAATCACGAATGGAATATGATTTAGATAGGATACCTGGGCAATTGCACAGCCTTCCATCTCACAGCAGTCTGCCTGGAAGTTCTCCTTGATCCAGGTCTTTTTTTCTTTGGTGCGGATGAAGGCATCACCTGAGGCAACTCTTCCCACCTGCACTCTGACATCCGGTGCAGCATTCTTGACTGCTTCCACTGCCTGTGTGATCAATTCCTGATCTGCCTGATAGAACAGGCATCCGGAAGAGGGTACTTCTCCTAATGCATACCCGAAGTTCGTAGCATCAACATCATGATAGACAGCATCCTTTGACACTAATACATCACCGATATTCAGATCATTGTTCAATGATCCAGCAACACCGGTATTGATAATCTTGGTGACATGGAACAGGTCGCATAAGACCTGGACGCTCATTGCGGCTCTGACCTTGCCAACCCCGCATTTAACAACAACGACTTCTGTATTTCCGATTGTGCCTTCGCAGTACTCCTGGCCAGCTGCTGTTATTGTATTTGTAATATGCATGGTCGCCTTGAGATGTGCAACTTCGACATCCATCGCACCGATAATTCCTATTTTCATTTCTTTCCTCACTTTGTATGGTTCTCAAACCAGGTGGTGATCTCGGTCAGTCTCTTGATCCGATGCAGCGGCTTTCCACTTCTGCTCAGTTCGTGATTCTCCCCATGGAAAATGACCATTCTGGTCTCAATATTTCTCTGTGCCAGTGCCTGCATCATCTGCATTCCTTCTGGTAGTGGGCATCGATAGTCTTCATCGCTGTGGATGAACAGGGTCGGTGTCTTGACTTTGTCGGCATACTTCAATGGAGAATGTTCCCAGAGCTTTTCTGTATTCTTTTCTCCGAAGAGTCCGGATGCGCCGCACTGATCCGGCCCAAAGTACAGACCGATATCCGAGATGAAGCTCATGGAGATCCAGTTGGAAATGCTTCTCTGTGAAACCGCTGCACAGAAGCGGTCTGTATGCGTAATGATCCAGTTTGTCATAAAACCGCCGTAGGATCCCCCTGTTTCACATAACTTCTTCAGATCAATGTTTGAATATTTGGAAAGCACTGCATCCACAAAGTCCATCAGGTTCTTGAAGTCGACATAGCCGTACTGATCTCTGATATCCGCAAATGCATCTCCGCGGCCATCGGATCCTCTGATATTCGTATACATGACAACAAAGCCCTTCGCTGCCCATACCTGCATTTCATGGAAGAACGCTTCAGTATAAACTGCTCTCGGACCGCCGTGCACATCCAGTACGGCAGGATACTTTTTCTTTGGATTGAAGCCTTCCGGCAGAAGGACCCAGCCATGAAGCTTGGAACCTTCCGACTGATAGGTGATTTTTTTTGGACGTGCTATGTATCTGCCTCTGAGATTGTCATCGTTCAGGCTTGTCAGCTTTGTCTCATTGTTTCCCTTAAGATCGATTTCATAGACTTCCCCCAGATGATTCCAGTCTTCCTTGATGAAGGCAATCTTCTTGCCATTGGTGGAGAGGCAGCTGATGATGCCCTGTGTACTGTAGATTTCAGATGCCCTCATGGAGTCATCAAAAGATCTGATCTCATTGTGGTCCTCCACCGTGACAATACTGATGAAGTGATTGCCGACAACATCATTTCCTCTGCCGGCACCTAACAGGGTATCGCCTGCAGCACTGTCATAGAGAGAATATTCAGGCTTCCAGATTTCCTTGAATTTGCCGTCTTGATAGACAGAGACTCTGCCTGTTTCATTGACGCCATATTCTTTCATGTCTGTCTGCTGGCAGTAGAGACTGCCGTTCATCATGAAGAGACTGCCGATGCTGCGGTCATTTCTACTATACAGATCCGTCTTCTTCTTTGTGTTTGTATCATATCTGCAGAGCTTGTTGTAAAGGGTAACTCTGCGCTGTCTATTCATGCCTGTGTAATAGACCGTCTTCCCATCGACGATCAAAGAGTCCACATCAAAGGATGACGGGGTGATGCGCTTGATGGCAAATGGTTTTATTGTTACTTCAAACAAAGCAGTTCTCTGTTTATTGACGAACCCTGCACCATTGAACCAGTACGGGACTTCATCTACGATCTGATAATCTGCATCCTTCTTTTTCTCTTCTGCCTTTTTCTTCCTTGTTTCTTCACTGTCCTTATATGCATCTGGATCATTGGCATTGATGGCAGCCGTGACCATCATCAGATTGTCAGACACCTTCTTCACAGCATTGACACCAACTGGCAGCGTCATCCATTTCTTTGCTTCTCCGCAATTGACATCAATGATATATAAGTCTGTTGTCTCAGGCTGTGTCTCTTCTGTATTTCTATGCAGAATGATATGTGTGTCATCCAGCCAGAATAGGATCGAGGCATTGATCGTACTTGTTAACTGGAGATCCTTTCCATCCTTGATAAGATGTACATCTCTTTTATACGTGTTCTTCTTTTCATCTGCATATCCAACTTGAAAAGCCAGCAGATCTCCCTTCGGGTTATACTGCAGGTTCTCTGGATACTGATACTTCAGCAGATCATTGATCTCTATCTGTTTCATTGAATTATCCCTTTCGCTTTCATTTCCTTCACAAGAAAAGTCATGGCAATTGTCTTAGCGTCATGGACCTTTCCTGTCACAATCTGATCTGTTATTTCATCTAAAGACAGCTTGGATACATTGATATATTCATCATCATCCAGATTCTGACCAAGGAATTTTCCCTTTTTTGCATAGTACATTCCGATTGTTTCTGAATCATATGCGGGAGTTGGATACAGCAGACCAAGGTACTGCCAGTCTGTTCCTTCATATCCTGTTTCTTCAACGACCTCACGCATTGCTGTATGCAGGTCATCTTCTGTTCCTTCTCTTTTCCCAGCAGGGTATTCCAAGGTAATCTCTGCCTGTGCATATCTCCACTGTGTCACAAAGAAGAACTTTCCGTCTTCATCTTCCAATGCGATGCCGACGCCGCCGGGGTGTTCTACTACTTCTCTGTCGCAGATCTGTCCATCAGGCATCTCTGCCTTGTCTTCTCTGAGCTTCAGTATCTTTCCCTGATATACATAATTTGTCTTCAGTGTCTTTTCATTCAAGTCGTCCATATTGATTTCCTCTGCTACAATATTACTACAGAACAGGAGAAATCCAATGAATCAGAAAGTATACTTTGCCGGTTCCATCCGCGGCGGACAGAATGACACCGCGTTATATCATGATATGATCTCGTATATCAATCAGACTGATCACGTACTGACTGAACAGGTCGGCGACATCAGTCACAGTGCCGTTGAACATGGACGCACAAAGGATCAGGAGATCTACGAACAGGATACCGGCTGGTTAAGAGAATGTGATCTTGTCATCGCAGAATGCACACATCCTTCTTTAGGCGTCGGTTATGAAATGGCTTATGCCGAAAAGTACCATAAGCCTGTTTACATCTTCTACCGCCATCAGGAAACACAGCTGAGTGCCATGCTGACAGGAGATCCATATTTCCACATTCAGTCATATGAGACAAAGGAAGAGCTCCTGGCGATGATCCATGAGATTCTGAAATAATAGGAAAGATCTATGCTCTTAGAAGAATTTGATTCCGAGACAAAAGCAGTTATCAATCCAGAACAGAGTGTGCAGAAGATTGAGGGATTTCCTGCTGTCACCATTTCTTGTTTTTCACATACACTTTTCCATGAAATGCTGTCTCTTTTTGAGGCAGAAGAAATTGCCGGCATTCATGGTGCCAATGGTGTCATACCTGTATATCAAGTTATATATCAGGGAGAACCTTTTGCCTTCTATCAGTCTCGTGTAGGAGAACCTGCATGCGTTGGTGATTATGAAGAAGTTGTAACCATGGGAAGCCGATGCATGATCCTGTTGGGCAACTGCGGTGTTCTGGATCGAAATATCGAGGACTGCGGCATCATCATTCCCCGTCATGCAATCCGTGATGAAGGCACAAGTTATCACTACGCACCTGCATCAGACTTCATTGATGTCAATGATGCATATGCTGGTCTTTTCAAAGATGTATGCACTGAACATGGATATCACTACGTTGAGGGAACGACCTGGACAACTGATTCGTTTTATCGTGAAACACCGGAAAAGATGAAACGCAGGAAAGAACAGGGTGCGCTCTGTGTTGAAATGGAATGTGCAGGCATGCAGGCAATGTGCAGCTTCCGTCATACAGATTTCTTTACCTATTATTACGCCGGCGACAATCTGGATCACACATCCTGGGATCCACGCAGTCTGTCAAACCATGCACGCCTGGATGACAAGGCAAAAATTGCTCTGCTTGCTTTTGAATTAGGTCTGAAGATCAATGCACAAAAGAGGAAACAAAATGTATCTGAAATATAATGACCTAGTCTTACGAAGGGCGGAAAAAAAAGATGCTGGACAGCTGACCGCATGGTGGAATGACGGCAGTGTCATGGCACATGCGGGCTTCCCCAACGGCCTTGGCATAAGCGAACAGGAAACTGCCGCCAAGATCGATCAAGAATCTGATGAATCAATTCGGCGCTTGATCATAGAATTATCAGGACAGCCTGTTGGCGAGATGTGCTGCCGTAATATGGGAGACCATACTGCTGATATAGGCATAAAGATCTGTGATGCCTCTCAACAGGAGCATGGCTATGGAAAGATCCTTTTATGCATGCTGATCAAAGAATTGTTTGCCGAAGGATATACGAAGATTCAGCTGGATACAGATTTTGGAAACAAACGAGCTCAGCATGTTTATGAGAAAATCGGTTTCCAGAAAGTCAGTATCAACGAGCACTCCTGGATAGACCAGCTGGGCAATGATCGATCCTCTGTCTCTTATCTCATGCATCAAGATGATCTGATTGATTACGCAAAATAAAGACTTCGATTTGTCACCGAAGCCTTCATAAATGAATATCTGCACAGGAATTATGCCTGTGCTTTTATTTCCTTTACATAAGGATTTGTAATAAAACTGAACACGAGCTGCAGCGTCATCAGGCACCAGATAATTGGTTCGCACCAGATGACTGCAATATATCCAAATGGCGGGATCAAGAGCCATGTAAACAGGATTTTGCCGACACACTCAATTACCGAAGAAATCAATGGAATCAGTTTTGAACCCAGTCCCTGCAGGGCAAACCTTGTCTGCAGCAGAACACCCAAGACAGCATAAAACGGACCAAGGACATACAGGAACATTGAACCGTTATTCAAAATCACCGTATTCGTGGAACCTGAGATCAGATGGATCAGCGATGGTGCTGTGAGCCATAGAAGAGCAGTAATCAAGCCAGCTCCGCACAGATCAAAGATATAAGCATCCTTCATCGCAGTCAGGATCCTCTTTCCCTGATTGGCCCCTCTGTTCTGTCCAATAAAAGTAGAAATGGCAATGCCCATTGAGACAAACGGCAGGTTGCATATCGCAAATACTTTTCTGGCAGCAACATGCCCGGCAATGATCTCTGTTCCCAAGGCATTGATACCGGACTGCAGGATGATCGAACCTACAGAAACAATGGAACCCATAAAGGCCATGGAGAACCCCTGTCCAGCCAGATCCATATACAGTTCAGCTTCATATTTGAAATCACTTTTTTCAGGAATCAGGTCTTTCTGCTTTGTGAAAATATAGATGGCACATAAAACGACGGAAACACCCTGTGAGATGACAGTTGCAATTGCGGCACCGCCGACACCCATGCCAAACCATGCCATGAATGCATAATCCAGGAAGATGTTCAGGATTGATGAAACAATCAGGAAGACCAGCGGCATGACAGAGTTGCCGATTGAACGCAGCACAGCTGACATCAGGTTATAGGCAAACATGACAATGATGCCTAGACCAATGATCCGAATATATACCAGCGCTTCATCAAAGATGACATCCGGTGTATTGATCAGATGCAGAAGCGGTCCCAGTCCAATATAAGATAAGAATGTCAGAAAAATGATTGTTGAAAAGCCGATGATGATAGAACCGGCAATTGCCTTCTTCATCCGTTCGTGGTCCCCCGAGCCGTATGCTCTGGCAATCACAATTGAAAAGCCCGTTCCTAAGCTCATAGAGAAGCCGACCAAAAGTTCAAAGATGGACGCTGTTGCCCCGATTGCTGCTAAGCTGTTCTCTCCCAGTACATTTCCAACCAGAGCAGTATCGACCGCATTGTAGAACTGCTGAAAGGCATTGGAAACAAAGATTGGGATCATGAATATAATTAAATTTTTAAGAATTGGTCCGTGTAAAAGGTCTACCTGGCCAATTGATTTCTTTTCGCTCATTGTATCTACCTCTGCTGACTTGTTAATTATCATCTCGAATTGTTCCCCATGCAATGAATCCTGTGTTCCAAAAATAAAAACAGGACCTTCGATTTGAAGATCCTGTCGTATTTGTTACTTGATGATTGGTTCGAGCCATTCCTTCGGAGCATCTGTGAAGCCTAACAGTTTTACAACTGTAGCAGCTACATTCGCTAATCCGAAATCGCCTTCCTTCATCTCTGTTCCTTCTGGTCCATTAAAGATAGCAAATGGAACAACAGCTAAGGAATGGGATGTCTTTGGCTTGCCGGACTTATCGATCATTTCATCAGAGTTGCCATGGTCAGCAACAACGATGAGCGTATAGTCCATCTTCTTGCATGCGTCCATGACTCTCTTAAGGTTCAGGTCAACGGATTCAACACCGATGATGGTTGCTTCATAGTTTCCTGTGTGTCCGACCATGTCTCCGTTAGGATAATTGCATCTTAAGAACTGATACTTGCCGGATTCAATGGCATCTACCATCTTTTCAGTTACTTCTGTAGCCTTCATCCATGGTTTCTGATCAAATGGAATAACATCTGATGGTACTTCTTCCCAGTCTTCCAGTTCCTTGGAGAACTTCTCAGAACGGTTGCCGTTCCAGAAGTATGTCATATGTCCAAACTTCTGTGTTTCGGAACAAGCATAGGACTTAACGTTCTTGTTTACTAAGTACTCTGACATTGTATGTTCAATGTGCGGCGGCTCAACTAAGAAGTTAGTTGGTAAGTGCAGATCGCCGTCATACTGCAGCATGCCTGCATAGTATACCTTCGGCTTCTTGACCATATCGAACTTGTCAAAGTGATCCATATAGTCGAAGCACTTGGAGATTTCAACTGCTCTGTCGCCTCTGAAGTTGTAGAGGATGACAGAATCGCCGTCATCAATTGTGCCTACTGGCTTGCCATCTTCAGCGATGACAAATCCTGGCAGATACTGATCCGTGAAGTTGCCTTCCTTACGGTATGTTTCAATGGCTTCTCTGGCAGAGCTGAACATTCTGCCGTCACCCATGACATGGATGTGCCAGCCTTTTTCAACCATTGACCAGTCAGCTTCATAACGGTCCATTGTGATGACCATACGTCCGCCGCCGGAAGCGATGCAGCCGTGGAATGTATCATCATTGACTTCCTTGAATACTTCTTCCAGCTGATCAACATACTGCAGTGCTGATGTTTCTGGGACATCACGTCCATCCAACAAGGCATGGACTCTGACTTCCTTGATGCCTTCCTTCTTTGCTTCCTTGATCATGGCAATCAGATGCGCAATGTTGGAATGAACATTGCCATCAGAAAGCAGACCCAAGAAGTTCAGTTTGCCATTGTGTTCCTTTGCATATTTCACAGCACCTATCCAAGCATTAGACTTGTAGATGTCTCCGCTCTCAATGGATTCATTGACAAGCTTTGCGCCCTGGGAGTAGATCTGTCCGCATCCTAATGCATTGTGTCCAACTTCAGAGTTACCCATATCTTCATCTGAAGGAAGACCTACTGCAGTTCCGGATGCCTTGATTGTTGTATGAGGCCACTTTGTCATAAGCTCATCAATCTGAGGCTTGTAAGAATGTAATACTGCGTTGCCGTGATCTTTATCAGTCCAGCCGACGCCATCCATAACTACCAATACTACTGGTTTTGCCATATATTTGAATTCTCCTTTTGCTTTATTAATATACCACGAATTCCGCTCCGTTGTGCTGAATCTGCAATGTTTCTGTGCTTTCTGATGGTGCCTTGCGCATTCTCTCTGTTTCTTCACAAAGAAAAGCAGTCCGACGGTACAGAAGTACAATGTTCTCCTGTCAGCGAACTGCTTTTTGTGTTTTTATCTGTTGCCGTGAGCCAGTCTGTTGCGGATCTTTGTTGAGAAGTACTCAATGATCAATACCAAGATGATCAAGGCAAGCAGGAAGCTTCCTACCATAGCCCATCTTCTGGAGTTGATTGACTGCACCAGAGCAGCACCGATACCGCCGGCACCAACGATACCTAATGTTGTGGCATCCTTGAGGTTGATATCGAAACGGTAAATGGTTGTAGATATGAAGTTTGCGGATAACTGTGGAAGAATACCGCAGCGGATCTTCTGGAAGGTTGTGCATCCAGAGGCATCCAGGGCATCCAGTACACCAGTATCGAGATCTTCAATAGCTGTTATATACATCTTTGAGATCATACCGATTGAGCATACGGACTGAGTTACAACACCGCAGAATGCATTTGGTCCGGTGACACGGATCCAGACAAGTGCCCATACCAGGGAAGGAATTGTACGGATCAGAAGGATCAATGCACGGAAGATGAATGCAATCCACCGATTGGTAATATTTTTGCTGGCTAAGAAACTGACCGGAATTGCCAGGATGGCACCAAAGATCGTACCAAGGATAGCAATGGCAATGGTCTGTGCAGTCAGATACATGACACCTTCAGTGGATGTATCAAACAGCAGTGCCAGATCTGGATGTGTCAGACCATAGACGATACCATATGCAACTTCACTGCCCTTTGCGGCAATGCCGTTGAACTGAATTCCTTCAGCACTCCAGATGACCAAGCCGAGAAGAACTGCCGCAACGATCAGACGCTTCCAGAGATTCTTTGGTCTGGCCATGTACATCTCAAGCGGTGTCATTTGCTTTTCAATATTTGACATTTGTATTCTCCCCTTCCTAGCTCAACTTGCTTCTCAGATAATCACTGAACTGGTCAATGCAGAGAACGAGAACGAACAGAGTCAAAAGAACCATGCCAAGTCCGTTATAATCTCTCCAGCCAATACGTTCATTGATCAGGATGCCAAGTCCGCCGGCACCAACATAACCTAAGATGGCAGCGGCACGGACATTGATTTCAAAGCAGTAAAGACTGTGTGAGAGATACGTCGGCAGGATCTGCGGCATGCAGGCAGCCCAGAATGCTCTGAACTGATTGCAGCCCATTGAGATCATTGCCTCAAACGGCTTCATATCAATTGTCTCGATACTTTCATAAAGCATCTTTGCAACAATACCTAGTGTGAACAGTGTGATAGCGACTGTACCTGCAAATGTACCAAGGCTGAAGATCAAGGCAGCAATAGATGCGATGATCAATGTCGGGACAGAACGCAGAACAGCGAGAATGAAACGTACAATCAGAAGACTTGGCTTATTCTTGTTGATATTGCTTGAGGCAAGGATTGCCAATACAAGCCCTAATAAACATCCTAAGATTGTGCCAAGAATTGACATCTTGATGGTATCAAGTAATGGTGTGACGACCTTGCCGAAATAACTCCACTTCGGCTGGAAGATCTTACTGAGGATGAATGTCAGCTGGTTGCCGCGGGAGATCAGGATGCCCAGATCAAACCCTGTCATCTTGATGGACACCGCAAACACTGCAATTAAACATCCCGCAATCAGCCAAGCTCTCGTCCGTGGGCGGTTTACTGTATGTCCATTCGACAGAGTGATTACTTCCGGCTTGAATATTCTGTCAAACAGAGCAACCTTCGCCTCTGTTTCTTTCTTAGCCATTTTTCTTTTCCTTTGAAATCTGCGGAATTTCAGCGCCGTTATAAACTTCGTCGAGGACTTCCTTTGTCACGGAACTGACCGGACCGTCATATACAATCTTGCCTGCACGTACGCCGACAACTCTTGTTGCATACTTCAGTGCGAGGTCTACATGATGGATATTCAGCAGAATACTGATATTCATATCCTGATTGACACGTTTGAAATCATCCATGACTTCATCAGCCATGATTGGATCCAGTGAAGCAACCGGTTCATCAGCCAGAATGATAGTTGGTGACTGACACAATGTTCTTGCTAAAGCAACACGCTGCTGCTGTCCGCCGGACAGTTCATCACAGCGGGTATACGCCTTGTCAAGAATTCCTACTTTATCTAAAGCTTCGAGAGCTTTCATTTTCTGTTCTTTGGAGTATACGCCAAACAGCACCTTGTACCAAGGCATATCTGGAACGTAACTAGTCAAAACGTTCTTAATTACAGTCGCACGGGTAATCAAATTGAAAGACTGGAAAATCATACCGATCTTACGGCGGAATCTTCTCAGGCTCTTTCCTTTTAACGTCATGACATCTGTATTATCAACAATCAACTGACCGCCAGTAATATCAATCATACGGTTGATTGTACGGATCAATGTAGATTTGCCGGCACCGGAAAGACCGATGATGGCAACAAATTCTCCCTGCTCAATTTGAAGATTTACGTGCTGCAGCCCTTTTGTACCGTTAGGATAGGTCTTGCTCACATCCTTGAATTCGATCATAACTGATTTTCTCTTTTCTCTTTAATAAAAAACGAGGGTGACTGCATAGAAATACAGTCACCCAAATCTAACCTTAATTTCTAAAAGATTTGTTTACTGCGCAACTAATTTTTACTCAACAGCCTTCAGAGCTGCACGTGCACCATCATAGTCAGAATCTGTAGCTACTGCATATCCTGTATGAGAATATACGCTGAAGATCTTCTGTCCTGCATCTGTGCCGATGATGGAGATCAGAGACTTCTGCAGTGCGCTGATGAATTCCTTGTTATAGATGTCTGGATTAGCCATTGTGATAGCAACTGTATCGTTATAGATAGGCTCTGTAACGCCAATAACATTCATTTCATTCCAAATAGAATCGGAACGGCCCATACCAGCCTTGCCTGTGCTGTCCTTCTGGTCTGTAGGAAGCTTCCAGGAATCTTCATAATCGTTTCTGCCATCTGCATAGCATACGATGATGTCGAGCTGTTCAGAAGCAGCCTGTGCAAATGCTGTTCCATAACCACTGTCAAGTGTTGTTACATGTTCAAGATCAGAGATCTTCTTGCCGTCGTAGTTGTTTTCCAGCCACATTGTAGGGTAGATATAACCTGCAGAACTAGATGTCTTCTGGACACCCCAGTTAGCCTTGTTCAGATCATCCCATGTCAGCTTTTCGCCTGCATTGACCTTAGCTGCTAATTCCTTGCCATATGCAGAAGGAGTAGCATAGATCAGAGAACGATAAGACTTGACCTGCTTGTCAATCTTCTTTGTTGCGTTCTTGTCGCCGTTCCAAGAAGCAGGATCAGTAGAATCATTTGACAGACCCTTTCTTGTTGCAGTCAGAACTACATCTGTTTCATTAGAATATAAAGCATATGTTCCACCTGGGAGCCATCCTACATCGATAGAACCAGATGACATACCTTCACCAGTAGCATCGTAGTTTGTACCAACAGTGATATCAACTTTGCCGATTGTGTATCCCTGTTCCTTCATTGCATCGATAACTAACTTATCCAATCCCTTTGTTCCAGTAATAATGACATCAGCGTCCTTAGATGGAACGAACTCCATTGTCAGATCATCGATTGTCTTATTGCCTGATTCTGCAGGAGCAGCTTTGCCGCTTGCAGTTGTTGATGCAGCGGATGATGTTGCTGCTGTGCTACCAGATGCACAGCCAGTTAACATAACTGCTGCAAGTACTAATGATGAAAGCTTCTTGTTCATTTATTCCTCCCTTTTGTGATTTCTCACATATCATTACGAGAATTCAACAATCCTCAATAATGCCCGCTCAATAAAAACAACGCCTCTAAACAAATGTTCATTTATATTATTATCTCAGTCAGATAATTTCTGTAACCGCTTTCTTTTCCTAAATATTTACTTTCTGTGTTATTATTCTATACAACTAAATAGGTCTCTGCAAGGTGTACTAAGATGAAATTTTCATCCCTTTGTACATCTACAATCAATTGTAGCATCATAATGTAAATTCCGATGTACAAGAATGTAAATTTTACTGTAAATAACACTGTTTTTTTGATGATTTTCAATCGAAATGACGGTTTCTTTTACATAAGGTATAAGTCTCTTAGTTCCATCAATTTTTCCGGGGTCAGGCCGAACTCTACATGCAGGTATTCCTCATAGGATCCATATCGGTCATGCATGTTTTTTAAGACCGCCCTGCCGATTGCTTCAGAGACTCCGTCCTTCATAATCAGCAGCTGTTTCAGAATTGAAGATTCTTTGATCTCTTCAGCATTCTTCTGCAGGGTCTTCTGCAGCACCTTCTGGCGGTATCGGCAGCTGAGCATATAGTCTTCCAGAATCGTCTCATCATCGACACCAAGCATGATCAATATGATCATGACCGCAATGCCTGTCCGATCTTTACCAGTCGCACAGTGAATGCACATCGGTATACTGCCTGCTTCGATCTTTTTGACCATGAGCTGGAAAGCTTCATTCTGAAACGGCATATCTACATAATATCTGGTCAGCACCTGCAGCTGTTTCTCACCGGCTTCCCCAATCTGGTTCATTCCTTTCGGTGAGAAGTCAATGCCTTCGCCGCCTTTGGATACAACGCCGCTGCATCGATAGACATCCATGTTCAGATCTGGTTCTGGATGCCGGAGGTTTTCGGCTTCACTTCTCAGATCAATCACGCATTTGATGCCTAGATGTTGAAAGATCTCCAGTTCCTGTGATGTCATAAAGCACAGACCTCCGGAACGATAAAAGATGCCCTTCCTGACGGTCCTTCCATCCTGTGAAGGATATCCTCCCAGGTCGCGGAAATTGAGTTCTGGATGAAAACGTGGATCAGCTGTATATTCCATGCAAGTATTTTACCATTATCATCTCAGTTTGAGTGTATAATAGCCATGTTTATTAGAGAGGTATATATGAACAACCGCATACGGATCCTGGTCACTTCAGATGTCCATGGATCAATCTATCCATACAGCTACGCAGACGGCTCAGCCCAGAAACAGGGATTTGCCCAGCTCCACAATCTGATTGAAGCCTTAAGAGATGAGAACACCCTTTTATTAGATAACGGCGACAGTCTGGAAGGATCTCCATTATCTTATTTCCATTATCATAAGCATCCAGGTGACACAGCACCAGTCACTACCATTATGCATGATATGGGCTATGACTATATTAATGTTGGGAACCATGATTTCAATTATGGAGAGAATGCCTTGATGATGCATCTGCAGAATGTCGGTGCACCCTGCATCACTTCCAACTATCTGTTCCACGGAAAGCCATATGGTCCAAACTTTGTCATCCGTGAGATCGGCGGAAAGAAGCTCGCCATCATCGGTGTAACTACACAGTATACCCCGCATTGGGAGACACCTTCCCACTTAAAGCACTCCCGTTTTGAAGATGCCTTTGAAACATTGAAGAAGAACGTAGAACTGGTCAAGAAACTGGAAAAGCCTGACTACATTATTGCCCTGTATCATGGCGGCTTTGAAAGAGACCTGAAAGCTGGATATCCAACGGAAGAACTGAATGGCGAGAATGAAGGCTATCAGATGATGTCCATGATTCCTGATCTAGATGTTCTCTTAGCCGGTCATCAACACAATTCCCGCTGCGGCACTTTCAACAATGTGATATACACAGAAACAGCAGCCAACGGAACCGAACTTGCCTGTGTCGATATCTATCCGGATACTGGTGTCATTGAACCAAGGATCCTGGCTGGTGAAGGAACGGAAGCTCTGGAACTGACAAAACATATTCAGGCGGAAGAAGATGAATGCCAGGTATGGCTGGATCAGACGTTAGGCACCACAAAGATCGATCTTAAAGTCACTGATGAGAATGATGCACGGCTCCATAAGACACAGCTGATCACCTTTCTAAATCACGTTCAGATGGAAGTCACCGGTGCAGATATTGCCGCAACTGCTCTGTTCCTGAATGCGACCGGTTTTGACCGTGTCATCACAATGCGCAATCTGGTCTCCACATATGTTTATCCAAACACGTTGGTGGTCAAGCGGATGACAGGCGCTATCTTAAAGCAATATTTGGAAAAGAACGCAGAATTCTGGTCCATCCATGCGGACGGCAGCATCGGCGTTGACCCATCCCACGATTATCCAACTCCACAGCATTACAACTACGATATGATGGACGGCATTGAATATATCATCAAAGTATCCAGACCGGTCGGACAGCGAATTGTTTCTTTAACAAGGAACGGTGAAATTATCAGAGATGATCAGGAGTTCAATGTATGCATCAACAACTATCGTGCTTCCGGCGGCGGCAACTTCTCAATGATCCCTGCATGCCCTGCCGTCAGTGTCAATCTTTCTTCGATGGTGGAACTGCTGGCAGACTATATCTCTGCCCATCAAATCATTGATTTTGAACCGGTGAATAACATTACTGTGATCAAATGAGACCTTTACTGGTCTCTTTTTTTCATTACTATATAAGTAGATAAAGGGGGAATTGCTATGGCAGTGACAATGCCGGTAAAAGAATATATTTATCTGAAGGATCATTTTCTGATGCTGGACAGCTATGTCATCAACATTTCCTATGCAAAAGAAAATGTTACTTTGGATTTTCTGGATTATAAGAAGGAACAGTTCAAAATTGAATATCATTCTCTGGTCCTGCGGACGGGGCTGGATGGAAAAGAGACTTACAACGAAACAGGCAATCATCTCAATAATATTTATGATGATTATCTGCGCGGACAATTGGATCTGTAAAGAAAAAGGAAGCTCACGTGTGAATTTTACCCCGAAGGGCAGTCACCTTTTATTTAGGTGTCTACTCTTCGGGGTACAGTTTAGTGAGTTTCCTTTTATTGACATGAATAGTTGAAGCTGTAGGTGCCGCCGCTCTTATAGAGATTCAGCTTATAGCTTCCAGATGCCACTTCAGCAGTGACTGTTGTATCTACAGGGTTGGCCTGATTCAGCATTTCCTTGACCAATTTTCCGCTGTCGTCTGTCAGCTGGATCATCACACTGCCGTCACCGCTGCTGTTGATGGTGACGGTGATGGAAGAATTGATGTTGACATCAAAGGTATCTGCTAATTCCATCCCCGCTGTTGAAGATGCTGTGCCCGTCGGAACACTGGTTGCGGCTGCTTCTGTTCCAGTGCCCATATCTTTGGATTTCAGTTCATACTCGATGTTCTTATCCAGATAGACATAGGTGAAGGAACGGCTCAGTGTCTTCGTTCCATCCTTGTAGTTGTATTCTCCCGCTGCCGTAATCTCTCCGCTCTTCTTGGAGAAGTTCACAACAGAGGAATCAAAGACGGTAACAACACCGCTGCCATAATAGCTCTTCAGATCCTGATTGATCAAAGCAGTGACTGCTTCTTTATCATAATCTGTGATTTCATTCGGTGTCAGGCTTGTTGTGCTGATGGTCGCTGTCGGTGCCTTGTCATCCGCAGTCTCTGTTGAAACTGCATCTGCTTCACTGGAATCCGACATGACCATTCCTGTACACCCGCTCAGCACTGCTGCACACAGCAGTCCGGCAATGATTTTATATCCCTGTTTGATCACTTGCTTGAATCCTCTGGTAAATGAAAGATCTGTTCTCCGTCTTTCGAAAGCATATATTTACCGCGGGCATAGTTTTCTACATAATCAGGATCCTGCAGTTTTGATTTTTCACTGTTCAGATATGTATTCTCATCGGTTACTTTCTGAAGTTCTGCCTGTACCTCTGCCAGCTGCTGCTGCAGCTGTACAGTCGTCAGGACTTCTTTGAGAACACTCCAAAGCATAACAATGGAAGCACACAAGGCAGCGATGCACAGAAGTTTTGTGACCGGGGTCAGTCTGCGCCTTGGCTTCTTTTTTGAATTCCTTTTATTCGCTGTCATAGATGCTCCTTTCCTGTGTTCTTATTTTAGCATTATTTCTCTTCTGATTCGACTCTAGATTCACCAATTACTTCATACATTTCAGCTGCATCTGCTTTTTTCTTTGACTCCTGTGTACTCAGTACTTTAATCTCCAATCTGCGGTTTCCGAAAGTCACTGCCACAATATCACCGGCATTGACTTCATGAGAAGGCTTGACACTTCTTCCGTTGATCTCGACTCTTTGATTGAGCGCAAGCTCTTTTGAGACTGTTCTTCTTTTCAGTATTCTTGATGACTTCAGAAATTTATCGATTCTCATCTTTGACATCTTCCTTCGCCTGATGGATCAAGGCAATTGCAAGTTCGAGATCATCTTTTCCCTTTGGAAATGTAACAATGATCATATTGTTGGTGTAGCGCAGAGCTGCATCTTTGGAGATCTTCGTAAAGTCTTCAAACAGTTTGATGCCGTCTACTTTTTCAGAAAACAAGGAAGAGAAGGTTATCTCGTTCCTGCTCTTCAATTCTCGATAGCTTTCAATATCCGTATCACTGAGCAAAAGATCCAGCTGCTTCTTCATGAACAGTGCATTGACTTCGTTCGGAAGTCTGCCGAACTGGTCAACAACTGTCTTCTTGTATTCATTGAGATCATTGGCATTGACTGCTTCATCGATCTTCTGATACATCGCCAGCTTATCAAAATCATCTGGAGCAAATTCTTTTGGAATATAGCTTGTCTTCTTGATGTTTGGTGCATGTGTCTCATTGATGACGGGACGGACTTCTCGGCCTGATTTCTTCGCTTCGATTGCCTCTTCCAGCATTTCAATATACATGTCGATGCCGACAGTATCGATAAAGCCTGACTGTGAAGGACCAAGCAGATCACCCGCACCGCGGATGGTCAGATCACGCATGGCAATCTTGTAGCCAGAACCTAATCTGGCAAATTCCTTAACAGCCTGCAGACGCTTCTGTGCAACTTCGGACAGCTGCTTGCGCGGCGGAATCATCAAATAGGCATAGGCAAGACGATTGGAACGTCCGACTCTTCCTTTGATCTGATAGATCTGCGCCAGACCAAAGTCCTGTGCATTCTCTATCAGGATGGTATTTGCATTTGGTACATCGATGCCGTTTTCGACGATGGTCGTGCAGACCAGTACATCGATTTCATGATTGTTGAAGCGCATCATGGTGTCTTCAATTTCATCCCGGTTCATCTGTCCGTGAACGACACCAATCTGTGCTTCTGGCAGATCATTCTGCAGTGTCCGAGCAATATTGTAGATCTGTTCAATATTGTTATAGAGATAGAATACCTGTCCTGCTCTGCTCAGTTCTTTCTGAATGGCGTCAATGACAAGCCCCTTATTCTTTTCAACGACATAGGTCTGTACAGAATATCTGTTCATCGGCGGTGTTTCCAGCTGTGACAGCTGACGGATGCCGACTAATGACATCTGCAGTGTACGCGGGATCGGCGTCGCACTCAGTGTCAGCACATCAATGCCGTTCTTGATCTCCTTGATTCTTTCCTTATGTTCGACACCAAAGCGCTGTTCTTCATCGACAACAAGCAGACCGAGATTCTTAAAGACAACATCTCGAGAAAGAAGACGGTGCGTTCCAATCAGGATATCAACGTTCCCTTCCTTCAAGTCCTTCAGTGTCTTTACGACTTCACTGTCTGGAACGAAACGATCCAGTACTTTGATTGTTACTGGATATCCTTCATATCTCTGCATAAAAGTATGGAAGTGCTGCTCTGCCAGGATTGTCGTCGGGCACAGCACAGCGACCTGCATGCCGTCAGAGACTGCTTTAAAGGACGCGATGACAGCAACTTCTGTTTTGCCGAAACCGACATCACCGCATACCAAACGGTCCATCGGCTTGGTGGATTCCATATCTTTTTTGATTTCTACGACTGCCTGCTTCTGATCAGGCGTCAGTTCATAATCAAATTCATTCTCAAACTTGCGGGAAAGTTCGGTATCCGGTCCAAAGGCATGACCGATATGTTCCTCACGGTTGGAATATAAAACAATCAGTCTTGCGGCAATGTCTTCGACATTTTCCTGCAGCTTCTTCTTTGTCTTTTCCCAATCACCGCTGCCAAGCTTGTTCAGACGCGGAACGACTCCTTCTCTGGAAACGAACTTACGCACCAGCCGGAACTGTTCCAGCGGTACAAGCAGTTCTGCATTTCCACGGTATACGCATTTCAGGAAATCTCGTTTGACGCCCTGGATCTCTCTTGTCTCAATGCCAAGATACTGCCCAACACCATATGTCGCATGAACAATATAGTCGCCAGGTTCCAGCTCATCATATGCATGAATGACTTCGGCATTCCTGAATTTGTTTTCGTATCTTCCCTTATGGTGATGGATTTCAAACAATTCTGATGCAGTATATACTGTGATATCTTCATCATCCAGAGAGAAGCCCTGATTCAAATCAGACATCCATAGATTGATGCCCTTCTCCGGTGCTTCTTCTCCGACCAATAATTTATAAGGCGTCTGGCTTTCAATACATGCATCCATGACCTTCTTCATTTCATGGTCAGGCAGGGCAAGGATATTTCTCGCATTGACATGCATCATCTTCAGCTTCATGGCCAGTACTTCATTCGGCAGATTGACTTCTGAGATATGCGAAATATTATCGATGAACGGATCTTCATAGATCTGCTTTTTTGAAGGAATATGCTGAATGTCATGATAGATGGCATACTTCGGCAGCATCTTGCCTTCCTGCACCATTTCCTGCACATATGCGATGGTATCTTCGGTGAAGTGCTTGGCATTGTCATGGATCGACTGTTCATCGCACCAGATCAATAACGGATCCTGCATGTAGTCCCAGATGCCAGCCGTATGATCCAGCAGGCTCATGTATGGATACATGGAACGATCAAAGACATGGCTCTCCAATGACATCAGATCTGATTCAATTTCGCTTGGCAGTTCCCCATGCGTCATGGTCTCTGCCTTTTCCTGGATCTCTTTGATCTCATCATCAGTAAAGATGACATCAGAGGCCGGGACAATATGGACTTCATCTACAGTCTCAACCGTCTTCTGGGTGAGGACATCAAAGAAACGGATGGAGTCAATCTCCGTATCAAAGAATTCAACACGGATCGGACTGTCATAATTAATGGAATAGATATCGACGATCCCACCGCGGGCTGCATAGGACAACGGCTGATCAACATGTGATGTCTGGGTATATCCTCCCGCAGTCAGTCTGCGCTTTAATTCCTCAATATCCATCTCATCATTTTTGTGCAGTGAGATGCAGCCATCCTGGAAATGTTCCGGGGACGGCAGATGTCTCAGCAGCGCGGAAGGACAGGTAATGACGACTTGATTCGGATTCTCCAGCAGGGATGCCATCGTCTCCACTTTGATGGCTGTCATCTCCGGACTTGCCGCAATTGTCTCCACACGCAGTGATTCATCCGCACTAAAAAGAGCACACTCGCTTTCTTCCAGGAGGGTGGACACCCTCTCATATAAGCGCTGTGCGTTGTAAAGATTCTGTTTGATGACAAGGATCGGTCTTGGATTCTTGCGGTAGGATGTGCATATGACCAGTGCTTCTTCAATAAATGAAGTCTGCGGCAGTGGTCCTTTCCCTGCATCCAATAACTTGACCGCCTTATTTTCTTTCAGTGCTTCTGAAAGCCATACGGGTATTTCTGACATTGATTCTCCTGTTACTTCACTTTGATGATATAAGCATTCATGACTTTATCAATCGGTTCTGATACCCACGCATAGGCGGCATCAGCAGCATCCTTCAGGGCTGTATTCCATACTTCCTGCTCTGCCTTAGGAACTGGGGATAAGACCCAGTCAGGTACTTTATCATGGTCGCCGCGTGTGCTGTGTCCTACCCCGATGCGGATACGGGCAATCTCAGAAGTAGACAGACAGTCAATGATTGACTTCATGCCCTTCTGACCGCCGGCAGATCCATTCTTGCGAATCCGTACGGAACCAGTTGGCAGATCCATATCGTCATGCATGACCAGGATATCAGATGGATCAATGTGATAAAAGCCAACTGCCTGAGATACGGCTGATCCACTTTCATTCATATAAGTCAGCGGCTTCATCAGGACAACCTTCTGCCCTTCAATCATGACGTTGGAAATCAGTGCATTCCACTTTTCAGAGGTCACACTGGCTCCGCATTTGGCTGCCAGGACATCCATTGCCATGAATCCGCTGTTATGTCTCGTCTTCTCGTATTCCTTTCCAGGATTTCCGAGTCCTACAATCAATTTCATTCCTGATCTTCTTTCTTCTCTTCTTCTTTGACTACTTCGGCATCAATGACATCTGCCTTCTTGGCGGACTCATTGGTAATCTCGAAGGTCTCTTTATCATTATCTTCTGCATTCTGGTCTGATTCGTCCTCGGAAGGAGTCGCAAAATGGATATCCAGGGACTGCAGCCAGCGATGACCGACACCGCTCTCATCAAAGTCCTTGACCATTCCTTCGGCAGCCTGATATTTCTCCGTTTCACCATTGTCCAGATAGATCCGGGCAGCCATGGCATTCACAATAGATTTATACAGCCCAATCATTGTCTTGGAATAAGTATACTGACCGTAATTGCCATCCAGCACCTTTTCATAGAAAGCCAGGCCTCTGTCATCTTCATTGGTATAGTATTTGTTTATTTCCAAGGAAATCTCACGGACCAGCTGTCCCGTCAGCTTCTCGTCAAACTCCTGCATCTTCTCCTTCAGAAGATCACGCATTTCATCCTGCTTATCCTGATACAGGATATTTGGTATTCCTAAATACATATAAAAGAAGGAATCTTCATTCAGATCGATGCTGAGACCGTTCTTCTTGTTTTCAATCAGCGGGTTCATATCAATGGAAGCCAGCATATCCTTGAACTTCTCATACTGTTTGTGATAGGAAATTCCCCAAAGCACGACAACTCTGGCCTTATTCAGGATCTCGGGGTCATCCTTGTATTTCTCCAGGACTTCATCTCCCTTTTGAAAAAAGAACTCCGGGTCCTTGATCATATTTACAAGATCAATCAGATCTTTTCTCTTCTTCTGTCTCTTGGATGTCTGCAGAATATTGAACATCATGACAATGATCACACCGTATAATACTATATTGACTAATAACGCACTGTTCATCGTAGGTCTCCTTTATGTTATCGTCTTCCTATTATACAGGTTTCCTCGGTCTGCGTAAAAAGGGAGTTTTTTTATATTTATGTGAAGTCTGCTATAATAGGTTAGCTCGTTCGATTTCAATGAAGAAAGTTTACTAATAAAAAGGTTCCTATATATGACTGAAAATAAAGACGATAAGAAAACTAAAAGATGGCATTTTTCTACCACAAGCTTCATCTGCACACTGCTTGTGATTGCTTTGGTATTTTTAGGATTGGCTGAGTATGCCAACCTGCACAGGGATGAAATCGGTAAAAAGATTGCGGAAGATCTGGCAAGTTCTTCCGTTGCGTCTTCCTCTGCGACTGCTTCTGCATCTGCCCTGCCGACAGAGTTGACCAGCACCAGTTCCACATTGATCCTGGTAAACAAGACACATAAGCTGCCTGACGGCTATGCCCCGGCAGATTCTGACCTTTCGACTCCATACCTGAACAGTACGACCGATGTCATCCGGATAAGAACGGCGGCGGCCGATGCGGCTAAGGCAATGAAGGCGGCTGCAGCTGAAGCAGGTGTCACCTTGATTGTCTCTTCTGGCTATGTTACCTATAAGGAACAGCAGGATCTGTATGATTCCATGGTCAAGCTGCTTGGCGGCGGCGACAACGGGCCAGCTTCAACAGCCATCGAAAAGGCAGGCTATTCTGAGCACCAGACCGGCTTAGCGATCGATTTCACCAATGATGCCTCCCAAGCCACCCCGACCAGTGCCTTTGCGGATACCCCAGCAGGTCAGTGGCTGTATGCCCATGCCCATGAATATGGCTTTATTCTCCGCTATCCAAAGGGAAAAGAGAGCGTTACCGGGTACGACTACATGCCTTGGCATTACCGCTATGTCGGTACGGATGTCGCAAATGCCATGTATGCCATCAGTCCAGATGAAACATTTGAAGAATATTACAAGGTAAGCAACTGAGGGATGACCTCAGTTGTTTTTGCGCTTGATTGTTGACTTTTCGGCTATATCCCGTTATTATATCTACGCGTTTGTTTTCTACAAAAAAGAAAAAATGGAGGTGGCATAAATGAAGAGAACTTACCAGCCAAGCAAGCATAAGACAAAAGCTACGCATGGCTTCAGAGCCCGTATGGCTACAGTTGGCGGCCGCAAAGTCTTAGCAAGAAGAAGAGCTAAGGGAAGAAAGGTCCTGTCTGCTTAAGAACCACCATTCGGTGGTTTTTTTTCACTTTTGAGATATTTTTATTTGTATGAAAAAAAAGAATCGTGTCAGGAAAGCACAGGAATTCCAGGAACTTGTCCATAAAGGAAACAAGTTCGTTAATTCTTCCTTCGTCCTTTATACCATGGATAAAAAGGAACAACAGGCAAGAATCGGTGTTTCCCTTTCCAAAAAACTCGGGATTGCGGTCATGCGCAACTTATATAAACGCCAGGTCAGAATGATGTGTCAGGACTTAGTGGATTTTAAGTGTGCAGAGAAAGATGCCGTCGTCATTGTTCGTTTCGGATATTTAAATCAGTCCTATGAGACAAACAAAAATAACTTGGAAAAACTGTTTATTAAGGCTACAATGATGTAGTTCGCATATTTATATAAGGAGAAGATTCATGAAACTTACCCCTAGAGTAAAAAAATTACTGCTCGTAATGGCAGTATTAACGGTAGCGATTACATTGACAGGATGTTCTGTTCCTAGAAATGCAGATGGTTCTATCGTCCTCATCAAGCTTGATACAACTTTCCAGGACATCATGAGCAGTGAGAACTGGTTCAGCGCAATTTTTGTATGGCCTCTGGCTGAGTGGATCAACAACATGGCACCAACACTCGGTGTCGGCGGTTCAATTGCAATTGTAACAATCATTGTCAACGGACTGCTTGCTTTAGCAACCCTGAAGTCAACCATCGGTATGCAGCAGATGCAGCTGATTCAGCCTGAACTGGAAAAGCTGAAGATGAAGTATGAAGGCAGAAACGATGATACTTCTAAGATGCGTCAGGCATCTGAAATGCAGGCTCTCTACAAGAAGTATGATATCAACCCAGGTTCTGCATTATTAGTAACTTTCTTACAGTTCCCAATCATCATGGCGATGTATATGGCTGTACAGAGATCCTATGCTGTTGCAACAGGTTCCTTCATGGGAATGGATCTGCAGGCAACCCCACTTGCCGGAATGAAGACAATCCTGAACGGCGAAGCAATGGGCTGGGCATATGTAGCACTGTTCATCTTCATGGGTTTATGTCAGTTCTTCTCCATGATGACACCAATCTTCATTCAGAAGAAGAAGTCAGAAGAAGAAGCAGAAAAGCATCATACAAAGCCTGTCAAGCCTTCAACACAGAATAAGATCATGCAATATTACATGATGGGCATGATCATGATCTTCGGTCTGATGTGGCCGGCTGCCATGTCCTTATACTGGGCAATCAACTCTATCGTAAATGTGGTCAAGACACTTCTTGTACAGAAGTATATTGATAATCATAATGCAAAGAGGGAAGGCGCTCGCAAATGAAAAACTACACTGCGAAAACACTGGAAGACCTGTTAGCTCAGGCTGCAAGTGAAAAAGAATGTGATGTTTCTGATCTGAAGTACAATATTACAGAGGAAAAGGATGGCGGTCTGTTGGGAATCGGCAAGTCTGTTTCTGCTGATGTCTACACAATGGAAGATGTCAAAGAATTCCTGTTTGACTATCTGGGTGACTACTTCACAGGCATTGACCTGGATATTGAAGTTGCCATTGAAGAGAAGCCGGATGCCTTCGTAATCAATCTGAATGCAGACAACAACGCTGTTCTGATCGGCAAGATGGGCAAGACAATCGCTGCCTTCAATACAGTTGTCAGAGCTGCTGTCAACGCTGAATTCAAGAGCAGGATCGATGTCCTGATCGATGTCAACCATTACAAGGACGAAAGATATTCCAAGGTCCGGATGATGGCCAAGAGAATCGGCAAGCAGGTGCAGAGATCCCACGTTGATGTAGAACTTGATCCAATGCCGAATGATGAACGCAAGGTCATCCATAAAACATTGAACGAGTGGCACAACATCAAGACAGAATCCGAAGGAGAAGGCGTCAAGCGTCATATCTGCATCAGATATGTTGAAGATGATGAAACGGAAGACTCTGCAGATACAGAAGAAACTGCTGAATAAGCATATGAAAACCTACCATTACGGTAGGTTTTTTTTGTGGTCTTTATACGGATGTCTTCCAGAGTCCGTGCAGATTGCAGTATTCATAGACTGCAATGACTGGTTCATCTTCATAGAAGTCAACACTTGGCTTGTCACCAGGATTCAGATTGGCAACTCTGAAGCCGTTTGCTGTTTCCAGAACAATGAATTCAATATAATGCTCCGGTGTCATTGGATGCTCAACAGAACCTACTGTTACAGTGATGCGGTTATTCTCTCTTGTAACAACTGGAACATGCTTCTCCTGCGCAGCATCTGTTGTATTAGGAACGAGTTCCTTCATGACCTCTCCGCAGCATGATGGAACTGGTCCGCCATCATGAAGCTTAACAATCAAATTCTTGCAGTGATCACAGCGATAAAATTTTAAGTTATTCATTGGAATATACCTCCTATTTATAATATTAGATGGATTTTATTTGTTTGCAATCATTACGCTCTGCTCACTCAACGCTCTTCAGAGATTCCACCATCTGGATCTTCCGCAGGTGCTTTGCCATAAAGAGATTGACCATGACGCCAAAGCCAAGCGTCATCAGAACGCAGATAACACAGCTCAACACCGTGATATTTCTGCCGAACATGATATAGTCCATTTCCACCTGGTGCATGATGTAGTGATGCAGAAGCATGCCAAGCGGTATGCCCACCAATGACCCAATCAATGTTAAGACATTGTTCTCTTTGTAGATATAGTTCTCTACTTCCTTCCGCCGGAAGCCGAGAACTTTCAGAGTCGCAATTTCTCTCATTCTTTCTGATATATTGACGTTTGTCAGGTTGCCAAGAACGACGCCTGCCAAGCTTGCTGAAGACACGATCAGGACCAATACAATGATGTCCAGACCCTTGATCATCTGGTTGAAGTTGTCCAGCAGAGTATCAAAGAATTCAACGCCGCTGAAGGAATCAGATTCAGCCAATTCCGTCTGCAGTGCCTTATTCTGTTCCGATGTTCCAGTCAGCTTTACCGCAATCGTATTATCTGCGATATCTACTCCGAAAGTATTCTTATAACAGGTCTTTGTCATGAACACATAGTGTCTGACATACATCTCACAGATGCCGGTGATCTTTACTTCTTTTCGGACACCGTCCTTCGATTCAATAATCAGGGAATCTCCGGTCTTCTTCTTCAGATTTTCAGAGAGCTTTTCACTGATAATGACACCGTCATCGCTGAGGGACAGCGATTCTTGTGTTGTCCTGACTCTAAGATGATACATTTCATCAATATCAGATGACTGATCAAAGATCTGCATATATACTGTCTCGTCATCATCATCTGTATATGCCTTGCCGCTGTATGCACCCAGCAGTGTGCTGCTGGAGACAATCTCCTTGGCAGAATATGTCTGATACAGTGAATTGATTTCAGATACAGAAAGATCTTCGTTGAAGGATGCAGTGCCATCGTATTGATAGATTTCTTCAAACTGCTTTGTTGCAATAGTCTGTATAGAATCACGGATGCCGAAACCTGTGATGATCAAGGCTGTACATCCAGCAACACCAAAGACACTCATGAAGAAGCGCTTCTTATAACGGATCAAATTTCTGACTGTCACTTTCCATGTAAAGGACAGATGATTCCAGATGAGCGGCATTTTTTCAATCAATGTGGATCTGCCCAGTTTTGGGGACTTCGGACGCATCAACTGTGCTGATACTTCCTTCATATCTTCGTGGCATGCATACCATGTTGTCGCAAGCATGACGCCTAAGAAAGAAAGCAGTGTCAGACTGATCAATGTCCAATCAACGGTCAGATCAATTGCCGGCAGAATATACATCATCTTCCATGCATTATAGATGACACCTGGGAAGATCAGCATTCCTGCAACACATCCAATGATGCCGCCGATAATCGTTGCTGTGCCAGCGTAGATCAGATATTTCTCAGCGCATTGTTTCTGACTGTATCCCAATGCACGCATGATGCCGATCTGCCCTCTCTGCTCATCGACCATTCTTGTCATTGTAGTTAGGCAAACAAGCGCTGCTACCATAAAGAAGAAAACTGGGAAAATGGCTGCGATTGCCTTCATCTGATGAATGGTGTTTTTATATGCAGCACTTGCATAGTGCTCAGTTCTATCAAGGACAGTCCACTTCCCTGCCGCAAGATCATTAATATCCTGCTGTGCTTTATCTAAGGAAGATTTTGCGTCTTCCAGTTTCTGCTTACCGTCCGCAACAGCATTGTCCAGTTCCTGCTGAGCGGTCACTAATTCTGCTTTGCCATCTGCTAATTCATATGTTTTCTGCTGGAGCTCTGCATTGCCCTTAGTAATTTGATCCTGTGCTTCTTTTGTCTGCTTTTCTAAGGCAGCTGTGCCCTCATCCAGGTCTGCATATCCTTGTGTGATCTTAGCCTGTGCATCAGCAATCTGCTGATCACCAGATGCGATGCCGTCAACGATTGACTGTCTTACAGTTGTACTTAAAATTGCTGTATATGCATCAATATCATCTGTTGTCTTCAGTTCTTTATCTGTACCAGTCAATGACATTCCATCATTCAGCTGCTTGTATGCGGCTGTAATTTTTGCGTCGATACCGCTCTGCAGTGAACTCTGCTTGGCCTTTGACAGATCAAGATATGTTTTGAACTGTCTGACTGTTTCAATTTTTACTGGATTCTCAGTTGTACTGAACACTGATTCCAAAGCACTTTTTGAAGAAGACAGCAGTTCCTTGGCTTGACCTGCAGGCATGTTATCAAGAATAGTCTGTACTTTCGTATCATCTGGATATGCACTGATGATATTTTTAACTGTATCATACTGTGCCAGCACCTGCTTAAGTCCCTGCAGCTGCTGGATTCCTGCTTTTGCCTGCTGCAGAGATTGTGCAGTTGTACCATTATCAATATTCTGCAGCGCCTGATTCAGTTCTTTTTTCTTTGTTTCAAAATCTGTTTTCTTCTGAGTCAGTTCGGCAGCTGCCTGATCAAGCTGGGCCTTTGATGTCTTCAGCTTTTCTGAACCATCTTTATATGCCTGATCAAGCAGGGCCTGCGAATCTTTCAGTTTTTGTGACGCTGCTTCTATTTCTTTTTCACCGTCAGCTATTTTCTGCACATTCTCAGCAATCTGCTGTTTTGCGTCTGCTATCTTTGTATCGTATTCATTCTGTGCAGTTTCATAATCCTTCAGTCCGTCATCATACTTCTTCTGGGCATCCGCAACGACGACATCATGACGATGATCCTGCTGACTTTCTGCAACTTCTTCAATCTTTTCTTTTGCGTTCTTTGCGAATGTCTCATAGTCATCAGAAAAGCTGTTGTATGCCTTCGCATCCGTCAGAAGAATATTCATTTCTGTATAGTAGTCAGTAGAAAATGCGGAAGAAGGAATGTACAGATATGTATTGATATAACGATTTGCCAAAGTACTGTTCTCTTTGACCTCATCCAGATATAGAGGTGTATCAATCGTTCCTACGACTTTACATGAATTTGTACTGATGTAATCAGACAGATCATCGTCTGGTCTTGTGAATGTAACATTGCTGTCCAAAGCAAATCCTTGCTCAAGATCACTGCCGTTCTCAGATAGACATTCATGATTGTTCTCCGGCAGTCTCCCTTGTTTTAATACAAATTGATTGATTGCAGAAGACGCATTATAGGAATGAATCCTGGTGATCATACTGTTGGCATCTGCAGTTGCTGTCACATCGACAAAATATGAAAGCTCAGCATCTGATACCTCTGACAGTTTCTTTACAGCAGTCAGATCTTCCTGATCAAAGCCGTAGTTTGAATAGATTGTTATATCTTTTAAGTTCAGTTCATCATCGTATTTATCTACACTTGCGGACATGACAGAGGATGATGAAGAAACACCGACGAAGAAGGCAACACCAATTGTCACAATGGCAGTCAAGGAGAAAAAGCGCCCTTTCGTGGCGCCAATCATTCTTCGGATGTCTTTCATCATGATCTTATTCATAGATTACCATTCAATATTTGAAATATCTTCCGGACATTCATTTGTTTCTATCGATGATACAAGTCCGCTCTTAATATGAAAGACTTTATCTCCCATCGGGCATAAAGCTAAGTTATGTGTAATGATAATGACTGTCATTCCCTGTTTGCGGCAGGTATCCTGCAGCAGTTTGAGAATCTGCTTGCCAGTTACATAGTCCAATGCACCGGTAGGTTCGTCACACAGCAGGAGCTTTGGATTCTTTGCAAGAGCCCTGGCAATTGCAACTCTCTGCTGTTCTCCTCCTGATAATTGACTGGGGAAGTTATTCATTCTCTCACTTAGTCCAACCTCTTTGAGGACGGTCGCTGGATCGAGAGGATTCTTACAGATCTCAGTTGCCAGTTCTACGTTTTCTAAAGCGGTCAAATTTTGTACTAAGTTATAGAATTGGAAAACAAAACCGATATCATAGCGCCGATAATCGGTCAGCTGCCGTTCTGTCATAGAGTCAATTCTTGTCTGATCAACTGTAATTCTGCCTGATGTACAGGTGTCCATTCCTCCTAAAATATTTAGAATTGTGGATTTTCCAGCACCGGAAGCACCTGCAACAACGACAAATTCACCTTTTTCAATTGAAAAATTGATGCCTGATAAGGCATGAATATCTACTTCTCCGACATGATATATTTTCTTTACATCTTCCAGTTCGATGTAGCTCATATCATAATTTCCTCCGCACCAAGAATCACAGAAATGCTCTGCTGCACTACATCGCTCTCTTTGATATGAAGCTGGCTGCATTCTTTTTCAAATTTAAGGCTTTCAGTAACAGCATCAATCAAAGTAACTGCAGCAATTGAAGACATGACAACGGTAAATTCCGCCGGAACTTTTTTTCTTCTAGAGCTGTAATAAACGCCCAGTGTCTTGATCAGCCAGTTCTTGATCTGTTCCCTATAAACCTGATTTTTAGCAATAAATGACATTCCTGCTCTGTTTTTATTATTGATTTCGACAAACAGCTCAGAAAATCTCTTCAAATCGATATTTACGGTCTCTTTTTCTTTTAATAATTCATCAATGTCTGCAGTCCAGCTTATTTTTCCATCGGTGCATTCCAGAAGAGCTTGATTGATATCATTCATAATTGGCTGAACAACTGCATCTAAAAGCCCTTCTTTGTTTTTGAAGTAGCGGTATACATTTCCAGGGGTGATTCCAGCCTTGGCAGCAATTTTTCTCATTGAGGCATTTTCAAATCCCTTGTCATTGAACTCTGTGGATGCGGCTGTCAGAATTTTATTTCTGATATTGTCTTTCAGTATCTGCATATAATCTTCCTTACGATTAATATACATATGTTCATTTTTAATAGCAATGGTATTATTCAAGTTATTCACCAATCATTTTCAACAAAAATACTAATTTGAAAGTTTTCCACATTTTCAAATACTTTTCAAATCAAAACTTATAAAAATAATATGAATAATATGTAAAATGCTGGCTGAGTTAACCGCTCATTTTAATTTATCCACTTTAATTTACTAAAACTTTGTTATTATGACTTTTTTTAGTTAATTAGAACTTGTTAAAAACACTTTTTCCACACGTTATTCACAGACAAAAGTTATTAGTTTTCCACAATTGTGGAAAATGTTGAAAATGCTAAATTATCTTTTAATAAAGCCATATTTTAATGTTAATAATTTGTTGATTGTTATTATTAATCATTAAATATCCACAATTTTTCTGCTTATCCACACTGTTTATAAATTATCCACTTATTTTCCACTATTGAAAGTTGTTGATAACGGTGGAAAACTGATAAATATGGCTAAATAATCACAGTTTTTAATTATCTATTATTGTGGATTATTTTTTTCTCCACAAATTCCATATAGATTTTACCTATTTAAGTGTTTAAAATATGGTTACTGGAAAAAGTTTTCCACAATTTAGGGATAGAATTATGACTACGAACAGACAACAATATCTTATTACAGTTTGGAACCAGCTTCTTGAATATCTTCAGAGCAACCGCAACATCGCAACAACGGTCATTGATAATTTTTATGTGCCATGTTCCTTGTACGAACTGACTGAAGAGAAGGCAATTATTGAAGCTCCTAATATTATTTCAAAGGAAGTTGTCCAGGCTGACATTGATATGCTATCTGCTTCTTTTACTGATATTCTTCAGCTAAACCATCCAATCATTGTAGAAATTTATCAAAAATCAGAACTTCCTTCTCAATTTTCTTCAAATACAGTTCTGAATGATCTGAATACGCAGGATTTTGAATCCATGCCAATTCAAAAAGACCGTACTTTTGATAACTTTGTCGTTGGTGACTGCAACCGTGAATCAAGAGCTGCTGCACTGGCCTGTGCTTTATATCCAGGTAAATTCAATCCATTATTTATTTATGGCAACTCAGGACTTGGCAAAACACATTTATTGATGGCAATCGCCAACTATGTGCAGCAAAATGATCCTACAAAGAAGGTCTATTATACTGAATCTATTAAATTTGTAGAAAATGTTGTCAATTCAATCCGTGATAATAAGATTGATGCTTTTAAACAGTATATGTATTCTCTTGACCTTTTATTAGTGGATGATATCCAGTTCTTAGCTGGAAAAGAGAAAAGCCATGAAGTTTTCTTCACTATATATAATGAATTAATTAATAACAGAAAACAGATCTGTATTGCCTCTGACCGGCAGCCAAAAGAAATCAAAGGATTGGAAGACCGTCTGATTTCCCGCTTCTCAAGCGGACTTTCAGTAGGTATTGATTCTCCTGAATTTGAAACTTCTTTAGCTATTCTTCAAATGAAGATCAAGCAGAATGGCTATGGCATCGAAGATGTAGATAAAGAAGGACTGGATTATATTGCCTCAAACTTCTCTGGAAATGTCAGAGATCTGGAAGGTGCCTGGAACAGAGTTCTTTTCTATTCAATTGAATTTCAGAAGGGAGGAGAGCAGATCAAATTTGAAACAGTCATGAATGCTTTAAAGAATCAGGCTGTTGTATCAGATAAGACCGGACTTTCTCCTAAGAAGATCATTAAAACAGTCGCTGATTATTATGGTCTGACCCATCAGCAGATCACCTCTAAGACCAGAACAAAGAATATTGCCAATGCACGTCATATTTCCATCTATTTATGCAGGAAACTGCTTGATATTCCATATATAAAAATAGGTGATGAATTCGGCGGCAGAGATCACAGTACAATCATCAGTGCCTGTGCAAAAGTAGAAAAACAGATCAAGAAAGATTCTGCTTATGCCAATGCAGTTAAAGAAATTGAAAAGCAGCTCTCTGCATAATTTCCAACATTTTATTCCACTATGAATTCACATAAATAAATGATAAAATAATCTAGTATTTAAGCCATTTTAGAAAGTTTTCCACATTATCAACAGTCCTAATAACAATAAGCTTATAAAAAGAATATATATACAGGAGGCAATCTCACATGAACTTTTCAATCGATAAAAATTCTTTCTTCAATGCACTGCAGACCGTTGGACATGCAATCTCTCCAAACTCACCGCAGCCGTCATTAAGAGGAATTTTAATTAATGCAAAAGAAGGACAGCTGGTATTAACTGGATCTGATGCAGATATTTCAATTCAGAAAGTACTGAAGTCAGATGATGACAATAAATTGAATATTGTCGAAGAAGGTTCAATTTTAATTGATTCTGTATATTTAATGCAGATTGTTAAAAAACTGGATTCAGACATTATCAATATTGAAATTATTGATGGATCATTAACAAAGTTCTCAGGTTCTTCAGTTGTATTTAAAATCAACGGAATGAATGTAAATGATTATCCTACAATTGATTTCTCAAAACCGATGAATTCAGTCAAGATGGATGCCACTGTTTTATCAGATATCATTGATCAGACTACATTTGCTACATCTCCGAAAGAAACTCGCCCTGTATTGACAGGTGTAAATTTCAAGCTTTCTGAAAATCATCTGAACTGCACAGCTACCGATTCCTACAGACTTGCAAAGAAGACGATTGATTTCACTTCTGAAGCTAATTTCAATATTACAATTCCTTCAAAGTCACTGAATGAAGTCAGAGGAACAATCTTATTAGCTGCAAAAGAAATTGAATTAGCTCAGAATGATAAGAAAGCTCAGTTCTGGAGTGAAGATATGGTACTTCAGACAAGACTTCTTGATGGAGGATATCCAGAAACAGATCGTTTGATTCCAACTGAATTTAATTATACTTTGAAAATTGGAAGAGAAGACCTGATCCATGCAATTGACAGAACAACATTCATTAAGAATGACAATATGACAATCAACAGACTGCAGTGTTCTAATGAAGAAGTCATCTTAACGAATAAATCTCAGGAAATTGGTGAATCCCATGAAAATCTGAGTGCTGTATTTACAGGTGAACCGTTAGATATCAGTTTCTCAGGTACATATGTCATGGATGCTGCCAAGGCATTAAGAGGCAGTGAAATCAAGATCCAGTTCACTGGTGAAATGAAGCCTTTCATCCTCAGCTGTGAGGAAGATCATACGATCTTACAGCTGGTCCTTCCAGTCAGAACTTATAACTGATTTTAAGAAAAAAACAGAAATTTTCTGTTTTTTTTTACAAATATGAAAAGTTTCAAAAATCATTAAAAAAGTACCTGTTAAAAAGCCTTATTTAAAGGGGTTTAAAATGGGTTCTTTTTTTAGTCAGAAAACGAAGAGAAAATGGGCTTAAATAAAGGGAAAATTGTTATTTTTATGGTATAATTTAATAGGCAATTTTTTACTAAGAAAAGAGGTACGTTTTCCATGGAAAAAATCACGACCGAATACATCACATTACAACAATTTTTAAAATTTGCCGGCATTGCTCAAACAGGCGGTGAAGCAAAGATCATGGTCAAGGAAATAGAAATTTTTGTAAATGGTGAAAAGGAAAATAGAAGAGGAAGAAAACTATATCCTGGTGATACCGTCAAGGTCGATGGAAAAACGTTTGTTGTATCCTGATGATTGTAAAAAATTTAAAGTTAAGAAATTTTCGAAATTATGAAAAGGCAGAAATTCAATTCAATCCTAAGATGAATTTAATTACTGGAAAAAATGCCCAGGGGAAAACTAATTTATTAGAGAGCCTTGTCTATCTTTCTTTAACAAGAAGCCACCGCATCTCTGATGATCGAAAATTAATAAAAGAAAGAGCACCGTTCGCAGATATTCAATGTCTGTATGAAGATGATATTGATAGAGAATTGGAAGCTGTTATTCATCCGAAAGGAAAAACGCTTTTAGTTAGAAAGCAGCCAATGAAAAGAAGCTCTGAATTTATTGGACTTCTGAATGTTGTATTATTTGCGCCGGATGATCTAAGTCTGTTTAATGATGCGCCAAGAGAAAGAAGAAGAATCATGAATCAGGAGATTACAAAAATCTCTACAAAATATCTTCTTTCTTTGAATCAATATCAAAATTATTTAAAAGACAGAAATATACTTTTAAAAAGTATGAAGATTGATCAGACACTGCTGGACACATTAGATGAACAGATGGCACAGGCTCAAGTAAATGTGATTCGCATGAGAAAAGATTTTGAGGAAAAAATAAGAGAAGTTCTTCCACAGAAATATATCGATCTTGCAGAGGATGACCCTAAGGTAAATGTGAGCTATCACTGCTGCTTAGAGAGCATTCCTGATCAGGATGAAGAATTATTCCAGGCACTTCTTAAGATGCATCACAGTGCAAGAGAAAAGGACCTTGAATATCATGTGACAACAGCAGGCTGTCATCATGATGACTTAGTCTTTGAAATGAATGGTGCAAACTTGATCAATACAGCCAGTCAGGGACAGAAGAGAATGGTAATGCTGGCATTTAAATTAAGTTTGCTGAGTTATATCGAAGAAGAAACAGAAAAGAGACCAGTTCTTCTTCTTGATGATGTCTTAAGTGAATTGGATTATCAAAGACAGAAGAAGTTATTGGAAATGGTTAAATCACCATATCAGTGTGTTATTACAGCAACAGAAGTACCAGAGTTTTTAAAGCATCAGGATATGAGTGAATTCCATATAGAAAATGGAACAATCACACAGATTACAGGAGGCAGCAAATGAGTGAAGAAAAAGATGAAACAAAAGTCATCACGACGGAAGATGGAACAGAAGCCGTTATCGGCGGTGTTTTAGATGCCAAGGTAACAAAAGAATATGATGACTCTGAAATCCAGGTATTGGATGGACTGGAAGCAGTTCGTAAGAGACCTGGCATGTATATCGCATCTACATCCTCAAAGGGACTTCACCATCTGGTATGGGAAATTGTAGATAACGGAATTGATGAAGCAATGGCAGGATATGCAACAACTGTTACTGTTACCATCGATAAAGATAATATCGTACAGGTCGAAGATGATGGGCGTGGTATGCCTGTAGGCATCAACACTAAGACTGGTAAGTCTACCATTGAGACAATCTTTACTGTGCTTCATGCCGGCGGCAAATTCGGCGGCGGTGCGTATAAGATTTCCGGCGGTCTGCATGGAGTCGGTGCATCTGTTGTTAATGCATTGTCCAGCTGGATGGAAGTCAGAGTATTCCATGAAGGAAAAATCTATTTCATTCGTTTTGAAAACGGCGGACATGCAGCAGAACCATTAAAAGTCATTGGAGACTGTGATCCTAATAGACATGGATCGATTGTTACATTCAAGGCAGATCCAACCATCTTCCAGGAAACAACTGTTTATGATCACGATACAATCCGTGACCGATTAAGACAGCTGGCTTTCCTGAATAAGGGAATTCGTCTTGTCTTCCATGATGAGCGTATGGAAGAAGGACACCAGGATCATAACTTCTTATTTGAAGGCGGCTTAAAAGAATATGTTGCCTATCTGAATAAGAGCAGAACAGTAGTACATCAGGATATCATTTATGCGGAAGGATATGAGAGTGATATTCAGGTAGAAGTGGCTATGCAGTACAATGATGGATACAATCCTGCTGTTTATACTTTCTGCAACAATATCAATACCGTTGAAGGCGGAACACATGAAGAAGGCTTCCGTTCTGCTTTGGGACGTATTATTAACAAATATGCAAGAGACAATGGATTCCTGAAAGAAAAGGATGAGAACTTAACAGCAGATGACTGCCGTGAAGGCATTACTGCTGTCATTTCCGTCAAGCATCCAGATCCACAGTACGAAGGACAGACAAAGACAAAGCTCGGAAACTCTGAAGTACGTAAGATTGTTTCTGATATTTTCGGCTCGCAGCTGGAAAGATTTCTGCTTGAAAATCCAGATCAGGCAAAAGCTATCATGGAAAAGGCAACCGTAGCTTCTCAGGCACGTATGGCTGCTAAAAAAGCAAGGGAACTGACTAGAAGAAAAAGTGCTCTTGAAGTATCTTCTTTACCAGGAAAACTGGCAGACTGCTCCTCCAAGGATGCAAGCATCTGTGAAATCTATATCGTCGAGGGAGATTCTGCCGGCGGCTCCGCAAAGCAGGGCAGAGATTCTCACTTTCAGGCTATTCTTCCATTAAGAGGAAAGATTCTGAACGTCGAGAAGGCAAGACAGGCCAGAGCGTTTGAAAACAACGAGATCAGATCCATGATTACAGCTTTTGGCTGCGGCATTCTGGATGAAATTGATACATCGAAGCTCCGTTACAACAAGATCGTCATCATGACCGATGCCGATGTTGATGGTGCTCATATCAGAATTCTGCTCCTTACATTCTTCTACCGTTACATGAGAGAGATCATCGAAGATGGTCATGTCTACATTGCACAGCCTCCTCTGTATAAAGTCCAGAAGGGCAATGCAGTGAAATATGCATATACCGAAGAAATGATGACAAAAGTCAGAGCAGAAATGGGAGACAGACTTGCCATCCAGAGATATAAAGGATTAGGTGAAATGAATCCGGAACAGCTTTGGGAGACAACAATGGATCCAGCCAACAGAACACTGATCAGAGTCAGTCTGGATGATGCAGAAAAAGCAGATGAATACTTCTCCATCTTTATGGGTGATGAAGTAGAACCTAGAAAAGACTATATTATTGAAAATGCGAAATTCGCAGAACTGGATATCTAAGGAAGGAGGAACTAAATGGCAAACGACGATTTTATGGAATTTGATGAGTCAAAATTCGACCCAGGTCATATTACAGAACAAAATCTGACCGAAGAAATGAAGCGTGACTTCATTGACTATTCGATGTCAGTCATAGCAGCCAGAGCTCTTCCTGATGTACGTGATGGCTTAAAGCCGGTACAGAGAAGAATCCTTTATGCAATGAATGAAATGAACAATACGCCTGATAAGCCATACCGTAAGTGTGCACGTATTGTTGGTGATACCATGGGTAAATATCATCCTCATGGTGACTCTTCCATCTATGGTGCATTGGTCTACATGGCGCAGGGATGGAATATGCGTGAGATATTGATCGATGGCCATGGAAACTTTGGTTCTATGGATGGTGACGGTGCCGCTGCCATGCGTTATACCGAAGCGAGAATGTCCAAGCTCGCAATGGAAATGCTGCGCGATCTGGATAAAGAAACTGTCGATATGACACCGAACTATGACGGTGAAGAAGAGGAACCAAATGTTCTTCCTTCCCGTTTTCCAAACCTGATTGTCAATGGTGCAATGGGAATTGCCGTCGGTATGGCAACAAATACGGCACCGCACAACTTATCTGAAACAATCGACGGTGTATTGGCACTGATGGACAATCCTGATATTACAGCAACAGAAATGATGCAGTATATCAAGGGACCTGACTTTCCTACCGGTGGATATATTTTGGGAAGATCCGGCATCCGCAGAGCAATGGAAACAGGTAAGGGAACCATTGTAATGCGTGCCAAGACCAAGATAGAAGATATGGCCAACGGCAAGAAGAGAATTGTCGTCTATGAGATTCCTTATATGGTCAACAAGGCTGCTATGGTCGAAAGAATAGCTCAGCTTGCCCGTGATAAACAGATAGAAGGCATTACTGACCTGCGCGATGAAAGTAACATGAAGGGCATCCGTGTCGTCATGGAACTGAAGAAGGACGCTCAGCCTGATGTTATTCTGAATCAGCTGTATCGGATGTCTCCGCTGCAGTCCAATTTCGGCGTCAACAATGTCGTCTTATTCGGCAAAACACCGCATCAGGCAACTTTGAAGGAAATGCTGCAGGGATATCTGGACCACCAGATTGAAGTCATTACTAGAAGAACACAGTATGAACTTAAGAAAGCACAGGACAGAGCACACATCCTGGAAGGATTGAGAATTGCGGTAGATAATCTTGATGCAATTATTCATACGATCCGTGATTCTGCTGATGCCAACGAAGCAATGCCTCGTTTGATGGAAGGCTTCGGACTGGATGAAATCCAGGCAAAGGCAATTCTGGACATGCAGTTCAGAAGACTGACAGGTCTGGAACGTGAAAAGATTGAAAATGAATATCAGGATCTTTTAGTAAAGATTGCTGACTACAAGGATATCCTGGCACATCATGAAAGAATCATGCAGATCATCCGTGATGAGCTGACTGTGATCAAGGATAAATACGGCAATCCAAGATTGTCTGAGATCATTGATGCTCCGGCTGAAATGGAAGATGAAGATCTGATTCCTGTCCAGCATGTCATTATTTCTCTGTCCACCAACGGATATATCAAGAGAATTACATCTGACAGCTACCACGTACAGAACCGCGGCGGCAAGGGCATCAAGGGTATGGAACTGAACAAAGATGATGAAGTCGACCAGTTCATCAACCTTTCTACTCATGATCACTTATTGTTCTTTACAGATCAGGGAAGAGTCTTCAGAGTCAAGGGATACAATGTTCCGGAATTCTCCAGAACATCCAAGGGACTTCCAGTCATCAATCTGATTGCGATTGACAAGAATGAAAAGGTCAAGGCAATGGTCCCATATTCTGAAGAAAATGACGGCGATGCCAAATTCATGTTCTTTGTCACTAAGAAGGGCCTGATCAAGAGAACAAGCTTGAGTGAGTTTGAAAACATCAACCGCAATGGTAAGATTGCCATCAAGCTCAATGAAGGCGATGAATTAGCCTTTGCAAAGGGCACAACCGGTGAAGATGAGATCATCATTGCTGGTTCCAACGGCAAGGCAGTCCGCTTCAAGGAAGATACGATCCGTCCGCTTGGCCGTACAGCCCGCGGTGTCAAGGGTTTCAATGTTGACGGTGGCTATGTCATCGGCATGGCAACGAACAAGGAAGGCAAGTATATCCTGACCATTACAGAAAATGGATACGGAAAGAAATCTTCGCTGGATGATTATCGGATCACTGCCCGCGGCGGCAAGGGAGTCAAGACAGTCAACATTACTGACAAGACTGGAAACTTAGTATGTATGAGGTCAGTCGAAGGAAATGAAGACTGTATGATCATGACCGACAACGGCATCATGATCCGTATCTCTCTGGAACAGGTCTCTGTCTATGGAAGAGGAGCACAGGGTGTTCGCGTCATTTCAGTCAAGGATGATACAAAGGTCTCTGCCGTTTCCATTATTGAGCCAGAACCAGAAGAACCAATCGATGCAGTATCGGATACAGATAACATTTCTGCAGATGAAGATGATGAAGAAGTCAAACCTTCTGCAGGGAATGAAGATACAGATATCTAAAAAAAAAGATATGGCTGAAAGGTCATATCTTTTTACATGCGAGCATGAAATGGTGCAGACGAAACTATCTATTTAGCATTTATGATTTCTCAGTAATCATCGGCAGATACAGCATATCAACATGCATGCATAAAACAAAAAATTCCCCATCTAGATGAGGAATTAAAGTGAATGAATTTCAAAAATAAATTTACTTTTTCTTCTTGGCAGCAGGTTTCTTGACAGGCTTTGCAGCAGCTTTCTTGGCACCCTTATTTTTCTTCATATCAGCAACAATCAGATCACTGATATAAGCCTTGACGCCGCTTTTCTTTTCAAGCCAGTTGATGATGTCTGTTTCGCTGTTGATGCTGAAGCGAACAGAGAAGGAACGATAGTTGTTACGGTTGTAGTTGTTGTTGTATTGTAGCTTGTGCTGATACTGTGTCTTCTTTGCCATGATAATGATTTACCCCCAATGTTTATAACATTAATAATATAGCATGTTTTTACTTATTTGTGGACATTGTCTAATTATATTTTTACATATTCGAACAGTAAACAATTTTGTGGATAAATTCAGTGCTTGATATAATGGTATAGCCAAATATAGAAACACTTAAGCAGCTATCTAGCTCTATGTTTGGCGACATCTCCGTTAGATGGCTGCTTAAGTGATGGAGATGCCGCTATGTCAAAGGGAGTAAACCCTTTTCAAGATAGTGTGTTTTCGTTACCTGCAGAGGACTTCGCCCTATTACAGGATGCGATTGCCATTCGTCTGAATAAGGAAAAGTATGGATCATCATCTTTTGAAGAGTTAGCTGAACAATATGGGCGTAAGTCAGTATGCCCTTCGTGTGGAAGCCATGAGAGCGCTTTGAATGGAAAGACGCCTGATGGAAAGCAACGATATATATGCAATGATTGTGGGCAGATATATACGATACTTTCTGACTCAATCTTTCATTCAACAAACAAGAGCTTTGATACATGGGTTAGATATCTTGTTTTGATGACATTCAACGTACCTTTGGAAATGACTGAGACGCTATGCAGCATTTCTCATCCAACTGCTATGCTGTGGAGAAGAAAGATCTTTGCGACAGTTGATGGATATCAGAATCATTTGGTTCTTCATGGACGTATATGGATTGATGAAACATATGTGTTTGACAGTACTGTTCTTCATGAAGATGGGTTCAAGAAGAAACGTGGATTATCCAACAATTTGCTTTGTATTGTTGTTGCGATTGATACCTTCGGCAACTCCTACGCAGAGATTTGTGGGCATGGAAGACCATCAAGCACAAGAATATATAAAACATTGAGAAATCATATACATTCAGGATCGACAATAGTTCATGATGGTGAGAAGGCTCATGCATTCCTCATCCAAGAACTTCATTGCACTGAAGAAAAATATATTGCAGATAACTCGCCAGAATACTTAAAAAAGATGGCGCTTATCAATAATATGTGTGCGTGGTTGAAGCGATATCTATATAGATTTATTGGAATGAATACAGAATACATGCCTTCATATCTGAACTGGTTTGTATACCTGTATCGTGTCAAATCTGCTAAAGAAAAGTGGCCGACTATTTCTAGAATTCTACGACATTTGATATTGACCGAAACAACTTTTAAGAGAAAAAGGCCTTAAATACAGGACTTGTCATCCACAAAATTGTTTACTGTTCGAAAAATTTTTCATCCGTTCGGTATATTCTTTGAACATCGCATCATGTAAATCAAAAAGGTCTTTGACGGAAGTACATTCATCTGCTTTTTGAATATATAGATCACTTATGTTATAGGATGTTTCGGAATCCATACCGCCATCCATGCAATAGCGGCAGCATAATGTCGTACTGGCTACAAACATATATTTCCATCCTCGTAAAACATCCTTAGAAAGAAGGGTGGGAACTGCACTTTCAAAAGCCTGTTTCCCTAGGAGTATACTTTGATCATTGCCTTGTTTCATCATCTCATATTGAAGCATCTCCTCATCATATGTAGTATGACGGAAATCCTCTTCGCGATTACGAAAGAAAGTGGATGCCAATGCTTGTTCAATATCTGTTTTCATAGTTTCCCTCACATTCATAAATCATAATTGGATGCTATATAGAATAACTACATGTTATTCAATTTTCTTTGAAAAAGATAGACTGAATGCATTGAAGGAGGAATGTAGAATGAATAAGAAAATCTTGAAGTTTGGCTTGTTTGATGCAATTTTCTGGGGATTTTGTGCCTCTTACTGCGGATTTATCACTTCTTATTTATTGGAAGAAGGAATGAACCGTACGGTACTCAGTATTGATATTGCCGTATACATGATCATAGCATTTGGTGCAGCTGTCTTCTGGGGCGGGTGGTGCGACCGCATGCATTCTAATAAAAAGGTATTTATTCCGGAATTCATTTTGACTTTTCTTCTTGCATTAGTTGTATTTTTGATTGCAAAGATCAATATACAGGTCACATCTTTCATATATCCATTATTTGCCTTTGCAGTATTTCCGCTCGGCTCCAATATGGATGCCTGGATGCTGAGATATCTTGACCATGATACAGCAGCATATTCTAAAGCTAGAGCAATGGGATCTGTCGGCTATGCTGTCCCAATGCTGTTCTGCGGTCAGCTGATCCATCTATTTGGATATCCAGCAATGATCATTACGGCATCCGTTTATGCATGTATTACATTGGTCATTGCAGTATTGATGGCAGAACAAAAAGAAATAGGAGTTATACATACTGAAAAGAAGCAGTCGTTCAGGAAGCTATTCAGCAATAAGAAATATGCTATGATGCTTGTCATTGTATTTCTGACAGGTCTAGCAGTGGCTCCTATGAATAATCTAAAGATTGTCTTCCTGCAGGAAGTTGGCGGCAATGTCTCTTCTTTAGGAATTGATTCGTTTATCGGTGTCGGCTGCCAGGCATTATTTATTTGTCTGTCAGGAAATATGCATAGAGTACCTGCAAAGATCAGACTGCTTGCGATGTCGATATGCATGATGGCAGCAATGTTCTTTACAATGATGGCTCATTCACCAATACTGGTCTTCCTTGGGACAGCTGTCTCGAATTCTTCGTTTGGCATCATGCTGCCGACCGTCCGTGAGATCACCCAGAAAGAAGTTGATGCATCTCAAGTTAATACAGCATATTCATTATCTGATGCGATGTACAGCAGTGCAGCTGCGGTTGCCGCGATGTCATACAGCGGATTTATGATTGATGCATTGGGAACAAAATCTGTCTGTTTGCTTGGACTTGGTATAACAATTCTTGTAACACTACTGATTACGATCCATTGGCTTGGAAAAGAACAGAAGCATGCTTCACAGATATCACTTGCTTATGAGCAGAAATAAAACTGTTCCAGAAGAATGACATAAAAGAGGAGCCTATGAATAAATATAAAAACAGTTATTTCAGTTATTTTCTGATGTTCAATTTCTATTACTTCTCCTGGGCAGTATTTGCCGCTTTGATATCCGTTTACTTGATGGGAAAAGGATTCACAGCAACTGAAGTATCATTTGTCATATCTGCTTCATTTGTATCATCTATGGCAACTCAGCCATTAATTGGTATGGCTAGTGACAAATTCGGTGCGAAGAAGGTCAATATTATATTATTTATCCTTGCTGCAATTGGAGGTGTGTTCTTTGTATTTGCAAATAACTTTATTACAATTCTGATTGGCTATAGTTTTGTATTGCTGATTCTGAATGGAACAAACCCGATGATTGAAAAAGCTGCGACTGCTTCTCCATTTTCCTATGGAAAGATACGGATCTGGGGAACGATTGGATATGCAACAGGTTCACAGGCTGCCGGCCTGATCTATGACTATATTTCACCATCTGCAGTATTTGTAACATTTATCATCACGATTCTATTGGCTACAATCGGTATTCTTGGAACTGACCCTAAGAAAGAACCAAAACGCACAAAAGAAAACGAAGATCAGAATGTATTGAAGATTCTATTTACAAATCGGAAGTATGTTTATTATCTGATCATTCATGGATTATTTGCTGGCCTGGTATCGATGGCAAATACTTATATTCCAACCATGTTCACAAGCAGGGGACTGTCTGCATCAACTGCTTCGATCATATTATCTCTTGCTGTGATATGTGAATTGCCTATCGTGTTCTTTTCCGGTAAATTCATGGACCGGTTCAGCAGTAAGAGCTTAATGATTACTGCTATTGCTGTGACATTGCTGCAGTATCTGAGCTATTCTGTATCGCTGCCATTAGTATTACAGATCATAACAACATTTATGGCAAAGCATACCATGGGAATGCTATTTATCATGGTAAATCTGAAGGTAGTAAATACTCTGATCGCACCAGAACATCAAATTACCGCTTTAGCATTTGTGGCAACTGTCACAAACTTGATGAGCATCGTATTTCAGTCAATGGGTGGTGCATTCATCGATACACTTGGCTATCAGAGTTTATTCTTGATAGCATCAGCGATTATGGCATGTGCATTAATCATGACGCTGTTTTACAAGATTCCAAGTGGCAATGACCTGAAGCTATTCTCAGGTAAATAAAAAGAAAAAGGAAATAAAATGAAAACAAGAAAGATGGAATTAAATGAGATTTCAGAAAGAATTGATCCAATCGTTAGCATGAGAAAAGATAACTGGTTTTTAGTTACCGCAAAAGACAAACCGGAAACATCAATGGTCTAACAGCTGCCTGGGGAGCCTTTGGTAATGTATGCGAGAAATCAACAGTGACAATTTACATCCGTCCGCAGAGATATACAAAGCATTTTATTGATGAAGCAGGATGTTTTACGATGACATTCTTTGACTTTAAACAGTATCAAGAAGCATTGGTATACATGGGCTCGCACAGCGGTGCTGATGATCCAGAAAAGATAGCAAATGCTGGTCTGCATGTTGCTGAGATCGACCAGGCTCCAACCTATGAAGAAGGAAAATATGTCATCGTCTGTAAGCCATTTTTTGTACAGCACCTGAATCCTGAAAACTTTACGGATGAGGGAATCAGAGAAAAAGCATATCCGAACAAAGATTATTCCTATATGTATATAGCAGAAATTCAAGAAGCTTACGAGATTCTAAAGTAAAGAGATTATTGTATATGTGAACAGGATAATGAGAGGACAAAGGTAAAAAAATGAATACATTGACAATCGTACTGCCAATTCTGCTGATGCTAGGATTAGGCAAATTTCTATCAGTAAAACAAATAGTTTCTGCAGAGGCAATTACAGGTATGAAGACATTAATATCTTCTGTCATGCTGCCAGCAGTGATTTTTAATGCAATCCTTACAACAGATTTTGATCAGAATGCACTGATGCTCTGTCTAATTGTTTATGTCCTGTATACTGTCATCCTGCTGGTTTCTTGTAAGTTGAATCATAAAGATCAGTATGTAATGAGTTCTTTTCTTCTGGCTGGTACTGAAGGAGGGATGCTTGGATATCCTTTGTTCATGTCTCTCTACGGTACAGATTCACTTTCTGTGCTAATGCCGTTAGATCTCGGTAACATCCTATTTGCTTTTACATTCTTTATTGTGCTGATTCAAATTGCAAATAATCCTAGTACGAACAAAAAAGAAGTGATTGTACAGTCGTTGAGAAGTCCGCTTGTTCTTTGCACTGCAGTGGCAATTGTATTGAATATTACTGGGGTTGGAAGCTGGTTCCTATCTACTGCAATCGGGGATGTTTATCGTTCCATTATTTCAATGGTCTCTGCACCAATTACCGCTTTGGTATTAATCTCAGTTGGTTATGATCTGAATTTTGTTAAAGCACTGATGCCTGACGTCTTAAAGAACTGTTTGAAAAGAATGCTGATCATGACAGGCTGTTTAACACTGATGCTTACCGTGTTCCGTGGTCTGATACAAACACAGCAGCTGCTTGTGGCGTGTGTGCTGTATTTCAGTCTGCCTCCACAGTTTGTAACAACAGTATTCGTTAAAGATGTCAATGAACGCAGATTTGTTGCGACAACACTCTCTGTATATGCATTGATCACCATTGCATGCTTTACATTGATGACAATGTTTCTTCCACTATATTGAGAAAATAAATAGTATGTAAATCTTATTTAAATTCCACGAAAACTATATTTTTACAGTGACAGTATGATGAAGATCTAATAAGAATTTATAAGATTTCTTATCGCTGAAATTTAATCAAAGGGGTGAAATACACATGAAAAATAAAATGATTGAAGGAGACCTCCGGAAAGCATTCACTTTTATTGAACCGGGGCCGGTTACTTTAGTAACTGCAAATGATGGAAGTCAGGATTACCTGATGGTCATATCCTGGATAATGGCAATGGATTATATTCCGCATTGTCATATTGCACTATCAACAGGTCCTTGGAATGAGACATATACAGCAATGATGAAAATGAAAGAATGTGTCATCTCGATTCCTTCAGCATCAATGGCAAAAGATATTGTAGAAATGGGTGTTGAGTCCAGCAGTGAAACGAATAAGTTCAAAAAACATAAGCTGAGGAAGAAAAGGGGATCCATTGTAAAAGCATCCTTGATTGATAACTGTATCGCGTCACTTGAATGTAAAGTTGTGGATACAATTGATGCTTATGGCTTAGTGATTTTACAATGTGAAAAATTATGGGTGAACCAAGAGCTGAACGCGGCACCATTATTGCATGCAAATGGTGATGGTACTTTCCGTGTAGATAATGATACGATTTTAGATTACCACAAGATTATGCAGCAATGGACACCAGAAGGAAATCAGAGATTTTATAAAGACTAGTAAAGAATAAATTGTTTTTACTGCGGTTGAAAGTTATATTAAAAGAGGATTAATTGTTATAAATAAGTGAAAACAAGCAATATCCCGTATAATTAGTATACTTCGCATAATGTATTGTGTTAAAGTGGTGAAATTGACAATCATAAGGTCAATGGAAAAATGTCATTATTAATGAAGAGGATGTGACGATATGAAATATAATCAACTGAAAGCATCTGATCTTGTTTGTGTTAATGTAGCTGTAAAAGCCTTTGCAGAAGGCATTCAAGTCATCAAAAATAAAAAGATCATGGAATTTGATGAGAATACCTATGTGAAACTGCCTGATGTCAATTTTCATGACGGGACAATCAAAGTGAAAGTGCTGAGCAGACTACTGCCAGATGCACCTGAATTTGCCCGTGGTTTTATTGGGATTGCATTCCGTATCAATGAAGATGACACAGCATTCGAAAGTTTCTATGTCAGACCAACAAATGGAAGAGTCTGTGATCCAGTACGGCTTCATCGTGCATGCCAGTATTTTTCATATCCTGGATATACGTTTGATTACTTCAGAAGAAACAATATCCTGAAATATGAGAATGCTGCAGACATCGGATTGAATGAATGGATACAGTTGAAAGCAATCATTAAAGGCAGCCATGGGACATTCTATGTGAATGATATGGATAATCCTGTTCTTGATGTATCTGATATGAAACTAGGAGATTCAAGTGGCAATATAGGAATCTTTGTAGATATTGGTACAGAAGGATACTTCAAAGATATTGAAATCCTTTAAAGCAATAAATAACAAAAATGTACGAAATCCTATGCAATACATGTAAATATTGCAACTTAGCATAATGTATGCTGGCTCCAGCCTCGATTTTGGTGTCGTTACATGTCATCGCATGCCGGTGTGATGAATATCAAAAAAGCTGATAACAAATGGAGTTTCTGCATGTTTCCGTATGTCATTTTGCGTCGGTATAAAAAGCTACAAAATGAGCTACATTTTCTAAAAAAGCTACAGAATCGCTACAAAAATGAATTAGTATATCATATATGATTTTCATATAAAAACTACCTAATTTGATTTTCCATTAGGTAGTCTTTTTGATGATTGGTCTGCAGTAAATATAAGATGTTTTTAGATAATCTTTCCCATTTAGTATATTGAAAAGATGAATTGTTTTTAAATGATTCCTTCGTTATAATTCTTCACCGTTTGATTTATATACTTTCTGCATATAGTAGAAGGAATCCTTCTTGCTGCGGGCAAGATCTCCTTTGCCTTCATCATCCATATTGACATAGATGAAATTATATCTCTTTCTCATCTCTCCAGTACCAGCAGAGACCAGGTCAATAAAGCCCCAAGGTGTATATCCCATCAGAGGAATTCCATCAATTTCAACGGCATCCTTCATCGTCTGGATATGCTCACGCATATAATCGATACGATAGGTATCATGGATGGAACCATCTTTTTCAACTGTATCAAGAGCACCCAATCCATTCTCAACGATCATGACAGGAATCTGATATCTATCATAAATCTGGTTCAGATTGATCCGCAAACCTAATGGATCGACGGTCCAGCCCCAGGATGTGGTCTTTAGATATGGGTTTGCAACATCCTGTGTCATGTTTCCTTCGGTGGATCCGTGTTCTTCTGGGTGTGCCGCAAAGACACGGGAACTGTAGTAAGAGAAGCTGTAGAAATCAACGGTGCCTTCTTTCAGCAGTTCATCATCACCAGATTCTTTCTTCAGAGCAATATGGTTTCTCTCAAGTTCTTTGACTTTCCAAGCTGGGTAGTAACCTCTTACCTGAACATCACCGTAGAACCAGAGATAGTCTTCACTTCCCTTGAGGTTGGCCATGACATCCTCTGGATTGCAGGAATATGGATAGCAGGCTCCATGATTGATCATCAGACCAATCTTGTTCGTTGGATCGATTTCATGGCCAACTTTGACAGCATATGCACTTCCTAAGAACAGATGCCATCTGCACTGCTCGGCATTCTGCTTGTTAGAGATATGGTCATGAATTCCATTCATCATGAAATTTGTATTGATGTTGATCTCATTGATGGTCAGCCAATAATGGACTAATCCTTTGTATCTGGTCAGGATAGTCTTGGTATATCTTTCAAAAGCTTCCAGGGTATGACGGGATACCCAGCCATCATATTCATTAGCTAAATGGAGCGGGCAGTCGAAATGATAGATTGTAACAAGAGGCTCGATATTATATTTGTGGCATTCTTTGAAGACATCTTCATAGAACTTTAAGCCTTCTTCATTTGGCTTTTCATCATCCCCATTTGGGAAGATCCGCGTCCAGTTGATGGACAAACGATAAACATTGCATCCCATCTCCGCAAACAGGGCGATATCTTCCTTCCAATGATGATAGAAGTCGGTTGCGACGTGACTAGGATAATACGTATCTGGATCTACAATTGCTTTAGCCCCAGCTGGAATCTCATCTCTGCCGCCGAAAGTCTTTCTTGAACCATCTGGCATTTCAACAATGAACTTACGAGGGATGTTATGAATGCCATCGCCTCCTGTTAATGTATCTGCAACGGCCAGACCCTTTCCGCCGGAAAGATACCCACCTTCATACTGATTGGCAGCGGTAGCACCGCCCCAAAGAAAACCTTTTGGAAAACTCATATGATATTTCCTCCTATTGTTATTTCAATTATATCTGTCAAAAACGGAGAATTATTTGTTCCCATGAAGAATGTAATATTTTATCAAAGTAATGAAATACAAAAAAGAATGACCGCTCATAATGACAGCCATCCTGATAAATAATTACAAAATCTATCTCTGTTATAGTATTTAATTCTGCTAATTGCTAATAAATATAAGTAAAAGAAGGGGAGCAGTCAAAATTACTCCTTTGGTTCTTTTGAATAGACTGCTTTTGTACCGGCAGAGATCTTTTGATATGTATTCAATTTCTTCTTGATGTTCGCATCGTAATCCTGGCTGAACAGTCCTGCATACAGATTATCCAAGATGTAGAGGATGGAAAGACGGGTAGAGAAAGAAGAAATCTTATTGTAGTGATTCTCTTCGGAACAGATCAGCAGCTGGATATTTGCGAATTTCGTCAGCTCACTTGGTTCGGTAGAAGATATCAAGAGAATATTAGTATGATTGTTCTTTAGGATTTCAGCGGCCATATGCACCATCAATCCTCTGCCGCCAAATGAAATGATGATTCCCAGGTCTTTCTCGGTGCATCTGGATGCTTCGAGACGTGCTTCGTATTCATCAGTAGGTACATGGACATCAATACCGATCTCCTGCATCTGAAAACGGAAGTTATCCGCAAGATAGACATTTCCAGCAGATGTAAAGATGGAGATCCTGCCAGCATTGTCAAGGGCACGTACTGCTTTATGCATCTCATTCATATCCATCAGGCTTCTTGTCTGTTTGATCGTCTCAACATAGTCTTCATTCAAGATGCGTGCGATGCTGTCGTGATTCTCTCTGGCTTTGATTGGGTAATCAAAGTTGATGGATGTATGAGCAGAGAGATAGTCCGCAAGATCAGAAGACATCTGTACCTTCATCTCAGAAAGACCGGCAACACCTGCCTTCTCACAGAGCCGGTAAAGGGAAGGAACGGATACATAACAGGCACGGGCAATCTGAGCAGCAGAACTCGCCAGGAATTCTTCCGGGTTTTCAAAGATATAAGAGACAATCTCTTTCTCACTGTTCGTCAAGTTTTCAAGACGTTTCAGTTTTGTATATATTGTCATAGGTCATTCCCCCAAGGATGACTTCATTATAAATGGATTCATTCATCTTTGCGGCAGAAACTTGTTCCAAATCTGTAAACATGTAAAAAATTTACGGGGGCCAGGATATGAAATATTCATCAGGACAATACTATGAATGGGCAAGAAAACAGGTAAATGAAGAATATGCGTCTGCTGTCTATGAGAAGGACAAGATCACGTTTCAGTCAGAAGGATATACAGCCTGCATGCAGTTCTATCCGGACGATATCGTTGAACTGTCCATTGTGAAAGATGATTCGGCTGAGAACTGTTTCTATCTGCATTTCCAGGCATACGAAAAAGCACATGCCGAAGAGCTGTTCTATGCTCTGAAAGATACGTTGAAAACGGTTGTCCGCAATATGAAACACAAGATTCTGATTTCCTGCACAAGTGCACTGACTTCCAGTTACTTTGCAGAGGAATTGAACAAAGCTTCATCTATGTTGAAATTGGATTATCAGTTCGATGCATGTGATCACAATCGTCTCTACCAAGCAGGCTTCCAATATGAAGCAATTTTACTGACACCGCAGATTCACTATGAGTATGAAAAGGCAAAACGCATCTTCCAGGATCAAGCCGTCCTCAAAATACCGACAAGAGCGTATGCAAGCTACAGCAGCGGTGAAGTTATCAACCTGTTGAATCAGGCCTTTGCGGAAAAAGAAAAACAGGAGTCAGACATGCTGTATAGGATTCAGCCAGTACTGGAGGGAAACAAATACCGCATTCTGACGATTGGCATGATCAATCATCGCAATGAAAAGCGGATTGCTTATCGAATCTATGATCATGGAGACAAGACCTTGGATAAAGAAGTTATCAAAGCAGACCTGAATCTGCGTGATATTGAAGATCTGCTGGATTATATTTTTGCCCGGCATAAAAAGATTGACACCATTGTCTTAGGAATGCCGGGAGTAGAAGAGAATGGGAAACTGACATGGGAAGGTTCAAAGTTTGACCATGCAACCATTTCGGAAGATCTGAAAGAAAAATATCAGCATTCATTTTTTCTGCTGAATGATGTCAATGCAATTGCTTTAGGATACAGTACCCTGCATCCCGACTGCTCAGATCTGCTGTTCTATTTTCAGCCCAAGGGATCATGGGTTCCAGGGGCAGGCTTGATTGAAGATGGTATTCTCAGAAAGGGATACCACAACGCATCTGGTGAACTGCGTCCTTTTATGAAATGTATGATTACGAATCTGGATGATAAGATCAACACACCGAAAGGTGCGATGGAAATTGTTGTCAGAGGTCTATTGGCATTTATCTGTACAAGTGCACCGAAAAAGATTGTTCTCTACAGTCAACTGACCCCCGATGCTAAAGAGGTCCGGGAAGAACTGCATCGATATGTTCCCGATGAGTATATTCCTAGTATTACCATCGCATCTCATCTGAAAGAATATCTGCTGCCGGGTCTATTAAGTTATGGGGTTCAAAAGCTGTCAAAGAACAGTTAGGAAAGGAAGATAGAAATGAAAAAGATCAGATTGTTTTGCAGTGAAGGAATGTCTACAAGTTTAATCGTTTCAAGAATGAAAAAGGAGGCAGCTGCAGAAGGCTTGGAGTATGATATCGCAGCCTTTTCAATTGCACAGGAAGAATCCAAAGGTGCAGAAGCTGACTGCATCCTTCTAGGACCTCAGGTAAGGCATACCTTGAAGCAGGTTGAGACGCTTTTTCCGGATAAACCAAAGGCAGTTATTGAAATGCGTACTTACGGAATGATGGATGCCAAGGCTATCCTGACGCAAGCTAGAAAATTGATGGGAGAGATTTAATTACGCTGATCCAGTGTTCGATGAATACTGGATTTTTTTATTTGAAAAAGGTATACCGCTGTCCATGCGGTATACCTTAACGAAAGAAGTCATATTCAATGGCTAAATGAATATGTTAACTAATCTTTTAATTCAGGGATATATTTATAAATTGATTCTGCAATGCCATCATGATCATTGTCATTTGTGACATCAAAGGCAGCTTCCTTTGCCTCATCAATGGCATTTCCCATAGCAATGCCATATTTGACTGCTTTTAACATCGGGATATCATTCTTCTGGTCACCAAATGCCATCATTTCATCAGAAGTGATACCCATTCTGCTGAAGGCGGTATGGATTGCTTCTGCCTTATCAACTCCCTTTGGGTTGAATTCATAATAACAGGAAGCGGTAAAGCCATTGGCAGTATCATCTTTGAAAGGTGCAGCCATTTCTTCGGCATGTTCCGAAAGATAATCAGAATCTGCGGCGACTAAGATCTTAGGGATTTCTGTATCCTTGAAGAAGTCAGCGAGATCTTTTTTCTCACATAAGAGATACTCATTTGATCTGGATTCATACTTGATGATGTTGCTTTCATGATAAGTTCCATCTTTTCCACGTACCTGGATCATACCGGAGAAGACATCGTTCGTATACATGTATTCTCCCTTAGCAACCAATGGGATGACATTGAACTTCTTTAGATGTTCAAGAATAGCAGCACCAAGTTCCTTTGACATAGATTTGTCAAAGAAGACCTCGCCAGTCTCCATATCCTTGATCAGAGCTCCATTGCACGCAATTAAGATGCCATGATTCTGTTCAAAGTCCAGCCATCTGCCAAATCTTGCTAATCCATTCTCTGTTCTGGCAGAAACAACGGCAAGTTTGATACCTGCCTTTTGTGCTTTCAGAAGTGCTTCCTTTGTCTTAGGAGTAATCTCTTTTTTACTGTTGGTAAGTGTTCCATCAATATCCAATAATATTGCCTTGATCATTTTCATTAAGTCCTTTCTCAATATCTAGATTTTATAGCATGTTAACAATCGTTTCCTGAGCAGGAAAAAGAATGTATTAATTTATCAAAGATAATGATATTCAGTAATGAAATTTTGATATTTTCTTATCAGAAAATTCTGCATCTAACGAAAAGTGAAACAGATAAAGTATTCTTTATTGAACAATACAAGAAAGTGAAGAGACAAGAATGGATCGTTTAAAATTAGTGGCAGCAGACATTGATGCAACACTTTGTGGAAGAAAAGTAGGGACATTAGGACCTATTACAAAACAAGCGTTGATTGATCTGCATGAGCAGGGAGTTCTATTAGGTATTGCAAGCGGCAGACCAATCTTGGAGGACGTTAAGGAACACTTCAGTGAGTGGAACTTAGGCTTCCAATTTGATTTCTTGATTGGTATGAACGGCTCTGAAGTCATGGACACCAATACAGGGGAAACAAATCATTATTATTCATTGAGCAAGGAATCAATTAAAGAAATCATGGAGCTGATGCAACCAATGGACTGCAACGCTTTTGTATATCGCGATGGATATATGTTATTTACACGTTATGATGAAGAGGTAGTCAATTCGCATAATCGGCATCATGACGATTATAAGATCAGTGATAATCTTGCAGACTTCTGGTCAGAAGAAACGGCAAAAGTACTTTTCTACACAGGAACAACAGAAAAAAGAGATGAAGTACTGTCATATGCAAGGCAACATCTGACGAATGCATATACGTGTTTTGCTACAGCACCATGGATTGTAGAATTTCAAGATCCAAGGATCAACAAGGGAATTGCCCTAGCAAAATACTGCGAAGCAAAGAATATTGATTTAAAAGATACGATGGCCTTCGGGTATGAAGAAAATGATCGAGGACTGCTGGAAACAGCAGGCTGCGGTGTATGTCTCCTGAATGGTTCCGAAGAAATCAAAAAGATCAGTGATGCCATAACAGAGTATGATGCAGATAATGACGGTGTGGGACATTATATTTATAGTCACATATTAAATAATATAAATATTTAAAAGGTTAAGAATCGGCAGTGAGTAAAGTTGCTTAATATTATCTATGCTGGCTCAAGCCTCGATTTTGAAGTCGTTACATGTCATCACATACCGGTGTACTGAATATTAAAAAAGCGGATAACAAAGGGAGTTTCTGCATGTTTCTGTAGGTTATTTTGCGTCGGTATAAAAAGTTACAAAATGAGCTACATTTTCTAAAAAAGCTACAGAATCGCTACAAAAATAAATTTGTATATCATATGTATAAATTGACAAAAATTGACCATAATTATGATCAGTTTTTCAGTTTAAGTAAAATAAAGTAACGAATTTATTTTTGAAATTTGAAAGTTGAGTTACTTTATTTTCAAAATGCTAATACGAAAGAGATTTTGCTTAATAAAGTTGTTAATAATGTAATTGAAAGAGGGAATTTTATGAAAATAAATTCCGTTATGCATACATTCAAAGATTCAAAGATATGACATTTGATTATATGATAAGGCTTAGTGAAGATTTGCTGGCACATTCTTTACTAGATTTAACAAAATCGATTTAAATTCATTGATTTCTATTGACAACTATCTAAATATCTTCTATAACTGTAGCGTACTACAGATAGGAGATGTTCTATGAATGATTATCCAATTGGATATTTAATAAAGCTTATCAATGACAGGCTGAAAACAAAAGCAGATGCTGATTTGAAGAGTGCACATTTAACACTGGCACAAAGCCGAGTATTGGCATTTATCAATCAAAAAGGTGGGCAGACGACCCAGAAAGAGGTCGAAACGTACTTGGATGTTGCGCATCCAACAGTGGTCGGAATCATATCAAGAATGGAACAGAATGGCTTTGTTGCCTGCTGTATGGATCCATCCGATCACCGCAACAAGATTGTAAAATTGACAAGAAAAGCAGAGAATGCTGGAAAAGATATGGAAAAGTTGATTTCCGAGCATGAAGAGCTGCTGCTGAGAAATATGTCAGCAGATGAAAAGAAAGAACTGCAGAGACTGCTTGAAATTGTCAGTAAAAATATCGATTGAACTGCCGGGAGACCGGCTTCAATTATAGCCATATATGTAGCGCGCTACATTATAAGAAGGAGAATTTATGATTAGAATATTAGCTAAGAGTTTAAGGGAACATCAAAAAGGTTCCATCATTACAATGATACTTTCCATCCTTGAAGTTGTATTTGAAATTGTCATCCCATTATATATGTCAGATCTGATTGACTTTGGCATTGAAGAAAGGAGCCTAGCTAATGTATTCAAGTATGGCTTTGCCTTGATCCTGTTTGCCGTCATGGAGCTACTTACAGGTGTGTTGTCCGCAAAATTTGCCGCGAAGGCATCTACAGGATTATCCGCGAATCTACGCCAGGATATGTATGACAATGTCCAGAGATTCTCATTTTCCAATATTGATAAGTTCTCATCCGCTTCCATTGTTACCCGTCTTACCACAGATGTAACGAATATCCAGAATGCATGGCAGATGATCATCCGTATGGCAATCCGCGGACCAGTCATGATGATATTTGCTATGACCGTATCGTTCAGCATCAGCCATGATATCTCAATGATATTCCTAGTATTGATTCCTGTCCTTGCTGTACTGCTGTTCTTCATTATGAAATGTGTCAGTCCTTCCTTCAAAAGAGTATTCAAGACCTATGACCAATTGAACAGTGTTGTGGAAGAAGATGTCAAAGGCATCCGGGTCGTGAAATCATGCAATCGGGAAGACTATGAGATTCAAAAGTTTGATGGTATCTCAGAATCCATTTATAAAGACTTCAGTAAAGGCGAACGTCAGCTTGCATTGAACTCTCCATTAATGCAGTTATGCATGTATGGTGTCATGATTCTTATCTCCTGGATCGGTGCGAAAGCGATTGTCGCAAGTGGGAATAATATTGCCTTTGGTCTTACGACTGGGCAGCTGACTGCTCTGTTATCTTATGCGCAGCAGATCTTAATGAGTTTGATGATGCTTTCAATGGTCCTGACCATGATCACAATGAGTGCATCTTCCGGTAATCGTATTGCAGAAATATTAAATGAGCAGCCGGATATCACAGATCCGCAGAATCCTGTCAAGGAGGTAAAAGATGGGTCTATTAAGTTTGAAAATGTTGACTTTGTTTACAGTACCAAAGCAGACAAAAAAGTACTGAATAATATTGATCTGAATATCAATTCCGGAGAGACAATCGGTATCATCGGCGGCACCGGTTCGTCGAAATCTTCGCTTGTTCAGCTGATTCCACGTCTTTATGATGCGACCGCAGGAAAAGTCAGTGTTGGCGGCATTGATGTAAAAAAGTATGACTTGCATGCATTGCGTGAATCCGTGGCTATGGTGCTTCAGAAGAATGAATTGTTCTCTGGTACGATTGCCGAGAACCTGCGGTGGGGCAATGAGAATGCCACCGATGAGCAGCTGGTCCAGGCATGTCAGTTAGCATGTGCAGATGAATTCATTAATACACTGCCAGATGGATATAACACACATATTGAACAGGGTGGCACCAACGTCTCCGGTGGGCAGAAACAGAGATTATGCATTGCTAGAGCTTTGTTGAAATCGCCAAAGGTGCTGATCTTGGATGATTCAACCAGTGCAGTTGACACAAGAACAGATGCTCAAATCCGCAAAGCATTTGCGGAAAAGATTCCGAATACGACAAAGATCATCATTGCTCAACGTGTTGCATCTGTACAAGATGCTGACCGTATCATTGTCATGGATGATGGACAAATATCTGCTCAGGGCACACACGAAGAATTGTTGAGGACATCTCGGATCTATCGGGAAGTCTATGAATCACAGCAGAAAGGAAAAAAGGATCATGAGTGAGAATATGAAGCAGAAGAAAAGTACATCGTTCGATATGCAGACATTAAAAAGGCTACTTTCTTATATGAAGAAGTACAAGACGACAATGATCGTTGTTGTGATCTGCATCATATTGAGTGCAGTCGCAAGTGCAGCTTCTTCCATGTTCCTGCAGTCATTGATCGATATCTATATTGTTCCGCTGCTGGGACAGGATCATCCTGTCTTTACAGGACTATTACATGCCTTGATTATTATCGGCGTCATCTACTTTGTCGGTGCAATGGGCACATGGATCTACAACCGTTTAATGGTAACCATTGCCCAGGGTACATTAAAAAAGATCCGTGATGAGATGTTTGAGAAGATGCAAGCACTTCCAATCGGTTACTTTGACAGCCATACACATGGTGAGATCATGAGCTTATATACCAATGATACAGATACACTGCGGCAGATGATTGCCCAATCGCTTGCTCAGCTGATCTCATCGGCATGTACTATGATTGCCGTATTCTGCTGTATGCTGTATATCAGTCTCTGGTTGACATTGATCGTTGTAGCTGCTGTCTGGTTCATCCTGAAGGTTGTCGGCAGGATTGCTGGTGAGACAGGAAAATGGTTCGGTACACAGCAGCAGACACTTGGTGATCTGGATGGCTATGTCGAAGAGATGGTCAATGGTCAAAAGGTCATCAAAGTATTCAATTATGAAGATCGGAACAAAGCAGAATTTCGGAAAAAGAATGATGCTTGGAAGTACGCAGCAACCAAAGCAAACGGCAATGCAAACGCAATGATGCCTCTGCTGAATGCCTTGGGATACGTACAATATGTCTTGATAGCTATTGTAGGAGCGTGGCTGGCAATTTCCGGCAGTGCTAACCTTACGATCTTTGGTATGAATACAATGACGCTAGGCATGATTGCTTCTTTCCTGACACTTTCCCGCAGTTTCACAAATCCACTGTCACAGATCTCCAATCAGTTCAATTCCATTGTCACAGCATTAGCTGGTGCCTCCCGTATCTTTACGTTCCTGGATGAACAGCCGGAAACAGACAATGGCTATGTCACCTTAGTCAACTGTAAAGAAGTGAATGGCGAAATTGTTGAGACTTCTGAAAAGACCGGTATGTGGGCTTGGAAACATCCACATCAGGCGGACGGCACCATAACATATCAGAAACTGGAAGGAAGAATTGTGCTGGATCATGTCGATTTCTCCTATGTGTCTGATAAGCAGATACTGCATGATATCACTCTGTATGCAGAACCTGGTCAAAAGATAGCCTTTGTCGGTGCCACTGGTGCCGGTAAGACAACGATTACGAATCTGATCAATCGTTTCTATGATATTGATGATGGCAAGATCCGTTATGATGGAATCAATGTCAATAAGATCAAGAAAGCAGATCTCAGACGATCATTAGGCATTGTCCTGCAGGACGTCAATCTGTTTACGGGAACGGTCATGGACAATATCCGGTTTGGTAGAGAAGGTGCAACGGATGAAGAATGCATCAATGCAGCTAAGCTGGCAAATGCCGATGAGTTTATCCAGATGCTGCCGAATGGATATCAGACGGTCATTGATGGAGATGGCAGCGGCCTGTCGCAAGGGCAGCGTCAGCTGATCTCCATTGCTAGAGCTGCCGTAGCAGATCCGCCAGTCATGATCATGGATGAGGCAACTTCTTCTATTGATACACGTACCGAAGCTTTAGTCCAGGAAGGTATGGACAGATTGATGAAGGGACGTACAGTATTTGTGATTGCACATAGACTCTCTACCGTTCAGAATTCTGATGTCATCATGGTATTGGATCACGGTAAGATCATTGAACGCGGTGATCATGACAAACTGATTACAGAAAGAGGTACATACTATCAGCTGTATACCGGTGCATTTGAATTGGAATGATATGTAGTTATTGATCTAATAGACTGTATTATGAATATCTCGCTGAAGAAAGTCTTAACTTCAACGAGATTTTTAAAAAAGGGCTTGATTAGATCCGTCTCTAACTGCTATCGAAACAATTGATCAGGTTGTTGAGAGCTATATTGAAAGATTATTAATTGTTATAAACAAGTGAAAGCAAGCAATTTCTCGTATAATAAATATACTTCGCATAATGTATGTTATGCGATTTTTATATTTATCGATTTTAAGGGAGCCAATTATAATATAAAAAAAGATATCTCTTTCTCATTTGACCTATAACACCATAATACAGATCTATGTTTCTAGAATATCTTCTGTAGAATTTAAATCTTTACTGATTCTTTTCCTGCTTCTTTTGTTTCATAAAACGTATCAATGTTACTACAAAACATATTGGGAAAACAATTAATCCAAATCCATAGAGATACATCATTGTCTTATCTCCATCTGCCTGCAGGCTTTGCATGAATGGTGAAATATTCAAAATTTCAAGCAGTACAAACACCCATGGCTCATAGCCTACTAATTTTCTCCTCTTCATAGATATCCCGTCCGTATAGGATCATTGATGAATATGTAACATTATAAACCCATATTTTTTTGTGGTGACATTCATTTATAAATATAGAAGGAAATTTATTTATTTTTATCAAATAATAAATAGTCTCCTGAATTTTGATACCATAAATGATTTGATAAATAATTCAAAATTTAATTATTGATACTTTTTTAATTTGATATATAGTATAAGTATGAGTGAAATAGATACATTAAAAGCACAAATTGCGATGCTGATCAGTCAAAGAGACCTCTGCCGGTTGCAGTATAACGAGCTGAAAGATGTCTACCAGCGTGATATTGCAGCCCTGAAGCGTGAACGAGATGCCTACAAGAAGACTTGTATCCGCTTTGCTGAACAGATTGAATCAAACAAAAAAAAGAATCCTAGAGGAGCCGGCCGTCATAAATTTGATAAAAAATGGTCTGAACGCTACTTCCAGTTCAGTATTATGATGGATCAAAAAAAATCCATGAGTGAGGTAATGTCCGCTCTTGGTATTTCAAGAGCTACCTATTTCCGCCTAAAAAAGATCTATACACAGGATCTGCAATTCGACAAACCAAACGAAAATGACACTCTGCAGTGAGCAAAGTGTCATTTTTTATAATATTGAGGTTAATTACTTAACAATGTCCTTGAGGACCTTAGAAGCCTTGAAACCTGGAACCTTTGTCTCAGGAATGGAGATTGTCTCCTTTGTCTGAGGATTGATGCCTGTACGAGCTGCTCTTGTCTTGACTTCGAACTTGCCGAAACCAGTAATATCAACTCTGCCGCCATCCTTTAATGTATCAGAGATTGTATCGAAAACAAGATCAACGATATCTCCTGCTTCCTTCTTAGTCAGATCATGCTTTTCAGCGATTGCTTCAGAAATGCTCTTCTTGTTTGTTAATTCCATTTTTTAATTTCCTCCAATTGTGTATAAGTACCTCTCGTACTTACCTATTTAATGTTACTACATGTCCTATGCTTGTTCAATACTTGACAAATGATTAAACTCTTAAAAATATGCTCTGTAACAAGGTTTTTATCATTTTTTCATCAAGATTTTTCACACCTGAAGCATTTGGATGACCGCCTCCGCTGTACTCCCTTGCCAAGTCATTGAGAATGACCGTTTTGGAACGAAGCGAACCATCATATAGGTGCTTCCCATCGACTATTTTTTCAGTGAACATGCACCATGCTCCAAACTCTTTTACATGCCCCATTTCCGTAATGAAATTACGAGCAGAAGAAGCACTGATCTGCATTTTTTCCTGATCTTCTAAAGAGATGATGACATAAGCCACCTTCCCTTCAATTGTTTGAATCTTAGAACGGACAAAACTGGCAAATGTAAATGCCTTTTCATCCTGATCGAACAATTCACGATTGACAGCGGGAATATTGACACCTTTAGAGGCAATATACGCTCCCATTTCCAAGGTGTGCGGTGTCGTATTTGATGTTGCATAGCAAAGTGTATCCGTCAAAATACCTTTATAGAGATACTCTGCTGTTTTCTTGGAAAAGACAGCATTGGATACCGTTTGAAAATACTCTGCCAGAATTTCGCAGGTCGCTGCAGCATCTGTTTTCACTAATATCAGACTGCCAAATGGTTCTACATTTGGATGATGGTCGATCTTGACAATCTTTGCGGCCATCGGACTGCGGTCATCATCAATCCGTTCAACATTTCCTGTATCCAAAACAACAGCCAGACTGTTTTTGATAACATCATCGGTGATGACATCACTTTCAGGAAACTCTGCCTGATCCGTCTTTTCTTTTCCAAGCGCATAGATCTGCTTGGACGGATAATTGTCCTTCAGCCAGGTCACCAAGCCCCATTGGGAGCCTAATGCATCACAGTCAGGGTGTTCATGACGAAAGACTGTAATGATTTCAGACTCTTCAATGGCTTGTGTCAAAGCTTCGTAATTCATGCCTTAAAGTCCTAATAAACGGACGGTATCTCTGGCAATGACCAATTCTTCATTTGTCGGAATGATATAAACTGCGACCTTTGAATCCGGTTTGGAGATCAATGCTTCCTCACCATGGATGGCTGCGTTCTTCTCATAATCAATGGATAGTCCCATGCCCTCTTCGAGGTGCTTTAAGATTCTCTCTCTTGTATGGGTATCATTTTCACCCAGACCTGCTGTGAAGACAATTGCATCAACATGTCCCAGCTGCATTGCATAGCCGCCGACGACATTAATGACACGGTTTGTATAAAGCTCAGTTGTCAGGATTGCTCTTTGATCACCCTTTTCAACAGCAGCCTGAATGTCTCTTGCATCCGAAGAAATTCCGGATACGCCGAGCATACCTGAACGCTTATTCAAGAAGGTATCCATTTCCTTTGGTGTGCAGCCCAGCTTTTCCATCATATAGAAGACGACTGTTGGGTCAATATCACCAGAACGTGTGCCCATCATTATGCCGCCGAGCGGTGTCAGACCCATCGAAGTATTGATACACTTGCCGTTCTTAATAGCAGTAATGGAAGCTCCATTGCCTAAGTGGCAGGTAATCATATTCAATGTATCCACTGGCTTGCCCATGATCTCAGCTGTACGTCTGTTGACATACCAGTGAGATGTGCCGTGTGCGCCATATCTTCTGATTTTATACTGTGTATACCAGTCATATGGTACAGGGAACAGGTAGGATTCTGGTCCCATTGTCTGATGGAATGCTGTGTCAAAGACAAAGACATGTCCAATATTTGGAAGAGCTTCCTTGAATGCCTTGTAGCATACCAGGTGTGCTGGATTGTGCAGAGGTGCCAGTTCGCCCAGCTCGTCTACCTTTTCAACGACATCTTCATTGACAACAACAGACTGATCAAAGTATGGTCCGCCTTGGACAATACGATGTCCTGCGCCCTTGATTTCATCCAGATCGGCAACGATTTTTTCTTCGACCAGTTCCTTGAGCAGCAGTTCAACAGCTGCCTTATGGTCAGGCAGAGGAAGCTTCATTACTTTCTTCTCGCCGTTGACCTTGATGGTGAACTGACCCATGTCCTGGCCGATTCTTTCTGCCTGTCCGCTGGTGAGGACTTTCTCACTCGGCATATCAAACAGCTGGAACTTTAAAGAGGATGATCCTGAATTTACTGCAATAACCTTACTCATAACTTTTCTCCTTCTTCAATTTCACTATCGATGCATTCATCAATCAGTTTTCCTGTCTCTTTGTCAGAACGGCTGCGGATATTTTCATACAGCTCTCTGCGCTTTTGGTAGGATTTTAACAGATGAAGTTTTTCTTCATAAGTATCAAGATCGGTGCGGCATCTTTTCACAGTGTCATAGACAGCACTTCTAGATGTCTTTTCAATCTCAGCAATTTCCTGTAGAGAGAGATCTTCCCGATAATAGTAATGACAGATCTTCTGCTGATTCTCCGTCAGCAGTCTCCCATAGAAATCCAGCAGACTGTTGATATAGATCTTATTCTCCATCAATCTTCAGTCCTTCCGAAATACTGTAAAGGTAACTGTCCAGATCAAATGGTCTCAGATCTTCCGGATGTTCTCCCAGACCGATATAGTAGACCGGAAGATGGAGTTTGTTCTTAATCGCAAGAACAATGCCGCCCTTTGCGGTACCATCCATTTTTGTCAAAATAATACCGGATAATACTGTACTTTCGTTGAAGACTTCCGCCTGTGCCAAGCCGTTCTGTCCCGTTGTTGCATCCAATACAAGCCAGGTGTTATGCGGTGCACCTTCAATCTCACGGGTCGTTACGCGGTTCATTTTGGCAAGCTCATTCATTAAGTTTGCCTTATTCTGGAGTCTTCCTGCTGTATCACAGATCAGAATGTCTGCCTGATGTTCCTTAGCATACCTGCATCCATCCACAATCGCTGCAGAAGGATCCCCATTCTCCAGGCCTTTGACAGTAGGAACGTTCAGTCTTTCTCCCCATTCTGCAAGCTGGTCAATTGCACCAGCACGGAAGGTATCTGCGGCTGTAAAGACAACGCTCTTTCCCTGATCCTGATACATCTTGGCCAGTTTGGCAGCAGTAGTTGTCTTACCGGAACCGTTGACTCCTTCCAAGAAGATCACAGTTGGTCCATTTTCATTGAAATGGATCGGTGTATCCGGATATTCTTCATAGATTTCCTTCATGATCTCAATCAAGAGATTCATCGCCCATTTAAACGAAATGGTAGGATAATCCAGCGCTCTTTCCTTTAGCTTCTCGCAGATCAGATCTGCTGTATCAATACCGACATCCCCTTCCAGAAGGATGATGGTCAGCTGTTCCAGAAATTCATCTGAAATGCCGTCAAAGTCTTCTGACAGTGTATTCAAACGTTCTCCGAACTGCTGTCTGCTCTTGGCAAAGCCGGATAAATACTGGGCCTTATCATTCTTTTTGGAAAACTTATCTTTCAATGCACTGAGGAAGCTCATGCGCTCACCTCGACGGCACTAGGATCTGCCATTGCTACAGCTTCCTTCAGTTCTACCTTCAGCATCTGTGATACACCCTGATGCTGCATTGTTACACCATAGAGGACATCTGTCTTTTCCATTGTGCCCTGACGGTGTGTAACAACAATGAACTGTGTATGATCCGTGAAGCGGTGCAGATATTCTGCAAAACGCTCAACGTTGCCTGGGTCAAGTGCTGCTTCAACTTCATCCAGGATGACCAACGGTACTGGCTTGACCTTCAGAATGGCAAACAGGACGCATAAAGCAATCAGTGATTTCTCACCGCCTGAGAACAGCATGTTGTTCTGGACTGCCTTTCCCGGCGGCTGAGCATCAATATCAATGCCTGTATTCAGAAGATCAGATGGATCCTGCAGAACAAGTCTAGCCTTGCCGCCACCGTACAGACTTCTGAAGATCTCATCAAATTCAACATTGATCTTATCGAACATATCCTTGAACTGCTTCTTCATGATATCGTCCATCTCATCAATTGCTGCTAAGATCTTATCTCTGCTGAGCGTCAATTCTTCAATCTGCTTCTTATATGTCTCATAACGGTCGTTGACTTCCGTATATTCTTCCGGTGCATTCATATTGACATTGCCTAAGTGTTCAATGTCTGCACGCAGCTGAGCAACTTCTTCACGGGCGTTTTCAATTGCCGCGGTAGATGCTTTCGTCTTGGCAAATTCATAGGTCAGCTGATACTCTGAAGCAAGTCTCTGCAGATCAGATTCCATCTTAGTTTCAAGTCTGCCCTGATCAATCTTGATGGCATTCTCGCTCGCCTCTGCCGTAGAAAGTTCCTTACGCATCTGACGAAGCTGTGCTTCCTTGCGCTCCATATCACTGTTCATGGAAAGACGGTTATCACGTTTAGCCTTGATCTCATTGGTAATCTCATCACGTCTGCTGTATGCCTTATTCAAACGGATGACCAGATCATCATTATGTGCCTCAGCCGCATCGGCTTCATTGTCCTGATCAGGCTGAACTAATGAAAGATCTGACTTGAGCTTCTCGTATTTTGCCTGCTTGGCATCAACCACCGGTTCCAGAGCTGCTGCTGCATATCTCTTTTCCTGCAGGTTCTTAGCTGCGTTCTCACGTTCTTCAACAGCCGCATCATATTCTTTTCTTGCCAGCAGTACCGTTGCATTCTGGGCATCCAGTGAGCTGACAATCTCATCATATTCACGCTTCATGGTGACAACATTGGTATTATGCTGCGTCTTGCCGCCGGTCATGGAACCGCCGCGGTGAATGACTTCACCATCGAGAGTGACAATCTTATACTGTCTCTTCGTCAAAGCAGAAAGTTCATTTCCTGCTTCCATGTTCTCGACAACTGGCACGTTTGCCAGAAGATTCTCGACCAATGGGGAGAACTTCGCATCATAATGGATGAAGTCCTTGGCAATACCTAAGTATCCCTTTGTGTTCTGACAGATGATCTCACTCTCTTTGCTCATATAGTGAGGTGCACAAACAGTCAAAGGCATAAAAGTAGCTCTGCCGCCGAGGTTCTTATTCAGGAACCGGATGGCATCACGGGCTGCTTCTTCATCCGTTGTCACAATATCATTCATTGCTCCGCCTAAGGCAGTCGCAATGGCATCTTCATATCCTTTGTCTACACTCAAGATCTGTCCGGTAACACCGAGGATGCCGTTCAAAGCATTCTGGTTGTCCATAATTGAACGGATGCCCTGCTGATTGTTGAATGGATTCTTCATCAGCGATTCCAGGACATTCTTGCGGTTCTCCAAGGATCTCTCCCTTGTCTGAGCTGCTTCATATCTTGAGGACTTCTCAACGATGCTCTGGGCAGCCAGATTCAACTTTTCACTGAACAGCTTAATATCAGTGTTCAGATCATCAAGTCTCTTTTTACGATCATCAAATTCAATCTTTGCAGCATCCAGAAGGTCTTTTAATTCCTTTGCCTTCTGTTCATCAGAACCAGTCTCAACAATATACTTGCGGCGTTCATCCAGTTCCGTCTTGCGGGCTTCCAGCGCCTGTACATCGTTATAGTTCTGCATGAGCTCATCCTGCAGAGTCGTAATTTCCTTATCCAGCTGGGCAATCTGTCTTCTTTGATCCTGAATCTTATTCTCAGAGATCTGAATGTTTGTATTGTACATTGTCGTTTTTGTCTCTATATCAAACAATGTCTTCTTCGCTGATTCTATTTCAGAATTGATCTGGTCAATATCCTGTACAAGGACAGTGATTTCTATCTCTTCCAGTCTCTTCTTCTTTTCACGGTAGATCTCTGCTTTATGTGCCTGACGCTTCAATGGAGACACCTGTTTTTCAAGCTCGTTTAAAATATCTGTCGAACGGTCCAGATTCTCTTTCGTGCGTTCTAGTTTTGAAAGAGATTCTATCTTTCTTTTCTTATATTTAGCAACACCCGCTGCTTCTTCGAAGATGCCGCGGCGGTCGATTGGCTTAGCATCAGCAAAGGAAACGACATTGCCCTGTGAGATAATGCTTAAAGAATCTTTGCCTAGACCTGTATCCAGGAAAAGATCAACAACATCACGCAGTCTGACATTATTTCGGTTGATCAGATATTCGGCATCACCAGAATCACGGAACAGTCTTCTGGTTACTTCAATCTCATCTTTATCCGTATTCAGTACATGCGTTGTATTGTCAAAGATCAACGTTACTTCTGCCATATTGACTTTTTTACGGTCAGCACTTCCGGCAAAGATGATATCGTCCATCTTCTGACCGCGCATGCTTTTAGCACTCTGTTCACCAAGCACCCAGCGGACAGCATCAGCAATATTCGATTTGCCGCACCCATTCGGTCCGACAACACCCGTAATCGGGTTTTCAAAAGATATGATTGTCTTATCAGCAAAGGACTTGAATCCCTGCATTTCTATTCTCTTAAGAAACATTGATTTCTCCTTAAATTCCGGCATTAATTATATCAAAATAAACCACTTATTTAAAGGATAAGTGGTTTATGTAACTACTTTCAGTCTTTCTTTTCTTTCAGAAGTGAAACAATTTCTTCCAGTGCTGTTAATTCATCACTCTTTTTCGCTGGCGCAGGTGCTTCCTTCTTTTTTGACAGATCTTCAAGCCGGTTGATGGATTTTACAATCAGGAACAGAATCAATGCCATCAGGATGAAATTAATGACTGCGGTAATGAATTTACCGATGCCCAAAGATACATTTCCAGGAAGATTCAGCACAACTTCACTGAAATCCGTCTTAAATGCAATACCGATCAAAGGGCTGATGATATCCCCTACCAGTGAATCGACAATTGTCTTGAAAGCAGCACCAATAATAACGCCGACTGCCATATCCATGACATTTCCCTTTAATGCAAACTCTTTGAACTCTTTGAAAAATCCTTTCATAGATCATTCCTCCTTTTAGAATCAAGATATTCTCTCTGATTCTTTACAATCACATATTCCCCAAAGCAATATGGATTTTCCTTATATTGTACATCAGGTTCGAGCAATTCGACCGTTCCATTATTATTTTCTATCTCATAATGGCTATTCTGGATGTCTGTAATAAACCCGGCATGATGATCTGCCATGAAACCGTCCTTGATATACATGATCGTTCGTTTCCCATACGTGAACTGATAAAGATATGGGACAAACCCATACCGTGCCGTAAATGCATCCTGGGACAATTTAATATTGTCATCGCTCATTTCAGAGGAAACAATGATACCGTCGATACCGCCAAGAGAGTACACATATGCCATTGCATAGCTGTTGGCAATATTCATCGTCATGCCAGATATGCATGCTTGATGAGACCCGGCAAGATCACAATAGGAGCTTAATACCGCATGGTCATGATCTGCACTGACATCATATGACTGATTGACGACCGGACAGAGCTCATGACTTCCGTATCCTACTGGATAAAGACCAGTTCCTTCATCCGTCCTCTGCCAAGGCTCGCGGCAGGCAACAATCGTCTTCTCTGCCGGTTTTTGCGGGTGATGCAGAACTGCATGATATGCAACTGCACCATTTCTGATATGCCGCTTTGCACGTGCCTTAGACAACAGTTCCATAGCCTTTCGACGGACTTCATTGACTGCACTGACCGGCAGAAAAATATTTCCTGCTGTTCCTATGACGGAAGAGATCTCATATGGAGAATCGCCCAGTTTTCTCAAGCATGCTTCAATCTTTTCACTGTTCAATGGTGCGGTCTTGGCTTCCTGTACATCCATTTCACTGTCAGCCGACACTTCATGCCCACTGCCGTCATGAACTGTCAGCTGGAAAGGTCTGCCGATCTCAGCATGATATTCCATTGTGACAGGTATTCTTCTGACTGGCTGCAGAATCTCGTCATCAATTGTCTTCAAAAGCTGAGCATCACTTGTTTTATGAAGCTTCTGGCCGGGGCGTGGATTTGGCTCATCATGACAGTCCAACCATACTATTTGTCCGGCTTCCGCATGATTGACGAGGTTGTCTTTTGCATCGTAGATTTTGACCGCCGTCAGCCCTGTATCGACCGGTGTATTGAGAATCCGCAGACCATCATGCTGATAAAGAGGCCCGCTCAGCTTGATCTGGACACGTCCATGCCTGTACTGCAGTACGGTACCAATTTCAACGCCCTGATGATTCGGACGATAATGGCTCATTCGATCAGCTGTATCTGCATGGAGCAGATGTCCTTGAGAAAAGCCGCGGTTGAACATCAGAAGCAGCTCATGGAGACGTTCGGCATCAACTTTATACTTTCTGCCTGCATAATATGCATCAATTGCTTCCCGGAATGTCTTTGTGACAAGCCAGACATATTCAGGACGTTTCATTCTTCCTTCAATCTTCAGTGATGCAACCCCTGCTTCAATCAATTCCGGAAGATGATCAATTACATTCAAATCCTTCGGCGAAAGAAGGTATTCTCCATCCTTTTCTTTCCGACCCTCAGGATAGTATTTCAGCCGGCAGCACTGCGCACACATACCGCGGTTGGCACTTCTGTTCTTGGTGACCGAACTCATCAGGCACTGCCCGCTGTATGAGATACAGATTGCGCCATAAACGAAAACTTCAATCTGCACACCGGTCCGGCATGCCTCCTTGATGGTTTCAATCGGTGTCTCACGTGCCATAACAACTCGTGAAGCACCTTGTTCTTTCATGAAATTCACACCGACGAGATTATGGATATGCATCTGTGTACTGCAGTGGACATCAAGATCTGGATAGCATGTCCTCACATAATGGAACAAGCCAAGATCCTGGATCAGCAGACCGTCAACATCATTGTCATATAAGAACTGCACTTCTTTCTTCGCATTCTCAATTTCTGTCTCAAAAAGCATTGTATTGATCGTTACATAGATCTTTATATCTCTGATATGACAATATGCAATCGCTTCGATAAATTCATCATGAGAAAAATTGCCGGCAAAAGCCCGCGCTGAAAAGCTCTGCAGGCCAAGGTATACTGCATCGCACCCTGCTGCAGCAGCAGCTTTTAAAGAATCCATATTTCCAGCCGGAGCCAGCAGTTCAATCTTATCTTTCATTCAGTTTCTCCAATATGATCTGATACGCAGAGGTCAGATCATCCATGCGCATTCTGGCGTTGGCAGCGCTTGTACTGACTAAGGCGATATGTTCTGCACTGCATATGACATATTTATCATACAGCTGTGACGCTTTGGAACCGGTTGTAAATACCGTGTGTATCTTTGTCTGATTGATCAGGTCCTGAATATCATTGGCAGTGACATCTGTAATGCTGGCATCCGATGAACCATGGATCTTGCAGCTGTGGATGACATCCCACAAGGCAATATGATGATCCAGACAGAACTTGGTACGGTCAATGATCTCAGTATGAAATAAAACTGACAGGACCGGCCAGAACCGATTGGTTGCATTTGCATAGTAGAAGCTCTGTTTTCTTGATACGACACTTGGAAACGAACCCAGGATCAGTATTTCACTGTTCTTGTCATAGATGGCAGGAAATGGATGTACAAGAACTTCATTTTTCACAGTCATATTCTTTTGCCAGACCGCCTTCAGACGTTTCCTTCAATTCGATAGGAATCTGTTTACCAGTATCATTCATTGTCTTGACAACCGTATCAAAGGAAATAAGATGCTTTCTTATAGAACTCATATATTTAGACAGCTGTGCACTGTCTGCTGCACGCAGAATACCCATCGCATTTCTTTCAATGCATGGAATCATTACATATCCCATGACAGGATCACAGGTCAGTCCTAAATTATGTTCCATGCCTATTTCAGCAGCATATTCAATCTGTTCCATATTCAGGTCCATGACATATGCACAGCTGGCAGCTGTCATCGATACTGCAGCACCTACTTCAGCCTGGCATCCGCCAACAGCACCGCTGATCGTTGCATTTGCCTTGATTAAATTCCCGAATAGACCGCCGACTGCCAAAGCATCAATGATCTTCTCACGGGACAGCTTCAGTTCTCTGTCAGCATAGTAGATAAATGATGCCATGACACCGCATGCACCCAGTGTCGGAGCGGTAACACAAGTATTTCCAGCTGCATTTTCTTCACTTGCCGCATATGCAAATGCCATCAGCTTCAGATTGATCTTATCAGCCTCAGGTGCACTGCATGCATCAATATAAAGATTTTTGGCACTGCGTTCCATATGCAGTTTGCCAGGCAGATATCCTTCCTGCTGCAGTCCCCGTTCAACACAGCTGATCATGGCATCCATGATCTCCGATAAATAATTCTTCAGATCAGATTCATGACGATAAATGTAATCACATAAGGATTCATGTTGACTTCGGCATATGGACATGACTTCTTCTAGATTCTTTTCTGTGTATACTTCATCATTCCAGTTCAAAGGACATTCCTTGATCTGAATGGATCCGCCGCCGAGAGAAAAGACAGTCCACTGGTGTTCCACTGCATGGTTCTGATTCAATGCGCGCAGATAGAAGCCATTTGGAAAATCCTCATTCCAGTTCAGTGAAAAGATCACTTTTGTCTGACCAGGAAGCGTTTCTTCAATAACTTCATCAGTACGGTGCCCTTTTCCAGTTAATGACAACGAGCCAAAAAGCTCAGCTTCATAATATGGATACGCACCATACTTCTGTACAAAAAAACGACAGGCTCTTTCTGGAGCTAGTGTATGAGATGAACTCGGCCCACGGCCAATTTTATACAATTCACGAATTGCCTGCATCAGTTTCTCTTTCCATTTCTTAATAGGAACTGTTCAAAACCATCCTTCGGATCAGTCAGTCCTGCTTTAATTCCTTGATCCAGTTCTGCCAGTTCACTTAAATACGAGAGCAGCTTTTCCGACTTCATACTGCGGCAGTCCTGCAGCCCAAACTTTACTGCCCATGGATTTGCATGGAGACGCACCGCAATCGAGTCATCATTGAGCCCCTGTTCATAGAGGTGCTTCATGTTATAAAGAGAACGGAGACGGCTGGCAATCATCATGATCATGGCATTGTAATCATAGTTGAAAGAAAGCATTTCATCCTTAGCCTTGATAACTTCTGCCAGATTTCCCTGAATGAACATGCTGGCAAGCTTGAATGCGTTCACCGTCGAATTCATAGGAACAATATGCTTGATATCTTCTTCGTTCAGATTCTTTTCACCATAAAGGTCCATTTTTTCAAATGCATTATGAAGCTTCATCGTATCGATATCCACCCTGTCCTTCAGCTCTTTTATCGCTTCCGGCGTCAGATGATATCCATTCTTTTTAATCTGCTCATTCATATAACTGTCAAATTCACGGTCATTCATCTGTATGAAATTCATGATCTTGACTTCATATTTCTGCATCATCTTGTATTCTTTTTTGCGTGAATCCGCATCAAAAGCATCGCAGTAGAAAATGACTGCTGTATTAGGATCAGGGTCTTTGAGATAATTATCCAGTAGTTCAAGCTGTCCTTCTTTTTTAGCTGCTTCCTTTTCTTTTCTGCTCTTGACGGCATCGGAATCGGTTTTCTGTATCTTTTCAGGGTCTTTTCCGGATTTTGTCAGGAAGTATGGATTCTTGATAATGACTGCTTTCTTATTATCTTCATCAAACAGAGAAAAAGAGCCACACTCCATAAAGGCAGACTCTAATCGAAAGCTCTTCTTATCTGATCCGTCAAAGGTGACTGTATGATCACGGTCTATCCCATGTTTCGTCAATAGATCATTGAGATTCTTTTCCATCCGGTAAAGATCTTTACCACTGTATAAATATACGCTCATAGCTATCCTATTATACCAAGTTTCCCATCAGCCGTAATCAGTAAATTCATCCTCGCAATTGAAAGAATCGTAATATCACCCGCTTCCTTCGTATCAAAGTAAGAAATATGTCTTTTCAAGAGCTGCTGTATAGTATCTGGACTAGGATGATGATAGATCTGATAGGCACCGGAAGAGATCAAGCCAATCTGCGGCTGAACCGTGTCAAGAAATCTGCTGCAGGATCCTGTATCAGATCCATGATGGCTCAGTTTCAGTACATCACAATGAAATCTGTTGTAGGTATCCGCAATCTTTTCTTCAGCCGTACGATCCGCATCTGCCATAAAGAGATAGTTCAAACCGTTGATTCTGCCCGCTAAGACAATACTGCTTTCATTTTCGTCATCATTTTGGATTTCATTGATATCGTAAAGTACAAGGTCTCTGCTCCGAATGACTTTCTGATAGGATGCAACGACTTGATCTGGATGATAATTCTGGATGACTTTATCCATGTTGCCGGAATGGTCATTGTCAGAATGTGTGATCACCAGTGTATCAATCTTGGTGATGCCTTTGCTGTGAAGCATGTCATCCAGTGCTTGCCACTGGCTGGGCTTGCCGGTATCAATCAGAACGTTCTGCGTATTGAAAGGCTCTCGGATGAGAATGCTGTCACCCTGACCAACATTGATGGTTGTGACTTCTGCCAGCGGATGGAACATTCCTGTTGTTTGAAACAGCAGCATTAATCCTGCGTAAATGATTGTCTTATATCTGCTCTTGCGAAAGCTCAAGCAGAGCAGGATATAAAAGACTGTACCAAAGCCAAACATTGAACCATAGATTGTCAGCTTCCCGGACAAGGAGTTCAGCTGATTCACTGCTGTACAGATTCCCGAAAATGGAATCCATGGAAGCAGCAGCGATATCATTCCCAGCATCCATAAGATACCGATCTAGATCAGATTGATGGGATAGAGAATCATTTCAATCAAATTGATGTGATGCAGGAAAATGCTCTGCAGGCACATCACAACAAAAAATGTCTTCTTTTTCGTATCTTTACGATAATGAAAAAAAGACGGTAGCAGGCTGGAATCAGAAAGCTGAAACTGAGCAGTGCGCTGGGATAAAGAATCATCATGATGCTGAACCCAAGTGCTGTCTTCTGCGCAGAATTGCATTTGGTACGGCTCAGCAGACGAAATACCAACGTCTGAACCAGGAGCATCGGTGCATGATAGATTAGAATCAAAACAACATTCACAGTTAAAAGGATCCTGTTCCTTTTTCTTTGATCTAGAAAATACTTAAGAATAAGGTTCCATACAAACAGCATGCCTGCGTACGAAAAACCATGTACATAAAGGAAATCTTCATTTTCATTCTTCTGTTCTGTCTTGATATTCAGCAGACAATGATACAGCTGCTGTTTTGTCTGTTCATCATTCACAGATGCAATCTTCTTCTGCAGAAAATGACGAAATGTACTATGTTCCCTGAGCAGCGTGCAGGACGTTCCATCAATGCTGTAATATGCACCCATGCCATGCGCCCACGTCAAAGAATCAAATTTGAAGAAGCCTTTTGATCCTGTTATTTTTTGATACGTGCCCTGGATCTGATATTCGGCATCCAATTCTAATGGGCAGTCAGTATAGACCATTACCCTCTGCATGCCATCAGCCAAGACCGCATAATTATTCTGCACTGTCACTGCAGTCCCCTGCGTCATTTTTGGATAGGAAGTCTCATAGATAGGTACACAGGAAAGCGCAAAAACAACAATGACGAACAAGATTGATTTGTCCTTTGTTCGCAGATACCAGAATGCTGTGCATAACACAAAAGAAATAAAGAAGAAGTGCTGTCTGCACAGCACGAACAACACAAACAAGATCAAGAAGAGAAGTGGATTATCCTTCAGCGACTTCATAGAGAAATCTGATCTTTGATCTTTTCAAATTTTGCTTCACCGATTCCTGTAACCTGTTTCAGCTCCTCTAATGACTGGAACAATCCCTTCTCATTCCGATAGGCAATGATTTTCTCTGCAGTTCCTTCACCAATGCCAGGCAGTGTGCAGAGCTGTTCCACAGTACCGCTGTTGATGGATACTTTCGCAGTCTGTTCATCTGCTGTTTTTACAGGAATTTTGATGTAATCCTTGTCCTTCAGCACAGTCATCGGATTAATGCCGCTGAGGTCTGCATTGGCCAGAGGAACAGCTGCATTTAATGCATCCTGTTCACATGCATATTTTTCCAATTTCACATAACCAGGATTCTGCACCGCACCATCCACTAAAACAGAGATACTGTCACTTTTTGCATTTGAAAGATTGATTGGCTTTAGATCAATCAATCCAGCTGCAATGAAAAGTAATACAATGATGATCAATCGCTTCATATCATTCCTCCTGCTCCTATATATGCAGAAAGAACAGTATTTCATAAAAAAATCTCAGATTTCTCTGAGATTACTTGATATCAATAATTACTACTTTATAAGGCTTCTTTGCATTGACTTCAACTTCCTGACCGACTCTTGCATCAATCACAGCCTGTGCCAATGGAGTTTCATTGGAAACTTTGCCATTTAATGGATCTGCTTCTGTAGAACCAACAATTGTATACTGAGCCTTTTCCTTCGTATCCAGGAATTCAAGCTCAACTGTTGATCCGATATGGACAGACTTCTTGCCGCTCTTCTTAGTATTGATCAGCTCATAATGACCTGGCTGCAGCATATTCTCCAGCTCAGCAATTCTGGATTCAACTTCAGACTGCTTTTCTCTGGCTGCATCATAGTCAGCATTCTCAGAAAGGTCGCCCTGTGAACGTGCTTCAGCAAGTTCAGCCTTTACTTCTTCTCTTACTACATGGACAAGATTATCATATTCATCCTGTAACTTCTTCAGACCTTCTTCGGTTACATACAGTACACTTGTTTCAGACATTAGTTTGTTTGCTCCTTTACGTTTGCCATTATATCATCGTGTGATGAATGATGCTACTGATTTTTGTTGTTAAAAGGTCGATTGCAACCTTGTTTTCGCCACCTTCCGGGATAATGATATCGGCATATCTCTTGGAAGGTTCAATGAAGGATTCATGCATCGGCCGAACAGTATTCGTATACTGTGTAACCACAGAATCCATTGTACGGCCTCTTTCCTTGACATCTCTGAGCAGACGGCGGATGAAACGGATATCAGCTGCTGTATCCACAAATACCTTAACATCGAGAATATTCCGGATCTTTGGGTCTTCCAGAACAAACAGACCTTCCAGGATCAGAACATCACATGGATAGCATACTTCCGTGACATCACTTCTAGTGTGCTTCAGGAAGTCATAAGTTGGCTTATTAATTGTCTTGCCGTTAATCAGATCATTGATCTGTGCAAGCAGAAGATCATTGTCAAAAGCATCTGGATGGTCATAGTTTGTCTTGACTCTTTCTTCCATCGGGCGGTCAGACTGATCTTTATAATAGTCATCCTGACGGATGATCAATACGGACGTAACATCAGAATATGTTTCCTTGATATGACGGGAGATTGAGGTCTTTCCAGACGCTGTTCCTCCAGCAATTCCAATAATCAATGGTTTACTCATATGTTATCGTTCTCCTTCTCTTCCACCTTCAGCAGATTTCCTTGTCTGTCATACGACAGAATATAGCAGAATCTATGATGATCCTTCTGCAGAAGACGTGTCAGGAATACCCGGTCGCCTTCCCATAGGTCAAGCGATAAAATATCACTTTCCGGGATCCATTGCAACGTTCCTTCTGGACATTCCGCGATTGTTCCGTTAAAAAACTCGGTTGTATACACATAGATCTTTTCTGGATCCATCTGTTCATATTGAAAGTAGAGTGTTCCCCTCAATTCCAGATGCCCAGCATTCAAACCTGTCTCTTCGAGAATCTCACGGTGCATGCATTCAAGCATTGTCTCCCCTGCTTCTCTTTTACCGCCGATGCCAATCCATTTTCCTTCGTTGACATCATTTTTCTTCTTATTTCTCAGGAGCATCAGCCATTGATGATTCCTGATCAAATAGCCACATGAAGTCTCTTTCATCATTCGTTTGGATGGTCAGCGATATTCTGCAGATGTTCTTCATATGTAGAAGCAAAATAGACTTTGCCGGTCTTTACTTCTGCCATGAAATACAGATAGTTCGTCTCATTTGGGCTCAATACAGCTTCTAAGGCAGCTGTTCCAGCATTTTCAATCGGTCCTGGAGGCAGTCCAGCGTATTTATAAGTGTTATATGGTGAATCAAATTCACTGTTTACTTCACACGCCTGCCATTTATCTGTCATCTTATCAAAGTCAATTGCATAGCAGACTGTAACAGATGACTGCAGAGGCATATTTATATTAAGACGGTTATAGAAGACGGATGCAATATTCTTTAACGTTTCACTGTCACCGCCTCCTTCATACTGAACAATAGAGGCAAGCGTATAGATCTGATGAATGCTGAGAGAACTCTTTGAGATCAATGAAGCATATTTCTGATAGACAGCAAGCGTCTGATTCAGGACCTGTTCGGTCAGTTCTTCAGCAGTTGTCTCTTTGTTTACAATATAGGTCTCTGGAGCCAGATATCCTTCCAGATAGATACGGACATTGCTGTTGAACATTTCTTCGGTGAGGAATGGATACTTTGTCATTTCTGATTCAATCCATGTCTGATTGGACCATAAGGCAATCAGTTCATCTGCCTTGACATTGGTCACTTCCGCAAATTTTGCGGCCGCATCCTTCGCCCAGTCACCTTCAACAATGGTCACCTTTGCACTATTGGCTGACGCTGAAGAATTATCGCTCAACGTTGTGAAGATCTGATCCAGCGTCCAGCTCTTATCTAGTTCGAAGTTACCTGCCTTGAAAGCAGTCGTTGATTCTAACCTAGCATAGTAATATGCATTTGTTGCATCTCTGATGATGCCCTGCTCGGCTAGATTATTTATGACTTCCTTTGAGGAAGTATTGTCTTCAATGGTAAAAACAACTGTCTCACTGTTGGACTGGATTGGCTGCAGGCTGTTGTAAATATGCAGACCGATGGCGCCGATGACAACCAATAAAATGATGACGATCAAAAGAATGATGCGTCCCCATCTAGGCCTCTTGCGTCGGTGTATTGGAACAGGCTGAATCACTTCCGTCTGTTCTGTATCTTGTTCACTCATCGTTAGAATCCTCTTCCTCATCCATAAAGGCACCTAGAACTTCCTGACACATATCCCATTCTTTTTCGTCAGTAACTTCATTCATATTTCCATCTTCATCATATTTATATGCGAAGACATTTCCTTCTGTGTCCTGTGGATCCTGGAAAAGGACAAAGCTCTGTCCTGCCTCATCATCAAAAGTGAGAATAATCTCAACTTCTCTTTCCTGACCACTTTCATCAGTGATTGTCATGCGGTTGGTATCTTCCATAGTTTTCTCCCTAAACAAAAGGCGTATAAAAGCGCCTTTATTTTACCTGTGTATCCAGATAACGCTGCAGTATCGCTACTGCCGCCAATTGATCAATCTTCTTTTTCCGATGTTTCCTAGAAATATCCAGATCAAGCATGATTGCCTCTGACTCCTGTGTCGTATTTCTTTCATCCTGCAGAAAGACGGGTATGCCAGCTTCGATTTCAAGCTGTCTGCCAAATTCCATGCAGATCTGTGCCCTTTCGGCCGCATCGCCGTTTTCCAGCAGCGGCAGGCCAAGTACTATCTGATTGGGCTTCATTTCTCTGCATAATGCAAGGATTTGATCTAATGCAGAATCATAATCATCCGGTTGAAAGCGAATTGTTTTCACTGTTCCGGCGATAAAACCAGTATCACTCCAGCTCACCCCGCAGGTAACGCTGCCAAGGTCAAGTCCGAGGTACTTTGTCATTGCTTATGTTCCTCAAGATAGAAACGTACAAGTTCCTCAATGATCTCATGTCTTTCAACGGACTGAATAATGCTTCTTGCATTGTTATGCGAAGAAATGTATGCAGGATCATTGGAGATCAGATAACCTGCCAGCTGGTTGATTGCATTATAGCCTCTCTCATTTAAAGCAGTTTCTACATGTTTCAGTACTTCATGTATGTTCTCTCTTCTGACTTCCTCGGCATTGAAGCTGACTGTTTCAGTAGCGTCATGATTTGTATTCATATCTATACCTCCCGAATATCATTTCTTGATATATTTATTTTATTACTTAGAGTTCTAAATGTATAGAAAAACACTAACTTTTCATAAGAAAAGAGAGCATAGATTGCTCTCTTTCATCTTACTCTGATATCTTTGCTTTTGCAGCATTCAATGCTTCCGTGATCTTCGAAACATCCTTGCCGCCGGCCTGTGCCATATCCGGTCTGCCGCCGCCGTTGCCGCCGCATACCTGCGCTGCCGCCTTAACGATATCACCAGCCTTCTTGCCCTTTGCAATTGCTTCCTTAGAAGCTGCACAGACGAAGGTTACAGTTCCATTCGTCTCATTGGCAATCAGGACAATACTTTCAGCAATCTTATTGCGCAGTGTCTCTGCATAGCTCTTCAGACCGCCGTTGTCTTTGTCCTTCAGATTCAGGACAAGAACATTCATACCATTGATATTCTCAGCTTTGTCCGCAATAGAATCAGCTTCCGCAGACATCGCCTTCTGTTCTGCTTCACTGACCTGCTTTTTCAGTTCCGCATTTTCTTCCATCAGCTTTTGGATGCGCTCCTGCAGGCCTTCCCAGCTCTTCATTTTCAGAAGAGCTGCTGTGTCGTTGAGATAGTTCTCTTCCTTTTTGAAGGAATCATAAGAATTCATCTTTGTTTCGCAGGTGATTCTGCGGATGCCTGAACCAACAGATTCTTCCGAGATGATCCGGAAGGAACCTAAGTCACCTGTATTAGATGCATGTGTTCCGCCGCAGAATTCTTTCGAGAAATCACCCATGGAGACAACTCTGACAAAATCACCGTACTTCTCATCGAACAATGCAGTCGCACCTGTCTTCTTTGCCTCTTCGATTGCCAATACTTCTGTATCGATAGGCATATCCCGGTTGATCTGTTCATTGACGATCCGTTCAACTTCCTTGAGCTGTTCATCACTTGGCTTTTCAAAATGCGTGAAGTCAAATCTGCCATAGTCAGGACAGTTGTAGGAACCAGCCTGAGCAATGTGATTTCCAAGCACCTGCTTTAATGCAGCCTGCAGCAGATGGAGCGAAGAGTGGTTCGCTCTGGTGCGCTGACGGTCTTCGTAGTTGTATTCACCTTCGACAACATCACCGACATGCAGTGTGCCTGCGACATTTTCAATATGATGCAGAGGCTGTTTGTGCGGCGCCTTCTGGACATCAGTGACATCTGCTTTGAAAGCATCATTCCAGACTCTGCCGGTATCTGCACACTGTCCGCCGCTCTCTGCATAGAAGCATGTTTCAGAGAGAATGACATCGCCCTCATCTTCCAGTTCATCGACCTTGACACCGTCCTTGAACAGTCCCAGTACCTTGCCGGTCGAATGTCTGTCAGTATAGCCTGTGAATTTTGATTCTTCGGTAAAGTCCATCAGATCCTTAGACTGGCCATGCATGGACTGACGGTTGCCGCGGGCAGCTCTGGCACGCTCCTTCTGTGCCTGCATTTCCTTTTCAAAACCTTCTGCATCAATGGTATATCCCGCTTCCTGCGCAATTTCTTCTGTCAGTTCACGCGGATATCCATAAGTATCATAGAGCTTGAAGACAACTTCTCCCGGCAGCTGTTTTGTATCTGCATGTTCCTTCAATGCATCGGACAGCAGTTCTTCACCGTTTGACAATGTCTTATGGAAGGATTCTTCTTCATTCTTAACGAGCTGAGAGATCAGTCCGACCTTTTCTTCAACGTAAGGATAATAGTCCTTCATGTTGTCCGCAACGACCTGGACAAGGTTGTACATGAAGCTTCCTTCAATGCCAAGCTTGATGCCATAGCGTACGGCTCTTCGCAAGACCCTTCTTAAGACATAGCCTCTGCCTTCATTTGAGAACATCGCACCATCTGCAATCGCAAATGTTACCGTTCTGATATGGTCAGCGATGACACGGTATGCCATCTTATATTCCTTTTCATCATAAGAATGCTTGGCATACTTTTCAGTTGCGTGGATGATTGGCAGGAACAGGTCAGTATCAAAGTTCGTTTCACCGTCCTGGATCATGCATACCAGACGCTCCAAGCCCATGCCGGTATCAATATTCTTCTGCGGCAGCTCCTTGTATTCCGTACGAGGCATTTCACCCGGCCTGCAGTCATACTGCGAGAAGACGATATTCCAAAGTTCGACATATCGATCATTTTCAATGTCATCAAAGAAAAGCTTTTCACCAATGTGCTTTGGATCATATTTCTCACCGCGGTCATAATACAGTTCAGTATCTGGTCCGCCTGGTCCTCTGCCGATCTCCCAGAAGTTATCCTGAGATTTATTGATGTGAGATGGGATCATGCCTACCTTCACCCAGAGATCATACGCTTCCTGATCATCCGGATAAACAGTGACATACAGTCTCTTTGGATCAAAGCCGATCCATTCAGGACTTGTTAAAAACTCCCATGCCCATGGGATTGCTTCCTGCTTAAAATAATCGCCGATGGAGAAATTGCCGAGCATTTCGAAGAACGTATGATGTCTTGCGGTCTTACCGACATTTTCAATATCATTGGTGCGGATTGATTTCTGCGCATTGCAGATCCGGTTTGATGCCGGCTTTTCTGAGCCGTCAAAATACTTCTTTAATGCGGATACTCCTGCATTGATCCATAAAAGAGTTGGATCATCATGCGGGATCAGACTTGCGCCTGGTTCAATCATGGATCCCTTCGACTTGAAGAAGTCAAGGAACATCTGTCTGACCTGATTGCCGGTCAACTGCTTTTCTGCCATTCCATTATCCTCCTAGATAAAATAAAAACGCTCCTGTATCCCAGGAACGTATGAACGCGGTACCATCCTGATTCATGTCCAGATTGGACATGCACCTCATTTGCCCTTAACGCGGGAAGACGTTGCGGATTAAGCACTCTATGAAGAAGCTTCATTTTCATTCACTGAAAGGCTTGCACCAGACGCCTTCTCTCTAGATCAATTTGTGAAAACTACTTATCTTCAATCAGATTTACCAATTTATCTTAGCACAATTCAAAAAATTTCAATATAACAATTGATTATTGTAAAGAAATGAAATAAAATGTAACAGAAATGTAACATATTTCAAGGGGGTTGTAAATTATGACAAAGTTTTCAAAGTTGATTACTGGTTCCCTCCTCGCTGCTGCCCTTGCCGGCTGCACCGTTGGTGGAACATCATCCACTTCCACAAGCACTGCATCATCCACTGCTGCTGACACTTCGAAAGTTATGATCGGCGTAGTACAGCTGGTCCAGCATCCAGCGCTGGATTCCGCAACACAGGGCTTTGTTGATGAGCTGAAATCTGAATTGAATCTGACCGATGCAAATTTTGATATACAGAATGCTTCCGGTGATTCCGCAACATGTTCAACCATTGCCAATTCATTTGTTGCTGAGAATGCAAATCTGATCCTGGCAAATGCAACACCTGCCCTGCAGGCAGCCAAGAATGCCACAACGACAATTCCAGTCCTGGGCACATCCGTCACTGAATACGGCACAGCCTTAGGCATCAAGGATTTCAGCGGCACTCCAGGCGGAAACATTTCCGGCACTTCTGACTTAGCACCATTGGATCAGCAGGCTGATATGTTCACAGAACTGCTGCCGAATGCCAAGAACATCGGTATCCTGTACTGCTCTGGTGAACCTAACTCTGTCTATCAGGTCCAGAAAGTCACTGAATATCTGAAAGCAAAAGGATTGAATGTCACACCGTATCCTTTCACTGATACAAATGATGTCGCTCAGGTCACACAGTCTGCTGCTTCAAGCAGTGATGCACTGTATATTCCTACCGACAATACCGCTGCTTCTGCAACCGAAACAATCTACAACGTCGTTTCAAAGACAAAGACACCGATCATTGCCGGTGAAGAAGGAATCTGCTCCGGATGCGGCATCGCTACTTTATCTATTGACTACTATGAATTAGGCAAGACGACTGGTCAGATGGCGGCTAAAATACTTAAGGGTGAAGCAGATGTATCGACGATGGCGATTGAATACTATAAGAATCCAAAGAAGGAATACAACGAAAAGATCTGCAAGGAATTAGGTATTACAGTACCTTCTGACTACACCGCAATTGCATCTAACTAATGATGTCGAGACAGGCATATTCCGGTATGCCTTTTCTCATTTTGAAACAAGGAGGAATCATATGATCATTATCAATGCATCTGCTCCACTTGATATCGGCAACCTGTTCGGGAGTTTCCCAGGCGGTGTTGCACAGGGAATGATCTGGGGCATTATGGCATTAGGCGTTTATATTACTTTCAGAATGCTGGATATCGCTGATCTTACCGTTGATGGTACATTTACGACCGGCGGCGCGGTGGCAGCGATGCTGATCATCGGCGGCATGAATCCCTGGCTTGCATTAGTTGTAGCCTTCATTGCTGGGCTGTGTGCAGGTACAGTGACTGGACTTCTGCATACGCTGCTTGGCATTCCCGCTATCCTGGCAGGCATCCTGACACAGTTTGCCCTGTATTCGATCAACTTAGCCATCATGGGCTTTGCATCAAACAAGGCACTTGGCATTGACACCTATGCATTATCAATTTCATCACGATACATTGTATTAGCAATTGTTACTGGTCTTTTACTGGCAGTCATTCTGATTGGACTGCTGTATTGGTACTTTGGTACAGAATCAGGTTCTGCCATGCGTGCAACCGGCAATAACCCTGAGATGTCAAAGGCACAGGGCATCAACATCAGTGCGATGAAGGTACTGGGTCTGGCACTGTCCAATGGTGTCGTTGCTTTTGCGGGTGGATTGATGGCACAGTATCAAGGCTTTGCCGACATCAACATGGGACGTGGTTCTATCGTGATTGGATTAGCCGCAGTCATCATCGGTGAAGTCATCGGTGAAGCAATTCTCGGCAAACATCAGAACTTTGCCGGCAGACTGTCATTCGTTGTCATAGGCGGCATACTTTACTATTTAGTTGTCTGTGTTGTCTTGTGGCTGCATCTAAATTCAAATATGTTAAAGCTGTTCACAGCAATCATCGTTGCTGTCTTCCTAGCAGTACCGTACCTCCGCAGCAAGTCAAAATCATCCTTCAAGCGGGCAGGTAAAAATGCTTCCAAGGAGGTGCAGTAATTATGACAATGCTTGAACTGAATCATGTAAATAAAACATTCAATATGGGGACAATCAATGAAAAGGTCGCTTTAATGGATCTTTCACTCACCATGAATGAGGGTGACTTTGTCACTGTCATCGGGGGCAATGGTGCAGGAAAGTCGACAATGTTGAATGCAATTGCCGGTGTCTGGCCGATTGATACAGGTTCGATCCTGGTCAACGGCCAGGATGTCACCGGGCTGGCTGATTATCAGCGTGCAAGTCTTATCGGCAGAGTATTCCAGGATCCAATGATGGGTACCGCACCTGATATGCAGATTGAAGAAAATCTTGCATTGGCGGCAAGACGCGGCAGGACCCGTACTCTGCGCTGGGGTGTCACTGCTAAGGAAAGAGTTGAGTACAAAGCAAAGTTAGCTGATCTGCACTTAGGACTGGAAGACCGTTTGACGCAGAAAGTAGGTCTGCTCTCCGGCGGTCAGAGACAGGCACTTACCCTTCTTATGGCTTCAATTCAAAAGCCAAAGCTGCTTCTCTTGGATGAACATACAGCTGCACTTGATCCTAAGACGGCTGCTAATGTTCTGGATACAACGAGAATGATTGTTGAAAGAGATCACCTCACAGCACTGATGGTCACACACAACATGAAAGACGCAATTGCTACCGGCAACCGTCTGATCATGATGCATGAAGGCAGGATCATCTTTGAAGTCAGCGGTGAAGAAAAGAAAAAGCTTACCGTTGATGATCTGATGCATCAGTTCCAGATTGCCGCTGGTGAAGAATTTGCCGATGATCAATCACTCCTCAATAAATAGAGTAGGATGACAGGGAGATTAAATCTCCCTGTCATTTTATATCCTCTCACACCACCGGAGGAGCCGTTCGGCGTCCTGCGGTTCAAAGAACTAACATTAGCTGTGCTGATACTGGGTGATTCTGCAGATAATATTCCTCCATGGATAATAGCCCAACGTTCCTCAACAGCCTGTTCGAAATCCATCTGCTGAGCCATTTGCCCGCGACATAATATCCACTTCTAGTATTTGCATATAACCAGCACCAGTATTTCTTCATACCAAGTTTCCATAAGTGATTTGCACGGTTCCTGACGGTCTTCCACTGTTTCCAGTAGATGATGCGTATATGTAGGCGCACCCATCTGTCTATGGTCTTCAGTATCGTCTTCATATCGCATTGCCTGTAATAATTGACCCATCCTCTGATGACCTCATTTATCTTGCTGATGCGGTAGTCCATCGATACTCCCCAGTTCCTTTTCAGTAATGGACCTAGATTGTATTCAAGCTTCCTGACTGCCTTGATGTGAGGTTTCGGTCTCCATTTGCCTTCCTTGTGATAGAAGGAGTGGCCAAGGTACTTGATTTCATCTGGTCTTGCGACCTTTGACTTCGTTGCGTTCACCTTCACTCTCAATCGCTTCTCGAGCCATGCTGTCACTTTAGCCATAACCCGGTCTGCTGCCATCTCGCTCTTGACGCATATGATGCAGTCGTCTGCGTATCTGGTGAACCTCAGTCCTCTTGCTTCGAACTCTTTGTCGAACTCGTTCAGATAGACGTTTGCCAGCAGCGGACTGATTGGCGACCCCTGTGCCGTTCCCGTCCTTGTCTCCTGAAAGCTCCCTTCACAGATTACTCCGCTCTGCAGGAACCTGCGGAGGAGGGATTCTGTGTCCGGATCTTTGATGACATTGTGCACCAGTATCATCAGTATGTCCTGATCCATATTGTCGAAGAACTTGGACAGGTCAAGGTCAACGATCCAGTCATAGCCATCGTTCATATAGTCCATTGCCTTCAGTACTGCCTGTTCCGCTCTCCACCCGGGTCTGAATCCATAACTGTTCTCAGAAAATTCCTTCTCGAAGATTGGTGTCAATACCTGACATGCCGCCTGTTCTATCCATCTGTCCTTTACTGCTGGGACCCCGAGGTCCCGCTTTGTGCCGTCATCTTTTGGAATCTGCACCCGCCTGACCGGCATCGGTCTCCATTTCCTTGCCCGAATTCTGTCACATGTCTCTGTGCCACTTCCGGCAATGTATTCCGGCAGTTCCTTTACCGTCATATGGTCGATTCCTGATGCACCTTTGTTGCTCATCACCTTTTTCCGAGCTTCCTCCAGATTCTCATCTGAGAGTATCCGCTCTAACAGCTCTGTTGCCATGTTCTGCTTTCTCCTTTCAGTCGCTCTGGGCAATCCTGACCCTCACTGTCCTTTGACAGAGCACGTGTCATTCCGTGGATTCCCACTACATCCTTGAATCTTGAAGCGTGTTCTTTGTTCTGCCCTTCGCTCCATCCCCATTGCGGGACTTCTTTGCTACTACGGCATCTGCTGACTTCTCATCATTCGTTGTTACTGTGTTCTCCCTGCGTGGCGTTCTCCACCTCGTTCAAACATTGATGAGACCTCCCCGAAGAAGGTGCGATTACTTTCCTCTCGTGCAGCCTCTGCATTTACTGCTTTGCCATGTTCAGCGATTTGGACTTCTCTTTGTTACGGAAGGTCGTCCAGACTCACAGCCTTATATACAGTTTCTGTTCGTAGGTTCGAGATTTTGCCCATCAGGACTTTCTATGCCCTGGCATCCGGCTTCCTCCAGAAGATTGTTCCTTAAGTACCTCGCGGCATCTTCCTTGCCTTTGGCTAGCACTTTGATTCCTATCGCTATAAACGTGCAACGGACTTTCACCGTCAAGTTATCGCCCATGTCGGGTGTACGTAAAAGAAGCTCCTTCATTTTTGAAGGAGCTTCTTTTCTATTCTTCAAATGGATTTTCCTGCGTGCATGCTTTTTTCAGTCTGCTGACTAAAGTTGTTTCCCGTGGATGCAGGTCGATTGTTTCAATACCATGCCGGAAGGCATTCTGATCACCTAAAAGTACAAGTGCTTTTCTCGCTCTCGTGACAGCTGTATATACTAATTTTCTCTGCAGCATGCGCGTATGTGCGCGGGTGAATGGCATGATGACAATCGGATATTCAGAGCCCTGCGACTTATGAACGCTGATGCAGTACGCAAGTGTGATATTCATCCACTTATCCTGATTGTATTCCACAAAGTTTCCCTGAAAGTTGACTACTAAAGTCGTCTTATGGTCTTCACTCTCCTTGGCATCGACAATTTCTTCCAGTCTGCCGATATCGCCGTTGTAGACATCATCATCCGGCTGGTTTTTCAGCTGCAGGATCTTATCTCCCTCTCGAAAGACAGTATAGCCCACATGGATCTCACGCTTGCCCTTTTCTGACTTGTTGAAATATTCCTGCAGTGCATTGTTAAGCACATCGATGCCTGCACTGCCGTTGTACATTGGGGACAACACCTGAATATCATCAATCGTATATCCTTTTTCAATGGCACCATTGACTACATTCAGGACGTTTTTTTTGATCTCGTATTCACTGCATTCAAAGAAAGCGACATCATTGGCATAGTCATTCAGGTCAACATTTCCTTCATTGATAGCATGAGCCAGGGCAATGACGTCGGAACCAGACTTCTGCCGATAGATGTGATCTAAACGTATAACTGGGAACTGCTCACTGGCAATCAAGTCGCGCAATACGCATCCCGGTCCTACAGAGGGAAGCTGGTCTTCATCACCGATGATGCAGATCTTTTTTACATTGCGGGAAGCTCTCAGCATGCTGCTGAAAAGGTAGTCATCCACCATCGAGAATTCATCAATGATCAGCAGATCAGCGTCAACTGGATTTTCTTCATTGCGGGCGAACAGATTTGATTCCAAGTCCCACTGCAGCAGGCTGTGAATGGTCGCAGCGGAAGATCCTGTCAGCTCTGCCAGTCTTTTGGCAGCCCTGCCGGTCGGTGCGGAACATACTATTGTTGAAGATGGATACATCAGCCGGAACAAGGTGACCATGGCGCGGACAACTGTTGTCTTGCCAGTACCTGGTCCTCCAGTCATGATTGTGATCGGTTCCTGGAAGAATGTCTCGATTGCTTTGATCTGTGCCTGATCATAGGTGATCTGAATATCTTTCTCCATTGCTTCCAGATACTGATGGACAATGTCGTCATCTGCCTTTTCCAGATTTTCATATGGAAACTTGGAGATAAAGTTAGCAATATATGTCTCTGAATCATACTGCGAAATTGGATAGATCCGATTCTCTTCCTGAACAAGAGAGCGTTTCATCACTGCCTGATTCAGCAGTTCTGGAAAGTCACCGGTACCATTTGTCTTTTTATAAAAACGTTCCTCAAGAGCCTCCAGACGAACATAGCTGTCCCCATTGGCCATGCACATATCCATCGTCAATGCAACAAGGTAGGCATACAGCCTTCTTTCATCATTTCTGGCGAAGCCTAATGACATCGCAATCTTATCTGCTGTCGCAAAGCCAAAGCCATCGCACTCTTCAATTACACGGTATGGATTCTCCTTGACCTTCTGCAGCGCATCCTTGCCATATGTCTGGTTAAGGCGTACAAGGTTCTTAATTCCGATGCCGTGCACATTCAAAAAACGTATCAGTTCTTCCAATCCTTCGTTTTCTTTTTGGATGCCTTCCTGGATGGCCAGAATATGCTTTTCACTGAGACCGGGTATTGTCTTCAGTACTTCCGGATCTTCTTTGATCATAGCCAGGCAGTCATCTCCTAATGCATGAACGACTTTCTCGGCTGTTTTCTTGCCAATGCCGGCAAACTGTACACCGGATAAGTATCGGATGATGCCTTCCATTTCATTGGGCAGCGGCTTTTCATACGTTTCAATCTGGAACTGCATTCCGAAGCGCGGATGCTCAATGTATTTTCCGTAAATATTGTAAAGCACATCGACCTGTGGTTCTGGGAACATTCCCGTCACCGTGATCTGCTTTTCCTGTTCGTCATTGATCACGAACTTCGCGACCGTATAAAAAGTAGCTTCGTTATGATAGACGATATATGTAATTTTACCGTTCAGCTTCGTTACAGAATCTTCCATCGAAAGCTCCTTTTCTTTAGAACATTGAAATGATGCCGGTCAGATTGAACAGTGCATGAACAAGAATGGATGTCCATATGCTGTTCGTTCTGCCAAATGCCATGGCAAGTACATAGCCGCACATGCCGTAATTAATGATATAAAGAAGGTTGATCCAGTTTCCTGATTCCACAGATGCCATTACATGAAGAGCACCAAACAGCAGTCCGGAAAGAACAGCCCCGGCAATCATTCCCCACTTCTTCGCGGCCGGATGATAGATACATCCGCGGAAGATGATCTCCTCTGCAAAAGGCGCAACGATCAGAGAACTCAGCAGAAAACCAAACAGATTGATCTTCATCATCATCTCGTTATTCATCTGATTCTCTGCTTCGACAAGATGTGCTGGTGAGGCAATCAATAAAGTGAACAGAATATTGACGGCAAATAATAAAAGATAGTATGTTCCCGCTGTACTCAGCGAATGAACGATATTTTTTGTGAACTGCTTCCACTGTTCCGCCAGCCAGTCATTCAGCAGAAAAGTAAAGAACACCAATATAAAACCGTTAACGAGTGCATCTGCCAGCAGATAGCCGTTATAGCCGAATTTTGGATATATGAAGGCTGCTGACAGCCATTGAAAGATGAACAGATAGCCGACAAAATACGTTACCAGCAGGATGATCCTTTTTCGTCTGCTGATCAGATTACTCGGCATGCGCTTCGCTCCGTATCTTCTCCATCAGATCATTTCCATTGCGAAAGACCTTCTCAATCTTGCCGCCGCATACAACAGTATCATCATCATAGATTACAGCTTCCTGTCCAGGAGTCACTGAACGGATCAGTTCTGGATAGGAACAGGTCAACGTTCCATCTTCATTGAGCATGGCTTCAATCTCATTGTCCTGCTGACGGTAGCGGAACTTTGCATGGCATTTCAATGGAAGCGTTCTGTCCGCAAGCCAGTTGACGCCGGTGACCAGACAGCTGTCTGAATACAGCCAGTCCTGATGTTCCTCATCGGTCACATACAGTTCATTCTTTTCAACATCCTTGCCGATGACATAGAACGGTCCGATGCCCCCGATATCCAGTCCTTTGCGCTGCCCAACAGTATAGTAAAGAACACCCTGGTGCTCACCGACTACTTGATGATTGGCGATGTTGATGATCTTCCCAGGCTTCATTGGAAGATAGTTGCTGAGAAACTGTCTGAAGTGACGCTCGCCGATAAAGCAGATGCCTGTACTGTCCTTTTTCTTGGCAATGGATAAATCCAGTTCTTCGGCAATCCTTCTGACTTCCGGCTTTTCAATATTTCCTAAAGGGAAAACAACATGGTCCAGTACTTCCCGGTTGATCTCCGTCAAAAAGTAAGACTGGTCCTTGTTGCGATCATCCGCCTTCATCAATACCGCTCTGCCGTTCTCTTCACCCATCTTTGCATAATGTCCCGTCGCTAAAGTATCAAATCCCTTTTCATTGGCGAACTTGATAAACGAGTCAAACTTGATATACCGGTTGCACAGGATATCCGGATTCGGTGTTCGTCCGTGCCTGTACTCATCCAGAAAGGTCTTAAAGACATCATCCCAGTATTCTCTGATAAAATCGATGCGCAGCAGCGGAAGCCCAAGTTTATCCGCCACTGATTTAGCATCAATGTAGTCCTGTTCCTGCGGGCATACTGCATCATCAATCGTAGGATTGCCGGCAAAATCATCATTTGCCATGGAATCCCAGTTCCGCATGAAAGCACAGGTCACATCATAACCCTGCTCTTTTAATATATACGCGGCAATTGCTGAATCTACCCCGCCTGATAATCCAACTAGTATTTTCTTTTTCATAGCAGTCTATATTATAACCTAATAAACAAAAAAAGAAGCGTTAAGCTTCTTTCTTGATCTCTCCATTGTGTACCTGACCGCAAGCCTTGAAATTTGGGCAGTCCGGTGAGCAGTTATCAGATGCAAGTGCTCTCAGTTCCTTTGGCACAAAGACACCGATTTCTTCTTCATCGTATCCAACTTGGAAGCTTCTTTCATTCAGGATGATTGGTCTCTTCAAGATACTTGGATTCTTCTTGATGAACTGAATCAGTTCATCGGTCTTCATGGAATCAATGTCAACACCTGACTCCTGAATGATCTTTGATCTCTTTGAGATAATATCATCAGAACCATTTTCACTTCTCATCAGAAGATGCTTGATTTCGTTATCGTTCAGCAATGTCTTAAAGATGTTCTTCTCTACGTAATGGAGATCACGGTCTTTGAGCCACTGTTTTACTTTTCGACAGCTAGCACATCCCGGGGATGTATATACAACAATCATATATTTACCTCCTGCTGAAATTATTATAGCATGCCCGTCAATAGGTTCAGAATGGTTGAAATCCTCCGCAAAACATCATAGAATAAGGACAGTAATTGGCAGGTGCGTCGTACCTATTTTGTTTCAAGAGAGATGGTGGCTGGTGGAAACCATTAACAGAAAGGTGCCGTTTGGAACCTGCAGAATCGATTGCCGGGCAGTCCGTTATCCTGAAAAGCGATTCTCTGATCAGAGAATAAGTCGGGTGGTACCGCGCATCAAAAGTCTCTTTGCGTCCCTTCATTATGAAAGGGACGTTTTTATTTAGGAGGAGATTACATGAAAAGAATGTTATCTGGAATCAAGCCTACTGGTCAGCTCCATTTAGGCAACTACATTGGTGCGCTGCGCCACTTTGTCGAGTATCAGGATGAATATGAAGTCTTTGCCTTTATTGCCAACCTTCACTGCATCACAGTACCGCAGGATCCAAAAGAATTGAAAAAGAATCTGAGAGACTGTGTTGCCCTGTATCTGGCCTGCGGCCTTGACCCAAAGAAAGCAACAATTTTCCTGCAGACTGATGTCATGGAACATGCACAGCTCGGCTACATCATGAACTGTCACACCTATATGGGTGAGTTGAACCGCATGACGCAGTTCAAGGACAAGCAGGCCAAGGGAGAGACGAACCTTTCAGGGGGACTGTACACCTACCCTGCGCTGATGGCGGCAGATATTTTACTGTATTCCCCAGATTATGTACCAGTTGGTGAAGATCAAAAGCAGCATGTTGAACTGACTCGTGATATTGCCCTGCGGATGAACCACCGATATGGTGAACTGTTCAAGGTCCCAGAACCATTGGTTGCAAAAGTTGGTGCCCGTATCATGTCCCTGTCTGATCCTACCAAGAAGATGTCTAAATCTGATGAAACAAATAAAGGCTGCATCTATCTTCTGGATGACCTCAAGACTGCCCGCAAGAAGGTCATGAGTGCAGTTACAGACAATCTGGCCCATGTCCACTTTGATCCCGTCAACCAGCCGGGTGTTTCCAACCTGATGCAGATCTATTCCTCCTTGAATGGTGAAAAGCCGTTCGATGAGATTGAGAAGGAATTTGAAGGCAAAGGATACGGTGACTTCAAGAAGGCTGTAGCAGACAGTGTTTGTGCATTGCTGGAAGAGATTCAGACAAAATATAATGATATCCAGACCTCCGGCATCATTGAAACTACATTGCGTGACGGTGCCGCCAAGGCCAGTGCAATTGCCAAGGCCGAACTGGATAAAGTCCAGAAAGCCATCGGCATGGAGATTACAGAGAAGTAAAATAAAACGGCTCATAAACTTGGAGTATAGTTTATCAGCCTTTTTTTATTTATATATGCAGTAAACTAGTCGCTACCGTGAAATAAATGATCAGGGACAACGCATCAATAATCGTAGTAAGCACAGGCGAAGCGACCACAGCTGGATCCAGTCCAATCTTCTGCACGATCAACACCAGCGTGCAGGCAATCAGCTTGGAGAAGAAAACGGCACAGATAACTGTGATGCATACAACAAAGGCAACCTGCATGGTCACGCCGTCAAAAAATATGCATTTCAGGAAGATGGCAGATGCCAGCGTAATGCCGCACAGTATGCCTACTCTCATTTCTTTCCAGACGACTTTAAAGAAATCTTCAAAGTGAACTTCTTCCAGGGACAGACCGCGCACAACTTCAACAGACGCCTGGCTGCCGGCATTGCCGCCGGTATCCATCAGCATCGGAATATACGCCGTCAGGATGACGACCTTGCTCAGAGCATCTTCGAAGCCGGTAATGATCTTGCCGGTAAATGTTGCTGAGATCATCAGCAGAAGCAGCCACGGAATTCTCTTTTTCCACGTATCAATCACACTGTTCTTCAGATATGGCTTATCTGAAGGAATGATAGCATTCATCTTATCAATATCTTCAGTTGCTTCCTGCTCCATGATATCCATGACATCGTCAACAGTGATGATGCCGACCATACGGTTCTCATTGTCAACGACCGGCAGTGCCGTAAAGTCATATTTCTTAAAAATCTGGGCAACATGCTCCTGGTCGGTTGAAGTCGTACATGAGACAACATCTTCGTGCATGATGTCACCGATTTTCGCATCGCTGTGATTCAGGATCAAATAACGCAGTGCTACCGTGCCGACAAGCTTTCTTGTATCACTTAAGACATAGCAGATATTGACTGTTTCCGAATCCATTCCTACCTGTCTGATCTTATTCATTGCGTCATCAACTGTCATATCCACTTTCAGATCAACGAATTCAACTGTCATAACAGATCCCGCGGAATCATCCGGGTACTGTAAAAGATGATTGATATCCTTGCGGGTATCCGGTCTGGCATTTGCCAGGATGCGCTTTACAACACTGGCTGGCATTTCTTCCAAAAGGTCAGCCGCATCATCAGAATACAGGTTGTCAATGATGACCCCTGCTTCTCTGTCTGATAAAGATGTAATGATATACTGCTGGGAATCTGTTTCCAGCTGTGAAAATACGTCAGTTGCAAGATCCTTTGGGAAAAGGCGGAACATCTTCAGCATGTCCTCGTCTTCCATTTCCTCCATGATAACAGCCAGATCACTTTCATTCATGTTCTGTGCCATACCGCGGAGAGCTGTAAATTTCTTTTCTTTTAAAAGTACTCTAAAAGTCTCCAGAGCCTTCTCTTCTTTTTCTTCCATCGCAATTCTCCTCAAGAATGTTTCTTAATGCTGTACTGCCGCACAATCGCGGGCCGCTGATTTGGCACAAATTACCAGTGTCACTCATTAAGAACCACCTCCTTTGAATTACGAAACTCCCTATTATCATAAATACTTTGTCACTTCTTAGCAATCAAAAGATAAGAAAAGCCGCTCATTACTCCAGCGGCTTTTGGTAATAATTTCCGATGACACGGTCAACATTATTTACGGTAATAAAGGCATGTCTGTCTACCCTCTGAATGGTCTCAATAACATCACGCAGCTGATAGGTATTGATGGTGATCAGAAGCAGAGAATGTCCCTTATGGCTGTATTCCCCTTCACATGGAATGCGGGTGATGCCGTGACGGCATGTATGAAAGACGGCATCTGAAATCTCATCAGGATAATCAGTAACGCATTGGATCCTGGTCGTCTTATAGCGCTGATGCATGGAATTGACAACTTCCTTTGAAACATACTGGAAGATGATGGAATATAATGCCTGGTTCCAGCCGAACTTCAAACCGGCAATGAACAGTACAACAGCATTTCCAGCAAAGATATAGTTCCAGGTTGGACGGTTCAGTCTGACCGATAAGTCAATGGCGATAAAGTCAGAACCGCCGGAACTAGCGTTGTTCCGAAGAGCAATGCCGATGGCAAAGCCGTTGACCAGTCCGCCAAAAACTGAGATCAGCAGCGGATCAGATGTCATCTGATAGTAAGGAATCAAAGATGTGAACAAGGAAGTCAAAGAGAACCACAGAGCACTGTAAATAACAAACTTATGACCTACTCTTTTCCATACCACAAAAGAAGTCAGAATATTCAATCCAAAATAAATGAAGGAAAATGAAAATGTGATTGGCAGATATTCCGTTGAAACAAGTGACAGTAACCGGGCAATACCGGCATAACCGCCCGGAAACAAGTTTCCTGAGTGAACGAAGATATTCATGCCTGTAGCGTAGATCAAGGCAGACAGAACAATCATGCAGACCATAAGAAAATCTTGTTTGTTGAAGCTGATAAACTTAGTTTTCTTTTCCGTATCCATAAAAGCTCCTAAAAAAACATGCCTCATGATAATAGCATGTTTATTTTAATTTTTCAGCCCTTTTCATTGATTTCCTGCAGAAATCTGCGGCATCTCTTCAGCTGCAGGCCGATGGTCCTGCTGCTGCAGTTCACTATCGTCCCTGCCCCGCTGTCGAACATGATCTCACATTGGCTCACATTACTCGCAAATGCCTTTACAACATGGAAGTAGGAGACCCATTCACAGTTCTCATTCTCCCGGCTGACACACGGGAACCAGAATTCCTGCTCTCTTTCACTCACAAGCACGCCCGCTTTCTGCGAGCTCTTCGTCAGATAACGAAAAGATTTCTCCCTGCCTTCCATGGTCGAGCCATGGCGCAGACAGGCTTCTCTCAGATATTCTTCCGGTCTCTCCGGGAGCTTGACTTCCCTGCCTGTTTCATCAACAGCAGTCATGCCCTGCGGTGTTCCCCGCATGATAAGAAATCTCATTTTCAGACACCGATGCTGCAGAATCCATCATCGTCATCATCACAGCAGTCCTCTTCGCAGAGAACCTCCAATGCTCTTGTATCAAGTGCATATGCTTCAATTTCAATTTTGGCGTGATGCGGCAGTGCATTGACACCAACGACAGTTCTGGTTGGATAGATATTATGGAAGAATTCACCATATGCACTGCTCATATCATCATATTCATCCATATCCGTCATGTAAATTGTCATCCGTGTTAAATGATCTGCATTCAGCTCATAGTTCTTCAGGATACAGAGAATGTTCTCCATTGCCTTTTTTGTCTGCGCTTTGATATCACCTTCAACCAGCTTTCCCGTTTCACCATCAATAGGGTATTGTCCGCCAATCCAAATAAAGTCTCCTAAGCGCAGGCCGTCAGAATACGGATGCTCTGCATCAGCTGTATGTTTTATATTTGTGCATTCCTGCAGCATTTCATCCATCTCCTTTACATTGCAGCGGTGCTGTCTCTACTGTCTTCCTCATCATCTTCATCTGAACCAAGATCATCAAGAAGACTGTAATAGTTCTCTTCTTTTTTCTTCAGCTCAATGCTGCGGTGCAGATTGGAAACAGAATACAGATAATAGATTCCTGCCAATACTGACACAATCATCACTATGAGTGAGACAAGATCACTGACTGATTCCAGCATAGACATCACCATCTTTCTTACGCATTATAAATAAAGTTATTGTTTCTGTCCACGAAGATGCTCCTGTTCCAGAAAATCAGATCCCTTAATGACTTCTTCACGTGCCAGGCCAGGATAGTCCAGCTGATCCAGCACTTCATATATACAGAGTGCAACACAGTTGGACAGATTCAGTGAGCGTGCGTTTTCGACCATTGGTATCCTGACGCAGCGGTCAAGATTTTCATAGAGGATCTCTTTATCAATCCCGGTGCTCTCCTTGCCGAAGACAACATAGATATCTTCATTCTTGGCTGCATCTGAACGATAGTCAAAATCACTCGGTGTCTTGGAGCCATATCTTGTTACATAGTAGAAGCTGCCATGGTTCTTTGCCTTAAAGTCAGCCCAGTTTGGATAAACAGTATAATCTATCTCATTGCGGTAGTCCATTCCTGCCCTGCGCAGATGCTTTTCATCCAGGTAGAAGCCCAGCGGTTCAATCAGATGCAGACGGCAGTTGAATGCCATGCATGTACGCATAATATTGCCGGTATTCTGCGGTATTTCAGGTTCATATAGAACGACGTTGATCATCAGCAAGCACCTTCCTTTGTTTCAAAATATAGAACCAGTGGATCATCACGCCCAGGACAGCAGCAATGACGACAAAGATGAGGATGATCCGAAAGACAAGATCAAAGAAGAAGTTCTCTGGGAACATGTTGATCATGATGCTTGTATTTGGATCTAAGAAAAACAATGTGTTGTCAAAAAAGAGATAGTGAAAATCCACCCAGAAATCATAGAAGTCGACAGCTGCCCAGATGGAAAGAGCACCAACGGCAGCACCGATGGTGATCAGGCTGTATTTATATGTGTTCTTCAACAGTGACAGCCATCCATCACGATGTCGCGCAAGCACGACTGCCAGAATTACAAGTCCACCCCACAGCATGATATCTCTTGCCTTGACTGCATTCTGCAGAAGGTTCCTGACATCGACCATATGCAGTTTTTCACGTTCATTGAAGACTTCTACACTGTGTCCGGACATCGTAGCTTCCACCACAATGTCATCGCGTTTCGCCTGCAGATAGTCAAGCAGTACATCCGTGCTGTTCATCAGGTCTTCATCAGACATTCCAATCTTTTCCGCCTGACCATAGGTCTTGTATTCCTGCACGTAGAAATTATGGTCAAAGCTGACTGTAAAGATCACCGTCAAAAGGATGCCCAGCAGGATCATGATGCCGGAGACTGCTGCAATGATCTTAGTGAACTTCATGTTCAAGCCAAGCCTCTAATTTTCTGACTGCCTTGCCGCGGTGAGAGATTGCATTCTTTTCATCTTTGTTCATCTCTGCCATGGTCTTCTGATAAGGAACGTAATAAACGATAGGATCATAGCCAAAACCATTGCTTCCCTTTGGCTCCTCAGCAATCTGGCATTCAACACTATCCGCAAAGACAACAGGCTTTTCATTCGGTCTGGTAATCGCAATCGCACAGACATACCTGCATGTCCGATCTTTCTTATCCTTCAGAAGCTCAAGCACCTTCTGATTCTTGACGTCATATGGGGTATCATGGCCAAGCCATCTGGCACTGTGCACACCTGGATTCTTATCCAAGGCATCAATCTCCAGTCCGCTGTCATCCGAAATTGCCATGATTCCGTAATGATCAGTCACTGACTGTGCTTTAATAACAGCATTTTCTTCAAACGTTTCACCATTTTCTTCAATTTCCGGCATATCCGGATAGTCAGCCAGACACTTTACTTCATATCCCTTCGGCTCCAGCATCTCCTTGAATTCTCTGATCTTTCCCTGATTTGTGCTGGCCACTACGATGATTTTATTTTCCATATTATTTCATCCCTTTCATCCATTCCTGGTACGTATCACTTAGAAAACTGTCAATTTTCTCTCTGACTTCTGCATTTGACTTCGAGATTCTGCCTTGTGTCTCAAGACAGTATGGGTCAATGTATCTCTTCTTGGCATTCAGCTGGATCCAGCCTTCCTGCCTTTCTTGAGAGGTTGCCACAGATCTGATTTTCCGATATTCCTGCCATGCCTTCTGCAGATCACTGTGCTCAAGTATCTCAATGACATTCTCTTCATCTGTATAAAGGTCCTTTTCAGTCAGAACATTCTTTTGAATTGCCTCTTTAACAAGGCGTGCCAGCATCTCCATGCAGCAGCGGTCTTCCTGACTGGTAAATACACTGCCGTTCCTTAATGCCAGCAGTGCAAATTCAGCTGCCTGTTCTTGATGCTGGAAGATAAGCTCCGGCTGTGCCGATTCATTCTGGCCTACAATAATATCATCATATAATTTTTGATATTCTGATGATGTTCCAAAACGATAGTCAATGGCTGCGCCAAAGGTGTATTCCAGCCTGTCTGAGGACAGCATCGGCTTGTCATTGTCTGCTATGGGATACATGTGATAGTCACATACATCAGCCAAAGCAATCTGATCCTTGGCAAGCAGCGTCCTGATCTCTATAGAATCCTCTAGGATCTCTCTTGTATAATCTTCGGTGCTTTCCTGTGTCAATGCATCGCCATGCAGAAAATCAATGACATGCGAGAATGCAGGAGTCGCAATATCATGGAATAGTCCTGCCAGGGTCTGTACCGGATCATGTGTAAAATGATAGACGATCAAGGCAACACCTACTGAATGCGTGTAGCGTGAATATGGATCTATCCCCTTAAAAAGCGGGACTGATGTATAATTCATCCCGCAGTTCATATCTATCTTTTTTAATCTCTGCATTTCCCTGGTATCCAGATAAGGAATCAGGAAAGCAGGAATTTCTTTTTCATAACAGACTTGTTTCATTCATCCCTCTCAAACAGCTGACGGTAATGATATACGGCGCCATACATCTTGGCATCGTCATGGAAGACAACATCCTTGATTTCCGGGCGATAAATACGCTGAAATCTCGCATTCTGGAACGTACGGTCCACTGCTTCATTGATCATTTCCATGATCATCGGCTCATCCGTAATACTGCCGGAAAGGACAAATCTCTGCGCATCCACAACACATTGAATATTGTAGATGAATACCGCCAGACGATTGCAGTATTCCTGCACACCCTGGATCACCGTTTTATCCTTGGCGGAAAGACCGGCCATGATCTTGAAGACATTGATCTTCCTGCCGCATTTTTCGGAAACAATTGCCGCCAGAGAATCCATGCTGCAGGCACTGGCAAACATATCATCATGATCATCACGATTGCGATAGTCTCCCATCATATAGGAGAACTCTCCAGCCGCATACTTATACCCATTTAAGAGATGTCCATCAACGATCACAGCTCCGCCGATGCCTGTCCCCAGCAGCATCAGCAGAACACCATTCTTGATCTTCTTTAACGATCCATAGCCAATCTCAGCAAAAGCGGCCGCCTTGGCATCATTGCATACTGCTGCTTTCATGCCCGTCAGCTTAGCAACATCCTCCGCATAAGGTACATTCTGCACCCAGTTGAATACGCCGCCGCTGTAGGCAAAGCCCGTCTCCATATCTATGACACCAGGGATGGAAAGCGTCATACCTTCCACCTGGTCCCTATATTTATCTGCTATCTGCTGAAAAATCTGAAAAAGCTTGTCCTTATCATCAAGAATCGTATATTCAGATCCTTCTTCTAAAATATCAAGCTGTTCATTGATCACTGCATATTTTATTTTTGAGCTGCCAACATCCAATGAGAGATATTTTTTCATAGTTTTATTTTAAGCTAAAATCAACGCAAAAAAAAGACTCTGCATAATGCAGAATCTTAATATGGCTGGGATAGAGAGATTCGAACTCCCGAAATGACTGGTTCAGAGCCAGTTGCCTTACCGCTTGGCTATATCCCAATTAGCAATGTTTATTATACCTAAATCTTATGGCATTGCAAGGATTTTTTCTTCATCCTAATTGTTCCTTTTTCAGACTTTCCTTGCTGCGTAAAAAGATGGCGAAATTCAAGAACCGCAGTCAAGATGCGTCTTTTCCGTTGTCTAAAATACTATTTAAGAGTAAAATTGTACAGGCAAAGGAGTACAAAGAAAATGGCTATTAGAACAAGATTTGCACCAAGTCCAACTGGCTACATGCATATTGGGAACCTGCGTACGGCTCTCTATGCCTATTTAGTAGCGAAAAAGGATCCAAATGGAGTATTTATTCTCCGGATTGAGGATACAGACCAGGGACGTTTAGTTGAAGGTGCAACCGATATTATTTATGAAACATTAAAGGCTTGCAATCTGAAGCATGATGAAGGACCGGATGTCGGAGGTGCCTATGGCTCCTACGTACAGTCAGAACGTGTCAAGAGCGGCCTGTATATGAAGTATGCAAAGGAACTGATTGAAAAAGGCGGTGCTCATTACTGCTTCTGTGATGAAGAAATGATCAATGCACAGAGAGAACTGCAGGAAGCACGTGGTGAATCCTTTAAGTATGATGATCCATGCAAACTGATGACTAAGGAACAGATTGAAGAAAGAATTGCCAAAGGCGATCCTTTTGTCATTCGTCAGACCATTCCGACGACCGGCACAACTTCATTTGATGATGAAGTCTTCGGTCATATTACAGTTGAGAATGAGACACTGGATGAACAGATCCTGATCAAGAGCGACGGTTTCCCTACTTACAACTTCGCCAACGTAATTGATGACCACATGATGGGCATTACCGATGTTGTCAGAGGCATGGAATACCTGTCCTCAACACCAAAATACAATCTCATCTATGACGCTTTTGACTGGGATATTCCGCGTTACATCCACTGCCCGCCTGTCATGAAGGATGAACACAACAAGCTTTCTAAGAGAAATGGTGATGCCTCCTTCCAGGATCTGGTGGCCAAGGGATATCTGCCGGAGGCAATTCTGAACTATATTGCCCTGCTTGGCTGGTCTCCAAGTGAGGACAAGGAGCTCTTTACCCTAGATGAACTGATCCAGGCATTTGATGTCAAGCATATCGGCACATCTGGTGCCATCTTTGACCCAGAGAAGCTGAAATGGATCAATGGCATGTGGCTGCGTGCAATGGACATTGATTCTTACTATGCCCTGGTCAAGCCATATATTGATGAAGCAGTCAAGGGAGAGTTTGATAAGAAATCTATTGCCAAGGTCGTACAGCAGAGAGCAGATACACTTAATGAGATTGCGCCGATGCTGGGCTTCTTCGATACCTTCCCTTCTTATGACAATGAGCTTTATGTGAATAAGAAGATGAAGACAAATCCAGAAGTCGCATTGACTTCTCTGAAGGAATGCAGAAAGGTGCTCGAAGCACAGACAGACTGGTCTGAAAGTGCTCTGCATGAAACTCTGCTGGCGCTTCCAGCTCAGCTAGGTGTCAAGAACGGCATCATCCTCTTCCCGCTCCGCTTAGCAATCACCGGCATGCAGTTCACACCGGGCGGTGCAATTGAAATTGCCAATATCTTAGGCAAAGAAGAAACATTGAGAAGATTAGATCTTTCTATTCAGCAGCTGGAGAATGCATGATGGAACTGAAGACCATCACTGATCGAAATCAATTTGATTCCTTCGTGATGTCACATCCATATTGTCATTACATGAAGACCTCAATGTGGGGTGAATTCAAGAAGCATACGGAAAAGTATGCTTATGAAATGAAGGGATTCTATATTGGTCAGGAATTAGTTGGAACGGCAATGATCCTGCATGGAAAATATGCAGGGCACTCCTTCCTCTATGTTCCAAAAGGACTTTCCATTGACTATGAAAAGCCAGAGCTGTATAAAGAAGCGTTCTCTTTATTAAGAGATTACGCTGATACAAAGAAAGTACTATTCCTGAGAGTTGATCCTGATGTTGTCAGAGTACCGCGTGACATCAAAGGAAATCAGCTGGAAGGATTCAACAATGAATATGTAACAAAGGATCTGCAGTCAATCGGCTATCATCACAAAGGCTATGGATATGGCTATGATGGCTCCTGGAATGACCGCTATACACTGATCGTAGATCTGTCTGATGATATGGATACCATCATGAGCCGCTTCAGCAAGCAGCGTCATACAGCCCTGAACCGTCATGTTATTCAGCATGTTGCGACAAGAGTCGGAACTGAAGCAGATATCACGTATCTGATGGAATATGAGCAGCACCTCTGCTGGCACGATGGCTTTGCACCGCACAGCCGCGACTTCTTTGAATCTCTCTATCATATCTTTGGGGAACATGCCGTCATCTATGTGACGGAGATTGATCTGGAAGGAATGATTGCAGGAGTTGAAGAAGAACTTGCCGGCAAGAAGTATAAAAAAGATCTGAAGGCACGTGCAGAGAAAGAAAAAGACATTGCATGGTGCCATGAGATGATTGGCCGGTATGGTAAAAAACTGCCGATTGCTACAGGATTATTCATGCGAATGGCTGACCGCAGCTGGGATCTTTATACTTACAACAATAAAGATTTTACGCAGATCCGCGCTGTTGACAACCTCCACCGTTTCGCGATGGAAGACATGAAGAACCACGGTGTCATCCATTATGACATGGTCGGCTTCTCTGGCTTAACGACTCCGGATGATGCAGAGTACGGCCTCTATATTTACAAGAGTTCCTTCTCGCCAGAATTCATTGAATTCCTTGGTGAGTTCGACTATGTGCGCAATGAGAAAGCAATGAAGCACTTCCGTTTTGAGAATTATGCATTCAAGCGCGTCAAACGTGAAATGAATGTAAGGATCCATCATAAAGATGCAACTTCTGATGATTACGCTGCACTTTATAAAAATTTCAGCAAATAAACAAAAAGACACTCACAGAATTTTTCTGCGGGTGCCTTTTTTAATAGAAATTTACATTTGTTTCAGCTTTCAGTGATCTGCCCATCAGATCCTTGACTGCTTCCACAGGATTCTTTCCTTCATAGAGAACTGCATATACTTCATTGGTGATTGGCATATCAATGCCCTGCCGGATTGCTTCTTCATGGACGACCTTGCATGCATAGATGCCTTCAACCGTTTTTGTATTTTCCTTCATGAATTTTTCAGCAGAACCGTCTTTGCCAATCTGGTATCCTGCCATGAAGTTGCGGGAATGCTGAGAGGTGCATGTTACGATCAAATCGCCGACACCATCCAAACCAAGAAAGGTCTCAGGCCTGCCGCCCTGGGCAAGACCGTATCGTGTCATCTCTGCCAAGCCTCGTGTCATTAACGCTGCCCTGGCATTATCGCCCTGCCCGAATCCTTCCAGGATACCAGAGGCAATCGCCATAACATTCTTCAATGCAACACCAGTTTCTGCACCGATAACATCCGTATTACGGTAGACCCTGAAATAGTCATTGGAGAAAATCTTCTGGATCTTTTCTGCACTGGCTTCATCTGTAGATACTGCATTGATCACTGTCAGCTGCCTCAGAATGACTTCCTCAGCATGGCTTGGACCAATCAGAGAAACAACAGCCGTTCTTTTTTCAGCAGGCACAATCTTCTCTATCACAACTGAAAGACGCTCATGTGTAACCGGATGGAAGCCTTTGGCAACATTGATAATGATCACTGGGTGATCGATCAAAGCCGCTGCTTTAGTCAGCACTTCCTCCAATGCCATCGTCGGTACAGCTGCCAGAATGATATCCGCATCTTCGATTATTTGCATGTCAGTGCTTGCATGTACATCCTTGGAAACTTCCGTTTCAAAGAATGCAGAATTGCGGTGATTGACCTCAATATCATTGACCTGGGTCTCATTGATGCCCCACATTTTGACATCATTTCCATTGTCTGCTGCCACCTGTGCCAGAGCTGTGCCCCAGCTGCCGGTGCCAAGAATCCTGATTTTCATTCCGCCACCTTCTTCCGAGCGATGATATGGATCGGTGTGCCTTCAAAATCAAAGGCAGTACGCAGTGAATTTTCAATAAATCTCTGATAGGAGAAATGCATCAGCTTTGGATCATTGCATGACAAAACAAAGGTCGGCGGCTGGTTGGCTACCTGGGTCACATAATAGATCCGGAAACGCTTGCCGTTCCTCGCAGGTGCTGGATTGGTCACCTGGGTATCCGCAATGACCTGATTCAGGATATTTGTCGGGATCCGGCGGGAACTGTTCTCAAATACCTTATCGACCATTGGGACGATTGTATCGACACGCTGATGTGTCTTCGCTGATACAAAGACAATCGGTGCATAGGATAAATATGCGAATTCATTGCGGATTTTTTCCGTAAAGGCTGCCATCGTATGCGTATCCTTTTCAACAGCATCCCATTTATTGACGACGATGATCGTCGGCTTGCCTGCTTCATAGGCATAACCGGCAACATGCTTGTCCTGTTCACGGATGCCAAGTTCGCCATCAATCAAGAACAATGCGACATCACAGCGCTCAATTGCCGACATGGCACGCAGGACAGAATATTTTTCAACATTCTCATAGACCTTGCCGCGCTTTCTGATACCGGCAGTATCTACAATGACATAAGGTTTGCCGTCATGTCTGAACGGTGTATCAATTGCATCTCTTGTTGTTCCCTGAATATCTGAAACAATCGATCTTTCTTCATTCAATATAGCATTGACCAAAGAGGACTTGCCGACATTCGGCTCTCCAATGACCGCAATATGAATGCCCTCGTCAGCGTCCTTTGCGTTCTCATCCGGCATCTTGTTCAGACATTCGTCCAGAACATCGCCAATGCCGATGCCGTGTGCACCGGAAACAGCGATTGGATCACCGAGTCCCAATGCATAGAACTCATAGATGTTGACGATGCGTGAATCATCATCGATCATGTTGACTGCCAAAACGACCGGCTTCTCAGATCTCTGCAGAATGCCGGCAATATATTTATCATCATCATTCAGGCCATGCTTTCCATCACAGACCATCAGAATGACATCAGCTTCATCAATGGCAATCTGCACCTGTGCCCTGATTTCTTCCTGGAATGGCTGATCTGCAAGTTCAATACCACCAGTGTCAATCAGCTGAAAATGCCGTCCCAGCCAGTCACCAGTAGTGTAGATACGGTCTCTGGTAACGCCCGGCAGGTCTTCTACGATAGAAACTCTTTCTCCTGCAATCCGATTAAAGATCGTAGACTTTCCTACGTTTGGTCTGCCTACGATCGCAATGATTCCATTATTTTTCATACCTTCTCCTTCTCCAGAAAAGGCTCAGCCAGCTTATAGATAGCTTCAGTTACTTCATCAATCGTCATGTCAGATGTATCGATCTCGACGGCATCTGCCGCTCTGGTCAACGGTGAATTGACGCGGTGCGTGTCGTCATAGTCACGCTTGCGGATCTCTTCTGCTATCGTTGCAATATCACTGGTCGGAATATGATTCATTATATTCTGATCATATCTGCGCTTTGCCCGTGCTTCCGGTGTCGCTGTCATATAGATCTTCACTTCGGCATCCTTGAGAACAACGGTGCCGATATCTCTGCCGTCCATGATAAAGCCCTTGCTGGCAGCCATTTCCTGCTGCCTTTTAACAAGGTCGCTTCTGACCTGCTTCAGCTTGGATACTGCTGACGCTGCCAGAGAAATTTCATCCGTACGGATCTCTGTCGATACTTCACTGCCATCTAAAAAGACTCTGCCATCTGCTGTGAGCTCAATTTCTGTATGCTTCAGCATCTCACATACACCAGCTTCATCCTCTAAAGAGATGTGGTTCTTGAGTGCCTTGAATGCAGTGCATCTGTACATTGCACCTGTATCCAGGTGGACATAATTCAGCTTGGCAGCCAAACGTTTTGCTATAGTGCTTTTCCCGGCAGCACTTGGTCCGTCAATCGCTATATTAATCTTCATCTTATCAACCTCTTGCAAGAACGATCCAATAGATTACAATACCCAGGATCACAGCTAAAGCAATGATCAGCACGACCAAGACAATGTTCAGAATCTTATTGGTATGGCGCATCTTATCAGATACTTCATTTAAGTTATCTTCATAATCATCCAGCTGTGCACGCATCTGCGTCGTTTCATTCAGCAGCTGCTGACGGGCCGTACGCTCGGCATCAAAATTGCGGTCATATGCCCCGCTGTTGGCAGCGGCCGGCTGTGACAGTGAAGAGAAATCATTCTGACGGGTATTGTTGACGAGGTTCTGCACCTCAGCCATGATATCTTCCTTGGTCAGATTCTGTGTATTTCTGGCTTCATTGACCTGATCATCATTTTCAAACAGATCTTCTGTAAAAGTTTTGCGTGAATTTGTGACCTGGGCATTCTGATGGACCATCTGCACACGTGCTCTAGGATCAGACTGTACAGGTCTAGCTGCAGGTGAAGGAGCTTGTACCGGAGCAGTCTGTTCTGCTGGACGGACAGGTGTATTTACAAACGGAATCTCTGCTGTGGATGTCTTAGCATCAAGTTCCGCAGGTGCTTTCGGCATATTCAAAGGACTGTTGCCGAATTTTTCATAGGGATCATTCTGTACTCCAGCATTCCGATTTCTTTCCAACTGCTTCAGAACATTGATCTGCGTATCATCAGATAATGCGCTTCCCTGTTCCAGATTGTACTGTTTTACTTCCCGAATATACTGATCCAGGTAGTTGTTGTCAAAGGTAGAGGAATAGTTCTCATTATCTCTGAAATCTTCATCAAAAGAAGGTGTTACCCTTTCATGCTGCGTACGATGCAGAGGCTCAGGTGTAACAATTGGAATTTCTTTCACTTCTCTTGCATGAACGGCAGAATGTTCATCATCCAGGACATCACCAGGCGCCGCAAAATTATTTGAATCAATCTGATTCAATCTGGATTCATATGGATTCAAAGCTTTTGTGCTCAGATCGTTTCCTGTATCATCCTGCAGGCGAGTTCTGAGATCTTTGTATTTTTCTGTACGTGATAGTCCTGCCATAATATTCCCTTTCTTAATCTAAGACATTATACCATAATGCATAAGCGAATTGACCTTTGAGCAATGAAAAAAAGCGCTTTTTCAGCGCTTAGAATCAACGATGCAGCAGCGGTGAAACATGCTTATACAGCAGTGCTGTGATTATGCTCACCAGAATGCCTTTGACAAGGTTGAATGGGATAACACAGATCAAAGCCAAAGAGACAACATCATGAATGGCTGGGAAGATTGCTGTCCCCATACCGATGATGGCATCCAATGGGTAACCGGCAAAGGCTACATATGCTGGAATCAATACAAAGATATTCAAGATCACACCAGCAACTGTCATGCAGAGTGTACCAATGATCATTCCCTTGATTGCTGTTGCACGGCTCTTATTTTTTGCATAGATCCAGGACGCAGGAATGCAGAGTGCACATCCAATCAGGAAGTTTGCCAATTCTCCTACTCCCATCGTGATTGTTCCATTGAATAATAGATTCAAAACAACTTTTAAGGCTTCGATTGCGACAGCTGCCCATGGCCCCATAGAAAAGCCGCCCATCAACACTGCTACTTCAGAAAAATCAAGCTTGTAAAAAGACGGTGCAAAAGGAAGCGGGAATTCTATCAGCATTAAAACGAACGCAATCGCTGACAGAATTGCAATTTTGGCAATGTTTCTGGTTGTAAGCAACTTCTTTGTTGATTCCTGCATAAATGGTTTTATCCTCCTTCCTCCGCAAAATAAAACGGAGGTCTAAAGATAAACCTCCGGGATATGAAACGAAAACAAAACACTCTTCCATCCAGACTTTACTGTCGCCACTGGAATTGCACCAGTTCCTTCCCATAATGGGGTCGCGGGGTTTACCGCCGGTAGGGAATTACACCCAACCCTGAGTTTTATCATAAACAGTATATCTCACTGTTGATAAGATGCAAGACATTTGCTTACAGAAGAGCGTAGATTTTTGCCAGATCTCTCAAACACAGCGAATAGAACACCTGATACAACATCAGATAGACAGCTGCAGCCGCACAGGCATAGATCAATGCCTGCACCCAGGAAAAATCTCCAGCCTTTTTAAATCCATAGATTTTTAACGCACCGGCACATGCTGCAGCTGCCACAAACATCATTATGCCAAGGCTGTTTGATGACACTCTGATCAGCAATAGACAGGCAATGAACAATAACCCTGCCGGTGCAGATGCAAGTGTATCTACTTCTGTAACTTTCTTGAAACTGATAGGATGATGGATCAGCCTACCGTAAAGAGATGCGCCTAAATAGCAGAGATATGCGATGATCAGCCCATAAAGTGTGATTCGCAGTGCCAGCCAGCACGTGTCAGTAAAGTTATATCGCATGATTGAAAATTCATGTCTGATGATGTCATCGGCATAGAAATATGCAATGCATGCGGAGGCAAAGAACCAGGCAAAGAAATTCCATACCAATCCACGAAAAACACCAATAGAGATATATTCAGAATCAGCTGCCTGATTGATTGTCTTGATTGGATGGAACAATGTCTTCCATATGGATGCATTTGGCTGCAGTACCATTGCCTCGATCCATTCATTCTTTTTATTTCTGCGTTTCTGACGGTGCGTCGGCTTTTTTTGTGCACCAATTGGCAGCAGTTCAACATCAAATGATTGTTTTTCATTAGCATTAATGTCAGCAATCTCACTGACATTGATCAGCCGCTGATCAACTGCCTTATATCTATTTACATGACGATAAGATACCGCTTTTTTTAATCTGTTCTGCGGTGTTTCTATCCTCTTTTGACTGTATTTACGATTTCCCCTGTTCATTTTGCTCACCCAGGTAATATCATAACATACTAAAACTCATTGATAACGGATACTTTCGTAATCAATCACGTGTTTAGTCTCCTTTACAAAGTAAATTGTCAGCAGTTCAGGATATTCCCCTTCAATCTCGATGTAGGCCATGCTGTCATGAATTTCATACTGTTCTTCAAGAATCCTGCTGTCTTCTGAACTGCATGCAAGACTGCATTTGAATTGATCCATGACTTCCTTTTCTTGCTGATAATAGAAAGTGTCTTTCATTAAATTCTCAATTGTCTTCATTCTGGAAATATCATTCTGCATCACAGCAGCACTCACGCCGCTGATATACAAAAGAAAGCCAAGAAAATACAAAGAAACAAATCCCCTATTCTTCCTGACACAGGATACATTCATAGATCTGATGATCTCGTTCATACACCACATAGATAAATCCATCCTTTTCTTCAAATCCTGCATCATCAATATCAGATAAAAATATCTGCGTGCCTGGACTCAGTACCAGATGATGATTAATGAATCTCAGCTTCTGCTGTTTTTCCTGATAGATGAAGTCGAGTTCTTCAGAAGAAAATTCAGGATCATAGCTCAGCATTATGATCCTCCGGATCTGCCGCAGAGCTATCTGATCCTGAATTCTCTCATCAAACTGCAGAAGATTCTGAAACGGGCTGAGACAGATAATGGTAATTGGAATCATTGCGGTCACGATTATCATCGTTATAAGCAGTTCAATTAATGCAAATCCACGCTGCATGCGCTGCATTTTTCACTCTCTTCCATGATCATTTCAATCCGTTCTTCAAGCTCACTTTCTTTGTTCTGGATCAATGCTGCCGTGCTGTGATGAACGGTCAGAACTGATGACACAATCAATGCACAGATGACAACAATCAGAACAGATACGCAGGCATCAGAAATTAGAAATCCCTTATGGTTGATATACAATTCTGCCACCTCCCAGTTCAATGACAATCGTTTTATTTCCTTTTGAAATTGTCATTGCCTGATCCACGTTCCCTTTTTGATTAAAAACGACATTTACTTCTGGATCATCCAGACTTGTCCTTTGTGCATGAATAATTGCATCACTCTGTGTCATAAGATAACTGTCTCCAAATGTATAGCTTTCTGCATTTTTAAAATCTGATGCAGGCAGATAGATCAGTGTCAAAGATACAACAGCAATCAGGACAATACACATTTCGGCAAGCATAAATCCTTTACTGAATGTAAGCCTGTCCATCGGAAATCACCAAGTTCTTTGAGCCGTCGCATTTTGTCTGCTCTTCACTCAGCAGCCCAGCATTGACCAGATCTGCTACACTTCCAGGATACTCATCATATTCCATCTTGTACTGAAGAATGGCAGCATCTCCAACCTTCTCAATTGCCTTGCATCCTTTGTTGTTGACAATAGTCAATGTCTTTTGAATATTCGGTACAGTCAGTAGAAAAAGGACCGAAATAATAATGACAACAATAGTCATTTCAAGAAGAGTAAAGCCTTTCTTTGATCTTCGTCCATGCATACATTCTTCCTCCTTTACAGTGTCTGCATCATACTGATTGGCATTAAAAGAACCTGGTAGACAAGAACAATGATCAGCGCAGCTGCACTGTAAGAAATGCACTGCACGATCTTTGTATAGATCTGTATTTCTCGTTTTGTACGTTCCGATACCATTTTCAGATATCCTTCCATCATTGCTTGGCAGTTGGAAGCAAAGACAGCGATGTGAAAAATCTTTACAAGAGGCTCTTCGACTGTGCTCGTCTCAAGTGCATCATTCAATGAGATGCCTGCATTTAATGAAGCATCAAGCTGTGAAGCGATATACTGTACCAATAGTTTCTGTCCAAGTCCTTTCAAGATCTGCAGCGATTCTCTGGTAGCAATCTTCCGTCTCACACATTCCAGATAGAATCTGCTGAAATCAGCAGAAGCATATTTCACGATCATGGACTGCGGATATCGTTTTTGTATCATACAATAAGTTGATACAAGATGGCGCGGCTGCAGGCAGTAAAACAGTGCAGAAACTGCAATCATTAAAGAAAACAGTGTAATCATTGAAATGGCACTGATGATGTTCTGGATCAAAGCAACTGAAGTATTCTCATACTGAAAAGACGACATCATATTCGTCATCACCGGCAGGATTGATGAATTGAAGATGACTACGCCGATGTTGACACCGATGAACAGCAGTGAAGGATACAGCATTCCTTTGATCAATTCTTCCTTCTGCTTCTTCTCTGCCTGTATGAGAGAAAGAACTGTGCTGAGCGCATCCTTCATATTCATGTATTGGATAAAGCCCATGAAATACCCTTGGTACTGACGATTCAGGTACTGCACAAGGATCTGTTCTCCCTGCTTTCCCTGTTCCAGCTGTACTTTGACAGCATGAATGACATTCTGATTCTTCGGTGTCCAAGAAATAGACAATGCGTCCTGAAAGCTGAAGCCGTTGTTCATCAGATCAGACAATGCGCAGAGGTCACCTTCACTGAAGCAGTTCCTCCCTTGCGCTTTCTTCACTGATAACACCTTTATCAATATTCTCCTGAATCCTGTTCCTGAGATTTCTGAATGATCTGCTTGGCTGACGGTGTTCGAGATAATAAAGCACCTCCTCTCTTTCCATGATTTCATATACACCAATTCTTGACCCATCTTCCTTTTCAAAAAGACGCTGATTTGAAATACCGTATAAAACATCTTTTAATTCATATTCCTTGACACCAAGATCACGCATCCTGATGATTGCCGTTGCACAGTCCGTGCTGTGGATGCTGCTGAGCACCAAGTGCCCAGTCAACGCACATCTCACTGCCATCTGCGCCGCTTCTTCATCACGAATTTCTCCAATCATAAGCAAATCAGGATCGTGTCTCATCAGCTGTTTGATGCCTTCTGCGTATGACAGATGCTGACTCTCATTGATCTGCAGCTGAACAAATGAATCGTTCTGAATCTCAATCGGATCTTCAAGGGTAAAGATTTTTTTATTAGCAGCATGATTCAAGATGGTATACAGCGATGTAGTCTTCCCGGATGAAGTCGGACCAGAAAGCAGGAACAGACCATTTTTGTGATTGGTGATATTGGCAAGCCATGCAGATGCATCTTCCTGTGCACTCAGTTCTTCAATTTTTAATTCAGGATGATTGTTCAGAATACGCAGGACACCGCTGGTAATGTGATAGCTGTTTACAACGGCGAAGCGAAGTGACAAGTGCATTTTTCCTATCATCATTTCAAAACTTCCGGTCTGCGGCAGAAATGCATTGGAAATATCCAGATTTGCCTGATACATCAGATATCGGAACAAGGCCAAATCAGATTCATCTGCCTTGAGTCTCTTCATTACACCATGTACTCGCATATCAATAGTGACTGTATCCGTAATGGTATTGCGGGAAAAATGGATATCAGTAACGCTGTAATGCAATGCCGCGCTCAAAATCTGCCTTAATCTTTCTTCCATTGTCCCTCTGTTTTTATATTCACCAATTCATGAATAATTCTCCAATAAAAAAACCGCAGCCATAACAATTTCACTGTCATGGCTGCGATCATATTTTTTCTGTTCATTCACCAAATTGTAAATATGGATTGCGTATTTTTTCTTCTGCCATCGTAGAAGCCGGACCATGTCCTGGATAAATCTGCAGACTTCCCGGCAGACTCTTTAACAGAATCAGCGACTGCAACATTTCCTCTTCACTGCCTGAGAACAGATCTGTTCTGCCGATATCAGAAGCAAACAGTGTATCTCCGGTAAAGAGAAGATTTTTGATCTGGATGCAGCAGGATCCTTCGGTATGTCCAGGCGTATGATAGACTTTAATGCTGAAAGAACCTGCCTTCGTCAATGAATCCAGCGGTGCAATCTTACTATAAACTGGCCCGTCAAAGCCTCTGCCTGTTTCCTTTGGGTCAGTTAGGATCATATCGGCAGAATGCATATATACAGGACATTGATAGGCTTCCGCCAGATCATCAACAGCTCCTGTATGATCCTCATGACCATGCGTCAAAATAATGCCGTCTGCTTTTTCTTCCGACTTGACACATTTCATGATCTCCTTTGCATATCTGCCTGGGTCAATAAATAGAACATGTCCCTGATCATGCAGGACATAACTGTTTTCCTGATACAGTCCAATCGGCAATATATCCAAATTCATAGCAATACAAAAAAATAAGCCAATGGCTTATTTCTTCTCCTTATGCAGAGTCATCTTCTTGCATACTGGGCAGTATTTTTTAATTTCAAACTTTTCTGTATGCTTACGCTTGTTTCTTGTTCCGATGTAGTTTTCTTCACCACATTCAGAGCACTTAAGTGTAATATTCTCTCTAGCCATGTGTGATCCCTCCTGACTTTTTCAGCATATCGAGTATACCATATGAATGGGTTGAAATTCAAGCTATTTGTCTTTTAGCTCGCCCAAACTATAAAACCATGAGATAATAATCGTGGAGGTGCATTTTCAATGAAACGTACAGAAACAAGACCTATTTACGTCGGGAACGTACAGATTGGCGGTCAGAATAAGTGTATTCTTCAGTCAATGACCAATGTTCCGGCAAAAGATATAGAGCGTACTGCCGCCCAGATCAATGAATTGGAAGAAAACGGCTGTGAAATTGCCAGAATTGCCGTTCTTGATGAAGCAGACGCAAGAGCAATCCCTGAGATCAAAAAGAGAGTCAATCTTCCAATTGTAGCTGATATCCACTTTAATTACCTGCTCGCGTTGATTGCAGCTGAAGGAGGCGTTGATGCCATTCGCATCAATCCAGGCAATATTGGCTCCAAAGAACACACAGAAGCGGTTGTAAATGCCTGCAAGGAACGTCATATACCAATCCGGATCGGCATCAACGGCGGTTCCCTGGAAAAGGAACTGATTGAGAAATACGGCGGTCCATGTGCAGAGGCATTCATTGAAAGTGCTGACAGACATGTCAAGATCCTGGAAGATCTGGACTTTCATGATATCTGTCTTTCTTTCAAGAGCTCGAATGTAGAATTGACAATTGCAGCCTATGAAGCAGCTGCCGCTCACTATCCTTACCCTCTTCATTTAGGTGTGACAGAAGCAGGCGGCTTTGCCGAATCTGCTGTAAAGTCATCCGCAGCTTTAGGAACGCTGCTTCATGAGGGTATTGGAGATACCATCAGAGTCTCAGTGTCCGCTCCGCCAAAAGATGAAATGATCATTGGTAAGCAGCTTCTGAAGGCATTCCATTTGTATACCAATGTTCCTGATCTGATTGCCTGTCCGACCTGCGGCCGCATCCAGTATGATATGCTGCCGTTAGTGAAGGAAATGGAAGACTATATCAGTACAATGAAGGAAGATGTCACAATTGCCATCATGGGATGTCCAGTCAACGGCATTCAGGAAGCTGGCCGTGCTGATGTGGGCGTCGCCGGCGGACATGAAAGTGCCATTCTTTTCCGCAAAGGAAAAGTAATCCGTACTGTACCTCAGTCACAGATCAAAGAAGCACTGATTCAGGAAATCAACAATGTTATCGCTGAAAAGCATCAGAAATAAACGGCCTTCGGACCGCTTTTTATAATAAAAGGAACTCTGCGTTCAGAGTTCCAGTCTTTCCGCATCATAGATGCCGCTTTTCAGCATATCGATTTCAATTCCATATGGAGGCTTATCATTGATATACGGAGTCTCCAGGATCTTAGCGACATGTTCAACTCTTGGATTCACCGCAATGCTGTGAAGAATTTCATAGCCGATGGTACCCTGGCCAAGGTTGGCGTGTCTGTCCTTGCGCATGCCGCGCTCATTTTTGGAATCATTCAGATGAATGACATGAAGATGGGAAAGCCCAATCACATGATCAAACTGGTCCAGCACGGCATCAAAATCAGTCAGATCATATCCTGCATCATTGATATGACAGGTGTCCAGACAGACACCATAGCGGTCTGCCTGCTTGATCCTGTGCAGGATGTCAGCCAGCTGTTCAAACTGAGAACCGACTTCACTGCCCTTACCCGCCATGGTCTCCAGCGTAATTGTAACATCCTCTGGAATATCAACTTGATCAAGCTGGCTGCAGATCGTCTTGATTCCTGTTTCCAGATCAGTTGTAGTATAAGATCCAGGATGGAGAACGATGTATTTCGCGCCAATTTCATGGGTGCGAAGCACTTCCTGCTGCAGGAACTCAACGGCCAGTTCTGCAACTTCCGGCTTGACTGAATTTGCCGGATTGATGATATACGGCGCATGAATGATCATCCGCTCCATCGGCAGTCCATTGGCCGCCATCAAAGCTCTTGCCTCAGCCGGCTTCATTTCAGCGATTGGACGGCGTTTCGTATTCTGCGGCGCTCCGGTATACAGCATGCATGCATTGGCACCGTAGGAAAGTGCTTCTTTCACTGAACCTTCCAGGAAGTCAGGCACCTTCATTTGTACATGGCATCCAATGATCATGATCCAGAACGGTCTTTCCGTGCCTTCTCACGATACATTGCTTTTTTCTCATCCTTGATCTTGGCACGTATCATATCTCTCTTCTTATGGCGGTAGATACGGTCAATTTCATTCTTTCTCTTCTTCTTATATCCTGGCTTGACCTTGGTGTTCTTCTTGTTGTTGTACACCATGGCAATCTTCTTATCCAGTTCATCATCTTCTTTTCTCATATGCTTCTGACCATATGGTCGCAGTGTCTGCCATCCAGTTGATCTGTATCTCATATGGTCAAAGCGGATGCCTCTTCTCATCAGAGAACGAATCGATTCATCATCTTCTTCTTTGTATAATGCATAGCATGTACCGCTTGATCCGGCTCTGCCGGTACGTCCGGCACGGTGGATATAATATTCCAGATCATTTGGGAAACCGCAGCTGATGACATGTGATACTTCACCAATGTCAATTCCGCGGGCCGCTAAATCGGTTGCCACCACATAAGTATCCTGTGCACTGGCAATTGATTTCATTGCCTGCTTTCTTTTGCGGGATGTCATATCGCCATGGAGCTCGGTGACTGTGATGCCGCCCTGTCTCAGTTCTTCGGCAATTTCTGCTGCTTCTGCTCTGGTATTTGTAAAAATCAGACATACATATGGATTGAAGCCAGGCAGTATGCTTTTGATGGTCTCAACATAGGTATGATGATAGCATGGCACCAGTACATGATGAATATCTGGATTGAAGCGGACAGTATCACCAATCTGATATGTAATTGGATGCTTCATATATTTCTTGATGAATGGTTTGAGCTGATCCGGCATCGTAGCTGAGAAGGCCATCATCTGCAGGTCTTCACCCAGTCTGCCGGCAAAAGCATCAATTTCATCAAGGAAACCGAATTCCAGGGTCATATCAGCTTCATCCACGACCAGCAGTGAAGCATGATCAATACGCAGGGCACCTGCATTCAAGAAAAGATCCTTGATTCTGCCAGGCGTACCAATGACAACATGCGGCTGATTGTTCCTCAGCTGCTCAATATCTCTGTCACGGTCCTGACCGCCGATGAAAAGCTGGACACGTAATCCAGGTTCAGCCTTCTCCATGACTTTTGCCATCTCATAAATCTGCGCCGCAAGTTCTCTGGTAGGAGCAGTAATCACTGCCTGACATTCATTGTCCGCAATATCTACTTTTTCCATGATAGGAATCAGATATGCATGTGTTTTGCCGGAACCTGTTGCAGAAAGGCCGATGACATCCTTGCCCTTCAAAGCTGCCGGAATAACATCTTCCTGGATTGGTGTAGGAAGATTGAAATGATTCAGCTCCAGGAATTTTCTTGTTTCCGTTTTTAGATTAAAATCTTCAAATTTTTTCATAATAACCTCTATAATGATTATACTGTGTTTACAGTTTTAAAAGAAAGGTACCGTTATGGAAATCATCAGTGTCATACCTAGAGGATACTGTCAGGGTGTTGTCAGAGCAATCCGCATTGCAAGAGAGACCGTAGAGAACAATCCCGGTGTCGAAGTATCGATGCTTGGTATGATTGTGCATAATCAGTACGTTGTTGATGCCTGTGAGAAGCTTGGCATCAAGTTTGTTGAAGAACCAGGCAGGTCAAGACTTGAACTGCTGGATAGAATCAACAGTGGTATTGTCATCTTCACCGCTCACGGCATCTCTGACGAGGTCAGAAAGAAAGCGGAGGAAAAGGGACTGACAATTGTAGATGCCTCATGCCCGAATGTGATCAAGACGCATGTCCTGGTCAAGGAACATATCGCTCATGGCGGTGATGTTCTCTACATCGGCAAGAAAGGCCATCCGGAATCCGAAGGGACCGTTGGTCTTTCAGACAGGGTACATCTTATCACATCTTGTGCTGATATTGACCAATTAAATGATCTTCATGATGTCTTGATCACCAACCAGACGACTCTTTCAATTCTGGACAGCAGAAAGATCATTGATGCCTGTCTCAGAAAGTATCCTGATGCACTGACTGCTGAAGAGATCTGTAATGCAACTAGAATCAGGCAGGAAGGCGTCATGAATCTGAAAAATATTGATCTGCTGATTGTTGTCGGCGACATACGTTCCAACAATTCCAATCAGCTGAAAGAGATTGGCCTGAAGTCAGATGTCAAGGAAGCCGTTCTGATTGATTCTGTAATGGATCTGAGAGAAGAAATGATCAAAGAAAAGAACCGCATTGCAGTTACCAGCGGTTCTTCAACACCAAATGACTTGACCCAGCAGGTCATTGATTTTCTGAAGGCATATGCTTCTTCAGGCAAATGGGAGCTGCCGGCGAAGGCTGCTAGTCCAAAGCTTTAAGATCTGCAAGCTCTTCTTCACTTAAAGGACGGTATTCCCCTTCCATTAAGTTCTCATCCAGGATCAAGTTCTTCATCCGGATCCGCTTGAGAGAAATCACTTTATTATCCAATGCTTTAAAGATCAGTTTGATCTCATGATACTTTCCTTCCTTCAGAATGATGGAACCAGTAGTATCTGAGATTTTTTTATAGACTGCCGGCTTATACTCTTCACCGTCGTAACAGATTCCTTCACTGATGCGCTGAATATCTTCATCACTGACAGGATGTTCCAGCCCGACAATATATTCCTTGTCGACATGCTTCTTCGGTGACAGCAGTTCATGAGCAAGCGGCCCGTCATTCATGATCAGAAGCAGACCAGTGGTGTCTTTATCCAATCGGCCGCATGGAAACATACCCTTGTAGTCTTCTGCAATCAAGTCCATGACAATCGGCACACTTCCTTCGGTGGCTGTGATATATCCTGCTGGTTTGTTCAGCATATAGTATACATACTGTTCATAGATGACCGGTGTTCCATCCACTTCGATCCGCGCAGTCTTTTCATCGACACGGATATCTGAAGACGGTGCAGTTTCGCCATTGACAGTCACCCTGCCCTCTTTGACTATTTTCTTGACCTGGCTTCTTGTACCAACTCTTGCATTTGCCAGGATTCTGTCTAAACGCATCATAATGATTCCTCCTTAGAAGATATGTTTTTTCGATATGACCGGACTTTCTTCCGCAGTCCCATCAGATTCATGATAAAGATATAAACTGATGTTCCACAAGCACACATGAGCAGGATCTGGCCAAATGCCATCCAGCGGGATGCATCCGTCAGATCAAAGACAAAGGTACGCAGCAGCACATATGCCCCATTCATAGCAAGACAAGCAGCTGTGATCCGCAAAAAATTGATGAACACTTTTGCATAGCTGATATCACTGAGATTGCTGATCTTTGAAAAGCTCAGAAAAACGATGACTGCACTGGCAAGTACAGAGGATGCCGGTGCACCAGATGCTCCCATCCAGTTGAGGCATGGAAAGAACGCTGCCGCCTTGACAATGCCGCCGATGACTGCGTACGTTGCTGCTTCTGAATACTGCTTCAATCTGATCAGCAGGATCCATGCACATAATGCAGCAGCACTGATCATGCCTGCACCGACAGTCCATATAAGCATCGTGCTTCCACTTGCATCCAGACTTCCGAACAGAATATAAAATATCGGCTGGATCAAAACACCTAGGGTAAATGCAGCAGGCAGCAGATAATACATCGCAGTATTCAGCCATGCTTCAACAGTCAAGCAGAAGGCATCCATATCTTTCTTTGCATAATCATGTGATATGTTATCAAGAAAGAGATTCAGTATCATCACCGCTGCTGTCTGCAGTGCATATACAAATATATTTCCATTCCATTCCAGAAGGCTGTATAAATTTCTTGCTGTGTCATAAGCTGCTCCGCCCTTCTCCAAGGCACTGATAAAGAACAGTGAATCCATGATGCTTCCTGCATTTCCAAAGACAGCACTGAGCACAAATACAGTGCTGAATGATAGAAGTTCCCGATTCAGTGTATTGATATTCTCTGCAGGCATTTCCTGTTCACATGCAAGCTCATGCATCCGCTGATAATTGCGGCGGTCAGCTGTTACAAGATAATATAGAGCTGCACAGCACCCAGCCCCAAAAGACAGGATGCCAATATAGCCGATGAACGTATTTGATGCGTGCATTCCATATGCAGCACCTAGGCCAAAGACAACCAGAATACCAAATCGAGCAATCCAGTTGATCCACACTGCATTTACTGCCGTATGGTCATTAGATAATCCATGGAAGAAGCAGAATAGATCAATGATCCATGGCGAAGTAAAAATAATGATAGATATGAATGACAGCATCTTCTGCAGCATATCAATGTCTTCTGCAGCAGCTTCACTGCTGAGAATCAGCACAGCCAACGGCCGTGCATTCAGAATCAATATATTTGCGACAACAAAGCCTAATGCAATCAGCAGGCTCAAAGAGATCTTTCTGATCAGCAGGATCGTACGCCAGTCTTCCTTTTCTTTCCTGACAGCAGTCATGGTAATCACTGCATAGGGAATTCCTGCACAGCAGACTTCAGCCAGAACAAGACCAATATTCCGTGCGGCCGCATAACCTGCACTGACAGCAGGTCCCATGAATGCATTCAAAGGGACAATATAAAAAAGACTGATCAGCTTCACCAGGAGGATTCCTGCTGCGCCGCTCAATAATCCCTGCAGCATTCTACTTTTCACAGTCTTTTTTTCTTTCATAAACAATCAGCTGTTTTTATCGGCGCTCAATGTATAAGATAAAAATTCACGGGTGCTGTTCTTCTTTGCCTTATCCATCCACTGAACAAGCATCTTCAGCTTGATGGTCGATGTACTGCTTTCCCCTGACAACGCGATTCCCTTGACAAAACCATTTGCCGTATCGACCTGATTTGGAATCATCGACTTTGTATCATCAAAGATACCGATGCTCGGCATCATCTTTTCCGCATCATTGTAGGCAACATCATTTTCAACAACAATTGCTACGATATCATACATAGCACTGACCGGCTGATCCATTACGATATAATAGCGGTACGTACCATCTTCGACCTGCGTCATCTCCAGTTCGCAGTTAAAATTCTTGCTGGTGCTGGTAAATGATACATTTTCTGCGACCGCATTGTAGTATGTCTGATATTCATCCAGTGTTGCGGAGTCATCCGTCTTTTTTGCACATCCGCATAAGACAGCCATGCCGCAGCACAGTAATAATTTTAAAAATTTATGCATTCTCATACCTCGGAATTATTATACCATAGTCCTTCACTAAAAAGAGAACACATGCGTGTTCCCTCCGTCTCATCAAAAGGTAATGACGAAATAATTCTTCTTTCCCTTTTTGAGAATTGTAAATTCCTGATTGACTGCTTCACTCTTGTTCATTACAGTATCGATTGCAGTGACTTTATTCCCATTGACTGTAATTGATCCCTGCTGGATCAGACGTCTTGCGTCGCCCTTGGAAGATGAGACACCGGCTGCAATCATTGCATCCAGGATGCCTGTACCGTCTTCGACCTGACACTTAGCTGCATCAGCCAATCCTTCTTTGATCTCTTCAGGAGCCAATGACATGATATCGCCATGGAAGAATGTCTCAGTAATGCGCTTCGCTTTTTCCAGCCCTTCTCTGCCATGAACAATCTCGGTTAGTTCTTCGGCAAGGGCAGTCTGTGCTTCTCTCTTTTCAGGAGCTTCCTGCATTGATTTTTCCAATGCATCAATCTCTTCCGGTTTATGCATGGACAGCCTCTTCAGGTAATCGATGATATCAGCATCGGAGATGTTCAGCCAGAACTGGTAAAATTCATATGCACTTGTCTTCTGCGGATCCAGCCAAATGTTCTTTCCTTCTGACTTGCCGAACTTTGTACCATCACTCTTTGTAATCAGTGGTGATGTAATGCCCCATACTTCTGCTTCATCACCCTTCACCTTGCGGATGAGCTCCATACCGGATGTCAGGTTGCCCCACTGATCAGAACCGCCGATCTGCAGACGGCAGTTGTACTTCTCATATAACTGCAGGAAATCCATAGCCTGCAGCATGGTGTACGAGAACTCTGTATAGGAAAGACCGCTATCCAGTCTCTTCTTGATGGTATCTTTCTGCAGCATGTAGGCAATGTTGAACAGCTTGCCGTAATCGCGCAGGAAGGAAAGCAGTGTCATCTGGCCAAGCCAGTTGTTGTTGTTCTCCATGATGGCAGCGTTCTCTCCTTCAAAGGAAAGGAACTTTGCCAGCTGTCCCTTGATGCATTCTGCATTGTGCAGTACTTCCTCATGTGACAGCAGCTTGCGCTCTGTTGTAGGTCTAGGGTCACCAATCATGCCGGTAAAGCCGCCGCACAGTGCAATTGGACGATGTCCTGCCTGCTGATATCTGCGCAGCAGGATGATCTGCTGCAGATGACCTACATGCAGAGAATCTGCTGTTGGGTCAAAACCGCAGTAAACAGTCTGTGAGGTCTTCAATGCCTCGACAAGTCCTTCAAAATCAGTGACATCTTTGACCAGACCTCTCCACTTCAATTCTTCAATAAATTCCATACTCTCCTCCTGGGCGCAACTATAAAAGGCGTCCTTAATTCTAAGGACGCCTCAGCGCGGTACCACCTTAGTTTATACTTCTTTCGAAGTATACCCTTAACTGCCTTAACGCAGCATCACGTTCTGCCTTTTGAGACAGAAAGCTCCAAGGTGTATTCAAGCAAACCACTTTCAGTCTTTTCACCAGCCAGACTGTCTCTAACAGAAGCAGCTTTCTTTACTTTTCCTCTTCAAAGCTTTAAAAATTCTAACACGTTAGATTTACAAGTCAATCCTTGGTTGTCTGACGCGGTGTGAACAGATAGCTCAATTCAATGGACTCATTGTTCTCAGTGTCTGTATCCTGCAGCATCTTTGTCATGACTCTCATGGAGACAGCTCCCAAGTCATAGCTAGGAATTGAGAAGGATGAGATCTGCGGACGAATCATCGCATTATACTTTGTATCGATGACACATACAACTTCCATGTCATCCGGTACAGAGATCTTGTTTTCTCTTGCAGCATTCAGAATAGCCATTGCCTGTGAATCACGGTTGCCAATCATCAGGTCGTACTTATTTTCCTTCAGCCATTTGCTTAAGAATGCATAGGAAGTTCTGCTCTCAGCCGGAATCCTTAAGAAACCGTCGAATTTCATTCCCTTTGCCTTGTATGCCTTTTCAGCACCGTTGATCATCTGCCTGCATGCATACTGATTCTTGCGGTCTTCGATGATGCCGATCTTTGTCTTGCCTTCCTCCAGATATTTCGTTGTAAGTTCGAAGATAGCCTTTTCAATATCGACATAGACACTGCAGATGCTGTCACCCTTGACCTTCGATCCAATCAGAACGATTGGAATATTGTACTTGGACAATGCATCTACTTCCGGCAGTTCAAGCTTGTCATTGTAAACAACGACGCCGTCAACGTGGCTTTTGATGATATCTTCAATCACACTGGAAAGATCTGTAATGCCAGCTGTAATAGTATGCAGCATGATGTTGTAGTTGTAAATCTTGGCAACATCGATCAGACCGTTGATGATCTGACCTGTATACGTAAAGGATGCTTCCGGCACGACAAGTCCAATTGTTGTTGTCTTCTGCAGTGCCAATCCCTGTGCAATTGCGTTCGGTTTATAACCAAGCTTATCTACAGCTTCTTGTACTTTGTCGCGGGTCGGTCCCTTGACAACATTTGACCCATTGATAACACGAGAAACGGTTGCTAATGATACACCGGCTTCCTTGGCTACATCATATATTGTTACTCTCTTCATCGTAATTGCTCCTATTTCTATTTCTTCGTATTGTCAATGAATTCCTTGACTTTTTCGCTTCCCTTTTGGGCAAGATCAGCAACAGTTGTCTTTACTTCTGTAATCTTCTGCTGCACTTCGGGTCTGTTCATAAATTCATCGACAGACTTTACACCATCACTGACTGCTTCTGTAACCTTGTTGCATGCATGATCCAGATTAGTCTTTGTGTTGTCATCCAGATGGTCATAGAAATCCTGTCCCTTTGTCTTGGCAGCATCAGCAAACTTTTCAATGGAGTCTGCAGCCTTGTTTCCCGCCGCCATGATATTAGGATCATTCTTCAATTGATTGAACTTATCCTTAGCAACATCAATTGCCTTGACTACATTCGCCTTGATGTATGCAATCGACTTCTGCATCTCTTCGCTCTTGGCAGCTTCAGCAGCCTTGTCCTTCAGGCCGTTCAATCCTTCAGACAGTGACTTTGCGGCACTGTCGATTGTGTCAGAAATCTTTTCTTTTGCCGAACCATTCTTCTGTTCTGCATCAGCTTCCTTCTGATCTTCATCAGATAATTCCTGGATCTTCCGCTTCAGATCTTCGACCGTCTTTTCAATGGATTCGATTGGTTCCTTTTCATCATCAAAATTAATTTCTTTTTTTTCTGTTTCATCATTCTTATTATTTTCACTCATGATCATTCACCTCAGGCTTTACGCTCTCTGATTTTTCTGCAAACTGATTCTTGAGATTATCAATATTTTCACTGGCAAAATCTGCTACCTTGCCGATTACTTCACTTGTCTTATCATGTACTTTGTCTAACGTATGTGAATACTTAACTGCTGTATCCAGCGGTGCCTGTACTTTTTCAAGGCTCTGGTCAGCTAATTTTATTGTTGGATCAAGTGATTTGACAGTTTCTGTAAGCTGTTCAAAGAACTTCCATAATTTTTTTAAAAAGATGCAGACAAAAATCAAAGCTACGGCGCCAAGGATCGGCAGGAGCTGTTCTGAGACATTTTGTAAAGCCAACAATAAAGCGTCCATAAAAAATCTCCTTTAACTGGATAAATTATAATGCAAAATGTAAATTCTTTCAATATTTATGGTAGCGCTTTTTGAAAATATTTTCAAAGATTAATTTGACTTCTTGACGAGGTCTGCAAGGCCATAAATATCCTTACTCGACATGAACAGGAAACAAGCTGGACATTCCTTTGCAAGGATGTCAGCACCCTTCTGGTCTTCAGTGATCACAACGGATCCCGGAATCATTTTCTGCAGATATGTAATATCAATATCAGTACCGTCCTGTTTATCATCAATGGACGTAAAATCACAGAGATAGACTTTATCAGCCTTCATCAGCTGTTTCTTGAAGTCTTCCGCGAAATACTTCACACGTGAGGCTCTATGCGGCTTAAAGACAGCAACAAGCTTATGATCAGGGAATCTCTTTCGGGCTGTATCAATTGTGACCCCTACCTCGGTTGGATGATGAGCATAATCATCAACAAATATATTGTCCTTATGGTGTTCAACGACAAATCTTCTCTTAACACCTGCAAAATGGCTCAGGCCCTGTTCAATCAATTCTGCAGGAACACCTTCCAGCATGGCTACACCGATAACTGCCAGCGAATTCAGCAGCAGATGATGACCTACTAACGGCGTTGAAAAATGTGCATATTTCTTTCCTTCAAACAGGACATCAAAATCCATACCGTCCTGTCGCTCATCGACATTGACTGCCTGGATGTCATCATTTTCTTCTAATCCATACCAATAATGCTTCTTATCGCCTAGATCGAGCTTTCGTGCTTCTTCATCTTCACCCCAGATGACAAGAGCTTTCTTGACATGGGAGGCAAACTCTTCATAGGCACTGCGGTAGTCGGCCTTGTCCTTGAAATAGTCGACATGATCAATATCAACGTTGGTGATGACTGCATAATCAGGATAGTATGCTAAAAAATGCCTTCTGAATTCATCAGATTCAAGGCAGAAATATTCTGTATCCTTTGTCAGATGACCTGTACCGTCTCCAATCAGCCAGCCAGTCTTTGCATATAGATTCATGACTCCTGAAAGCATGCCGGTCGTTGTTGTCTTACCATGGGACCCGGCAATGGAAATGACTTTATAGTTCTTTAAGAACGTGCCTAAAAATTCATGATATCTTGCGCAGACACATGTTGGATTGCTGCGGGCTGCGATGACTTCTGGAAAATCTTCCAGGAAGGCATTGCCGATAATGACATTTGTATTGTCCTGTATGTTCTTTGGATCGAAATCAAGGATCTTGATATTTCTTTCCTTCAGCGGTTCTTCGGTAAAGAAGTGCTTAGGCAGATCACTGCCGCTCACCTCATTGCCAAGATCATACAGCATGCAAGCTAAAGAGGACATTCCTGTCCCCTTTATTCCTATGAAATAGTATTTCATTGATTCCTCTTAGTTCTCATCATCATCAAACAGCTGCTGCTTGATAATGACGGTATTGTCGATGTTGCTGTCATCTGCCGGGGCCGCTGGTTCTTCCGGCAGATCGACCGGCAGATCAGAAGGAATATCTTCATTGTCATCAACAACTTCAGGTGCATCGTCATCATCAAAGGTCAAGTCTGGGAAGATTGGCGCTTCCTCTTCTTTGACTGGACGGTCATCATCCGCAAATTCCTCATCTCTGACCTTCAGAATATCATCCAGTGAGAATTCTGGAATATCATCTTCCTTGGCTGCTGGAGCATTGGCGTTGATCTGACTGAGCAGATCCGTTGTTGCTTCTTCCTCATCCTTGACAGGTGCTGGTTCCTCTGCAGTAATGCCATACATTGGAGACAGGACTGGAGTAACATTTACTTCCTTCTTCGGCTGCTTGGCATTCTTGATCTTATTTGTTGTGTTCTTTAAAGAAGTAACGTCTTTTTCATCAACACCGAAAATAGGGCTGATGACTGGTCTGAACTGATAGTTCGTTGCATCTTCCTTTACTTCCTTCTTTGCTGGTGCTGCCGGCTTGACTGCTGCCGGTCTGACTGGCTTTTTCTTTTCTACAGGAGCGTCATCTACGGTCAGTCCCAATGTAGGTTTCTTTACTTCTTCTGCCTTCTGAACTGGAACAGGCTGTGTAACATCAATCTTGGTCATTGCCGGACGAGCTGGCTCGACAGGTGCTGCCACTGGCTGTGGAGCTGGTGCAGCTTGCTGTACCGGTGCGGCGGCTGGTCTGACGACCTGCTGAGGCTGTACTGGCTGCGGAGCAGGCTGTGCAGGTATCTTCTGTGCCCCTGCCTGTGCCTCTTCGTTAACAATATCATCTTCTTCATCTTCGAATAACAGATTTTGCAATTTTTTAAACATGGCGTATCCCTTCTTTAGATTTTTTACAAATGTATTTTATTATAAATTTCTTCACTTGTTAAGATTAACTATAACATAAACAAGCAATTTCCACTATTCTTGATTGTCTGAATTGCTTTGTCCCTGTGCAGCACCTTGACTGCTCGTAGTGCTGTTGCCAATTGTATTCGTATCATTGATCAGATCGCTGACAGCACCTGATTCCGGAACAACTTCATTATAGAGCTGTACTTTTTCAGTCTCATAGTTCAATGTCTGATGATTTGTATAGGCAGCCAGTACCGTCTTTTCATTGACTTCGACACTCTTGGCTATCTTCAGCATCTCACCGGCAAGATCAGCTGCCTTGATTTGATCTGTAACTGCATAGAACTTAACGGTGTCTGTATTCAGGGCGGTCAGGAACACTGCATCCTGTTGATAGATGCGCAGACGATACGTATGATTGATCTCGCTGCTGTCAAGATAGGTACCGCTTTGATCGACCACGGGATCTGCAATGCTCTCAATTCCGTCAGCAGTGCTCTGCGGATATGCATCTTCATTGATAATGACTGGAACATTCAGATTCATCAGGAACTTTGCACCTTCATAAGTAAAAATATTGCCTGTGTTGTTGCCGCTGTAGCGTCCCACAGAAGGTTCAATATAGTATGAATAGAATGTCTTATTGCGGTTTGCCTGACTGGCTGGCAGAGCAAGTGCATCCGCAATGCTTTTCTTGACTCGGCCGTTCAGGTCACCTGAGACCTGCGTACAGCCGCTGAGAACAAGTGTCATCAATATCAAGATTGAAGCTGTCTTCTTCATATGATGCCCTCCGGCATTATTTTATCATATCAGCTGAAGCTCTGCGCGGCATTGCACATAACTGATAGATCGGCTGTCCAAGTTCCATGAACTTTGCCTCGTATTCTGTAATTGCATCCTCCGGATGCGGTTCACGATGATAGTCAACAGAAAATTCACTCAGAATAAAATCATTCTGCAGGAAGTACAGTACAGAATCTTCAAACAAGTCTTTGTTGTCTGTCTTCATACGGATGCATCCATGTTCACTGAGCAGTGAACGGTACATTTCAAGGAACTTGCTAGAACTCAGTCTCTTTTTGTGTGCATGTTTCTTCGGCCACGGATCAGAGAAGTTCAGATGGATTACATCAATTTCCCCGTCCGCAAACCATTTCTGCATGTCTTCGGCATAGCCGCAGATCATGCGGTTGTTCTCAATATGCAGCGGTTCCGCTTCCAATGCCTTCCTAGAGGCAACAGCGGCTGCACTGTGGTCCTTCTCCATGCCGACCCAGCCGATTTCCGGATACATCTCGGCCATATGGATCAGATAATCTCCCTTGCCCATGCCAATCTCCACATGCAGTTCCGTGCTGTGGAAAAGGTCTTTCCATCTTCCTCGATTCTGCATTGGATCTGCATAGATATACTCATCATGATCTTCCAGCCATGGATCAGCCCATTTCTTTTTTCTCATTCTCATAATGTGTCCTCGTTTGCCCCGTGATTATACCATACTGCCATCATCAGAAAAAAGAGTTCCCGCAGGAACTCTTCACTGATTATTCAGCGTCCTTCTTCTTGAAGGATCTTCTTTCAACATTTCCGTTGTCACGGTCATGATGGAAGCTTCTGTGATCGCCGTTTGAACCATGCTGAGGTCTCATCGGCTTCTTTGGCTCAACATATCCTTCCGGCTTAGGCAGGCACTCTCTGGCAGAGACCTTGACCTTGCCGGTATCATCGATAGCGATGACCTTGACATGGACAACATCACCTACATGAAGTTCTGTCTTGATATCATCAACTCTCTCCCACTTCAGCTGAGAAACATGGAGCAGAGCATCTGTACCTTCGAATAATGTTACGAAGGCAAAGGAATCACGTACTTCCGTGACAGTTGCATCGTACTCTTCGCCAACCTTGGCAACGCGGATCAGATCTTCGATCATCTGCTTTGCCTTATCGAGCATCTCCTGATCTGTATGATAAAGAACGCACTTGCCGTCATCATCAATATCGATCTTGACGTCATTGCATGCTTCGATGATCTTGTCGATTGTTTCGCCGCCCTTGCCGATGACAACTCTGATCTTATCTGTTGGAATCATCATCTGATCGAACTTAGGAGCCCACTTGGATACATGATCTCTTGGTGCAGAGATGGTAGCTTCCATGTTGTCCAGAATCTGCATTCTGCCCTTATGAGCCTGTGCAAGTGCTTCTCTTAAGATCTCCATGGAGATACCTGTAACCTTAATATCCATCTGCAGAGCAGTAATACCTTCACGTGTGCCGGCAACCTTAAAGTCCATATCGCCGTAATGGTCTTCCATACCCTGAATATCAGTCAGGATGGAATATGTATCACCAACTGTGATCAGACCCATGGCAACACCAGCTACCATAGCCTTGATTGGAACACCGGCAGCCATCAATGACATCGTACCTGCACAGATAGAAGCCTGTGAAGACGAACCATTGGATTCAAATACTTCTGCACATGTTCTGATTGTATATGGGAATTCTTCCACATTAGGAAGAACCTGAGACAATGCTCTTTCACCTAAGTGGCCATGACCGACTTCACGTCTGCCCACAGCACCCATACGTCCAACTTCACCGACAGAGAATGGCGGGAAGTTATACTGATGCATGAATCTTCTCTCAGTTTCCGGTGTCAGATCTTCAATGATCTGTGCATCAGACAGAGGGCCTAATGTTGTAACTGAAACAACCTGTGTCTCACCACGGGTGAACATCGCAGAACCATGGACACGCGGAAGCAGATCGACCTGTGAGTTCAATGGACGGAGCTCATCCAGCCCACGGCCGTCCGGTCTGACCTTATCTTCGGAGATCAGCCTTCTGACTTCGCCAGCTTCTACTTCAACACAATATTCATGAGCCTGGCGCTTTGCCTTATCCTTGGCAGCTTCATTCTCATATTCCTTAGCACCGATCTCATCGACCATCTGCTGCGTCAATTCATCAATCTTGCCATATCTTTCCAGCTTGCCCTTGATAGAGACCGCTTCACGGATTGCCTGTGCAGCATGTTCATCAACATACTTGATGATCTCTGGATCAATTGCATACAGGACAACTTCCATCTTCGGCTTTGCACATGCAGCAATGACTTCTTCTTCAATTGCACATAATTCCTTGATGGCATCATGACCAATCTGCAGAGCCTCAAGCATTTCTTCTTCAGATACTTCCTTGGCACCTGCTTCGACCATGTTGATTGCCTGCTTTGTACCGGCAACAGTCAAAGACAATGTAGCCTTATCAGCCTGCTCAATTGTTGGGTTGATGACATATTCACCGTCGACTTTGGCGACAATAACGCCAGCGACTGGTCCATTGAATGGGATATCAGAAACACACAGTGCTAATGAAGATCCGAACAGTGCTGCCATTTCACAGCTGCAGTCCTGATCACAGCTCAATACTGTGTTGACAATCTGTACTTCATTGCGGAAGCCTTCTGCAAATAACGGACGGATTGGTCTGTCGATCAAACGTGCTGTCAATGTTGCGTGTTCAGTAGGTCTTCCCTCTCTTCTTAAGAAGCCACCAGGGATCTTGCCGACAGCGTACATCTTTTCGTTGTAAACAACTGTCAATGGGAAGAAATCTGTGTCCTTCGCCTGATTCGAAGCAGTAGCTGCTGAAAGCACTACTGTGTCGTTGTAGCGGATCAGTACTGATCCACCTGCCTGCTTGGCAATTTCGCCGTTCTCTACGGTCAGTGTTCTGCCGTGGAAATCCCAGCTCTTTTTGAACTTTTCCATCTTACTTTTACTTTTCCTCTAGTTCTTTCACTTTTCCATTTTCAATTTTAACCAGTAAATTGTATCACACACATCTGTTAATTTAAATACATAAAAAGCCTCCAGCGAGGCTTACATGCTTAGATTTCCGTTTTCCAGAGACCATTTTTTGGAGCAGTACGCATAGACAGCTGTCACTGCTTCACCTGGCTGAAATTCAGCTTTTGGTTCTTCATGGGGCTGGAAACTGCATACCCGCCAGGAATGCTCACCTTCCAAAAGCAGCCATTCAATGTAATGATCCGGCTCCATCGGATGCTCATATGCACCGGCATAGGCATAAAGATGACCATCTCTGCGTGCGATGACCGGAAGATGTGTATCCTCAAGAGAGTCATCTTGGTTCAGATGCAGCTCTTCCATCTCTTTCCCGCAGCATACCGGCATTGATGCCTGCAGATCCTCAATCACAGCAATCTGATGACAGATGCTGCATCTAGCGATTCTTCTCTGTTTCATTCTGTTCTCTCACTCCTGTATGATCCTGATCCAGTTCAAAATCCTGCATCAGTTCTTCTTTTTCTTTTCTTGTCAGCTTCTTGATATGCCATTCTCTGCTCATTGCTTCTTCCGGAGTATCAAAGACCTCATAATAAGCAATTCTCACCGGATGGTGAGATTTTGTGTATTTTGCACCCCTGCCATTAACATGTGCTTCAAATCTTTTTTCGAGATCATTAGTCCAGCCTGTATAGTATGTGCCGTCTTCGCAAAGAAGGATATAAGTATAGTTCATATTTCTGCCTGTCTTAATGATACATAAAAAGTCATCAGTTGTCTGATGACTTTCTCAAAATCCTGTTAATTACTTTCTTAAGCCAAGCTTCTGGACAAGATCTCTGTATCTGTTGATATCAGTTCTCTTGAGGTACTCGAGCAGGTTCTTTCTGCGTCCTACCATCTTCAGCAGACCACGGTTGGATGAGAAATCCTTCTTGTTCTCCTGAATATGAGTTGTCAGACGGTTGATCTGTTCTGTCAATAAGGCAACCTGTACTTCTACAGAGCCTGTATCGCCATCTTTACGGCCATACTCTTTTACAATCTCAGCTACTTTTTCGTTGTTCAACATTTCAATTTCCTCTTTCTTTCAATGTCCTTCTGTACCGAGCATTCATCTGAGGCGGTGAATTCCCAGTACAAAAGCTATTAGATAATAACAAATATCAGATAACTTTGCAATCACTATTTGATCAGATACTTCAGAATATCAATGATCTCCCAGATCAAACGGATGCCGCTCAGCACGGCAGCTGCTACACAGAACCAATAGTATCTGTCTTTCTCCTGTCTAGTCTTATAAATGCCAATCAAGCTGAGGACCAATGAAGCAGCTGCCAGCACGCCCATCCAGTCGACCAGCCATGACAAGGCTGCAAACAGAAGTGAGTAGATACCGAACATCAAGCGAGCAGTGGTCTTCATCATCTGCTTTTTGATGGTCTTCTTCTTTGCTTTTTCAGCTTCGATTTTCTGCAGTTCTTCCTGCTTTTCCTGTTCCTGTGCAATTGCCCGCTGAGATTTTGCGTGGACATTTGCCTTTTTCATTCCGCTTTTTGCCATATTGACTCCTCAATCATTAACTTGTTTATTCTACCAAAACTACATCAGGTCTTCCAGTACAGTATTCAGAATTTCATATCCCCTGCTGGTTGCTTTGAGATATCTGCCGCTGATCTCCAGCATGCCTATATTGATCTCCTTTTGAATCCTGGCACCATAGACATCCAGGAACGACGTTCCAAACGTCTCTGCAAACAGATCCATATCCATGCCCTGCTTCAGACGCAGGCCCATCATGACCATTTCGAACATGGCGTCTTCGATGGTCAATGGAATCGCTTCAACTGCACAGGGATCATGCAGATAGGTCTGAAAAGAACGTGTATGATCATAGCGGCACAGACCTTTCTTGCCGCTGGCACCAATAGAGATACCGTAGAAATCACGGTAGTTCCAATACGCTTTGTTGTGCAGTGATTCGTGATCTCCTTTGGCAAAATTCGAGATTTCATACTGATGAAAGCCGTATGCTGGGAGAATTCTGCAAATCCATTCATACATGTCTGCTTCCTCATCATCTGAAAGATGATGATAGTTCTTTTTCCCGAAGACAGTGTTTTCTTCAATCGTCAGAGAATACAGAGAAAGATGTTCCGGCTGCATGGACAATGCGTCCTGCAGAGATGTCTGCAGATCTGTCATCGTCTGCTGCGGCAGAGAATACATCAGGTCAAGCGAGAGATTGCTGATGCCTTTCGACCGCAGGAGATCTATGGTCCTGTGCATCATCGGCAGATCATGATGTCTGCCCATCATTTTCAACAGATCCGGACTGCTGCTCTGAAAGCCAATCGAAGCACGGTTGATGCCATGCTTCTGCAGGATTTCTGCTTTTGTCTCATCCAGTGTTTCTGGATTGATTTCCACGGTATATTCGATGACTTTTTGCCGGTATGGGTCCAATAAAGTCAGCAGTTTTTCTAACTGCGTACAGGAAAGACTGGTCGGTGTTCCGCCGCCGATATAAATCGTCTTCAGCTGTGGATTGATCTCTTTCTGCCTGATTTCTTCTGTCAGTGCATCCAGCCACTGTTCCGCCATATGCTCAGTATATACTGCATGGCAGAAGTCACAATAGCTGCAGATGTTCCGACAGAACGGTACATGCAGATAGAGATAATCCGGTCTATTGTTTAGGATCATCATCCATCGAAAGAACAGCCATGAATGCTTCCTGAGGGATCACAACAGATCCCACTGCCTTCATTCTCTTCTTGCCTTCCTTCTGCTTCTCCAGCAGCTTCTTCTTACGTGAAATATCACCGCCATAGCATTTCGCCAGGACGTTCTTGCGCAGGGACTTGATGTTTGTGCGGGCGATGATCTTGCCGCCGATGGCAGCCTGGACCGGGATTTCAAACTGCTGCTTTGGAATCAAATCCTTAAGTTTGATGGTAATGCCGCTGCCTCTGTGGTATGCGTCTTCACGGTGCACAATGACAGACAATGCATCGACTGGTTCCCCATTGAGAAGGATGTCCATGCGGACAAGGTCTTCTTCACGGTAGCCGATGATCTCGTAATCCAGGGATGCATATCCCTTCGTGCATGATTTGAGCTTGTCAAAGAAATCATAGATGATCTCAGACAGCGGAATCTCATAAACAATCTGATTTCTTCCGCCGTCAATGACATCCATCGACTTATAGATGCCGCGTTTATCCTGACACAGCTGCATGACGGCACCAATGAATTCATTCGGCACCATCAAGCTGGCCTTGACATACGGTTCTTCAATGTGGTCAATTCGGGAAGCATCCGGCATTTTCGCCGGGTTGTCAATCTGCAGCATTTCACCGGAACTTAAATACACATGATAAATAACGGAAGGAGCTGTCGCAATCAAGTCAAGATTGTATTCTCTTTCCAGTCTTTCCTGGACAACATCCATATGAAGTAAGCCTAAGAATCCGCAGCGGAAGCCAAAGCCTAATGCCTGAGATGTTTCTGGTTCATACTGAAGGGAGGCATCATTCAGCTGCAGTTTATCCAAAGCATCATGCAGTTCCTGATACCTTGCTGCATCACTTGGATATAGACCGCAGTAGACCATTGGGTTCATCCTGCGGTAGCCGGCCAGAGGTTTCTCAGCTGGGTTGTCCACCAGTGTCACCGTATCACCGACACGCACATTATGAATATCCTTGATGGATGCCGCAAACCAGCCAACATCGCCGCAGATCAGCTTATTGACCTTGACTTCCTTTGGATTGCGGATACCTGCCTCCAACACTTCATATTCAGACCCAGTCGCCATAAAGCGGACATGGTCCCCTACTTTTAATTCTCCTTCTCTGACCCGCACTAAAGCAATGACCCCGCGGTATGGATCATAAAACGAGTCAAAGACCAGCGCCTGCAGAGGATTCTTCGAATCTCCTTTTGGTGCCGGAATCTTTGTGACAATCTGCTCAAGCACCTGTTCAACATTCAAACCGGTGCGGGCACTGATCTCCGGGACATCTGAACAATCAAGACCGATGATGTCTTCAATTTCCTTTTTTGTCTCCTCAGGCTGGGCATTGTTCATATCAATCTTGTTGATGACCGGCAGAATCTCCAAATCATTGTCCAGCGCAAGATATGCATTCGCTAAGGTCTGTGCCTGTACGCCCTGCGTGGAATCAACAACTAAAACAGCGCCTTCACAGGCTGCTAAAGAGCGTGATACTTCATAGCTGAAGTCAACATGCCCCGGTGTATCAATCAGGTTGAAGAGATATTCTTCACCATTCTTTGCTTTGTAAGAGAGCTGAACAGCATTCAGCTTGATGGTAATGCCTCTTTCCCTCTCAAGATCCATGTCATCGAGAAGCTGTGCCTTCATATCTCTTTCCTGCACAGTATCGGTCATTTCTAGAATACGGTCAGCGAGCGTACTCTTGCCGTGATCGATATGAGCGATAATACAGAAATTTCTAATGTTCTTCTGATCCATTAATCAAATACCTTTCCAATCAGTTCCCTGCCGCTGCCGTTGGCGAAAGCATCTGCATCCATCCGCTTCTTGCCTTCCATCTGCAGTTCATACACTTTTAAAATGCCGCCTCTGCAGGCAACAGTCATGGCATGATCTGCAAAGCCTAGAACCGTTCCTGCCGGGCTGCTCTGCGTGCCGTTTTCTTTGCGTACTTTATAGAATTTGATGCGTACGCTTTCCAGCATGCCATAAGCAATCGGCCAGTCAATCAAGCCGCGGATATGATTATACAGTACATCCAGCGTCTCTTCCTGGAAATGTACCTGTTCTTCTTCTCTACTGATATTCGGCGCAATGATGACACCAGCTTCATCCTGAGGAACACCCGGCAGTTCACCGGCAATATATTTCGGCAGGGCTTCCTTCATCATCTTGATTGACAGATCAATCAAGCGTGCATTCAATTCACTGAATGTCTCATCCTCGCCGATCGGCAGATGCTCACAGGCATACACGACACCTGCATCCATTGCCTTGACCATCTGCATCAGACAGACACCCGTTTCCTTTTCACCGTTCATCACAGCATGCTGGATCGGTGCACCTCCTCTGTACTTTGGCAGCAGAGATGGATGAATATTGACGCATCCTAAGGCCGGAATGGCGAGAATCGAACTCGGAATGAACTGACCGTAAGCACAGGTCAAAATTAGATCCGGCTGATACTGAGCAATCTCTTCTTTTGCCAGAGATAATTTTTCAGGCTGCAGACATGGTATCCCGTGTTCCTTGCACAATACATGTACAGGTGTCGGTTCAATCAGATGCTTCCGTCCCATCGGACGGTCCGGCTGTGATACAGCCGCCACTACACTATATTTTTCATCAATTAACGTCTTCAGGATCCTCATTCCAAATTCCGGTGTCCCAAAGAAGATGATTCTTGGATTGTTCATAAATATACCTCCTGACCTGCATATTATACAGTATTTGTTTCAGTTTTCATTGCAATTTAAAGTACCGTTTGATATAATTCCTACTGCTGAAGAAGACAGGAGGTGTTCTCACATGGCAAATATCAAGTCACAGAAGAAGCGCGCATTGACAAACCTGAAGAGACAGAATGCCAAGGCCGGTGAAAAGAGTGAACTGAAGACAGCAATCAAGAAGGTTCTGGCTGCAGTTGAAGCTAACGACAAGGATGCGGCTGTTAAGGCATATAACGAAGCTAACAAGGCTCTGGATAAAGCACTCGTCAACAACATTAAGAAGAAGAACTATGTTGCTCGTCAGAAGTCCAGACTCGCATTAGCTGTTAATTCTATTAAGTAATTAGCCGAAAAGAAAAGCGTATAGAAACGCTTTTTTTAATTCTCTAGATATTTTTTATAGATCGACCGATTCGTTTCAAGTTCAGACATTTGGAAGGCATTCCCATTTGACTGCTTGATGATCAGGTCGATTTTTTCAATCATTCTTTCACAGTAAGCAAGATATGCCGGCTCTCTTTTCTCTAAAAGAACCGGTCCGAGCAGCAGTTCTTCTTTTGTATATATTGAATGATGCTTTGCAGCAAAGGATACCGCTACGTAATCATGTCCGCGGTCATTGACATAGATCTCATCTTCAATTGTATATTCCTGCCGAGAAATCCATTCTCTCATTTTATCTGTATCACGGTTGACCTCAACAATAATCTGCTTCATCTGCGGAATGCGGTCTTTGGCTGTCTCCAGGATCTGCACGGCCGTCATACATCCCATTCCTGCAATAATGCATGCATCAGCGTCCTGAGGCACATTCTGAAGCCCATTTGAGAGAATGACCGGAATGGATGATGAAAGTCCTGCTCTTTGAATGTTCTCTTCTGCTGCACGCAGCGGGCCTTTGGCAACGTCACATGCATACACTTTTCTACAGGTATGTGCCTTGATCAAAAGAACCGGTAAAAAAGCGTGATCTGTACCGATATCCGCTGCAGTCACGCCTTTCTTGACCATATCCGCTATTTTTTCAAGACGAATATTCTTCATATTACTTATCAAAGAAATCCTTTAATCTCTTAGAACGTGTTGGATGTTTCAGCTTGCGCAGAGCCTTTGCCTCAATCTGACGGATGCGTTCACGGGTGACATTGAATTCCTTGCCTACTTCCTCCAATGTACGTGTACGACCGTCATACAGGCCAAAGCGCAGTCTCAATACCTTCTCCTCACGGTCAGTCAGACCTGAGAGAACGTTGTTGATCTCATCCTTCAGCAGCTGATTCGATGCATACTGGTCAGGACTGAGGGCATCCTTATCTTCAATGAAATCCCCTAAATGAGAATCATCTTCTTCACCGATAGGTGTTTCCAGGGAGACTGGTTCCAATGCTATCTTCTGGATCTCTCTGACCTTTTCAGGTGAGATTCCATCCATTCTTGCACTGATTTCTTCTGCACTTGGATCTCTGCCCAGTTCCTGCACCAGCTGTCTTTGTACACGGGTCAGCTTATTGATTGTTTCAACCATGTGGACAGGAATACGGATCGTCCTTGCCTGATCGGCAATGGCTCTTGTGATTGCCTGACGGATCCACCATGTTGCATATGTCGAGAACTTGAATCCCTTGCGGTAATCAAACTTTTCAACAGCCTTGACCAAGCCCATGTTGCCCTCCTGGATCAGATCTAGAAACAGCATGCCGCGGCCGACATATTTCTTGGCAATCGATACGACTAGACGCAGGTTGGAAGAAATCAGGATATCTCTGGCTTCAGCATCGCCTTCTTCAATACGCTTGGCGATTTCAGGTTCATCTTCCGGCTTCAGCAGAGGCACTCTGCCAATCTCCTTCAGATACATCTTAACAGGATCATTCAGCTGAACAGCAGTTGTCTTAGAGCCCTTCTTGTGCTTAGTCGCTTCAGCAACTTCAGCTTCAATGGCTGCTCTTGTTTCACCAGCTGTTTCTGTTTCCTCTTCGGAATCTTCGTCTTCACCGACGACAGCTTCATCATCTTCTTCATCCAGAATATCGATGTCGTCTGACATTGCTTCAATATCTTCATCTTCAGAGACGACGATGCCTTCATCATGGAACCAGTCCCACAATGCTTCGGTATCATCATCGCTCAGATCAAGCTTTTCAAGTGATGTCATGATGTCTTTCTGGAAGATCACAGTATCTCTTTTATAGATTTCCTTATAGTCTTCTTTCAGATCATCCAGATTCTTCAGTTCTTTATTCTTGCCTTTACCTTTATAAAGTTCAATGACTTCCGGCTGTCTCTTTTCAACAGCTGGATTTTCTTCCGTCTTTTCTTCTGTCTTCTTAGTTTTCTTTGCCTTGACAGGTTCTTCTGCAACCGGTTCAGTCTTTTCAGCAAACGGCTTCTTGACTGTCTTTTCTGTCTTCTTTTCAGCTGGTGCTTTTTCTTTCTTGACTGGTTCCTTAACAGCCGGTTCCTTCTTCACAGTCTCTTTTTTGACTGGCTTGACCGGTTTCTCAGCTGCTTTTTTCTCCGGCTTCTTAACTGCCGGCTTGACTGTATCAGCATTCTTGACTGCCTGTTTCTTCGCAGGTTCTTTTTTCACTGCTTCCTTTTTAGGAGCAGGTTTCTTTACCGGTGCATTCTTGACTGCCGGCTTTTTCACAGCGGTCTTTTTCGCAGGAGCTTTTTTCACTGGCTCCTTCTTTACTGAGTTTTTCTTTGCCTTTGCATTCTTAACTGCTGCCTTTTTTACAGGTTCTTTCTTCAGTACCTGTTTCTTGGCATCTGTCTTTTTCACGGGAACCTTTTTTACAGCGGGTCTCTTCACTGCTTCTTTTTTTACTGCAGTTTTCTTTACAGCGGCTTTTTTAGGTGCCGCCTTGGCACTTTTCTTAGGCGCAGTCTTGATCTGCTTCTTTACTGCAGTACTCTTTACTGGTTTCTTACTGCTGTTTTTGTTCGCCGTCTTCTTCATTGATTAGCCTCCTAAGTTCCCGTAAACATTTGCTGTATTTCTCTGTCAGTATTTCAAAGCTTGCTTCGTTGAGCTGTGAAGTAAGCTGCTGACGGTAATCCTCTTTCTCCTTGGACAAAATCTTGATCTTGATCTTGCGAATGGCACCATCCATCACATCTTCATCATAGCCATGATCATAAAATGGTCCAGATGCCAGATTGCTGATAAGATCCTTGATGCTCTGTGCATCCGTCTGATCAATCAGTTCAGATGGATTTGTTGCCCCTCTGGAATGAACGGCATCAACGATCATCATCGCCAGCGTCTGTTCATCTCTGTCAATCAGGTATCCCAGCCGGTCTTCAAACCGCTTGACGGCTGCAGGTGAATTCATCATCATGCACAAGATCTGCGCCTGTGCCTGCTGTGATCCATCCGGAACGCTTGACAGCACCTTCGTGCTGGTTGCTGCCGGCTGGATTGGCTGCGGGGTGGAGGACTCTGCATATTCAATATGGAATCCTGTCATCTTCGACAGCTCATCCACAAAATATCTGCGGTCCATCTCATCGCTCAGTGTGTTGATCTCCGCCATTGCCCTGCTGACCATTTCCTTCTTTTCAAGGAAGCTGTCCATGTTGGTGGAACTGTTGAGATAATTCAGAACGAATTCCATCCAGGAGATTTCCTGTGATGCCAAAGTGCGCAGTGCTTGTGCCCCCTGGTCACGGATAATTTCATCTGGATCTTTGCCTGTCTTGTTCAAAACGACGGCAATAGTGCACCCTGCCTGCTGTGCCATTTTGGCAGCCCGCCAAGTTGCAGCCTGTCCGGCATGGTCGCCGTCATAGCAGAAGACGACCTTCGGAGCGATTGCTTTCAACAGCTGAATCTGATGAGCAGTGCAGGAAGTACCCAACGTACAGACTGCATTTTCAAGACCTGCGCGCTGGAAGGCAATGACATCCGTCACCCCTTCGCATACATAGATCTTGCCTTCTTTCCGGGCACTGAATCTAGCCCGGTGATAGTTGTATACGATATCACCTTTTGTAAAGATGTCCGTATCATTCGTGTTGATGTATTTGGATGGATTTTCCGGATCAATTGATCTGGCACTGAAACCGATTGGGTTCCCGTGTTCATCATGGATTGGAAAGGTGATGCGGTCTTCAAATACATCATGGATGCCTGAATCATTGATGCGTGAGACATTGGCTGAGACAAGATCTTTTTCAGCATATCCTTTAGCTTTCAGAAATTCACTGAGACTGTTGCCAAGCGGATTGTATCCAATCTGGAAGGTCTTTCTTGTTTCGCTGTCAAGTCCGCGCTTTTCCAAATACTCTTTATATCTTGAAGCAGTCGGCGTATCGATCTGATACATCGTGTAGTTGATAGTCTCATTCAGCACTGCATACAGTGCTTCCTTATGAGGGTCTTTCGGCTTTTCATAGACATCCGGCTGTACGCTCAGATGATATCCGGTCAGCTCCGCGACTTTTCCTACTGCTTCAGGAAACGATATCTTTTCATAGTTCTGGACAAAGGTGAACACATTGCCGCCATTGCCGCAGACAAAGCATTTATAGATCTGCCGGTCAGGCGAAATGGACATTGAAGGAGAATGGTCATCATGGAACGGGCACAGGCATACATAGTCTTTTCCCTTCCGGTGGACCTGCAGATAATGTGAGATCACATTAACGATATCTGCCTGGTTCCTGACTGCATTGATTTCTTCTTCGCTGATTCTAGCCATTTCCGTCCTTTCCGATTAGAAACGAATTGCCTGATTGATCTTCTTTCTAATGTCCTCGACACTCAGTCTTTCCTGTGCCATCGTATCGCGGTCACGGATGGTCACTGTGCCGTCGACCATTGTTTGATCATCAACAGTGATGCAGTAAGGTGTGCCGATTTCATCCTGACGTCTGTAGCGCTTGCCGATGGAACCTGCTTCATCATACTGGACAGTAAAGTCATAGCTGAGATCCTTGTAGATCTCTTTTGCCTTGTCACCGTGATCTTTTTTCTTCAATGGGAGAATGGCAGCCTTCACCGGTGCAAGAACTGGTGAGAAGTGCATGACAATTCTTGTTTCTTCATTATCGCCGTTCTTAACAATCTGCTCATCGTAGGCATCTGTGAAGAACATAAAGAACAGACGTTCGACTCCGACAGCCGGTTCTACAACATAAGGAAGGAACTTTTCATTGGTCGTTGGATCCAGATATGTCAGATCTTTACCGGAAGTATTCTGATGCTGCGTCAGATCGTAGTCAGTACGGTCAGCGATGCCCCAGAGCTCTCCCCATCCCCATGGGAACTTGTATTCAATATCAGTTGTACCCTTTGAGTAGAAAGATAGTTCTTCCTTCTCATGGTCTCTGAATCTCAAATTCTCTTTATTTCCGCCTAAGCTCAGAATCCAGTCCATGCAGAACTGTCTCCAGTAAGGGAACCATTGGTCATCACTGCCTGGCTGGCAGAAGAATTCCATTTCCATCTGTTCAAATTCTCTGGTACGGAAGATGAAGTTCCCCGGTGTAATTTCATTGCGGAAGCTCTTGCCAATCTGGCCGATGCCGAATGGAAGCTTCTTTCTGTAGGCACGCTGTACGTTCTTGAAGTCAACGAACATGCCCTGCGCAGTCTCAGGTCTCAGATATATAGTGCTCTTAGCATCTTCCAGTGTTCCCTGAAATGTCTTGAACATTAGATTGAACTGACGGATTGATGTAAAGTCATGGCCGCCGCAGTCTGGACATGGAATGTTGTTGTCCTTGATGAACTGCTCCATCTTTTCATTGGACCAGCCTTCACAGCTGATCTTTCCTTCTGACCAGTTCTCAATCAGCTGATCAGCTCTGTGTCTTGTCTTGCACTTCTTGCAGTCCATTAAAGGGTCTGAGAAGCCCTTTAAGTGTCCGGATGCTTCCCAGACCTTTGGATTCATCAGGATTGCAGCCTGAATCTCCACGTTATTTGGATCTTCCTGGATGAATTTCTTCTGCCAGGCACGCTTGATGTTATCTTTCAGCATGACGCCGTAAGGGCCGAAATCCCATGTATTGCTCAGGCCTCCGTAAATTTCTGAACCTTGAAATACAAAGCCTGTATTTTTCGCATGTGATACAATCAAATCAAAAGTCTTATCCATTTTGTGCATTCCTTCCCTATTTTGACATTATCCATATAAATATAACACTTAAAAACCGGTTATTCAATGCCGAACAGCCGGTTGTATAAGGTGAAGCTCTTCATGTCCATTGATCCGTGCATCCGGATCATCTGTTCCAATACCCGCAGGTCCAACTTATCAGCACCACCTGCTTTTTCAACCATTTCGATATGTTCCAGTCCTGCTTTGACTATCAGGCGGAAACGCCGCAGCTCCTCGACCGTATTGAATGGAATACCTGCCTCTTCTGCATGCTCAGCACATAGGAAACCACCGTCATTGACACTGAGGGCGCTTACCTTGGAACTGCCGCATCTAACACAGCCATCAACTTCCGGCTGAATTCCAAAGAGCTCCATCATATCAGCCAGGTACAGGCTCAAGACAAGATTTGGATCTTTCCCCTGATCAAGATAGGAAAAACACTGCTCAGTATAGGCAAAGACATCGTCTTTTTCCTCAAATTCCTCTCCTGGAAGAGAAAAGGCATCTGCCACATTAGCTGCAACAGCCGCTCCATAGGATGCTGCGAGATCTTCATGAAGATGGCGGTAGAGCTGCCTAGTGCGGGCTGTCTTCATGCGGAACATTGTCTGATCCTGTTTATAATCAAACTGGAATTCGCCCAGCGTATACGGCAGGACTGATCCAGCATTCTTGGATGACATCTTTCTGACACCGGCAGCACGGAATGAGATCTTGCCGTACTCCTTTGTCAAAACCGTCAGGATAGCATCATAGTCCTTGAAATCAATCTGCTTGATGATCAATCCCTGGACCAGATCATTCATCGTCTCGGCCGGCGCCGCCATAGCCGTATTCGGTGATTCGGGCATCTTTGCTGCGCCATTCGCTTTCTACTCTGACAAACAGTTCAAGGAATACCTTCTTGTCCAGCAGCTTTTCAATATCAGCTCTGGCCAGTGTTCCAATTTTCTTCAGCATCGATCCCTGCTTGCCGATCATTATGCCCTTCTGGCTGTCTTTTTCAACAAGGATGACAGCCTGGATATAGCAGGCATTCTTTTTGAACTTCTTATTCTCTACTAAAACTGCAGATGAGTGCGGAATTTCCTGTTCAGTACAGCGCAGGATCTTCTCACGGATAATCTCGGCAATCCTGAAGTTCTCTGCTCCGTCTGAGATTATTTCCGGCGGATACATCAGGTCTCCCTCCGGCATATAACGTGCCGTTGTCTGGATCAGATCCTTGAAGGATTTTCCAAACAGAGCACTCACCGGGAAGTATTCAGCAAACTCATATTTTTCCTGCCAGCTCTGCAGCACTTCCACAACCTTGTCCCGATCCATCTTGTCAACCTTGTTAAGGATCAGGAAGACCGGAAGATGCGTGTTCTTTACCATATCCAGAACAAAGGCATCACCTGGCCCATACTTCTGAGAACCGTCAACGACTAAATAGATGACATCCACATCCTGGATGACATCTGCCGCTTCTTTATTCATTCTTGTTTCCAGACGCAGCTTTGCTTTATGAATGCCGGGCGTATCAGTAAAAACAATCTGACACTCATCATCTGTATAAATACCGCGGATCTCACTCCGTGTCGTCTGCGGCTTAGATGATACGATTGCCACTTTTTCGCCGACCAGCTGATTGATCAGTGTGCTCTTCCCTGCGTTCGGTCTTCCCGCAAGTGCGACAAATCCACTTCTCATCGAACAACATCCTCTACACCGAACTGCATCGGCAGAAGCTTGTTGATGGTCATGTCAACTTCCGACTTGCCGTTGGACAGATAGATTGGCATATCACCACGGATGAGTTCTGATAATACCTGCCGGCAGATGCCGCATGGTGCGCAGACCCTGCCGCCATCACTGACAATTGCCAATGCCTGGATGGTATCTTTTGTATAGCCATTGCTGTAGGCAGCAAACACCGCACTTCTTTCTGCACAGTTCGTGCCGCCGAAAGAAGCATTTTCAATATTGGCCCCCCAGAACACCTTCCCGTCTGTGGTCAGAATAGCTGCACCGACATGATACTTGGAATACGGTGCATAGCTGTTCTTCATTGCCTTGAATGCTTCAGCAATCAATTCTTCTCTGTTCATAGTTCAATCTCCTTAAATATGATGTATGAGGATCATGAGCGCAATGATCAGTGACATGATCGACACAACTAAAACGGCCCCAGCCGCAATATCCTTTATGACTTTAATATCTGAACGGTATTCCATGGAATACATGTTGCAGATCTTTTCAATGCACGTATTCAGCATCTCGGTAGCAATCACGCTTCCAATACAGACAATAACGACAGACCATTCCACCGATGACAGACGAAGAAAGAAGCCGGCAGCTACAGCCATCGCGCCTAGGATCATCTGGATCATGATGCTTTTATGTTTCATGCCTGTCAAGATGCCCTTCCAGGCGTTTTCAAATTTATTCTTCATCTGCGGGCAATAATCGGGTCAAGGATCTTATCCTGCAGTGGGAACATGACTTTCTCATCTTCCGGCTTCATATGATCATAGCCAAGACAATGAAGCAGTCCATGCGTAAACAGGAACCCGATTTCTCTCTTGTAAGAATGCTGATATTCTTTCGCCTGTTTCTTTGCATAGTCAATATTAATAAAGATATCTCCCAGATCCAATTCTTCTTCTGGGTTATCATCCTCCAGATCATCACGGATAGCAAAGCTGATGACATCTGTAGGACGGTCAATGCCGCGGTATTCACGATTGATCTTATGAATGGAAGCACTTCGGACAAAAGTCACACTGATTTCATAGTTATTCTTTAGTTTCAGTACTTTCTCAGCTGATCGTGCAATCTGCCGAAAGAATGGCGCATACTGCTCAATATTCTGATTTGTCCGATTGATCAATGTAATTTCCATGTAAATCTCTCCTAGGCATTATTATAGCGCAAAAATAATCATTCTCCTATGTTCCATACGTTGAAAATAAGTTGTTTACAGACCACTGCTTTGTTAAAATGGTATGTAGTTCTTGTAAAATCTAAATTAAGGAGGAACTATGACACTGTCATCGATCAGTTGGGATATGATCTTAGGCGGCTTTGGTCTATTCATGTTCGGTATCACATTCATGGGGGATGGATTGAAAGCAGTCGCCGGAGATAAGCTCCGCGATTACATCGATCGCTATACGACCAACCCATTATCCGCTATGGTCATTGGTGTAATTCTCACCATCATCATGCAGTCAAGTTCAGCAACAGCAGCAATTACCATCGGCTTTGTCAGAGCAGGTCTGATGTCATTAACACAGGCATGCGGCATTGTCTTAGGTGCCAACATCGGTACCACTATCACTTCCTTCTTGATTTCTGTACATATTGACAAATATGCATTGTATATCGTATTCCTCGGCGCCCTGCTGATCTGCTTTACAAAAAAGCAGAGAACAAAATATATTGGCCAGGTCATCATGGGATTCGGTCTGATCTTCTATGGCATGTCTGCCATGGGCACTGCATTGTCAGCCTTAAAGGAAATGCCTGCCTTTACGGATTTCGCCATACAGATGAGTGAGAATCCATGGCTGTCAATGGGTGCAGGTGTTCTGCTGACTGCCTGCCTGCAGTCTTCTGCTGCCACCATCGGTGTTATGCAGAATCTGTATCAAGCAGGTGCTGTCACCTTCAACGCAGCAATTCCATTCATGTTTGGTGCGGATATCGGTACAACGATGACCGGCATCTTAGCTTCCATCGGTGGTTCGACCTCCGGCAAGCGTACAGCTGCCTTCCATACAACAATCAATATCATTTCCGGTCTCATCGGCATGCTGATTCTGGTGCCGTTCTGCAATTTCATTCAAGCATGTTTCGGCGGTGTCAACCCGATGATGCAGATTGCATTTGCCAATATTGTATTCAAGACGGTGTCAACCTTCTTGGTTGTACCTTTCCTGAAATACTTCGTTGCCTTTGTACAGAAAGTTATTCCAGGCAATGAACCTGAAAGAATGGAAGTCAACATCGATGAGCTTGATGCAAACATTGTCAACGTTCTTCCTTCAGCCGCTCTGACAGCAGCTCAGGGAGCACTGCTTAAGATGACTGATGTAGTCAAAATTGCAGTCTTAGCAACACAGGATTTCCTGAATAAGCGAGGTACGGAAGAAGACTTCGATCTGCTCAAGCGCAACGAGGCGATGGTCAATGATGTTGACAAGAAGATCACTGACTATCTGATCAAAGTATCAGTTACACCAAATATGACCCGGCAGGATACATTGGATATCCGTCTGGATCTTGATACATGCAAGAACCTGGAGCGTCTGGGTGATCTGGCTATCAACTTAGGTGAGTTTTATCAGATGGTCTTCCAGGATAAAAACGGAAGCTTTACAGACACTGCTATGCATGACATCAATAAGATGTATGATCAGTTCATCAATATGTTTGATCTCAGCGCTGAGATTTTCGTCACCAAGTCGCATGCAACTAATGAAGTCCTGCAGCGAATGGAAGAAAAGATGGATGATTATGAATATACATTCCGTGAAGATCATTTCCTGAGAATGGCAGCCAATAACTGTTCTTCCGCTGTAGCTGCTTCAGTCTACTGTGATATCCTTGGAACTTTGGAACGTATGGGCGACCACTGCTGCAACATTGCACGTTCTGCTCTTTCTTCTATGGAAACAAACGATTTATCAGAGGATGAAACAACAAATTTCTAACAAAAAAAGAACAGGTTCAATTCTGTTCTTTTTCATGGTTCCCTTTGCCGATGCTTTCATAACGTTCAATGATTTTCTGTACAAGAGGATGTCTGACGACATCATCACTGGTCAGTTCCATGATGGCAATATCATTGATGTTCTTCAATATCCGCACTGCCTGGATCAGACCGCTTTCCTGTCGCCCATTCAGATCGACCTGGGTGACATCACCAGTGATGATCATATGAGAATGGAAGCCCAATCTTGTTAAGAACATCTTCATCTGGGCAGCAGTAGTGTTCTGTGCTTCATCCAAGATGACATAACTGTCATCCAATGTACGTCCGCGCATATATGCTAACGGTGCAATTTCAATCGTGCCCCGTTCAATCAGCTTTTCAGTTGTCTCTGCACCCAGCATATCATGCAGGGCATCATATAAAGGGGTCAGATACGGATCGACCTTTTCTTTTAAGTCGCCTGGCAGAAAGCCTAGATTTTCGCCCGCTTCCACTGCTGGACGCGTCAGTACAATCCGCTTGACATCACCCTTTTTCAGTTCCGTGACTGCCTGGATGACGGCGAGGAATGTCTTTCCCGTGCCTGCCGGTCCGGTTGCAAAGACGATGTCCTTCGTTTCCATAGCTTTGACAAATTCATACTGTCCTTTGGTCTTCGGGGCAATGACTTTTCCTGCCAGTGTCCTGCCGACCACATGTGAATGGATTTCTTCAAAATCTACATTCTCTTTCCTGCCTGCCAGTCTGCATGTATAGGTGACATCCTGTTCACTGATATTCTTGCCTTGGTATGACAGCTGACATAATTCACGCAGGACTGTTTGAATCTTTTCTTTATCTTCTTCGGTGCAGTCTTTGACAAAGAAAGTCAGATTCCGATAACTGATCTGCTTTCCCAGACATTCTGAGAGAACATTCAGGTTTCTGTCATTCGGACCGACTAGATTCTTTGCTGCCTCTTCATTCAGATTTTCAATTTGAATCGATATTGTCTCGTTCAATCGTCAATCCCCTCTTTCATTATTATTGTAAAACAATCTGAAGGCAAAAAAAAGAAGCGATTCAATCGCTTCTTACTTACCTCTTCTGCGAGCCTTGCGAGCAGCTTCTGACTTCAGCTTTCTCTTCAGACCTGGCTTTACGTAAAATTCTCTCTTACGAGCTTCAGCGAGGGTTCCGTTGCGGGATACTTGACGCTTAAATCTGCGTAATGCATCATCGAGGTTTTCATTTTCCTTTAATACAACTCTGGACATTCGGGACACCCCCCTTCTGGTTTTCAGTGCCTTAATATAATACCAAACACTTCGTTGAATTGCAACGTATTTTTCAATTCTGCAGAATCTTTACTTGACCAGTTCGACGCCGTGGCTGGTGCCGATACGCTCTGCACCCGCATCGATCATCGCCCGAAGTTCTTCTGGGGTGCGTACTCCGCCGGCTGCCTTGACCTTGACTGGGGAACCAGCAACTGCCTTCTTCATCAGAGCAACATCTTCTGGTGTTGCGCCATTTGTAGAGAAGCCTGTTGATGTCTTGACGAAATCAGCGCCGGCATCGACAACATCTCTGCATGCTCTGACCTTTTCATCATCAGTTAAAAGGCATGTCTCAATGATGACCTTCAGACAATGCTCTCCTGCAGCTTCCTTGAGTGCCTTGATTTCATTTGTCACAAAAGCATCATCGCCGTCCTTCAAAGCACCAATGTTGATGACCATATCAACTTCTTCCGCTCCATTAGCAATAGCATCCTTGACTTCAAAAACCTTGACTGCGGTCGTGTTGGCGCCCAATGGGAAGCCGATGACACAGGCTGGCAGGACATCTGTGCCCTTCAGCTGCGGAGCAACAAACGGGATCCAGCATGGGTTGACCATAACAGTCGCAAAATCATTGGCAATTGCTTCATCAACAATCTTCTGAACATCTGCTTTGGTTGCTTCTGGCTTTAATAACGTATGATCAATGTACTTATTGTATTTCATATTCTTCCTCCTATTTTGTAAAGTAATATTTCTTAATTGCATCAGCAGCGATGATATCATCGCCTTCATATGGTTCACGGCCGAATTCACGATAGATGAATTTCTCGTCACCCTTGCCGAGAATAATGATCGTATCATTTGGATCGGCCATCTCAACAGCTTCACGGATGGCATCATAGCGGTCAACGATGATGACATAATTGGTGTGGCTTATGCCGCTGGCAATTGCTTCTGCAATATCTTCTGGATTCTCATTTCGAGGATCATCTTCCGTGAGGATGATCATATCGCAGTACTTATCCAGAATCTGTCCGAAGACAGGGCGCTTGATGGTATCACGCTTGCCTGCACTGCCGGTAATTGCGATGATCCGCTTGCCCTTCGGTGTAATGGCCGAAGCATACTGACATACTTTCTCAATGCCGTCAGGCGTATGCGCAAAGTCGACAACGACGTTGAACGGCTGACCTTCATTGATCCTCTGCATGCGGCCTTCTACCTGCTTGATATCTTTCAAGTATGGCAGCATCTGCGTCATTGCAATGCCCTGGCAGTTCAGTGCCGCAATCGCAGCCAGCAGATTATAGATATTGAAACGCGCCACCAGATTGGTCTCAATCAGATATTCCATGCCCGCAACTTTCAGATTGAACTTTGTCCGATCCTTCAGCAGCTGGATATTTGTTGCCTGGTAATCCGCATCATGATCAATACCGTAGGTCAAAATATGACATTGACAATCATTGACAATCTTCAGCCCGTACGGGTCATCGGCATTGGTGATAGCAACCGCTTCCGGCTTCAGCTGATCAAAGAGTTTTTTCTTTGCTTCAAAGTAATTCTTCATCGTACCGTGATAGTCCAGGTGGTCATGCGTCAGGTTGGTGAACATCGCAACATCGAAGTCAATGGCATCCACTCTGCCCTGTTCAATACCAATGGAAGAAGCTTCCAACGCACAGCACTTCATGCCGGCATCCACCATGTCACTTAAGATCCCGTGAAGGTCATCAATATCAGGTGTTGTCAATAACGGCGGCAGCTTGACACTGCCATATTCAATGGAAATCGTACCGACATATCCTGTCGGCTTGAACTCATTCATGACATCCCTGATGATGCATGCAATGGAAGACTTGCCGTTGGTGCCGGTGACACCGAACATTGTCATCTTGGAGCTTGGATGTCCATAGAAGGCATCCGCAACTTTATTATAGACTTCCAGTACATCCTTTACCTTGATATAAGTGATGTCAGGACGCATGCTGTCCAGTGTCTCACTGTGAACGATGACCTTAGCACCGTTGCTGATTGCCTGGTCAACGAACTTGTGGCCGTCAAACATCATTCCCTTGACACAGAAGAAGATTGAATCAGGACGCTTCTTACGGCTGTCTGACATCAGACTCTTGATTTCAATATCAGGTACGTTTTCAAATAGATCAGATAGTTTCATCTTTTATTACGCTTTCTGCTTCGGCAGTCATCTGATGACCGCTGTATTCTTTCAGGAGCACTTTGACAAATGTACCTCTGGGATAATTCTGATGCAGGATTTTCACTGGAATATAGTCGGATGTATGTCCAGGTGTCGTATCACCGTCCGGCAGTTCTGTAATGACTTCTGCCATAGTGCCGATTTTCGACTGCTGATAGGTATCGCTCATCTGCTGCGATAATGCGGTGCAGAGGGCTGCTCTTTCCTTTTTGATCTGCGGTTCGACCTGACAAGGCATCTGGGAGGCCAGGGTTCCTTCACGCAGGGAATACGGAAAGATATGCAGGAATGAGAAATGGCACTTTTTTAAAAATGCATACGTCTTTTCAAACATCTCATCACTCTCGCCCGGGAAACCGACGATAACATCGCAGGAAATGGCTATCTCAGGAATCACTTCCCTGATGTGTTCTATTTTATCATAATATTCATTCGTGTCGTAGGGACGGTTCATCTTCTGCAGGACTTCATTACAGCCTGACTGCAGAGGAATGTGCAGATGACGGGCAATCCGTGGTTCATTTTTCATCAGTTCAATGAATTCATCGCTTAGTTCTGTCACCTCAATGGATGAGATCCGCAGGCGCTTCAGCGCAGGTACTTCCTTGAGAATGTGCTGGATCAGCTGTGCTAAGGTCATGCCGTATTCGCGTCCATATCTTCCTGTATGGATGCCGGTCAGGACAATCTCTGAATGGACCTTCGCAATCTCTCTGGCTTCCTGAATGACATCATCCGGCGCCAGGGAGCGTTCTCTGCCTCTGACATACGGTATGACACAGTAGCTGCAGAATTGATTGCAGCCATCCTGGATCTTCAAGACGCCGCGGCTGTGATTTTCAAAATGATTGACTGGAAGCTGTTCAAAGACCGCTGCGCTGAGATCGTCCAACACTGCAATTTTCTGATGATTCTGCAGATATTGATCTATATATGCGGGAATGTCTTTCTTGTGGCTGCTGCCGACGATAATATCTGCATCCTGCAGCAGACCGTCATTGAGCTGGGCATAGCATCCAGCAGCGACTTTGACCGCATGGGGATGCTGGCGTACTGCCTTATGCAGCTGCTTGCGGCTCTTGGAAGCAGCCATGTTGGTCACTGCACAGGTAAAGATCAGCACCGCATCAACATCATCCTCTTCCTCCGTCCGCTGCCAGCCTTTCTGGATCAATGCCTCCGAGATGCTCTCTGCTTCATATGCATTGACTTTGCAGCCTAAGTTGCAGACTGTGAACTTCATTTCTGCTTCCTTTCACATACTTCACTGCAGACAGCTGCCGCATATAAGGATGCCGTCTCAGCCCGCAGAATGCGTGATCCCAATGTCACCGCCTCAAATCCCATCTGCTGCAGCTGTTTGATTTCCTCTTCACTGAAGCCTCCCTCTGGTCCAATGACAATGGTAATGGACTTCCTTCCATCGACAGCATCGCTCAAAAATCTGCTTGTGCCATATGCATTTTCATAGGGTGCACAGTTGACTTCACTCTTAAATTCTCCCAGATCCTTCAGACTGCATATTTCCTCTACAACTGGAATCTGGTTGCGTTTGCACTGCTCAGCTGCTTCCTTGACAATATCCTGCCAGCGGGAAAGCTGCCGTTCTCCCTTTTCCTTCTTCGCATGCACAACGCATCTTGAAGACTCAAAAGGAACAATACGCGAAACACCCAGTTCAGCTGCCTTCTGCAGGACAAGCTCAAACTTCTCCCGGCGGATCAATGCCGGTGCCAGCGTGATCTTGACTGCTGGTTCATTGATGCGTGGATCCGGCGCCGTAACATGCACAATATAGTTTCCTTTTTCTTTCATACATTCACCAAAAAAGCCGATACCGTCATAGACGAGTCTGACTTTCTCATGATCCAGACGGACCACTTCCGCATGATGTGCATGATCCTGATTTAATATGTAATCTTCTCCGACCTTGACAGGAGAATCACAGAAATATTGCTGCATACAAATGAAAGGAAAACGATCACTCGTCTTCCTCTTCCTCCTTTACCGGGTTGATTTCAACTTTGACTTCCAGTACCTTGCGCTGGTCCGCTTTTGTAATCGATACATGAAGATTCTTGTATTCAAATTCTTCCCCAACATGAGGAATATGTCCTAATTCATGGATTGCCCAGCCAGAAACAGTGATGAAGTCAAATTCTTCATCTTCTTCCTCGACATTAAAACGTTCGATCAGATCATCAATCTCGGCATCACCTTTCACCAGCCACGTCGTATCATTGACCTTCGAATAGAATTCTTCAACTGTATCATGTTCATCCCAGATTTCACCAACAAGTTCCTCAATGATATCTTCCATTGTAATGATGCCTTCGGTACCGCCGTATTCATCGAGCACAACTGCCAGATGAAGCTTCGCACCCTGCAGCTGTTTCAGCAGCGTGCTGATCCTGGTGTTGGGCGAAGTATAGATGACCGGCTTGATGATCTTGCGGATTGGGCCTTTATTGTGATACATCAATTCATAGAAATCCTTCTCATGTATGACACCGACAATGTTGTCAATGCTGTTCTCATAGACAGGAAGACGTGAGAAGCCGTTGGTGCGGAATGCTTCTTCAATCTTATCTGAAGATTCTGTAATATCGACTGCCACGATATCAACTCGCGGAGAAAGGACATCCTTGACATCAAGTTCATTGAAACCGATGGCATTGGAGATCAGATCTGATTCATGTTCTTCTAGATTTCCTTCACGTTCAGCTTCTTCAACCATTGTTGCCAGTTCATCAGAGATATCAGAGTCATCTTCCTGAACGTTGGCAATCTTGGATACCAGCCATGTCCATCCTTTCATGAACATGCTGAGCGGATACAGGATCACTTCAAAGAAACGTACAAAGCCGACCATTGCACAGGAAAGCCGCTCCGGCATCTGCTTAGCCAAAGACTTCGGTGCAGTCTCACCTAACATGATGGTCACAATTGTGATGACAATCGTAGAAATAGTCGGACCATTTCCAGAAAAATACAGTGTAAATAATAAAGTACCCACTGTTGCGGCAGCAATGTTGACAATATTGTTGCCAATTAGAACAGTCGTTAAAAACCGGTCAAAATCATCCAGCACTTTTAAAACAGCTCCGGCATTTGCATTGCCGTCGTTTTCCATATTTTTCAGTCTGACTTTTGATGCTGAGCTGTATGATGTTTCAACAGCCGAGAAAAGACCAGAAAAGAAAACTAATATGATAATTGTTAATATATATCTGCCTGCCTGACTCATCGACCAATCACCTCTTTTGTATCATTTGAACCAGTCAACTTGTGAGACCTGCAACTTCGTGGAACTGCTGAATCCTCCAATTTACAAACACATCCTTCCTTGATGCAAAATATTATATCATTATATGTTTTATACATGCAAATAATCAAAAAGACCATTATTCATGGTCTTTGATCAGATATTCATCCACCAGTCGGCAGGCAATCCTGACACAGTCCTCACACTCACATAAGACAGTTCCAGTATCCAATCCCTTGATATCTCTGCACCTTGCAGCACCAGTCTCTTCTATGAATCTTTTCGTAATCTCTCTGGTGACCGGATACGTTTTCCCTTTGGAATTCGGCTGTTCCAGATTTCCGGTGCTGATTGTCATACCTGCAAGCATGCATGCGGCATTCAATGCACCGCATGTCCCAAGCGTACATCCCAGTCCAGTCCCCAATCCTTCTGAGATCTTGAAAGCAGTCTGTTCATCCAGACCATACTTCTCACAATACGTACAGACGACAGCCTGTGCGCAGTTATATCCTTTGTTTCTCTTAGCTACCGCAGTTTCTTCATTTCTCATAATTTTCCTCTGAAATAAAAAGGCCATCCGGAGATGACCTGATTATATATAATTAGTTCTTTCTGAAGAAACCAGGAATAATGTTAGTTTCCTCTTCTTCAGCACCGAATACGACATCGTCATCCTTTTCAGCAACAACACCAGAAGTTGTTTCTACTGCAGGCTTGACTTCAGCAGCCTGTTCAGCTTCCTTAGCAGCTGATGACTTTGGCAGATCGAAGCCAGTAGCGATGACAGATACGATGATAGAATCACCAATCTTATCATTGATTGCTACACCGAAGATGATATCGATATCATTTCCTGCTGCTTCACGGATGAAGTCAACAGCTTCACTGGCATCATAAGCACTCATGGATGCACCGCCGGTAACGTTGATGATAGCACTCTTAGCTCCGGAAATGGAAGCTTCGAGCAGTGGGCACTGGATAGCTCTGTTAGCAGCTTCCTTAGCCTTATCTTCTCCGTCAGCCATGCCGATTCCGAACAATGCAGAACCCTGGCCTTCCATAACGGACTTAATATCAGCAAAGTCAAGGTTGATCATTGCAGGTACAGCAATCAGATCTGTGATTGTCTGTACACCCTGACGCAGAATGTTGTCTGCTTCTTTGAATGCATCTTCGAATGGGATATGTCCGATGACTTCCAGGACCTTATTGTTGGAGATGATGATCAGGGAGTCTACATATTCCTTTAACTGATCCAAGCCCTGTTCAGACTGGACCATTCTCTTCCTGCCTTCAAATGAGAACGGCTGTGTAACGATACCGACTGTCAGGCATCCAAGTTCCTTTGCAATTTTTGCAAATAATGGAGAAGCGCCTGTACCAGTTCCGCCGCCAAGACCAGCTGTTAAGAACACCATGTCAGCGCCCTCAATTGCCTTACGGATGGAATCTTCAGATTCAACTGCAGCCTTGCGTCCATTATCTGGATTTCCGCCCGCACCTAAACCTTCTTTTCCCAACTGGATCTTATTTGCTACTGGAGATACATCCAGAGCTTGTAAGTCTGTGTTTGCTACATAGAACTCAACGCCCTGTACTCCTTCCTGTACCATGCGGTTTACTGCATTGCTGCCTGCTCCGCCAATTCCGAATACCTTAATTTTCGCAATCTGGTTATACTCTAAGTCTGCCATTTTTTTACCCTCTCAATTACTTTTTCCCTTCAAGGAATAACCCCTTCAGTTTATTTGTCAAAGTATCTTCTTTGCTGTTTTCCTGTTTCTTCGAAGCCTTTTCTCTATAGGAAACTGCCTTCGTGAATGCATCCATATCTAAGCTGTCATCAACTGCACCTGTAATCGGCAGTTTATCCTGATATGCATAGAATAGTCCGAGACAAGCGGTCAGACCTGCGTTTCTGCCTCCGAGTGTTTCCGGAATATAGCATGTTGTCTCAACTCCGAGTCTCTTCTGAATCAGTTCACTCAGACCCTGAGCTTCGCCACCCTCGCCTGTAATCATAACAGCAGTTGGGCCGGCTTGCAAGATTGGAACACACGTTTTCTCTATAGAATCCAGCCATAAATCAATATTCGGACGCAGACAGTCAACCAGTTCCTGTTCAGTGATTGTCTTTGTATCTTTGCCATCGGACCAGATATGGACCGGATTAGTCGAACATACATCCTGATCAAGTCTTGCACTGTATTTCATAAGTTCAACTGCTGTCTCACTGTTGATGCCGTATTTATCACAGACAGCGGAAGCAATGGCACCAGTGCCAGCCGGCATGACAGCTGCCGTGGAGACTCTTCCATTCTTGGAAAGCGCTAATGTTGTAACGCTGCGCTCCATCTTCAAAATAATGACCTGCTGATTTGTAATCTGTTCAAATAAAGCAGCTTCTTTTCCAGCGGCATACACATCTGGAAAAATATCAAGAATATTGAGACCAGCATTTTCAACACATGTCACTAAGTCAAAGGACAGCTTGCGGTCAGCACAGAGCAGATCAATATCAACTGACATCTGCTTGCAGTGTTCGCCTAACGGAATTCTTCTTGTTGTAATTCCATTGACTGTATATTTTATACACAATGCCTGGATCAAAGCATAGCTTTTATCAAGTTTTGCATTCTCTGCTTTTCGAACTGCTTCCCTGACATCCTGAATCGTGACGTTCTGATCAATTCCCTGAATATCGACCGTAGACTTAACGCTGAATTTTCTGAAACGGTAAGAAGGCATCGACAGGATGACTTTCTTGATATCAGCACCAATCATCTTTTTTGCATTATCTGCAGCGGTCCTGATTGCCTGTGTTACTTCTGTTGGATTCGTTATTTCATTGAAAGACAGTCCAAAACATGGGACTCTTTCAACTTTAATAATATTGAATCTGGTATTAAAGAATTCCCCAACTACCAGGCGTACCTCATGGTCTGCCACTTCTACTGCAGCAAATATCTGTTTATTGCTCACCGTGAAGTCTCCTTTCATCATCAAATATATTAGATATTATACAACATTTATATTGTGAAAAAAACACGATTTCCTTATAAACTTAAAGAATTTGTGATTTTCTTATCGAAAAGAAAAATGGCTTGAATACACAAAAATCTTGCAATTCATTTCCATGTATGTTATCTTATGAAAGCTTATTTGAGTGAAGGAGGTTATGGTATGTCAAGAGTCTGTGCCGTATCCGGTAAGAAGGCGTTATCAGGAAACAGACGTTCCCATTCATTACGCGCTACACGTCGTAAGTGGGGTGTCAACCTGCAGAAAGTACATATGGTCATTGATGGCAAGCCGCAGACAGTTCGTGTCAGCGCTCGTGCGTTAAAGACATTGAAGTCTAAGAACGCCAAGGCAGTCAATGCTTAAAAAAAAGATTTCCCGCTGAGGAATTCTTTTTTTTATCTTTTATCTTTTGCCTGGATCATCAGTACAACACCATGATGCACTGTCAAGGTGCCTTGTTCCCCTGTGATCTCATTAGATACAGTGAACAGATCACGATGGCTGATCCGGCAGTGCGTCAATGGATATTTAAAGTTTTCCAGAGAGATCTCTGCCTCTTCATCAGTAAAGAAACTGATGTAGGTATAGTTCTCTTTTTTTATCTGATAGACACCTGCGCCGAATGACTGAATGCGGTTCTGATCATCTAAAAGAATGACAGAAGACGGATGTTGATATACTAAGCGAAGATTGATCAATGCATGATCTGCTCTTGCTCCCATCGCTCCCAGCAGAATGATGCGGTCATAGCCCCTGCGCAGAGCTTCATTCAGCGCAGCTTCGCTGTCAGTATCATCCTTGATTGGATTGAGATGAATGGTCTCCTGTGCATTTTTCTCAATGCACTTCAGTTCCCCTGCATCCACAGAATCAAAATCACCGATGGCAAGCTTGATGGGAAAATGCTGATTGATCAATGCAAGTGTACCGCGGTCAACCCCGATAAAGTCTCCTTCAAGCGGAGGGATTTTTTCGGTCAGCTTCAGTGCGATGATGGCAGTTGGCATAATGACTGTACAGCTTCCTTTATATTGTTCTTAAAGACATAGGAGCCGGCAACCAATACATCCGCACCTGCTTCAGCAGCCAGTCTGCCAGTCTCTGCATTGATGCCGCCGTCCACTTCAATCAAGGCTTGACTGCCTGCATCATGCAGCCATGTTTTCAATGTATGGATGCGTTCCACTGCTTCCGGCATGAATTTCTGTCCGCCGAAACCTGGCTCAACGCTCATGATCAGGAAAAGATCAAAATCATTCAGATATGGGCGAAGACATTCCAGCGAGGTTCCCGGCTTAATGGAGAGACCTGCTTTTCTTCCTCTGCCATGGATCTTCTCGGCTGTTTTTCTGATGCCTGCTTCATCTTTGACCGCTTCTTCATGGAATGTGATGATGTCTGCGCCTGCATCTAAGAAAATACCTGCAATGAAATCAGGATCATCGACCATGATATGGACATCTTTGACCAGCGGTGAAATCTTTGCGAATGCCTTTAGAATATCAGGTCCAAATGTCAGATTCGGCACAAAGTGGCCGTCCATGACATCAAAGTGCATCCATTCTGCTCCGGATGCATTCAGTTCTTCAATCTGTTCTTTTGTATCTGCGTAGTTCAATGAAAGTACCGATGGTGCAACAATCATAGATAACGCTCCTTTCTTTCCTGGATCATCTGCATGATCTGCAGATAGTTCTCATATCTGACCCGTGGAATCTCGCCCTTTTCAACAGCGTTCTTGATGGCACAGCCAGGTTCATTCTGATGGATGCAGTCGTTGAAGCGGCACTGGCCCAGATACGGCTGAAAATCCAGTACATAAGATGCCAGTTCATGTGCATCGATATGCGAAAAATCAAGTGAAGAGAATCCTGGTGTATCAGCGACAAGACCACCGGCAACTGGATGAAGCTCATTATGACGGGTGGTATGCTTGCCCCTGCCTAAAGCCTTGGAAGTCTCCTGCGTTGCCAAATGGAAGGATGGCTCCAGTTCATTCAGCAGCGTGCTTTTCCCTGCTCCGGTCTGTCCTGTCAAGACGGAGATCTTTCCTTCCAGAATTCCTGCAAGGGAAGGGTCCAGAGAGCCCTTGGCCGTACGGATTACCGGCATCGGCCCTCTTTCATATTCCTGGATCCGCTCTTCAAAATCTTCAGGAATGCCGAGATCGCATTTGGTCACAACGAGCATCGGCTGAATGCCGCTGGACATGATCAGCACGCTCAGACGGTCGACCAGTGCAGGCGAAAAATCAGGAGACTTTACGCTCATGACAATCAATGCCTGGTCAATATTGGCAACTGCCGGACGAATCAGCTTATTTCTTCTAGGCAGTACATTCTCGACCACCCATCTGTTGTCCGTTTTAACAGCTTCCACCATATCTCCGGCAACAGGTTTCATCTGCATCCGGATCTTACCAGTCAAGATTGCCTCGTGACGGTTTCCCTTATCATCCAGCAGTGTATACTCTTTTGAAACAATGCGAATTATTCTAGCAATCATTATTCACCAATCAATAGAAATACAACGTGACAAAGTTGCTTCCCTTTTGTGTATACGATGTTCCTGCGGCCGGACTGCTTTCAATGACAAGACCGAACTTGCCTTTGAGCTTATCAATGTCCGACTGAGGCATATTGGTTGTATCACGGTTCGAGGTGCGGACAACAATGCCCAGTGCCTCTAACTCTGAAGTGGCTTCGGCAATCGGCTTGCCGATGATATCTGTTGGAATAGTAACAGTAGGATATGCACTGTAGACCAGTGTGATCTGAGCAGCCATGTCGGGGTCAAACAGAGAACCAGCAGTCAGCTGCTCCTGACGGATCACTGTACCTGCTGTCTGTGTACTTGTTTCTTCAACAACATTGATCTTCAGATACTGGTATTTTGACAGTTCATCTTCAACCGTATTGATATTCTGGCCAGTGTAGTCCTTGACTTCAACACCAATGCCGCTGGATACGGTCACAGCTACAGATGATTTCTTTTCAACACTAGTTCCTGCGGATGGATCAGAAGAAATGATCTGTCCTTTTTTTGTGTTGGTCGTCAGTGTATAGGTGACATTTTCACTGTCCAGCGTCAGATTGACTTTCGTTAGTTCTGTCTCGGCATCCGCAATGGTCATGCCGCTGATGTCAGGCACTGCCACCGTCCGCGGTCCAAGCGAAACAATACCGGAAAGGACCAATGTGAAGAAGACTGCAGCAGCAGCGACCACACTCAGGATTGAGAACAGCAGAACAGTCATTTTGCTCTTTTTCTTTGGCTCATCCGGAAGTTCTGTCTCTTCCGTATCCGCAGAGCTGTACGGGACAGCCTTCTGCGGTGTCATCGCTGATAATTCCGGCTTCTTTGACAGATCCGGTGCTTTCAGCACTAATTTCTTTTCGTTTAAACGCTCCGGACGCAGGCATGTACTGATATCACGCAGCATTTCATCACAGCTGCGGTATCTCTGTGAAGGAATCTTTGCAGTAGCTCGTGTGATGATGTTCTCAATAGACTGCGGCACACTGCTGTTGACGGCACGGATATCCGGCATTGGATCACGCATATGCTTCAACGCGACCTGCACTGCCTGTTCTGCCTTGAAAGGAACATCACCGGTCAGCATCTCATAGAAACAGATACCTAAGGCATAGATATCAGACTGCGGGGAAGAAGGATCTCCCTTGGCAAGTTCCGGCGCCAGATAATGAACAGAGCCCATAACATTGTTTGCCTGGGTCAGCTGCATGGCACCTTTGGCAGTGGCAATGCCGAAATCAAGGATCTTGATGGATCCATCCGCTTTGACAATTACATTCTGCGGCTTGATATCACGGTGAATAATGCCTCTGCTGTGTGCTTCTGCAATTGCAGAACACATCTGTTTCATGATATCGACTGCTTCTTCATTGAGCAGCGGACCGCGGGACTTGATGACCTGCTTCAATGTCTGACCAGTCACATATTCCATGACGATGTAATGATGTCCTTTGTAGTCACCGACATCGTAGATTTCAACAATATTTGGATGCGCAAGTGCTGCAGCAGCCTGTGCTTCTCTTTCAAAACGGAGAATGGAGACTGCGTCTGTATTCATTTCTGTGCGCAGCACCTTGATGGCTACCTGACGGTTCAGGATTGTATCAATTCCCAAGAACACATCCGCCATGCCGCCTTTGCCGATATGAGAAATGACTTCATAACGGTTGGCAATCATATTTTTCTTGTTTGTCATGAACGGTCACCCCCCAGATCGATCAGAACAACTGTCACATTATCATATCCGCCGGCATCCAGAGCTGCCTTCAGCAGTCTTCTAGCCTTGAGGGCAGGATCCATCTGATCATGGAGAATGATCTTTTTGATCAGTTCCTGCGGTACATATCCATGCAGACCATCCGAACAGATCATAAATCCGCAGAAATCTTCATTATGGACGTCAATATCAGAACGCACGGTCTCCCAGACACCTAGGGCATTTGTCAGGACATTCTTCTTCGGAAAATTCACAGCTTCTTCTTTGGTGATCTCGCCATGCATCAGCATGTCATTTACTAAAGAATGATCCATGGTCAGCTGCAGGAAGCGGCTGTCTGCAGTCCAGGCATAGGTGCGGCTGTCGCCGATGTTGACGACAAGTCTGCCGACCGATGTGATCATGACGCCGCAGAAAGTCGTTCCCATTCCCTTCAGTTCCGGGTGTTCGATGCCGTAATTGAAAATAGCGCTGTTGGCGATGGTCACATTGACCTGGATCCAGCGGCGTGCCTCTTTCAAGTCACGGAATCCCTTGGTCTCCGAGAATTCCTTTGAAAAATGTGCTACAGCCATCCGGCTGGCAATATCACCGCCGCGGTTGCCGCCGATGCCATCCGCAACAATCGCAAAAATGTCACCGTTGACATTGGTAGCGATGACATAACTGTCCTGGTTGGACTTGCGGTGAAGTCCTTTATCTGTTATTCCATAATATTTCATTCTGATGTCTTACTCATTTCATGCTTTGCACGGAGCTGTCCGCAGGCAGCATCAATATCTTCCCCATGCTTGGAGCGCAGGGTTGCCTTCACGCCATGCTTCATCAATACATCATAGAAATGCAGTGCTCTTTTCTCATTGGTCGTCTGGTATCCGTTCTCATCAACTTCATTGTACGGAATCAGATTGACATATGCATTCATGCCGCGGATCAAATCTGCCAGCTGGACTGCATGTTCATCCGTATCATTCACATCATGGAGAAGAATGTATTCAAAAGTCAGACGGCGATGATTGCCTTCACTGTATTCTTTCAATGCTTTCATCAGCACATCCAAAGGATATGCCTGATCAATCGGCATCAGCTTTGCTCTCAATGCATCATTCGGTGCATGCAGGGAAATCGCAAGGTTGTACTGATAGTGCCCCTGCGCAAAATCCTTGATGCGCGGCACAACACCGCAGGATGATATAGTCAGATGTCTTGCCCCAATGGCAAGTCCATTGTCACTGTTGACAATCTCACAGAAACGCATGACATTGTCATAGTTGTCAAACGGTTCCCCTGTACCCATGATTACAATGTTGTCGACTCTGCCTTCTGTAGGATCCAGTTCTTTCTGTACATACATGACTTCGGCTGTCATTTCCCCGGCAGTCAGGTCTCTCTGCTTCTTCAGCAGACCGCTGGCACAGAAGGAGCATCCCATGTTGCATCCAATCTGTGAGGATACACACAGGCTGTCGCCAAAATGGAAATGCATTAAGACAGCTTCCACAGAAGAACCATCCTGCATCTCAAATAAGTATTTTGTGGTGCCGTCCTGAGCTACCTGACGCGTCAGTTCCTTTAAAGGATTGACACAGTAGTTCTCTTTCAGCTTCTCAATCAGAGATGCCGGCAGATCTGTCATTTCTTCGAAGCTGGAACAACGCTTTTTATAGAGCCAGGCAAAGATCTGCTTTGCCCGGTATGGTTTTTGCCCATATTCTGCCAGAACTTCCTCCAGCATTTTCAAGTTTAGATTGTATATTGTCTGCATACGCGGATATTTTACCATAAATATGATCTTTTATGTCTTATATGGTGCTTTTCTTTCGGGTCAGCTTGGCCATAAAGAACCCATCACCGCCGTTTTCAAACGGGAAGATTGTCTTCTCTTCAATCAGTTCATAATCATGATGTACATCCAGGAACTGCTGCACCTGATTCTCATTTTCCTTTTTATTGAGCGTACAGGTACTGTAGACAAGGATTCCCTCTGGCTTGAGATAGGAGGCAGCTGTATGAAGAATGTTTCTTTGTATCTTTACAATTTCGTCCAGATCTTCCGGCTTGAGATGCAGGCGGATCTCCGGCTTATGTCTCAAATCTCCAAGCCCGGAGCATGGCGCATCGATCAGGACACGGTCATATGCATCGTGCCATTCTGCCCGGTCGATTGTAGCATCATTGACCATTGTCTGACAGATTGTCACACCCGTGCGGGCCATCAGGTCGGAGATCAGATGTGTGCGCTTTTCGTACAGATCGCAGGCAGTGATCTTTCCCTGATTTTTCATGAGCATTGCTATCTCCTGGCTCTTAGTGCCAGGCGCAGCGCAGAGATCAAGGACATTCATCTTTGGCTGGACATCGAGATACTTGACTGTTTCAGCACTGTTGACATCCTGGATCACGACCCTGCCTTCTTCAAACATGCTGGTGCGGCTGAGAATGCCTTCATACATGAAGCTGATGTCATTCAGGAAACGGACACGGCTGCCCTTTTCCAGTTCTTCCTTCTTCATCTTCAGCGTATTGATGCGGCCAAAGACATAGGGACGCTCCTGGTCCTCTGCACAGAGCTTTCTTGCGGTCTCCTCACCATAGTGAGCTTTCCACATATTGACCAGCCACAAAGGATGACTGGTCTCAACCGCCAGTGCATTGAGGTCGTTGGTATGTGGAAAGATCTGCCCTCGCTTGGCCACATTCCGCAGCACCGCGTTGACAAACTTCTTTTCATAGGTGCCGCACATTTCAACTGCTTCTGAGATGACTGCATATTCCGGCACCCCATCCAGATACTGCATCTGATAGATGCTCATATCGATCAAAAGCGCAATCTTTTTCTTCACATGCGTGGAGGCATAGCTGCGCCATTGGTATTCAAGCATATCGTAATTGCGGATGGTACCATAAACAACTTCAGAAACAAACGGCATGTCCTCACGCGGCAGTTTGCAGTCACGCATGATCAAGGATGCATATCCGTTCTCCTGAAATACTCTTATCAATACTTCTAATATATACTGTCTTGGTTTCATTCTTCCCCTAATCAAGCACCATCGGATTGACATCGATGCGCAGGCCTTTCAAATCTGCATCTGTGTGATTCATAAAATTCTGTACTGCCTGCTGCATTTCATCAAGATTTTTCCCTTTCAGAATGATCCGGTCACGGACGCGGTCCTGGATCTTCAGCAGACTGATGACACCGATGACCTTAAAGCTGCCGGCAATCTCATTTTTTAATTTCAGTGCCAGGCCGTCAACTGTTCTCTGGTCTGTTCCGCTGACAGTTAAGGAAATCATATACGTATAAGGCGGATACTGTCCTGCCTTACGGAACTGCATCTCGTACTTGAAGAAAGAATCATAATCCTGCCGGGCGGCGCATTGAACAGCATAGTGATCTGTATCATAGACCTGATAGACCACTTCACCGTCTGCACTGCCGCGGCCGCTTCTTCCTCCCGCCTGCATCAACAGGTCAAATGTTGTCTCACAGCTGCGGAAATCAGTACGCTTCAGTCCTTCATCACCATTGATGACACCGACCAAAGTGACATTTGGATAATCCAGTCCCTTGGCAATCATCTGTGTACCCAGCAGAATATCTGCTTCATGATTGCCAAAGGCAGTCAGGATCTTCTCATGACTGTCCTTGCGGGAAGTCGTATCTGCATCCATGCGCAGCGTCCTGACACCGACAAAGCATGACTGCACTTCCTGCTCTAAACGTTCTGTACCATAGCCAAGCGTAATGAAACCAGCTGTGCTTCCACATTCAGCACATCGAACAGGCTTCGCCATTTCAGTTCCGCATGTATGGCATTTCAGACGGCCCACATCGCGGTGCCAGCTCATTGCCAGATCACAATGCGGACATGTAACAATCTCACCGCATGTACGGCAGCGCAGCTGCGTATTGTATCCTCTGCGGTTCAGCAGCAGGATGACCTGCTCCTTCTTCACCAGACGGTCATGGATCTTATGCTTCAGCTCTTCTGAAAGAATATAGGATTCTCCATTGCGGATGCTGTCTTTCATCGAAACGATTGTCACCTTCGGCAGCGACTGATTGATCCTGTCTTTCATTGTGATCAGATGATAGACATTCTTCAAAGCCCTTGCATAGGTATCGAGAGTAGGTGTGGCAGATCCAAGCAGAACTTTGCATGCATGGTAATGCCCGCGCCAGATGGCGATATCACGGCAGTGGTATGCCGGCTGATTTTCCTGCTTATACGAGGAATCCTGCTCCTCATCCATAACAATCAAGCCCAGATCACTGAACGGCAGAAAGACGGCGCTGCGGGTGCCGACGACGACTTCTGCACGGCCAGTCATCACTTTACGGTACTGTTCATATTTCTGCTGGGCATTAAGACCGCTGTGATAAATGGCAAGATCAGAACCAAAGCGGGAAGCAACCCGTTCGATCATCTGCGGTGTCAGAGAGATTTCCGGAACCAGGATCAACACCTGCTTCCCTTTGGCCAGTGCCTTAGCAGCCAGCTGCAGATAGATTTCCGTCTTTCCTGATCCAGTGACGCCATGAATCAAGTAGACAGGATCATGAGAATTTTCGATTTCTGCCATTGCCTGTTCCTGCTGCTGTGACAATGCAAAAGGTATGGTCCTTTCATTCACTTTATATGCTTCTGCAGCCTTCTCTTTTTCAAACAGAACAACTGCACTCTTTTCAATCAATGCATGTGCCTGGTTTGGATATTTCTGACGCAGCTGGCTGTAGCGCACTTCTCCTGCTTCACGGACATACATATAAGCCTCCAGCTGCTTCGGTGTAAGATCAGTCTCGACATCACTGAGCTTCACGAACTTTTCAACCAAAATCTTCTTTTCTCCACCGCTGATCGGCTTTACTTTACCCGGCAGCATTGCCTGAAAGCAGCTGATCGTTGTAGAGAGTGTCTGTTCCTTCATCCACAGCGCCAGATCATGGAGCTCTGGCGTAATCAAAGAAGAATCATCTAGGACATTCAGCACTTTCTTTAAGCGAAAGCCATATCTTGCCTTCAGTTCTTCCTCAGTTTCCTGCGTATCCGTGCACGACTCAACAAAGCCGATGACCTTAGCTGAACCAAAGGGAACTTCGACTCTTGCGCCCTGCTCAATCTCGCTGTCACTGATGTATGTATATGTCTGATCAAGTTTTCTGACTGGATGTTCAATCCAGCATTGTATGAGTTTCATCATCTTACCTGTGTTTCATTATATGCTAAGAATCATTTCTCTGCATAGCTCTGAAAAATGTGTCATAATTATGAAAATATAAGAGGAACCTTTCATGAAAGAGTGGAAAAGAATCGTTGTTAAAGTTGGAACAAGCACGTTGGCCTACCCTGGCTACCGGATGAATATCCGCCGGGTGGAAAAACTGGTCAAAGTGCTCAGTGATATCCGCAATTCCGGGACAGAAGTCCTGCTCGTCTCCTCCGGTGCCATCGCTATGGGAATCGGCAAGCTCGGCCTGCAGAAACGTCCGTCAGACCTGGCTGGGAAACAGGCATGTGCTGCCATCGGCCAGTGTGAGCTGATGTACATCTATGATAAGCTTTTCAGCGAATATAACCATACTGTTGCTCAGGTCCTTCTGACCGGCGATGATCTGAAGATCAAAGACAGACGCGACAACTTCAAGAATACAATTGCCAAGCTGTTGAAGCTTGGAACAATCCCCATCCTGAATGAAAATGATACAGTATCCACCACTGAGATCACATCCATTGGTGATAATGATACACTGGCAGCACTGGTCAGTGAAGAAGCAGAAGCTGACCTTCTGATCCTGCTGTCTGATATTGACGGTCTTTATACCGCAGATCCAAAGAAAGATAAGAATGCGTCCATCATCCACCATGTCTCCCTCATCAACAAACAGATCAGAGACCTGGCAGGAGGTGCAGGATCAGACCAGGGCACCGGCGGAATGGCAACCAAAGTCAACGCAGCCGAGATCTGCCTGAAGGATCATATTGACATGGTCATTGCCAATGGTGATGATCCAATGATCCTCTACGATATTCTGAGCGGCAAAGAAGCTGGTACGCTTTTTTCCAGTGACAGCCAATGACAGATCTTCATGAACAATGTCTGCTGGCAAAGCAGGCTTCACGCTCGCTGCGCAGTCTTTCCCTTGCAGAGCGCAATTCTGTACTGAATTCATTCGCAGACAATCTCCTTCAGCATCACGATTTCATTCTGCTGCAGAACCAAAAAGATCTGACAGAAGCAGTCACTTTATCCGATGCGATGAAAGACCGTCTGACTTTGAATCCAGAAAGAATTGAGGCAATTGCGGAAGGCATCCGTCAAGTCGCTGACCTGGATGATCCTCTGCATATTGTGCTGGAAGAACGGACCCTGAAATCCGGCATCCATCTGAAGAAGATTACCGTGCCGATGGGTGTCATCGGTGTCATCTTTGAATCACGGCCGAATGTTTCAGCTGACTGTACTGCTCTCTGCTTCAAGGCAGGCAGTGCCTGTATCTTAAAGGGCGGCAGGGAATCCTACCGTTCCTGCTGTGCAATTGTGGATCAAATGAAGGAAGCTCTCGTCATGCATCATGTCGATGAACATGCTGTCGAACTGGCGCAGCAGCCAAGCCATGAAGAAACACAGGCTTTCATGGAAGACAGAAATTCCGTTGATCTGCTGATTCCGCGCGGCGGCAAGAAGCTGATCCAGACGGTGATTGCCCATGCCAAGGTCCCTGTCATTGAGACTGGTGCCGGTGTCTGCCATACGTATGTTGATGACAGCGCAGATCTGGCAATGGCAGCTGAAATTGCTGTCAATGCAAAATGTTCCCATCCTTCAGTATGCAATGCCATGGAGACACTGCTGGTCAATGAAAAAATTGCCGATGCATTCCTGCCGATGATCTGTACTGAGCTTAAGAAGCACAGCGTCATTATCCACGGAGATGAAACATCACGCACAATTGTTCCAGGTCTGGAAACAGCCGATGAAAATTCATGGTATACGGAATACAATGATCTCGAGCTGAATCTCAAGGTCGTATCCTCTGTCGATGAAGCCATTGACCACATTGAAAAATACGGTACACACCACAGTGAATGCATCGTATCCGAAACACCGGAACATGTAGAAAAATTTATGAACGGCTGTGACAGCGCATGCGTTTACCACAATGCATCAACCAGGTTCACAGACGGCTTCGAATTCGGCCTCGGTGCCGAGATCGGCATCAGCACCCAGAAGCTTCATGCCCGCGGCCCTATGGGACTCAGAGAGCTCACAACATATTCCTATCATTTGGAAGGAAAAGGAGAAATCAGATGAAGAACACTAAGAAATATAAGTTAGGTATAATCGGTCTTGGCCATATGGGTTCAGCGATTGCCAGAGGTGCCGTCAGAAAAGAATACATTGAACGCTTCCAAGTCGCTGTCTATGATCCAAGTGAACATGCCGCAAAGGACAGTGCTGTGGAGGAATTTGCTTATCTTTCTTCCCCGCGTGAACTGGTGCAGTCCTGTCATATAGTGCTGCTGGCCGTTACACCGCAGAAATTGGATGAAGTGCTCAATTCCATCAAAGGCGAATCCATTGATGTCCTGCTGTCCATTGTCACAGGTGCTTCTATCTCTCATCTGCAGTCAGTCTTAGGAAATGTTCCGGTCATCCGGGCAATGCCGAATACGCCTCTGCAGATCAATGAAGGTGCGACTGCATTATGCATGTCCAGCAACTGTCTGGCAGATGATTATGACTTTGTCTTCCAGCTCTTCTCTTCGATGGGTGTTACAAGGACAATCTCAGAAGATAAGATGAATGACATTGTTGCCGTCCATGGTTCCACGCCTGCATATGTATATTACTTTGTTGACTGTATCCTGAATGATGCGGTCAAGAGAGGCATTGATGAAGAATCTGCCCGTGCCCTGCTGGTACAGACAGTCATCGGTGCCGGAGAACTGCTGGCCAGGAGTGCTGACAAGCCGCTGGATGACTTCATCAAGGAAGTCGCAACCGAAGGTGGCACGACAATTGAAGCAGTCAATACACTGAAAGCAGAAAAGATGGACAAGATTATCCATGATGCAAATGAAAAGTGCATTCACCGTGCAAAGGAATTAGGAAAATAAAAATCAGGGAATGAAGCAGATACTGCTCCATTCCCTGATTTCTTTATTCTATGGAGGCTACAGGGTTTGAACCTGCGACCCTTCGCACGTGAAGCGAATGCTCTCCCGCTGAGCTAAGCCTCCAGCAGAGATTTTAACACATTCGCTTTCGCTTTTAAACTAGTTCATTGAACAATTAACGCAGAGAGTATGGAGAGGTCCATGCCTTTCTGCCGTCATTGGTAATCAGCTCGATGCGGATATACGTTTCGCCATCCACAGGGTGATAATCAACAGTACCGCCTGACACCTTTGTCACTCTGTTCTTTGTCCAGATATGATTACTGTAGAAGACCGCCATCACGACATCTTTTGTGCACTCCAGGTGGAGTGTTTTTGTTTCATCGTCATAGATAAGCGTCTGGATCTTCGGACCCTGGCTGGCATAGAAGTTTCCTTCATACAGTGCCTTCATGATGGCATCATGCGTCAGTTCTTCTGCATTGACCATGGTAAAGGTACGGCATTCATCTCCGCTGTAGGCATGGACATCATCCCCTGCAACTGCCGGTATATTGATGCCGTAGTGGGTTGCCCAGATATCAAACCAGACAGAAGAATCTGCTCTGTCCCCATTCCAGGGAATCCCGGATACAGCATTGTAGATCTCTGCCGCATCAATTCCTTCCAGCTCCGTAATCGAGGAAGGATCCATAACGGACCAGCTTGGATGTGCTAATACAGCAAACCCGCCGTCAGCTTTGATGGTATCAATGATCTGCTGAAGCTGCGGATGCGGCAGCTGGCCAAAATCTCTGCCATGCGCATTTGATGTCATGCCGATGCCGAGAATGTGATACGTGTCAACATCTCCTGGCAGATCTGTATTTCTGCCGCCGGTATCCCATTCCACACCTGCCAGCAGCAGCATATCTTTCATGGCGACTTCTCTGCCGTCAATCATACCGTTGCTGTTTGGCTCAATGTTCGCCCCTGGTCTGCGGTGATCTGTCACAGCAATAAAGTCATAGCCGTTACGGCGGTAGATCTCAACTGCCTCTTCCAACGGCACATGCCCATCCGAACGGGTCGTATGCATATGCAGATTTCCCTTATACCAGTTCTTGTCAGTATTGATCAATTCACGCATGTATTCCTTCTTTTCTAGCCGATGGAATCCGTCATATCAATCTTGAGAAGCTGATTCAATTCAACGGCATATTCCATAGGCAGTTCTCTCGTGAACGGCTCTAAGAAACCCATGACAATCATTTCTGTTGCCTGTGCTTCGCTTAATCCTCTGCTCATCAGATAGAACAGTTCATCTTCAGAGATCTTGGATACTTTCGCTTCATGTTCAATTGTTGATGTATTGGAGCTGTTCTTATTCAGAGGTATGGTATCTGATCTGCTGCGGTCATCCAAAATCAATGTATCGCACTCGATCTTTGCTTTTGAATAATCAGCTTTCTTTGAGAAGTTGATCCAGTCGCGGAAATTTGTTACGCCGCCGTTTCTGGAGATGGACTTGGAAACAATGGAAGAGCTTGTATGCGGCGCTAAATGTATCATCTTGGCACCAGTGTCCTGGAACTGTCCTTTGGACCCCACTGCAATGGAGATACAGAGCCCCTTTGCATATTCACCAGCCAGAATGCATGCTGGATACTTCATTGAAATGCGGGAACCGATATTGCCGTCGATCCACTCCATAGTGCCGTGAGCATCAACCTTCGCTCTTTTCGTTACTAAGTTCAGAATATTCCCGGACCAGTTCTGAACCGAAGAATACCTGCACTTGGCATTTTTGCCAACGAAGACCTCGACCACTGCTGCATGCATGGAATCCTTGGAATACTGCGGTGCTGTGCATCCTTCTACATAGGAACATTCTGCATCATCATCAACAATGATGATGGAACGTTCGAACTGCCCCATCGACTCTGAATTGATGCGGAAATAGGACTGCAGCGGCTTCTCCAGCTTCACGCCCTTCGGTACATAGATAAAGGAACCGCCAGACCATACAGCGGAGTTCAGCGCAGCCAGCTTGTTGTCAGTTGCTGGTACAATTGTCGCAAAATACTTTCTGAACAAGTCAGGATATTCCTTCAGACCGGAATCAATATCCAGGAAAATAACTCCCTTGGACTGCACTTCATCCAGCATGTTGTGATAGACAGCTTCTGATTCATACTGCGTAGTGACACCGGAAAGATACTTTCTCTCTGCTTCCGGAATACCAAGCTTTTCAAATGTATTCTTGACTTCCTCAGGAACTTCATCCCAGCTCTTTTCGGCTTCATTGGAGACCTTCTTATAGTAAGTAAAGTCCTGGAAATCAATCTCTGAAAGATCCGGTCCCCATTTCGGCATCGGCATCTTCTCAAACTGCTTATAGGCATTGACTCTGAACTCGGTCATCCATTCCGGTTCATGCTTATAGTGTGAGATCTGCCGGACAATGTCTTCATTCAGTCCTTTGCCAGTATCAATTACAGCTTTGACGTTATCGTCATGGAAACCGTATTTATAATCATCCTGGGAAGAGATGACGTCGTTGTTTTCATTTTTCTCGCTCATTTCTTCTCCTCACTTTCATCGATCATCTGATTGATTGCCTTCCAACCGATAGTTGCACACTTGATGCGGTTTGCCTGCTTATAAACATTCTTCAGGGCAACAGCTTCTTCCAGAACATCAGGATCATATTCCTTGGCATCAATCATATTGAAATAGTTGTTGATGATCTTCTTTGCTTCTTCAATCGTTTTTCCCTTGAGCAGATCAGTCATCATGGAAGTAGATGCGGTGGATATCGTGCAGGCAACGCCGTCAAAACGGATATCATCAATCTTTCCGTCCTTGATCAAAGACTGCACGGTAATATCATCAATACAGCTGTCAGAAGCCATATGAACAGACTGATAGCCTTCAGCGTCAGTCAATTTATGATGATGAGGATACTGATAGTGATCCATGATCAGTTCACGAAGAACTTCCGGATCATTCAACATACTGTTTACGTCGCTCATATTTGCCTCCTAGAAGAAGATGCCGACCGCATTTTCAAGTGAGATCTTTGCGGCTGCTTCAACGAATCTGTCTACTTCTTCTTTTGTGTTGTAGAAATATAAAGATGCACGGATGGTCTGATCAGTGCCGATGATCTCATGCAGGATCTTAGCGCAGTGATTGCCGCTCCGCACCGCAATATTCTGGCTGGAAAGGTATCCCGCTGCATCCTGGGCAAAAACACCCTTGGCATTAAAGTCAATCGAACCGTATTCATTGTCCGGATTATAGAGTTCAATGTTATCCAGATGCTTCATCTTTTCGACAAAGTATGCACGCAGTTCCTTCTCATATGCATGAATGTTTTCCATGCCGATTCCCATCAGATACTCCGCAGCCACACCCATGCCAATAACACCTTCAATATTCGGCGTCCCTGCTTCAAACTTCACAGGAGCTTCCTTCAAGATGACTTCGCCGCTGCTCTGAAAGCGGGCATTCATATCGCCTCCTTCAAAGATTGGTGCCATCTTCTTCAATAACTCATATCTGCCATACAGGACACCTGTTCCGTCCGGTCCGCACATTTTATGACCAGAAAAACCTAAGAAGTCAACATCGAGATCTTTGACATCTACTGGCATATGAGGTACCGACTGGGCACCGTCGACAACCATCAGCGCGCCTGCTTCATGTGCGGCTGCAGCCATCTCCTTGATCGGCTGAATGGATCCCAGGACATTTGTCACCTGGGCAACCGCAACGACCTTCACTCCTGCATGCAGTACCTTTTTGAAATCATCCATATGGATATTTGCCTGCTTGTCAGTTGGAATATATTCAATCTTTATGCCCTGTTCCTTCTGCAGACGGAACCAAGGCAGCAGATTTGATGCATGTTCAGCACTTGAGACAAGGACTGTATCGCCTGCTTTCAGATAGTTCTTAGATAAACCATAGGCAATCTGATTCATCGCATGCGTTACATTGTAGGTATAGACAACTTCATTTGGCTCGCAATTGATGAACTTGGCAATAATCTTTCTGGTGCCGTCATATAATCTGTCATTCTGCGCCGCAATTGCATAATCGCCGCGATGAACATTGCATGTATGAGTGGTATAGAAATCGGTGACCGCATCAATGACGCACTGCGGTTTCAAGGAAGTCGCTGCACTGTCAAAATAGACCAGTTCAGGATGATTCTGGATCATCGGGAAATCCTTCCGGATCTTCTCAACGTCTAGCATAATTCACCGATCTTCCTTTCCATTTCTTCTTTTAGCTTATTCTTCAGTTCTTCGTTGTTCAGTGTCTCTGTAATTGGCAGCAGATATCCCTGTGAAATCAGGGATGTGCACTGCTGCACTGACAGGCCTCTGCTCATCAGATAGTAGAGTGCATCTTCATCCACTCTGCCCATGGACATCGCATGGCTTGCCTGGACATCATCTTCATCAATCAGAAGTTCCGGCAGGATCACAGCATTCTGTCCTTCTTCAAAGGAAAGTGCGCGTGAAGTCTGATGGGACTCTGAACGAAAAGCTCCCTTGATGATCTTGCCGACAGCATCAATCATCAGCCTGCCATGTCCTAAGACGACTGCGTAGTTCTTCATATCGCCGTAAGTATGCGGGGCATAGTTGACCACATTCATATTATATGTCTTGCTGGAATCGACTAAAGAAGCACTGCTCAGAAGACCTCTGGCGCCTTCCTCGCGCAATGCCATATGTACGCTGCGCAACGTATCAGCACGGTTGATCTCACCATATGCCACCGTGACATCAGCTTCGCCCATAACCTCATGTGATTCATCTACGTCTAAAGTGTTCTCGGAAAGATTCCAGAACAGATAGTTTACTTTTACGCCTCTTGGTGCGTAGGTACGGATTCGCAGTTTCCCTGTATTGATAATCCTGACAAAGGCATCACAGTCAGCCTTTGCAGTAAATGTGAGTTCAATATTACGGTCAGTATTGATCTCGTATTCACTGTATCCTTCAGGAAGCTGAATATCGGTGTCAACATGGATCGGTGTCATTATTTCTTAGCCTCTGCTGTGGAAGCCTGTCTGACCGCACAGGTACCAATCGAAGCAGATACCTTCTTGACTTCTTCTGCTGCTGCCGGCTGGACATTGTACTCCTTGTAGATCCAGTCATATCCTTCCCGATCGATCTTATCTGCCAGTTCCGCATCACCTTCCAGGACAATCTTTCCATTGACCAGGACATGTGTGAACTGCGGCTTGATCAGCTGATAGAATCTTTCATAGTGAGATACAACAAGCATTGCCATGCCATCTTCCTGATGCAACTTATTCAAAGCGTCCGCAACAATATGCAGCGCATCGACATCCAGACCGGAATCAATCTCATCAAGCATTGCTAAAGACGGTTTCAACAATTCCATCTGCACAATTTCATTTCTCTTCTTTTCACCGCCGGAGAATCCTTCATTCAGGAAACGGTGGGCAAGATCTTCCTTCATCTGCAGATCATTGATTGTCTGTTCCATTGACTTGATGAACTTGAACAGAGAGATTGGTTCTTCTCTTCTGACGTTGATGGCAGCTCTTAAGAAGTCGCTGTTGGTAACGCCTGGAATCTCCTGCGGATACTGCATTGCTAAAAACAGTCCAGCAACAGATCTTTCGTTGACCGGCATAGCAAGGATATCCTTACCGTCATATACAATCGATCCCTGTGTCACTTTATATTTAGGGTTTCCCATGATGGCTGCAAGCAGAGTTGACTTGCCGTTGCCGTTCGGTCCCATCAGTGCATGTACTTCATTTTCCTTTACTGTCAGGTCGACGCCTCTCAGTATTTCTTTGCCTTCTACTTCAACGTGAAGGTCTTTAATTTCAAGTGTTTTCATATTCAGTAATTCACCCTCATTCCGTGCGTTATTGTAACATTATTCGAATCATTCGTGTTGTATAACGATTTTATCGAAAGAAATATCATGCATTTTGCATGTTTTGTATATTTTTTAGTCGATTTCACAAAGAAGTTCACATAAACTTCAGAATGGAAAATTGCAAATGGTTTTTCATTATCATATAATAGAAAAGCGTTTTTAATAGGAGGTTCTATGGGCAAATTCTTAAAAAAGAACTGGTTCGTAATTCTTGTCGTCGTTTTATTCGCCGGCATCAGTGTTTACTACATCTACGATACCAACAAAGGCAAGTTGAAGGGAAAAAGTGATAACGGTAAAGACGTTGTATACGAAGTAAATGGTGAAAATACATTAGCTGATGACTTCTATGACGAGCTTTATAAGAGCAACGGAACAACAGCTGTTGTATCCCTCTTCAAACAGGCAGTCGCAGATCAGTCAGTATCTACAACAAGTGAAATGAAGGATACTGCTAAAACACAGGCTACATCCATCCGCTCCAGTTATTCAACCAATTACGGCACCAGTGCAGATACACAGCTGGCTTCTGATCTGAAGAGCACAGGCTATACAGATCTGGAAGAATATCTGATTGAAGCACAGAAGATTGCAAAGGTCACAGGTGAATATGCGAAAGCAAACTTTGATGACCTGCAGATCCGTCAGGTATCCTACATCCTGATCAAGTTTACAGATTCGACAAATATCACAGACACACCTACCGATGATGAAACAGCCCGTATGAAGGCTGTGGATGATGCACTTGCAGGCGGCGATGATTTTGCAACTGTAGCTGCAGCACATTCTGAGGATACTTCCACTGCTACCAGCGGCGGCAACCTCGGCGTCATTGATAAGAATACTTCTTCTCTGGATTCCACTTTCCTCTCCACTTCTCTTTCATTGAGTGAAGGCGAGACAAGCGGCTGGGTCAAGTCTAGCAGCTTCGGCTACTTCAAGATCTACTGCACAGCTTCAACACCGGAGACACTGGCAGCAAACAATTCATCAACTGATCCATATGTTTCCTTAGTGCAGAAATATGACACAACATTGGAAAATGTTGCCATCTGGGAAAAGGCTCAGTCTTTAGGACTCGACTTCCACGGCAACGATGATCTGGAAACAACCATCAAGACAAGCTTGAACATCACTGATGATTCAACAACTTCAAGCAGTGATTCCACTGCTTCCCCAAGCGCAAGCGCATCGGCTTCTGCTTCCGCATCATCATCTGCAAGTGCAGAGGCTACAAGCTCTGCCAGCACGAACTAAGGAGGAACGAATATGAAGAAGATCAATTTAATCCTTGCTTCTGTACTCGCCCTTGCTCCACTTGCTGGATGTACAGATGCTTCGGCAAAAGTATCAGATGCTAAAACAGCTTTATTTACTGTCGGCAAAACAAATGTTACCAAGGGTTCTGTCTATACATTGATGAACAGTTCTGCTGGTGCAACAACTGCTGTCAATGATGCCAATAAGAAAATTGCTTCCGCTGAAATCGAAGTTACAGATGAAATGAAGGCAACAGCAGAGTCAACTCTGAATTCCTATAAGTCATTGTATGGTGATACATTCACTTCCTATCTGGAGCAGCAGAACATGACAGAAGATGAATATGTCAATGACTATCTGATTCCGTCACAGCAGGCAGAACAGCTTACTTCTAAGTATATTGAAGAGAACTTTGATGAAGTATGCACTTCCTATCAGGTCGTCAAGGCAACCATCCTAGAATTCACTTCTCAGGATGATGCTAATGCTGCCCTTTCTGAATTGAAGGATGGCTCCAAGACAGCTGCTGAAGCTGCTTCCGGACATAACAGTTCTTCAACTGGAACTTCCACTGTCTATACATTGGAATCCACTGATGTCAATTCAATGGTCAGAACAATCATCAGCAGTGCTTCTCCATCCGATGGATGGCAGATGGTACCGGAAGATACAGGCACTTCTTATGCAGTCGTCAAGGTCGATGACAACACACCAAGCAACTTCAAGGATGAAGCTACAACAGCATTAGCTGCCATCAGCAACGTATCCTCTGCAGCGACAACATACTTCTTCAAGAAGTACAACTTCGTCATCTACGACATTACAGTCTATGACGGCGTCAAGGCAGATCATCCGGACAACTTAGTTCAGGACATGAATTAATGGAAAGACCGTGTATACGGTCTTTTCTTTTTCTCAGGCAGTTGCGCTATAATAGTCCCAGGAGGTCTTTCTATGTGCATATTCTGCGATATTATTGATCATAAGATTCCAAGCAAGGTTGTTTATGAAGATGAGGATGTATTAGCAATCCTGGATATTTCTCAAGTCACCTACGGACATACCATTGTGATGCCGAAGAAGCATTATAAGAATATTCTGGAAGCGGATGATGAGACGGTCTGCAAATGCATGAAGGTCGCTAAAATGTTGGCGGCACAGATTACTAAGAACTGCGGTGCATCCGGATGCAATATCCTGAACAACTGCGGTGAAGTTGCCGGCCAGAGTGTTGATCATCTGCACTTCCATGTGATCCCGCGCTATTCTGATCAGGATGCAGCTGTCTTCAAATTCAATCCATCTGCAAAGCAGGATCTTGATGAAGTGTTAGCTAAGATCAAAGGATAAAAAAAGTCATTCAGCTGATTGATTCAGTCTGAATGATTTTTTTGTCATCAATGCAGTCTTTTCAGCATGACTTCCTGTGCTTTGTTCTCCAGGGTGTCATCCAGCGGCTCTAATTCGACTCTGCCATAGCGTTTCGCTAATGCACGCTGCAGAATTTTGTCGGCGATTTTTGGATTCTTCGGCAGCAGCGGGCCATGCATGTAGGTAGCCAGGACCTGATCATTCATAAAGCCTTCCATGCCGTCTTCCAAAGTATTGCCATAGCCTTTCAGGACATTGGCAAACGGTGTTGCAACATTTCTGGTCTGCCCGCCATGGTTCTCAAAGCCGACTGCCTTGAAAGTCTCACCGTCCATCGTCGTTTCAACTGCAATATTGCCGATGCAGCGGCTGCTGCGGCTTGTGGCTTCTGTATAGTAATCAAAGAAGCCCAGCCCTTCTACAACGTTTCCATCTTGATCTTTATAATATCTGCCGAACAGCTGATAGCCGCCGCAGATGAGCAGGAATGCAGTATGATTGTCCATTGCTTCCTTGATGCCGTCCCTGCGCCTAATCAGATCTTCAAAAATTAAATTCTGCTCTTTGTCGGCACCGCCGCCCAGAAAGAAAAGATCATATTCATTGATATTGACAGCTTGACCGATTGTACAGGTGTCAACAACTGTCTCAATGCCTCTCTTCTGTGCTCTGACCCGCAGCACTTCAGCATTTCCCTTGTCTCCATAGAGATCCATCAGGTCATGATACATCCATAATATTTTCAGATTCATCTGGACGCCTCCTTGCGCAAGATTGCTCTGGTTGGGTGCAGTGCTGTATAGGTCGCAATAACATAAGATTCGAGATTCTGTTCATTCAGCCAGTGTACAGCCTCGCTGCTGTTCTCAATGACAGTAATTCGGTCTTCCAGTCCTTCGTATTTCAATCGCAGCGCCATATCATAGGCACGCAGTCCGGAACAGATGATATGCTTCACTTCCGGTGTATTTAGTCTTTCAAAGTGTGCATCCCAGATCCATGACACATCATGACCATCCTGGTCATTGTCATTCAGGAAGATGCAGATATTTTTCTCGCCCGGCTGAGCATTGATATACTTCATAACTTCATTGGCACCAGTCGGATTTTTGATCAGATTGATGACGCATGGCTTAGACAATGCAAATACTTCATTTCTGCCCTCCTTCATCACAAAGGTGCGGAATACTTTATCCGCTGCTTTTGGATCAAGCGAAAGCGTCTTCATCACGGTCAGAACAGATGCACAGTTATAGATTGCATAGATGGTATTGATGAAGTTATGGTATTCAGTTCCATCTACAGTAAAACTCTCAGTATCATAATTGATTTTTGAAACCTGAACATCCGGTGTGACATCACCGAAGCCGTCCTTTTTGCAGTGGAATCTGCCGATATGAGAATACTGGTAGAACTCGTATTCCAAAGGACTGCCGCAGCGCGGACAGAATTTTCCTTCGGATGCTTCATCTGTCTTATCCTTAGACACTGCATTACGGCAGACAGAAAATGTATGGATCTTAGCCAACTTTGCTGTATCTGCAATCCGCAGTGTATTTGGATCATCTCCATTCAGGATGATGTCACCTTTAAAATCAGCTGTGACATCCTGGATCTTGCGGATGATTGTCTCCATTTCACCGGCACGGTCAAGCTGGTCACGGAAAAAGTTTGTGATGACCAGATGCGTTGGGTGCAGGTTCCTGAACTGCCTGTAAAGCGTCAGTTCATCAACTTCAATGACAGCTGCCTGTGCCTGTACGTGATACTGTGCATCACTGTTGGTCGCCAGCAGAGTTGCAATACCGACATTCAGATTGTCCCCGCGGCGGTTGTTGATGACCTTCAGGCCAGCCGCTCTTAAAGACTCCGCAATCAGATTCGAAGTTGTGGTCTTGCCATTGGTTCCCGTGACGAGAACAACAATCGCCGGCATCTTGAATTTCTCGATAAAATTCGGATCCAGTTTCAACCCGATCTCACCAGGAAGAGAACCTCCTCTTCCCATTTTTGATAAGACCCGATGGCTCAGCTGTACAAGTTTTAAGCAGTTCGTCATTCTTTCCTCATTTCGAATTTTTTGGTTTGTAGAAAGCACGGTTGTCCAGGGCAAAGATCTTCTGGGTGAATGTACCTGCTTCTGTGGTGCTGAGTGCCTGCTGCAGAATATTCATTCTGGCATCAAGATTGTCAATCAGAAATAGCACTTCTGCTTCCTGGACCATCGGTACGACCGGTGAGCCGAATTCCTGATGGCCATGGTGGGAAAGAATCATATGATGCAGAAGAATTGCTTCCTCACTGTCTGCTAATCCTTCACTGTCTGCAACTTCTGTCATCCATCCATTGGCAATTGAGATATGGCCTTCCAGTTTGCCTTCCAGTGTGTATTCAGTGGTGACTGGTCCACTCATCTCGGCTGTCTTGCCGACATCGTGGATCAATGCACCTGCTAACAGCAGATCTCTGTCCAGCTGCGGATAGTGATCACAGATTACCATTGCCATCTGTGCCATTGAAAGAGAATGCTCACTGAGACCGCCCAGCCAGTTATGGTGGATCCTGCTGGCAGCTGGATAGGTCAGATATTTCTCACCAACTTTTTTCAGCATGCCCAGTACAAGCTTGCGGTAATTCTCATTCTGAATGGAATTGATCAGCTTCTTCAGTTCCTCTCTGCGGTCTGCTTCCGAGATTCCGGAGGCAATGACATATTCTTCCATAGAGACCTGCGATTGGTCCATCGCTTCCGCATGGTTGATGCGCAGCTGCAGATTGTGATTGTAATCCAGCACTTCAAAGGTAAGCAGGCATACTTCACCTACCTTGATCTGCTGCTTATCTTCTTCTTTGACATCCCAGAACTTGCCGTCAATCGTACCGGAGTTGTCCTGCAGGGTCAGCGTTAAGTACGGTGCCCCTTTGGAAGTCGTTCCATTCTTTTCATCTTTGATCAGCAGAGGAAGCGTTAAGCGCTGCCCCTGCACCATTTCACCAATTTTAGTCATTAAACATTCCAGTCCATTTCATCCATGACAGTATAGATCTCCTCACTGTCAAAGCCCTGTGCGGCACAGTATTGATATACATGATTCCGCAGGTCTGTTCCCTGATACTTGCGCTCATATCTTTTCTTTGCCTTGTATGAGCATTTTCTCAGATTATCCATTTCATGGTCTTCATTGCGTGTATAGTCCAGATGCTCTGCCGTTGCCTTGGCAATTTCAGTGGAATAACCCTGCTGGATCAATTTGGCAGTGACCATGTTCTTAAGCTTGCGTGTACTTTCCTCTCGATGTGAATTGACGACCTTCTGTCCAAACGTTTCCGCATTCTCTACATCACCGTCTGTATTCTGATCAAGCTTCTCCACGATCAGTTCATAAGGAAGCCCATGTTTTTTCAATGTACGGATGATCTTGTCTCTGCCGGCAAGCGCTGCCTTCAGACGCACAATCTGTTCGCTGCAATACCTTTCATCGTTGATATAGCCCTTTTCTTCGAGCTTCTCAACTATATGATTGACCGTATCAATGTCACATTCTGTATTCTGCGTGATCCAGTCATAGATTTCCTTGCGGGTGCGGTCCTTTGCTGCAATCCTCTTAAGGCATCTTCGGTATGCCAGTACGCCAGCCTCTTTTTCATGGAGTTCATCGACCTGCTTGGAGATCAGGACACCATCAGTACGCATGCCGAGATTATAGAAATCATCCATGGAAACATGCAGACGCATCTCTTCCTTCTGATTGGAAATCAGATACAGCTGAACAATGTTGTCAGTGACTCTGACATCTTCAATCCGATACTGATGAAGATACGATTCAATGACCCTTTCATAGACCTTGATGACTTTTTCATAGAAGACTTCTGAGCTGTATGGATTCACGACTTCCAAAGCCTTGGCATGCATTTCATCCAGTCTCTTCTGATCCATATTTAGGAAAACTTTCAGTTTTTCTGCAAGGTCATTTTCATTTTGAAAATAGGAACCTGTCACGCCTTCGATGCACAGTCCTTCCAGGACTTCATCTTTTCTGACTAAGATCGGCAGTCCAGCTGCCAGTGCTTCAATAAATGTCATACCCTGCGTTTCTGATAAAGATGCAGATACGAAGCCGTCAGCAGCCCGATAGATATCCGGAACATCTGCAGCTGGACGCGGTCCTGCTACAAATACATATTTCTCAATACCGAGCTTTTTTACCATTTCACGGCAGTTGTCTTCATCTGGACCGCCGCCGACAATCAGCAGCTTGATGATGCTGCCTTGATCAATTGCCTTCTTGAATCCATTGATAACAATATCCATCGACTTTTCCTTTGCCAGGCGTCCGACATAGACAATCAATCTTTCCTGATCATCTACACCAAACTCACTTCTGATGGCATGTCTTTTTGCGGCATCAGCGTGTGCCGGTGAAAAGCGGTCAAGTTCCAGACCGGTAGGAATGACATCGATATTCTTGCGGATCTTATAGCCTTCAAGCATGTTCTTGGTCTTCATGCTCGGAGCAATGACTTCCATGGAGCTGTCCCCATACAGCTTGGAAACTCGTGCTACACCTTTTTTGGCATATTCATCGACTGTTTTGCTGTTGATGAAATTGACATAATGCGTATAGTCCTCATATGTGGTGTGATATGTTGATACGAGCGGCACATGGAGCTGCTTTGCACATAATCTGGCGAAGATACCGACCCCGAATTCTGTCTGTGCATGAATGACATCCAGATCAAGCTTGCGGATCTCCTCCATAGCAAAAACATGGAATGGGCTTGTCATGACGTAGCCGTACAGGAATTTCAGTTCCTTGCCAGCCAATCTCAGGATCTTTCCATCATCGTCCCATTTCGCATGTCCGCTTCCTGAAAAAGTAGTAATGACATAGACTTCATGTCCATGCTTTTCCAATTCATTCCTTAATATATTTGTACTGTTGGCTACGCCATTGATTTCCGGCGGAAAGGTATCTGTAAATAATCCAATTCTCACTTTACTTCCTCTCTTTCTAACGCTGCTTCTTCAAAGGTCGTAGGAATCTTGCTTTCTTCAATTGGAACATCTTTGCGAGTCTTGGCAATCATGAACACGACCGATCCGATGATCAGCACCTGATAGAAAGTAACTAACCTCCACAGGATCATAATGGATGTTGCTTCCGCCTTGGTGAACAATGTAGAATACATCAGGATGAACGTAGCTTCGGTTCCACCTGAAGATCCAGGCATCGGCAGGAAAGCGTTGACCATCGCTACAAACGATGCCAGTGCAAGCATGTCAAAATACATATCACCGCTGACTGTTAAGCCCAGGGCTTTCGCGCATAAAAATGGAATGCTGTAGTAAATGATCAAACGGATCAGATCCTGTCCAGCCAGCAGCGCAATCATCTTGCGGTGCGTCCGCAGAACAACAATCTCCTTGGCAAACTGTGTCAGCTGTGTATTCAGATTGGCCAGTGTTTTCTGACGGTCCTTGATGATATGGAGCCTGCATCCGATATTAATGCCTGTCGTTGTCAGCCAGATATAGAACTTTGGAGAAATTGCTAAAAGCCACAGGAAGACAATCACACCAGCACCTACGATAAAACCAAAAATAACAATCAGAAAAAACTGACTGTACTTAGAATAGAAATAATGGAACTTCAGCACAAGCAGAAGAAATACAAACATGCACATCGTCGACTGATACACAATAAAGTCAAGCCATAGCACTCCGACACTGTTGGATACAGGAATGCCCTGCTTTCTGAAGATGTATCCCTGCGCAATCTGGCCGCCGGAAGCCCCTGGTGTGATGTTGTTGAAAAGACCGGCAACGTAAGAATTAACGAAGCCCTGCATGGTCGTATATTTTGGATGCGTGAGCCGGCATTCCAGACCAAGTCCCCAGCCGAGCAGATAACGTTCAAAGACCATCAAGATAATGATGCCGACCAGCCACCAGATATTGACATTTTTTAAAGTATCGAGCACCTGGCCTCCATCATCTTTCATGGAGACATACAGCACTAGAATGGTAAGTCCGAAAATGAGCAGGATATTAAAGGCTGTTGATTTGAACAGCGATTTTATTTTCTTCCACATATTAAGATTATTATACTATCTCGACAGCCACTTCTCAATGTTGTCAATTATGAGCCGTACCGTTGAGCACATCTTCATAGACTTGTTTCAGCTGCTGACCGACGCCTTCAATCGACCTTTCTTCAGCAGTATGATACCCCTCTTCCTTAGTATCTGGTATTTTTCCTTCAATACTGTTTTCAATCAATTCTGCAAATTGGTCATTATCAATTCCTTTATAGCAGTTCTTTCCACTGACCAGCCAAGGGTCAAACGCACCGATATCACGGACAATGACCTGCTGTCTAGCGGCAAGAGCCTCAAGTACGACAATCCCTTCTGTCTCTTCATAGGAAGGGAAGAAGAAGCAGTTTGCGTTGCTGTAGGCGCCCTCAATAATGGCTCCCTTGACATATCCCGGAAAGATCACGTTGTCTGGATGATGTTCCAGAACTTCGTTGATCTTCGGCGGAATGATCACTTTGGAAACAGAACCGAACCAGATGAATTTATACTGCGGCAGTTTCTTTGCGACTTCAACAAAGTCCAGCAGTCCCTTTCTCTGGAAGAACAGCCCTACACCCAAGACGACTTTATCAGCCGGCTGCAGACTAAAATATTTACGGAAGGCAGTGATCTTTGATTCATCCGGCTGATATCTCTTCAGGTCTACGCCGTTGGAGATTGGATAGATTGGCAGATCAATGCCGTACCCCATCAGCAGCTTTTTGCTGTATGGCGTTGGTGTGATCAACGCATCTGCCTGCGTATACAGATGCATCAGCCATTTCTTCACCCCAGGAGCCAGTGCATTGGAGAACGTAAAACTGTCGCGGAAGTCTTCTTCCGTGCTGTGGGCATGATAGATGACCTTTTTGCCGCGGTCTCTGGCGTTTCTGACAATTGCGTCAGAGTTCATGTAGCATGTATTGATATGAAGAATATCATAGTCTTCATCCCAGGGATCCGTTGTATATTCCACCCCTGCTGATTCCAGTGCTCTGCATTGATGATTGAATGCTCTACCGATACCGGATTTAGAGATGGCATTCTGTCCTTCAAAGTATAATAGAACTTTCATAATTCCTCATTTCTATTGTTCTATTTTACCATAGTTTGGAGAGTGTTTCCCATCAACCATGCTTTCATAAAATGCATAAAAAGAGAAGTACAGCTTCCGCCGTACTTCTCTTCGTTTATAAGCAATCCGTTACAGGAGTATCAGGATTTACTTTGTTTCGTTCTGCAGGGCTTCCTTAGCGAGCAGTTTGTTGAAACGTGTCTGCGCATCAGTCTTAGCCTTTTCGAACATCTTGTCTGCTTCTTCCTGTCCCTTGATTCTTGGCAGGTTGAAGTAACGAGCTTCCTGCATCAGGAATTCATTATACTTATCCCAAGCAGGTGTCTTTGTGGAATCAATCTGCAGAGGCTTCTCAAGTCTTGGATCGAAGCGGTACAGCGTTGTATATCCACAAGCAACAGCAAGCTTCTGACGAGTTGGAGCATTGATCAGACCGCCGAGGATACCATGTTCCTGACATGGGCTGTATGCAATGATAATGGAAGGTCCATTATAAGATTCAGCTTCCTTGAATGCCTTGATTGTCTGCATCTGGTTAGCGCCCATGCATACGGAAGCAACATAAGCTGTTCCATATTCCATGAAGATCTGACCAAGATCCTTCTTAGCAGTTGGCTTGCCGCCGGCAGCGAACTTCGCAATGGCAGAAGCGTTAGTTGCCTTAGAAGCCTGTCCGCCTGTGTTGGAGTATGTCTCAGTATCAAGTACGAGAACATTGACATTCAGGTTGTTCGCCATGACATGATCAAGTCCGCCGTAGCCGATATCATAAGACCATCCATCACCACCGATGATCCATACAGACTTGGAAACAAGATCTCTCTCCATCTCTGCTAATGGCTTGACAGATTCAACAGAAGAAGCCTTGACACCCTTGATGATAGCGTCCTTGACTGCTCTCTGCTTCTCACGGTCATCGTTTGCATCGATATAAGACTGGAATGCATTCTTGAGTTCAGGTTCAACCTTGTCAAGATTCTCTTCCATGATACGTAAGATTCTAGCTTCCTTAGCACTCTGCGCAATAGCCATACCGAAGCCGTACTCTGCGTTGTCTTCGAACAGAGAGTTAGCCCAAGCAACACCTTCACCATTCTCATCCGTAGCGAATGGGTTGGATGGTGTTCCAGAGCAGTAGATCATAGAGCAGCCTGTAGCATTGGCAACCATCATATCCTTGCCGAACATCTGAGAAGCAAGTCTATAGTATGGAGCTTCGCCGCATCCTGGGCAGCATCCTGATACTTCGAAGTATGGACGTTCCAGAGATACACCAGCAACTGTTGCTGCATTGCCGTATTCTGGCTTGTACTTGACTTCCTTGTACAGATAGTCTGCAACTGCCTGCTGATTCATTTCTGTATCAATACGGTGTGTATGCAGAGCACCTGGTGCTTCCTTAGAATCTGGTACTGGGCAGGCTGTCTCACAGACGCCGCATCCGACACAGTCTTCTGTAGCAAGCTGGATGACAAACTTCAGACCAGCTTCCTTAGCTCCCTTGTATGCAGGAGTTGGATCCTTGACCTTGAAGTTATCAACACCATTTTCCTTGGCAATTGCTTCAGCCTTGGCAACTTCTTCCGGTGTCAGTAAGAAGGAACGGATTGTTCCGTGTGGACATGCGAATACGCAGCTGCCGCATTCAACACACTTATCAGAGTTCCACTTTGGAACATATCCAGCAATATTTCTCTTTTCCTTGAAGGCAACATCTTCCGGCATAGAACCGTCAATTAATGTGTCTTTTGTAAATTCAGAGACCTTCATGTCATTGCCCTGAAGAGCATTGATCTTCTGGACATAACTGTCGAAGTGCTCATCACCTGTCATATCATACAGTGCAGGCTTGACAGTCAGATTAGACCATTCAGGCTTGACAGTGACTTCTACAAGTCCTGCCTTACCAGCATCGATTGCCTGTAAGTTGCTGTTGACAACAGCTTCACCCTTACGAGCATATGTTGTCTTTGCAGATTCCTTCATCAGATCAAGAGCCGTTTCATATGGCATGATCTGTGGATTCAGAGCAAAGAATGCAGACTGCAGAATTGTATTTGTATGAGTTCCCATGTGGCACTCACGAGCAAGCTTTGTTGCATCGATCAGATAGAACTTTGCATGCTTGTCAGCTAAGCCTTTCAGCATTCTGTTAGGCAGCTTTGTCTCTACTTCATCAGCAGAAACAGTTGTATTCAGTAAGAATGTGCCGCCGTTCTTCAGATCACGGACCATATCATACTTGAATGCATAAGATGGCTGTGATGCAGAAATGAAGTCAGCCTTGTTGATATAGTAAGGAGAATGAATCGGTGTAGGACCAAATCTCAGATGAGATCTTGTGATGCCGCCGGCCTTCTTTGAGTCATAAGCAAAGTATGCCTGAGAATACAGCTCTGTATTATTGCCGATGATCTTAACAGTAGACTTGTTGGCACCAACGGTACCATCAGATCCCAGACCATAGAACAAGCATGATGTATAGTCAGCAGGAATGTCGATATCAACTGGTTCAAGAGACAGATTTGTTACATCATCTTCGATACCAATCGTGAACTCTTCCTTAGGATTGGACTTCTTGAGTTCTTCATAAACAGCATTGATGTGTGTAGGGTTTGTATCCTTTGAAGACAGACCATAACGGCCACCAATGATCGTGAGATCATGCTTGCGCAGTGCATAGCATACATCTAAGAACAGAGGCTCTCTTGCACCAACTTCCTTAGCACGGTCAAGAACAGCGATGCTCTTAACTGTAGCAGGCAGTACTTCTTCCAGATACTTCTGAGAGAATGGACGGTACAGATAGACCTTGACCAGACCAACCTTTTCACCCTTCTTAACAAGAGCGTTGATTGTTTCGGTAATTGTATCTGTAACAGAGCCCATTGCGATGATGACTCTCTCAGCATCCGGAGCACCAACATAGACAAATGGAGCATAGTTGCGGCCTGTATGCTCAGATACAGCCTTCATGTACTTGGCAACGATTTCCGGAACAGCTTCAAAGTGCTTGTTCTGAGCTTCTTCACCCTGGAAGAAAATATCATCATTCTGGTTTGTACCACGGACAACTGGGTTTGTATGTGGGTTCAGTGCATGAGCACGGAAAGCCTCGACCTTGTCCATTGGCAGCAGACTCTTGAGGAAGTCATAGTCCATGACTTCGATCTTGTCATATTCATGAGATGTACGGAAACCATCAAAGAAATGCATGACAGGAACAGATCCATCAATTGCAACCAAGTGTGCAACACCTGCCAGATCCATACAGTCCTGAACAGAATGAGAGCACATCATGACGATGCCTGACTGACGGCATGCATATACGTCACTGTGATCACCAAAGATAGAAAGTGTGTGGGTTGCAAGTGTTCTTGCTGCAACATGGATAACACCAGGCAGCAGTTCACCCTTCAACTTGTAGATGTTCGGGATCATCAGAAGCAGACCCTGCGATGCAGTGAATGTAGCTGCTAATGAGCCACCCTGTAATGCGCCATGGATTGCTCCGGCAGCGCCGCCTTCAGCCTGCATTTCAACGACCTTGACTTTGTCGCCGAAGACATTGGTGCGGCCAGCTGTAGCCCACTCATCAATGTGTTCCGCCATTGGTGATGACGGTGTGATTGGATAGATACCAGCTACTTCTGTGAAAGCATACGCAGAATGAGCAACTGCTGTATTACCATCCATTGCTTCGAAAACCTTTTTGTTTTCTGTACTCATATATCCTCCTGTAAACCATTATCTATTATACCTCTTTTAAAGCGTTTGCAAAGACAAATTTAACCGGTTTACTTAGATATATTATAATTTTTTCACATATCAAAAAAGCTCCCTGGTCAAGGGAGCAGTTCTGTGCTGAATCAGTTCAGTTTTTTCCAGTTACATCTTCATGGATTTCATGACCTGACGGACCTGTGCCTCGGAAGGCTTTCTGCCCATCTGCATGAACATCGCACGGATCATCTTTTCATTGACCGGCGGATTTTCCTTGAGCTGCTTTTCAAAATAATGCTTTGTGATGAAGAATGTTGCAATGGCTGCAACTGCTGCACCAGCTAAGAACCATAATAAGGATGCCCAAAATTCTGTCATAGTTTAATCACCACCTGTTCTCTTTTCTACGTGTTTATTCTATCTGAAAGCGCTATGAACCGCAATCTATTCTTTTGTTTCTTTCTTGGCGATGCCGATACCTAAGACATCCAGCTGTTCCTGGTCAACATCACCAGGAGCTTCACTCATGAGGTCGAAGGAACTGTTGGTTGTCGGGAAGGCAACAACATCACGGATGTTGTCCGTGCCTGCTAAGATCATGGTCAGTCTCTCTAAGCCAATGCCGACACCGCCATGTGGAGGTGTACCAAACTTGAAGGCATTGAGGAAGAAGCCGAATCTTTCCTTCGCCTTCTCTTCGGAGAGGCCGATGGCCTCAAATACCTTGGCCTGCAGTGCCTGGTCATGGATACGGATGGAACCGGAGAGCAGTTCGTAGCCGTTGCATACCAGATCATACGCACGTGAAGATACATGTTCCGGATCGGTCAAGAGCTTATCAACATCCTCATCCTTCGGTGCTGTAAACGGATGATGTGCTGCCACCCATCTATTTTCTTCTTCACTGTATTCAAACATTGGGAATTCTGTGACCCATAAGAACTTGTAGCATTTTCCTGATGGAATCAGATTCAGTTCATGGGCCAGTCTGACACGCAGTGCACCAAGCGAAGTCTCAACGACTCTTTCTTTGTCGGCAATTACTAATACCAGGTCGCCATCATGCATGTCGAGTCGCGCGGTCACTGCCATCTTCTCCTCTTCGGATAAAGGCTTGATGATGGAGCCGGACAGTTCACCATTGCTCATCTTGAGATATGCCAATGCTTTTGCCTTGAAGCCGTGCTTGACGAATTCCTGCAGAGCATCCAGGCCCTTGCGGCTGTAACTGTCTGCCGCATTTTCAAACTTGACTGCACCAATCATTCCTCCGGCATCCACGACGCTGCGGAAGACCTGAAATTCTGTGCTGGCAAATAATTCTGTAATATCCTGAATCTCATTGCCGAAGCGCAGATCCGGTTTATCGGAGCCAAATCTCTTCATGCATTCATTCCAAGGAATACGGACAAAGTGATCTTCCAGTTCATGATTCTTGACACCCTTGAAGATGTCCTTCATCAGATTTTCAACAACGCCGAAAATCTTATCTTCATCACCGAAGCTCATTTCAATATCTATCTGCGTAAATTCAGGCTGTCTGTCTGCACGAAGGTCTTCATCACGGAAGCAGCGGGCAATCTGAAAATACTTTTCCATGCCGGCAATCATCAGCAGCTGCTTGTAGATCTGCGGTGACTGCGGCAGTGCCCAGAACTTGCCGTTATAGATTCTGGATGGGACCAGATAATCACGGGCGCCTTCCGGTGTGCTCTTGGCTAAGATCGGTGTCTCCACTTCCACAAACCCTTCCTTGTCCAGAGTATTTCTTGCTATCATGCATACCTTATGGCGCAGGATCAGGTTTGCCTGCAGACTTGGTCTGCGCAGATCCAGATATCTGTACTTCAGTCTGGTATCTTCAGAAGAAGTACTGTCATCGCTCAAATCAATCGGCAGGACTTCAGAAGAATTCACGATTGTGACTTCTTCCGCGTGGACTTCAATTTCACCCGTCGCCATTTTTGGATTGGCATCTTTTCTCGTCTGTACAGTGCCGGTAACACTCAGGATATACTCATTTCTTACATCCTGCACCTTTTCAGCCATTGTCTCATCAAAGGTAATCTGGACAATGCCGCTGCGGTCACGAAGGTCAATGAAGACAAGTGATCCTAAGTTTCTGCGTTTGCTGACCCAGCCGATCAGCGTAACTTTCTTCCCCGCATCTGCGGCCCGCAGGGAACCATTCTCGCAAGTTCTTTGCATATTTTATCTTCCTTCCCACTTCTTGAGCGTGTCAATCAATTCTCCGCTCTTCAGTGTATTCTGTTCTTTCTCACCGGCACGCTTGATATTCACCGTACCGTTCTTCACCTCATCCTCACCTAGGATGATGATGTACTTAGCTCCATTGCGGTCAGCACTCTTGAACTGCGCCTTCAAGCTTCTCTGAACGAGGTTGCCTTCGGCCACAAAACCATTGTGGCGCAGATCCTGCACTGTCTTCAGGACACTGTCAGCGACGTCACCCAGACCGATGACGTATGCATCCAATGGTGCATCCGCACCAAAGTCATGTCCTTCTTCGCCAGCTAAGGAGATCAATCTCTCCAAGCCAATCGCAAAGCCGATGCCTGACATATCCGGACCGCCGTAGTACTCGACAAAGTGATCGTAGCGTCCGCCCGCAAAGATGGTCGCCTGTGCACCGGAATCAGGTCTGGTAGATACGACTTCAAAGACTGTATGTGTGTAGTAGTCCAGCCCTCTGACCAGACGTTCATCAATCTCATATGGAATGCCCAGGGCATCCAGACCCTTCAGCACGCGGCTGAAGTATTCCTTGGACTCTTCATTCAGATACTCAGCAAGACTTGGTGCTTCATGCATGCATCCCAGATCATGGTCGATCTTGCAGTCGAGGATCCGCAGCGGATTCTGTTCATATCTGCGGTGGCAGTCAGCACAGAGTTCATCCAGATGTGGTTCAAAGTGCTTCTTAAGAGCAGCTCTGTATGCAGTCCTGGATTCATCATCACCCAACGTATTGATGCATACTTTGACGGATGAAATGCCCATCGCCTTGACGATGTCATATCCTAAGGCAATTGTCTCTGCATCCAGTTCCGGCGACTTAGCACCGATATTCTCAACACCGAACTGCGTGAACTGTCTCTGTCTGCCCTTCTGCGGACGCTCATGACGGAACATTGCGCCCATATAGTAGAAACGGCCCGGCATTTCCATGGAACCGTACAGCTTATGCTGGTCAAAAGCACGGATCACACCGGCAGTACCTTCCGGCCTCAGCGTATAAGACTCGTCTCCCATGCTGAAAGTGTACATTTCCTTATTGACCATGTCAGAGGAATCATTTTCTCTGGCAAAAACGTTAGTTGTTTCAAAATATGGGGTGCGGATCTCGTGATAACGATACAGAGCTGTCTTCTCACGGATCACTTTTTCGACATCATGCCACTGATTCATTTCATCCGGCAGAATGTCATACGTTCCTCTAGGTGTCTGATAGTTCATGTTTTTTTCTCCTTTAGATTAAAAAAAGCGTCACTTGTATAAAAACGATCCAAGGACGCTGTATACGCGCGGTACCACCTTAGTTCACATGACCTGCATGTGCTCTCTTTCCTTAACGCGGATAACGGGATTCCCTACTGTATTCAGGAATTCATCTCCAGAGTGTCTTTTCTTCTCTTCTGCTTTCAGTGCTCTCACCGTTCCACTGTCGCTTGGCAAGCTGCGGGAAGAATCTCTCCTTCATCGATATTGAACTGCGTGAAGATTATAAGACGAAATTGACTTTCTCACAAGAGAAATCAATGATTGTCACGTTCTACCAAAAGAACGGAATCAACTTTTCTGAGATTTGCCATCAGGTTCTCCAGAGATTCCTTGTTGCGGACTCTGACGGTCATCTTGATGGTCGTGATCAAAGTATCATGATTGATGCTCGCATTGACAGTTTCCAATGTCATTTTGCACTGCGAGACAACCGTAACGATGTCCGTCAAAAGGAAGTTGCGGTCTTTGGATTCAACCACGAGGTCAGAATCATATGTTCTTTCATTATCCTCTACATCCCAGTGGACGTCGATCAAACGGGCACCATCGACATTGACGTTCGGACAGTCTCTGCGGTGTACCTTGACCCCCTCGCCCTTAGTAATAAAACCAACGATATCATCGCCATAGACCGGCTGGCAGCAGTGGGCAATGGACATCTTCATCGATTCAATGCCTGGAATCAATAAGCCTGACTTTGTCGAACGGCGCTCGACTTCACGGTTGAGGACATGCTGGAGTGCTTCTCCCTCTGAGACTCTGCTCTTCTGGTTGGTCAGTTTTTCACAGACAATCGTTGGATTGATTGACTTGACCGCAATGCCGTACATAAAGTCTGTATAATTGGAGACGCGGAATTCTTTATAGATATTCTCAAGCTTCCGCTTATCCATATATTCCTTTGGATCAAAGCCGCGGCGCTTAAGCTCATCTTCCAGCAGCTTCTCGCCTTCTTCAATTTTTTCGGAACGCTTCTCAGTTTCTTTCTTGGTCAGATAAGCACGGATTTTATTCTTCGCCTGATTGGTCTTGACGAACTTGAGCCAGTCTTCACTTGGCCCGGATCCTTTTTTGGTCTTGATCTCAACGACATCGCCCGTCTGCAGCTCCGTATTCAGCGGAACCATTGTATCATTGACGACAGCACCGACACAGGTATGCCCAATATCTGTATGGACACGGTATGCCAGATCTACCGGCGTTGCGCCATTCGGCAGGTCGATGACTCTGCCCTTCGGAGTCATAACATAGACATTGGCTTCAAAAACATCATGCTGCAGGGTTGCCATATATTCAGAGGCACTAGTATTGGATTCTTCTGCAGAATAGGTCGCAAAATTCTTAAACCAGGAGAGCTTATCCTCAATTTCCTTCTGCTCTTCCTTGGCATTGTACCTCTTGCCTTCCTTGTATCTCCAGTGTGCGGCAACACCGTTTTCAGCGATGCTGTCCATTTCTTCCGTTCTGATCTGCACTTCAAAGATCTTGCCGTCATCACCAACAATCGTTGTATGAAGCGACTGATACATGTTGGTCTTGGGGACTGCAATATAATCCTTTAGGCGGCCTGGAATCGGTTTGTATTTTGCATGAATGTATCCCAGGATCTCATAGCAGTTCAGTTCGCTCTGCGTCACAATACGAATAGCCAGCAGATCGAGAATCTGGTCAAAGCGCTTATGCTTCTTGACCATTTTGTTGTAAATGGAATACAGATGCTTGGATCTGCCGAAGATGCGGAACTGAATATGATTTTCATTCAGCATCTGTGAAATCTCCATGATCATATGATTGACAGATGCATCACGTTCTGTCTTCTTCGTTTCTACAAGCTGTGCAATGCGGTGATACTCTTCCCTGTCCAGATAATAGAATGACAGATCTTCCAGTTCATTTTTGATGGAACTGATACCTAAGCGGTGTGCAATCGGAGCATAGACATCCAGGGTCTCAGCTGCAATTCTCTTCTGAGCTGCCTCCGGCTGATATTCCAATGTGCGCATGTTATGGAGACGGTCGCAGAGCTTGATGAGAATGACGCGGACATCCTTGGCCATCGCAATAAAGATCTTGCGGTGATTTTCCGCCTGATATTCAGGGTCTTCTTTTCCTTTATACTGCAGTGTGCCGACCTTGGTAACAGCTTCGACCAAATCAGCAATCTCTTCATCAAATTCAGCCGCAAGCGCATCATGCGAGATACCGCAGTCTTCAATGACATCATGCAGGAAACCGGCCGCAATCGTCTTTGGTCCTACCTGCAGAGTCGTCAAAAGATACGCTACATTTGTGAGATGAATGATATATGGTTCGCCTGATTTTCGAAACTGACCGGCATGATGTTCAGTCGCATAATTTGCTGCTTTCTCAATGATTGCCAGGCTCTTTGGATCATGAATATAGGTCTGCGCTGAATTCATGACGTCATTCACTCCTGGATTTTTGATTTCTTCCATATTTCATTCACCTCCCTTCAATAATTATTATATCGTATCATTATACAGAAGAATATTCGGAAAACGTAATATTTAATCTAAACAAAGCCATATTTTGAGCGTTTTGAATTAGCTGTGTACGCTACCGTGTATGCTACCTTTGTGAAATTTTACGAATTTATATGAAAAAAGCCAGCTCCAGCATGCCAGCTCTTTCCATGATAAATGAGAAAAATTATGTCAAAATAACCAAACCTACGGAGTGGAAGGTATTCCCTTCCAATACACACAGGACAGTTAGCATGAAATTGAGCAAAAAAATTTAAGAAATTTCAAAATCTTAAATAAGATTTCAAAAATCTATTAAGAAAACTAAAAAAGACCGCCACCCTATATATAAGGATGACGGTTATTTATTACTTCTTCTTTCCACCGGACTTCTTGGAACCTGTTCCGCACTTTGCCATGTCTTCACCCTCTCTTTCTCTTATGAACCTACTGTGCATTGTTGTTCTTGTATGCAGCATTGGAAATACCACACAGTGCACCTGCGAATGTAGCCATAAGTGAAATTGTTGTAATTAGCAGCTTGGTATCCCATCCATAGGCCAAGCCAAGACCACTGATAAGAGCAATTGAAGCTGGAACTACTGTGCATAGAATCCATTTGATAATCGTATAAAGCTTGTCAGGTAAAATCATTTATTCTCTTCCTCTCTTTCTCTGACTTCCTTATTTGTAAATACAACGGATGTTTTTTCGCAGAACTCGTCCTTGACTGATTCAAGCTCGTCAATGTTGTTTCCTGACAGAGCATGGTTGACTAAGGCAAGCTGTGCTTTGATGCTCAATTCCATAAATTTTTCATGGTCATTCAGTCGCTTGGAGTCACGAGACAGGTGATCATCAATTTCATTAAGATGTTTCTGCATTTTGTCACACCTCGTTTCGACTGCAAGGATTCTCCCGTCCTGTAGTTTGTTAGGCTCTTGTATCTTGTTCTTGGCTGAGACTATCCACTGGATGAACTTAATGACAGTGAAGAAGCAGCATAGTATGGCTGTTACGTAGCCAACGTAGATCATGAATTGATCCATGATCTAGCTACCACCTTTCGTTTATTCATACCATCCAATCCCTTCCAGTTGCCAGCCGTTCTTGACTGCTGTCGTGACCTCACTGGCTGATGTAGTGAAGTGATGACCTAGACCGCCATTGTATAGACGATAGACCTCATCACCATATTGCCTTGAATAGAACGCAATTCCTTCATATTTCCATCCATTGCTGACCATTTCATCCTTTTCTGAATCAGAAACGGTATACATGTGTTCGCCCATGTTCGGATTGTAGAAACGATATACAGGAACATCACCGGACTGGAAGAAAGCAACACCTTCATACGTCCAACCATTGTTCCTTGTTCTGACAGCTTCATCATAGTCAGCGGTCATGAAATGCAATCCATTTGATATGTTATAGAACCGATAGACTGCATTTTTCTGTTTTGACAATCCGTCATCTATTTCAACATATGGATTGTAGATGAAACCCATGAATGGATGGCTCGGAATATCCAAATCATTGACATTATGCTCAGTCAAGAACCATCTTGTGCCACCATAGTTAGACTGTGAGACTGTGATTGTGTCTCCATCAATTGCTTCGACAACTCCAACGTGACCGTATGAGCCAGACCAGCAGATGACTGCTCCTAATCTTGGCTCTGTTCCTGTCTCGTATGAAGTATTGTTCATCCAGTCAACAGCATTGCACGCTGGCATTTGTGCCTGATTGTCAGACAGTTCTCTTGAACGTCCATTGGCATATCCTACACAATTAGGAAGTACACTGTTTCCATCAATCACAATGCAAGGATTGAGAGTGCTCAGATAGTAAGGATTGTCCTCACTTGGCTCTGTGAATCTCGGAGAGAACTTAGTCATTGTTAGCACCATCCTTGTCTTTCAGCTTTGGAAGGATGACTTTAACATTTGATTCCAAATCATTCTTTGAATCTTCTAATTCTTCTTTTGTCTGTGTTTCCATTCATATCCCTTCTTTCTGTTGCAAAAATGCTATTCTGATTCTAGTAATAGACGTACTTCTTCTCTGATTTTTTCAGGAACATCGTCAATCGTCTTGATGCCCTTGCGAATCAGTGCCGCATAAATCTTCGCCATTAGTTTGTACCCCCTAGATTCATCTCATAGATATCGGCTAATGCTTCCTGAATATCTGTGATAGCGATTTCTGAATCTGTCATCTGACGGAGAATGAAATAGTAGCCATCCGCCATGTGCGTTTCCTGCACAAAGATTTGATTAGTGAGTGTCTCGTCCTTCTCACCGTCATTGACAACAATGGAAGACAGATTTTTTCTAGTAAAGATACTGGAATCAATCTCTGTAGGCGAAACGTAGTTGTTACCGTTCATTGTCAAATTATCAATGACGGTACCGTCCTTCAATGTAATTTTATACATGCTATATCCTCCCTTAGTGTTTTGTATAGATTATTGATTTGTTCCTTCTGCTGCCGACTCATCATCCTGGATTGATTCTGATACCAAGAAGAATACCAATCATCGAACTCTTTGACTGTCATCTTCTTACACATCTTTTTCATCTTCCTACGGGGGGTGCTGATTTAAGATATACAGAAAGCAGGGCGAACGCCAAAAGAGGCACTAGCGCCGAGGTAGTTGCAAACCCCGTAGCTGCCGACAATGGCGAAGTAGGACGCGGAAACGGCATCTCTCAGCCAATAATCTTGTCTAATTTTAATCATTGCTGCATTCTGTGCAAACAAAGGTAACTGAGAATTTTCTACGGCATAGTTAGTAGGTAACACACTTCCGTTTGCCATAGCAGCAAAATGTTTGCATCCGTATACCATCACTTCAGTCATAAGGTCGACTGTGCTATCCGCCCACATACCACCAGAAGGATATCCATTTGACATAGCGTTTTGTAAATAAATTCTATGTGACTTCAAATGAGTTCCGAATATACCAGATATGGTTGTCTTTGCTGATGCCAGATTTGTCGTATACATAGCAGAGCCAACATACGCGCCTGTCGTTACATTTGAATCATTCATTTTGGCACTATACAGATTCGTTGCAGGAACAATAACAGCATGATGACCTAGCACCGCAGTGTCACCGCAATTTGCATAATAATCAAATCCCGCAATAACCCAATTTATGCCACCGATAGTCCAATAGTCACCTACGAACAAATCGGCGAATGTACCATTTGAGATTGCGGTGTACTGAGCATCTGTTACGGCAGTACCTAAATACTTACCACGATAGAGATTATGAGAACCCGCATTTGACAAAGGTGTGATGTTTGCAATGCTTGTCGCTAGTGCTGAATCTTTTGAATCTACCTCACTCTTTGTGTAAACATCTGCGGCATTCGCTTTATAACCCATCAGGTCATGCTTGGAAATCTGTTTAACATCTTGATCATCATTGACAAATATCTTACCTGTATCAGATAAAGCACTGATTATTGGTTTACTTGTTATTCTTGTCATGTTCTACCTCTCTATCATGGATGCCATGTGATGGGGTGTGATTTTGCAAACAGGATTGCCATTTCTTCCGTTACATTTATCCGTTAAAATAACGTTATTTGTTAAACTTGAGTACATCACTTCACCCCCTCTGGTGTATCTTCACCTTTGCCGTTGTTCAATTCCTTTTCTTCGTCTTCATTCATTCTTTATTCCTCTTCTTTCTTTTACAGATAACCTTCTTTATATTCTTCTACAGTAATACTTTTATACTGCTCATCCGTAATTTATTTCTTTGCGAATGCTTCTTTCAGACAGATATCGTTTCCTTTAGCCAAGCAGGAAACGAGGGCGAAGACCCCAGGTGCCGGAAGCGTTGTAGGGGTTCAAATCGCCGCCGTTGCCCACAAGCGCGAAGCCGAAAGCAGTTGTAATATTGCGGAGCCACCAAACCTCACGGTTACAGATAAACTCTGGAGCCAATCTGAACAACGGAAGCTGCCCATAGGCAATGCCAATGTTATAGCCATAGTTATGACCAGACATGCCAAATCCGCCATGGCCAACAACCTCTTCAGAAGTCATGAGATTAACTTTTGAATCATACCAATCCCAGCCACTAGGAAGATCACCGCTAATTGCATTTGATAACAATTCTTTATTTGTTAAGAGATTGGATCCAAATGCAGTTGCAAGATATCCAGCCCATGTAGGCAGCACGTTTGTATACATTGCGGTTGCAACATATCCACCGGCTGTTGTATTAGAAGAGTTCATCTTGAACTTTCCAAAGATTCCATCTGGAACAATAACTGCATGATGTGATGTGAACTCTGTGCTTCCTCTATGCAGATAAACATCTAATCCGGCAACGCGGAATACAAATGCCGTTCCGTTCACTGTTTTTGTGAAGTAATCACCGATATAGATATCCTTAAACGTGCCGTTTTTAATGTTTGTATAGAAACTTCCATCCGTTACGTTTGCAGTGATATCTTTCCCTCTGAATACGCTGTTATGTGAACCAGCATTTGCCAACAAAGGCCATGTAATGGTTCCATTTTTCTTTGTGCATATTTGATACGTTGATTCTGCAGCACCACCAAAGCAGACGTTTCCATCTGGTGAGAAATCCATCAGATAAGTAGCGCCTTGTGCCAGTACACTATTGGAAACTCCAAGACCAGGCTGTTTTGTATCGTAAAGATACACGCTGACTGTGCTTGTATTATCACCATTGTATGAACCACCAAATACCAATGTTGCAGTTCCAGATGTTCCGCTGATTGTTATTGTTCCGATTGTTACGTTGTCACATTTAACCAGTATGCCAGAGCCTTGATTGTCTGAATAAATAGAAGTATCTACTTTCCAGCCAATCGTTACTTTAATGTAGGTTCCATCATCTGCTGCAGTTCCGTCCGATGTGCAATGGTAAGCAGCCAATGATGTGATTGTTGGTGCCACATACGCAAGTTTCCAGTTAGCAGTCAGTGATAAAGCATAGTTACCAGTGAATGAACCGCCCGGATAATATGTTGCACCGTCAGAACCAGACCACGACACGAAGTCATATAACGTTCTTGTAGGAACACTGGTAGTGATTGTGAGTGTCTGACCGTATGTCTTAGTCTGATTGCCTGGTGCATTCGTACCACCATTGGCATTGAATGAAACTTGCCATGTGTTAATTTGCCATACTGCTGTCAGTGTCAGAGCATAATTTCCAGTGAATGAAGAACCATTTGAATATGTCTTTCCGTCTGATCCGGACCATCCTTGGAATGTATAACCTGTCCTGGATGAACTTCCATTCAACGTTAGACTGATGCCATATACCTTAGTCTGGCTGCTTGGAGTAGTACCGCCATTGCCAGCATATGTGACTGCATATCTTGGATTGGCTGACGTTTTTACGCTGACTGTTGGATTGACACTGTTTTTTGGAAATGTAGACTTTCCATAACAGGAATAACTTGCAGATGCTGCGGAACCATCACCGTTATGAGCCACTTCTACGTCAAATTCGTCAGTAACATGGTCACCCGGATAACCGGTAGTAAACGATACATTACCTCTGCCGTTAAGGCTTACATATGCTGTGTCGGCATAGATGTTATAAGGAGAATTGTTATAGTAACCGCCACGAACATGGACTGTTGACGATGTTCCATTGTTGGCGGTCTCATACGCTTCAACCCAAATTCCTATCGCACCATAACCAGGATTACCAAGGTCATTATTTACTCTTGTCATTTAATCACCTCAATTCGATATGTAGTTTAATGACAGATGCTCGTTCTGTCTGACATGGAACTGATAATAGCCAGGACTATTCACACCATATTTGATATTCAGCGTCTGGAAGAACTGAGCACTCGCAATGAACAGTTCCTTGTTGGTTATGTAAGCAACCTCAATGCCATTGTCATAGAAACTAATTCTGTCTGAAGACATGACCAGCTTCATAGATGCATTGTCGTTGCCAATCAATACGGAACCATCTGGCTGAATCGTGAAATATTCAGATAAGCCCATATGGAAGATCCCATTGTCCAGGTCCCAATAGTTCACACCTGTTGAATCTTTGATGACGCCAGCCTTGACCACCGCACCGTTCAATGTGCCAGCAGTAATGAAGTCGGCTACGATTGCACCGTCTGCGGTCATAGCTAAACCATACTGACCGTTATATCCTGTGCTGGAATATCCAAGACCATTCTTATTGAACCGCCATACCTTTGTAGCTGTTGATATGGAATCTGTATCCATAATCAATATTTCATCTGGATATGAATCACTATTCGCATCATGGATCATGACATAACCACCTTTGTTGCCAGTAATCAATCTTGTGGCTGTGTTGATAGCCAGTTCCATATCTGTTGTTTTGACGATATCTTCAGTCTTCTTCTGGATTTCAGATATCGTTGTAGCCATGTTCGCTTTTGCATCGCCTAATTCGACTGAATCATAGCAGTCAAGCAGACCGTTCCATACTGTCTTGATACATTTGGCTGTGGCATTCACGTTATACTCAGGGAAGTAGACCGTTACTGTATCGCAAAGATTAACGATTGTTTTTACACCTTCATGGAACACTTCAAGAACGTCATCCTCATTGTCCTCAAGGAATACGTCTTCATTGTCAGTTAGATATTCCACAGAATCAGATGTGTCCTTCTGAACAAATGAAACAGTCAGATTGATGTCTGGAACACCGATGTTATTGTTGGAAATATAAGTCGTTGATTTGGCATCAAGCTGTTCAACTGTCGGCATTGTGGAAAAATCCTGCGAACAGTCAACGCTCAATGTTCTGCTGAAGTTATAGGTGCCACTTGGCTTTACGATGTTTCCATGTATCTCATTTCCGTCTGTGTCAATCCAGTAACTGACAACACCTGTGTAGACGTTTGAACAGTTCTCCTCTTGCTTCAAATCTGTTAGATTCTTGCCATAACGGATCACAACACCATTGTCTGAACCACGATTGTTCTCAAGTGTTGCCTTGAATTTATCAAAATGCCATTCACCACCATAAACGTCCAGCAGGCTTCCTTCCTTGCCACCTAGCCAGCTTCTGATGCTGGAAGGTACATTTACCTTAAACGATGCTGATGTGCTTCTAGATGTGCTCAGAGTGAACGGACAAGCAACCATGCTGTTGCCAATCAAGCCAGCCAATGCACCTTGAATATTTGTACTACTGAACGGAGCACACAGATAGCCGCTCAGATCATATGATATGTGCTGTGCATAGACCGTAACAATACCGCCTATTGCCTTACTTATGTGATAAATTCTGAATGGCTGTTCATCATCCAGATAATTTGCCTTTGCATATATGATTCTTCTTTGTGTGATTGCTGAGTAGTGGATGCCAGTGACTGGGTAATCCATTTCCAGTTCATATGAACCGTTACGTTCTTCCGTGACAATCAGCCTTGTGCAATCCGAAAGAAAACCGAATCCCATTGTCTGGAACTCGGTCTCTGTGCTTTCGTATAATTTTGGATATTTGACTTCGCTCATAATGTCACCCATCTAGGAGTTATTTCAAGTGAAGTGATGCCACCGTCAAAATAAATAACAGATGTATCTGCTGGTATCTCGCAGAACTCTCCAAGAGCAACACATGAATTCATGTTCTCACTTGTCTGTCTGTAAATGTTCATTTCTTCGCAATCAATGTATAGATAGTCAGCAAGAGTCTTGATGGTCATCTGGATATTGCCAATCGTAATCGTACCTGCTGCTGTTCCAATTACTTTGATGAGTGGTTTTGATGCATATTTTGTAGGATTAGTTATCTGAGTATTGGTAGCTGATATCGTGATTGCTGTCTCACCAGACTTCAATCTCCAATATGGCTTGAAATTGAATGTTAGCTTGGACTCACCGCCAACATTGTCATAGTTAGTCCATGTATTCGGACCTACAAACTTTGCCATACCATAGACCAATGGATCCTTGTCATCTTCAAATCTCTGATATGATCCAAACGTATCCGCAAGTTTTCCAGCAAATGCACGTAATGAAGAAATAACTCCATCTGTCCTGTTCAGAACATAAACTGAATAATCCAATGTGAAATTCTTATATCTTCCATTATCAATGAGCAGATCGCCACTCCGACCAGGCACAGAAACATGGGTAACATCCCTTTCTGGAATGACATAATCAGAAAGACGCTGTACATGAATGTTCACATCACCTAAAGATGTTCCAGCAAATGTTATCATCTGAATACCGCTCCTTTCTGATTTACACCATTCTGAATCTTATCCATGACGATATCCGCAAGTGCAGATACATCCTGTCCTTGAGCACCGTTGACAATCATGGTCACACCACCATAAGACACACCACCATTTGCAGATGCGGATGTGCCATAAGATGACGTTGCAGATATATTGGAATTTATGTTTCCAACAATGCCATCTGAAACAATGCTGTTGATATCATCAACTGCACTCTGCACATTCTTAGAATCCTGTGTCAGACCATTAGCCATACCAGCATCTACCATTCGACCAGCATAAGCCATCAGACGAGATGGAGAACCGATGCCAAAGAATGATTTGACACCATCCCATGCATCTTGGCATATGCCTGTGATTGCATCCCATATAGCACCGCCAGCATTCTGGAGACCTTGTACTAATCCGTCAATGATACTGTGACCTAATTGCCCCCAATCAAAATCACTGAATGAATCTGAAATGCCAGCAATGATTCTAGGCATTGCTTTAATAATGTCTGGTATTGCTTTGATAAGACCTACAATCAACTGACCAATCAGCTCTATGCCTGATTCTAGTATCTCTGGAAGATGTTCAAGGATTGACTTGAGTAAATCACCCATGACCTTTCCAATCGCTTTCAGAATGGCTGGAAGATTGTCGTGGATGCCTGTAGCAAGCTGTTCAATCAACTGCATGCCAGAATCTAAAATGTCTGGAAGTTTATCCAAGATATTTGACATTAAATTCTTTAATATCGTTCCAATATTGCTGATGACTGTTGGTAGATTGTTCAATAATCCTGTTGCAAACTGTCCAATAGCTTGGAAACCTAAATCTAAGATGCTTGGCAGATCATTGATGATTGTATTCAGTATATCGAGGAGCAATGTTCCAATGTTTGTCAGAACTGTTGGAGCACCGTTTGACATTCCCTGTGCAAGATTTGTAATTAAATCAGAACCTTGCTGGATCATTGTTGGCAATGAATCTGTTAAAAATGTCAGCAGATTTGTCAATAACTGCTGCATACCTGTTGCGATTGCTGGCCCGATTGAAGTAAAAATATTTCCAACCATTGGAATCAGGTTACTAAAAACAAATGTATTGAAACTAGTTACTAAGTTTGTAACATATGGTGTTATATCTCCACCTAATGCAAGCTGTCCTATGAAATCTGTGAATGATGCTTTCATCATGTTGAAAGAACCAGTCAATGTTGTGGCAGCTTCCTTTGATGTTGTTCCTGTAATACCTAACTCGCCTTGAATCACATGGATTGCAGTATAAACATCATTCAGATTGCTGATATCATACTTAACACCTGTTATCTTCTGAGCATCTGACAGCAGTCTCTGCATCTCAGTCTTTGTTCCACCATAGCCAAGTTTCAAGTTATCAAGCATGGTATAGTTCTGTTTAGCAAATCCTTGATAAGCCATCTGGATGCTTTCCATTGAAGTACCCATCTTGTTACTGTTGTCTGCCATATCAGTCAATGCAGTATTTGCTGATTCGGCTGCCTTTGCAGTATCTCCACCTAATGAAGAGACTAGCGATGCAGCGAATGATGTTGCCTGCTCCATGTAAGCATTAGCAGACAGCCCTGTGGTCTTATAAGCCTGTGATGCGTACTGTTCTACAGTTCCAGCGGAATCCTTGAACAATGTTTCAATACCACCAATAGACTGTTGCAATGCACCACCAGCCATGACAGAATCAGCCAATGCCTTACCAATAGCGGCAACGGAAATAATGCTCATAGCTTTAGCAACAAGACCATTCCCAAACAAGCCACCAGATTTTTCACCAGCATCTGACGCTTCGCCACCGAGCAGATTGGAAATAGATCCTTTTATCCCATTTGCAGATGGAATGATCTGCACGTATTGTTGTGCTAGTTGTGTTCCATTACTTGCCATTTTTCGTACCGCCTTTCATTATTCGTTCCCTAGCTTCCAAGAAATCATCAAATGTCTTGTATACTGTTACCTTCGGCTTTTCATTCTTTCTCAGCAGACTTTGAGTGATTGACTTCGGTCTGTTTCTACCCTTCTGAGCGTCCTTTGTATTCTGCCAGATAATGACTCTCAGTTCGTCAAGAACCGATGCCATCATAAAAGTGTCAAGACCAACCAGCTTGTCAGACTCGGCAATTGCTACTCTGGAATTGACACTAAGACCTCTCACAAGTATGGAAATATAGACCGGAGAAAACTGCTCCATATCGTAAATATGATAAGTTTCAGCCAAGTCACAAATCAGATCATCATGATATTTTTCTAATGTGAAAGCTAGGACTAGGAGTTTTTTGTTTCTTGATTATTTTTTAAAATGTCAGTGATGTCTGCCATCATTCCAGTCATCTTGACAATATTATGTTCTTTATCAGTGTTATGCTTTCTTAATTCTTTGACCTGCTTATCATCCAATAGCAAAGGAAGGACGGCAGGGATAACACTTACATTCCCACCGTCCAGCTTTCCTAAAAGGACAAGCAAATCCCAGTTATCGAGACGATAATCTTCGATTTCATATTCAAATCCGGATTTAGTTGTACCTTTTAACATATTGTTTTACCTTATGCTGCCTTGCATTCATACTCGTAATGAGTATTTCCGCTGTCATCAGCCTGTGCTGTGATTGTTGTTTCACGACCTTCACATTCATCATCCTTGTAGACGATATCACCCATTGATGTGACCTTGCCGACTGGAATAACGATTCTGTGAAGTGTAGAATCTCTTTCAATTACTTCAATAACGTATACATGGTCTTTAGGATCATCTGCGTTAGCTTTGATTGTGATACCTGTTGTGATATCACCTGTTACATTTGCATCTCCATAATGCATCTTGAGAACTTCCAGATTCTTATTCTCAATTGGAGTGAATGTGAACTCATCTTTTGTCTCAGTATGGTAAGAAAGAACAACAATTCCGCCCCATGATTTGATATTGTCATGGTCTTTTGTGAATGAATTGCTGACACCATCTTCTGAGATATATCCAAGACACTTATATTCTGTTGCAAGTGCAGTCTTTGCGTCTGTTGGTAATGCTGTTCCAGCAGCAGCAATCCAAACTCCACCTGTAGCCGCTGGTTTGCCGACAGTTACATTTGTTACTGTATTAGCCATTGTCTAATCTCCTTTTCTTAATTCGCTTGGTAATAAACCAAATCGTAGACCGCCTGATAGCGATATCTTTTTGTTTCCGTATCGGTATAGTTGTATTCAGAATTCAGAGTAGATTTATATATCTCTGTGTTATCCGGAATCACATCCATAGCCGATTTCACTCGCTGACTTAATGATGCTGCTTTCGCTAATGTTGTGGAGTATGACTGAAAAGCAAAAGAACCACTCCGTAAGTAGTCCTTGTTTCCTTCTGATAGTTTTTCAAACAATACGTATTCCTTTGGCGGATTCTCTGGTTCTTCCAGATAGACTGGAGTCTTACCTAGAGCATTGCTCAGATAAGCTAAAATTGTAACTTCAATCATCATTTCACCGCCTTAAGAATCGTATTGTTCTTGAGATTGTCTCTTTTTGCAGATGCAGACACAGCAATCACAGAAGCATTCACTCTGTTCTTCCCAGTGTATGTAGATGATTTATATCCAGAACCCAATCTTGATACGGCATCATCTGCATATTCTTTGCATATTGCTTTCATCTCATCAGATCTGAGCAGCCATCTTACTTGTTTCTTGTTTAGAACAAGCCTATTGCTACTCATATACTTCCACCGCAATCTTTCTATTGCATGGAATCATCTTCATGTCTGCAAACGACTCAACCGGAATCCCAATAGTGGAATACTTACGTGAACCAATCACGACATAAGAATTTTCCCATGTGTTAGTGTCACCATTCGGAATGAATATCCAGTATGAAATACGCTTTCCAGATAGATTCATCTCATTAGTGACATCATCGGATGTCGGCTGACCTACAACACAACCAGATACTGTGATTGGATTGCTGTCAGTCTCAACTGGTCTGTTGAACTCGTCTACTGCTCCTTCAACCTTGTTGTAAAGAGTAATCGTTGTCCTATTGAGCATCATGATTCGGTATCTCCAATATAGAAATCAATCACTCCATACTTCTGCCGACCATAATCACCGATGACCTTTTTGATTTCATTCTTAGTGAAATACAGACCACCACCAGCAATTGTTCCGGAAACAGTGTAGCCAAGTGCGGATTCGCTGAATTGTGACATTCCAGATGTTGAAGCATCTGTTCCGATATAACGCTCACTGGCAGTAATGACTACCATCTTTGCGTTGATACCAATGTCTGCATTGGATGTAATCAACGTATCAAGATTAGTTCCATACTTGGCAACTTCTGTGCGGAGCATTGCGCTTGCTTCCGTTAAAACTGTCAGCATGACTGCTGAATCCGTTACCGTATGACCATTTGCAATCACATCATCGACTGTCGCATAAACAGCTCCCATATCACTTCACCGCCTTTTTCCTCTTTGGTTTTGTTTTTTTAGAATCATCATGTTCATCAAGTAAAACTAGAGATTGAACAGGTTCCTTTACAGGTTCCCATTCATCTCCAGTAACACCAAATGCATCAACGATTTTCCCTGTCCTAGTGTTCTTAAAGAGCATTAGGCATTAGCTTTTGTCATTCTGACGAATGCAGTTTTGTCTAAGATACCCCAGCCAATATAGACTTCAGAACGGAGATAGACCTGGTTATGACCTTTCAGATCAGAGCCAGTGTTATCTGGATCACCATATTCAATGACTTCCAGCGGAATCTCTTTGGAATAACCCCACTTGAATGCATTAGCAAAATCGCCAAGAATTGCAAAATCAATTGTAGAAGCACCAGATACCGCTTTTTCTACAGTGCTGTTTACATCTGCTGGAACGCCCTGGATAGCTGCTGGATTAGCACCAAAACGAAGCTCTGGATATAATCTATTCTTATTTTCATTTGTTCCAACATATAACTTAGAAAGAATGTTGGCATAAGATCTAGAAAGAGCCATACCTGTGACATCAGCATCTGCTGCCAATGCGACTTCATATGCTGCATCTAATGATTCATCTGGTTTTGTAGCATCAAATGTAGAAGAAGCTGTTACAAGATTGTCAAAATAGTTTGTAGGAATTGCAGTTGTAGCTAATGCGCCTGTCTTTGGATTAATTCCATGGAATGCAGCAATATCAAATCCCTTTGCTACCTTGTTAGCGAAACCTGTACGGAATGAATCCAGAATCTGTAATCCTACTTCTTCTGATCCATACATAACTTCGTTAGAAACTCGTGCTCCATATTCAAATTTGATAGGCACGATTGTGACAGGATCTACTGTTGCTCCACCGTGTGCCTTTGCTTCATTCTCACCGAGAACGGATACATCGGAATCCATGCTGAATGTGAAATACTTGTTTCCATTGAATGCGATTGGTGTCTGTGCGGATAACTTCGCCAGAGAAGAATGTCCCTTGACTTTATTGAATAAGTCAGCGACATCTGTTGTTGAAAACATTGATCTTGTAGCTGTCATGATTTTTTATTCTCCTTTTAGTTGTTTTAGAATTCTCATGTTTGAAGCCTGAGCAGAATTACCTTGTGGTTCTTCCGTTGACTTCATTGGTATTGGTGCAGAAACGACCAATTCTGAAAGTTCTTTGACCGATGCTCTGATTTCTTCTTCGTTTGAACCAGTAATGAACTTCCATGCTTTTGGATCCAGATGAGACTCAATAGCAACCTTCGTTTTTACCGAGTCGGTCTCGTACTTGCTTACTTTGTCCTGTAGATCCTTGATGGTGTTCGCATCGTTTGTGTGTGCTTCTAATTGACCGGACAATTCCTTGTTTGCTTTCTTCAGTTCGGCATAATCGGAATATCTCTTTTCGATTGCTTCACGTTCACGCGTTAAACGTGCCTTGATTGCATTATTGAAATCATCCTGTGTCGTGATTGGTGTAAATTCTGCTGTTGTTTCTTGTGTTTCTGTAGGTGTCTCCACCTGTGTTTCAGCATTTTCTGCCATTACTTAATCTCCTTACCTCATTCAATCCGCTGAGTGTGCGTCATATTAAAAGCCAGTCTTTCGGCTGGCAGTTAATAGCTAACAATTTGCTTCTTCTTATCTTTCCTCTGAGTACAAAAATAGAAAGCCAAAATCATGCTTTCCATCAATGAAACATCTATCTGGTCATTCAATGACTTGTAACCAAATCCACCATTGGAACCGATTGCTCTATGTTCTGAATTGGTGACTGACTGAGCCAAACTTGGCTGACCTTTATGGCATATCATCTTTCCAGTGACTGCTTTTTCAAATTCAACATTGGCTGTGATGATCTCAGCAACTTTTGGATATATCGGAGCATGGAGTCCATCGTCCTTCATATCCTTTTTGAGTGTTTCCACTCCATTGGCACCATCAACAATAACTTCATCGACATCTGCCTTTTCCAAGAAATGAATCAACCATGACTGACCAAACCGGAATGGCTTACATGCCAGTGATTCAACAAACACCTTTCCGTCTGTTGTCTTCACCGCAATGGAAACTGCAATATTTCCAGTTCCTTTGCCATACTTGATTCCAACCGTAAGCTGACCAGTCAATTGTGGAAGTTTATCAACTTTCAATTCATCCCATTCTGCTTGACTGATTGCCGACTGCAGATTGTACTCCAGCCATAAGCCAAGACGCTGGATATTAAAATCCATATCGTCTCCATTGATCTCATCCATGATTGCTCTTTCTGTGAGCAATGTACCAAGTGATGGAGATGTCTCATACCATAAATCTTTGTCATGCACATTTGACATTTTTGGAACCGACCATTCTGACCAACCTGTGTGGTCTGAGTCACCGGACAATACTTTCTTACGCAGATTCTTAAATACCGTTCCAGCACTCTCTGTTGTTGGTGGAGTACCTAGCATAATGGTCTGCGGATTCTTCTGAGCACTCACAACGTAGTTTAGAGCCGTCTGCTGACCGATTGTGTATTCCTGTGCTTCATCTATCACGACCAAGTCATATCCGCTTCCTAAGCCACCTGTCGTTGTCCTGGTGCGGAACTCAATCACACCGCCTGTATCTAGTTCGATATGTTCTTTGCCAAATGCTTTCAATACAGAAACTGGATGGATACCAAGATTCTCAATGCGATTCAACAGTCTCTCCCAAGCAATATGTGCGGTATCAGTCAGCTGTGCGGTATGGAGAATATGCTCTCCATTGAACAAACCCCACAGCTCTCTGCTTGTCACAACTTCTGTCTTTCCGTTTCGTCTTGGAACCGAATAGCCAAACTTTGAATGTGTCCACAGTCCATCAGCATTGACTGCCATGATGTCACACAGCATCAACTGCTGCCATTCCATCAATTCGTTGCCAGTCATCGCATAGAGCTTGATTGCTTCATTACCTTTTGTCTCAGAGTATGGAAGAATAACGGATTGAGTAGGTGTTTGTCTTCCCACTCTTGTCATGTTATCTTCCTATTTCTCCATTCTCGGACCAGCTCTGTTCCTCATGGCTTCACCGCCTTATCGTCTATATACATATCGGCATATATCTTTCTTGGATCATGTCCAAGCATCTTGATTGATGCTGGTATGTTCTGATTGACTGCATTAAAAGCAAGCCTATGTTCTCGGCAGAATTTAACTGCTTCCATCAAACGCTTGCCTGTCCTGCATGAGTCCAAGATGATAACAACACCTTCTCTTTGTTTCTGAATCAAGAAATTGAATAATTGCTCATTAGCATTTCCATTGATGCATAATGTGTTATCGAAATCGACTGCAATAATCATTTACGCATAGCCTTCGTTTTCTGGATGTAACTATATGCAGCTTTCAATTCTCCTTCGCTCAATTCGTCTGCGCTCCATGTTCCGTTCTTGAAATCATCTGGTAATTCATCCCAAACATTCTGAACTGCAGAAAGCATATTGTTATATCCTGATGTTTTTGTTGATGTAGTTGTCAATCTCTTTGATGTTGTCTTTGTTCCACCAATCTTCTTATAGTTATTGACTAGATCGGAACTTCCTTCATGAACATAATTGATTGTGCATCGGCAGTTTTCATGCCGTCTCCATACATCATTTCCAGTATCCTTGACATCTTCATAGTCATATGATCCAGCTAATGCTTGGCACCACTTACAAGCTCCCCATTCTGGCTTCCTTACTACATAACATTTGATTCCAGATTTGCTCTGAAATTCTGCATTTGCTTGTATCGTTTCATCAACTACTGATAGGCTAAAATTGATTATCTGGGCATAGAATGTGTTTTCTATGTTCGTATAATCTGGATTTGCTTTCAATTCTTCAACGATTCCATATGCTGAATCACTGTCAAACTTGGAAGCCTGTGCTTTGATTCCGATGCCATCAGCAGCATTCATTGTTGTTTGTGCTGCCTGTGCGACCTCTGAGACCATACGATGATCCATGCCAAGTGATTTAGGTATCAGATCTTCTATATCCCATTCAGAAATGTTTAATCCTGGTCTTTTCTGCTTGAATATATCAGATAATATTTGTCCTGCACGTATTCCATATTCATTGGCTTCATCCCAAGTGACAGATCCAGCATTCATCTTTTCGATAATGCCAGCCATCTTTGGATCATTGGCTGCTGTTGTGATGAACTGCTCTTTTATGTCATTCCAAGTCAGAGCCATTATTTAAGACCTGTCAGCTTATGCATCAAACTAGCATCAACATATCCAGGAACTGCTTGATTGATCTTGCCAATGCCATCTCCAATGACTGAAATCGTGCTTGCATCTGGTTCAAATATTGGAAGCCATGTAGGTTTTGTCTGATTGACCTGTGCTCTGGTATATTGCCTGTTGTCACGCAAACAGACTGCCAGATATCCAGCATTCAAGAAACCAGTTCCAAGACACCGCTGTGCTTTCCTTGCTGTAAGTCTCAGATTCTCATGGCTTGCCTTGATAGCTTCACTGGATGATGGATTGTCACTTGGGAATCCTAAGTCATCAATCGTCAATCCTGTCTCGCCTGCAAATCTGGAAGCTTCTGAACGTATCTGGTCAAGATAAGGAGCCATGCTCTGCTGGGCAAACTGTCCAAGCACTGGCTTATCTCCATCTTCATCCTTCGTGAATGTGAGCATGGAAGACATTGTTGCTTTCCATTTCTCCATTTTTGTTGCTTCTTCGCTGATACCAAGAGCATATTTCTGTGGATATGAATAGAACTGTGCAGAAATCTCTGACAGCTTGACCGTTCTCATTGCTTCCTTGCAAATATCCATACATGCTCTGCTGATACGTGAATGCCCAAATGGTCTCTTAGCGTCCGGTCTGTAGATGATTGGAACCAACAGCGGATATGGTGCAATATTCTTTTTTGATATCTTTTCCCATCCTTTTGCTGTCTTTGTTCTTATGACCGTTGCTTCTTTCGTGAAGTATGCTTCTTGAATTGCATCCTTGTTATCGTCTCTCTGGAGAACTGCATATCCTTCTGTCAACATTCCAGTCAGATCATCAATGATTCCTGTAGCATTTCCACCATCAATGACCTGCATTCTTGGCAAGTCTCCATCCTTTTCTCCTGGTGCCACATAAATGAATGAGCATGAAGCAATCATGGAAGACAGCACCGCAGAATCAAAAAGGACATCAGGATTGTTAGCACTGTAGATGTCCATCATGTTGAAATTGTCATTGTCGAATCCATCAAACTGCAATCTGTCAGCCAATTCATCGACTGCCTTACTGCACCAACCATTCACTGAATTGAAATATTCAAATCCTTCTGGAGTAGAAATTCCAAAATCCAATGCTCTTTGTTTCTGTTCATAAAAAATATATCTTAGATCAACTCTGGTCTTCTTCAACTCCAGCTTTGTTCTGAGATAATCTATCCCTCTGTATGCCATTTCATTAACCTCTCACTTTATTCATGATGTCGGCTGCTGTCATGGCAACCTGATTGTTAGATGGAGCAAGACTGTCCAATATCTTCTGCTTGGTTTGTATTGCTTGGTTTTTGACTGCTGGCTTAGTCTCGGAATCGTTAATGATTGATTGCAGAACAGCCAGATCATCCATCTTCATTTGGTAAATATCTATTTCAATTTTGGCTTTGTCTTTCTTCATTTAGATTCCTTCCTATCCCCAAGGGGTATGAGTATGAATATTTACACATACGGCAGGCTGCAGTCTAATGCATATCGCATCAGGGAGTCACTCCCCCTTGTACGACATCCAGTCAGCTGACTGTGGAAGATTGCTGTTCGTTATCTCTGCTTCCTTTTGCATTATTGGTCTTAATGACAGCTTGTCACTCTTTTCTCTGTTGCATATGAAGTGAGCAAGCTGCAAGTTCTCCATTGCGAACGGATGACCGCCTTTTGAGATTGGAATGATGTGGTCAACTGTCGGAGACAATGGATCCGGAAACTTCTTAGTGAAGTCAACTGGTCTTCCGCATAATGCACAGATTGTTTGTGTTGCATAGATCCGCTTGGCATTCTTACGGAGCTGAGTCTGAGCATTGCCTAGGTGGTCTATTCTGTTGTTACTCTTAGCCATTTTTCGTCATCTTCCTCACCCATGCGGTATGAATGTCACAATAGAACATCTGGAACACTGTGCAGTTGTGGTCACAAATAAGGCATGGCGATTCCTGGTCTTTCTCGATATGTCTCATGGCACTGATGAACTGTTCTTCTGTCTTTAGATTGTGCTTATCGTCAATATCATCTGCCATGTTATTCTCCAAAATAGAGAGCCGTGCAATGGTGGTAAAGGATGTATATAGGCTCTCTGTAGCAAAATAAAAGCAAGAGATTTCTCCCTTGCCTATTTCGATATTTATAGTTTAGTTCATTTAAACGTCACGTAACGTAACACATTCAATCCCATGGTTTATGATTTACATAACGATAGAATTTCTGCTTACACGCTTCTGAATTGTAATATGAATACATCTTTCTTGCAGTTTCTTTCCATGTCAATCCCATAAGGAAGTGCCAATTGATAATGGCTCTTACATCATGGTCTTCTATCTTGTCGCACCATTCAATGATCTCTTCCATAGTTTCTCTTAGTTCTTGCGTTTTCTGGTCAATCATTTGGTCATAGTGAAATATCTTTTTTACTGATTCCTCTGTTGGATTTCCTGGAGTAGTTGAGTGAGATTCATTGGAAGACGGAGAGTGAACATTGAAATACATGCTGTTTTTTAAGTTTTCCATTGAATCAATATCACGTTTCAATTCCTGATAATGTTTTAGCTTTTCAATGTCCATTGAATTATCCCCTTTATTTTCGTTTTAAGAGCCATTGTGTCACGCTTGGGCATCCAATCATTTAAAGACATAACGCTCGCTGTGTGGCATGTATCGAAGCCATATGGCATATTATTTCTTTTTCAGCTTTGAACTGACCAATGCTGTGAAGTCTTTGTTGCTCAACAGATCTATTTTCTTAGCTTTGCACCATAACCGGATAGCTTCTTCCATAGCAATGTGACCTATGCTGAATTCTTCCAATATCCAGATGTCCTTGTCTGGGCTGTATGCTTTCGGGAAATCCATCCATGCAATGGCATGTTTGTTGTCGCACTCGGTAAAACCGATATATTTTGGAGTGACATAGAAGTGAGAAATCTTGACCGCAAACTTATCTGTGGTTATCAGATACTTTCCCTCCTGTTCTGGCAATCTTTCAGATATAGGAATCCACTGTTCACGCTTCAATGCTGAGATAGCCATTTCAATAGGTTCGCTATTATGATAACAGCCTGGCATATGCCTTTCCATGCTGCATATGAATGTATCAGCATTCTTCAAATATGCGATAGCATCATCAATTGTCATTATTTATACCATCCTTTATCTGATTAATTGCTTTTAAAATGACTTTTGCTTGTTCCTTGTCGTATAGATCTTTCCATGCAGATAGGTTATCCATAGTCATTTCTAAATTGTAAATATGTTCAAGTTCAAGACCATTCAATAACTGAATAACTTCTTTGATTGGCTTTCCGCATAATGTATCGTGCTCATAGTCTATTGATCTATGACCTTGTAATGCTTCAATAGCCAAATCAATGGCTTCTCTATCATGCCAATCTGCGTTATGCCTCATAAAATCATCTGCATATTCAAGATACTTAATCACTTCATCAGTTGTCATGTTCATCACCATCCATCTTCGCACCACAATTAGGACAATAATCAAATTCTTCCGTACAGTTATCAATGTAATTGAATGAATGATGACAATTTGAGCAGGTCATAAAGTCCTCGTCTGGATAATCAAATCTTTCTCCATTTATTTCATCATTCCTTGTATGTTCAATCCAAAGAGCATGAATATCTGGTTTAACTTTAGCTTTATGAAATCTAGCTATATCATTTGCATCAATTTTTTTATCTACATGATTATTTGCAAATATCATCAATTTGTTTGCATCAACATATCCATGCTTGTAACCTTTAGTCATGTTCATCACCATCCAACTTATCACCTTTACTGCAAAAATCTTTTTCATTGATAAATATGTCATTTAAAATGCAAAATTCCATTTTGTCTCTATATTTGCACTTTACACAATGCACTACTGGCTGAACATCTTCGGTTGGAATCGCATCTAGTCTAGCCATTGCCAATTCAAGCGCCTCGCAAGATGCATCATGCCTTATCCTTTCGTCACCGTAAGTAGTGTTGATTAACTTTGCTTCATCAATAGAAAGACATTCAAGAACTGCTTTGTATGTTTCAGCATCAATGTATCTATGCTCTATTCCAATTTGCTGAATATTTTTATACTTTTTGGAATTAGTCATTCTTTGTTCTCCTGTTCCTTTTCGATGGTTATAGATATTACGTTCTTCATTTCCATACCACACCAATGACGGCTACCATCTTCATCGACAGTTAAACATCTAATAAAGCCATCGTTTACTTCGACACGTTCAGCATCGTAACCTGTTTTACGATTGCCTTTTTCATATACTTCGACAGATAACGTTGTCATTCTTTGCTATCCTGTTCCTTTGCTTTTAATTCTTCATATACTCTGATTGGTTTTCCATATATCCATGCATCTTCACGGCATGAGTAACAAATACCGCTATCTTTCCAGCAACCATTTTCAGCGTTAGGACAATCAGAACATTGATCTATTGCAATCATCTTAGCCCCACACCATGGGCAGAAGTTTGTAACTTCTCTAGCATTTCTACCTGTTATACGTCTGTATCTTGCAAAAGGCATCCACATTCCACAACTGGTACATTGAGGATATTTCTCATCATCAAACACTTTCCATTTTGCTGTTCTAACTTGTTGTTTAAATTTTTCTGTTGCTTCAAATGGACTCTTTGCATGAACGATATTGATAATATCGTTGTGCTTTACAAGATACTGTTCTCCCTCTGCATAGTAGTATGGAATACGTGTAAGTCTGTTATTCCATGGAACATCAAAGCTAGAAATTGTATGTACCGCTTTGTTTAAATCATTAAAACTTGTCATTCACGCTTCAAACCGTTCCTTTCATTCAATCTCTTTATATGCAATCAAACGACACATGGTATTACCTTTGGCTGGCCCATCTAAAGCAATAAATCTATGCACACATCCACATTCGACTTCATATTTTGCTTCACATGTTTGTGGATAACCGTCCATATCTTCATACATGAGCATAACTTTTTTATTCCATACCAAAATTGATGGTTCTTCTTCGATAATGCCTAACTTATGCCAATGTTCTTTTTCAATCATTTCTCTGCAAATCTTTTTTCTTTCTTCAATCATCTGTGCATACCGTTCCTTTCTAACTCTGCATCAATTCCTGTGATTTCCTTGAAGATTTTTGCATCAAAGTTAGGAATATTCTGGATTGTTTCCTTTGCTTCATTGCTGAGCAATTTCCACCAGTTAGCACATGCTTCTTCATATGTGTATGAAATCAGTTTTCCACCGATTGACTGTCTGATGATAGAATCATTTTTTTCTGCTTCCGTGAACTCATGCCATTCTGTCAATAAAAACGGGGCTGAATTTAATGCATCATAATATTTTGAACTGTAGAACTCGTCATATGTCATTCCACTATCCTTGTTAAAAATTGTAATTGTACGTTCCTGCGTGTTGAAGAAACCAGTTGAATGATTGCATTTATTAAAACCGCCTGTGTTCCGGATGCCTGTTTTACAATCGCCTGTGTTCTGGTCGCCTGTGTTCTGGTCGCCTGTGTTACAGTCGCCTGTGTTCCAGCTGCCTGTGTTCCAGAGGCCTGTGTTCTGGTCGCCTGTGTTCTGGTCGCCTGTGTTACAGTCGCCTGTGTTCCAGCTGCCTGTGTTCCAGAGGCCTGTGTTATAGTCGCCTGTGTTATAGTAGCCTGTGTTCCGGCTGCCTGTGTTCCGGCTGCCTGTGTTGCAGTCGCCTGTGTTCCGGCTGCCTGTGTTATAGTCGCCTGTGTTATAGTAGCCTGTGTTCCAGCTGCCTGTGTTCCAGAGGCCTGTGTTATAGTCGCCTGTGTTATAGTAGCCTGTGTTCCGGCTGCCTGTGTTAAAAACTCCGGTATTTCCGCGTTCAAGACCTCTCAGATGAGCCAATTCTTCACCTGTAATTTCTCTCAAAATCTTAATTTTGTTAGTCCCCATTTTGGTATTGTTACTGACAGTTTTTCCTAATGGTTCGACCTCGCAAACTCTATTGTTTGCATCTGGATTCTGTGAATAATACTCATGTACATTCTGCAAACTATCGCAAAAATGTATTGCCGTATTGGAGCATAATTCTACATCTTCATCATTTGCTCCGGTATCATAAGTCTTTCCGACTTCAAACTGCATACCTCTGCACTTTAAATATTTGTCAAAACCCTTGTAATATGTCATCTGTTTATACTGTTCCTTTCTTATTCAGTCCAATTATCTGCATCGCTTTTCAGCCATTCAGAAATTACTCCTTTTGCTTTTACTTTTTCCAGTATTTTTTAACTGGATACCATATATCTGGTTCAAGTTGTGCGAACATGAAACAATCGTCTTTGTCGTAATCATCAATCTCAACTACACGATGATTTTTTTCAATCACAAGTATTCGTCTACCAACGATTTCATTGATTTTGAGTGCCTTGATTTTATTACGTTTTATAAATTCAATTTCTGGTTTTGTATATCTCATAATTATTTACTATCGTTTTTCATCCTCACATTCTGTCATACTTACTTGCGGCATTATCCAATAGAGCAAGTATTGCTCCAATAATTGTTCCTGTAATAAAGCATATAATTCAAGAATCTGGATCATCTCTCATCTCTGCTGGCCATGACCATAAGAGCCATGATTGCTATACCCATGAATGTACCAACTGACAGACCGATTAGAAACACAATTATAGTGTTCATAGTTTTTCAAACCTCTCCAATTCCTCATACCGACTAATCAATGTATCCAGATGTAAGATTGTGCTTGCTTGGTGGTCTATGATGTTGTTCATTTCATGGATAACTCTCCGCAATCGTTCAATCTCATCCTTGTACTTCTGTTCTTCTTCGTCTGTCATAAATTTACTCCGTCAATAAACATATCCATCTGGACTGTCGTTCCTTTGACGAATGACTTTGCAACTACATCCTTCACTTTATCCGGTGTCTTCAGCATGATTGTCTCCGCTTTAGCATAGAACTCTTTACTGATTTCAAACCCGTATGAATTTCTTCCCATATCTCTGGCAGCACGTAATGTTGAACCACTTCCAGCTACTGGATCAATTACCACATCTCCTTCATCCGTATAGATTTCAATCAGTTTTCTAAGTATTGATTGTGGCTTTTGTGTTGGGTGTATCTTTGGAAAGCTCTTATCATCACGTTCCCACTTGAACCAGTCATAAATCATGTGACCTTCATTGTTGAATTTTGGTAGTCTGTCTCTCCAGAAAACGACTGCCATTTCTGTGGCACCTACAATCTTCATATTGGCTTTCAATACCTGTGCTGAGTAATCTTTAACAAAGAATATTGGCTGACTGTTAGGAAATCCGTATCTTGCTGCTGTATCAACTAAGAACTGGTATTGCTGGAATGAGCAGAAACAGATCATTGATCCACTTTGAGATTTACGTTTCTGGCTCTTTCCAATACGTTCATCCTTTTCATTTCCATCCTTTTCCTTGTCTTTTCTTAACAGACGATTGCAGAACGAGAAGTATTCCACGATATTGAAGTAATCATCTGACGGAAAGAAACTAGCATGAGCCTTTTTGCTTTCTCCATTCTCGTTGTCTCCACCTTTGTACCAGACCGGATTGCTGGCATATGCTTTGTCTTCCAATCTGTAAGGCAAGTCAGCAATCACTAATTGTGCCTTTGGTATTCCATACAATTTATAATTCTGAAAATTGTCGTTATATAATTCGCACTTGACCATTTATATCCTTTCTAAAATGGCAGTTCTTCGTCATTTACCGTGAACTCCATTCCGTTCTCTGTATGGCAGACTGTATCTCCTTCACGAACCATCAGATCAACATTGAAGTCTGCTGGACAATCTACAATCCGTCTTGTTGATTCTTGGTAGTACAATGGCAAATCTTTATTCAGTATCAGCCGACCAGTCAGACGGTTTTTGGTGATGCATAAGCACCGTTCTGTAGGTTCTCCTTTTTTTGGTCTGTCGTACCGCATGACAATATCAGCCAAGTTAGTAATATTTGAACTTCCCAAAATATCGTCATTCTGCCAGTCAGACGCTTTTCCATCTCCAACCTTCTTAGGATGGGCAATCAGCATGATGACCACGTTGAACCTGTGAGCAAGAATACTCAACTGCTTAGTGAACTCTGTCTGCTGGCGGTAAATGTCACTAGCCAGATCATCGTCCATAGCAGTCATCAAGTTATCCACAATCAGGAACTTGCATCCGTATTTTGTGATGGCATTCTTCAATGTCTCCAATAACTTCTCTGCATCATCCCTTACTGCTTCGTATACGTAAGTATATGGCTGGTAAAATTCTGTAATTGCATGGTCATAGCTTTGGTCAACCAAGAATGATTGATATGAGCCAGCAGCATTGTTTATTGTTCTGGTGTTGATTCGACTGCCACCAGCAATCTGATGTTCCAGCCAATCCTTGACTTGCCAGTCCAGCATCTCACCGGAATACATGAATGTGGTTATCCGCTGACGGATTGCATGAGCTGCTATCATGGATGCAAATGTACTCTTACCTTTGCCACGTTCACCAGTCAGAATGATTAGCTGACCGTCATAGAACCCACCAGACAGATAATTGTCCAGTCTTGGGAACCCTGTGCTGAAATGCTTGATTTGGTTCAAATCTACCCTTGCTACATCAGCCAATGATTTGATATGTGGGTTTTCCACAATTATCGACTTTTCCACAGCACGTTTAACAACAAGCTTTCCATGCTTCTGGAGCAGTTCGTTTGCATCCTTGCAGTCCAGATAATCATCTTCCCTTACGTGCTTCACAATTCCATCGAACCGCTGTTCCAGTTCATCCAGCAATGTGATATGACCTTTCTCATGGTCACCGAACACCACCAGTGTGTCGAACTTACACAGGAAATCCCAGCAATTAGGAACCCATGTGAACCCAAGCGCTCCCAGCGGAACACTGACTGCATTTTCCACACCAGCTTCAATGCAGCTCAGACTGTCCATCTGTCCTTCTGTGATGACCAGTGTCTTATTGTCAAAATTGCAATGGTTCATACCAAACAGGATTGGCTTGCTATTGGCTTCTGTCCATTCTTTGGATCCTTTTGACTTTCCCTTTTCAAACTTCATGTTCCGGTATTTGATTAGCTGGAGCTTTCCAGTTTCGTCCTTGAATGGAAATACCAGTGTGCTGGCATTGTTTTTATCCGTTGTCAGTTCATATTCCTTACAGACTGCTGCGGATATTCCACGACTTTCCAAGTATTCGATTGCTCCTGGTCTTGTCTGGATCTCCACATCAGGAAATTCCTTATAGTTCTGTGGTTCCTCAAATTCCGTACCATTGGATAGCACAAACCCAAAGTCCTTAGCCAGAGTTATCATGTTCCCTTTGGCATTGCATGATGACCGCAGGCATTTGAATTGTCCAGTGCTGAGATTGATTGAGAATGTACCCTTGTCTCCATGATCCGCACCGTGACAGTATGGGCAATCTACGAACTTCATTTCACCGTTCTTAACTGAATACTTTGCTCCAATCAGTTTGGCAAACGAATACGCATCTTCTTTTTCAAACCTGTATGAGTTCATGATCTAGATTTCCTGTCCTCATCAACAATGATTCTTGCCATGTTCTCAGCATTATCACCAAAGTTCCGTACCATATAACCCCAGTCATATTTATTTCCTCTACTGTCTGTGTACTTCCAATCCTCATTCCAATCTTTGTATTTGGCTTTTGGTTTTTCATCCGAAGGATGGGCTTCTTTTTTCTTCTGAAACCCTTCTTCTGAATACCCTTCTTCTGATTGTTGTACTTTGCCATGTCCATTGCCATGTCCAAATGACTGTCCAACATCCTGTCCAACTGGCTGTCCAACTGTTTTTTCAGAATCTTGATAAGTATGCCAATTTACTATCGTTATGATGATTCCACCACTGGCCAACTTGCTGTCCAACTGTGTGTCCAAGTCAGTGACCGATTTGATGTCCAACTGCCTGTCCAATACCATGTGTCTAATAATGTTCCGTACTGATGATCTAGGAACACCTGTATTCCTTGAAATTGATGCGTAGGTTTCAAAAGTTTGTCCTGGATTTATCTGTATTCCAAGTGAATTTCCCTGTTTGAAGTTTGCTCTACATAGCAAGTACATCCATACCTGTGTATAGTTAGGACGTTTAAAATATTTCCAATGGATAAGTTTTCTATCAATCTTTACAAATCCCATCCAGTTCTCCCCTTTCTATTGCTTCATTCAATTCACGGAACAGTGTTTCTCTGATTAACTCTCCGCTTGTTTCAGCCTTGCAAAATATGACATGCAGATGGTAACGTGCAGTCCAAGCAGTCAATGATGCTTCGTATGATCTAGGCTTGAACATGGAGCGATAACGACCATTTAGCAGATTTTCCCAGCTTGCATTCTCAACCAGAAGATAGATTATGGATCCATTTTCTGTTGCTCTCTGCATTTCCTTTTCAAACCGCTTGCGTCCTTGACAGAAACACATTGCCAATTCATCAAGTGACATCTTCCGTTCAATCACGACTGTTGGAAGTATGGTTTTCCCTTCGTCATAAAGCCATTGACCAGAAGGAAGGATGCAATTGTATGTATAGTCTCCGAATGAGAGTGTGGCTTTTCGCACCACACATCCCATCATGGAGTACCTGTCTCTTGCTTGCTGTGTCTGCTGTTCTCTTGTGTCATGGAGCACAATCATTGATTCAAGGCATTTCTTTTGCTCAAATACGTCCATGTTCCATTAGAACGGTAAATCTTCCGATGTAATGCTCAATGACCCTGTATCGGCTTCTTTTGAGCTTGTGGAAGACTTAGAATTGTATAGTTCAATCTCTTCTTCTTGGTCATCAGTCAGACCTTTGTCCTTCGGCAGCGTATACTTTTGGTCATGAATCTTGGAAACAGATGTGAATGCTCCAAGCTTTGTATCGACATATTCCTTGCCGGCATAAACTCTGCTGACATTGTGGAACAGACCGCCAACCTGCTTACCTACAAACTTCTGTTCATCCCAGTCAAAGTGATAACCGCTGTTTGATTCTTCCAGTGAATCAGTGAATGATTTGAACTTGCGCTTGGTGAAGCTATCATTCTTAGAATTGTCATCCAATGGAATACCAAGCCAATACATTCCATGCCATGTTCGGTCTTCAACTGGCTTGTCTTGATTTCTCCAATCTCTCTCAAAGAAACCAGCCTGCAGACCTTCGGCAATATCGAAGCACATACGGAGCATGTCATTTCCGTTCTTGTCCTTGACTGTTTCTACCTTCTTAATGACGAGAACATAACCGCCCTTCTCCAGCTTTTCATACTCTCCTAATGGCTTGACTGAATCAAAATCTCCAAACTTTCTAATCATCTACTTTTCCTCTTTCTTTTCTATGGATATCCCGTAATACTCTCTGACGGATTCATCAACCGCCTTTAGATCATTCTCAATCTTTGCTTCTGTGAACATCTCTTCTGGAGACTTTGTAATTCCAGCTCCATCTCCTTTTGTAATGAAATAGTGTTTTCCACCTTCTGCCACGCAATGAATAACAACTGAAACCATTCCTTCAAGGCATACTTTTCCATCTAGCAGTTTTCCAATTGTCAGAAGCTTTGTTTCTCCTAGATCTGATTTGTCTTCATGGAATACCAGATAAACAACTACATCTTTTGGAAGTGCTCGTATTCCATTTATCAGTTTCCACATGCTGTCAGCAATCAGATTGAATACTGCGTACTGGTCTCCTTTACCATGTTTCTCCATGAAAATATTTGTCATGATGTATCCAGCATCATCAATGACTGCTGTTTTAATATTCATTTCTGACATTTTCCCTAGCTGTGTCAGAATGGTATCAACATTGACAGTCTTACCTGTGTACTTAAATGTGGACCGGAATGGAAGTTCTTTATCCATGCATTTGATGAGAAGAATTTCATCTTGTGCGAAGTTTTTTAAAGAACGTGATTTGCCAGCTCCGCTCTTTCCATATACATAAACTACTTGTGCCATTAGAGCTGCAGATTTCCTTTCATATTTGTGAATCGTTTTGACAGTATGGAGATTTGTTTAAACATAACCTTGTCTCCACTTGCATCTGCATAATTAAGAGCAATATTGATGGCTTGTGTTACTTGCCAAGCATCTTCCAGAATTGATGACCAATCTTCACAGTCAAACTCTGGAACTTCTACCTCTGAATCATCAAACTCTGGATCTCTGCTGGCATAGTTTGCATCTGCCAATCTATCAATGTCAGTCATTGTCTTCTGCATCCTCTAATTCCTTGACCATGTTCTTGATGATATTTAGCTGGTCAACAGTAATGCATACATCATATGGATCATCAATATTCAATTTTTTAAGACGTTGATAATCCTTATCCAAAATATCAACCAACTGGTTATATGCTGCCTTGTAAATGTCAGCCATTGTCTTCTACATCTCCTTCCATGTGTACGTTCTTTCCATGAATACTGACAGTCATCTTGTTCAAGATATTGGAAACCTTGCGGTCAACCTCTGCTGTCGTTTGGTTCATCAGACGGATAGCTTCGTCTGTTTCCTTGTTGGTTCCACTCTGCAATGCATGGAAATGATTGAGTGATTCTACCTGTGATTCCAGTTCTTCGATGCGTCTTTCATTGTGCCTGGTCATCCATGTGAATACGGAAATGGCGAGAATGAGAGCCACCAGTGCTCCGATCAAGAGAGTAATAATGTATGTGTCTACCATCAATGCATCACCGCCTGACCGACCATAAAGCCAAATGCAAATACGATTGATAAAACTGTGAATGTTAATACGAATACTTCACGCTGGAGTTCTTCATCGGTCTCAAAATCTTCAATGAATACTCTGAGAAATGATTTTCTATTCATCATTATTTAGACTCCATTCTCTTAATTACTCGCGGCTTTTTATACATTTCTTTTCTAATGGCATCAATTAAACTTTCGCCATCCAAATCGTTGCTTGATAATGTATCGAACCAGTCTGATCTAAAGAACTTTTCGCAGTCAATTATTTCTCTTTCCGCTAACTGTTTTTCAGATATTTCTCTTTTTGTTTGTGGAGCAACAATTTTGAATTTCTTTAGAGTGCAAATTGCCCATGTATAGTCTTCAACAGCTTGTCCAATAATTGCGACCGCCAATTGTTGATAACCATCATAAGTATTGTTTTTCATGTGTTTATCTTCCTTTCTGATTGTGATAAACTGGAATATGGATAAAAAATATCCATCACTTGAATGCTTGCTTTGTCTTCCACGACTCAGGCATTCTTTTCTTTTGTTTGAAGGTCTTTCCCTTCTTGCCATAATCTCAACCGTTCTTCTTCGACATGGTACTGGTAATATCTTCCAGTTCCCTTCCAAGCATCACCGAATGGGCAATGTCCAGATTTTAACCACATCCGAAGCGATTGGTCTGTGAGTTTAAGCTTCACAGCAGCTTCATGGATTTCCATTGTTTATCCTTTCTGTTTCTCCTTATGTGTCATAATTGACATGGAAAGGAGATCTAATAATGAATAAAGACTTTGACGATTTTAAGAAACTTCTTTGTAACAAAGATGAGATGGAAAAGCTTGCCCATTCTGTCGCAAACAAAGATGGAATTGTCGAAACTAACGGAGCAACAATGATTCTTATTTGTTTGGAACTTCTTGAGCGTTACCATCAATGGATTTCTGAATAACTGGAATAACTGCATTTGCAAGTTCATCCGCACTAATTCCGTTATTTCCACTAAGCTGATTGACTAGTATTTCTGCTTCCTTCAAAACTGAAACTAATCTTTCGGCTTTTTTTATAGCTTCTTTGATTTCCATCAATTCTCCTTTCATGTTACTTCTTAAGTAACTTAATTTTCAAAAAAAATGTGTTCATCAATAGATGAGTCATATTTTTGCAAATATTCCAGGATTTTTTGCATCTCCTGCTGTTTGAAACCATTAGCAATACGCTTTCTAAATGTCGGTAATGAGACACCAATCTGTTTTGAAAGCATTTCCTGAGTGATATCGAACTTAGCCATTACTCCAATTAATTCTCTATTCATTGTTCTCCTTCCTGTTACTTATGAAGTAACTTCATGTCTCCAATATAAGCTTGGAACATTTCAATGTCAACACTAAAATTATTTTTTTAGTAACATTTATTCCAACGTTAAAAATATTTTTTACTTTTATAGTAATTTATTCTATACTGTGAGGACAGGTGAATAAATATGAACAATACATTTGCAGAGAATTTTAAAAAGTTACGAATAAGCCATCATTATACACAGGAACAGATTGCAGACAAGTTCAATATGACTAAGACAGGTATCTCATACTGGGAAAATGGAAAGACTGCTCCAAGTCTTAAAATGACTCAAGAGATTGCTAACTTTTTCAATGTATCTGTCTCTGCTCTTATGGGCGAAGAAAAGGAAGAGTCGATCACAGCAGTGACTATTCCACTATATTCTCCTATTTGCTGCGGCAATGGTGGATTCGTTGATGATAATATCATTGATTACATTTCACTCCCATCCAACATGTTGAACCCTCATTCAGATTATTTTGCACAGAATGCTATTGGAGACTCCATGACTGGTGAAGGTATCAAGCCAGGAGATATTCTTGTATTTGAGAAGACTGGTCATTGCGATAGCGGTCAGATTGGTTGCTTCTGCATTGATGATAATAATGCCATGTGCAAGAAGTATCGTGTTACAGAAAACAATCAGATTATGCTGATGCCAGCGAATGAAAAGTATGATCCAATCATTGTTGATATAGAGAGCGAACACTTCCGCTGCATAGGAGTGCTTGCATACTCTGTTCATAGTTTCAAATAGCGTAAGGGAGACGCTTGTATATGGGATTAGTAAAGAACATAATCAGCAATCAAAAGACAAAACGTTTCAAAGAAATTGAAGCAATGCTCAAGGACTATAGCATGATTAATGTTGTAGGCTCTGATTACCATCGTCAGGAAGTAGCTAGTTTTATCTCAGAACGTACCATACCACTAGATAGATGGTCTCCAATTCCATGCAAATTGGAACATGAGCCAAAGAATGAACATGATCCAAATGCCATGAAAGTATTAGCAAGAGATGCAGCAGGAGCATGGCAACATATTGGATACCTTCCAGCAGAAGATGCTGTGAATGTCAGATCAATGATAAACTCCGGAGCTTGTTATTATTTGTTGGTAAAGCCAGATGCAAAAGGAACCTGTGGAATTGCTATCAAAGTAAAACTATACATATAAAAAAAGCACCCCTACTGGAATAGGAGTGCCAAGCTAGAAAACCATCCGATCAAGATGCTTTTCCTATGCTTAATTATAACAGAAAGGAGTCCAAAATGAAGAATGCAAATGGAGATGGTACTGTAATCAAGTTATCTGGCAAAAGACGGAAACCATATGCTGCCGTTATCACTGTCGAATGTATCCAGTATTTTGATGATGTAACCAAAGAACCATCTGGACGAGATAAACAGAAGCGAAAGTATATTGGATATTACACCACTCGCCCACAGGCGCAGTCTGCTTTGATTGAGTACCGCAAGAAGCATCCAGCCTATACAGATGAACCTTCCAACGAAGAACCTTCTCAAATCAAAGAAAAACAGCCTGTATTCGTGCCTACCTTTGAACAGATGTGCAAGATAGTCATTAAAAATAAAGGTGTTCAATGGAGCAAGTCTTCAATGGGTAATTTTACCTTTGCTGTCAGTAAATGTGAATCTATCAATAACAAACGGATGGATGAGATAACCTACACTGATGTTCAGCAGATAATGAACAGGTATATGAAAGAGAAGAAATCTAAAGGCATACTGGCTTTGTTCAAGGTATACATGGGATTGCCTTTCAGAGAAGCTATGAAGTATGGATATATCCCAAACAGTCCTGTTCAGTTTGTTACCTACAAAGCAACCAAAGAGCAAGTGCATAAGAATGAGATACCTAAAGAGATTGTTTTAAATATCATAAATTCCAATTGCAAGACCAGAGATATGTTGCTCATCCTTCTCTATTCCGGTATGCGTATCAATGAATTGCTGGATGCCAAGATTGAGAACGTTGATCTGGATCATAATTATCTGATTGCCGGAGAAAAGACCGATGCTGGGAAAAACAGGATTATTCCAATACATCCATACATCAGAGATATGATGTTGAAATTCATCAAAACCAACAAAATGAATGATGCCAATTTCAGATACTACATGAAACAGGATGTGGAGACATACGGAATGTATTTCACCGCCCACTATTGCCGTCATACGTTCATTACATGGGGCAAGAGATATAAGCTTGATGAAACATATGTCAAAAAGATTGTCGGACATTCTACGCAAGATGTGACGGAATCAATATACACACATGCACTTCCAGAAGATCTATATAACGAAATCATCAAAATACCATATCCAGAAGATTTGTGAAATTTGTAAGCTACTTGTATGCTACCGTGCCAAATTCATGTATAAGATACATCAAAAAAGGCTTTATATAGAGCGATTTTGATTTATACAGAAAAATCGAAGATTCCTCTTCGATTTTCGCATTATTCTCAGTATTATTACTAATTATCGCTCAATTTCAAGAGGCTGCATACTTCATAGTTCTTTAATACGCCTCTACCGTCCATGCCATTACCGTAAAGTTCTACAACAAAGGCAATTCCTGCGACTACGCCGCCGAGTTCTTCGACCATCTTAGCACTTGCCATTGCGGTGCCGCCAGTTGCCAGCAGGTCATCAACAATCAGTACTCTCTGTCCAGGCTTGATAGCATCTTTATGCATGAACACTTCATTGGAACCATATTCCAGATCATACTTACAGGAAACTGTCTCACGCGGGAGCTTTCCTGGTTTTCTGACTGGCGCAAAGCCAACACCCATCTTAACGGCAACAGGAGCGCCGAAGATAAAGCCGCGGCTCTCAGGTCCGATAACAATATCTGCCTTGACCTTTCTGCCGAAAGCTGCCAGTTGATCGCATGCTTCATTGAATGCAGCTGGATCCTGGACCATTGGCGTAACATCTCTGAATAAAATTCCTTTGGCTGGGAAATCCTGAATTGATGCAATATAGTCCTCTAAATTTAATGCCATGATTGATCTCCTCCGTTTACTTACGTGCTCTATTATACAACATGGAAATTTAAAACGACACGACAATTATGCCTTATTGCATATCTTCAACCACCATCTGACAGGTGATTTTTCCATTCCATCGATTGATGTTCAGGCTGCCGATCAGACGGAGAGGTTTTTCCAATGCAGGAATATTCTTCCGCTTATACAGGACAGCATCAAAGCCGCCGTTCTTATTGGCAATCCGGTATTTGACCATTTTGGCAGTATCACGGATTTCTAGAATTTCCGGTGATTCAACAGCAAAATACGGTTTCATCAGATCATTAGGATATGGGGACAGTCTCTGCAGATCCATCAAAGAATCTAAAGAAATTTCATCAGCATCTGTATGAATGGCAGTCTGGTCTTCCTCATGATAGACAAAACCGGTCAGCTTCATCTTCTCCTGGATATGCTTCTTGAAGGCATCAAAGTCTTCTGCCTTGATGGATATGCCGACAGCTGCCTGATGCCCGCCGAAAGCACATGTCTCCTGAAAGTCACTGAAGAATTCAAAAATATTGAATCCTGGCACACTTCGTCCACTGCCTTTGATAATACTGCCGCTCTTAGCCATGACCAGCGTCGGCTTTTGGTATTTATTTGCCAGGTTGCCCGCAATCTGACCGCAGATTCCTTCGTGGAACTGTTCATGATAGATCAACAGAAAGTCATCATTGCCAATCAGTTTTTCAGCAAGTTCAGTTTCAACAGCCGCTCTCTCCTTACGCAGATCATTGACATGACTGAGCTGTGCCGCATATGCGGCAATATCACGGTCATTATGACTGAGCAGAAAGACCGGTACCGTATTAACACTTGCCACATCACTCATCCTGCCGACGCTGTTCAGCTTTGGTCCGATATAGAAACCAATGGCTGTTTCGTCCACACTGCTGTTTGGCTGCAGAAGCGAAGCAACACTGTGCGGCTGTCCCTGCTTCAGCAGATCGATGGCCTTCATGACCAGTTTTCTGGTCTCACGCCACATCGGCATCACATCCGTAATTGCGGCAACTCCAGCCAATGCATTCAGATCATCACGGTTGCCAATCAAATTGCGTGAGATTTCCAATGCTACACCGGCACCGGAAAGATAGTGATACTGTTTCTCCATCAGTGTCGGGTGGACCAGGATGTCTGCTTCCACTTCTTCCTCAATGACATGGTGGTCGCTGACAATGGTATCGATATGCAGACGCTTCGCTGTCTGCAGCGCTTCATGCGCCTTGACTCCATTATCAACAGTGATGATCAATGTATAACCCTTGGCTGCAGCGGCTTCCACTGTCTTTGCCTGCAGACCGTATCCTTCCTTAATTCGGTCCGGAATGTAAAAGCCGTTTTCAATATCAAGGGCATCAAGGGTTGCCTTCATGATTGCTGTACTGCAGACACCGTCGGCATCGTAGTCACCGCCGATGAATACCTTTTCATCATTCTGCTGGGCTTGGTGAATCCGCCTACATGCATGCATGATGCAGTCAGCCTTTGATACAGATAAAGTTGCATCGGCGTCCAGAAGTTCTTCAATCTGCTCATTGTTCAGCTCAGCAGCTGCTAAAAGCTTCCCTGTCAAAGGAAGCACATCATACTTCTTTTCATACGGTCTGCTGTTGACCTCAATAATGTTCCAGCTCATACCTGTTCACCTTTGGCCAGTTTCTGGAAGACATCTCCTCTTTCTTCAAAGTTCTTGAAGTGGTCATAGGAAGAAGCAGCTGGTGAAAGCAGACAGGTATGTCCTGGGCGTGTCTCCTGCTGCGCCAAGGCAACCGCATGAGAAAGATCATCTACCTGATAGATGCCTTCACGCAGCTGATTGGCTGTTTTCATTTCCTGCAGGATACGGCTGCCTGTTGCATACATGAAGATCACTTTCACATCTTTCCGGGCATAAAGATATTCTTCCAATTCTTCATAGGAGATGCCGCGGTCCATGCCGCCGACAAGCACAGTGTCGACATTTTCGATGGCCTTCAATGCCTGAATGGTTGCCTGTCCGATAGTAGAGATGGAATCGTTGACATAACGTATGCCGTCAATGACGCCTAAATCCTCCAGACGGTGATGCAGCGGTTTGAACTTGCGGCAGGCATCAAGCACCTGTTCATCTGTGATGTCATAGAGTGATGCCACATAGTATGCAACAGCGAGATTCTGATAGTTGTGCGCACCGATCAAAGAACAATCCTTGACTTCTAAAGTATGGCCAGGAATGAACAATGCATGATTCCGGGCATAGATATCCTTCCCAATCAGGACTGTCTTCTGCTTCAGCTGCGAAATATACTGCGGCAGATCCTTTGAAATGACTGCAGTGTCATTCTCATTCTGATGCTTCAATATATTGAACTTTGCATTGCCGTACTTTTCAAATGATCCATAGTGATCCAGGTGTTCCTCAAACAGATTCAGATAAACGCCGACATGCGGACTGTATGGAGAAAACTCCAGCTGATGGCAGGAGATTTCAAAAGCAGCCAGCGCCCCGGCTTCCATTGCGTCGATTTCATCAAAGCAGGCTTTACCGATATTGCCGACGAGGACAGTCTGATATTTTTCACTTAATAAAGCATGAACAAGCGAAGTTGTAGTGCTCTTTCCTTTTGTTCCGGTGATGCCGACAGTACGAGCTGCATAGTGCTTCAGGAACAACTGTGCTTCACCGGTTACAGCACTCAGATCCACGCCTTCTTTGACGACAATGCCAGGTGCCTTGATGATCATGTCAAACGATGAAAAATCAAGATCTGCATCCGACATGCATACAGTATGCACAGTCTCTTCATGTGCTCTGTCCAGACCTTTGCCGCCATCTGCGATGGTAATCATCTGATCTGGCAGAAGAGAACGGATAAATCGGTAGGTCGACCTGCCTTCCATCCCGTATCCCCATATTAAAATATGCTTATTCTCAAATTCGTGTTTCCAACTTTCCATGCTCATGCGTTCTGCCTCAATTCTTTTTTCACTAGTTCTGCATATTCTTGCGGAAGATGATTCTCCTCGTTATATGCAAGCATATCTACATTCATATCCCTGTAGAATGCATAGTATTTAGTCTGCATATATTCGCTGAACAGCAGCGGCAGTTTGCCGCTTTCTGCCAATATATGACGGATTGACATGCAGATAGCTGTATTGACTTCATCACGCGTACCGACGCACTCAAAAGGCTTGTCATCCAGGATGCCTGTCAGCTGCTGGAACAGTTCACGCATCTCAGGATCATTCAGCATATCTCTTCCAAAAATATTGATTACTTCCTGCGGCTCCAGATAAGCACTCATCATCAGGCAGACAAACAAACACTTGGCACAGTGTCCGCACCACTCACCTTTCTTCTGCCCAACATTGCAGGAACGGAAGACAGGAAGATACTTTTTCAGTTTTGCAAAGATTCCGGCAATCTGCAGCTCACTCAATGGCCGCAGCAGACTGAAATAATGAATCTCATCAGTCAGATATTTTTTTGTGTACTCATTAAAGTCCTTTTCAAATTCAAAAGTCTTGGAATACTGATGATTCACCGAGGAACCTTTGATTGTAGACTCATTGGCAGATGCTTCATTGGAAAGCGTAATGTATTTTCTTCCCCACACCATCGCGGTCAGATAAGACGCAAACGCTGCCATTGCACTGAATGGTGTATGGCCGTTGAGATATCCCTGCTGATTGAGATCAAGCATATTCTGGTCTAATGTACGCTTGACCAGCAGAAGATCTTTTCCTTCTTCATAACCAGCCGCATGGGCAGCGTTGACCGCACTGATGATGCTGTTGATGATAAAGGCACAGTTGTCCTTCTTATATGGTTCCAGAATATGCAGTGTTACAAAAGAATCTTTGCCGCCGCCAACCGGGATCAAGTTGCCGGCATATGTCTGTTCCAATGCAGCACCCGTAATTGGGCTGCCCACAGAACAAAGATTCATAAAAGAATCCATGTCGCTATCAATCTGGTTCTTATAGAAAAATTCACCAAGACCATTGAAATACAGCTTCTTCCACCACTGGATCTGGTATGCATCCAGGTTACCGCATTCGATGGTCACGTGAGGAGGACAAGCAATCTTCCAATAGCTGATCAGTTCAACCATGCCAAGTGAAAAGACAGCTGTACGGAACAGTTTTGTGTCCTGAAAGCTGCGGTCTTTCGGAAGCGGCAGAATAAAAGTTGGATGGAATGCAGAAAGTCCCTTGATTTCCATATCATATGTGATATGAATCTGCTGTTCTGCTTCTTCAATATGAAAGGAATGATAATAGAATTCCGGATACTGCTCTCTCAATGTTTTATATTCCATTATTATCTCCTTCTTGCAATAACTCTATTACTTCTTCCAGATTGTCTTTTTGAGATTCGATTGCACGTTTCATTTCTTCATCCGGTACTATTGTATCCTGAATAAAACAGGAATGCATTCCTGCCGCTTTCGCAGCCAAGATTCCCTGCTTGGAATCTTCCAGTACCAGGCAGTACTTTGGTTCTTCATGCACAGCTGCAGCAGCCCTTAAAAATATTTCAGGATCTGGTTTGCCCTTCTTGACTAAGTCACCGCCGATCAGCGCGTCGAAATGAAGCGGCACAGAGACTGTACCGATCAAGGCCTGCAGGTATTCCACCGAACTGCTGGAGGCAACTGCCTTCTTGAAATGATTCTCTTCCAGATACTGATAGAGCGCAAGCAGTCCTTCTTTGTTCAATCCATCCGGAGAAAATGACGTCCAATATGAAAGATCAAATCTTTTCTTTTTCATCGCCGCGCATACTTCTTTCAAGTGCGGTGTATCTGGATAGTCTGCCAGTGCTTTTGCATCAGATCTTGCACCGGTGATATGCGAAAAGAATCCATCCGGGATCACCGTATGATTCTTCTCAGCTTCTTTTCTCCACATATTCTGTGACAGTACTTCTGTATTGAACATCAGTCCGTCGCAGTCGAACAGCACTGCTTTTATCTTCATACACTTCTCCAATATACGAATAAGGCAGTGACAACGAACGTCACTGCCACTATTTAACATAATTTAAGCGTTGATGCCCTTGATTGTATACTCATCAAGTTTTTCTTTGTTCTGCTTCTTTGCCTTCTTGACTCTCTCCTTAGGTGCATGATGGATTCTGATCCAGACCCAAACAGACGGAGCGATGAAGAGGGAAGAGAATGTACCAGCAACTAAGCCGACAAACATAGCAACATTGAAAGTTGCGATAGCAGAAGAACCCATAATCAGAAGGAAGATAACTGGAATGATGGTTGTGATTGAACCATCCAGGGCCATCCAGATTGTCTCATCAATAGAGGTATTGACCAGTTCCTTGTACTCTGCCTCACTCAGATGACCGTTCTTTGTGCCCATGTTCTCACGCACACGGTCGAAAACGATAATTGAGTTATTGATTGAATAACCGATGATGGTCAGTAAGACAGAAATCAACGTGATATTGACTTCCATTCTCATAATGCAGAATGCTGCAATTACCATCAGACAGTCATGGATCAAAGCTGCCAGACATCCTAATGCATAATCCCACTCATAACGGACCGTGATATAGATCATCATCGCAATCCAGGCAACAATTGTCAGAATAATAGCATTTTTGACTAGATCCTTGCCTACAACAGGTGTCACGATATTGTCACCTGGCTCCTGTCCGTATATTTCATTGAAGGCCGTCTTCACTGTCTTGAGCTCTTCAGTATCAAGCGAGATCTTTCCCGTTGCATAAACAGTATATGTGCCGGAACTCTGGTATGTAAACTCATTATACCCAAGCTTTTCCATTTCAGCCTGAACATCAGGGATTGTTACTTCTTTTTCAGTTGAAGTAACAGTCAACTGTGTGCCGGAGGAGAAATCAATACCAATATTCATGAAGCCCTTGCCCATAGCTGTATTAACGATACCAAACAGCAGTGCAGCTGCAAATATGATCAAAGCAGCACGAATTACATACTTGCCCTTGCCCATGTAGTCAAATTTATGGGAATCGGAATAGAACTGTGATTCACCTTTTGCAACATCAGGAATCTGATTCTTCTTGACGCCGAACCATTCAGGCTTGTCATCACAGATGCCGCTGTCAACAATCAATGACAGCAGAATCTTTGACATTGCTACGTTCAGGACAAGTGTCATGATGACTGTAATGATCAGCATTGTTGCAAATCCCTTTACAGTACCGTTGCCCCAGATATACATGATCAATGCTGCAATCAGCGTTGTGAACTGTGCATCAAAGATAGCAGATAAAGAAAGCTGCTGACCAGTATTTGCTGCATTGCGGACAGATCTTCCCTTGAATAATTCCTGACGGATACGTTCAAAATTAATAATATTGACATCAACGGTCATACCTACGCCCAATACAAGAGCACCAATTGCTGAAAGGGTAAAGACAGCACCCATCAACGAATAGAGGCCGAAGACAGACCAGATATATGCCACCAGCATCAATGCAGATATAATTCCAGGCATCTTATACTTGACAATCATATAGATCATAACGCCGATAATGCCAATCAATCCTGCGATTCCAGTCTTGCTCAATGCATCCATGCCGAAGGCTGCTGAGACAACGTTAGAAGACAGCTCTGTCATCTTGACCGGCAGAGAACCTGAGTTGATCAGATTTGCCAGTGTTCTAGCTTCATCTTCTGTAAAGTTGCCGGAGATCTGACAGTCACCTGTGATCTGAGAACTGACGGATGCAGCAGAAATATATTTTGGTTCGCCGCCGCTTGACTGCTTGGCAGCTTCTGTCTTATAGGAATCGCCTTCTGACCAGTCCAGCCAGATGACCATGATATTCTCACCGCTGGTCTTAGCTGCAATTGTAGATGTGATTTCTGCAAACTTTGTCTGATCAGCAATCTTCAAAGAGACTACCGGCAGTCCGTTGGAATCATATCCAAGAGAAGCGCCGCCTTCTGTCAGAATGCTTGAATCAGCTAATTCATTATCATTAACATCACGGAATGTCAGATTTGCAGTGGTGCCGATCATCTCACGTGCTGAGTCCTGATCTGCTACACCTGCCAGCTGAACACGGATACGGTCTGTTCCTTCAACAGTGATACTTGGCTCTGATACACCTAATACGTTGACACGCTTGGAAATACTATTGACGACCGCTGTCATATCAACAGTGCTGTTCTCATCCAATGGTGTGACCTGATAAAGAATCTCAAATCCGCCTTTCAGATCCAAGCCAAGATTCAAATGGCTGAAAATGGTGTTGTATGTTGTTGCAGCTAAAATTGCAATCACCGCAATAATAATGCCAAACCATGCCAGTTTCCCTTTTTTAATTTTCTTGTTGTTGGCCATGCTTCTAATTCCCTCCTAATATATCCGAGAAGTCTTCTAAATTTGCCTTTGCACCCTCGGTCATTGCTTCAACTGCCATGAATTGAACGATATCACTTGCATCGACACGCAGGATCTGATCAGCTGCTTCATGAAGAGAAGTCGGCTGATGTTCTTTCCATAACTTTTGATTTAGAAAACTTTCTAAGTTTTCATAACATAAAGTAGGAAGCTGTTCACTTTTCAGTTTCTGCATCTTCAGAATCATGATCATCTGAATCTGTGTATTATTGGTATCGAAACGTGATGTAGACATAGCTCCCCCTTCACAAGTAATGATTATACCAAAGATTATGTACTTTCGGTCACTTTTTCCGTATGAAGTCGGAAAAATTCAGTTTCACTGAAAATTAAAAAAGAGTCATTTTCAGACTCTCAGTCAAAGCATATAGATCAGCAGTCCCAAAGCTGCGAAAACTGCTTCAACTGCCCAGAACATCAGGACAATAGTGGTCTCAGGCATGCCCTTGATGCGGAAAGCATAATGGATTGGTGTATAGACAAACACTTTCTTATGTCCGGTCCGTACCGCAACCTGCTGAATCAGTACACATACAGTCTCGATGACTGGAACAGCGGCAATGACAATCAGCAGCAGTTCTGTCTTAGTGATCATGGCAAGTCCAGCCAGCACTCCGCCTAAGGCAAGTGAACCAGTATCACCCATGAACACACGGGCCGGCTTCTTATTGTAGTAAAGATATCCAAGCAGTGCTCCAATCAGAGAGAAGTCAAAGATGGAAAGTCCGATTCTCTTCTGAAGAAGACATATTACCGTATAAGGAATCAAAGCAATAATAGAAACACCTGATGAAAGACCGTCCATGCCATCTGTTAAATTGACGGCATTGGAAGATCCAGCAAACATGAACAGTACAAGAATGAAATATCCCCAGCCGAGGTTGACTGGCTGACTGACAAATGGAAGAGTGATCTCAAGCTGTGCATGTGAACGGTAGATGGCAAAGAAGATCACTGCCAGCAGGATCTGCATGGCAAATTTCTGGATTGGCGTCAGACCGTCGTTATTCTTTTTGACCGCAATCAGATAGTCATCCACGAAGCCGATGATGCCATATCCAGCAAATGCCAGTATGACGATCCAAGTATCAATGTCTGTAAATGATTTCGGGGAAGAGAGTACAGATACAATGATCGGCACAATAATGAACAGAATGCCTCCCATGATTGGCGTTCCTGCTTTTTTCTTATCATCTTCCAGCGCATATTCACTGACACTCTGCTTAAAACTTAATTTTTTCAGGTATTTGATGAACGGAGGCATGGCAATCATAACAATTGTCAAGCTGATCACAAAACCCAATACCATTTTTACTGACATCATCATTTCCTCCCCCTGATGCGCGGCTTATTATAGACCCAATGATCAGCCAAATGCAATTTCGATTGTTGTTCCCTTTGTCACTGTTGTTCCCGCCGGCACAGACTGCGAGACGACTTTCCCTTCGCCGCTCAGCTTGAATTCAAATCCGCTGACGGACCACAGGGCAGCGACATCTTTACGTGTCCATCCAGTCAAGTCAGGCATTGTAAAGCTGGAAGTATCTGTCAGCAGGAAGACACGCTGACCTGTGCTGACGGTTCCTGTTTCACTTGGATACTGATCAATCACGCTGCTGCCGCTGCCAAGGACAATGACATCAGCACTGTACTGAGCAAGCTTGTCCTGCGCATATGTGACACTGTGATTCAGCAGAGACGGCATGTCATATGTCTCGATGTCTGTCGTTGCCGTAGTCGTTGTTGTCGTTGTCGACGAAGAACTATTATTTGTGAAGCCGTATGTCATTGCCACTTTGCGGAGCAGTGCCTGTTCAGCATCTGTAATGTAGCCGATGTTGCTGTTGTACGGTGCATCGAATGCATAGTAAACGATGACCTGCGGATTATTCGCCGGCATGGCAAACATGATTGAGTGAATGACATTCGAGCCATAGCTTCCGCTGGAGGTCGCAACTTCAGTCGTACCGGTCTTGCCAATCATCTCACATTCTGGGATACGGTAGTAGTACGCAGTGCCGGCAGGGTTGTTGCACGTCTCATACAGAATTGTCTGCAGCTGCTTGGCGGTAGCTGATGTAATTGGTGTTCCCGTGATTTCTGTTTCTGCCTGATAGACAACTTTGGAAGAATCGTAGGCATCGCGGATGGACTCCACAAAGTGCGGCTTCACCATGGAACCATTGCCGAAAACAGCACTGTATGCCTGCAGAAGCTGCAGCGTTGTAACCGAAGAACCCTGACCATACGAAAGAGATGCCTTATCAGCAGGTGTATTGAAGTTCAAGGTGCCTGTTGCTTCTTCCACACCGTCAGTATCCACCGGCTGCCAGAAGCCGAACTTCTTCAGATACTCCAGTTCAATCTGCGGTGTAATCAATTCATTCTGCACAGCGCATGCGACCGTGTTCAATGAACGGTACAAGCCGCTGTCGAATGTTGCTTCACCATATTCACGGTGCAGAGCATTGTAGATGCATCCATAAGACTCGGATTCACTGACTCTGACTGGGTTGCCGTTCTCATCACCGCCGAAGCAGTATTCATTGCCGTTAGTTGTAGCACTGCCATCATATTTCCCTTCATTGATAGCTGCTGCCCAGGTGATTGTTTTTAAAGTTGAACCTGGCTCATAAGGAAGCTGTGCACCATAGTTCTGGAATTCAGTAATATTTTTTTCATTTGGATTAAATGACGGCGACTGACCCCAGGCAACAATCTTACCGGTGCTGATTTCCATGACAGCACCCCATGCACGGTCCGTATCCGTGAAAGTCTTGAAAGTCTGATTCATGGAATCCTCAAGCTGTTCCTGAATGCCTGCATCCAGCGTGAGATAGACATTATCACCGTTGACAGCAGAAATCGTCTCCTCCTTCATGCCGGGCAGAGTATAGCCATTTTTATCGACCTGATAGGAACGATATCCATCCGTACCTGCCAGATAACTGTTCAGATACAATTCCAGTCCCATCTTGCCTACCGTAGAAGTGCCTCCATCATTTGACTGTGCAAAGCCAATCAAGTTGGATGCGAACTGTCCATATGGATAGACTCTTTCCACAGAATCTGTGAATTCAATTCCGGTAAGATCCGTTGCTTCAATTTCTTCCTTGACTGTCTTTGAAAGATTTCTCCCCTCAGTGCCTAGTTCGGTCTGATAGACGCCGTTGTCAGCCTGTGAAAGATAATCTAAGATCTTCTGCTTGTCCATCTTCAGAATTGTGCTTAAAGTAGCAGCTGTCTTTTCATGGTCAGCAACATAGGTAATTGCACCGTCAACACCTGGACGGGATGAATCAAGAATGCAGACAATGTTGTAGGTGCGGTTGTCCTGCGCGATGATATTTCCATTGCGGTCATAGATATTGCCGCGGAATGCTGTCTCTTTTTCCGTGATTGTGTTGGCACCTTCTGCATATGCAGAAAGATCCGTGCCTGAGCGCGGATGGACTTTAGCAATCGTGACCAAAAAAACATCGGAGGCGATGATGATCATAGCCGCCAATGTCAGGATTGTGATATTTCGAATTGCATGATTCTTTCTATGATGCATGTATTACTCTCCGTCTGTTGATGTCGTTCCGTCGGAGACTGTTGAGATATTGTTCTGGTTATAGGACATGCCGTTGCTGGCTGCCACTTCGTTGACTCGGTCAGCAGACGCAAGCTGACGGATTTCTACCTGAAGTGAATCGTTCTGTGTCTGCGTTGAGGCAATCTGTGTTTCCATTTCCTGCTTCTGAATGCTCAGAGAGTTGTTGTAAGTCTTCAGTCCAAGGGAACCGACAAAGAAAACAATAACAGAAATCAGCGTGAAAAAACATGTAAATGAGAAAAACTTCATTTCTCTGTCTGATTTTTTTCTACTGTTCTGCTTTCTCATTCTCGCCACCCTTGACTCTTTCTATGACACGCAGCTTCGCACTGTGTGATCTGTGATTTTCTTCCAGTTCTTCTTCCTCAGCCAAGATCGGCTTCTTATTGACTAATAAGAAGGAGGCCTGCTCCATCTGTTCAGCCTTGAGCGGAATCTTTGGTTCAACAAATGGAGCAGAGGAATACTCTTTGAACGTGTTCTTAACTAAGCGGTCTTCCAGCGAATGGAAGGTGATCACTGCACACCTTCCATTCACATTCAGAAGATCCAAAGCCTGTGTTAATACATCTTTCAATGCACCTAATTCATCATTGACTTCAATCCGCAGAGCTTGAAACGTCTGCTTTGCAGGATGTCCTTTTTTATGCAGTTCCCTTTCCGGAAGTGCGCTCTTGATCACATCGACCAGCTGGAACGTTGTTTCAATCGGTTGAATCATTCGATTCTTTTCAATCGCCTTGGCAATTGGATAGGCATATCTTTCTTCACCATATTCCTTGAAGATCCGTGTCAGCTCTTCAACAGAATAAGTATTGATGACCAGATATGCATCCTTTTCCTGTTCCTGATCCATGCGCATATCCAGCCTTGTGTCAAAACGATAGCTGAAGCCTCTGGCTGGGTCATCGAACTGCGGGGAGCTGACCCCAAGATCCATCATGATACCGTCTACATGATCAATGCCTCTGGCTTCAAGTTCTTTTTTCATTGCGCGGAAATCGTTGTGGATTATCGTGACTTTATCAAGGCTGTCTTTCAGATTGACTCTGGATTCTTCAATTGCCTGTTCATCTTTATCAAATGCATACAGATGACCAGTTGTCACCTTCGATAATAAGTATCCGGCGTGTCCGCCTCTGCCCAATGTTCCGTCAACGTAGATTCCATCTGCTTTGACATTCAGCGAATCTACAGTTTCGTGGAGCAGTACACTTGTATGCTTCATGATTTCATCAGCTCTGTGACTTTCGCAGCAGATTCTTCCAGGCTGATGCCGGAGATATATTCTTCATATTTTTCTTCCGGCCAGATTTCAAAGTAGTTTGCAGCACCCACGACAACACAAGCTTTCTTGAATGCTTCATCTTTGATCATAAAGGTCGGCAGCAGAATTCTTCCCTGCCCGTCAATATCACTTTCTGATGCTTTGGAATGAATCATTCTCTGAAAAGTGCGGGCACTGAGATCTGAGATTGGCAGTGCAGAATATTCTGCACTGACTTTGCTGAACTGCTCCTCAGTAAATACTGCTAAACACCCTTCCATCCACTCAACAATGACTACTGACGTTGAAAGCTGGTCACGGAACTTTGACGGAATGATCAGTCTGTTCTTGGCATCTAGATTGTGTCTGTATTCTCCAATGAACATAGACCTTTCCTCCACTTCCTACCACTTTCTACCACAATTTTACCACTTAAGGTTCATATGACAAGAGTTTTGGTGAAAAATATCCTAAAAACTGGAGTAATTTCATCTGTGTGAGCATCAGTATGCTGAAGCAAAAAAAAGCTGCCCATGCGGCAGCACATAAAAACTGGAAGAGGATTCTCTTCCAGTATCTTTCTTGTAGAACTAAGAACTTACTTGTTCTCAGCAGCGGTAGCTTCTGCTCCGCCGACATTTCCACAATTAGGGCAAGCATGATGAGGACGCTTCATTTCACCGCATACCGGGCACTTTACGAGTGTCGGAGCAGTCAATGTGTAATGCGTTCTTCTCTTATCTCTTCTTGTCTTAGATGTTCTTCTCTGCTGTACAGCCATTGTCTAGCACCTCCTACTATTCATTCTTGAATTGCTTCAGTCTTGCCAGACGCGGATCGTCTTGATCTTTCCGGCTTTCCTGATACTCAGCTTCACTGTATACCTTCCAGCCATCGCCTTCCGGATATTCATCTTCCGCTGTATCAGTCACCTGTAACGGTACCTCAAGCAGGATATCATCTATCACTGCAGGGATAAGGTCGATGACTTCATCGGTAACGACGCGCTCACTGTCATCTTCCACAGTATCTCCAAAGACATATGTCTCGGAACTTTCTGTGTCAAATGGGACCTCGACATCTTCATTTGTAATTGCATCCGGGCAGTACATTGTACCAGTCACATGCATCTTTACATAGAAGCGGTCATTCTCATCATCCAGATAACCGGTGCCATCTACATGGACATCCTTCGCAGCATTGATCAGTGTATTTTCCGCAAATACAGCATCATCAATTTCTACATCTTCATCAAATGCGACATTCTGCTCATCTTGCAGAAGCTGTGCTCTCGTCCACTTCACGGCAGTCTCCTCGCGCGTTAACGCTAATAAATTATAGCAAACACTTTTTCAAAGTCAACGAAATCTAGCTTAGTGGCGCATAATTTGTGCTAAATATTCTTCAATACCCAGTCTGCGACATCCTTCATGACTTTATCTGCATCTTTTTCATGCATTGTCTCATGGCGCATCCCTGGATATAGGGAGCTTATCACATTCTTGTATCCGGCTTTCCTGACGCAGTCGACACTGTCCTTAAAGCCCTCATCGCCGCCGCGGCAAGGATCATCCTCGCCTGAGAAGAACCAGATTGGCAGATTCGGCTTTGTGCAGTGATAACGGCTGACATCATGCATATAGCCCATGCCCTTGAACAGATCCAGATATCCTTGGTTGGTGAATGAGAAACCGCAGAGCGGATCAGCAATATATGCATCTACATTGCTTGTCTCATAGCTGAGCCAGTCCAGAGGTGTCCTAGGATCTGTGATAACTTTATTGAAGCCGCCGGTCGCAATGTTGTCCAGCATTTTCGAATGGCCCTTCTTGCCTTTGAATGCTGATACAATCTTTGCTAAGCCGATGCCTGCTTTGGATGCCGATACATAGTTTGGTGCACCGGACAGAATCATGCCGTCTATCAGGCTGTCGTGATCCTGCAGGAAGGTTCGACCAATCATGGTGCCCATGGAATGACCAAAGTAAATGACTGGTGTATCCGGGAATTCCTTGTGTGCCATCTTGGCAATCTCAACGGCACTTTCAACCAAATTGGACCAGCCGTCCTTATCACCGAAATAGCCGAGATCTTCTTTTGGACAGTCAGGTCCGTGTCCTGGCAGATCATAGGTAATGCATGCAATCCCGCGTGAATTCAGATACTTTGCAAATCCTTCATAGCGTTTCTGATATTCCTGCATGCCATGTACTACAAAAACAACTGCTTTTGGTGCTTCCTGCGACCGAAAAATACGATATGATAATTTTCCGCTCATAATGATTTCTTCTCCTTAGGTAAGAATATTATCTTAGTGAAATCTATGATTTCATTGTATCATGGTTCATGCAGAAAGGATTCATATTTTATGCATACTTGCGGAATTATTACAGAATACAATCCATTTCACAACGGCCATGCATTCCAGATTCAGAAAGCCAGAGAAATGAGCGGTGCCGATACAATCATTACAGTCATGAGCGGCAATTTTGTACAGCGCGGAGAACCCGCTGTCATTGATAAATGGAAAAGGGCTGAAGCAGCAGTCAGAAACGGCGCTGATGTCGTCATTGAACTCCCCTATTTCTACGCCGCACAGAGCGCTTCCCAGTTTGCGGAAGGAGGTGTCAATGTCCTCAAACATGCTGATGTTAACAGCATCTGCTTTGGGTCGGAATGCGGCAATCTTGAGAATCTTCAAGAAATTGCAGACACACCTGTCAATCCAGACCATCTTCAGGAAGCTCTGGACAGCGGCATGTCATATCCAAAAGCATATTCGCTTTTGACCAGCAAAATGTATCCAAACGATCTGCTGGCTGTTTCCTATCTACGAGCCATAAAAGGCACCCGCATCAAGCCATATCTTCTGCAGCGCACATCAGGTTATCTGGATGAGACAATGAAGCAGAATGCAAGTGCACTGGCAATCCGCCGGGCACTGCAGACCGGTGCCTCCCTGCAGGGATCAACCCCGATGGAAGAAACATTGAAGAACAGTTTTCTTGTCTGGCCGGAAATGTATTATCCATATCTGCGCACCTTTCTGCTGACTTCTTCCCGTCAGCAGCTTGAAGAATTGTTCCTCTTTTCAGAAGGAATGGAAAATCTCCTGGTTAAGAATGCACAGAAATATGACAATTACAAAGACTTCCTGAATGCCTGCACCAATTACAGATATACTGCCAGTCGGATCAGAAGATGCTGTCTGCAGGCAATGAATCAGGTCACAAAAAAAGAAGTGCATGCACTTCCTGACTATGACTGCCTGAGGATTCTTGCCTTCAATGATCAAGGTCGGAAATGGCTCGCAGAGCAGAGAAAAAAAGAAATGAGGATTGCCGCAAAATTTGCTGACGTCCCATACCCATGGCGTCAGATGGAATACCGCACCACCCTTCTCTATACCAGTGTAATGCCGGAAGAAGAACGAAAGCGCATCCTTGAGCTGGAGATTCAGGGTGCACACTACATCAGATAACAAAAAAATGTCTGGATTCCAGACATTTTCATTTACGCATCGCCCTCTTCAGAAGGAATACGAGCGTTTGTGTAGATTTTGTTGACATCATCTACTTCATTCAGCATATCCATCAGCTTATGATATGCGTTGATGTCTTCTTCTGTTGTCAGATCAACATATTCATTTGGCAGCATTGTTGCCTCGCATACATCGAACTCAACACCTGGCACAAACTTTTCAATTGCTTCCTGGCCCTTACCAAAGTCAGCATATGTTGTCTTGACTGTCATCATACCGTCTTCAACGGTGATGTCTTGTACATCAACTTCTGCTTCCATCATGGCATCCAGCATCGCTTCTTCATCATCATAAGGGAAGACAAACAGTCCTACTGGCTGATAATTGAAGGATACAGCACCTGCACCGGCAAGCTTTGCACCATGACACTTGTTGAATGTTGTCTTAACATCCGTCAGGGAACGGTTTGTATTGTTTGTCAAACAGTCAACAACGATTGTGCTGTTGCCTGGGCCAAAGCCTTCATAACGAGCTTCATCATAATGCTCATCATCGCCGCCCTTAGCCTTATCAATTGCTCTTTTAATAACATCTGCAGGAATCTGGTTTGACTTTGCTTCCTGAATTTTTCTCTTCAGAGCAAGGTTCATCTCTGGATCAGGGACACCATTCTTCGCTGCAATATACAGTTCCTTACCGAATCTAGAATATAGTTTTGATTTAATTGCCGCTGTTTTAGCCATCGAGGCTGCACGGACTTCATGAGCTCTTCCCATAAAAAATACCACCCTTCATAAATAAATAACGCAAGTATTATACCAAAACACATTCAGTGTGTGAAGAAAAAGTTTTACATAAAGATAAAATTGATTACTTTTCATCGTCCCTGCAAGCTTCACATGGAATTCATATTCATAACACTTTCTTATCAAGCTTATTGTCTATATTCATGACTGTAAGGAGGAATCCCACATGAAATCGATTGGTAAAATAGTCATGGCAGCTGGTATTCTTCTATGTGCTGGATGTACCACTGTCGCCAAGGCAGAGCAGACCACAGATGACACAGATGTAGTAACCGCTTATGGTACGGTTGAGTCTGTCTCAGATGGAAATGTGGTGATCTCCTATGAATCTGAAGATAATCAGACTGTCAGTGAAACAGTGCCCGAATCTGTCATGGTGCTGAAAAATAGTTCCACAATGCACTCTGATGATCTGAAAAAGGACGAAGACATCTCTGTATCCTTCACCAACGGCAAAATGAGTGTGATCAATGTGCTCCAGGATCAGGGTGATACGCAGTCCAGCAATAATTCTGAGGATGCACAAAAGACAGACAGCAGTGAACAGGAATCCATTCAGGAAGCATCAGAAAGTCATTGAACATTTTATCAATAAAAGTGTTTCAGGTCCTCATAGTTTGACATTATGTTACAATGTAGTTAAGAGAAAGATATGTCAACTTATGTAATCAGTGACCTGCATGGATGCAAGGCTGAGTTTGATGCCATGCTGGCACACATCCAATACCGCGAAGAATACGATACTATGTGGATCATCGGCGATATCTGCGACCGTGGCAATGAATCCATTGCTTTAATGCAGGAGATCATGGCAGATCCATCCATGCACATCATATTCGGCAATCATGACATCTGGTTCCAGCGCTATGCGCAGGAGCTGATCGATACAAAGCATGACAACAATTCTGTTGATATGACTGATGACCTGATGTGCTGGCTGCATTACAACGGCGGCTATAAAACAGCGGATCAGTTCATGGATCTCAGCTTCCCCGAATGCTACGATATGAAGCTGTATCTTGACAGCAACCGCGTCTTTTATCAAGAACTGAACATCAAGCAGACAAAGTTCCTGCTGATGCATGCTGGGCTGGCAGATGAGTATCTGCGCTCTAATATCCGCCTTTCAGAAGTACCAGAACAGGTGCTTGCCTGGTCTCATATCGGAATTGATGACAATCCTTTCAATGATGCCGTGATGGTGGTTGGGCACATTCCAACATTCCTCTATGGAGATCAGTATGAAGGCAAGATCATCCATGGCAGGAATGATACGATATATCATATCGACTGTGGATGCGTCTATGGACGAAGCCTGGGATGTCTCAGGCTGGATGACCTCCAGGAATTCTATGTCAAGAGCACTTATCCATACTTAAAACTGAACAAATAAAAGGCTGAGATAATGATCTCAGCCTTTTTTGATGTTCACTTAGATGCTCTTCTTTACTAATTCAACGACATCTTCCATGCGGTCAAGCTCAACGGCAGATGCTGCCAATGTCTTCATTTCCTCATAGTTCAGTCCATTGATCATCTTGCGTGCACGCAGAATTGATGTTGCACTCATTGAGAATTCATCAAGTCCTAATCCCAACAGGACCGGAGCAGCCAGTTCGTCACCAGCCATCTCTCCGCACATACCGCACCATCTGCCATTCTTATGCGCACCGTCAATTGTCATCTTGACAAGTCTCAGGATCGATGGGTTCAGCGGCTGATACAGATATGATACCGGCTGGCTCATACGGTCTGCTGCCATGGAATACTGGATCAGGTCGTTTGTGCCGATAGAGAAGAAGTCAGCGTACTTACTCAGCTGATCTGCTAATACAGCTGCGGCTGGGATCTCAATCATGCATCCTACTTCAACATCATTTCCGACTGCAATGCCGTCAGCAATCAGCTTCGCTCTTTCTTCATCATAGAGTGCTCTTGCTTCTTTGAATTCATTTACGGTAGCAATCATCGGGAACATGATGCACAGATGTCCGAATGCAGATGCTCTTAACAGAGCTCTTAACTGGACTCTGAATACATCCTTGCGGATCAGGCAGAAACGGATTGCACGTACGCCAAGGAACGGATTCATTTCTTCATCGAACTTATAGTACTTCAGCTTCTTGTCACCGCCGATATCCAATGTGCGGATAACGACCGGCTTGCCGTTCATTCCTTCCAATACCTGCTTATATGCAGCAAACTGTGTATCTTCATCCGGGAAGTCATTCTCGCTCTTCATATACAGGAATTCTGTACGGAACAGACCAACGCCTTCACCGCCGTTTGCCAATACGCCTTCAACATCAGCGACAGAACCAATATTTCCTACCAGCAGGACCTTATGTCCGTCAGTGGAAACAGATGGCTGATCCTTCATCGCCTGCAGTGCTTCCTTTTCCTTCTGATACTCTTCACCCTTCTTCGTATACTCAGCAACCTGTTCATCGGTAGGATTCAGGATGACTTCACCATTCAATGCATCCAGAATAATACGGTCGCCTGCCTGTGCTTCCGACAGAATACCTGTCACACCGACAACTGCCGGAATCTCCAGGGATCTTGCCATGATTGCACTGTGGCTGGTACGTCCGCCCACCTCAGTAGCGAAGCCCTTGGCAAATTCCTTGTTCAAAGAACCTGTATCTGAAGGTGTCAGATCTTTTGCTACAACAACAACCGGTTCGTCCAATGTTGCCAGGTTAGGAATCTCCTTGCCGGCAAGATTGCATAATAGTCTGAAGGATACGTCTCTGATATCAGCGGCTCTGCCCTTCATGTATTCATCATCCATAGCATCGAACATGGCGACCATATTGTCACCAACTGTCTTCGCAGCGAATTCAGCATTGTTCTTATTGGACTTGATGTCCTCTTCGATCATGCCGCGGAATTCAGGATCGTTAGCCATCATCAGATGAGCATCAAAAATAGCTAATTCTTCTTCCTTCAAAGATTTAGAAGCAACTTCCTTGATTTTTTCAATGTCAGCAACTGTCTTTTTGAATGCAGCATCCAGTTTGGCAAGTTCCTTTTCCGGTTCGGAAGCAACTTGTTTCACTTCTACTGTAGGCTGTTCTAGTTTGTAGACCTTAGCGATTGCAATACCTTGTGAAGCCGCAATTCCCTTAAGCATAGTTAATTCTCCTCCTGGTTGCACTGATCAAGTGTTTCCGCAACATCCTGTATCGTTTTAAATTCAAGCATTTTATCTTCCTCGATGAAAATGTTGAACTGTTTCTCAACCTGCACGAGAAAATCCACAACCTCATACGAATCCATTCCCAGTTCTTCAAATGAAGTTGATGATGTTATCTCGGTATTTTTGTGGCTGAACTGCGAAACCAATGATACTAATTCTTCCAGATGTCTCATAACACTCCTTGTAGAAATTTTAGCATTCTGCAGAGCTAAGTTCAATCTTTTAACTTTTGAAATGACACGGTAAATTCATGTACAGCGGTTTTCTTCAGACGATAGAAAGTTGATCTTGCGTAGTATGGGATATACCAGTCACTGCCGTCTTTCCTGATATATTCGTGAATAATGATGAAGCGTGCTGCAGGCGTGCAGCTGTTGACTGTACGGTCGATCAGATCAATAAATGAAGCCTGCTGATTAAACTTGACCAAATTCCGATCCGTCGTTCCTTCTTTCCGGTACAGCTCTGTAATAGTCTGTGCCTTGCAGTAAAGTTCCATCAAATACATCAAAATGACCTTTTCCTGCTTGTACGTCAATGTTCCATGTTGATAATATGTCATATTTCCCCCTCTCGTGTTAACCGGTTTACGCCAACCGTAATGATACTATTACTTATTTTTAGGTAGAATGGAAGAGCCACTTGTTCATATACCAGTAAAACTGGATTTTTTCCAATTTTATCGTACTTTTTAACCTTACTTTTAGACAAATATGACAGATTGGTTAAATTCATATAGAATATTTTTGTTAGGAGCGTATATGTCAACCCAAACTATTTCTACCCTTTCATGGAAGAGGATATTGATCTCTCTGGCCATCTTTATTTTGATTCCTTTTGCAGCGCATCTGATTGATCTGAAAATCAATCAATATGCCATTTCTTTGATGTTCTGCATGAATATAGGCACTTCGATACTGATCATTTATGACTGGAATCTGTTCGGCATCCATTACAACCGTGCAAAGCACAATGCCATGGATACGATTCTCTATACAGCCATCGGTGCCATTCTGATCATGCTGTGGATCTATGTCGGTTCCAATTTTCTGCAGGCAAATATCATTCTTCCGGGCAACAGTGATCTGATTGAATACGGCTATGCCAGACCCGGCATGATGATTGCGTTCTCCTTCATGGAAGCAGCCTGCGTCTCCATCAGCTTTAAGTGCTTCACAGATCACCTGAATGTCCGCGGTAAAGAGTTCCAGTCGATTCTTCTTTCCGGTCTGCTGTTTGGACTGCTGTTCACTGTCATCTATCTGCCGGTATGGGATGTCGGTCTGTTCTTCCGTACTTATTTATACAACATGGTCCTGACCGCCTACCTTGCATATCTATATAACCAATGCCATACCTTTATTCCCGGCATGCTGGCCATGTCGATCATCTATTTCATTGTAATGTTCCAGAGTACGATGATGTAAAAAAATCAGGCACACAGGCCTGATTTTCATTATTCATCATCCACTTCAATCAATCCGTAGCCGCCAACTTTTCTGCGGTAGACAACAGAAACCTTTTCACTGTCTTCATCAGTATAGATATAGAAGTTATGACCAGACAGTTCCATCTGCATAATAGCTTCATCGAGCGGCATCTCTTCAGCAACAACACTCTTTGTACGGACTGGGATATCATCAACTTCCGGTGCTTCCTGCTCATCAATGAATGCTTGTGCGAGATGCTCACGATGTCTCTTTGACAGTCTTGTCTTCTGTCTTCTCAGTTGATCTTCCAGTTTATCAATTGCCAGGTCAACGGCAGCATAGAAATCATTATCTTCAACTTCTGTACGAAGCAGTCCAACTTTAGTAGGAATCGTTACTTCTACTTTCTGTGAATTTGGATATACTCTGGCAACGACTCTGACAATTGTGTCTGAATCAATCAGCAGATACTTATTCAGTCCACTGAGCTTCTTTTCGATTTTCTCCTTCATTGCAGGTGTTACAGAAACATTTTTTCCAACAATTTCGAATCTCATAAGTTTTCCTCCATTTGTAGTTTTATGATGAAAGCAACTTCCAATACGGAAATGCTTTTATCAACATATTTGTTATCTTTACAGGTGTTTTTCTTTCTACTTGTATTATACCATTATCATGTTACAAAAGGATATTGAACTTTCTGTGAAATCCAGATGCACAATAATGAATAATTCAGATCAGTTCAAAAAATCATCAGAATAATGCTTCTGATGATTTTACATTGATATTCTCCTGATCAATCTTCTGCAGCCATTTGAAAACAACCGTCATTGCATAGGAATCCATGCCGCAGTACTTCTTCAGATCTTCAACAATCTTGTCATGATCTGCTGCAGCATCACTGTAGTCGAGATGACGCCATTGGAAAACGGCATCCATGCCCTGATTGATATCAAGATCCTTATAGGACTTATCATTCATCATCGCCATGATGACTTTCAGAGACCACTGTCCTCTCATGCGTACATCATAAACAGTGCCTGTTTCAAAGATAAGCTGCAGATCTTCCATCCTCTCATTAATAGAGCGGAGCTTTTCTGCATACTGTGGGAACTGATCCGCCAGTTCAGCAATGCGCATCATTTCTGCGCCAGCTGCGTTATAGGCAATCACGGTTCCAGCGGCAGGAATATCATTGACAAGATTTCTTGCCATATCTTCACGGTCATCATGGATATTCAGATAGACCTGATGCGTCATGGAACCGTCTGCCTGCATGACATGAAGACTGTATTCAAACGGCATTACATCATAAGGCTTCATTCCCTCATACGGCGGAACGGCAAACCTCTCCCACTCAAAATCAAGGAAGGCAATCGGATATTTGATCCAGCTCAGCCATGACTTCAAGGCGAATCGATCGACATGAAGCCCGCCTTCTCGGTCAGCCATGATCTGGGCATACTGCTGACGTGATCCTTCGATTCTTTCTGGATCTGCATCCCGCAGATAATCGATGCCTTCTTCCTTCATGGCATGCTTATGCTGTGAAGCAATCAGACTGAGGATGCTGTTGTCAGGTTCTTCCATCTCGTTTGGAAAGCAGCTTTCATAATAAAGACATTTCTGTCTCGTTGTGCATTTGCTGCTGCGGACTGCCGGCGGGATCCTGCCGTCATTGAGCAAATCCATTTCATTCAGGATCTGTGAAATATCATGCTTGCTCTTATAGATTGCATCTCTGATCTTTACTGATGGATTGTTCTTTCCGTTATAGAAGCAGTCGCTGATGACAAACAGAGCATCTGCGTCCAATTCTTTTCCTCTGACATAATCTGCATTCAAATGAATGATATAGATATTTCTGAGCTTGATATGATTGTTTTCCAGCACCCATACAACATCACAGTAGAACTGCATGTCATCCGCATGTGGATACAGTCCGATGAACATGAAATAAAGGTTCCATCCATTCTTCGTATGATGTAAGAAAGGAACTTTTACACGCAGCTGCTTATATTCAAAACGGGCTTTCATCAGCCATTCAGAATTCTGCATTGCATCCAATGCCTTCTGCGGTTCATCACCCTTCTGGCCAAGAAAATAACGATCAGTTATATGCAGCTTTTCAGCTACAAGAGTCGTCACTTCTTCATCCAGTCTGACAAACGGCTGGTATTCTCTTCTCGGCGCATTCTTTTCATTTACATACAGCCTAGGGCAGCGTGTATATTTTTTTACATCAGAGATATGGTACATAGGAATTCCTTTCACTTTTGAGACAATGAAATGACCGGTTGTCCGGTCATTTGTTTATTATAAACCATTTGACATTGGAAGCATTGCTGCACCAACAACACCTGGTTCATCCAGCGAAGCTGTCAGGAACGGTGTATCAGTCAGAGCAGGCAGTACTCTCTTCTTATACTTTTCCTTGACCTGCGGCAGGAAGAGGCCGGCTGACTTCATCATGCCTCCGCCTAAAATAAAGCAGTCTGGGTCAATTGTTGTAGCTAAGTTGCCGAACATCACAGCCAAATCAGTCGTGACCTGATCAACGATGGCAACTGCCGGGCCGACACCCTGCTCTGCCAAATCAAATACCTGGCCAGCATGGACAATGGTCTGATCAGGCATCTTTTCATGACCTAATCTTGTAACACTTGTACCGCTTGCCCAGTCTTCAACGGCGCCGTTGGAAGGTAGATTAACCTTAGGTCTGGAGCCGTCTACTGACATGGAAGCAACTTCCATTGAATATCCATGAGATCCCGGCAGCAGCTGTCCATTGTATACAATGGCACCACCGATACCTGTTGATAAAGTAATGTAAATTACTGTACGCAGTCCCTTGCCGGCACCAACAAGTGCTTCTGCAAGTCCTGCAGCATCCGCATCATTTCCTAAGACACATGGAAGATGCAGTTCATTCTGCAGTGTGTCTCTTAATGGGAACTTTGCCAGACATGGTACGTTTGTGCACATTGCCATGCCATTGCCGTCTCTGGCAACCGGTCCTGGTACAGCAACACCGACACCGGAAGCATCCTGCCAGTTGTGCAGCTGCTTGATCAAGCCAACAATGTTGGAAATGATAGCATCCGCGCCTTCGTGTGCATGGGAAGGTCCCTTCGCAGTCTCAACAACTGTGCCATCCGGCTGAACGATAGAGCAGCGGACATTTGTGCCGCCTAAATCAATGCCAATATAGGTCTTCATGAAATTCAATCCTCCTTGATTTCTTCACCTATTAGGTTCTGCCCGCTTATCTTGGTAAAGCGGACCTTTGTGAACTCACCTGCATCATGTTCTCTGGTTGACTTGAACATGACATATCCATCAACACCATCCGGGGCAAAGGCATAACTTCTTCCGGTATACATATGGGTCAATGGATTTCTTCCCTCAATCAGTACATCTGCAGATGTACCAATCTTATCTTTAAGAAGATCTTCAGCAATCTTTTCCTGAACGGTCATGATTTCCTCTTGTCTTCTTTCTTTTTCCTCCGGTGTGACGTCATCTTCCATTGCAAAGGCTGCCGTCCCCTCTTCTGCAGAGAAGGTAAATGCGCCGAGATGATTGAACTTAACGTGTCGGATCAAAGAAAGTGTCTCTTCATGATCCTCTAATGTCTCTCCTGGAAACCCAGTAATCAAAGTCGTCCGCAGGGAAGCGTTTGGCATCACTGCACGGATATGGTCTGTCAATTCAAGAATCTTCTGTCTGCTTGTCTTGCGCTTCATCGCATGCAGAATATGATCAGACCCACTCTGGGTTGGAATATCGAAATACGGAAGAATGTGCCTGCTGTTCTTGATTGTTTCAAAGAGATGCTCTGGAATTTCATCCGGATAGAGATACAGCATGCGTATCCACACAATTCCTTCAATCTCATCCAGATCCTTCAGCAGTTCCACCAAGTGGAGCTGACGATCAAAGTCATAGCCATATCTGGAACAATCCTGGGCAACCAGTGTAATTTCCTTGACGCCGATAGAGACCAGGCGTTCTGCTTCTTTCAGGATATCAGCCTGCGGTACGCTCCTGAGCCTGCCGCGGATGCCGGGAATTGCGCAGAAACTGCAGCTGTTGTCACAGCCGTCACTGATCTGCAGATAGGCCATCCATGGCTTGCCAGACAGGACTCTTGGGGTCAGGCCATAATTATTGGCAACTTTCACACCCAGTTCACTGCTCAGAATGGTACCAAGCTCCTTGTACTCATCTATGGCAATGAAACGATCCACTTCAGGCATTTCTTTTTCCAGCTGTTCCTTGTATCTTTCTGCTAAACAGCCCATGACAATCAGCTTTTTCAGATTTCTGGCTTTCAGGTCGGCTGTATCTAAAATCGTATTGATTGCTTCAATCTTGGCACTTTCAATAAAACCGCATGTATTGATGATGATTGCTTCTGCATCATCATAGGAAGTAACAATCTCCTGGTCTGCCTGTTTCAGCATGCCAAGCACATTTTCTGTATCGACTAGGTTCTTGGCACAGCCAAGGGAAATGACACCAATTTTCATTTGTAAACTCCAAATCTACGCAACTATTATACCACGCTAATAAAAAAAGAATGCCCTCGTTGAAGGCATTCTTCCGATTAATCAGCTAAAGTTCCAAATGGATCCCAAGGAGCTAGTTCTCTGCTCTTCTTTGTCAAAGCCTTGAGTGCCTTGGCAGAGAGATACTTCTTATTGACAGCAACGACATACATATACTTGTCAAACCAGGTATCACTTGCTATAAAGTAGCCTTTATTGGCAATTTCTTCACCCCAGGAGTTCTCAATCTTCCATCTGTCAGGCTTTCCCTTTTCATCCAGATTGACGCCAGTCAGCACCATTGCATGATTCATTGCAGATTCTCTTGTATCAAGAGCTTCCGCCTTGGTCAGATCCAGCTTCAGATCGAAGGTGTTGGCATAATCGTACTGTTTATCATCCCAGAGACCAGTCGTACGGTCGCCGTCCTTGCCGCAGTCGCAGCCGAACCATACTGATTCGCCAGCTTTCAGCTGATCCAGAGCAGCCTTTTTAAAGTCCTTCATCGGCAGATTCAGCAGTTCAATCTTATGGCCGCCGACAACATTGCCTAGATACTTTACAGAATATGTCTGATAGAAAGGCTTGTCCTCTGTCGGGCCATTAATAACGCTGACATAGTTCTCCAGATCTGTCTTCAGATACTTCTGGTAGAATGCGGACGGCTTTACATGATAGTCTGCGTGATGCTTATCATCCTTGTCATAGTATTCAAACGTAAACTCTTCCGGCGGCATGCCAAAGCAGGATACCAGCAGGCTGTAAACTTCAGCCAGTGCCTCCTTCTTCAGCTCCGTAATCTCATCTTTTCTGCCTTCCCCTGCCAGGTGGCGCGAATCTGCCACAAACCTGCGCAGTCTCAGATTCAGAAGACCGTTCATATTTCTCGTATGAGAAGACTGATATGTTTCCGGCATTGCTGTCTTAGGACAGATACCGTACTTCATGACAATGCTCTGCAGCATGTTCCACTGACCGCCGTCACCGACTGCCCATTCCAGCAGGAATCTCATGTTTTCTGAATCAACAGCACTGTCCAGTTCCTGGAGTGTTGATTCCATGAACCAGTTTGCCTTTTCCAGCTTGTCATAGAAAGCAATATAATTCTGGGACAGTTCAAAGTCCTTGATCTTATAACGTTTCGCAACGATTTCTCTCAGCACATTCATCGAAGAAAAGATCCAGCATCTTCCTGACTGCTTCTGATTGGTCGCTGTCATCGTCTTGATATTGATGGAGAAGACATTTGGGTTGGCAGCCTCTGCTTCGAATACGCGGGAAATTGTGCTGATGTCATTTTTTGTCAAAGCGTTCCTGACAACTCTTGCTTTTTCATTTTTAGCATATGCACTGCGCATGCCGGCAAGATCTTTTGTGGAAATCGATTTCATACTTGTCATAAATATTCCTCACTTTTCAATGTCATAACTCTATCACAATTTCATATAAAAAAACGGGAAAGCTCAGCTCTTTCGGCTGAATTCCTTCCCGCATGTTGGACATGTAATATCAATTTTACCGTGACCGCGTGGAACCCGGACAATCTGATGGCACTGCGGACATACATAATACTTATGTTCCTTGTCCTTGATATTGGAGATAAAAGCTTTATACATATGTCTGATCCAGTTGCTGACAACCAGATAGCTCTGATTCTCAATCGATCTTTTGACTAGATTTTTTGAGAACATCCGGAACAGTGCATAAATAAAAATAATATCAGCCAAAATCAGGAAGAACATACCGCCGAAGATACTGATCAAATCAAGTATGATGCCGACAATCAGCAGGAAACGGCAGTAAGCATCAGCACCATTTCTGCCATATCTGAATTTTTCAAAAGCATTTCTAAGATTCTGCATAATTTACCTCAATGCAATTATCTTATTGCCTTTCACACTTCCTTTCAAGAACAGATTACCTTCTTTGTCTTTCGGCCGATGACAATCAGAAATTCATCTTTGTTCCTGCCGCATGTCTGCAGCAGGACATATTCATCCGCAGCTGTGCAGTCACTGTTTGCACGTGTGCTCCTGGCAGCCGCATAACTGATCCAATTTTCAAAATCTGCTTGATCTGCAAAGTCTTGTTTTCTCAAGGAAAATGTCGATTCTTCTTTTTTCATTGGAAACACATATGCAATCTGATAGCCGTCCTGATGTGTTTTATACTGCAGTGTAAATGTATCATTGTCATCTGTCATATGGTGTTCAAGCTGCAGAAGCGGTGAGAACATTGCCGAAGAATCATAATATACGTGATGACCGTATATGATCTTGATCCTGTCATTCATGCATGCATCGTGTGAAAAGAAGGGTGTTCCCTGCCCGCTTTCACTGTTATCAAAAGCGTGATTAAGATAATAGGCATCATCATCTCCCTGCACGACCGGCAGTGAAACTGAATGATCTTCCATCTCCAGCCAGCAGACATAGTCTTTATTCATTTCCTTTAGTGAGGCTGCAGCTTCTGGAGCATTTTCTTCGGTATACTGTCTGACTGTATGCAGGACACTGTTCTCATGCTCAACACCTGCAGTCCAGTCATATAGATCACATACTGCATAACTGAGACAGGAACAGGATACAGCAAGCATCAATGTTCTAAATTTTCTCATGCGGAAATTTCATCAGGAAGAAACATCCCATCATGCATAGCAGAGCCATAACTGCGTGATATGGCAGTTCTGTTCCTGTTTCGACATTCTTCTGATCAACGACATGTATGACCTGCGGTGTTTCCTGATGGAAGTATTCTTCTTCGTCTAAAGGCAGTTCTTTTTTTACCGGATCAATGGCATATCCCTGCGGTGCTTTCGTTTCCTTGACGTAATAGCCGTCATTTGTATACGGAAGATTGAAGCAGACAGCACCATTCTCATCGGTCAATGCTTTCGCTGCATCACCATTGAGATCATAAGCCGGTTCATTCGATTCCTGATGATAGACAGTCACTTCACAGTCAGCCAGCAGCGGCATGTTTCCTTCCGCAGCGCGCTTATCTATTTTCAGGAACACTGTCTTCGGCAGATCCTGCACACTGATGATCTGCGGCGAGGAGACCGTGCCATCCATGACAAATGATATATCAGCACACAGCTGATATCCAAATGGTGCTGCTTTTTCATGCAGGATGTATGTTTCACCGCTCTTCAGCAGAGAACTGATCTTTCTGCCTGTTCTGTCCAATGATACACCAGAAGCGTCATCTGTTGAAATGAACGATGCTGTGATATTTCCATCCTGGTCCAGGATCTCCATTTCTGCTTCAGCAAGCGGACTGCCGAGTTCATTTGTTTTCAGGAACGAAATTTCATTTGTCTCATCGATCAGCTTTACAATTGCTGCCTGACTGCCGCATGTACGGCCGACAGTGAACATAAGTGACTCTGCTTCATGATAGCCTTCCGTCACAGCAGTTTCTTCCAGGAGATATTGATGCTCTGCTGTAAGCTCCTGATTGAACTTTTCTGTTTCAGCTGTTGTCGTCCATTGACGGATAACAGTATTATTTTCTGTCAGATCGGTCAGCTTCAGCTGTACACCGGCAACAGGATTTCCTTTTTCATCCGTCTTTGCGATTTCATAAGATACTGCCTGGTCTTTCATGACAATTTCAATCGGCTCCTGATGTGCATCATCAACAGTAAATGTCTGCGACTGTGCATAGTAGTAACCGACTGGAGATTTTGTTTCTTTCACTTCATATGTTTCACCAGAAGTGAGATAGGAAGAGATATCCTTTGGCTCTTCTTCACTGTCCCATTCAGTCAACATTTGACTTCCGCGTATCAAAGTTAAATGTGCATTCGCCAGAGGATGTCCGCCTTGATCCGTTTTAATGACGATTCCTCTGATTGGACAGTCTTTGACTTCTACTTCAATGCTGTCATCATTCTGCATATGTTCCGGAACTGTGAAGCGAACATCCTCGCTTCTGTAATAGCCTTTCGGTGCCTGTTCTTCTTTCACCGCATAGGTATGACCCGGCTTCAGAACATTTCCAATCTGGATATCTTCTGCAGCGGATGTGACGGATGCTGCTGTCTCACCGCTTTCTAGATCAATGATAGTCAGCATCGCTCCTGACAGTCTCTTTCCTTCCAGATCAGTCTTGCGGAGCACTGTTTGAATAGTATTGTCCTGCATGACTATTTCAATCGGCTGGGCACTTCCCTCTGCATTAACATGGAACGTTTTCTCGGCAGCAGTATAGTACCCTGTCGGTGTCTTAGTCTCCTTCACGACATAATCAGTATCTTTCTTCAGACTATACAGGATTTTCGCTTCTTCAGTTGTTGTAAAGGAGGCAACTGCTGATTCTTTCCCATCATTCTTTTCAAAAACAGTCAGCTCTGCATCCTTGACCGCATTCCCCTGTTCATCAACTTTCAGGATGCGGTATACAACATGTTCATTGACACAGCTGATCAGTATCGGATATGCTTCACCATAAGTCGGTATTTTAAAGTACTTGTCTTCTGCCTGATAATATCCATCCGGACATTCTGTTTCCTGAAGACGGTAGACATGTCCTCTTTCGAACAGATTGATGATCAAAGGCTCTTCGGTACTGCGCCAATCAAGCACTGTTCTTTCCTGGTCGAGCGTATCTGTAACATCCGTGATCAAAAGTCTTGCGTCTTTGACCGGCGTGCCATTCTCATCAACTTTTGCCAGCTGATATTGAATGTGATTATCCGTGACAACAATATTGTGTTCTTCCTCTTCATCAGGAATCTCAGCAACTTGGAAATGTTCATCCACTGCTAAGAAGTATTTTGTGCTGGCATCATCCTCACTGACACAGTATGCATGACCAGCCGTCAGCAGATGGCCGACTTCAACTAGATCAGTTCCTGTGACCCAAGAATTGATAAGTATCTTTTCACCGCCCGTCACATCATAAAGAGAAAGCTGCGCTCCTGCTACAGGGTGCTGATTCTCATCCGCCTTAAGGATTGAATATTGAATTGGAGTATCCTTCATCACAATTTCAATTGGTGTGCCGTTATACTGATGCGGCACGGTAAATTCAATGTCTTTGGCCTGATAGTAGCCTGTTGGAGCTTCTGTCTCTTTCAGCCGGTAATGATGATCTGCCGCCAGAAAATCACCGCATTGATACGGCACTGCCCCGCTGATGAAATGAAGTGTCCTCTGATCTGTCTCATCAATCAGTTCCAATGAAGTCCCAGCAAGCGGTTTATCATTTTCATCCACCTTCAGAATTGATCCAGTAATCTCGTGATCAACAGCCTGAATGATACTTTTGAGCTGCGGCTGAAATGTTTCCGGTGATACATAATAGTAGCCAATAGGCGCATGGTCTTCCTTCAAAATATAACTGTGGCCGCCTTCAAGATGAGATACCTTATGCGGTTGTGCCGTTGAGATCCATGTATCAGCGATGTGCCCAGTATCTGCATCGGTCAGCTGTAAAGATGCACCGATTATGTTATTCCCCTGTTCATCCGTTTTCGTGATCTCTGCATACAGAGTCGTATGCAGGTTAATAGATGCCTCTTTATTAATGTCTCCTCTGACAGTCATTGTCTGATATACAGAAGAAGAATCTTTCAGCATCAGCGGACGTTCACCAATCTCGCTGTTGTTTCTGATAAAGCGTACCTCCCTGTTGCCGGCAGAAGCAGCGCTTAAACTGATTGTGATATGATTCCCATTGACCTGAAGAGCATCGCCAAAATCATTTTTCGAAAGCTTCATATCAGCAAGTGCACCGTTAACATCATCCAGTTCGACGGTCTGTCCTGCTTCCCCTTCACCGGCATATGCTGATCCGGAAGCACTTTCTGCAGATGTACCGTTCACTTTGAAATTGACGTCCTTTTCATAGGAATCCACATCATTCAGAATGCGTTTTGCTGTATTAAAAATCAGGTCATCTGCATTTTCGCCGGTATATTGATCATAGAAATGCGTATTCAATACGAACTGCGGATCAATCTCCAGCCAGATCAAATACTGAGCAGCAGCATAATCAGCACCATCCTGACTTCCTTGATATCCATAACCAAAATAGGAGTATTCCGCAATATGTCTCTTGGCGGAAGCTGTCAGCTTTTCATAATCTTCCAGATAACCGACATCATATACATCGGCGGTGCTCCACGGGACATATGGCTGAATGCAATATACCGGCAGACCGTTGTAATCTTTTTTCATCAATGCAGCGCTTTCCATATTGTCGCCGGTTACTTTATAGCCGCTGTATGACTTTGTGATATGGACGGCTGCACAGACCGGCAGCACATTCATGATCATGACCTGAAGAATGACTGCCAGCACGGCAAAGAATTTTGTGATCTTTCTTGTCATCAGCTGTGTTCCTCACTGTCTTCATAGATGACATTTTCCAGCCATACACGATACTTCCTCTGCAGTGCATTCTCGGACAGATGATATTTCTCAGCAATCTCTTTGCGGCTCTTCCCTGCAACGTAAGCTTCTCTGACCATTTCTTCTGCTTCGCTGCCGTAAAACATCCGTATCTTTTCCAACGTCTTATCGACACTGACAACATTGTTCTTCACAATGCCGTATCTTTCCTTCATTTCCTGGCTGGTGCGGAATTTGCCGTTCTCATAATCGTATAAATTGTCCTGGAACCTGCTCTGTGCCTGAAAACTGTGCTCCATATTTCTGAGCCAGTATTCATTGACTTTATAGTTCCTGCACATCTGCCGAAAATGACTGATGCGGTCAGGATATGGATATCCTGCAATTTCTGTAATTGGTGTCTGCATATTTTCTCTCTCCTCGTTCTTATATTCACCAAAAACAGAGATTTTCCCGTAAAAAAAGAGAAAATTTCTCTTCTCTTTAAGCTTCCAGATCTTTGCCTGTCAGAAGCTTATAAGCTTCCATATACTTGGCAATCGTCTTAGCAATGACATCATCCGGCAGATTGTAGTCACTGTCTGGATTTGCCTTCAGCCAGTCTCTGACAAACTGTTTGTCAAAAGAAGGCTGTCCATGGCCAGGTTCATAGCCCTCGACTGGCCAGAAGCGGCTGGAATCCGGTGTCAGCATCTCATCACCTAAGATGACCTCGCCGTTTTCATTCAGGCCAAACTCAAACTTGGTATCGGCAATAATGATGCCTTTGGAACGTGCATATTCTGCACATTTTTTATACAGAGCAATTGTATAGTCTCTGATCTTTGTCGCATATTCTCTGCCATGTCCAGGGAACTTCTTTTCCAAAACGTCGATGGACTGGTCAAAGCTGATATTCTCATCATGATCACCAATCTCCGCCTTCGTGGATGGTGTGTAGATTGGTTCAGGAAGCTGATCGCATTCCTTCAGTCCTGCCGGCAGCTTGATGCCGCATACGGTACCGTTCTTCTGATAGGACACCCAGCCGGAGCCAGTAATATATCCTCTGACAATGCATTCAATCGGTATCATGTTCAGTTTTCTGCACAGCATGGAATTGCCTGTGAATTCCGGCTTGCGGAAGTATTCGGGCATATCATTGACATCAGTGCTGATCATGTGATTCGGTACGATATCCTTTGTATAGTCAAACCAGAACTTTGACATCTGTGTCAGGACAGCACCTTTTTTCGTGACTTTGTTCTTCAAAATTACATCAAAAGCGGAAATGCGGTTGGTTGCTACCATGATAAGGGAATCACCGTTGTCATAGATCTCACGGACCTTACCCTCTTTAATTGGGGCAAATTCTTTCATTTTCATTTCTCCTCTGTTCGTGTAACAGGAAAATAGTATACCATCCTTGTTTTTTTTCAACTCTTGATTTTAAAAAGTGCAGCCTGCGCCGCACTTACTTTCCAAGAATATGATGCAGATCTGCTTTCTCACCTTTCAGCATCCGGCGGTGTGACACCATACGTGTGATTGACAATGGTCTTGGCTCATCAGAAAACGTCATCACATTCCTCGGTTCCTTCTGCCACAATGACAGGATATCTTCCGCATCATCAATAAAATCTTCGGCCGGCATCAGTCCATACAGCTTTGGCGGAATCACATACAGTGGAATATGAAATTCTGATACATGCTGTTTTGCAGCCCATTCTAAATGCGGGCACAGCATGGCAATATCGACTTCATCCTGTCTGTCTTTCAGATGAATAAACGGAATGAATTCAAAGGAAGCTTTCTTCTGCAGTCCTTCTTTTTCCAACGTCTTCTGAATATGGCTGACAAGTGTGCTGGAAGAAAATCCGCCTCCGCAGCAGATGGCAATCCTGATCATTCAGAAACCTCCGGTATTTTCCATCCGTTCGGCAGATACCAATGGTCAATCATATAACGGCCTAGACCGTCGTGGTCATTGTCATATTCCGTGATCTCATTGGCCAGTGCCTTGGTATCATCTGCACCATTTTTAAGACAGACAGACCATCCTGCAGTTGTCATCATGCCGTTGTCATTGGACATATCGCCAAAGGCAATGACTTCATCCAGTGAGATATTGTTATGCATGCAGTATCTTTCCACACCCAATCCCTTATTGACTTTTGGGTCCTGGAATTCCAGCATTGTCGGCTGGGTCTTGAATGCTGTGTAATCCTTCGAAGGATGCCTGGCTGCCAGTTCTTCAGCAGCCGGCATATCTGCCGCATCCTTGAGACGGAATAAGATCTTCTCAGTCGGATGCGCCCAAAGGTCACTCGTCTGCTGCACCTTAGTACAGATGATATGATGCCGGTTCATTGATGCATACATCTCATCATCAATCTCTGCACTCATCATATCTTCTCCGATATAGATAAAAGGATTAGCCTGGATCGGCTTCATCATGGCAATGATCTCCTCAATGGTCTGCGGTGCCAGTTCATAGAACTTTTCATAAGTATCCTTATGCACATCATAGACCTGATTGCCGTTCATGCCGATCCACATATCGAAGTCAAAATTCACCCGCCATGCGTCTTTCTGTTCATAAAGATGCGGTCCTACCGGTCTGCCGCTGGCAATGCCCATCAGGATTCCTCTGCAATGCAGATCATTCAGTACAGCTCTTGTTAAAGGCATCATCTCACGCGCTTCATTGACCAGTGTTCCATCAATGTCTGCGACAAATAATTTAATATTCTTGATCATTATCTTCACTCCGTCTAAAACCTATGCGTCTATTATATCATGGACATTTTTTCACTGGTTCCTAAGCGTGGAACTGAAAAGACCCGCACAGAACTGCGGGTCTCATCCAGTTAATATTTCGTCAGATAGCGGTCTACTTCTTCCGCACACTTTCTTCCTTCTGCTATGGCATGAACAACAAGCGACTGCCCGCGATGCATGTCTCCAGCGGTAAACAGATTTCCTTCAATATGGAAATTGTCTGCTTCTGCATTGCCTCTGACTGTCTTCAAAGAGAATGCCTTTACAACCGTATCCGAGCATCCAAGGAATCCAGCCGCAATCAGCAGCAGGTCACATGGCAGATGTTCAATTGTACCTTCTACCTGTTGCATGGTCATCCTGCCGTCTTCACTGCGCACCATTTTGACTTTGACAATATCTACAGCCGTGATCCTTCCTTTTTCGCTGTAGATCTGCGCGATCGATGTCTCATAGATCCTTGGGTCATGGCCGAAGACTGCAATGGCTTCCTTCTGCCCATAATCTGTTTTCTTGACCAGAGGCCACTCCGGCCATGGATTATTCTCTCTTCTTTCCAGCGGAGGCTCAGGCATCATTTCCAGCTGTACAACATCTGTGCATCCCTGACGGATGCAGGTGCCGACACAGTCGTTGCCTGTATCCCCGCCGCCGACAATAACAACATGGGCATGCTTTGCACTGAACGCAGGTTCACAATGGTCCAGCTGTGACATCGTGCTGGCTGTCAGGAAATCAACTGCGAAGTGGATGCCTTCACTTTCAATGCCTTCCACAGCCAAGCTCCTCGGCTTCTGGCTGCCGCAGCACAGAACGACGGCATCAAATTTTTTCTTCAATGCATCTGCCTGTGCCTTAGTCTCAATCGGTGAACTGCTCAGAAACTGCACACCTTCTTTTTCCATCAGGTCGATTCTTCTATTCACGACTTCCTTTTCCAGCTTCATATTTGGAATACCGTACATCAGCAGCCCGCCGAATCTGTCGCTTTTTTCCATGACTGTGACATGATGGCCGCGCTTATTCAGCTGGTCGGCACAGGCAAGTCCGCTCGGCCCAGAGCCGACGACAACGACATTCTTGTCTGATCTGCCGGTAATCTTGACCGGTTTCATTTCACCATTTGCAAACGCACTTTCAATGATGTCATATTCATTATCCTTGGTGGCAACTGGTTCGTCGTTCAGACCGCATGTACATGCCTTCTCACATAAAGCCGGGCAGACACGTGATGTGAATTCCGGAAAGTTATTTGTCAGCAGCAGCCGTTCCAATGCCTGCTTCCGATTGCTGCGATACAGAGCATCATTAAACTCAGGAACCAGATTATTGAGCGGACAGCCGGCAACCATGCGGCCGATTGGTTTCCCCCATTGGCAGTACGGTACACCGCAGTTCATGCAGCGGGCTGCCTGCTCCTGTCTTTCTTCTTGTGAAAGGGGCTGATGGAACTCATGATAGTTCCTGATCCGTTCTTTTTCTGGAAGTTCGCGGTTGTCCTGCCGTTTATATTCTAGAAAGCCTGTGGTCTTGCCCATATCAGTGCGCCTCCTTCATTGTATAGAATGCTTCCAGCTGAGCCTCATCTGCGGTCATGCCCTTCTCTTCATTCTGCTTGATCAGCCGGATCATATCTCTGTATCCGGTTGGTATTATGACCTTGAAGTGGTCTTTCTCTTCCTCGTAATGTGCAAGCAGGTTTTGAGCAAGCTGTGAGCATGTACGCCTGACGTGATTCTCCAGCATCGTTTTGATCATATCCTGATCATGCTTGCTGTCGGCGTATTCCATCTGCACCAGTGCTGCATTCAGCCTTTTATACAGGACGTTGCTTGGATCATAAACATACGCAATGCCGCCGCTCATGCCGGCCGCAAAGTTCCTGCCTGTTTCGCCCAGCACCAATACGGTGCCGCCAGTCATGTATTCCAGGCCATGGTCACCGCATCCTTCACAGACCGCCTGTGCGCCCGAATTGCGGACACAGAATCGTTCTCCTGCCACACCATTGATATATGCTTCACCGCTTGTCGCACCATACAGAGCGACATTGCCGACAACGATATTGCTGTCTGCCTTCAATTGTGAGCCATCATCTGTCTTCAGAGCCAGAATGCCGCCGCTGAGTCCTTTGCCAAAATAGTCATTTGCATCGCCTTTCAGATTCAGCGTCAGTCCTTTGGGAATGAATGCGCCAAAGCTCTGTCCGCCGTTTCCGTGACAGTCAATGACAAATCTGTCATCCGGCATGCCATGCGGATAAGTACGGGTAATGCGTGAGCCAAGCAGTGTACCAAAAGCTCTGTCACGGTTGTTGACTTCCAGTGAGACGTGCCATGGCTTCTGCAGCTGCAGGGCATTCTGACATGCATCATCAAAGAGCTTCATGTCCTTTGTCTGAGAAAGCTTGAAGTCAAAGATATTCTTCTTGGCATAGGAATCTTCTTCCACTTCCTTTGCCAGCATGCTTGTCAGATCAATTCTGGCCAATGGACTGTCTGCAGGATATTCCTTTTTATGCAGGCACTCAGTATGACCAATCATTTCATCAACAGTACGGAAGCCAAGCTGTGCCATGTATCCGCGCAGATCTTCCGCAATGAATTTCATGAAATTGACAACATGTTCAGGTTTCCCAATGAACCGCTTGCGAAGCTCTGGATTCTGTGTTGCCACACCGACTGGGCAGGTATCAAGATTGCATACTCTCATCATGACGCATCCCATGGCAACAAGCGGTGCTGTTGCAAAACCGAATTCTTCAGCACCAAGCAGAACAGCAACCGCAACATCGCGGCCGCACATCAGTTTGCCGTCTGTCTCCAATACGACCTTATCCCGCAGACCATTCATCAGCAATGTCTGGTGTGCTTCTGATAGACCCAGCTCCCACGGCAGACCTGCATTGTAAATCGCGTTCTTCGGAGCTGCACCGGTCCCGCCGTCATAGCCAGAGATCAGGATTACCTGTGAACCAGCCTTAGCAACGCCAGCCGCGACTGTACCGACACCTGCTTCAGAAACAAGCTTGACAGAGATCCGTGCCTTGTCATTTGCGCATTTCAGATCATAGATCAGCTGCGCCAGATCTTCGATGGAATAGATATCATGATGCGGCGGCGGTGAAATCAGCTGAACACCTGGGGTTGAATGTCTTGCCTTGGCGACCCAAGGATAGACTTTGCCGCTTGGCAGCTGTCCGCCTTCTCCGGGCTTGGCACCCTGTGCCATCTTGATCTGGATCTCATCCGCGTGATTCAGGAAGTTGCTGGTTACACCGAAACGGCCGGACGCCACCTGCTTAATACGGGACATGCGCCAGTTTCCGTTGGCATCCTTTTCAAAGCGGTCTTCTTCCTCGCCGCCTTCTCCAGTATTGCTCTTCGCATGCAGACTGTTCATGGCAATCGCCAGTGTCTCATGTGCTTCTTTCGAAATGGAGCCGTAAGACATTGCTCCTGTCTTGAATCTCTGCACAATTGAATCTACACTTTCAACTTCATCTAAAGAGATCGGCGCTCGATTCGATGACAATGCAAGCATGCCGCGGATATGCGAGCCGGCACCTTCCTCTTCAATCTTCTTTGCATATGTTTGATACAGACTGTAATCTCCCGTGCGTACTGCCTGCTGCAGCGCATGGATTGTTTCTGGATTATACAGATGATCTTCCCTGCCGCTGCGCAGCTTGTGTTCGCCTCTGCTCTCCGGCGTCAAGCTGACTTCTAATCCCAATGGATCAAAGACTGAACTGTGGCGTTCATCAATCTGCTTTTCAATATCCTTCAGATCAATGCCGCCGATCCGGCTGACCGTCTGACCAAAGTAGCGTTCAATCACATCATGGTCAATACCGATTGCTTCAAAGTTCTGTGAACCTTGATAGGACTGCAGAGTTGAAATGCCCATCTTAGAGGCAATCTTTACGATGCCCTTCAGAATGGCATAGTTAAAGTCATGCACGGCGGCATAGTACTCTTTGTTCAGTGTTCCCTCATCGATCAGTTCCTGCAGACAGTCCTGGATCAGATATGGGTTGATGGCACTTGCCCCATAGCCCAGTAACGTCGCAAAGTGATGGACTTCCTTCGGTTCTGCCGTTTCCAGGATCAGTGCACAGCTCATTCTGCGCTTGGTGCGGAGAAGATGCTGATGCATTGCAGATACAGCAAGCAGTGAAGGAATCGGGACGTGGGTCTCATCCACACCGCGGTCAGAGAGGATCAGAATGGTGCTGCCTGCTTCAATCGCTTTATCCGCTTCATTGAACATGTTCTCAATGGCTTTTTCCAGCGGTGTATTTTTGTAATACAGAATGCTGATGTCAGCCGTCTTGAAACCGCTCTTTTTCATATTGCGGATCTTCAGGAGATCCAGATTGCTGAGGATTGGATTATTGATCTTCAGGACCCTGACATTTTCAGCTTTGTCTTCCAACAGGTTCCCATCTTTTCCAAGATATACAGCCGTTGAGGTGACAATTTCCTCACGGATGGAGTCAATCGGCGGATTGGTGACTTGGGCAAACAGCTGCTTAAAGTAATTGAACAGCGGCTGATACTGCCTGCTCATGACGGCAAGAGGAATATCAGCACCCATGGATACAACTGGTTCCAGTGCATTCAAAGCCATCGGCAGAATATAGTCCTGTATATCTTCATAGGAGTAGTCGAACATTTTCTTCTGCTTTGCCAGTTCCTCGCCCTTCAGATGGATTGTGTTCTGGTTTGGTATCTGCAGGTCCTTCAGCTCCATAAGATTTGTCTTCAGCCATTCGCCATATGGATGCTGAGAAGCATATTTTGCCTTGATCTCTTCATCCGGGATCAGCCGTTTTGCTTCGGTATCTACTAACAGCATCTTGCCTGGACGAAGACGGTCCTTCTTAGCAATCCGGGCTGGATCAATCTCCAGTACACCGACTTCTGAAGAAAGGATCAGATAGTCATCCTTTGTTACATAGTAACGGGAAGGCCGCAGGCCGTTGCGGTCCAATACTGCACCCATGACATCACCGTCACTGAAGATGATGGCAGCCGGTCCATCCCAAGGTTCCATCAAAGTAGCATTATATTCATAGAAATCTTTCTTTTCCTGATCCATTTCATCATTGTTCTGCCATGGTTCTGGAATCAGCTGCATGACTGCCTTGGCCAAGTCCGATCCTGACATCATCATGAATTCCAGCGTGTTGTCCAGCATTGCTGAATCTGACCCGTTGGATGCAATGACAGGATATGCCTTATCAATCTCATCCCCTAAGATTGAAGAAGCCATGTTCTCTTCCCGGGAGAGCATTTTGCCGGCATTTCCTTTAATGGTATTGATTTCGCCGTTATGCATGATGTAGCGGTAAGGGTGAGCACGCCGCCAGCTTGGCATGGTATTAGTCGAGAAACGGCTGTGCACCAGTGCAATGGAAGCTGTGAAATCCTCCTGCTGCAGATCAGTAAAAAAAGTACGCAGCTGATTGACTAAGAACATTCCCTTGTAGACAATCGTTCTGGAGCTCAGTGAGCACACATAGGTCTCTTCATTGCTTGGTTCAAAGATGCGCCGGATCAAATATAGTTTCCGGTCAAATTCAATTCCTGGCTCCAGCTGAGGATCAGATGTTACAAATGCCTGATAGATTGCAGGGCAGGAAGACATCGCCTTTTCACTGAGACTGTCTGGATTGACAGGGACTTCACGCCATCCGACACAGGTGCATCCTTCCTTCTTGGCAATAACTTCAAACATCTTCATTGCCTGCCGGCGGGCACGGATATCCTTTGGAAAGAAAAACATGCCGACACCAAAGGAAGACGGCAGCTGCAGTTCAGCACAGACTTTACGGAAATATGCATGTGGAATCTGCGTCAGGATGCCGACACCGTCACCAACTTCGCCTTTGGCATCTTTCCCTGCCCGGTGGCCGAGATTTTCAACGATCCTTAATGCATCACTGACTGTCTGATGGGTCCTGATTCCCTGAATACTGACGACTGCTCCAATGCCGCAGGCATCATGCTCGAACTGACTGTCATATAAAGTTTCCATAATTTTGTCCTCTACGGATAACGATTATATGCCAAATATGTAAATGTTTCAATAAAATGTAAATATTTACATATATATTTTATAGGACCATTCTTTATCTTTTTTTCTTTGTTACATTTCCACAAAAAATCCCGCAGCCGTTTCTTCACGGTATCCGGGATCAATTACTTCTTCGTTTCCTGATGATAGTTCTTCTTGCCGATGGATTTCAGCCACTGCTGCAGCTTTGCCTCATAGCCCGAATCAGAAAGTTCATAGAAGCTTTCATTTTTGAGATCATCCGGAAGATACTGCTGATCAGTATAATGATGCGGAAAATCATGCGGATACTGATAGCCGATACCATGACCGAGCTTTTCAGCACTGTTGTAATGTGCATCTTTCAAATACGGCGGTATCTGCAGATTGCCGCTTTTCTCAACTTCTGCTTTTGCCTTAAAGATAGCATTGACAGCAGAATTGGATTTTGGTGCACAGGCAACATAGGACGCAGCCTGTGAAAGGATGATCTGGCTTTCCGGCATGCCGATACGCTCTACAGCCAAAGAAGCAGCAACTGCCACTTCCAATGCACGTGGATCCGCATTGCCGACATCTTCCGAGGCACAGATCATGATCCTTCGGGCAATGAACTTCACATCTTCCCCAGCTGAAAGCATCCTGGCCAGATAATATACTGCCGCATCCGGATCAGAACCCCGCATGGATTTAATAAAGGCAGAGATTGTATCATAGTGATTGTCACCTGTCTTGTCGTAGCGGACCGCCTTCTTCTGAATGCATTCCTCTGCCACAGCCAAAGTAACGTGGATATATCCGTCATCACTGCGTGCGGTTGTCAAGTCAGCCAGCTCCAATGCATTTAAAGCAGCTCTGGCATCACCGTCGGCGATATCAGCTAAGAACTCTGCAGCATCGTCATCCACCTGCACCATATCACCCGCAATACCTTTGATTGGATCACTGGCTGCCCGCTTGATCAGCGTGAGTACAGCTGCTTTATCAAGAGAATGCAGTTCAAAGATCCGCGATCTGCTCAATAGAGCACCATTCACTTCAAAATATGGATTCTCGGTCGTTGCCCCAATCAATATGATTGTTCCATCTTCTACATAAGGAAGCAGATAATCCTGCTGCGCCTTATTGAAGCGGTGGATCTCGTCAATGAAAAGAATTGTTTTGCGGCCATATGCACCAAGCGTCTGCTTGGCATGTTCGATGACCTGCTCCATTTCCTTCTTGCCGGCAATCGTTGCATTGATCTGTTCAAAGTCAGCACTGGTCGTATGGGCAATGACCATTGCCAAAGTCGTTTTCCCAGTACCTGGTGGACCATATAAAATGATCGAACTAAGCTGGTCTGCCTGGATTGCCCGATATAGTAATTTATCCCTGCCGACGATGTGATCCTGTCCCACGACCTCATCCAAAGTCTGCGGTCTCATGCGGGCTGCTAAAGGTTCATTTTTCTTTTTTGTCTCAGCACCGGCGTATTCAAATAAGTCTGACATAGTACTTATTATACATAATGGCGGACGATTTGTGTCAACCAACCCTCTGCTGCCAATCTTCTCTCTTTAAAACACCAACCTGTGTTTCTTCTATCTTATGCGCTCTTGTTTCGAACTGGATGGTACGGTATGGCACAAATCCACACTTCTTCTGCACGCTTTCTGACTGATGGTTCCATTTGAAGTAGCCACAGGTGATCAGATCAAGATCCTTGGTCTCAAACAACCAGCGTATGACTTCATTGACGGCTTCCGGCATCAGTCCCTGTCCCCAAAAGTCTTTGGACAGGACAAAGCCCAGTTCTCTTGCCTTCAGATCAGCAAATTCCGGGAACTCTGCTTCATTGTATTTTTCAATGCCGAGAGATCCGATGCATTTGCCGCCTTTTACCAGCGCAAAGGTCTTCTTCCCCTGGATGAACATCTCGAGGATCCTCCTGGATTCCTCAATATTCTGATGCGGCTGCCAACCTGCCATCTGACCGACGCCGTCGACAGATGCATATTCATAGAAATCATTCAGATCAGCCATCGTCCAGGGACGCAGCGTCATTCTTTTCGTATGCAGTTCTACATTGGTAAGATCAATTTCGATATTCATGATCATGTCTCCTTTATTTCATAATTGTAACTGGAAAAGATAAAGAAAAGAAGCTCCGAAGAGCTTCTCTCTATGGTGCGGATAACTGGATTTGAACCAGCACGGGTCGCCCCACTAGTACCTGAAACTAGCGCGTCTGCCAATTCCGCCATATCCGCATCAGCAAAAATGATTATACCTAAGGGACCCTGAAATGTCTAGAACTTTTTAACAATATTTCTTGCTAAACGGTCACGGTCCGCATCCCAGCCTTTAAATGGATTGGTCTGCACCAGATAATGATCAAGATTCTTCATCGGCATATCGTCAAAGATGATAAACCCGCTGAAATCTGGATGGGCCAGCAGATACTGTTCAATATCTGCTTCCCTGCTCTGGAATTTTTCCGTCTGTGTGGTATCAGTCTCTTTAACATAATTTTTGAGACCAGAATTTTTTAAGTAGGCAGTACATGACTTCAGCTTACCAAACCTCCAGGAAGAAGAAATGATGACTTCCACCGGATAATCCGCACAGAACTGGTTCAAGCGTGCGACGCATTTCCGTTCTGCAAAATCAAAACCATTTTTAGATTCTTCCAATTTTTTCTGATACTCCGGCGTTCCTTCCTGATAGAAGACATTGATCACGCCGTCAAAATCAAGGAAGAGATAGATCTTATGAATTTCCTTCTTCTGATTTGCGTGCATGATGTATTCCAGCATATGAAGATCTGGTATATATTCATGATCCATGGTGGAACCTCTCCGCAAAGAAATCGTGAATCGATTGGAAGAAACTGCTGATACCGTCATAGATGCGGGCAATCAGAGCAATTAAGAAAGGCTCTAAGGCCATCATTGGAATGATCACGACCAGGTCAATCCATTCGTAGGAGACGCTGACAAGATGCTGGGCAAATACAAATGAAATAACCATGCAGATGCCCATTGCCGCAAAGACCCCCCACCTCAGCTTTGTCGGCGGGTAGTAAACACGGTACAGCGTATAGATATAGATGAAGCATGTCACCGTGACAAAGATGCCATAGAATCTTTCGTTCGGCAGGAAGAAACCGTCTCTGACAAGCATGCACAAAATTGCCGACAGGAAGACTGCCAGTGCACTTGGTACAGAATTGCGCAGTGCTTTTGCAAAGAATCTGCCGCTGACTTTTTCAAAGGATGGTTCCAGCTGTAAAAAGAAAGTAGGAATACCGACGCCAAAAGCGCTGATTACGGACAGATGGACCGGCAGGAATGGATATTCTCTGACCATCAGAATGACATAGATGCTCAGCAGCATAGAAAAGACCGTCTTGACCAGATACATGGATGATGCCCTTGAGATATTATTGATGACCCGTCTGCCTTCATCGACAATACTAGGCATCTTGCCAAAGTCATTATCCAGCAGAACAATATTTGCACTGTCTTTCGCTGCTGAAGCGCCAGCTGCCATGGCAACAGATACATCAGCTGTCTTTAAGGCCGGCACATCATTGACACCATCACCCGTCATTGCAACCGTTCTTCCCTGCTTCTGCAGTGCCTTGACCAATGCCTTCTTCTGGTCCGGCAGGACTCTGCCGAAGACTGTATAATTCGAAGCACATTCATCTATCTTTTCAGTCGTCTTGGACATATCGACATACTGCTCCGCATTTGGAATGCCGGCCTGCTTTGCTAAAGAAGATACCGTAGCCGGGTCATCACCCGAAATGACTCTGATATCAACATTCTGTTTCTGAAAATACTTCATGATATCTTCAACGTGATCACGCAGGACATCCTTGATTGCAACAATTGCCAGAGGCTCCAGATCATCCGGCAGACCTTCACTTATCGGTTCATCACTGTGAGCAATGACAACGACTCGCTCGCCTTGATCGGTATGCGCTTTGATATACTTGTTGACAGCCGGGCTTCCCTTCGGGAACAGGAAGTTGACCGCGCCTACATAGACGGTTCCTTCACCATGCAGCATAGCGCCGGCATATTTACGGTCAGAAGAGAAAGGCAGGATCTGATCCTTGGCGTAATGCGTATTGGTGCCGAAGTATTCAATCATCGCCTTGGAAGTGGCGTTCGGTTTCTCCATATGGTCTAGATAAGAGCCCATGATATCCTTGACATGATTCAGATCTGCATCCAGTAACGGACGCACTTTTGTAACTTTCATTGTCCCCTGTGTCAAAGTGCCGGTCTTATCCAGACAGATGGTATCAACTCTTGCCAATGATTCAATTGAGAACAGGTCCTGAACAAGTACTTTACGCTGAGACAGACGGATCACTGAAACAGCTAAAGCAATGGATGTCAATACGACCAATCCCTCTGGAATCATGCCGACAACCGCAGCAACTGTCTTTAAGACGGCATCCTGCCATGCCATACCGAGATTATTCTTCTGAACAATATAAAGTATGATGCCCAGCGGTACAATCGTAAACGAGATGACACGGATCAATTTATTCAAGTCATTATGGAGCTTTGACTCTGCTCTTTTTTCTTTCTGTGCTTCGGCCATGATCTGCGAAGCGAGACAGTTTTTCCCTACTCTTGTGACATGGGCAGACGCCTCACCGGACGTGACAATCGTACCAGCATATACGTGCTGCTCCGGCTGCTTGATGACCATATTGGATTCACCTGTCAGCATGCTTTCATTGACTTCCAGATAGCCGTCCACGACATCGCCGTCGACCGGTACCTGATCACCTGCATCCAGACGGATCAAATCATCCAGTACAATCTCAGACACTGGAATTTCGCGCCACTCATTATCGCGCTTGACTTCCACTTTTGTAACGACCAGGATAGCCATCTGATCCAGCAGTTTCTTGGATTTGATCTCCTGGAAGATGCCGATGCAGGTATTGGCAATCATGGTGGTAATGAATAATGCATTATTCATCTGTCCTGTTAAACAGACCACAATGAAAAGGACAATGTTCACAAAGTTAAAGTATGTCAATGTATTCCCTTTAATAATCTCCTGATAGGAACGTGACATGCGTTTTACCTGACCATTGATCAGACCCTGATTCTTTTTTCCCTGTGCTTCCTTTTCACTTAATCCGTTATACATAGCTTATTTACCTAAGATCAGATCTGCCAGCTGTCTCTTCTCCATCTCCATCAAATTGCTGGAAGGCAGCTTGCTTCGGCACTCCTGTGCAAATGAACATGCATACTTCAATGCCCGCTGCCTATCAATGCCGGCAGTGCCTGCGGCAAGATATCCCGCCAGCACCATATTGAACTGCACATTCTTGGAACAAGGCACCAGGTACTTCTGCTCATCATCCTGATAATAAACTCCTTCAAGCTGCTGAAAAATCATGACCGGTGCTTCGCTCTCTTCATGCAGTGCGCCAGCTGTTTCCTTCATGTCATGCGTGCGTGCACCGGCAATGAAGTACGCCTCTGTATCACTTAAGAAAAGCTGCGGTTCAAACTGGAAGACAGCGTTGAGGATATCTTCATCAATATCATCTCCGCGGCTGCCTGGAACAAAGATCATCGGCTTCTGCAGATCATCCAATGCCTGGATCAGATCTGCGCTGTTCTTTCCTGTCAGCATTTCACCAAACAATACAACAATCGATATCTCTTCCGGATCAATATACTGAATATCCTCCAGGTCAAAATCATATTCTGCACCTGGCACAGACATATATCCCTCATTGCCAGCGTTGTCAATCAGCGTGTACATGCAGCCATTGATGTCATCTTTGGCAATCAGAGGAATACCTTCCTTCTGACATTCTTCTTTTACAATTTCGCCATAGGTGCCTGTTCCTGCCGGCGCAATCAGTTCATAAGGAAAGCCGAAGCCATTGAACACGCGTGCCATCTCATACCCTGATCCGCGCACTCTCATTTCACTCTTCCTTGGCGTGAAATCTTCATTCCCCTTCGGAAGTTCATCAACATAATTCAGAATCTCTGTATAAACAGAGCCAATAATCAAAGGTTTTTTCATAATGCTACTATTATAGCAAAAAACAGGCATCTTTTCAGAAACCTGCATTCAGACAAAAAGAAAAGCTGATCGAAATCAGCTTCAGGTGGTCCCAGGCAGAGTTGAACTGCCGACACCAGCATTTTCAGTGCTGTGCTCTACCTGCTGAGCTACAGGACCAATGGTTGCGAGGGAAGGATTTGAACCAACGACCTCCGGGTTATGGGCCCGACGAGCTACCAGGCTGCTCTACCTCGCGATAAGTGTGATGCATTTACTTTTTGAAACAAATAATGGCGGAGGAGCTGGGATTCGAACCCAGGCGCCAGTTTCCCGACCTACCGGTTTTCAAGACCGGACCCTTCAACCACTTGGGTACTCCTCCATTAAAATAGGTGGACCCTGAAGGACTCGAACCTTCGACCAGTCGGTTATGGGCCGACGGCTCTGACCAACTGAGCTAAGGGTCCGAGAAGCAAACAGAATCTTTTTTTATCTGCCCGAACACATTAATACAAATGGTAGCGAGGGTGAGACTCGAACTCACGATCTTCCGGGTATGAACCGATTGCTCTAGCCAACTGAGCTACCTCGCCACAATAATGGTCGGGATGGCAGGATTCGAACCTGTGACCCCTTGATCCCAAATCAAGTGCACTACCAAGCTGTGCTACATCCCGAGATAAATGGTGCGCCGAACAAGAGTCGAACTCGCAACCTTTTGATTCGTAGTCAAATGCTCTATCCAGTTGAGCTATCGGCGCATGCGCTGTCAAACAGTGCTCAAATATAATAACAAACATCTTATGGGAATGCAACTAAATTCTCACTGTATATTAGAAACTTTTTCGAAAGCATATTCAGCAGCAATGACCGTAAAAAAAAGAGATGCATTGAATGCATCTCCTATGCTTTTACATGCCCCAGATCAGCCAGTTTGTAATGTATCCAGCCAATACAGCAACAATTGTGAATGGGATTCCAATCTTCAGATAATCTGTTGTAGATACTTCATATCCGTCCTTCTGCAGGATGCCGATACCGGCAATATTGGCTGACGCACCCACTGGAGTCAGGTTGCCGCCCAGCGTTGCCCCAATCAGCAGACCATAGAACAGGACATATGGAGACACACCCATGGAGACAGCGATGCCCTGGACGACAGGAAGCATTGTTGCCACATAAGGAATATTATCTACAAATGCGGAAATGATGACCGAAGCAAATACAATCAAGGTGTACATCAAGAATAGAGAATTGCCTCCAATCTTAACAAACAGATCTGCAATTGCCTGAATGACGCCGGCCTCTGTAATGCCTCCGATGACAATAAACAGTCCCGTCAGCAGGAGAAGAGTCTGATAATCAACCGATTTCAATACGCGTGGAAAAACGTTTGTGCTTTTCTCCTTAAATGCACGGTAGATCATACCGAAAACAGCAAAGACAACACAGATGATGCCGTTGGTCAGTTCCGGTTTATTCGGAAACTGAGAGGCAGCAATCAAGGCAGCAATTGTACCGAACAGCAGGTATGTCGGCACTTTATCCTTTACTTCTGTTTCGACAGAAGCATTCACCTTCGCCTTTTCCCTGCGGAAAAGGAACAGAAGGACTGGAATTGTCATCAATGCTCCCATCTCAACAGATAAGGCAATGCCCGGTCTTCCCTGAAACCAAAAGAAATCATTGAAACTCATATTTGCATATCCGCCCAGCAGGATACTTGTTGTATCTCCAACCAGAGTCGCTGCTCCCTGCAGATTGGAAGAAACTGCAATGGCAATGATCACTGGAATCGGGTTTGTGCCAAGCTTTTTAGAGACAGCCAAACCAATTGGAGCGACCATCAATACTGTTGCCACATTGTCTACAAAAGCTGAAATCAGTCCGGCGAACAAGGCAATTGCGACGATTGCCCACTGCACATTCGGTACTGTTTTCAATAATTTTTCAGCCATCCGCACCGGCATTTTGCTTTCAATAAACAATTCAACAATCATCATTGTGCCGGCAAGCATTAAAATGACATTCCATTCCACTGATTGAACAATTTTGTTGATTGGCAGAATCCCGGTGATTACAAATATAGCCGCTGCTGTCAAAGCAACAATATATCTCTTTGCTGGCAGCACCAGCAAAAGAATATACATAATAATAAAGATTATCAAAGCTGGTAACATTTCAATTCCTCCTTGCTTCAGCAGAATCAAAACGGAATGTATTCATATCCCTTCATATTCTGAATCTGCTCGTGATGCGTTATATCATTGTCCATCGGTGTAATGGAGATGTATCCCTGCTTCACTGCAGTAACATCACCTTCCACTGTATTGATCATATGATTTGTTGTCATCGGGACATCATCACAAACCAGCAGCATCGATCCATCATTTTGCTTGACGACCTGCACAGGCTTCTGATAATTGCGCTCTCCTTCAGTGACTGTAACCTTATAGCCTTTGATCTCTTCCCTTGGCAGTGCTGGAACATTGACATTCAGCATATACTCCAACCGGTGCGGATCTCTCATATAATACGGGATGAGTTCCTTTGCAGCCTGTGCTGCAGCTTCAAAGTCACTGCTGGTATAGGAGCACAGTGAAACAGCCATAGCCGGCACTCCGATGATGATTCCTTCAGAAGCAGCTCCGACAGTACCGGAATAAATGCAGTCGGTTGACAGATTCTCGCCATGATTGATCCCGGAAATAATCAGATCCGGCAGCTCTTTCATAAAGGCAAAGCATCCATAATAAACGCAATCAGCCGGTGTCGCATCAATTGCCCATGCATCTGCTGTTCCTTCGATCTTTCGATGCCAGGCCTGCCGATGTCGGGCAAAATAAGTGACAGAATGGCTGTAGGCACTGCGCTGTCTGTGCGGTGCAGCCACATATACTTCGTATTCATCTTTCAGCACATTAACCAGAGCAGCAATCCCTCTGGCGTCAATACCATCATCATTTGCTATTAAAATACGCATTCTTTTCTCCCTGACTGCGATATTATAGCATAACTGTCATAATCCTCATGGTACAATAACGGCATGGAAATCAAATTAACAAAAGAAATCGAGTCCTTTCTGGACCGCTGCAGATCAAATATCCAGAACGATCACAAAAATGAATTCCTTGGTGAGCATGTCACCAAGGCAAATGAACATAAGATTCAGGCCGCCATGCATGAAGCAGGCTTTGCGGAATTTGCCGGGCCGGAGATCAGCTGGCCTACCCTCTTTTTATCTGCGGATGAATGGGAGAATTCGCCATATCATTCTCATGTCTCTCTTGATTTGGTAAAAAACGAGCACTTTTCCTATGAAACACAGAAAACAGCCGGTCATGAACTTTTCAATACAGATGCAATCCAGAAGGATCCATCGCATGAACTGAATGACTGGATGAAGCTGAGGGCTATGGACCGCAACTTTGATGCCATCTATCTGTTTCAGGATGAAGATGACTGGATGCTGGATGCCCCAAGCGAAGCTGCAACCAATGATGCCCCTGCCGTAAAGGCACACGGCAGTGTTCTGACCTTCGGCCTCGGCATTGGATACTTCATCTACATGGCACTGCTGAATCCAAAGGTCACATCCATCACCTGTATTGAAAACAGCCCGCAGGTCATTGAGATGTTTAACCGCTTCCTGTATCCGCAGTTCCCACATGATAAGACAGTCACCATCATTGAAGGAGATGCCTATGCATCCTTTAATGAAGCATATCTTTCACAGTTCGATTATATCTTCACAGATATCTGGCAGAGCAGCACTGATGGTCTGCAGTGCATGGAGAAGCTGCTGATGCAGTACAATGCGCCCATTGAAAAAGCTGACTTCTGGATCGAAGACAGCTGTCTGGAAATCATGTGGACACTGATCTATCTTTACTTTGATGCCACAGCGCATCATCACAAATGCCGCATCAATCCGGAATATACTCACTTAATGCATAAGATTGAGAACTACTTTGATACTCAGGACATTGTCCTTGAACAAGTCAATGACTTGAAGTTCTATATGTACGACACGAAGACGATCCGCACCATTCTTGCTGAGAAAAAATAAGAAGAACCTGCGTTCTTCTTTTCTTTTACCAATTCACCATTTTTGCACCGCAGTGAGGGCAGACCTTCTTTTCCTGATTGCTTGTATATCCGCATTCACTGCAGTCGCACTTCGGCAGATACATGACACCGTCTACATAGCTGTCATCTTTCACTGTATGATGGATCCAGTGCGGAACACCTTCCCGCAGCGCGTCCATTGCTGTCTGTCCCTTTTTTACTTTGATTCCTTTTTTCATAATCTGTACTGTCATTGCTTCACCTCATACTAAAAGCGGTAAGAACAGCTGCGCAAGGCCTAAGAAGATAAAGAAGCCAAGCACATCTGTAGCCGTTGTTACAAATATTGAAGAAGATACTGCTGGATCTGCACCGAGCTTTTTCAAAAGCACCGGAACAACGAAGCCAAATACACCGGCAACGACCAAGTTCCCAATCATCGCAATCAGAATAATGATTCCTAAGAAGACATTGCCGTAGATTGCATAAACGACCAAGCCTGTTACAGCACCATTGACGGCACCGTTGATCACGCCTAACAGGATTTCTTTCCAGAATGCCTTCCAGTACTTGGATACTGAAATATCATCCTGCGCAAGCTGACGGACAAGAATTGACTGCGTCTGTGTACCTGCATTGCCGCCCATGCCGGAGACAATTGTCATTGTAGATGACAAGGCAACAACTTGAGCAATCGTCCCTTCAAATGCCTTTACTGTCAATGATGCCAGGAATGCAGTTGCTAAGTTGATCAGCAGCCACGGCAGACGGAGACGGATTGAATCACCCAGGGATGTTGTCAGGCTTTCTTCTTTGGATACACCTGCCATTTCCAGGATATCTTCGTTATATTCTTCAACGATAACATCGATAATATCATCAACTGTAATAATGCCCAGAATGGATTTGCGGTTGTTCACAACAGGAATTGCATTCAAGTCATACCTTGATACAAGCTTTGCGACTTCTTCCTGGTCTTCTTCAGGGTGAACGGAGATGACATTCTCATTCATAATGTCCTTGAGCAGGGTATTCCGCGGTGCTGTCAGAATCTGTCTTAAGTTGCAGGTCCCGGTCAGCTGATGCTTTACATTTACAATATACAAAGTTTCAATGACTTCGGTCTTTTCTGCTGTCTGCTTGATCTTTGCCATGCCGTCAGCGACAGTCATGTCTTCTGACAGAGAAATGTATGCGGTGGTCATGATGCCTCCGGCACTGTCCTCCGGATACTGCAGCAAGGTCTGGACAGTATTTCGGTCACCGACCTTCATCTGTTTGATCAGCATTTTTCTCTGTGCATCCGGAATCTCACCAATCAAGTCGGCAATATCATCCTTCTGCATATAACTGAAGACTTCAATCAGTTCATCGTTCGTAATGGACTCTGCCATTCGGACAGCCTGTTCATCTTCTGTCTGTTCCAGCACCTTTGCCAGATTCTCTACTTCGAGTAAGGAGCAGAGCTTCCAGACCTGTTCATCACTCAATTCCGGCAGCAGCTGTGCAATATCAACAGCATTGACTTCTTCAATATAGTCACTTAACTCAGCTGCTTCATTATGATCCAGAATACGGATCAGCTCATTGGTCGTCATTGTTTCTGTCATATACTGCACCTCCTCATCTCGCCCCTATAGAATACTTTCATTTTACCTTCGAAGCAATCAAAAAAGACGCCGCAGCATCTTCTTTGTCAGAATTTTCCTTTGATTCAGGCATTCTTCAGCATCCTGAATTTTTCTCCATTTTTTTCAGCTGCAGGATCGGCAGATATGCGGCCAGGGCCACAATACCAGTCACAATGTAAATGATTGGTGAAACATCCTGGCTGCCAATCAAGAGCGATCCAATCTCCGGACCAATGACCATCGGGATCATGACCATGAAGATCATCCTCATGCCCTCGAATCTTCCATGGCTGTCTCCTGGAATCAGATTCTTGAACATTGCTGTAGAAGCGACCATCATTGCCATCCAGCCGCCATACAGCAGAGCTCTCGCTATGACGATCAGCACAATGTTCATCGTCAAGCCATGCAGCAGTGCACCTGCGGCAAAGACAAGCGGTGCAGCCATCAGAACTTTGGTCCCCTTTCCTTCATCACAGAGCTTTCCAGTGATAATGGAAGCCGCAATCATGACCGGCAGGGCTGCGGCCGTTAAAAATGTTGCATATGTTTTCGAAATACCAAGATAGTTGTTGGCAAAGATCATCTCATAAGCATAAGACACCTGAAAGCCGCACAGAAGAATACAGATGGAACATAAGACAAGGAACAGTTTTCGATTCTGCTTGAATGTTTCAATCTTGAACGCACCAAAGATCTGCTTCCAGACACCTTCCTTCATCGCATCCGGATTTGGCTTCAGATCTGCAGCATCCTGCATTGCATTGCCGGCAATCAATCCCGTCAAGCTGACCAGAGCACCGACACTGATGAAGAATACCGCATATCCGTAATTATCGATGACTGCACCCGCAAAAGCCAGAATGACACCGGAGATCAGAGGTGCAATCTGTACGATGGAAGTGATCCGGCCGCGGCTGGAACTGTCCGATATATCTGTTGTCCATGCATTGAAGCAGGAATCATAGGCAGTTGATCCAAAGAAAGTCATCACACAGTCCAGAACAACGACCATGACGCATTTGAATATTTCTCCCGGGAAGAACTTGCAGAGATAGAATCCACCGGTCGTGATGCCCCAGATGACATATCCCCATAGAATGAAAGGCTTCCTCTTTCCTGCCTTATCTGATAATGTTCCCATCAAAAAAGTCGTGACTGTCGCTACGACCGCACTGGCACCGTTCATGATGGCAATCGGCTGTGTATTTGTCGTAATCTCATCATATGTAAAAGTATTGAACCAGGCATTCTCCAAGCCCCAGGCAATCTGTCCCAGAACTGCCAAAGCCACCACGATCCAAAAAATGTTCTTCTGCTTGAATGCATGTTTAGAATGATCCATATCTGCCTCTTTCTGATATCTCTTCTCATTTTAATCATATACTTTCTGACAAAAAAGAGTGCATCAAAACTGATGTACTCTATTTCAGATTCTGAATCAGATTTTTATAGAAATCAACACAGCCTGGAAGACAGTCTGTCTTGATGTTCTCATTGAGCCCATGCATACCCTTCATCTGCTCCGGTCCATAGATGACCGGTGCAAATCTGACAACTGTATCACAGATCTCCTGATAGTTGCGGGCATCAGTAGCACCCGTCATGACATATGGACTGACCGCAGTGCCTGAGAAAGTTGCTTCAATCATTGACTGGAAGAAGCGGAATGCCTCACTGTTGATATCGACGGAATTGGATGCATCTGTTGCATACATCACTTCTGTCTTCAGACCATGTTTATCTGCCAGACGCCTGATAATGTCCAAGCTTTCCTTCATGCCCTGATGCGGAATAAAACGCATGTTGGCACCCAGAGTTGCTTCCTGCGGCATCACATTATATGCATCAGAGCCAGAAGCCATTGTGAAGGCAATCGTCGTCTTCAGCATAGCGCCAGCCTGAGCTGAGATGGAAGGCATCAGCTTGACTAACAGCGGCTTGAACAGCCATGTATTGCCAAAGATATAGCGCAGTCCAAAGGAAGATGCATATGGTGCCAGTGTATTGAACATGCGTTCAACTTCCTTTGACATCTTTGCCTTGAAAGGAGAATGTGTCTCAACGTCATCGACAAATGCTGAGATCCTGGCCAGCGGAGAATTCTTCACCGGTGTGCTTGCATGGCCGCCATTGCTTGCGGCAGTGAACTTCACATCAGCCTTTCCCTTTTCGAACAGGCCAACCATGGCAAAATTGCCAGGAATACCGCCCATTGGATCCGTGATGATGCCACCGCCTTCATCGCATACTAAGTATGGACGTACGCCGCGCTTTTTCAATTCCTTGACTAATTTTCCGCAGCCATCACCAGCCCATTCTTCCGTGCAGGAAGAAGAAAGATAGACATCATTAGCCGGTACATAATTGATGCGCAGCAGTTCCTCGACAGCTTCAAAGAAACCCATAACAGAGCACTTTGTATCAGAAGCCCCTCTGCCCCATACCTTTCCCTCTGCAATATCGCCTGAAAATGGACCATGCGTCCATGTTCCTTCAGCCGGCACGACGTCCTGATGGCTCATCAGGACCAAGGGATGTTCACTGCTCTTTCCCTTCCAATAAAACAGAAGGTTGCCGTCAATTTCCGTCTTCTCCAGTTTTTCAAAGACCAGCGGGAACAGTTCTTCCAGCACTTGGTGAAAGCCGGCAAATTTCTTTTCATCATATGTATCCGGATAAGACGTCGTATCATACTGGACCATTCTGGAAAGCTTCTCAGCACAGAGCTTCTCCTGACCTGCATCAGGATGCGGTTCATATGTTGTATGTTTCCGCGGTGTCGCCAGCGTATGGACCAGCGCTGCAAGCAACAGGACTGCAATGATACCAAGAATCCAGAGAATGATTTTCACAAAGATCATGACCTGCCTTCTTTCCCCGACTTTTTCTTCCAGCTCAAATATGCTAAGCCGATGGTCAGTGCACCGGAAGGAAGAATCATTAGACTTGTCTGTGATGTCAATGAAGGCACGAACAGATAAAGAATGGTCATGATGACTAATGGAACCAGCGCAAGTTTCAGGTTCTTGCGGTAGTACTGATATGCCATTGCACCGAACAATGCCGGCACAACATTTTCGAATGCAGGCTGCAGTGCTTCACTCTGCAGGATTGGCTGCAGAGGAATCAGCAGCATGACGCCGCAGGCTAAAATCAGAATGGTTACCAGTGAAGAAGCTGCAATCGACAATGTAGAGATGATCTCATTTTCAGTCGTGCCGCTCTTGGTGCCGGCAATCTCACGTGCATTCATTGCACATGGAATCTTCATGTTGATCAAGTTGCCGGTGATAAAGGCGAGATATCCGCCGCCCGCCCCAAGCATTGGCGTATAGACCAGAAATTCAACAACACTGGAAACTGTCCAGACTAAACCGACTGAAAGATACCCTTTCGCTGCTGCCGAAAGATCCGGCATCGCACCTAGATAAATACCAATGACAAACGGAGCCCCGCAAAACAGGACGGTACAGACTGCTGTTGACAGCCTGCCGATGAAGTGTGTTCCTTTATCATATTTCTCAATAAATTCTTCTCTGGAAGAATCATCATTATAAATTTTATTTTCCATCTGATGTCCCCTCCTAGATCAATACGGCAGCAATCATGCCGATCAGCATACTTCCGGCAATCGAAAAACTCTCCAGCCAGACCATGTGCTTCTTTTCTGCAAAGTATGTAAAGACAGCCATCACAAGTGCAGATACAACGGCAACAATGATTGGAGTGATGTCTCCCTGAAAGGTAAACATTCCCTTGCCGGAAACAAAGCTGCCGATATAGCTGCCCATATAGGCACTGACCAGACCGATGAACATCGCAGTCATGGCGGTATCGCCAAATCCTTCTTTTTTATTTTTGGCATCAGCTTCACCGGACTCTTTTCTTCCCTGCAGCTTTTTGAGATAGCTCTTATTGAAAAAGAAAGAAAGGACCATGCCCCAGATAATGCATATGCTCATTAACAATGCAATTGTTGTAAAAGCCTGCGGCGTCATCGCGGATGCAGACAGCTGGCTCATGCCGACCTGTTCCGCCGCAGCTTCAGCGACCTGTGTTTCATAATGAAGCGCACCAATTACCGACAAACGCAGCCAAGGCCATGGTGTTCCTAGACTTCCTGACAAGGCAATGACGCCAAGCAGGATTCCAACACTCGGCAAAATGGAAAATGTAATGCTGGAGGTCACTGCATACTTCAGCTTTTTCTGATCCATGCCGATGGCAATGCCTGCTCGGTATGCACGAACCATAAACACAACACAGACAAGTGCTACGACCAGAATAATACCGCCGCAGATCAGGTACATCGGAAGACTGTTCAAAATATCGATCATAAAACCACCTCTTTGTATTATCATACCCTTTTTTGCTGAACAATTTATTCCATCTTCAAAAAAAGCAGAGTCAAAATGAACTCTGCCTGTTCTCTATTCAAATGGATGTGCTGCGGTCAATGCCAGTACCTGCTGCTTGACCTGTGCCTTCAATTCTTCATCATCTTTATTCTTGATGACTTCCGCAATCCATTTTCCTACCTGACGGAAATCGTCTTCCTTGAATCCCTTAGTCGTCATAGCTGCCGTGCCGATGCGGATGCCGGAGGTGATGTTCGGCTTCTGCTGATCAAATGGAATTGCATTCTTGTTGACTGTGATGTTGACTTCATCCAGAGCTGTTTCAGCATCCCTGCCGGTCACACCCATGGACATGGTATCCAGCAGCAGCAGATGATTGTCTGTTCCGCCGGTGACCAGACGGAATCCTTCTTCCTGCAGCGTACCTGCAAGCACCTGGCAGTTGTCCAGCAGCTGTTTGATGTATGTCTTATATTCTGGCTGCATTGCTTCATACAGGCAGGCTGCCTTCGCTGCAACGATATGGCATAACGGGCCTCCCTGAATGCCTGGGAAGATGGCCTTGTCCAATGCCTTGGCATACTGCTCCCTGCAAAGGATCATGCCGCCTCTCGGGCCTCTGAGCGTCTTATGCGTTGTGGTTGTGACAAAGTCTGCATATGGGACTGGGCTCATGTGATAACCGGTCGCAACGAGACCTGCAATATGCGCCATGTCTACCATCAGCAGAGCCCCGCAGTGATCCGCAATTCTTCTGAATTCCTTGAAGTCGATTTCTCTGGCATAAGCAGAAGCACCTGCTACGATGATCTTCGGCTGCACTTCCAGTGCCATTTGATCGACTGCGTCATAATTGATCCGTTCAGTATTCGGATCAACGCCATAAGAATGGAACTCATATAATTTACCGGAGAAAGAGACCTTGGCGCCATGAGTCAGATGACCACCGGCAGACAGGTCCATGCCCATGACTCTGTCTCCTGGCTGCAGGACAGACATATAGACTCCCATATTCGCCTGCGATCCGGAATGCGGCTGTACGTTTGCATGTTCTGCCCCGAACAGTTCACAGGCTCTTGTCCTTGCCAGTTCTTCAACAGCATCTACATTTACGCATCCGCCGTAGTATCTGTGTCCTGGATATCCTTCTGCATATTTATTGGTCAGAATGGATCCCGCTGCTTCTCTGACTTCCTTCGAGCAGAAATTTTCTGATGCTATTAATTCAATATTATTGTTTTGACGCTCTTGTTCTTTTTCAATGAGTGATGCCAGTTCTTGATCCTGCATGATTCTGTACCTCACTTTTCTATCTGCTACTATTGTATTTGTTTTCTTCTTTCATGTCATTCTAAATACGACAGAAAAAGGCCTTTCAGCCTTTTCGTTTGTATTCATTCATGAAATACGATTTTTCCCCTGCCCTGACTCTTTGCTTGATACAGAGCTTCATCACTGGCATGGTAAACATCATCAAAATTGAGATGGATGTCACTGCATACCGTACAGCCAACACTGATGCTGACCATTTCATTAACACCTTCCGGCAGTTCCATCTTTGCAATCTGGCTCATCAATACCTGGAACTTTCTGGTACAGATTTCAGGGTCCGTCAGATTCACTGCAAAGATGGCAAATTCGTCACCACCCAGCCGCCATACAACATCTGGGGAACGGAAGACAGACATCATTGCTTCTGAGATTCCCTTTAATACATCATCCCCGACCTGGTGACCAAAACAGTCATTGAATGTCTTGAACTCATCGACATCCGCAATTGCAAACGTCCCATGTACATTTTCTTCAAAAAGAAGCTTCATCTTCTCTTCACCTGACCTGCGGTTCAGCAGCATCGTCAAGGCATCATGTTCAGATTCATGTCGGAGGAGCGCATTGTTCTTTACACTCTCAATCCTCTCCATCAAGGTGAATACATTAGCACCAATTCCCAGTGAAAGATAAATCGGGAGATAGAGAACATCTTCCTGAAATACTTCCAGCGGTTTCATACTGTGGCTCATAAAGACAAACAAAGCAGCGAACAGCAGCTGATAACCAATGATCCTTGCCGGCCGGTCAATTATGAACAGCGGCAAAATGCAGATAAAAATATCAATAGAGATTGCCGGCTTCATCGGATCGAAATAAGTACCAAGAAGAACAGCACCGAATAAAAGCGGTGCAAACGACAGATACATGACCAGCTTGATGTTCCATTCTTTTTTTCTGCTGCATCTGCGTGAAAAGTAGAACAGAAAACAGGAATACAGAAAAAGAAACCCATGCGAAAGAAGAAAAACATGGTAAGCCGGAATCAAAGCGGATACAATGAATACCACCGAGGATAAGAACAGCGCACCGCTGGAAAAAATAATATAAGTCCTGCGGTTCCTCTCGTCGATTTCGCCTGCATACTCTGTTACCTGTCGGTTAAAACTTTCAAACATTTTCATCGATATTCGCCCCAGTTCGAACTAAGCGAATCATAACATAAAAAAATAGTAAATTCTGTTCCAGCAGTTTGTAAATATTGATGTCTGTTTTCAGAAAAAAGAGGACTGTCAGCGCAATCTGACAGTCCATTCATTTAAGAAATCATCGGGAACTTCAAGGTTACTTTGAACAGATCTCCGTCAACACACAGTTCCATTGTGCCTTTCTGCAGTTCCGTGAGGCTCTGGGCAATCGAGAGGCCTAATCCATTTCCTTCTGTATTGCGGGAACTGTCACCTCTGACAAATCTTTCTTTCAATTCATCTGCTGTAATATTGAGCTGCTGGCGTGATGTGTTCTTAAAGGAAATTTCTGCACCAGATGATGTTTCAGTCAGGCTCAGGTAAACGCGTGTCCCTTCCTGTGCATATTTACATATATTATTCAGAAGATTATCGAATACCCGCCAGAGTCTTCTGCCATCAGCCATGATCATTACCGGGTGGTCCGGCTGACTGACGACCAGTTCAAGATTGTGCTCCTTCATTTTGGCTTCATATTCACCTGCCGCCTGGCTCAGCAGTACGTTTGACTCGCATGGTGCCAGCAGTACTTCCAGATTTCCTGTCGAAGCCTTTGATGCTTCAATCAGATCTTCAATGAGCTTCTTCAGCCTTACGGACTGTCTGGTCAGAACTTCCGTATATTCCCTGACCTTTGCTGGATCATCTGTCTCTTTGGCAATCAGATCTGAATAGTTGATGATAGACGTCAGTGGTGTTTTGATATCATGGGAAACATTGGTGATCAATTCAGTCTTCATCCGTTCGCTTTTCATTCTTTCTTCGACTGCACTACTCATCCCCACCGCGATGTTGTTCAGATTATATCCTGCTTCCGCAAAATCTCCTTTTAATTTTGAAGTATCCACCTGGTAGCTGAGATCTCCTTTTGATAATGCTGCCGTACCCTTTTGCAGGCTCTTCAGCATTTCGGCAATCCAGATGCCAAGTCCGAAGAAGAGGACTGTCTTGATAAAATACAGAAATATATTGCCCTGATACGAGCTGGTAATGACAATGAAGTCAAAGATGATCCAGGCGGTCAGAATCAATGCGCTCTTCCAGACGATATTGATCTGACCAAAGATCTGACCGACTGCATAGATTGCCTTCCACAGCAGAGTCCCCTGCCAGAAGCCTTTCATCTTCACTTTGACAGCGATATTCAGAAAACACACGGTCATCAGACAGCCGTCGATGAAGAAGGCACCGACCAGTAAGAAAGTCACCGTCATCAGATTATTTCTGCTGCCGTTCACCAAGTTGGCAAACAGATATGAGATCCATATGCAGCTTAGCACGTAACCAATCACAACCACATCGCCAGGAACACGGTAGAGTGGACCCGGATGGATCTCATCATCAGCACTCACATGCCCTGCCGCCCTGATAAGATATACCATGGCAAGCATCCCCAGCAGAACTGCTCCAGCTGTATAGAAATAGATTGGGTTCCGCATACTGTAAAGAAGCAGTGACAAATCATTCCATTTAGCATAGTTATCATCATTCGGGAAAGATCCATTGACATAAGCAGTGACTGTGTATGTGTCATAGCTGCCGCTTTCTGAACCAGTTATGAGCTGTACCTTGCTTGTAAGTGAAGATTCCACTAAATCATTGGTAAAGTTATGATTTTCAAATACTATGTCCCCTTTGCTGTTGACAACTTTGAAGCCGATATTCGTATCTGCATAATACTCTCTGATCTGTTCCGTATTTCCATCAGAAACTTCATTCATCACCCGCAGCGAATCGTCATTAATGCTTGTAAAGCTGAGCAGAACACCTTTTTCCGCTTCCTTAAATGATTTGCTGTAGAAATCATTTACCTGCAGGAAGATAATACCCAAGATAAGAACAAAGGTCATACAGGCAGATGCTGCAAGAATGATCCACCCTGCTGTCTTCGCCCAGATACTATATGCCCAATGTTTATTTTTCATGTTTTCCCTCCATTTTATAGCCCTGTCCCCACACAACTTTTAAAGTTCTAGGTTCATTGGGATCAATTTCCAATTTTTCTCTGAGATGACGAATATGCACGGCAACCGTTGTGCTTTCATTTCCGATGGCATCTTCCTCCCAGACTTTCTCATAGATCTCTTTGGGGGAATAGACTGTGCCTGCATGTTCCATCAGCATCTTCAGAATATCAAACTCTGTCGGCGTCAATGTAACCGGGCTGCCGTCCAGTGTCACTGTCTTAGCATTGTCATTCAGTTCAATCCCATCTACGGTCAGTACTGACGATGTCATCTGTGCACTGCCAAGCTGTGTATAACGTCTTAACTGTGATCGAACTCTGGCCGTGACTTCCATTGGATTGAATGGTTTTGTAATATAGTCATCCGCACCGATGTTCAAGCCAAGGACCTTGTCATTATCTTCACTTTTAGCAGTCAAAAGTATGACAGGAACATTGGAGTGTTCACGGATTTTTACCATTGCCTGCATGCCGTCCATCTGCGGCATCATGATATCCATCAGGATCAGCTGTATCTCATGCTGGGCAATGATATCCAATGCTTCCCGGCCGTTATACGCCTCATATAACTTATACTGTGGATCAGACAGATAGATCTTCAGTGCATTGACAATATCCCGGTCATCATCACAAATTAATATGTTGTACATTTTCTTTCCCCTTTTTACATTGTCATTATATTCTGCAGCACTATTAAGAAGCTACGGTATAAACCATTAAGAATTTCTTAATATTGAACGTAAATATATTCATCATCACTTTTTCATAGAGTGAATGATGTAATGCTTATTCCCTGTGGACATTGTTCAGAATACAAAAAAGGCTTTCGCCTTTCCATTTACTGCTTATATCATTCTTCATTATCTGTCTGATTCACCTTTTTAAAAAGAACAGCAGTGTTCCAACAATCATCAGGACTGCCGCAGCGAAGATGCCTTCGATTGAAATCTTCCCCTGCATCTTATCTTTCTCTTTTCTTTCGGCGTCGATAATACCTAGATTCTCAGGCTGTCGATCATGTCCCCATCCAGAAAAGAAACTGAGAGCCAGTACAATGAATCCTGCCGCCGTCAATGCAGTTGAAAGAATCTTCATATCCCAGCCGCGGATCAAAGTGAACAGTACAGAGACAAACACTGCCGTTACTGTATAGATCCAGAACATTCTGCTTTTAAGTACACCGATAATCATATAAGCACCTCTTTCCTGCTGCTGTAATGCATATTTCAATTGATGAACCTTCAATCTTCCTTTTCTGCTTCGTTCTTGGCAATACCAAGCAGATGCAGAGCCTGCTTTTCATTTTTGTGTGATACATAAATTGTCTGCATTTCTTTGTAGACTTTATTTGGGCTGACTAAGACAGCATCATTTAAGCCGCCGTGAGAATTCAGATCTGTCAGTTTGACAGAGTATGTGATCTTGTTTGCTTTAAGAAGGCTGGTATAGACAGCAATGGTCCTTTGATTGCTTGTCTGCAGAACGGGAGATTTCAGCAATGCATCGAACATAGTACATACCTCCTGATAACAGTTATATCTACTTCTATTATTTCAAATAAAAGGAACACATACAAATGAATTCATTCATGATTCCGGCTGATGATTTTCTGATTCATTTAATTCGAATCGTTTTACCGTATTTTTTTGATAAACAACATTACCTGTTTTTCCAATCATTTCTGGTCCAATGCCGCCGGCATGGTAGAGCTGCAGATCCCTGCCGTCTTTTGTCCGGAACAAAGCGACGTATCGGGTCACCTTTGCAAAAGCACCCGAGCTGAGCATGCCGCTGCGTGTAATGAAATTTGTATTGCGGCCTTCAAACGACCATAGATCGACCAGTGTCACTTCCGCAGAATGATCATGATCATCTTCCAGCGCAAAGGTAAAGAACATCAGCAGCACTGTTACAACAATAATCAATACAACAATTACCATGTTTCTTCACCAGACTTTCATTTATAATAACCAGACGTAATGTTGAAAAATCCTGCTAATAGATATACGTAAGTGTCTCAGCGCACCCCACAGGAAGCATCGACTGAATACCTCTCATGTTGACCTTGACCATAAATTTCGTTTTAGGAAAGCTGCCCAGTTCCTGCACGTTTTCCGGATCCATTTCAGAAGTTACTGTAACAGCATCATCCGCAAACTGAATGCTTTTGAAATAGCCAACCTGCTTGAGGATGCCTGTGATTGGAATGCTTTTCACTTCGTCTGAACTTATGATCAGATATTGATCATTCGAAAATGCAATCAGACAGTTGTCGTTGCCGTTAAAGCCGATTCCATCATAATGCCCGCCAAGCGCATGAATTGATTTTAAAACGCCGCTGCCGTCCACAATGCCGAGAAAAGAATATGAATTGTTATCAACTGCTGCAACAGAAGCTGTACTGTTGAACAGGACATACCTTGTATTCTCTGCGTAGATATCCTTGAGATCTTCTGATATGCCGCTGGTAGTGAGCTTATAATTATTTTCATAAATACTGTGGTGGATAAACTGAATTGTAAAAAAAGTGGTCAATACAGCCGTCAAGGCAATGGTTGGAACAATCATCCATATCTTCTTCATTTTGAATTGATCCTTTCTAGCCGTGGGCAGAATATGCATTTTCTAACCGGATTGGTACCTCAGCTGCCAAGAAGAGTCTGGATACCAAGTGCGACCCACTGTCCTCCCGATCTGCCGCTGGTCAGGATAACAATTCCATTGATGATGAAGTATGCTGCAATGATGATCAGCATTGATACGATCAGATTCTTTACATAGGTTTTTTCTGTCATGTCGGTCACTTTCCTTCCCTCTTCGATTCAATTGTGATTTTCATGAAGTGCTTCATGCTGTTTCTTTATAGGTAAAGTAGCATATCTTCAATGAACATAAAGTTCATTTAGTGAACATGACGTTCATCTTAATAAAATCTTTAAGATTTCTGAATAGCTTCATTATAATCAGCACCAGTTTCAGTCTGAATATATGCGGTGACAATCTGCAGTTATTTGTGATAATCTGCAGAATACATACATCCAGCAGATCTAATGTCTCTGTTTACACAATAAAAAACATAGGAAGCAAAGTAAATGCTCCTATGTCTATCTGGCAGGTTTTTTGTCTATTTGGTATCTTTTCGGCTGATTTGCTTAACTGACCGTGATCCGAGGCGGAATAATGTAAATATTGAACGCCATCGCCAGGAATATCTGCATGAGCATCATGATCAGAAGAACGTTGACCAGAATAATCAGTTTCGAATAATGTCCCTTGACTGCACAGTACAGCGCAATAATGCTCAAGAACAGGCCATACGGAACGGTCAGCACTGATGCAAACAGAAGCACCAGATATATCACTTTATACAAGTCATATGGCTTTTTCTTTGCTTCAGGTACAGTTACAGTGGCATCATCACCAAAGAGATCATTTTCACTGATCTGCAGGATCTCTGCCAGACGTTTCTTTACTTCTGGATCTGCATCTGAATTTCCATTTTCTATGCGGGAAAGAGTAGCTCTGGAAATAAATACCTGATTCGCAAGTTCCTCCTGGGATAAGCCCCTGCGCACTCTTTCTATCTTTAAACGCGTTGTCATATTTTCTCCGTTGAAATTATTCTAACATAGAGATTCCGTACAGGTGTTCATTTTGATGCGAATTATTGAAGATTCTTTGTTTTCTGCATTGAAGTACTGCTGACTGCCAGCATCCAGAATACGGATCCTGCCAGGATTAAAACAGCACTGCAGATACAGGCTGCAAAAAGGCTGAGATCAGATGCCTTTCCAATAAACAGGTCAACACCAGCTGCAATCAGATCCATGATCAATGCACCGACACTGATGACGGTTGCTCGGTCTCCAGAATGCACCAGATCATGTTCATATGCAGTAAACAGCGGCATGAACAAGGCATACGACAGATTGACTATAGCAATACAGCCAACTGCTATATAGCGATTTGAAGTGAATGCCAGCAAAACAGATGACAATCCGGATATCAGGAAAAGCATCATGCCGGTCTTCTTTCTGCCAATCCGTTTTGTCAATGGTGCGGAATAAACTTCTAATAATCCAATCAATGTCATTCCGATGAAAACAAAGGAGATCCAGCTTGTATTCATGCCCGCTGCTGTATAGATGGGCTGATTGAGAAAGACCATGATCATATGCAGCGACTCAAATAACAATCCTGCCCCAATCACAAGGAACAGCAGTGTTCTATGATGGACCGTCGAATTTAAAGTTGCCAGGATCTCGTGAAGATTCTGTCTTTTTTTTGATGATTTCACTTCTTTCAGGAAGAAAACAAGAACCGCAGCTGCAGCATATGGAAGAATGGTCAGAAAACCGCTTAGCCGATATTGATCTTTGATCCAGACAGCGGTAATCAAAGATGAGAGAATCATTCCTGCCGTCCCGAGGGCACCATAAATACTGAATACTTTCTGACTGTTTCCTTTATCCGATAGATACAGAATACTTGTATCTACGCCGGACAGTCCTGAAAATACAACGCTCAGCATGACACGCTCCAATAGGAACATGGAAAAGCTGGCAGACTGCCAGAAAACAATCTTTGACAGAAAATACAGTACCGTGCAGAAGATCATTGTTGCGCGGTACCCGATACGGTCCGCAATGATTCCCCATGGAATTTCCAAACCGACTGTCAACAGATATGAAATACTTTCAATGATGGAAATCTGATATAGAGAAAGTCCGGCGGATGTACGGTAAAGTGTTGCAATTGATGCATAAAATACCATTCCCTGCAGAAATGCAATGCAGTACATCAGTCTAATATTATTATTTTTCATAGATTATTTCCTTTCATGATGAAAACACCTGGAATTCAGGTGCCATAGCTCTTCGATGTCAGGAAATCAATCTGCTGTTCTCATTATTAACTCCAGCACCAATTATAAAAGCCTGTGACGAGATAAGCAAAGTTTTCTTCCCCGATTCCTTGCTCAGGATCTGTTTCATTCCTCAAAAAAAGGATCCTCCCCTTCGCATTGCAGCAGGATCCTGTATATGTCAGCTTGATATCAGCTGTGCTTTACTTCCTACAAAGAAACTTTCATTATTTAGAATGACTGCATTTATCAGCATCAATTGCCAGCACTGTCATCAGCACTACCAGCGCATCCTCTGGATATACTGTATTGATGCAGTAACAGTCTGTCAGATTGAACAGATCTTTATTGATCTCAGCGATCAGACTGTGCTGTGAGTCAGTAATCGTATAATTCCATGTCATGATGTCACCCTCTACCTGCCAGCCATTGAAATCGATGGTATAGGATGGATGTAAGAAAGTAAAATTACGGTAGATCATTCCAATCTGCTCCCCGTCTGCATAGATTGCAAATCTTGGCATGATTGTCAAGATCTGTTCCTTTACAACACCAATATCATGGCCTGATGCATCAAGGATATGCAGGCAGTGGCCCCAGGAAAGCTGGCTCTCTACCGTATAGATCGTATTCCCATTTTCATCAAAGATGTCATAAGAATCCAGCCAAGAGAACAAGCGCTGTTTAAAGTACATTTTCATGTAAGTTCCTCCGTTGCTTTTATATTTAGTTCTTCTTCTGATGATACTTCTGACAGATCTGACGATGTCCACATACACTGCAGTGGCTCTTCTCTGGGACACCTTTATACCTGCAGTACAAAGTGTAGTGAATGATGTGGAAAACTGTTACTGCAGCGAATGCACCAGCTGCTGTCAATGCAATGATTTCAGTCTTTTTCATGACATGGCCTCAATTTCCTAAAATATTATCTTTCATATCTTTCTCAATCAATGGTACTTACGTGCCAGAAGGTTTGGTCTGTCTGATGACATCAATATATGAATTGAATATATCAATCATCTCTTCAGGTGCATCCTGGTCTTTGCAGTGTTATACCGTTACATTGATCATGATGAACGGATAGCATGGCTGTACACTGACAGTTTCATTTGTATTCAAATGCAGGATAAATAATTCGATATAAGTCTTTTTGCTGAGTTCACTGTTGATTGATTTATACAAATAGGATTTCCCTGTGACGGTAATTGTTTGAAGCAGCTCTACAACTCTTTTCTGATCCGTTTCTGTAATCTGATAGTTTGGGCAGACTCCAAATGAAACGTCTGCCGCAAGAACTTCCTCCTGTTTCAGATCAGCGAAAGGTCTTCGAGGCCAATAAGCACTGATCAGGATAAATGACAGCAGTATAACTACAGCAGCGGCAGCGATTCTGATGTACTTTGTTTTCACTTTATGCGTCATATTCAGAGCCTTTTGGACCTAGTGTTAATGTGACTGACTGCATGTGTGATGATGTGAGAATAAGTGCAACAAAATTGTATCTTTCTCTTATCAGTCTACTTCTATAATGTCTGCCGTGTCCAGTTCCTATGAAACACCGTAAATTGACTGAAGCAGTGAGATTCCTGTCGTCGTTTTAAAAATCTTTTTCTTTGCATTGCTGATGTTATCTTTCGAATAACAGCTTTCATCTGCATTGACTAAATAGTCAGCTTCCAGCAGGATCTGATAATCAAGCCCATCAACATCTGTATAAGTGTGATGATGTCCGACCAGGTAAACAACTCGATTAAGAATTTCAGCTGATAAATCCTTTTCAGTCAGAAATTTTTCTGCCAGAATAACACCCTCTGCTTCCTGATGCCTGCCATCTGTATTCCCATATTTTTCCCGGCATAGAGGACAGGCGATATCGTGGACCAGCGCCGCAGTTTCAACGATCTTCTGTTCTTCTTCACTCAGCCCTTCACATTCCCCGATGATTTTTGCATAAGCATAAACTTTCAAAAAATGCGCAATATCATGAAGATTCCCATTTGCATATATGATCATCTGCTCCGCAATCTCTGAGACATTCATATTTCAGTCCTCCTTATCATAGATTGAAGCAATTATATCATTCCTCAGAAACATATCGGGAAGACACAAATTAAAATAATAATTGCGTCTCACTCCTTCTGAAATAATTTTGAGATGACTGCCTCTCTTCTGTTGATGAACATTTCTGTAATCTGATAGCTTTCAGTATCCTCATAATGGCATGGATGTATTGGACCATCATCAAATGTCAGGATTTCTGCATCTGGATAACCGAGAAGGATCGGTGAATGCGTCACGATAAAGAACTGTGAACCTGCATCTGTGCAACGCTTCAGCTCAACTAATAAAGAAAGCTGCCGCTGAGGTGATAAAGCTGCTTCAGGTTCATCGAGAAAATACAAGCTGTTCGGCTTGAACTGATTCTGCATCAGCTGAAGAAAACTTTCTCCATGCGACTTCTCATGATATTTCATGGATGGATGCAGTGCATCTGCATAATCCATCTCCTTTGTTGCAACATTATAGAAACTCTCTGCTCTCAGGAAGTATCCCCAGTTCTGATGACGCGTGCTCTTAATGATTTTCAGCGCATCATACAGTTCGGAATGTGAATCATATGTCGAAAAACTGTAGTTCCTGCTGCCACCTTCTGGATTGAAACCTGATGCAACAGCCATTGCCTCCAATAAGGTCGATTTGCCACTGCCGTTCTCTCCCACAAGAAAAGTGACATCACGCGAAAATGAAACCTTCGATACGTCATGAAAAGCAGGGATTGAGCGCAGATAACTGTCTTGATCAATTCGATCCCATTCAAATGCAATTTCTCTGATCAGTTCTTCTTTCATAGTACGCCTTGACCTATTCACCCCTTATAAATGTATCTCATAGCCACTGCAATTCACCCACCAGAAGCTTCCCTGAATCTGTTGAAGATCTCATTTTAGTAAAGAACGCAGAGTTTCATATTTAACTTGATTTTGCTTCTTTTTTATTATTGATCCAGATCAATAGAATGACAGCAGCACCAATGATGATGAATACAGTGCCAATAATGTAGACAAAAGTGAAGAAAATATTGAAAGGTTCTGAAACAGACTTCTGTGCATAGAAATCAGCAGCAAACATATCCTCAGGCTGCATGGCACTTTTGAACATCATCTGACCGACATAACCAAATGCATATATGGCCAGTCCGCTGCAGATCTCCATGACCCCATAGATCCAGCCATATTTTTTGATCATGTTCCCCATAAAACGTGGAAGATGGTCAAGCCAAGAGGCATCATTGAATGGAACCGCATGCTCTGTCAGCTCGGGAGCTGGTTCAGGATCTTTAGGCTGTTCTTCAGACAGCAGCCAGTCTGCAGTAACATCAAACACCTGGGACATCAGTCTTAACTTTGAAATTTCCGGTTCCGAATCTCCAGTTTCCCATTTTGATACGGCTTGTCTTGAAACACCCATTTTTGCTGCCAGGTCATCCTGTGACATTCCACATTTCTTACGGCAGTAAACTATCTTCTCATTCAGTTTCATAAGTTAACTCTCCTTCTACATTCAGGATGACGGATGGCGCAGTTGCACCGCAACCAACAGTGGCTTGCAAAACCGCAACTTGCAGTTGCTTATTCAGCAGACTGCTTCTGTATATCAATTCAGATGCCAATATCTTGCATTTTGGAATCATTTAATTTCTAATATGATCTCTGCGCCTCAGTATTTTCATTTACCTCTTTATTTTCAGCAGACATGTCCACTGCAAAAGACATCATCCATACCCATGATCAACGTGCTTCCATGTTCCATCTATATCACGAGCCAAAATCCAATCCCAACGTTGATAGGTTGAATTTGGGTTGAGAGAGCCATTATCTCCGGAAGAATCAACATCGAAATTTGATAAGAATACGATTACTTCCGAAGAACCAATTCGTTCTGAAAAATCCAGATAATCATTGTTCTTATCATCACCAATATATTTCAATTCGGTCATCGTGCATCCGCTGAACCCTTTTTGAAAGTAATCCAGTACGACCTTCGCTGCTGACTTGATATCTGCCTCAGAATAAATTTTTGACTGAACTTCTACAATAGAAACATTTTTAATGATTCCTCCTGATGCTCGACAGGAAGAAAACATCATTGACGAGACGCATATGAACGATATGATCAACGCTTTTCTTTCCATTGCCCGTCTCCTTCTGCGCTTAGATGGTGACATTTTTTCAAAATAATCAGAGGAAATTCTCATTGCTGCAGATATTTAAAAGCACATGACTCACATTCTTTATCTGCCTGTAGTAATCACTTTTATGTACTTTCTATTCATATTATGTGCAGTCATACTCTAAATAATATGATAGTACAGCAGTGCATTTTGAATACCATTCTTATCAATATCATCTGTAATATAATCTGCAGTCTCTTTGACTGATTCCACTGCATTTCCCATTGCAACACCAATTCCAGCATACTGCAGCATCTCAATATCATTTTCAGCATCGCCAAATGCCATGATCTCATTCTGAGATAAATTCAATTGAGCCATCAATCTTTTCATACCAGTGATTTTTCCACCTTCTGCGGAAATGATATCTGCACCGCCGCCATTCCACCTGACCATTTTTGTTCCTTCTGGCAGACATTCCGAAAATGCTTTCTCTTCTTCCGGGGCTAAATATAAACAAGCCTGATAGATAGGCTGCCCATCATATGCCAGGGCTTCTGGAATTTCTGATGATATATTTGCCTGTACTTGACGGACCAGATCATTGACGATATTGATATAAATATGTTTTTCTTCTACCAGTAGAATTGGAACTTTCTTATCACTGAACATACCTACCAGAGAATTCGAAATCTTTTGGTTGAACGGTGCAGCAAAAAGCATATGTTTATCATGATCCAAAATGAGCTGCCCATTCAGAGTGATGTAGCCATCAAATTCCAAGTCATTTAAAGGCAGCTTTTCCATCTCAGTCAAATGTCTGCCTGTTGAAATGAAAATCTTGATACCTTTTTCTTGGAGTGCTTTCAAACTGCTTCTTGTGCTTGCTGGAACTTCTTTGGTAACATGCGACAGCAAAGTTCCATCTACATCAAAAAATACAGCTTTTATCTCTTTATGATTTTCAGAAGTTTCATGCTTGATCATATACACTCCGGTTTTGATGCTTTGTGAGCACATTATAACACTGTAAGTTCATACGACAAAATCGCAGATAAAAGTCTGCGATTTCCATAAATATATTTCTCCTTGTCATTCAATATCTGCGCTTTAAAATACTTTTTAAACTTAACTTGCGGCGGATTTACTTCTTACGCTTATAAAATTGCAATCTGATATTCTTCCTGACAGACATGATTCAATCTCATCAATTCATCCCATGCACTCAACTTTATGTAACCATTCGGATAACTCACTCCGCTCTGGATATCAGTTTTCCGGCGGCTCAGTTCAATTTTCAGCTGATTCAATATTTTCCCAAGTTCCATTTTGAAGGGAGTGATATTATTTTTCTCTTTAAAAAGTTCGCTTATTACATATAGAGTCACAATATAGACATCAAAGTCAGTTCCAAAAAGCATTTCATATAAAGCCTGTTCGACTTTTTCTTTCACCTGCGGATTTAGGATATATGCAGGATATATAACTTTAGACAAGACCATGCTGGTATCAATGGGAGCTTGTCCAACATATTGCGAAGACTGAAATTCTCTCAGATCATATCCTTCCAGCATTTTTTCAATTTTATGAAGATCTGTTTCTTCCGAAAGAATCTCTGGATATCCAATTTCTTCCATATGCTTCATCTCCTGCTCTTTTCACATCAACGTGTTACTCTGATATTTTCAAGCCATACTTCAGTACAGATCATATTCTTTTCTTGATTGGATGACGGATGACAGTCTTCCATTTTTCAGGAGATACTTTTCGTGCATCCGACATATATATTTCGTGATGAAGTCTCGTCTGACCAAAATCATTTTCATAATCATGTTCTTCAATGAATTCATTCATCAATGCTACACTTCGTGGTTCCTCATCAAATGGTCCTAAATGCATCATCTGAACACACAATCCTTCCTCTACTGTAAGATATTCAGCAGCAGAACAATCGATGTGTTTTTTCTCTGCTGCCTTATGAACTGCCCAGTCGAAGTCAGCCTTTGCTACAAAATCAGGCAGTCTCAATACAGAGATCCAATTGAATGTTGATTTGTCAGAATAATCTACCCCAGTAACATTATCCTGCCACCAAAATCCTTCGAGCGGTGGAACCACATATTCAAAAAACCCCTCGATATGATAGTCACTCTTATAGCTCATTTTCAAAGTATACGCAACTGCATATAAAATACTAATTGCATTTTGATATGCACCGCCTTCTTCATTTGGATCTCCATGCCCGCGCACTGCAACATAGTTTGCTCTTGGTACATCTACTATTTCCGGCTGATTCTTTGGCATGTAGAATTCTTTGTATTCTTTCTTATAATCAAAAGCCATACTGTTCCTTCTCCTAAATTGCAGTTCATCTTTTCCTATAGCAGCTCAAGAATCATGATTCTCTGAAACAAGCTATCGGCGAATAAAATATAGTTTGGCAGGATCAATGATGCTGAACTGATCTTCTTTTAATTGTAATTTATCTTCAATTACCCTGATCAATTCAGATTCTTTCAGATCTGTATTAATTTTGATGGAACGATTGGTCACTGTTTCTATAGTCCCTATCGGCTTTAAAGGATAATATAATATTGCCTTATTAGTATCTTTAAATAATACATAGAAAACATGTTCTGGAACTGCTTGGAACTCATTTGCAAAAATCTTTGGTGCAAACAGCAATAATGGCAGACCAACACCTGCTATGACAGCAAAGATCAGATTATTCCACCGCATATATATCAGCAATGCCAATATCACTCCCAATACCATGCACCAAATATATGTGGATCTGCTGGCAGTAATGACGCTTGGTTTTTTCGTTTCTCTGATATTGTCAATTAAGCTCATGTAATCTGTTTGGTACAATTCTGTCATTTTAATAATGACATCAACAGAGGGTGTATTCTTGTCATTTTCCCAATTTGAAAGAGATTGCCGTGTCACCCCCCAGCTTTACTGCAGCATATTCTTGTTTCATGCTGCTCTTTTCTCTAGCAGCTCGTAGATTCTCACCTAGTGTATTCATTTGTGTATTCTCCTGTTTCACTATTTACATCTTTCGCTCTTCTAGAGAATACGTAAAGTCTTTTCGTGTCAAAAATGTTTTACATATCAATTATCTATCTCTGCAGATACACGCTGATGCATGATTTATCAGTTCCACTCAGCCCATGCCCATCTATCTGATCTCCAATGATTACAATAAAATTCGATTCACGGTAGTGGCCTTCCAAGAAATCAAATCCGTATAAGTACTCCTTTTCAAATTAAGACTTATCTAATTCTGTGTACCGTGATAATTGTGTAACTGCATGAGTTGATTGTTATTTTGATATCATCAATCTCACAGTACCAGTTCTTGCCCTTTTTATATATCAGGCATTTCTTATCTATGATCTTATTTTTACAGTACTCGACCACATCCCAGACAGCATCTGTTTCTAAGTTCTTTTTAATTCTGACAGTACCCATTTCTGTTGTATGAATTTTATCAATATTGGCAAGCAGAATTGTTTTATCTTCCACAATTTTTCTCCGTATTTCTATTTTTGAATTGACATCTTTTTCTCATGTTGAAACATCGAATGTTTCTGCCAACTGTTCCTGTGTACAGCACTTTTCCTTTCGGAGCTCTTTCAAAAACATTCCAGTTTTCTATTGATCCATAAGAACAATGTGTCCTTTCAGGAAAATGTAGGAACACCGTTAAAATAAACAGAACACGTAACAGGAAATGTCCTGTTTACCATATAAAAAAGAACTTTTGATAACCCAGATTATGTTTCTACAACTCAATATCTGCTATCTAAATCAAAACTGTTTTAATATACCTTTTTACAGGTTCAACTTTTGTCTTTACTGGATTGCTTATTTTTTGAGATTATTCTCAATCATATCTGCTTTTTACCATATTTTGCTCCAGGAAAATGAATGATCACTGATTTACCTTTCTGAACTGCACTGAAAGATACAGGAACAACATATGGAAAGTAATTTCCATTAAAACCTATGCTCAAGGTATCGCATTTTTGTAAAATTCTGATAATTTCTTCTGGTTTCTTAACTTCTCAATCAGTTCTTCTCACATAGTCAACCTTCAATCCAAAATTTCGTATCATTCTATACCGTTGCCTGCCAAATCAATAATTATATCTCTTTCAGTCCAAAGGCAATCCACCTTCCGTCTATGTCTTCTATAACCAGTTCCCTGTTATGATAGTCTGTTACACCAAGTCGACGAACTATCTTCACACCTTTCTCTTCGCACGCAAATTGCAGTTTTTCCTGATTATCCGCATAAACATATGCATCATAACCATAACCGTACATTTCATGATTAGGTACAATCTTTTTAATTGCCTGCGTCAATATAATTTCTACATCATCAAGATACAGGCAAATATGAGGTTCAGAAGAATTCAAATACTTTACCTGTTTGAAGCCAAGCTTTTCTTCATAATACTTGCCAGTCATTCCAATATCAGTTGATGGAAATATTGGGCTGATACTTTTTACCATGTTCTTTTCCTCGTAAGATTCTAGGTTATGCATCTTTACTCACAAATGGTCTATCCCAAGAACCAATCTCAATCAAATTTCCTTCTGGATCAGCAATATAGCAAGTCCTCTGTCCCCAAGGCTCCGTTGTAGGTTCGAGCACAGGAACCGCTCCTTTATCCACAGCATTTTTGAATTCAGCATCTACTTCATCGAAAGTATCGACGTAAAGAGCCATTTCTGAATGACCATTCAGTTCCTTTACATATTCATATTTTCTGCTTGTCATATTCTCAAAATCTTTTCTTCCGTAAAGCATGAATAATGTACCATCCTTAATCAAATACACATTTGATGCATCTTCATTCTCTTTGATTTCAAAGCCAAGTACATCTCTGTAAAAGCGGATCATATTCCCCATATCTTTTACAAAAAGGCCGAATCCATCTAACCTCATAAATTTTCCTCCATCCATTTCCAGTTCATCTATCTCTACTGTTGCTCGCCAAATCGGAATTTATAAAAAACTAAATTCCTGCATTTCCTCAAAGTGATTGTTCAACGCATATAGTCCTCGATGCTCTCTTTCAGAATATACAAAACTAACCCTTGTTGCCCATAATCCCTCCTGTTTCACTTCGCGTAAGCAGGCAAGTGCATCTTTCAAAGAAAATTCACCCACATGGTGGTCAAGTATCGCTTTAGCACGCTCATAACGATTGTCGCCAGGAACAATAAATGGGAAAGTACTTTCTGGGGTCAAAAGTGAATAGTTCGTGATCAACGAATATCTTTGTCGTTCAACACGATATCCAATTCCGGGTTCAACTATCAGGACACGGCCGTTTTTATCTGATAACATGGCTTGCATCGTTGCATCAGGAGCATATGTAATGTGTCCCGTCTTGACGATTTCAACTGCCTCATCAAAAGAAATTAAAGCCTTTATAAATTTTTCTGTCAAATCGGCAATAGTAACGGTTTCACTACTGCCTTTATATGCTGCCATTTCGTTCCCGTGAACATATAGCAGAGTGCCGACGTTTCCGTTTTTATTGATACCGTGATACGAATGATATAATCCATCTGGCATCTTAATCCCAATGAAGAAACGGTCTGCTTCCTGAATGATTTTGTGGTTCCAAACGGAAAGGTCAATGTCAAAATTAAAAGCATTGATAGTATCATTGTCATTATATGTTATTCTTGTACACATTTTTCTTGCCCCCATAAATTCGGATTTGTCTGTTTAAGCATAATTTATAAACAACTATATGACAAGATTTATTGTCATTTGCATGTTATCAGTCAGAATAAATAAAAAATGGCTTATTTAAGCCATTTTATATAAACAGTGGTGGGGACGATGGGACTTGAACCCACACGGTATTGCTACCACCGGATTTTAAGTCCGATGCGTCTGCCGATTCCGCCACATCCCCACAAAAGATGGAGGTTCCTGCCGGAGTCGGACCGGCGCTCACAGAGTTGCAGTCTGTTGCCTTACCACTTGGCTAAGGAACCATCCCTACACATAACGTGCTAAATTAGTATACCGAAAATAGGGTCAGAATGCAATAAAAAAATAAAGAAGGGACGCCGCGAAAACGCCCCTTCTTATGCATTATTGAACCTTGACTTTGTTCCAGAGATCAGACAGTGCTTTTGTCAGCTTTTCATTGTAGTGGAAGACTTCATCATTCTTGCCGTCTTCTCTAACTGTATAAGCATCATTCTCGTAATAATCACCGTCTTTCGCTGTCATTTCCTTCTCAACATCAGATCTGACAGATGTGTATCCTACTGCTGTGGTATTAGCCAGCTGAACATCATAGCTCGCCATGTAGTTGATGAATTCATTCGCAAGGCCGGCACAGGAAGCATTCTTTGGAATGACCATAGAATCGCTCCAGATGTTTGTGCCCTGTTCTGGCTCAACCCAAGCCATGTTCTCATTCTGGCTGAGGACATACGCAGCGTCGCCGGAATACATGATGGCAATGCCCTTGTTTCCATTGACCATGCCGTCAATGACTTCGTCCGTAACATATGCTGGCTCCATTGTATCGTTCATTTCTCTGAGCCACTTGTATGCTGCCTGGATCTCATCTTCATTCTCTGTATTCATTGAGTAGCCAAGTGCCTTGAAGGCAACCATGAAGCCGTCTCTCTGTGAATCATAGTAATAGATGTTTCCCTTGTATTTTGTGTCCTTGAGGATATTCCAGCCTTCATTCTTGATATCATCTTCACTGACTACTGTCTTATCATAGACCAGACCGACTGATCCCCAGAAATAAGGAACAGAATACTTGCCGTCTTTGTCATAGGCGTCACGCATCTTCAGAACTGCCGGATCATAATCAGCTTCATTTGTCTGCTGATCCTGATTCAGAGGCTGCAGCATATCTTCAGAGATCATTCTTTCAATCATATAATCTGAAGGAACGATGACATCATAGCTGCTTCCACCTAAGAGCTTTGTATACATTGTTTCATTGGAGTCAAATGTATCATAGTTGACTCTGGCGTTGTACTGCTTTTCAAATGCAGAAAGAACAGCTGTATCGATGTATTCACCAGCGTTATAAACGTTGATGGCATTGCATCCATACTCCTTCTGTGCATCGACAGTCTCTGTCTGTGTTGTTGATGCAGCAGCGGATGAACTGCCGGACGAACATGCAGTCATGCTCAATGCCATGGCAGAGCCTAAGCACAGTTTAACGAATTTCTGTAATTGCTTCATAATTCTTTCCCTTTCTTCTGTCCCGAATCATCGGTATCACATTTACGATAATCAAAATTGCGGTAACGACATAAACAATAATTGCGGATAGAGCGTTAATGGTCGGATTGACTCTCTTTACATTAGAATAGACGTAAATCGAGATGTTGGAAATACCAGGGCCAGTTGTAAACAATGAAATGACGAAGTCATCGAACGACATCGAGAAAGCAACCAGTGCACCGGCAATGATGCCTCCCTTGATCTGCGGGATGATGACTCTCCACATTGCCTGCCATGGTGTGCATCCAAGATCCATGGCAGCTTCTGCCATATTTGGATCCAGTCTTCTCAAACGAGGCATAATGCTCAGAATAACGTAAGGAATGCAGAAGGCTATATGAGCAAGCAGCATTGTTACAAATCCTGTGGAAATACGTAAAGATGTGAAGAACAGCATGAAGCCGATGGCGGTAACGATATCAGGATTGAGCATCGGCAGATTGTTGGTCTGTGTGATGAATTCCCTGACTACCTTCTTGGACTTGGACATGCCGATGGCAGTGATTGTGCCGACAACAGTCGATACTGCTGTTGCAATCACGGCAATGACAACCGTTACCATAATTGCTTCCATAATGGAACGGTTGCTGAACATTTCTTCATACCACTTCGTGGAGAAACCTGTGAAGTTGGATAAAGACTTTGAACTGTTGAATGAAAAGAACACAACGTAGACAATCGGCAGATAGAAGAATGCCAGGACAATCCACATATAGATGCTGGAGAAGATACGTCTGCTTTTTTTCATCAGTCATTCACCTCCGGCGGTTCTTTATCAAGTTTCTTTGTAACATACATAGAAATCAGGATAATGATAGCCATGATCAGCGAGATTGCAGAACCAAAGTTCCAGTCTCCAGTTGAGATAAAGTAGTCTTCAATGAGGTTGCCAATCAGGACATATTGACCGCCGCCCAGCAGCTTCGGAATAAAGAAAGATGACACAGCCGGTAAGAAGACAAGTGTAATTCCAGAAATGACTCCGCTTAACGAAAGCGGTAGGACCACTCTGAGGAATGTCTGGCGGTCATTGGCACCAAGGTCATGAGATGCGATGATCAGATTCTCGTCGATCTTTGACAGTGAAGTATAGATCTGCAGGATCATGAAGGGCAGGAAGTTGTATACCATGCCGATATAGACGCAGATTTCCGAAGAGAGATCAAAGTTTGACAGGATGCCTTTCCATGCGTATGTACGCACCAGCATATTAATCCACATTGGCAGTGTAACCAACAGCACCATAATAGCCTGGCTCCTGGGCTTGAGCTTTGCCATTGCATAGGCCATTGGATAGCCGATAGCAATGCAGATCAAAGTTGTAAAGAACGCCATGGTCAGGGATCTCCATAATACGGTTGGGAAAATGGAATCCTGGAAGAAACGGATGAAGTTGCTGAAGGTGAACTGAAATGTCAGAACATCATTGCCCTGTACAGTGACTGCATAGAGCACAATCATCAGCATCGGTACGATGATCATAATCGTCATCCAAACGATATATGGGATGGTCAGTTTAGCAAATGATTTCATGATGCCCTACCCCATCTTCTTCATGACATGGATATCTTCAGGGCTCCACTGCAGACCGACTCTTTCACCGACTTCATGCTTGTCAGTAGTCTCAATCTTCAATTCACGTCCCTGTGTACTGAAGGTGATTGGATACAGTCCTTCGGTGATATTCTGATCATCGAAGTCATATTTGACATCCCAGATTTCAACTCTGGAGTTATCTTCTGTTGACCATGCATATGCATCAGCCCACCGAATCAAGTCAGTATCAAGCGCAACCGATTCCTTGATTTCATCTACTGTTCGGAAGAAATCAAAAGCCTGGATCGATTCTTCGTTTTCAGCATCTTCGACAGCTCTTGGCTTGACGACATTGATCTTAATAGTGATTTTTGTCCCTGCTGAAGTGCCGATGGTGCAGTCATAAACACCGACTTCGTTATTGACGTCATAGCTGATGTCAGTCAATGAGACGTCTTCTTCATCATCGGTCCATGCCTGAGCGTTGGCTCTGGCAATGACTTCACTGTCACTGAGGCTGGCTACGTCTTCAAGGTCCATCATAAAGGATGATGCACTGATGCGTTCATGTGCTTCCTTGTTGACAACGTCATGTTCACCAGTGACATGCATCATGACAGTCTTGGAAGTACCGGAAGAAGTTTCAGCGATAATCTCATAGTGGACACCTTTAAATAAAGATGACTTTACCTCGCCGTTCAGCAGACCTCTGTTGCGGGCAACAATGTCAATATCTTCCGGTCGGATAACAATATCCACCGGTTCATTCTCAGCAAAGCCATAGTCTGTGCACTTGTAGTCTTCATCATCAAAGGAAACTAAATTATCCTTCTTCATGACGCCGTCGATAATATTGGAATCACCGATGAAACGTGCGCAGTATTCGTTAATTGGTTCGTTGTATACATCAGCAGGCGTGCCAATCTGTTCAATGTCGCCGTCCTTCATGATAACAATCTTATCTGACATGGTCAGAGCTTCTTCCTGGTCATGAGTGACAAAGATGAAGGTAATACCTACTTCACGCTGGATCTCTTTCAGCTCCAGCTGCATTTCTTTTCTTAAATTCTTATCGAGTGCGGATAGAGATTCATCCAGCAGAAGAACTTTCGGTTCGTTGACAAGTGCACGGGCAATTGCAACTCTCTGCTGCTGTCCACCTGACAGCAGCGTGACATCCTTGTGCTCAAATCCTTCCAGTCCGACCAAGGAGATCATACGGGTGACTTTCTGGTCAATGATATCCTTTGGCTCCTTCTTGATTGTCAAGCCAAAGGCAATATTGTCATAGACATCCAGATGCGGGAATAAAGCATAATGCTGGAAGACGGTATTGACGTCTCTTTTGTATGCAGGAATTGAAGCGATATCTTCACCATCCATAATGACATGCCCTTCTGTCGCATCCAAGAAGCCGGCAATGATCCTCAGCAGTGTTGTTTTGCCGCATCCGGAAGGACCCAGCAGCGTAACAAATTCATTTTCCATGATGTCCAGGGAAATGCCCTTTAAGACGACCTGCTTGTCAAATGTCTTGACGATATTCTTAATTTCAATCAGTTTCTTTGCCATTTCTCTTATCCCCTATATCTTAGAATTCAGGCGGTGTACTGATCCACAGTATCGTCGCCTTTTTTTGTGAACGGTTCTCCAGATGATGCGATTCATTTCCTTTAATGTAGAAGGTATCCCCTTTCTTTAAAGGAAGCCCCTTGCGGTTCGATTCTCTAATCAGCAGAATCCTGCCGCTAAGAACATAACCAATCTCTTCCCCTTCATGCGGGGCAATCTCTTTGGAACTGATGCCTGGATTCAGTTCTATGATGACTGGCTCCATGGAATTTTTCTGCGCATTCGGTACGATCCAATGCAGCGTATATCCATCCTGTTCATCATCAAAAGCGTCATTCGGTGTGAAGACCACCTTTTCATCAGTGTCTTCTGCAAAAAACTTTGACATGTCGGTTCCCAGTGCCTCAGCAATGTCTTCCAATGTCTGCAGGGATGGTGAAGTTAGATTTCTTTCCAGCTGGGACAGAAATCCCTTTGTCAGCTCTGTTCTTGATGCCAGTTCTTCCAAAGTCAGATTGTTTTTGACTCTGAGCTGGTTGATGCGGTGCCCAATATCTATCATATCTGCCTCCCCTCCTTGTTTTATAAAGCTAAACTTTTTATCACCTTTTATAAAACCTAGAACATTATGCCAAAAAGCATTTTGGAATGCAATACTTTTTTAAACTATTTGTTTACTTTCTCTAAACTTTTCCAATGCAAAAAAAAGCCCGGATCTTCCGACCCGGACTTCAATGCCTGATTACTCGGCTGCTTTTACGATTTCTTCAAGTTCTTCCTGCGGTCTGAAACCAAGGGAAGTAGCGACCTGTTCGCCGTTCTTGAAGGCAATCATTGTCGGAATAGACATGATGCCGTATCTCTGTGCAATATCAGGATTGTTGTCAACATTTACCTTTACAAACTTCACGTCTGTATGAATGCCGGCTAGAGCTTCTACCACTGGTCCTGCCATTTTGCATGGTCCGCACCAATCTGCGTAGAAATCTACAAATACTGACTTGTTGTCCTTTAATAATGCATCGTATTCCGCTGTACTCTTAATAATATCCATCTTTAAGTACCTCCGTGACCATAGTATGCCATAGAGATTTAAAGGACACAAATAATATGCTCAGAGTTTTGCAGCAGCTGCTTCATCCATGATAACAGTCACATCAGCGTGATCCTGCAGGATGGACGCTGGGCAGTCAGTTATCTTTGGACCGTGGATCATATTGTAAACAGCTTCAGCCTTATTTGCACCGGTTGCAATCAGAACAATCTTCTTGGCTCTCATGATGGAAGCTAAGCCCTGCGTGATTGCTTCAGTCGGAACTTCATCAATGTCACCGTCAAAGAATCTGGCATTGTCTCTTCTTGTCTGTTCGGTCAGATCCATGAGATGCGTTTCTGATGTGAATGGTGTGCCTGGTTCATTGAAAGCAATGTGGCCGTCAGAACCGATGCCGAGGATCTGAATATCCACTGTATACTTCTTCAGTTCATTCTCATAGTCATCGCACGCTGCTTTTTCATCTGCAGCTTCGCCGTTAGGAATGTGGATATTCTCTTCCGGAACATCGATGCCGGAGAAAAGGTTTTCGTGCATAAATGTGTAGTAGCTCTGGTCATGGGTCTTCGGCAGACCGACATATTCATCCAGATTGAATGTTACACAGTTCTGATAAGATGTACCGTTGGAATTGTGATCAGCAATCATCTTCTTGTACATGCCGACTGGGGATGAACCAGTTGCCAGGCCTAACACAGGTCTTGGGGTGGATGTCACAACATCCTTCATGATCTTGAAAGCTTCACTGCTGACTTCGTCGTAATTCTTCTTAATAATAGTATTGAACATTTCCCTCTCCTTATTCGACTCGGATTGAATAATCCGTTGTCCACCTGTGATGCGGTGCTAGTGTAACTGTCCCTTCACGCTGCTCAAACGGGACTTTGACTTCACCGAAGTCTGTATGGCTGTGCCATGGTTCAATGCATACGAACGGTGCTTCCGGGCTCCAGAAGGCCAGCCATTCGTATCCTTCGTAATGGACGGTAACTTTATGATTTCCATCGGTCAGTGATGCTTCGGTGCTCTTTGGATTGGTGATGATAATTGTCTTCTGCAGGTCATCCCGGTTCAATGGAATTGAGCTAGTATCCTCCAGTTCCTTTTCCAGCAGGACGACTGTCTCCGGATGATCAAGCTCCAGATGATACTCTTCAAACTTCTTCTGCGGATCCAATGGGCAGTTAAAGGCAGGATGCAGGCCAAAGTTGAACGGCATTGGATCAGCGGAATCATTGGTGATCTCGTAGTGGATCAGCAGCTCATTCTGCTGCAGAGTATATAAGATATGCATCGTAAAGGAGAATGGGAACTGCTTTCTCGTCTCCTCACTGTCCTTGAGTTCCATGATCAGATGTGTATCATCATGCTCGATGCAGCTAAAGTCACTGTGACGGGCAAAACCGTGATTGCCGGTGACATACTCTCTGCCGTTGATATGAAGCTTCTTGTCCCAGGTGGAGCCTACCATTGGAAACAAGGTTGGATTTCTCCCTGCCCAGTATTTGGAATTCCCCTGCCACATATATTCAATTCCGGTGTCATTATCCTTAAAACTATGAATTTCGGAAGCGTGTTCATCAATCTGAACGGTCACTTTTTGGTTAAATAATGTGTATTCTGCCATAAAGCCTCCTGTCATATTGAGTTTATTATATCATTCCAAGTCTGTGTATTATTTGTCAATCTCAACAGTTTTGGTGCATAAAAATACACCTTTTAGAGTAAACCGGTAAACATTTCACAATTTACGATGGAAATTCACAAGAGAAAGGTGTAAAGTTTTAGTGTTGAAAAAGGAGGATTTACTCATTTTATGTCATTTATTGATGGAATCAAGGAAAAGGCTCGGAAGGATCTGAAGACAATCGTTCTGCCTGAAACTGAAGATGAAAGAACAATCCGCGCAGCTGCCAAGGTAGCCGAAGAAAAAACAGCCAAGCTGGTTCTGCTCGGCAATGAAGAAACAGTCAAGGCTGACGCCGCCAAATACGGTGTTTCTCTGGAAGGCGTTACTGTCATTGACCCAGAAAAGGCTGAAAAGCTGGATGCTTATGTTGCTCTGCTGACAGAGCTTCGTAAGGCAAAGGGCATGACACCTGAACTTGCTAGAGAGACTCTGCTCAAGGACAAGACAATGTTTGGTGTCGTAATGGTCAAGAATGGTGATGCGGATGGATTAGTATCCGGTGCATGCCACTCTACAGCCAACACATTGAGACCTGCATTACAGGTACTGAAAACAGCTCCTGGCAAGAAGCTGGCTTCCGGCTTCTTCGTTCTGGATGTACCGAACTGCGAATATGGTGATAATGGAACATTCGTCTTTGCAGACTGTGCACTGAACCAGGATCCTGATCCTGAGCAGCTGGCTGCCATCGCTTCTGATTCTGCTGAATCATTTGAAGCATTGGTTGGCGGACATGCTAGAGTTGCTTTCCTGTCTCATTCTACAAAGGGTTCTGCTAAGCATGCATTAGTTGACAAGGTCGTTGGTGCTGTAACTGCTGCCAAGAGTGAATATCCTGATCTTGACTGTGATGGTGAATTACAGCTGGATGCTGCTTTGGATCCTACAGTCGCTGCATTGAAAGCTCCAGGTTCTACAGTTGCAGGCCATGCAAATGTATTGATCTTCCCTAACATTGATGCTGGAAATATCGGCTATAAGTTAGTTCAGAGACTTGGCAAGGCTGAAGCTTATGGACCAATGCTGCAGGGCTTAGCTGCTCCAGTCAATGATCTGTCCAGAGGATGCTTCTGGCAGGATATCGTTGGTGTTGTAGCAATCACTGCTGTACAGGCTCAGATTGCTTCAAAGAAATAAGCTGAAATATAAAACAAGACTGAGAGAAATTTTTCTCTTAGTCTTTTATTTTGGCTGATATGTATTCTTGATCCAGCGGGATGCATGATCCCTGCGGTAGCACGGACATTTTTTTGTATGGCAGTATATAATGCCAACTGCCTGCAGGAAGGAATAAATTGTCACCGTTCCGGCAAACTTCATTCCTCTCTTTTTCAGGTCTTTTGAAATATCATCCGACAGTGCATTGCTTGTGACTCTGCTGTCTTCAATGATTGGCTTTCCATCAGTATAGTGCCATAGATACTCTGCAAAAGAACCATATTCTTTCTGCAGCGACAGCACAATCCTGGCATTGATGACTGCCCCTTCAATCTTGCGGCGGGAACGGATAATGCCGGGATCCTTCAGCAGCTGCTGAATTTTTTCTTCATCATAAGCGGCAATCTTCTTTACATTGAAATGATCAAATGCCTTGCGGAAGTTCTCGCGTTTAGACAGGATGATCGACCAGGACAGTCCAGCCTGGAACAATTCCAGCAGGAACATTTCATAGAGCTTCTTTTCCTCATGGACAGGTATGCCCCATTCTTCATCATGATACTTTTCCAGCATCGCATTTCCGCTGCCATAGCTTCCCCAGCATTCGTTCATCGTATATACTCCTCGATCCAGTAATTGAATTTCGTCTGCGGCAGTTTTTCTTCATATGGATGCAGCTTCTGATACCATGCATGTCCATCACTTGCTCCCTGCCAGAGATCCGCAAAGATGCCGTCATAGTCACCTGCATGGACCTTCTTCATATAGGCTTCTGCATCGGCATGAATGACTTTTACCTTCGCTGCTGTCTCTGGTTCAAACTGCGGCAGAATATTATCTTCAAAAAGTGCAGTGACATCCTCTGATACTTCAATCACATTCACTTCAGTGACATTCTTTTTTCTGGCTGCCATATAAGTATAATAACCGAGTCCCAGGCCGAGCACCAGCATTCTTCCCTGTGCTTCTGCAAGCGGCTTCTTCATTGTATTGATCTCACTTGGAATCACTGACATCCATGGCATCCTGCCTTCATAGATTGTTGGGAAATTTGTCTTTTTTGTAAAATATCCTAAGTGAGGAATATATATTCCATCCTCAAAATCAGGGAAATCGTACTGCAGGATCTCACCTTTCTCATAGCTGCTGTTGGCAAGAAGATACCGGCCGCTCTTGATGGTATTAAAGCGGATCTTCCTGATGTATGGATCTTGATTGAGAAAAGAAGGATCCAGCGCCCTGGCATTCTCCAAGACTTCAGCAACATACCGGTCAACAGACTGATCAATCAGATCATCTCCAATGGCCGGCACCGTGTCGCTTAAAAAAGCAGATATCACAGAAAAGACATTCTCACCGTCTATCTTCATCATCGGATGATCTGCTGCTACTGCGCGGGCAATCGAAGCTGTGATCTGATTCAGATATTCTATTTCATTCATGGTCAATCATTGTATTTGTCAGACTGCCGATGCCGGTAATGGAACATTCAACCACATCGCCTGGTTTCAGGAAAGATGGATGTGCCATCTCCATGCTGGTGCCCTTCGGCGTACCTGTCGAAATGACCGTGCCTGCTTTCAGCGTCATGCCGGCACTGAGTTCTTCAATGATTTCAGGAATGCCATGGATCATATCTTCAGAGGAACCATGCTGACGCAGCTGGCCATTGACACGGGATTCAATAGACACTGCCGGCGGAAAAGAAAATTCATCCGCGCTGACAATACACGGTCCCATCGGAGTAAAGCCGTCCAGTGACTTTCCGAAATACCACTGTTTATGATCAAGCTGAAGATCTCTCGCAGTCATATCATTGATGATTGTATAGCCGAAGATATATTTTTCAGCATCTTCCTTCTTGATCTGATACGCATCCCTGCCGATGACCACGCCCAGTTCTACTTCATAATCAAACTGACTGGACAGATGCGTCGGCAGGACAATATCTTCACCATCGCCCTTCGGCACTGAAACACGCTTCGAGAAATATACAGCTGGAGCGTTCTTTTCGGCGCTGAACGCTTCATGATCAAACTTAGAAGCGCCTTTGATATGTTCTGCGTAATTCAAACCAAGGCAGATGACATCCTGTCGGATGTCCGGAATCGGTGCACAAAACTCTACTTCATCTAAAGGAAGCAGATCATGATATTCCTGTGAAATCCTCTGCAGAAAGTTCAGTTCATAATCTGTAGCATTGGCAATCAGATCATTCATTGTCTGATATGGCAGATTGCATCCTTCCATCGGTGCAATTCCTTTTCCTTCAATGAGAACACCGATCAATTCCTCATCATTGTATTTCGCTGTTACAAATTTCATATGCTGCCTTCTTCCTATAAAAACAGATTCCAAAAAGGAATCTGCACTACTTCTTTGATGCAATGATATCAGCGACAATCAGACCATTGGCTGCAGCCTGAGAAAGAGATCTCGTAAAACCGGCACCGTCACCTAAAGCATAGATGCCCTTAGCGGCTGTCAATTCAAAATCTTCTGCTTCCGGACGGGCACTGTAGTATTTGCATTCAATGCCGTACAGCAGTGTATCTTCATTTGCTGTACCTGGTGCTACTTTATCCAATGCATGCAGTGTCTCAATGATGTTGTCCAGCTGTCTCTTCGGCATACATAATGAGAGATCTCCCGGAACTGCATTCAATGTCGGTCTCACGGAAGACTGCTTCAGTCTTGAGACTGTTGTTCTTCTTCCCTTTTCCAGATCTCCGAGTCTCTGGACAAGGACATAGCCGCCGCTGATCTTATTGGCAAGAGATGCAATGTATCTTGCATACTCGACCGGCTGATCAAATGGTTCGGTAAAGTTTGTTGAAGAAAGCAGTGCAAAGTTGCTGTTATCAGACTGCTTAGCCTTATCTTTATAGGAATGCCCATTGACTGTCAGAACACCATCAGAATTCTCGGTGACGACCCATCCTCTTTCATTGAAGCAGAACATTCTTGTACGGTCTCCGTAATGGCCATTCTTAAAATAGATCTTCGGTTCATATATCTTGGAGGAGAAATTCTCCCAGATCTCATATGGAAGTTCAACACGGACACCGATATCGACCTGATTATTAGTACGCTTGATGTTGTACTTATTGCACCATGCTTCGAACATGCCGTTGCCGACACGGCCGACAGCAAAGATGACAAGGTCTCCCCTGACACTCTTCTTCTCACCCTTCTGTACGAAAGTGATCTCGTGACTGTCCTTATCAACATCTTCAACAACAGCCTCAGTTTCAATTTCAACCTTTCCATCCAGAGAATGGATAAAGTTGAGCATGGTTGTATAGTTGGCGTCAGTCCCTAAATGCTTTACCTCAGCCTGCTGCATATGAAGATCATACTGCAGGCACAGTGCCTTCAGCTCATTGTTTGGATGATAGACTTCTTTATCTGCACCATACTTGATCAGAATGTCATCTGCCTGATGGATATAGTTCAGTACTTCCTCAGCATCCATGACATTTGGCAGCCAGCCGCCGTATTCTGTCGTAATGTTATATTTGCCGTCAGAGAAAGCACCGGCACCTGCCATGCCTTCCATGATTGCACACGGCTTGCACTTAATGCACTGCTTGACCTTTCCGGTCAGAATTGGACAGTTCCTGTCTTCCAGTTTCTTTCCTCTTTCCAGGATCAGCACATGCATGTCCGGCTTCTTTTCTGCCAGACGGTATGCACACATCAGACCGCCGATACCGCCGCCGATAATTACTGCATCATAATTCTCTTTCATTTTTATCCCTCACTTCGCAGGCCATGCCAGCCTGTTATTACCCTTAACTAAATATGCCTTTTCTGCCAATTCTGCTAGCGGCGCATCACTGCGTGAATCACTGTAGAATTCCGCAATGGATGCATGCGCTGTTTCTTCTTTTAATCGTCTGACCTTTTCTGCCCCATGACAGTTCAGTCCTGTATATCTGCCCGTCCTTGGATCGACCACAGAGGCAATGACACTGGCAATTCCAAGCTTATGACAGAATCTTTGAATCGTAAATTCAGGAGAGGCTGAGATGACCATATCATCTGCTTTCTGCTGATCAAGATACCACTGCTTCACATGATCCATATGACTGTTTACAAACTCATCTGCTGTTCCATCCATATCTTTGACAAAGATGAACATATGATAGAGGTTCTGCTTGAAGGTCAGCTTCTTCATCAGGTGCAGACCATATAGGATGCCGCATCCAGCGGTCCGAAAAACTGAAAGCAGTGTCAATGGACGATGGACATACAGCCATAAGACAAAGTCAGCAGTACTGTCACCGCGGTAGATGGTATTGTCCCAGTCATATACATTCATTTGGATTCCACCTGAGTGACACTGTCACTTGGATTAACTAGATCCGTATAGAGTCCCATCGGCCAGCTGGTATAGCTTGTAATGTGCCCCAGCAGAGTTGCAAATACAAGGCATAGTTCCAGCACCCACTGTCCAATGACGGTCCATTCAAATAATTTGTAAATTGCAATGAAGACAAGGATGTCTGTAAATGGATTAAAGAGAATCTCAAATGCACATGCATATGTTTCCAGACCAGTAATCTGAGTCAGCATGCCCATGCATAATGGATTGATGAAGAAGACGACCATGCATACTGCCATATCTCTGATCATTCTGTCTTCTTTGGTAAAAGCCTTTCTTGCAAAGACAAGAACGCCTGCCCATCTCCAGATATCCATGATCATGTCAATAATGTTGCCGCGCGGAAACAGGAAGCCTGCGACTGTACGGTGTGAAAAATAGCTGATGTAATAGCTGTATTCAATTCCATATCCAGCAATAAAGAAGCGTAGGATGAAAGTTCCCACTAAGAAGATCACCGGCACACCGATATAGAAGATTGGAATGTCATAGGCAATCAGGTAGTCTTCAGCCTGAATGATGCGGTGATACATCTTGCGCTTATTGCGCTGCATATAATAAACAATACATACAATAACAAACAAAAGTGCTCCGAGAAAATTTCTGGTTGCAAGCCAGAAGAAAAGATAATAGACAACTGGCAGCATGAAAGTCGTCAGATCATACAATGCTCTTATCTTCTGTTCATGGAACAGGAAGACAGCCAGGCAGTAGACAACTTCAACAGCAATCATCAGATAAGCTTCATGGACAAATAGACCTGCACCAAAGACCACTGGCAGCAGATATTTGATATTTTCTTTCCCTGTCTTGAGCCAGCGGTAAGCAGTATAAATTGCCAGAGCAGTAAAATACAGACGCCAGTTGTCGCTGTGGAAGGCACCGACGATCTTCCAGGAATAGCAGGTGCAGTAAAACAGCGAGAAAAAGATCAAGGTAAAGCGGAACCATGGATTCGGCAGCTGAAAACTGTCAATGAAGTTCAGCGACATCATCATCCCGATTGCCGCTGTATAAAGGCTCAGAAACAATACAGTATACTGATTGTTCATTCCGGCAGACCAGAAGATGACACTGCCAAACAGCTGATATCCCTGCAGCGGCATGGATGTCAGTGTGATTGAAGGGCTATTGACATAGGAAGCCATCTGCAGCAGTTCTGCATCCTGCACCATTTCGTCCAGACCATACTTCAAGAACAGACCGGCAATCAGAACAACAGCCATCAGGATATAGATTGTCCGTGCACGGAACAGCAGACGCAGAGTATCCTTCCAGGTCCTCATGAGCGGAATCATAGATGCCGCAACAACAATCATCGTGACAATCAGGATTGCGCCGAAAGAACCGTGGCAGACCATGATTGGCAGATAAAGCATGGATAAGACGCAAAAAAGGAACGCTGCCCCGTACGGTGCGGCATACATTGCATATTCAGGTTCATATTTCAGAACTTTCAACACCCATCTGCCGATTCCTTCCGACAGAAATATCATGGCTGAAAATCCCAAGATTACTTGTATCATGACGGCTCCTTTAAAGAAACATATCTATTTTACTAAAATCTCTCTCCTTTTACTAGAAGCAGTTGTCCTGCATGGCAGGCAAAAAGAAAACTGCATCCGAAGATGCAGTTCACTTACTTGATCAATATTGAGGCATCTGTGCAGCTGCTGCTGGTTCCTTTGCAGGAATCTCAGCTACGGCAGCTTCAGTTGTAATGAACAGCCCGGAAATGCTTGCTGCATTCAGCAGTGCAGAACGAGTGACCTTAGTAGGATCAATGATGCCTTTCTTGAACATATCGACCCATTCACCAGTCTTGGCATTGAAGCCGATATTCTCCTTCTGTGCCAGCTGCTTTTCAAGTATCTCAGAACCATCATAGCCTGCATTTTCGGCAATCTGCTGAATTGGCTGCTTCAGTGATTCCAGAACAACATTGATGCCGCGCTGTTCATCAATAACATCGCTCTTCAATGTATCGCGTGTATCTTTATAAGCCTGGATCAATGCTAAGCCGCCGCCGGTGACAACACCTTCAGCAACTGCTGCCTTTGTGGCATTCAGAGCATCTTCAATTCTCAGCTTCTTTTCCTTTAATTCGGATTCTGTTGTTGCACCTACCTTGATCAATGCAACACCATTTGTCAGCTTGCCAAGTCTTTCTTCCAGCTTCTTCTTATCGTAATCAGACTTTGTATTTTCAATCAGCGTCTTCAATTCACTGACTCTGGCAGCAACTGCCTTCTTGGAGCCGTCACCGTCAATGACTGTTGTCTTATCCTTGCCGACAATGACCTTCTTGGCAGAACCAAGATCAGCGATCTTCATATCTGCTAAATTCATATTCAGATCCTTGGCAAAGAACTTTGCGCCTGTCATGACAGCAATATCATTCAACTGTGCCTTGGCATTGTCACCAAAGCCAGGAGCCTTTGTCGCAACAACATTGAATGTGCCTCTGAGCTTGTTGATGATCAATGTGGACATCACTTCATTGTCGAAGTCATCAGCAATGATCATCAAAGCCTTATTGGACTTAACGACCTCTTCCAGTACAGGAAGAATATCCTGGATCGTATTGATCTTCTGATCTGTTACCATGATCAGCGGATTTTCTAATGCAACTTCATTCTTGTCGTGATCAGTGACCATGTAAGGAGATACATAGCCCTTGTCATACTGCAGACCTTCTGTCATTTCCAGTGTTGTTTCAAAGGAACGTGATTCATCAACATTGATGACACCGTCATTGCCGACCTTGGACATTGCCTCTGCAATGATGGAGCCAATCTCTTCACTGCTTGAAGAAATTGTTGCGATATTCTTTACATCTTCATTTGTCTTTACTTTATGAGACTTCTCAAGAAGCTTATCAGCTACTGCATGTGCAGCCTTATCCATGCCCTCTCTCATCAAGACAGGGTTTGCGCCTTTATCGACAGCCTTTAAACCGTTGGTAATCATCGACTGTGTCAAAATGGTAGCTGTTGTTGTACCGTCACCAGCTACTTCATTGGTGTTGTTGGCTGCTTCATAGACCAGCTTAGCACCCATGTTCTCAAACTTATCTTCCAACTCAATTTCCTTTGCGATAGTCACACCGTCATTGGTAATCATTGGTGAACCGTAGCTCTTTTCAAGAACAACGTTTCTTCCTTTAGGACCTAATGTGATCTTAACTGCGTCAGCTAATTTATTGACGCCGTTCAGCATGCCTGTACGGGCATCACTGGAATATTTAATCTGCTTTGCCATAATTTATCTTCCTTCTTCCTTATTCAACGACTGCGAGGATATCTTCTGCCTTGATCAGCAGATATTCTTTCTTGCCTTCCTTGACTTCTGTTCCAGAATACTTTTTATAAATGACTCTCTGTCCCTTTTCCAGGTCGATCTTCACGAGTGTTCCATCTTCCGTTTTACCTGGGCCGACAGCGACAACAATACCATGGCTCGGTTCATCCTTGGCTTCCTTTGTTGTCAGAATAATTCCGCTCTGTGTCTTTTCTTCTTCTTTTACTTTTTCGAGTACAACATAATCATGTAATGGTCTTAACATTTCATGCCTCCTATATTTATCTTTAGCACTCACTATTTTGGACTGCTAACACTATGTATTATAAACAGTTCTATCACTCTGTCAATATGAGTGCTAAACATTTTTTGAATGTTATCATATCACTGAAATCTTCTATATAATAGTGACAAAGAGGTATTCCATGTCAGAGCTGAGTTTAACTATTTTCCAAGACAGTGAGCTGATTGCCGTTCTTCTGGCAAGTCTGCTGGCAGTCGCTGCAATCTACGTTATTTTCCACTTTCTGCCGAAGAAAGAAAAAGAAAAAAAGAATGAGCGCGGCAGTCAAACTGCACTTTCTTTTGTGACTCCTTCCCGTCAATTCAAGAAATATACAAGGAAGGACTGGTTCCTGATTTTTGTCATCACAATACCATATGCCATTGTTTCTTTCTGGCAGCTTGGCTCCACTGTATTTCCAACAACGACCTGGCAGCCCTCCAGTGATACCGGAGCTCAGAGTATCATTCTGGAACTGACAGATGATACAGACTTCAGTGCTGTCTATACAATCTACAGCGATGGCGATGACAGCATCAATCCTGATTCTCTGTCCGGTACCACAGCCGTCAGCTTTCAGGGTTCTAATGACGGTCTGAACTGGGATTCCGTTGCGACCCTGTCCTCTGGTTCCATCTATGAATATACAATTACGGAAGGCACATGGAACTACCGCTACATCAAGATCAATTCTGCATCAAAATCAAACACACTGACGGAGATTGGCTTCCGCAATGCAGACGGCACCGGTTTCCTGCCTGTTAAGGTATACCAGGATGACTACAGTTCATCCTCCTATCCGGCAGATCTGATCATTGATGAGCAGGATAAGCTTGTTCTGCATCCGACATATTATGATCAGGCATACTTTGATGAGATCTATCATCCAAGAAATGCTTCGGAGATTGCCAACGGTGCAATCATGTATGCAACCGTGCATCCATTGTTCGGTACAAACCTGATTGCCTTATCCATCAAACTGTTCGGCATGCATCCGCTCGCATGGCGCATTCCAGGTGTCATTGCAGGCATCCTGATTGTTCCTGTATTCTATGCCATTGCCAAGCTGCTGTTCCAAAGAAGGAGCTTAGCGGCTGTTGCAGCACTCCTCTGCGCCGGTGACTTCATGCATCTGGCAACCTCGCGTATCGCCACACTTGAGCCATTTAGTATATTGTTCATTCTGCTGATGTACTATTACATGCTCAAGTATTACTACACCAGCTTCTTTGACACTTCACTGAAGAAAACATTAAAGACACTGCTGTTCTGCGGTATTCTTATGGGCATCGCCATTGCAACAAAATGGACAGCATGCTATTCAGCCGTCGGACTTGCAGTCATTCTATTCTCTAATCTATTCCGCCGCATGTTTGAATACTTTAAAGCGAAGAAAGCACTGCAGCATCTGGATGAATTGAGTGACAGCGAATCGCATGAAGCATTGATGATCCGCGATTTCTTCTGGAAAAAATTCTGGATCACGGTTGCATGCTGTGTTGTCTTCTTTATTGTCATACCTGTCATTATCTATTGGGTCACATATCTGCCTGACCGTGTATGGAAGACTGACTCCTGGTCTATTGCCAATGTATGGAAGCAGAATCTGTATATGTACAACTATCACAAGAATCTGCAGGCAACTCATCCATATTCTTCTGTATGGTATCAATGGATTATCGATGCACGTCCAATCTGGTACAGTTTTACAACAGATGCAGAAGGATTGAAACACAGCATCTCCTGTTTCTCGAATCCGCTGCTGACCTGGCTCGGTCTGCCGGTATTTGCATATACATTTGTCCGGCTCATCATGAAGAGAGAACGTGATGCATGGGTCATCATGGTCGGCTATCTGACTGCCTTCCTTCCATGGCTGCTGGTCACACGCTGTGTCTTTGCATATCACTTCTATCCTTCCAGCTGTTTCCTGATTCTGATGATCGTATATGTCTTTGCCAAGATCATTGATCAGAAATGGGGAAAGTGGTTCATCGGTATTTACTTAGCAGCATACCTCATCTTATTCTTTGCCTTCCTGCCGGCAACTGCAGGCTTCGGCACAACACTGTCTTACATTAAAGCGATGGAATGGTTCCCAAGCTGGTACTTCGGATGAAAAAAATATTAAACGAGCATTGGCAGGATATTCTCTACATAGCCGCAATTACATTTGTACTGATGATCCCGTATATCTTCTATGATCTTCTCCCAGTTGCGCATGATACGATCTTTCACGTTTCAAGAATTGAGCAGCTTTCAAAATCGATTCAGGAAGGCAACTGGCTGCCGGCTATCTATCCGCATGTCAACATTTCATATGGATACGCCAGCCCGCTGTTCTATTCTGATTTCCTCCTTATTCCTGCTGCCCTTCTGCATTTAGCTGGCATGCCGCTCAACATGTGCTTCAAGTTCCTGATCATTGCGGCAACCTTTGTGAGTGCAGCTGGGATGTATCACTGTGCATGGCATGTCTCGGGAAAACGTTCGACTGCGATCTTTGCCTCAGCAGGCTACCTATTTGCCAATTATCACATCACTGATATCTTTGTACGAAATGCCTTAGGTGAAGTGCTTGCCCTGATGTTCCTGCCGTTTGTTCTGGAAGGAATGTACCGCATCCTCTGGAACAATGAAAAGAAATGGGGCATTCTCACCTTTGGCTTAGCAGGACTGGCGGTATCACATGACCTGACATTCTTACTGGGCATTGTCCTGTGCATCATTCTATTCCTTGGCAGGATCCGCACTCTGACAAAGGAAAAGTTCTTTACCTTATGCAAAGGTGTTCTGATTGCATTTCTGCTGACCGCATTCTTTACCCTGCCGATGATCGAACAGCTGAAATCGCAGACATTCGTTCTGAGCAAAGGACTGGATCTCAGTACCGGTTCGATGCCGTTATGGCAGTTCTTTGTCAACCAGACGGTCTACGGTGTCAGTTCAAATGATCTGCCGGTCAGCCAGACGATGGTCGTCAATGTCGGATGGTTCCTGACCTTTGCCCCTCTGCTGTATATCTTCTTTGATCATCAAAAAAAGGAACATCCTTTTGTCACGTATATCATGATTGTCGGTTATATCACCATGCTGCTGCCAGCCCAGATTATTCCATGGGATTCCCTGACATTCTTGAATGTTCTGCAGTTTCCTTGGCGTCTGAATACCATCTCGATCACCTGTCTGTCTCTTCCGGCTGCATACGGCATCTTGTCCGTCTGCAAAAAGAAAACAGCGATGATTATTGCTGAGGCATGTCTGCTTTGTGAAGCTGTCTTTCATATCATCCCTGCATGCAACCGCAAAGTCGTCGGTTTCACCTCTGCAACCACATGGACGGATGTGTTCAACGGTGCTGTACTTGATCCATGGTATGGCTCCTCATACTTATTTGTTGAGTTGGCAGGCGCTGATTATCTGCCAGCCAATTCACCGAACTTCCATACGATGGAGCGCTCCATCAAGGATGACCAGATGGCTACGCTGGATATTGAATTCAATCAATCTGGAACAACACTTTCGTTCAGGTCAGATGATGAATCTACATCTTTCTTCATCCTTCCGCTGACCTACTATAAAGGCTATCAGGTCTATGAGATTGATGGAGCTGATGAGATTCCTGTTGAGACCTTTGAATCGTCCAACGGACTGGTTGCATGCAAAAATGAAGGAAGCGGTCTGTATGTATGCCGTTATGTAGATACGCCGCTGCGGACCGGCTCATTGATTACTTCATTTGCAACACTCATGATGCTGTGTGTGTATCAGTTCTATATTATGAAAACAAAAAAAGAAGACCATGCATGATCAATGTCATTAAGTTAAGAAACCAGTGAGAGAAAACATTCATACAAAAGTATGAGTGTTTTTTTCTTTTGGGCTTGACAGCAGGGAAAAATTTGGGCGCTCCGTTTCACTCCTCGCCTTCTTTAGGAAGGTGACGGAGGTGAAAAAAGAATGGAAACGTCAATTATTATATTCATATCTGATCTGGATCCTGGAAAGAAAAATGAGAGGCCTGCATATGACTGACCTCTCAACAGAAGTATTGAAAGAGCTCGATCATAAGATCAGTAAACTGGACCGGCTGAAGGCTGTTGACCATCTGATCTCTGATGAAGGAAGAGACTTCACCAGAGACAGGAAGCTGCTGTTCCCTGATATGATCAAAACAATACTCTCAATGGCTGGCAAGCCTGTCAGAGAGGAGCTGCTGGATCATTTTGATTATTCTGCAGATTCTGCCACAGCCTCTGCTTTTGTACAGGCACGAAGCAAGATAGAACCAGAAGCCTTCCGATGCCTTTTTGACATGATGAATAAAGAATATCCGTGCACCAAGACTTTCAAAGGCTATCATCTGATCGCTGTGGATAGGTCGGATTTGGCTATTTCTTATAACCAGCAAGACGAAGAGACCTATCTGATAAAAGGAACTGATACCAAGGGCTGCGATCTTTATCATATCAATGCCGCCTACGACATCCTTGAGAACAGATATACCGATATGATACTGACCACAAGGCTCCATGAAGGTGAACAGGCCTTGGGCAAAAGAAAAGGCGGTCGCCCGGCTGATCTCGAAGCACTTGTGAAAGCAGAGCTATTGCCCGTCCGCCCAGGACGGAGTGATCTCCGCAAGATCGAGCCCCACTCCTTTGTGTGCTTCAACTACCGCTTCTCATAAAAGCAACTCCAGTATAATCCATTTTTAGAGAATGTGCTCTGAATAAGGATTGTTTTCATAGTGCACTGCCCATACAGAAAATCACCTGATCAGCTTTTATGCCTTTCAGGTGATCCTTCTTGATATCTTAACTTAATGACGTTGCTTAATTGTGCGGTTCTCATATTTTTATGATTGATAAATGACGATGCTGTATGGTGGCAATACCAGCTCACCCTGTTCATAGGTCACTGCATCTGAAGACGTCAGCAGTAAATACGCTGCCTTCTTCAGATCCTGCTGACTGCCAAGTTCCTGCTTCAGAACATCGCTTGAGACTTTCTGTGCTTCTTCAGATGCATTGAAGATTACTAAGATTTTTCCCTCCGCTGATTCTTTTATATAGACACCTATCTGATCATTGTTCTGCGCAATGACTTTTGTTGTGCCGCGGGCAATCTCTGGAAAGAGATTCCGCATGCGGACGGCATTCTTATAATATTGATAAATTGAATCCTGCTTTTTTTCCTGCTCCGCCAAAGTTCCATAAGTCATTTCCATATTCGGATCCATTGCCTGAGGCCCACTGCACAGCATTGACTGATATTCACTCGTGCCCCAGTTCATCGGTGCCCGCTTGTTCTCATCGCGGCCAGAGCCTTTCATGCCCAGTTCTTCTCCATAATATGTGAAGGATGCACCTCCCTGCAGAAAATTCAGTGCACCCGCAATCTTGGTCATTGCTTCAGCAGAATCGCCAGAGTAGTAGCCAGCACTGCGGGCAGTATCATGATTTGTATAGAATGGTGCGTTGATGTAATCAGACTGATAAGAAGCGTATTGTGCTTCTTCATTCATCAATGCTTTTGTGTACTGCTGGGCAGTGATTGAACCCTTCACAAGAGAAGCAGTATTGCCATCACTGTTGGCAAAGGCAAAATCAAAGACACTGTCAACACCGCTGGCATAATACTTTGCATAAGAATCACGGTTCATCCATACTTCTGCCACAAGATACGCATCCTTCTTCTTTTCTTTGACCATTGTATTCAGTCTGCGCAGTGCTTCAATATTCTTTTCATCACTGCCGGTATAGTACTCCTTGACCGCATCGAGACGGAATCCGTCTACGTGATGAGAAAGCCAGAAAGAAGTGATCTGATTAATCTCATTCCATACTGCCTCAGAATCCAGATTCAGATCAGGCATATCTTCGGTGAAGCGGGATTCGTAGTACCAGTCTGTACCGCTCAGCAGATGATAACCGTCTTTGTTATTCTTTGAGAAATGATAATAATCGATATACGGACATTCTGCGGAAGACGGTTCCTGATTACCAAGATTCCGCAGATATTCCGCTGCTGTCTTGAACCATGGATGTTCCGAAGATGTATGGTTCAGGACAAGGTCAATAATGACATTGATGCCGCGGGCATGGCTTTCTGAAATCAATTGATCAAAGTCCTGCATCGTCCCAAACTGCGGATCAACATTCATATAATCTGTCACATCATATTTATGATAGGAAACAGCAGGCATGATCGGTGTCAGCCAGATGCCTGTATAACCCAGATCCTTGTCCGTATGCGGATCTCCGTCATTGAGATAGTCCAGTGTCTTGATAATACCTTTGAGATCACCGACACCGTCACCATTGCTGTCAGCGTAAGAATATGGGAAGATTTCATAGTAAGTGCGGTATTGGTCTGCAGGCATGTCAGTCAGTTCCATCTGCTCTGCCTGTACGGTGCTGCCAGCTGGTGCTGAACATGCCGAGCAGAGCACCATTGATATGGTCATGAAGCCCGCTGAAAACAATCTGATATTATTTGTATGATCCATGCTGTTCTTGTTTCTCCCTTTATTCACAAGCAAAAAACTACTGTGCCTGTACCGCTTGAAATGGATTGCGGTGCACTTCAAGCTGATAAAGATATGGATATTCCTGATGTAGGAATTTAAGATGGCAGAGCCAGTTCACAAGTATTTCCCTCAATACTCTTTCTGCATCAACATTTAAATGGATCAAATCTGTCTGCGGAAGTTCATCTATCTGACCACGATAAACAAGTTCATCATTCAGATGGAAGATTGCCCACAGCATATCCGTAAAATCCTCGTGTTCCAAAAGACTTGGATTTGATGCAATGACCAGCAGCGTCATTCTTTTTTCATTCAGCAGATCTCTGATATTGATCATATCCTGTGCTGAAAGGTCCATTTGAATAGAAGTATTCCTAACAGTTTCCGCTGCCGCTTCAAAATCTGCACCTTTCCATTGATCCATGCTCAGCAGGTGTGAAGCAGTCTCTTCTCTGTTCTTCATATGCGGAACTAGAGCATCCAGCAGGCTGGTGCCCATGTCGCTGAAAAATGTACTGGTCAGGATGCGTGTCTTATCCAGCCGCGCCTGCTTCTCCCGTTCATTCATGATCCGGCCGACGATGACAGTGACCAACGCAATCTGAATTGGCAGAAATGCCCAGTCCTGCAGCATATAAAAGGCAGTGTCCTTCCAATCATGGAACAGGATCAGCTGCAGTGCGTAGAAAGCGGTGGAAATCGCCGCCAGCAGTATAACAATTGTTTTTGTTGATTGATTCTTCATCCCCAGCCTCCTAGATAACAGTATTTGGATTGCGGTACTGACCATGTCTTTTTGTGCTGCCATTGCCATACTGGATGGCGAACTGCGGGCAGTGATGCAGACAGCCCAAGCACAGCGCACATTGTTCTTCGATCCATGCTGGATGACCATCAGCTATTCTAATCGCATTGATCGGACATTTCGATGCACATAATCCGCATCCAATACATGTATCTTCAACATAGAAATTTTTTGTCTGTCTTGCCCGATTATACAGCGCATATGTGATACCGCTCAGTATATAGGGTGTCTTCCTTTCAGTATGACTTCCCTTTTCTCTTGTCTGGATACGTTCAATGACAGCATTGATCAACGGTTCTGCCTGACGGTTGATCTGCGCAGTCTTCTGTGGACTGCTCAAATCAAAGAAAGGTGTCCAGTTGTCTGGCATCTTGATGCTGAAAGAGGCATCCAGTGAAATATTTCTTGCAGCCAGAATCCTTTTTGTTTCTTCTCCGCAGCAGCCGGGAGTCACTCCACAGGTAGCTGCTAAAAAAATATAAGATTCCCCTTCCGCTTCTACGGTCAGCGAAGACAGAAACTCTTTCACAATGACAGGAAGCTGCCAGAAATATGTCGGCACGACAAAGCCGAGTACTTCTCCCTCTTTCAGATGAACTATGTCATGAAAATGAGTCATTGACTGGACCTGATCATGACATTCCCTGGCAATCCGTTCCGCGGCATACTTGCTGTTTCCTGTTGCAGAAAAGTAAAATATCATGATCATATCCTCCGTTGTTTACCATGACGGTATATCTAAATTTTATCGTCCGCTCTGCTTTTATACAACTGATTGTATGACCGAATATAAAAATCCATCGACATTGATCATGAGCAGCAGTCAATGTGCGATGGATTGTTTCTGGACCGGCTGATCATACCATGACGGCCTTGTCAATAAGCTTGTATGATGCTTGAACCACATGATGACTTGATATGGAACAATTGCCTGTACGGCAATCGCGACCGGCGTATAGAAAGGTCCCAGGATACGGTATGGAATATCCAGCAGCGTTCCCTGGAAAGTATCTGAGATGAACATAAAGTTTGTCCCCAGCTTTAGGTTCAAAATCCAGCAGATCAGACAGAAGAAATTCACATAGAGTGCATAGTGGCGCAGATCATCCTGTGCCAGATTGATCAGTCCGCTCCTGTTCATCAGAATTCCAATATAGACCATTGTCCCATGATACAGGAAACTGTGGACAGTCAGAAAATGGAAAGTCGGATACAGAAGGATGGATGATGATGGATACAGCAGGAAGCAGATGCCGCCAATCAAACTACCGGTGGAAAGGAAGACATCACCAAGATGCTGTACAGAGCCCTGGCCAAAACAGCTCAGCCAACCGGCATAAATACAGATGGTGCAGAAATACAGCGGCACCCAGCTCATCAGCTGTGTACCATTGCCAATTTTGAAATTGAAGTAAATCTTCAGCACTTCCATCACGGACAGAAATATGATCAGCCGTCTGGTCAGAGCACGGATCTTTTCATAAGAGTACTGCAGAGTCTTATTCAATGCCATGATAATTCCTAAAACTGTAATTGTCAGCATCACAAAATGGCCAAGTGAAAACAGTCCGCCCGGCGGATATTCACCGATCCCGCTGAAGAAAATATGGAATAGTCTTTTGATTCCGTCTATCATTTCATGTCCTCAATATTTCTAGACACATTGTGCTCTACCGGCTTCCATACAAAGCTGCGGCGGAACAGGTTGACTGGTGCCAGAATCAGCCAGCTCAATACAAAGATTGGAAAGCAAAGAACTCCTGAACGCAGCTGTGAAACAGATGAAGAATTCTTATGGATTGCAGCCGAAAGAAAGAAGATCATACCAATATACAGAAGGACTAGGAACAGCCATAGAAATTTAGCTGTAAACAGCGCCGCCGATGGAGAATTGCACAGCCATAGAATAAAAATCACCAGGCCAAGTATCACAGTCACCGGCATCGTTAAGATAAAAGCCATGTCCAGTGAAGCCTTCGATCCCGTTTTAAATACATTGCCAATCAGCTTTCCTGCATATCTGCGCATGCATTGGACCTGCCCAAAGATCCATCGGTCAAGCTGACGGAATGAAGTCTTCATGTCTTCAGGATATTCATCATATACAACTGCATCATGCGTATACATGATCTTTTCATTCTGCAGAGCCACCTGTGAAATCAGTTCAACATCCTCAATCATCGTATACATACTATATCCATGTTCCTGAAGATACTTTCTGCCAATCAGCCATGCGGTCCCGTTGAACGATGCATTCATGTTCATGGAAGTGCGGGCATGGTTAAAGAAAATATTCTGCAGAATGTAAAACACTTCGTAGCAGCAGCTGACCCATGAGCGGACATTTTTCCCGGTTCTTCTGCCCTGGATCAATTGATAGCCACAGCTGAATGTGTCATTCATGATGCTTAAAAAATCCGGATCTGCTAGATTATCCGCATCCATGATCACAAATGCCTCGATGGAAGGATCTTTCATCAGCTGCTGAAATGCCTTGTGGAGGACTTCCCCTTTTGTCTTTGTACCGTCACAGTGAATGACCTTTGCGCCATTTTCCACTGCTGTTTTTTCCGTTGCATCTGTACAGTGATTGATCAATGTATAAACTTCAAAAGCTTCTTTAGGATAGTTCTGCAGCATCAGTGAATGAACTAGATTTCCAATGACCATCTCTTCATTCCTGGCTGGGATCAGAACAGCAAATTTATGTTTCACTGCGGCCTTTGGAAAATGTCTGATATCGCGGCGAAGCGCAATCATGCAGTACACAAAAAAATAGACAGGAACTGCCATTAATAATAGAAATATCACTAACAAGATTGCTTGCTTCATATTCACTTCCTTTTACTGCTTCTTTCAATGCTGTTCATTCTAGAAGACTTTTTTATCAAATTCACTTTCCAGACTGCTGATAAATTTCTGGAGTGATGGAATAAATGGTTCTGGATATTCCTGCTTTGTCATGCTCATGGCATTCTGTTCTGCCAGATAGATATTCCTGGTCGTCTCTTCAATATATGCTCTGCCCTGTGCAGTGATGTCAATTCCCTTTTCCTTTGAATGTTCAAGGCTGTGCATCGTAATATAGCCATTGACAATGCATTCTTTAACGATTGTATTGATGGTCGTGCGCGGTGTCAGCCATTCATCGTTGAGCTGCTTCTGGGTATGCACTTTACCATCATCAATCGCACATAAGAATACCAAAGTATTGAACTTAATGCCATTTTTGATGGCAGCCAGTCGATACAGGCCGTCGAGCCGATTGATTGCACACATCAGATCAAGTATTTCTGCGTGTTTATTGTCCATCTTATATCTCCCCGGTCTGCCGATAATACGAATTCGTACTTCAGGTTCCCGTTCTATTATCGGTGCTAATGTACAGAATTTGTATAGACACATTGGCGAAAACGTCTTTTAAAGACCAAAAGCAGGCTGAAATATCAGTCTGCTCTGTCATTGACCGCCTGATGAAGGGGCAGAACAATGTGAAATATAGTTCCTTTTTTTGAATCCATGAGTTCAACGGTACCGTGATGAGCCTCAACAATTTTCTTTACGATGGACAGCCCAAGTCCGCTTCCTTTTCCACTTGTGCGGGAATCATCACCTGTCACAAATGGTTCAAAGATTGTTTTCCGAAGATCCGGCGGAATGCCTGGCCCATTGTCCCCGAGACTGATCACTGCATTTTCTCCCTCTCTTTGCAGAGAAACGGAGATAACTGTATGGGCTGAAGTATGCTTTACTGAATTGATGATGATGTTTTCAAAGACTCGTTTGAGCTGCTGACGGTCAATGTCAGCTTCTATTGCGTTTTCCGGAATATTGATATCCATCGAATAATCCTGAAGTTCAAGTTCTTCATATTTTTCAGCTACATATTCCCGCAGATATTCCGACAAGTCGGTTTTTTCAAAGTTCATCTGAAAATCAGGATGCTGGAGACGGCTGTAATCGCTGAAAGAATCAACAAGCTCGCTCAATAAAGCTGCCTTCTGTGAAATGATGCGCAGATACTTCTCCTGTTCTTCCTGTGGAATGATATGGTCAGCAATTGCAGAGGAATATCCCCTAATGACAGTCACCGGCGTTTTGATGTCATGTGAGATATCACCAAGCATCTTCTGTCTTTGGTTCTCAAGTTCTGCTCTTTCTTTTTCACTTTCATTGAGCTGATTCTCCATGTCATTGAACGTATGGATGACCATTGAAAATTCTTTTGGCCCGTCACAATCTTCAATCTGCTCACGCTTTCCTTTTGAAAAGTTCTTCATTGCACCTTCCAGGACAGAAAGAGGATTTTTAATGTAGTTCACCGTCTTTTGTGTCATGATCCAGACAACAACAACCATGCATAAAATGAATAGAACAATGCTGATGATAATTGCACGCATGTACTCAGTGACATACGTTGCATTCGCTGAATCTGTATATAGAATGAGATATCTGATCTCGCCGCTCTGCGTTTCAAACCGATGTTTCTGTGCAACTGTCTGTGACAGTCCATCTTCAGAATTATTCAGTAGAATGTTAATGGTGTTCTGTGAAATCTTAGAAGAATTGATTTCCATATTGGAGTAAAGAATATTCCAATCCATATCAATGACCGCCAATCCTGTTTCCACATTATTATCACTGTCTGTGTACATGCGGTGGATGAAGTAGTAATTTTCTCCGTATTCATCAGTCTGCCTTTCGATTGTGAAAATCGTACCGCTGGCAGCGTCAGGTACATAATCCAGTGATTCGAGAGTCAGAGAGTTCTCTTTTGTTTTACTGCTGGTGTACAGCAGTTCCGCATTTGCATCCAGAATCTGAAAATAGCCGTTCTCTCCTAAGCTGGTGCCTGTCTTGATACTCTTATAATCCTCTTTTTCATAGAGCGCCGACTGATTGAGTATAACCGATACATCCGGTTGCTTTACCAAAGCACGGCCAAGATAATCACCGGCAAACAATGTTCCGGCAGCAATGATTACTGCAGCAACGATGAGGATCAAAATATTTCTTGCTAAGAACCGATGCAGGCTCATCTGCTCCTTGACTTTCTTTTCCATCATTATCTGTTCCTGCCTAACTTATAACCAAGTCCTCTCACAGTTACCAGATATTCTGGATTTTTTGGATTATCTTCAATCTTTTCTCTGAGGTTGGAAATATGGACCATGATTGTGTTCTCATCATTTTCAAAATACTTGCCATTCAGATATTCACAGATCTGCACCTTTGTATATACTCTTCCCGGTCTCTTCATGAGCAGACCAAGAATCTTCAGTTCAATCGGCGTAACATTGATTTCTTCTTCATTCTTGAACAGTTGAAAAGTATTGAGGTTGATGCGGAGCGGACCGTAAGACATCTGTTCATCCGCATCCTTGTGCTGATTGTTTCCTAAGTCATTGGCACGCCGCAGATTTGCCTTGACTCTGGCAATGACTTCCAAAGGATTGAACGGTTTGGTCAGATAATCATCTGCTCCGAGATCCAATCCAAGGATCTTGTCACTGTCTTCTCTTTTAGCTGACAGAACAATAATTGGCATGGATGCTTTGTTATCTCTCGCCTTCTTGATCAGCTGAAAGCCGTTCATCTTCGGCATCATGATATCAAAGATACATAAATCAACAGTCTGTTCATGCAGAATCTGATAAGCATCTTCACCATTGGCAGCTGAAAGGACACGAAATCCCGAATTTTCCAAATACATCTTTAAGACTTCTACAATATCCTGATCATCCTCCGCAATCAGCAGCGTATATATTCTTTCTGTCATATTATGCTCCTTCCGTCATTTCATTATCATATGAAAGACAATAATATTACACTGTTTTACTCATTTTCTTCAGCTTTACCATCGTTTCAAACGTATTGGCGAGATCATTCCATGACTGAAAAGACGAAACAGTGCGGTGGTCTTCCAGACCATACTTCTGCAGATATTCCTGCATATATTTGGTTACTTTTTCAGCTCCGTAGATATTCAAATGATCTCCAGAATCATAACTATCTTTCTGCCAGTCCATGCCAAGTTTACCTGTTTTCAGATTTAAATCAATATACTCCAGATTCAGTTCCTCGGCTGCTTTTGCGATGCCGTTATGCTTTCCCATATTGTAATTCACAGGTGAAGGCGAACTGTAAAGAACAAGCTGGCATTGGTTCTGTTCACAGATATTCTTCATTTCCTTAAGCAGATCCTTGTTCTCCTGCGTGACTGTCTTAACGCTGCTGTCAGCCTTCATATAGGATGCAGTGGAACTCACCGGCTGTGATTCACTGCGCAGGCGATAGCCTTTCCAGTTTGTCGGAGCCTGAGCTGTATCCATCACATGTGACTTCCATACGTTATGATATCGAAAGATTGGAAAGACGTTCTGGGCTGCCTGCAGCATTTCTTCACCGATGCGGTCTGCACTGCTGGAGGAACGGAATAGTTCATTTGTCTCCAAAAGAACAACTTTCGGTCTTTGAGTATGTAATGCTGTATTCAGAAGATCCATTGCTTCTGTCATTTTCTGTGAAGCCTGACCGCCGACAAAGGAAGTGATGCCTGCATTCCTCCACAGCTGCAATGGTGAAATCGAAGAATAGCTTTCACTGTCTCCCAGGACCAAAAGATCAATTGAATTTTTTTCTTCCTTCATCAATTGAATCTGGATTGCATCTCTTTTCAGCAGTTCGGCATTCTGTCCTTCTTTTGCAAAAAGGACGAAGAAATTTGAACAAAGTGAGAGAATTCCAGCGAGAACCAATATAAAGACCATACTCTTAAAAATTATCTTATTCATATCATCATCCTTTAAAAGCTTGCATACATCGGATCAATTGGTTCATATCCACCACCATATGCACCAAACACAACGACTGCAAGAATCAGAGCATAACATACTGCCCAGCGGACAGGCAGTTTCTGCTGTCTGATTAATTTCATCACATCAATATTATTTTCTTTGAGAAGATCGTATAGAAGGACAATCAGGATTCCACACAGGATTACGACAAGATCTGCCGCATCCAGACCAGTGCCCGTCACTGCTTTTCCCCACAGATCGCTGAACTTGAAATCCTTAAAAAGATTCATTAGCAGCTGAACTCCAGCCCTGACACTAGCTGCATTAAAGAAAAGCTCGCCGGCAAAGATAATAACCCATGTCCTTCCAATCCGCAGAAAGTGAAAGAACCAGTGCTTTGCGTTCCATCCAGCTTTCTTGTATATCTTCTTCTTAACCGGCTCCAGCACCACTTCCATGACCAGGATTACAAAGTAATACATGCCATAGAGCAGATATACCCATTGGCTGCCATGCCAGATGCCGTTGATCAGCCATACCGGAAACAGAGCCAGTGCGGTTGCTCCGACTTTGCTGATATATTTTCCATACTTCTTTTTGCTGAACAGTATCCATCTGGTAACAAGCTTTGAGGTCGTCATCGGATAGAAAACATAAGTCTTCAGCCATACTCCCAGAGAGATATGCCATCTGCGCCAGAAATCAGAAGCCGTTTCGGCAAAGAATGGCTGGCGGAAGTTCACCGGCAGTTCAATTTGGAAGATCCGAGCAGATCCTCTTACAATATCAATAACACCCGAAAAATCCATGTAGAGCTGTATTACAAAGGCTGTTCCTGCCAGCAGTACAGATGCACCTGCAATCGTATCCCATTGTCCATACAGAGAATTGACCATGACTGCCAGACGGTCGGCGATTACAATCTTCTTGAACAATCCCCAAAGAATCAATAAAGATCCTTCAAAGAGACTTTCCTGCGTAATCGGTCGGCCTTCGAGCAGCTGCTGCGCAGTATCCTGATATCTAGCAATCGGTCCTTCCATAGTCTGCGGGAAAAATGCAAGAAAGAGTGCCAGGTTGCAGACATTCCTTTCTGCTTTGATTCTTCCCCAATACACTTCAAGAAGATAGCCAACTGCTTCCAGTGTGTAGTATGAGATTCCAATCGGAGCTGCCAGCGACAATAGAGGAATTTTCTGATTCGCCAGAAGATTCAGGTTACCAATCATAAAATCAGCATATTTTAATACTGCTAATGCACCAATTACCAAGACCGCAGCTGCTGCTGTCAGGATTTTCTTTTTTGATGCATATGATTCCATACTGATGCCTGCTGTATAGACCACAGCAATCGTTCCCAGCAGATAGATAATCAGCCAGTTTGAAAGCAGATAGAAATAGATCAAGCTTGCCGCAAGAAGCACATATCTGCGTTTGCCTTGAGGAGTCACCTGATATGCCAGCAAAGTCAAAGGCAAAAAAAAGAACAGAAATTTTACACCACTGTATGCCATTCTGCTGTCTCCTTTCAACAATTACAGGATACCAGCGCTTCATTAAGCAAATCTTCAGCCGCTCTATAGATTTCTTTAGATAAAAATAAAAAAGCAGTCCTTAATTGAACTGCTTCAATAATCAAAGGTGATTTCCCAGCTGGTATGCTTCCTGGATCTTTGGGCTGCCATTGATCTCATTTGGATCATTGACCCCGCCGCAAAATACGGTTCCAGCCAGCTGTGCCTTAGTAAAACAATCAATCCATCCTTCCATACAGCATACCGCACGCTTTGGCGTAGTCTCTTCATCCTCTGCTGCAGACAGTAACAAATAGACATCTCTGAAGCGATATTCAATCGGATACAGCGGATTTGCACGATCCAGCAAAGTCTTCAGCTGACCGCTCAGTGTGTAGTAGTAGATTGGGGAAGCAAATACTACAACATCAGCGTTTTTGATCTTCTGGATAATGTCATCCGCATCATCCTTCTGAATGCAGTGACCAGTTTTTGTTTTCTGACAGGCGAGACATCCAAGACAGAAACTGATCTTTTTTCCTTTCAGCTGGATTTTTTCAACATCATGTCCAGCATCTTTTGCACCTTTGATAAAAGCATCTGCCAATTGATCTGAATTGCTTCCCGCCCGCAGACTCGATGAAACAACTAATACATTCTTTGACATCTTAATGCCTCCTGATTTTCTTCTTATCATTTATGATTGTAATTCCATTTTCAGCAAATATCATTAGATATCATATACTGTTCAAGATTGATGCACTTTTGATGATGCTGGATCAGCTTCACATTTTCTGTACAGATCCTGATGCATTTCTCAATATATTGATCTAAATGGCTGCATTCCAGCATTTTCATTTCGCCATAATGAACTGGTTCAAAGTCATGATAAAATTCATTTAGAAATAACTGCTGATGAGATACTGACAGATCAATCTCATCCAGCTTTATTTCCGGTACAGGCATCAGATCCAGCTGATATCCATACTGATTGATCAGCTTCGTATTATAGATATAGTTGTCCTCGTACAGGATCTCAGTCAGTCCATTCCGCTGATCTTTTGGAAGAGAATAAACCGTTTCTGCCTGAATATCGGTGAGAAAGATGTTGTCCATCAGCAGATGAATAAAATAACCCAGATAAAACTCATTCACTGCAGAAGAAAGATATTTTTTTATAAAATAAGTGCAGTCACATCCACGGATATTCTTGATTTCATCAACAGTCATGAAATGAGACTGCTTTTTATCCTTATGATTGGAAAGGTACCAAGCATCTGGTATCACAGAGCCAACAAGAAATGCATTCCGATCTTCAATCCGTAGAAGATCAATCATATGTTCTGCAACTGTATAATGAATCATTCTGGATGCCATATGATACCCCTCTCCTTCGGCTGCCGTTATTGATCATAATTCTATTTTCATTAAGATCAGTTCTTGATATATTCCCCGGCGGGTTCGGAATCCTTTTGGATTTCTGCCATATTCTGCGAACCCTGCATGCTCATATAAACGAACAGCACGTGTATTTTCTGCTGCCACCTGCAGTTCCAGCTGAGCATAGCCTGCTTGCACTGCACAGGCAATACATGCATCGACCAATGCTCTGCCAATGCCAAACCCCCAGTATTTCTGATCGATACTGATGCCAAGTTCTGCCCGGTGCCTGACTTTGTCCTTTCTGCCGACTGGCTCTATTCCTGCCGTGCCAGCAATCTCACCATCTATTACAGCACAGAGTTCAATGTCATCCGGACTATTTTCTTTGTCTTTCAGATATGATTCCTCCTGGTTAATATCGATGCTTGCTTCATCAGGATAAGTCAGCAGATATTCTGACTGAGCATGCGTCAGATTGAAATTATCCAGCACTTTCTTGGCATCTTCAGAAGATGCATTCCGAACCGTGCATGTACTGCCATTTTTCAAAGTTATCACTTCCGCATATTTCATATGTTTTCTCCTGTGCTGTACTCACCATATTCGCACCCAACGTTATATGCAGTTACTTCATCAATCAGCTCCTGCCCACGATACAATTTTACGGTGCCGCTCCCGTTGCCGCCGTTCCATAGATGTCGATACCGTTTGGAGCCATCCGGCGCTTAATAATTTATAAACAGCATGTCTTGTTTTTCGCATGAGATATCTGTCACCATACGGTGCAGAGAAGTTTCCTGTTCAATGTGCCAGATGACTTGCGTTTCAGTTTCATGACATGAGAAATCTGTTTTCGTCAATGTCCAGAACTTTGAAAAGTTGAATTCAAATTCTTCCCCCTCATACCAGAATGCTGCAAGTAGTTTATTTGGCAGAGCTACACTGCCAATCTTTGGCCTGCCGCCGCCAATATCAAAAACGCTGTCCACAAGTAGCTTGCCATTTTTTTGGCTGAACAGATGATTTGAAGACAGCCAGACCCAAGGGCTGGTAAAATCCCTACCCCAGTTCTTATCTGCATAGCCATAGGATGTCTCTGGTGTGACAAGTTATTTTCTTTCATTCCAGATCACTTCTCCGCTGTATGCTGACTTCATACCTTCCGCATGCCAGTACATTTCAAATGCCTCACTGTCACGTAAAGGACGTGACCCCCCATAACCGACATTATATGCCACCTGCTTAACAATCTTCAGATCCCAGCTCATTTCACCTGCACTGCACATATATTCCGGATGGGCATTCACTTCTTCCTCAGTCAATGCAGCATGGCCATGCGTGAATGTCTCATCCAGGTAACAGTCATCACAGACAATCCGGAAAGGAACTGTTTCATTGATCTGCACATGGTTCCAGCCAAAGAAACGGTGCAGCTGAGCAGCATCCTGTCCCCACGCACCTGCCTTGACCATCAAATATGATGGTCTGATGTGGTTCTTCTGATTTTCAGACAGCTGACCAAGAACAGGCTCTTCACCGCCTACGGAAGGATTGCATGTAAAGAATTCCACAAAGAAACTCTTTTCTTCGCCTGTTTTTTCGTCATGACCAGTAAAGGAATGCCACCACCAGTCGTATACGCACTGTGCAAGCTCTCCTTTTAACATGAAAGCATCACGTGATATATCACTCTTATTGAACATAGGATTTCCCTTCTGCACAAACATCTATCTTATTGTAAGCATTTCTGGAAGAAAAAGAAAAGGCACAGACAGAATCCGTGCCAATGTATTCGATATCATTTATACTCTGCTGCCGCGTGGTCTGCCAATGAAGAGACTTTTTCCTTGATCTGTTCCATAGTCTGCAGAAAGAGTGCATCTTCCCTGCCAGTCGGATCTTCCAATCCCCAGTCATAACGCTCTCTGCATGGAAGTGACGGGCACTGCACACCGCATCCCATTGTGACCACAATATCGACCGCTGGGATTTCCTTCAATGTCTTATTGTACTGTGAGCTGATGTCAATATGATATACATCCTTCATCAGTCTGACGGCATCTGGATTGATATGGTCAGCAATATCTGTCCCTGCTGAATAACAATCCAGTACATCTGAATGCAATGCTCTGCCAAATCCTTCTGCCATTTGTGAGCGGCAGGAGTTATGTGTACAGATAAAAGCAACTTTCACTTTTTTCATCTGCAGTATCGATCTGTCAGAAGCCGATTTTGTGAAGGAGATTTTCTACTTCAGCAGGATTCATGACCTTGCCCATGGATACCACTTTTTCATTGACGACCAATGCCGGTGTCGACATGACACCATAGCCTGCTACAACAGCCATATCTGTGACATATTCTGCAGCAATGCCTGCCTTCATATTCTGTAAAGCTGCATTTGTGTTATCCAACAACGCTTTGCAGGATTTACATCCGCTGCCAAGCACTTTTACACTTGTGAGTGCCGTGCTGTCTGCTGGTGCATCATTGACTTTGACCTCAGCATTGCCATTGCATGCACATCCACATGCAGGTGTTTCTTCTTTCTTTTCTTTTTTACCAAATAAATTCATATTTATTCTCCTTTGCAGCCACATCCACAGCTGCATTCTTCCTGAACATTTCCACTCTGTGTATCCCCTACGTAAGAGATGGCGCCAACTGGGCATTTATTTTGACAGCCATGACAATGGTCAACACATCCTAATGGATAAACAACAACTGGAGTTGGCGATTTCGTCTTGTCATATACTCCGTGTCCACAGAAATTTGAACAAGTACCGCATTCAATACATAATGAATAATCAATCACTGGATACCATTTTTCAGCCATATATTTTCTCTCTTTCTATACCAGGAAAGGCTGCAGTACATTAAACACATACCCTACCAGAATAATACCAATCGTGCAGATCAATATAAATGTCCACAGCAGCTTCGGTTTCACTGCTTTTCTTAACATGATCAATGAAGGCAGTGAAAGTGTTGTTACCGCCATCATAAAGGATAAAACAGTTCCTAACTGTGCACCTTTGTATAAAAGTGCTTCCGCAATCGGAATTGTTCCGAAGATATCAGCATACATCGGCACACCAATCAGTGTAGCAAGTACAACGCCGAATGGATTGCTTCCGCCTAGAACTGTTTCAACCATAGTTTCTGGAATCCAGTTATGAATAATTGCACCTATTCCAACACCAGCCAGAATATATGGAAATACTTTCCTAAAGGTACTGACGACTTGATCCTTGGCATAGACCAGACGATCCGACTGTGTCAATGAAGCAGACTCGAGATTTACATTTGCGGCATTCTTGATAAAGTCTTCCACATATTTATCCATACCGAACTTTTCAATCAATGTACCACCGATGACCGCAATCACCAAACCAAAGATGACGTAGACAACAGCAACCTTGGTGCCAAAGATGCTCATCAATAATATCAAGCTTCCCAGATCCACCATTGGTGATGAAATCAGGAAGGAGAAAGTGACTCCCACTGGAAGACCAGCACTTGTAAAGCCGATAAATAACGGAATTGAAGAACAGCTGCAGAATGGTGTTACTGTTCCAAGCAGTGCTGCAATGCAGTTTGCCCACAAGCCATGAAATCTGCCAAGGATCTTCTTACTGCGTTCCGGTGGAAAATAGCTCTGGATATAACTGATGATAAAAATCAAGATACATAGAAGTATTACAATCTTAATCACATCGAAGAAGAAGAACTGAATGCTTCCTCCTAACCTTGCAGTGATATCAACTCCCCATGAAGTCAGAATGTTCCCAATCAATTCATTCAGCCACTTCATGCTCAAAATCTGATTTTGTACAAAATTCCACATTATTTACAGCTGCACCCTTCTTTATTTGCCCTGCATGTACAGGAAAGACTATTGATGTATTCTCTAAACGCAGTCAACGTTTCACAGTTCAAAAAATAATGGCACCATTTGCCGTCCTTGCGTATATTTACCAGTTCACATTCATTCAATACTTTCATATGATGCGACAAAGTAGGCTGTGTAATTTCTAATTTTTCAAGCAGATCACACGCACACATTTCTCCATCTGTCAGCATTTCAACAATTTTCAGCCGATTCTCATCTGACAGTGCTTTACAAATAGCTGCACTCTTCTTTTTATTCATAGTTGCCTCACATAGATGTTCATCTATATGTACAGTTATACCAAACACATAGATGTACGTCAATATATATTCTTTGATATTTTACATGATATATAGTCATGTCACAAATGTCAGCAGATGTACAGTCAGTGCCCTCTATAAATCAGTCTCATGTTCATTAATGAAAAGTAAAAAGCAGTCATTTCTGACTGCAGAGAAGACTTAAGTTAATAGACCTGCTCAGGATATTTATTTTTTCATCAAAAAGATGAATATGAACTTCAAAACAACGATAAAAATCAGTACAAGCATCAATGTACTAATAATCTGAATAAAGAGAACTAATGGACTGACAACTTGTACAACACCAGTGACTTCCATACCATTCAACCTTTCTTACTGCGAATCGTAGCAGAATTGACTAATCCTGCGGTCCCAAATACGTATCCTTTCCATATCCTAAGATCAATAAGAAGATTAGATCCAGGAACAGCAGGCCAACACCAAATCCAGTGCTGTGCCCAAACGCTCTGGATAATTTGAAACTTCTGACTGCTGTGATCAGAAAGAGTACAATTGCAAGGATCAATTCAAATGTAATGATTGCAGGCTCACTATATGAACCGCCAATTTTCGTCAGAGCATAAAAGAAATCGCATACAACAAGTACAGCTGCCCAAACCTTCTTTTTCCAGCTGATAACAGTCAATAAGTATTCACTGTAGAAAGGAATCACTGCTTTCCATGCAGGAAGTCCAGCCTTGGAAAAGATTCTGTAAAGCGCAATGACTCGAATGAGATACAGAACTGCCACGATAATCATGATCATCAGCGCATATCTGACTCTTATATCATATTGTGCAGGATCTGTTGGAAACATTTTTATTTGCTCATCCTCTCTATTCCTGATACTCATCAGAATCACATTCATTGCTTATATGATCCAGTTTCAAATTAGCATAAAAAAGAAGAGCACTGTGTGCAACCGCTGAACGGGCTGTTCATTCTTACTGTTTTCCTTAAAAGGTTAATGGATATTTCTGATGAATCAAACAGGAAGTGTGATAAACTGCAGCACTTGGTGATTTTCTGTTTTCATCAAATGCTTCTCTTCATAAGTAATATAAAACATAGGATCATAAAATACATGATCCTATGTCTATCTGGTCATTTTATCGTCTATTTGGTCACCGTTACGCTGCTCGAATGACAATGACTGTCATCAATCCTGACGCCAGTATTCGAATCCACTGGAAAGTGTGCTTATGGTGTTCCCATCTTCTTCAGCAGATATTCAATTCCAAAATCGACACAGAATATGAATCTCTACTTTCTGATCGCACCGGCAGTCAGGTGCTTTGCATTTTTATAATCCACATCACGATAAGTCTTATAAACAAAGATAGAATATGTCTGCGGAGCTTTCCTGCTCGCAACAAAACGATGTTCGCCCATAAAATTCTCCCAGAACATATCATCGATTCTAGTGAAATACGGAATCTTGTTTTCTGTCAGGATATTTTCTACTTCTTCTTTTTTCTCTGTATCTTTTGTTGTGCATAAACGCTTTACATGAAAATCTATCATCATATTGACAGCCTCCTCTAAGGTTTTCCATGAATGAAGGGCAGGAATGAATTTCACTTATGAAGAAGAATGATGTTATAGCCAAACTGATGCTGTTTTGTTACTTAAACCATAGCGTTTTATGAGCTGAAGTGCAATCATATTCCTTCGTTATGTTGCTCAATGCATGAACATTGCGTTCAATGCTTCGATTTATCATCACAATATCATGATCCATTATTATTATCTGATTACTTCATTGGAGGAATTGAATGATATTTTTCACCAAGTACAAGAGTATTCAGCGAATGCAATTACAATGCCGCAAAATTAAAAAAAAGCCCTATTTCTAGGACTTTTTGTACATGGAGCGAGTGAGCGGAATCGAACCGCCGTGTCGACCTTGGCAAGGTCGCGTTCTACCATTGAACTACACTCGCATAATGGCGGTTCTGACGAGATTCGAACTCGCGATCTTCTCCGTGACAGGGAGACGAGATAAGCCACTACTCCACAGAACCAATTGAATGGCGAGGAAAGAGGGATTTGAACCCTCGCGCCGGTTTCCCGACCTATGCCCTTAGCAGGGGCACCTCTTCGGCCTCTTGAGTATTTCCTCAATAGTCTGCCAAGCGCATTATTTACATCTGCTTTTTCAGCGCTTATTTAATATACCATAGTGGTCTATTGTTTGCAACAAAAAATGTTGTATTTTTTCAAGAGAAAAGTATCCTCAAGGAAAGCTGCCAAAACAGCATAAATATCAGCTTTTATAGCAAAATCAGTGATTAAATGCGTCAGGAAGATCATTCTCCAGCAGGATTGTATCTACCGGTTTTGCGGCCTGCCAGATGTATCCAAATGCTTCTTTTTCAGTATCCAGAACGACCACATTCTCCATATTAAAACCAGATTCCTGCAGTCCTTCATAGATTGGCTTGGTCTGACTGCGGCCGACCAAAACAACAATGTCCGCTCTGCTCTTCATCAGAGTTCCGAAATGCTTATTGATCTCTGTCTGTCTCTCCCCTAAGTCAATCATGCCAGGTGTGACAATGAACCTAGTATTCGGCATCATTGACAGGACTTCCAGAGCCATGGCAGAACCTGTAGGATTGGCATTGAAGGCATCATCAATAAAGCGGTAGCCATTGATCTTCTTGAGCTCTAGACGGTGCTCTACCTGCTTCATCTGCTTGGCAGCTCTTTGAATGACGCTCCAGGAAACGCCTAAGTGTCTGGCAACTGCAACAGCAGAAAGTATATTCAAAATATTAAGTTCACCCAGCAGTTTTGTTTCAAGCTGGATTCTTTCTTCTCCATGAACAATAGTAAATGATGATCCATTCTGGGTATAAGTAATATCTTCAGCATGATAATCAGCCTGCTGGTTTTTAACACCGTAAGTGACCGTTTCAACTGGATTCTTCACTTTCCAGCTGCGGATGAATTCATTGTCATAATTCAATACGCCAAATCCGTCTGCCGGCAGCATTTCAATCATCTGCATCTTTTCTCTGGTGATGTTCTCCTGTGAACCGAAAGTATTCAGATGCTGAGGTCCGATGGATGTTACAACACCGATGGATGGGTGGACAAAATTCATGAGTTCAGTGATATCACCAACATGGTCTGCACCCATTTCACAAACAAATACCTGATGGATGGGTTTGAGCAACTCACGGATGGTCCGCGTAATGCCCATCGGTGTGTTGTAGGAAGCAGGTGTCATTAATGAATTGAACTGTTCTGAGACCATTGCCTGCATGATATTCTTGGTTGTTGTCTTGCCGAAGGAGCCAGTGATGCCGATCTTGATGAGATTGGAATGACTCTCCAGGATCTTCTTGGCATCATTCAGGTAAGATTTTCTGACTGCAGCTTCAATTGGCGAAGTCACTGCACCGACGAGATAGATCAGCAGCCACGGCATCAGAAATGCACCAAAATATGACAAGGAAATCAATCCCTGCCATAGTATCAGTGCACAGACCCATAAAACATACAGAATGCTCAGTACGGCTATCTGTCTTTTTACCCGGCCGGTATAAACTAACGGTTTGATATAATTCTGCTTCTTTTCAGAGACATACATCAGCACAATCAAAATGATCAGAGCTGCAGAGGCGATGATCTGGCCAGCTGTATGATTCAACAATATTCCGCAGATGAACACAAGAACCATTAAGATGGATGAAAAAAGATTCTGTCTGGCCAGTCTGCTGAAATTCTCACGGATCCACTCCGAGTATCTTCCTGTTTCATAGCGATTCTGCTGAAACATATGCAGCGCACGCTTGGCAGGAATCAGCGCACCTGCACACATTAAAACAACAATGACTATATTCAGAACCGTGTTCATGCACAATCTCCTTTAAAGAATATATCCAGGACCGCATTGAAACGATCCGGCTGATGCCAGTAAGCCCAATGGTCGTCCCCTTCAAACAGGGCAAGACCTGCATCAGGCATTTCCTTTTCCATCATCTGCCCCATCCATAAAGGAGCAGCTGTATCCTGATCGCCCCATACCAGCAGGACAGAGCACTTCACATCCTTTAAAACTGGTGTGACATCATCATTGACTACTTTGACAAAGGTCTCTTTCATGACACCTTTAGCATTGCGGTAATCTTCACTGCCGGCATTCTTCTTCATTTCTTCCAGCTTCGCTGTCTGTCCAGTCTGCTTCAGGAACCATTTGCCGGCTTTATATGCTTTCGTCCTGACCTGCCAGTCAAGACCGTGCTTCGGTCTGATGCCGGCCGCACCGGTCAGACACATCTTTCTGACATTATCAGGATGGTCTGCCGCGTATCTGATTGCCACCCGGCAGCCAAAGCTGTGACCAATTAAAATTGGATTCTTGATGCCGTTGTCTTCAATAAAATCAGAAAGAAATGCTTCATACTCCGGAACACCCCACGGCTCTTTAGGATCCTCAGATTCCCCAAACCCTGGGAAGTCCAGCGACCATACATGAAAACGATCCTTGAAGTGGTTAAAGATCAAGCTCATCATTTCCTTATTCTGGCCCCAGCCATGGAGCAGGATCATATCCTTCCCGCTGCCTGCCTGGTCATAAGCCGTTTTTATCCCGTGGATTACCTTGTATTCCGTCATAACCTGTATATTGTATACGAAAAAAGGAGAAGCGTTAAGCCTCTTTATGCGGTCTGCGCTTCGGACGCTTTCTCTTTCCATCTTTCCAAATGTGGAAACAGACCCCCTCTGTCAGGTTTTCTGCCTGTACTCGGTAGCCATAGACCTGGCATACCTTATAAACAATGGACAGGCCGAGTCCAAACTGGCCGTCTGTCCCCTTCTCATACGGATGGAACAGTGTCCCCAAACGGTCCTCCTCAATCAGCTTGCCGTCATTGATGACTTTCAGATCGTCCTGACGGAGTACAATCGTAATCTTGGATTTTGCATACCGCAGGGCATTGTCGATCAGGTTCTCTATGGTGATCCGCCAAGGATCTTCTTCACCATGGAAGCAGACTCCCTCATCAGTATCTCTGACAAATTCAATTTCCGGGCGAATGACCTTTAACGACAGCAGGACCTTATCTATGACTGGATTCATCTCGAGATTTTCTCCGCTTGGAGCTTGATCTTCCAGATAATCCATCTTATTCAGCATGATCAGAGACTTTACTTTCTTTTCAAGCCGGTCTGCGTGTTCAATGATGACATCAACCGACTTCTCCAATGTCTCATATGGATAAACACCGTCCTTGATAGCTTCTGAATAGCTCTTAATTGTCGCTATCGGTGTCTTCAGGTCATGCGAAATATTCTGGATCATTTCCTGCTTCTCACGCTGTTCCTGAGACAGTTCTGCTTCCATATCCACTAGGGCATCCGCAACTTCACCAATCTCATCATTGCGCCTGACCTTTAAGGTCGCCGGTTCATCATTTCTGATCTTCTTGATATATGTCTTGATCTGATTCAATGGAATGATCAAAGTACCGACCCAGATCATCAGCAGAACAAATAATGCACTGACGAACAGCACATTGATCAGAACAACACCATTCATCAACGATTTTGAGAACTGCTGGCGGTAGGCATCGCCCATGACTGAAATCAGATATCTGCCGTCATCAAGCTCTGTCATGGAATACAGATACTTCGTAGATTCTCCCGTTGTGCTGTCAACTTCCTGGGACACAAAAGAATAATCCTGTGTTCCTGGAATCTTTTCATCACTATTTTGAACGATCTCCTGAGACAGATCCTTTGAAATCGAAGAATGGTTCAAAACTGAAAGTGCCGGCGTCTTTGGATCATAAATAATCTGAATGATCTTCTCATCTTCTGAACTGCCAAGATCCGGCAGTTCGCCGGTATTGTTCTGCAGATAGGAAATAATGTTCTCCTGTGAATTATGCAGAAGACTGTACATCTCTGTTTCTGAAAACTTCTCTACCGCAGGCGCAAGAAAAATAAAGATGAATCCTGCAAAGACGGCAACTATAAGAAAGATGATCGTCAACAGCTGCTGTGAAAGCGACAGCTCCCGCAGCCACATTCTTAGTCTTTTCATAGATCAGCCAAGTCGATAGCCGAAACCGTAGATTGTATGAATGGCAAGATTAGGCATCTTCTTGCGAAGTCTGCGGAGGGTATCGTCCACAACACGGTCTGAACCGTAATAGTTCTCTTCCCAGATCTGCGATAAGATCTGTTCTCTTGGGAATGCTGTTCCTCTGTTATTGACAAACAGCATCAGAAGATCAAATTCCTTGGTCGTCAAGTCAATGACTTCACTGCCTTCCGTGACAGTGCGCTTGACCTCATCAATTTCATATCCATTCACAAAAAGCTTCGGTTCATCTTCCTTATAGACACGGCGGATCAGATTATTGACACGCAGAACAAGCTCCTTAGGAGAGAATGGTTTTGTAATGTAGTCATCTGATCCTTTTTCCAGACCGATGACACGGTCGAATTCCTTATCTCTGGCGCTCATGAAAATGACCGGCACATCATGATCATGTGTACGGATCTCTTCAATCAGATCGAAACCGCTCTTGTCTCCCAGCATGATATCCAGGATCCACAGATGAACATCATCATCTGCAGTATGCGGACTAGCGGCGTCAAAAGTCAGATACGAGCGTACCTCATATCCTTCCTTTTCCAAGTATCTTTTGACCAGTTCATTAAGATCTTTTTCATCTTCTACAATTGCTATGACTTTTTTCATGTTATCACCTGGGTCAATCATATCACATAATTGGCCTAAAAAAACACTGCCTGCAGTGCAGACAATGTTTCTGTTCATTTATTCTTCAACTCCGTATTTGCGCTGGATGATGCGGGCAATCTTGCCGACAACGCGGTCGCAGATCTCATCTGTTTCCGCCTCTGCCATGACACGCAGCAGCGGTTCTGTACCGCTCGGTCTGACCAGGATGCGTCCGTTGCCGTTGAGCTCTTCATTGACCTCATCAATTGCTTTCTGAACTTCGCTGTCGCCCATGACCTTTGTCTTGTCAGTCACTTTGACATTGATCAGCAGCTGCGGATAGATCTTCAAGCCATCCATCAGTTCGAGAGCGCTCTTGCCAGTTTCCTTCATGATCTTCAGCATGGCCAAAGCAGTCACCAGGCCGTCGCCTGTTGTCTCATGACGCTTGAAGATGATATGTCCGCTCTGTTCTCCGCCGACAATATAATCCTTTTTGCACATCATGTCATAAACATACTTATCACCGACATCCGTCTTTTCAACATTGATGCCATTAGCTTCCATAGCCTTCCATAAGCCGATATTTGCCATGACTGTTGTAACGATGGTGTTGTTGTTCAGGACACCCTTGTCCTTATAATATTTGCCGCAGATGTACAGTACATAGTCGCCGTCGATCAGATGGCCGTTTGGAGCTACCATGATCTGGCGGTCAGCATCTCCATCGAACGTCAGGCCGAGATCATACTTTCCTTCATTTGCCTTCATGAAAGCAACGAAGTTCTCCGGATGTGTTGATCCGCATCCTTTATTGATATTAATGCCGGTCGGCTGGTCATCCTTTACTGTGACATCCGCGCCAAGCTTTGTCAGTGCCCTGCGGGCAGTGAATGAAGATGATCCGTTGGCACAGTCCATGGCAATATGCATGCCTTTGAGATCCAATGGATATTCTGCTGTGACCCAGTCAAGATAATGTTCAATCCCTTCATCGTAACGGACAACTTTGCCAATCTCCGCTTCCTTCTTATAGGCAATCGTCTCTTTTCCGTCAATGTAGTTTTCAATCAGTTCCTCTACTTCACCCTGCAGCTTGATGCCCTCTTTGGAGAACACCTTGATGCCGTTGTCATAGAAAGGATTATGCGAAGCACTGATCATAGCTCCGCAGGCAAAGTCTTCATGTACAGTCAGATAGCAGATCATCGGTGTCGGGCAGTAGCCGGCAAGATATGCATCGCATCCTTCTGATGAGATGCCGGCAGCCAGTGCATTCTCCAGCATGTCTGAGGAAAGACGTGTATCCTTGCCGATAATGATCTTCTGCTTCCCTGTCCTGCTGTAGTAATAGCCTAAGTATCTGCCTACCTGAAAGGCACGGTCAGCTGTCAGTCCTTCATTTGCTTTTCCACGGATTCCATCCGTTCCAAAATATCTACCCATTGTTTATACTCTTCCCTTCACTGTTTACATCGTTTGTTTCACCAAGGACATCCATTTCATAGGTTGATTCAGTCAAAGAATACTTGACGAGTCCGCTTGACGGCTGTTCAACATTCAGATTGAATGTCTGCAGCCCTGGTTCTGCCTTGCTCATATCGATGTAGACATTGATATCTGAAGCAGATACCTTGTCTACATTTGCCTGTGTGCCAAAGATCTCAACACTTGTTGTAGTCTTGTTGTCAGGCTGTGTTGCCTTGTAGTTCTTTTTGTTGTTGACGTATTTGATGGCGACGCCAGAGATGGTCTTTGTGACCCCTTCACCCAGATTGACTGCCATCGTGATCTGTGACACTGATGCACTGCCGACCCCTGCCGGCAGAACAATCGGACGGATCACGGAGGAATCCTTGGTCAATGCGGTTGCATCCAGAGTGACGCTCACGCTGTCAATTCCAGCCAGGACTGTATCACTTGCATAGATGGTCACTGACTGCTGATCCATTGTAATGGATTCAATCGCCTTCCCATCCGGAACAGAACCGTTGACAACGACCCTGATCGGCACCGTCTTGCTTGGCGACGTCACAGGAACTTTGACATGGATCGTACTAGGAACGATGTCTGCACTGACTGGACTGCCGTTGGAATCATAGGCAATCAGCTTTGCATCCTGCTCAAAGTCTGCCGTCTGCCCGCTGACATCAATCAGTGCCTTGACAAAGGCAATGGATGCCAGTGTTTCCTTGGAAGCTCTGACATTGACCTTCGTATAATCAAAGACTGGTGTGCCGGCACTGTAGATATCTTCCATCTTATCAAGATTGATGAAGTCATAGGAGATATCGAACTGCTGCGTTGTCTTCTTCTTTAAAGTAATGACTGCAGTGGAAGGATTGACCACTGTCGTGACGCTGCTGCCGTATCCGTCAGCTGTCAGTTTGACTGTGTGCTCTCCTTCGGTCATTCCATCCAGATCTGCTACAACAACGCCGTCAGATGTACTGGCCGCATTTGTAACATTTGTTGCATCACCGGTGACCGTGACACTGGCACTGGCAGGAAGACCTGATAATTCAAAGGTATCAGTATTGTACTTTGCGGTGACTTGAACATCTTCAATTGTCTTGGAATACTTCAGGGTTGAAGTATAGACCGACGCCATAGTGTCATAGTTGACGATTGCATACATCAGAACCGCCAGCACCAAGGCTATCAGCTTTGTATGCTTGGAATTGAAGATGACTTTGTCGAGTAAGGTCGAGAACCATCTGACAATCTTGAAGAGACCGTCTTCCAGATGCTGATAGGCATCTGCAGCCTTCTGTGACTGTTCTGCAATACGCTTGGCAAGTTCTGTTTTTGACTTATCTTCCTTCTCTTCATTCAGATCAGTTTTTCTTTTCTTCTGGCTCATTTGCGGTCACCTCCATTTCTTTTCTTAGAGGTATCGGAATGAGAATATCTTCTCAGCGCTGCTTCACGGGCAGCTTTCACTTCTTCCGGTGTCATTCTTGTTCCAGGCTTGACAGCATCTGAAACAGGCTCATTATCTTCTGCAGATGCATACTCATCAGCTTCTGATTCAGATTCATTCACAATTTCTGATGGATGGATCTCTTCCGGAACAATGACATCCGGCAGTTCCGGTGTGATCCGTTCTGCCTGTTCTGGGTAGCTCGGTTCCGGACGGTCCTTCTTATGAGGCAGCTTGATCTCAGCCTGTCTGGCTTCCTGATCTGCCTGCTGATGGATCCGGTCAATTTCTTCCGCCGGAACAACACTTTCTGCCTCAATCTTGTCAGCGACATTTGCCGTCTGCTTCTTTAATGCAAGCTTACTGAGGACAGTTGTTTTCTTTTCTGCATCTCTTCCATTGGACGGCTGTGTCAAGTCTTCACTCACCGGCATTGAATTGATATGTTTCGTCTTGGCTTCCGTCACTTCTCCGCAGATGACTCTGAGCAGATAGTCACGCAGTTCTTCTCTGCCATGCATGACAAAGATCTTGCCGCCTTCAGTGATTGAAACAGTCCCCGTCTCTTCTGAGACAACAATCGTGACTGCATCCGTGATCTCAGAGATACCAATTGCCGCGCGGTGTCTGGCACCATAGCGCGAAGGAAGTTCCAGATTGGTTGGCGGGAAGTAAGCTGATGCACATGCAATCTTATCGCCCTGAATAATAACAGCACCGTCATGAAGCGGTGTTGAAGTAACAAAAATAGATGTTAAAAGCTCTGCTGTAACATCTGAATTCAAAGTCGTGCCAGTCGAAATAAAATCATCCAGAGAGTGTGACTGTTCAATGGAAATCAAAGCACCGGTGGAATCCTTGCTCAACAGCATGACTGCTGTTACGATCTGATCGACCAGATGTTCTCTTTCATTGCCAGTCAATGTTGTGATTCTGGAGAATACATTTGTTTTGCCGATCCGTTCCAGCAGAGATCTCAATTCCGGCTGGAAGATGATAATAACAGCCAAGAATCCCCAGTTAATGAACATATCAGTGAAGAACTGCAGTGTTTTCAAGCCTAACAGCTTTGCCAAACCGTCAATCACCACAATCAAGATGATTCCCTTAAATATTTGAATTGTCCGGGAGTTGGCACGGACAATTTTTAAAGCATAGTACAATATAAGCCACATGATAAAAATATCCAAAAACATCACAATAATTGTCCGGATATTCTGCAGCGTCAAATTTAGTGTATAAGCAGACAAGGCAGGATCGCTCCTTTCTAAAAACGTACAATTAATTATATCACAGGTACCTGCCTGTCGTATATTGTCCCAAGGACTCCATTCCATAAAAAAAGCATGCACTTTCATGCACGCTTTCAATCAGCAGCCTTTATGGTCGATGCTGCAGGCAGCTGCTCCGCTTTCAACCGCTTTCGGTTCAAAGCCAAGTTCCTTCAGATACCCTTCCCAGTCAGTGAAGACTGTACCGTCTTCCTTGACGCATGCTGGAATTCCAATATCATCAATTGCCTTCAGGTGGTCAAATACTGGTTCACTGTCTCTCATGATCAGGAAATCCTTTAATGTCCTTAAAGACTCATTGATATCCAGAAATTCGTAATCCACTTTGTATGCATCGAAGTTTGTCTTGCATGCCACACAGTCCGGGCACATTCTGCTTCCATATACTTTAATCATAGATGTTTATCCTCCACCGTCATTATTCATGATTCTTCTCATCAATACAAGAATAATGCTCAGCGGATCACAATCCTGGTATAGTTTTCGTTTTCATCTTCGTGATCAATGAATGCACCATTCTTTTCCTGCATCTTTAGACTTGCTGGATTATTCTTTTGAACGGACAGATATGCGGTTTCAATGCCAAGTTTTTTTGCTTCCTGGAGTACCATCGCAAGTCCTTTTGAAGCATATCCTTTCCCACGATATTCTTTGCGGATGCCATACCCAATATGCCCAGCGCCATTTCTGAGATGTTCATTCAGCGTATGACGAAGATTGAATATTCCTGCGTAATTACCTTCATCATCCACCAGGAGAAATTCTGTAGAAGGAACATGTCCCGCAGGCAGATCAATTCCCTGTGACTCCTTTTTCTTACGCATGATATAGTCAAGGAACTCCTCTCTGCTGAGCCCATATGCTGCATTCATGAATCCATTCTCATCTTTTTCAAATGAGCAGTGCAGTTCATATGCCAGGTCAGTGTCCGCGTCCCATAAACAGATCAATTTCATATCAAATTCAACGAATAAAATTCGTGTATACTCCTTTTTCTTTCTCCGGCAGGTCGTATTTTTCTTTTCCTAAGGCAATGCTCTTCATCAGAAAAGACATATTCGATGCAAGCGTGCGCATCTGCTGCATGCCTTCTGGATCCTGCAGTGCTTCACCATCCTTTGAACCATGCACGCCGTTCCAATACTGTCCAGAAGCCACCGGCATTCCACAGATTGTAAAGTATTTATTCAGCTCATCAAAGCTTGCCGTCAGGCCGCCTCTTCTCGCCGCACATACTGCCGCACCGACCTTCATCCGCTTGTCAAAATGTGTACTGTAGAACAGTCTGTCAAGCAGAGCAATCAGAGTTGCATTGGCAGAGGCGTAGTATACCGGCGTGCCCAAGACAAGACCATCAGCTTCTTCAAACTTCGGAGCAATCTGATTCACGGCATCATTAAAGATGCATTTGCCTGTACCTGCACACGAATTGCATGCGATGCAGCCGCGGATATCTTGATTTCCTACCTGGATGATCTCTGTTTCAATTCCATTTTCCGCAAAGACCTTTTCCATTTCCTTCAATGCCACGGCAACATTTCCATTTGGCCGCGGACTTCCATTCAGCATTAATACTTTCATTTACGATCTCCTTTGATTTATGACGACACAAATAGTATATCGATACAGCTTCTTTTCTTTTGTCTGCTGATCTTTTTTTGATTTTACAGTACATGATAGTATGGACAGATATCTTCATAGCTGCCATCTTTCATGCGGAATCCCTTTGGGATGACTCCCAGCTGCTGAAAGCCTAATCTTTCATATAGATGTCTAGCATGTATGTTTGAAGCAACGACTGCATTGAACTGCAGTACACCATAACCATGTCCTCTGCCCTGTACCAGGCAGTCTGATACAAGTTTCTCACCGATATGCAGGCCACGTGCCTCTTTATCAACCGCATAGCTTGCATTGCAGATATGTCCGCATCTTCCCACATTATTTGGATGCAGGATGTACAGCCCTAAGATCTTCTCTGCATCCAGATCTTCAGCAACTCCACAGTACGTCTGTGATGCAAAGAAAGACTTTCCTGATTCAGTGTTCAGATCTTCTTCCTGCGGAAAGGCAATGCCGTCATCCACAACTTCATTCCAGATCCTGATCATATCATAGAGATCATTTTCTCTGTATTCCCTGACTGTAATATTCATATGACCACCCTCTAATCTGCGTCCATTATATTCCATTCTTCTAGAAAGATGCATGTTCAACGTATGGAAAGAAAAAAGTCATCAAAATAAATGACTTCAACATGATATGCAGTTGTCAGGCTGCTTCCGGCACGACCAGATTATGGACCCATACTTTCCGATTCACTAGGAACAGGCCGATTGCAACTTTCAAGATGTCTGCACACTGCACCAGCATAAATACCATCGGCAGATCAAATTCTGTAAATCTGCTCAGCACAAAGGCCAGTGGAAGTGATACGAAACAGGTAGACACACTGTCAAACAGGAATGTGATGATTGTCCTGCCGCCGCAGCGAAGTGTGAAATAAGTACAGTTATAGACTGCAACGATTGGAAAGAAAACAGCTTGTATTTTCAGCAGCCTGACAGCGAGGTCTCTGACCGCATCACTTGTGTTATACAGCAATGGGAACAGTGGACTGCTGAAGAATAATATGAACCCTAATCCGACACACAGCACAAAGGCCAGAAAGATGATCTGCCTGTCCATGATGACTGCTTCCTCATTTTTACCGGCACCAAGTTTCTGACCGACCAGGATACTGATTGCCATGCCCATGCCGATGCAGACTGTGAAGAAGATGCTCTGAACCGTATTAGCAATATTATATGCGGCGACTCCATTCAGTCCTCTTGTGCTGTAGCACTGTGCAATCGCAGCCATGCCGATTGACCACAGCAGTTCATTCATGACCAGAGGTGTACCGCGCTTGATGACTTCTTTGATCAAATGTGCTGGAATTGTAAAGTTCTTAAAAACATCCTGGAAGAAGACAAAATAGTCTCTGGAACGAGACACGCCGAAAACAAGCACGCCCAGTTCAGCAAACCGCGAGATGACCGTGGCAATGGCAGCACCTGCAATACCAAGTTTTGGGAAGCCCAGATAACCGAAGATCAGCACTAAATTGAAACAAAAGTTAACGATGACCGCAACAATGGAACTGATCATCGGCAGTTTGGTCTGTCCTGTTTCGCGGATGGTCGCACCATATGCCTGTGAGATGCCGAATGGCACCAGGCCGACCAGCATGATGAGCATATAGTTTTCTGCGTATCCAGATGTCTCTGCAATCTGCGCAGCTGTATTCACGCTGCCATCCATATATAAATGGATCAGTGAACTGCCGCAGAAGAGGAACAGCAGAATGAACAGTGCTGTCACAACAGACGAAATGATCAGTTTTAAACGCAGGCAGTAACGCATGCCTTCATTATCCTTGCGGCCAGCATACTGTGCACCGAAAATGGAAACGGCAGCAACTGCTCCGAAAATCGTCAGATTATATACATTCAGCAGGTTATTTGTTACGGATACGCCGGACATTGGGAGTGTTCCCACCCGTCCTACCATGATGTTATCCAGCAGTGAGACAAAACTCGTCACAGCATTCTGGATGACAATTGGTATCGCGACTGCAAATACCGTTCTATAGAATTGTTGATCCCCGATATATCTTTTCAGCATGTGCGTAATTATAACATAAGTACATATATCCTCAATCGCCGGTTTACATCTTCTCATCAAGTGAGAACGATTCGAACTGATAAAGGTTTCATCTGTGATCCTGCGGATGGCACGGCATGGTACACCATATGCCAAAGTCATTGCCGGAATATCCCTGGTGACGACACTCCCCGCGCCGATAACAGAACCTGCGCCAATATGGACGCCGGTACTGATCACGACATTGCCGGAGATCCATACATAGTCTTCAATGACTACTTCCTTTGAATACATCTGGTCCTGCGGACGCAGCTGATAGTGCAGCGGATGATTGGTATTGCTGATGGTGACATTGGAACCAATCATGGCATCTGCGCCGATTGTAATCTTCAGACCATCAACAAGTGTCAGATTTGAATTGATATACGTTCTGCTGCCTCGATACTGTTTTCCCGCTTGCCACTGTCAAGGGCGGTTCCATCCAGGTATTCTCCCCACAGCTGCCAAAGATCTGATGCAGGAGTCCAATCCTCTTTTCTGCTTCATCCGAATTCGTATGACTGAAATCCATGCACAGGCTCCTGGCCTTAATCTGCTGATCTAGATTTTCTCCCAGATCTATTTACAATAAACTCTATTCTCTGCGCTGTGCCATCGTCAGGTAATGACCTGGTATAAAAGTCTCTCTTTCTGCTGTCTAGAAGACAGTATCTGACCTCATCATACCGGGTCAGCGCAAAGAATAATTCTCATTTCCTGCCATAACAGAGCAGGAATCGACCGAAAAAAAAAGCAGCCCCGCTGGGGTGCCTGGATGAACCTATCTGAAAATGCGATTGTTTTCATACCTCTGATGATATCCTGAGGGATAGAATGCATATTCAGCTGAAACCAGCAAAACGCTTTCATCAGAATACAGATCAGAAAAACGACGATGCCGGCAATCAAGAAGATGCTTTCTTCAGGATATGCCTTCCTTTATTGAAGAAGTTTATTCTGATGGCTGCCTGATGACTAAGAAAAAACTTGATAAGAGCAGAAACGCAAGCGTTGACAATGTATATGTCATCTCACTGGTGAAGACTAATAAGCAGAACGATATAATTGCTGCAGAAAGCATGATCAGACCTATTATCAAAAGTACTTTCTGCTGTAGTTCTTTCTCCATGTTTTTCCCTCCAAATGAAATCAATCTCGCATATTTATTCTACTATAACAGCTCACAGATTCGAAGCATTTGCTACATCTTATACGTATGATGATGACCAAGACCAGGACCAATATGAGAATGTTCATGTTCATGCGTAATCACTTCTTTCGTAATCACACCGTGTGATATATGATACACCGTATGACTGTGAATATGAGTGTGATGATAGGTCAAGGTATCATTGACCGCAAGAATTGATCCTGCAATCATGACTAACAGACCCGCCAAATAATTCTGTGACAGACTTTCATGAAGAAGTAAAAACGAAAGTACTGCACCGATAAAAGGTGCCAATGCATAGAACGCACTGGTCTTAGCAGCACCAATCACGTCCTGTGCACGGATATACATAAAGATGCTTAGACCATATGCAACAAAGCCTAGCAGAAGTGCACATCCTATCACTTCAGCAGAAGGTATCTTTTCACCGATGATCAGGGCAATCAAGAATGAACAGGAGCCTGAACATAAGCCTTTCAAGATTACAATCTCATATGTATTCTTTGAAGCAATCATGCGCGTACAGTTATTTTCAAGGCCCCAGCATAATGCAGCACCAATTACCATGATAGAACCTGATGAAAATGCGAAGCTCTCATCTCCTTCAAAAGACAGGATAATGCTGGATAAAGTAATCAGGAATAATGCAGTCCACATCTTTCTGGATATCTTCTCTTTAAAGGCGAAATATGCAATTACAGCAGTAGCAACAATTTCAAAATTGTTCAACAGTGATACATTAGCTGCCGCAGTTCTTGCAACACCGTTCATTAAAAGAATCGGTGCAATGATATCCAAGACAATCATGCCGATTGTGAAAGGCAGGTCATCCCTGGTCAGTCTTTCACGTTGATTCTTCTCTTTGTGCTGTAGGAGATACATGATGCCGATTCCGACACCGGCGCCTAAATATAGAAAAGCAGCCAGCATTGTCGGGGATGCATTGACCATCAACAGTTTGGAAACAGGCGTACTGACCGCATAAAAAGCAGCTGCCAGTACTGCTGATAGGATTGCATACAACTGCTTTCTCTTCATTGTAGTTCTTCTCCTTTATTTTGATGCGAGTGTCCTCTGTGCCAGTATGACCTGCATCTTCGTATTGCTTACAGTTTCTTTTACTGGCAGAAAACTATTTTTCTTCCAGAAATGTTCTGCCTGCGGATTGCCTTTAATCCAGGCCAGCTGAACAGATTGATACTTCAGATCTGCTAAATAGATACATAATTCATTGATCATGCGTGATCCTATTCCATGACCCTGTGCACAGTGGTCTACCATGAAGAACCCTATAAATGCGGTCCCTTCTTCCGGATATCCATCGATGAGATCCATCACAGCAGTCAGTTTCTCATTCTGATAGAAGCCCACATAGTATTTATCCTGCATTGTCTTTCCTGGCGGCAGCGACTCCATATCCTCAACCACTGCTTCCTCAGTAACAACAGGAGGGCACCATTGAAAATATAGAGGATTCCCAATTTCTAAAGTATAAATATCATGTACATCAGCTTTATCAAGAGCACGCGCCTGATATGATTTCGAAAACTGTTCTGCTTTCATGAATTCTCCTCCATATATCAAGTGTAGTCTTTTTATCAGAAAGATTGACTTTTTCTTTTGTTCATATCGTCTTAAAATAGAATGAATATCTATTAATTTCAGAGAATGGAGATGACATATGACAGACTATGCATTTATCAACGGCTATGTTCTGAGCGGATGCAGAGATATGGTACCGGAACAGAAAACAGTGCTTACAAAAGGAAATCAAATTGCGAAAATTATTGAACCTGAGAGAGTTCCAGATGATTATAAGATCATTGATCTGCAGGGAAAATATCTGATGCCTGGCCTGATTAATATGCATGTCCATCTGCCTGGCAGCGGCAGACCGCAGAAGAAGCAGCGTGATGCAGCAAAGCTGGTCAGGACATTAATGAGCAATCCCCTCACTCGTAAAATCGTATACAGCCTTTGTGCTGGTTATGCAAAGACAGAATTAATGAGCGGTGTCACTACGATCCGTACCGTCGGAGGCATCAGCAATTATGATACAAAGCTTCGTGATGAGATCTGTGATGGAAAACGAATTGGCCCGCGCATTCTTGCAGCAAATGAGGGTATCTCCGTGCCGCATGGCCACATGGCTGGATCTGTTGCGATTACCGCAACCTCAGTTGACCAGGTCGTCTCTTATGTTGACCAGGTTGCTGGAGAAGGTGTTGATCTGATCAAGCTGATGATTACCGGCGGTGTCATGGATGCCAAGGCAAAAGGTGTTCCAGGAGAATTGAAAATGACACCGGAAATGGTCAAAGCCGCTTGTGATGAAGCACATGAAAAAGGATTCTATGTAGCTGCACATGTTGAAAGTACAGAAGGTGTCAGGGTTGCCCTGCAGAACGGCGTTGATTCTATTGAACATGGAGCCGCACCAGATCAGGAGATCATTGATCTGTTCCACAGCAGACATGCATTCTTATGCACTACACTCTCCCCTGCTCTTCCATATGCTTTCTTTGACCGCTCCGTCAGCCATGCATCTGAAGTAGAGCAGTTCAACGGAAGAGTTGTCTTTGACGGCATCCGTGCATGTGCTCTCAGTGCAATCAAAAATGACATTCCAATTGCTTTAGGCAATGATGTAGGATGTCCATATGTTACACACTATGATTTCTGGCGTGAGCTGGTATATTTCCATAATTTTGTCGGCGTCTCCAACCAGACCGCATTGTATGCAGCAACTCTGGGCAATGCACAGCTGGCTGGAATTGGAAATGAGACAGGATCAATTGAACCTGGAAAAGCCGCAGACCTGATTGTCACAGACAGCAATCCACTTGATGACCTCAATGCACTGCGCACTGTTGATATGGTAATGGCAGGTGGCATACTGCATCAGGATCCATCAGTCAAAAGAAATCCTGAAGTTGACCTTCAGCTGGATCCATTTCTGAGCAAAACTTTGTAAAATAAAAGAGTATTTGATATCACACATCGTGTTGTCAATTGCTCTTTTCATTTGATAGATCATTCAATATCAATTCGTTCAATCTTGAAAATCACTGGTCTGGTACCGTCACTGCAGCAGGCAATCATCATTTTTTCATCATTTGTCCAGCCATTCATGATCGAGCCGCCCTGCAGAGCAGAATAGACATATCTGCTGATGGCATCCCAAGCTTCTGAGCAGAACCTTCCGTTCAGCATATGCCAGAAATCATCTTTTTCTTCTGTACGTTCCAGTAGAAAAGTATCCCCTGCCTTAAAACACGGACATGGTCCGGACTTTGGATCAGCAAGATATTTTTCCTGATACTCTGGAAATACTTTTGTTTCTAATACTGTGATACGGCATTGATGCTTCATCATCTTTTCCTCACTTTATTGCTGATCCAATGATTTCCCATTGGTTCTGATCAGCTCTTGATACCAGTAAAAGCTTTTCTTCTTGTATCTTGCCAACGTTCCGGAACCATCATTATGTCTGTCGACATAGATATACCCATATCTTTTCTCTAAACTGTTCTCACTCTGTGAGATGAGATCTATCGGAGCCCAGCTGGTATAGCCAAGTACTTTGACGCCATCGCGAATTGCCTCACGCACCTGCAGAAGATGCTTCTTCAGAATGTCAATGCGGTAGATATCATGCACAGTATATGAACCTTCCCCATCCGGAATCAATTCATCTTTCGCTCCAACACCATTTTCAACAATGAAGATTGGCTTCTGGTAGCGGTCATACAGCTGATTCAGAACATAACGAAGGCCGATTGGATCAATCTGATATCCATATTCATTCAATATCAGCTTTGGATTACGTATAGAGCTGGCAATATTTCCCCGTGTGTTTCCATATGCTTCTGGATGAGCAGCAGCACAGTCACTCGCATAATAACTGATAGAGATAAAATCAACCGTAGATTTCAGTGCTTCTTTATCTTCTTCTGTAATTTCAAAAGAGATATTATTCTCAGCAAAATATCTCTGGATATAGCCAGGATACATTCCCCTGCAGTGTACATCTGCGAAAAAGAATGATCTGCGGTCTTTCCATACTGCTGCCATCACATCTTCAGGATCAGGTGAAATTGGATACACCGCTGATCCAGCAATCATGCATCCAACTTGATTATTTGGATCAATCTTGTGGGCAAGCTTTACAGCGAGTGCACTGGCGACCAGCTGATGATGTGCTGCCTGATATTTCTGATTCAGTGTGACTTCTTTCCCATTCTCCGGAAGCAGACCGCCGCCGTTAAATGGTGCATGGAGAATCATATTGATCTCATTGAATGTCAGCCAGTACTTTACCCTTCCTTGATAATGCCGGAAAAGGAGTTCAGCAAATTTCAGATAGAAGTCAATCAATCTGCGGTCTGTCCAGCCGCCATATTTTAGAGACAGATTTAACGGCATCTCATAATGTGAGATGGTGACCAGCGGTTCAATATGATATTTCTCCAGTTCATCAATAAAACTGTCATAGAACTGCAGCCCTTTCATATTCGGACAGTCATCATCTCCATTCGGGAAGATCCGTGCCCATGAGATTGAAAATCGAAATGTTTTAAACCCCATTTCTGCAAATAAAGCAATATCTTCTTTATATCGATGATAAAGATCAATACCTTCCTTCTTCAGATAAAAGTCAGGCACTGGTATCTGTGGCTTTTGAAAGACGCCGTGGATCAATACATCTGCAGTACTCAGTCCTTTCCCATCTTCCTGAGCAGCACCTTCACATTGATTTGCAGCAATCGCACCACCCCAGAGAAACCCTTCCGGAAAAGACTTCATCTGATTCATTCATCATCACCCATCAGCTTAATGGCCTGTGCAAGTACAGCCTTGCCATCCATCATGCCATACGTTCTCATTTCAATTCCAGCAACTGGAATACTTGGAAATTTAGTCTGCATCTCCTTGACTGCATAACGTACCTGTGGTCCCAGCAGAATTACAGACGCATCAGGTGCTTCTTTATCAGCAGTACCCAAACCGTATGCGTTAATGTCATACTCTTTTCCTTGAAGCTGTGCAGCCTCTTTCATTTTATTGACCAATAATGATGTAGACATTCCACCAGCGCAGAACAATACAATTTTCTTCATGTCAGATTTTCCTCCTTGACAGTTACGTTATCAATATAAGAACTGCCGAGAAAAAAGGAACCGGTACAGACCGATTCCGATTCAGCATTTCATTTTCAAGAACAATCTATTTAATTTTTTGATTACTTTGTTTCACTTTTCAGTTCAATCAATTTTTCCGCAATTTCCTGATTTCGATCATATTCACTGACCACCAATGCAGTGAACAGCACATCTACTGCATAGTTCAATTCATTGAAAGACTTCATAATTTCCATACCAAGCAGGTTCTCTTCCATCGGTACACTGATATAGTCGCTGCAGAGCTTTTTCAAAGCATCGCTTGTATCACCGCCAATGCCCAGAATGTAGCTGCTTTTGCCTTGTTCCCATTCAGCAGCCCTGCACATGACGCTATTGCTTCCTGTCAGTGAGAACAGGATCATCACTTTATTTTTTGTCAGTTTTTCAGAAAGAAAATAATGTTCATTGATGCCATTATGCACTGCGCATTCAATGCCAAGTGTTTCAAACTTGAATGCACACAGTTCTGCAATGGACTCGGTAACACCCGAACCATACAGATCTACTTTCTCAGCCCTTCTGATCTTTTCTACTGCTCGATAGATCATCGCCTTGTCTAGATTGGCAGCTGCAGTTTTTACTGCGCTGTCATAGAGGACAGGGAGTATTCTTTGAATATCATCGAATTTTGTCTTGGCGTTGACTGGTTCACTGCTGAGCTGTGCCTGAAGCTGTTGAAGTTCCGTTTGCTCCTTATCAAATTCTTTTTGAAAATCATGATAAGATACACAGCCAAGTTTTTGAATTAAACGTGTGACTGTTGCTGTACTGGTAAATGTTTCTTTTCCTAACTCATTTGCCGTCATCTTTATAACGTCAAATGGGTGTCCCAAAACATATACGGATATCTGTTTCTCCGCATTTGTAAAACCGCTCTGTTTTCTTAGCTGTTTTGTGATCATACTGATCCTATCTTTTGATTTCTTATAAGAATCATAGCTTATTTCTATTAAAAAATCCTGTATAGTTTCAATTGCAGATGTTATCTCAAATCATGGGCTGTAAAGCGTTATAAGCTCAACAAATCAGCTTCAACGGGTCAGGTAGGAAAACAAACGATGAGAAAAACAGAAAAACTTCGTCAGCAAGAATAATATATATCTGCATTTTCTGCAAATATTCCATTAAATTCATAAAAAATGCAGAAAACATCTACGTTGAGCTTTACCTTAGATGTCAAATTCTGATTGGCAGGTCAGCAATCGCATCGGTCACAGTTCTCCAGCACAGACAATGAGGACATATTCCCACCTATTCGACAATGAACAGAAAGCATCCCTGAGTGTGCTGGAAAACGTAAAAATTTGAAAAAGTATTACCAAAATATAACCAGAGCATAAAAAACCGTTCAACAGAGCGGCGGATGTCGATTGGCAGGTTACGTAATCCACTTCCATGCAGAGATTTAAAGAGCATTGATGGCTTTGTATAGAAACATTCATGAAGTTATAAATCCATCAATTTTTATCAAATATCAGGATTTGCTTCAAAAACGTCCCTGCAAGTGTCCCTGATTTTTCGTTATATCCTTTTTGGCTTTTGCAATGTCTTTTACCCATTTGCAATTACCGTTGCATTGAGTGCAGCTGCCGCCGCAGGATACTGTACTGCATCTGCGAAGATAATGCAGATCTAATCCTATGATAATGCTGATCAGGACAAGAATCATCAAAGTAATTGTATTCATACTTCAATCCTCATTTTCTATTTCAGTATTTTGATATTACCGCAGTATATTTACCGTTAGTCTGAAACGGTCAGTTCAGACAGTGTTTTCCCCATTGCATACTGTTCTTGGCAGTATGTGGTACATTCCTGATATATCTGAAAGCACTTCAATGAACGATCCACATGTTCATATACACGCCAGCATCCACTGCACTTACACCCCTGTTCTCTATGTTCTATGAAAGCTTTGACATCTTCCGGGGGATATCCTAAAAAGAGTCCTATTTCATGAGGAAATTCCTTCTCTCGCTGAAGGTGTGCTTTCAATTCATGAATACAGGAAATTGCATCTTCTTTCTGGTATCCACAGTCATTCAGTATATTTCTGCAGCTTGGATTTTTGATATCAGCACAAAGTCTTTTTGGTCGATACAAGTATACAAGTGCATATTTGTTTTTTATCTGAGCAAGGATCACGCTGATGCCTTTTGCAGAAAGCTCATCGTTGAACCATTCAACTTCTTCTTCCAACGCATGTAAATCATCATATGGGCAAGAGAATAGATTCCCAGTCTTCCTGTTCAATAACGTGGGAGCACATTGATCAACAATCATTTGTCCAGACATATTTGCCTCTATTCTTTTATCTATGACGTATAAAGTGCAGCAGCATGTCCACAATCCACTTCGCTAAAACAATCAAGCCAACTGCAGTCAGTACTGATAACAGTCCAAATCCAAAAGATCTCATTGCATAACAATACATTTTATTCCTTTCTTTTCTCGCCCATCAGTGTGAATGGTGAGAATGAAATTTTGCCATCAGACCACCCATACGAATTTCCGATAGACAGCAAACAGCAAGCATCATGATCTTTGCATCAATGCCAACAAATTCTAATGTCTTGTAAAGGAAGAAGCAGATCAGTGCCAGCAGGACGCTGACAAATATACCAATTGCATTGTTTTCTATCACCTTTTTCATATTAATAGCTTCTGACGGATCAAGATATCTATTATCTGTTTTCTTCTTTCACTGCCAGCAGTGTGTAGCCCAATGATGAGATTACGTCATTTAGTTTTTCTACATCAATCTGATTATCACTTACAATGATGCATTCACCCTTGCGATGGGATGAAGATACCTTTGTTGTTCTGAATGCATTGCGAACTGCGTTATTAATATGTGCTTCGCACATGCCGCATGCCATACCATCAATTTTTACTATTGTTTGAACCATCGTCTATCCTCTTTTCTGTTGATCGTCTGAACGTCACGCCGATGCTGACTGCGTGTACAGCATCGGTGGACATCAGAAACTTCTGATACATCCGTTACGGAGTCTTGAACCGTAACACATGTTTGTACAATGCCATCACCTGATTCATCAAGCTATGAGGAGTGTGAGTACTGAAAGGTATGCCTGAGAACCGATGATGCGATATCAGTCAGGCAATATTACGTGCCATCTCAAGATTTGATTTTGCATTTGGATCCGGCCGGAACAGTTGGTAAAGTACAAATGCCAGCAGAATCAATGCAACAACAGTTGCTGGTCCAAAGGCTACTTCACCAACAATCAGACCGCCAATCTGATAGACCATCAGCGAAACACAATATGCAAGGACATTCTGGAACAATACTGCATACCAGAAGTATCTCCGCGAACCAATCTCACGAGACAATGTTGAGAGTGCAGCAAGGCATGGTGAATCAAACAGATTGAACAGAAGGAAAGATACTGCAGCAATCCCAGTTGGAAAGAAAGCAGCGAATTGTGCATGCATTGATGCATCATACTCTTCAAAATCGCTGAGTCCGCTGAGCACACCCATCGTAGACACAATGCCTTCCTTCGCGACAAATCCGCTGAGAGAAGAAGCAACTGCCTGCCATGTGCCAAATCCAAGAGGAATGAAGATCCATGCGATTGCGTTTCCAATTGTTGCAAGGAAGCAGAATTCTGTATCTACCAGACCAAACTCGCCATCCTGGATGCCAAAGCTGCCAAGGAACCACATTACGACACAGCATAGGAACAGGATCGTACCGGCTTTCTTGATAAATGCCCATACCCTTTCCCATACATGGAGCATGACGCCTTTGAAAGATGGAATATGATACTGCGGAAGTTCCATAACAAACGGAGCCGGGTCACCTGCAAACAATTTCATTTTCTTCAAAATGATACATGAGATGATGACAATTGCGATACCGGCAAAATACATTACCGGAGCAATCCACCAGGAACCACCCATCAGGAAGCCAGCAATCAATGCAATGACCGGGAGCTTTGCACCGCATGGGATGAATGTTGTTGTCATCATTGTCATCCGACGGTCTTTTTCATTTTCAATCGTGCGGCAGGCCATGATCCCAGGGACACCGCATCCAGAAGAAATCATAAATGGAATAAAGCTCTTCCCGGATAAACCGAATTTACGGAAGACACGGTCCATGATAAATGCTACACGGGCCATATAGCCGCAGTCTTCCAGGATGGAAAGGAAGAGGAACACAATTGCCATCTGCGGAACAAAGCCAAGTGGTGCGGATAGACCGCCGATGATACCATCGACCACAAGAGAAACAGACCAATCTGCTGCACCCGCATTTTCCATCAACGTCTGAACCCCGGGCTGGATCCATTCTCCGAATAATATATCGTTGACCCAGTCATTTAAGGTACCGCCTAAAGACGATACCGAAATGTAATAAACTGCAAACATGATCAAGGCAAAGATCGGCAGTGCCAGCCAGCGGTTGGTCACGATACGGTCAATCTTGTCAGAGGCGGAAAGCTTTCCAGCATTCTTCTTTTTTACAGCGAGTGATACGACTTGATTGATGTATGCATATCTCTGGTTTGTAATGATGCTCTCCGCATCATCATCCATTTCTTTCTCACAGTCCTGGATGTGCTGCTCCAGGTGTGCCTTCATGGAATCATCCAGATGGAATTCTGCCATCACTTTTTCATCACGTTCAAAGATCTTGATTGCATACCATCTCAGGTTGGCTGCCGGCACAATGCCCTGGATCGATTCTTCAATATGTGCAATGGCATGCTCAACACTTCCGGTAAAGACATGTGGAAGCTCTCTGCTGCGGTTCCGCTGTGCCATCTCTGCAGCCAATTCGGCTGCGGCAATACAGCCCTCCCCTTTCAGTGCACTGATTTCTACTACTTCGCAGCCCATCTCACTGCCCAGTCTTTTCAGATCAATACGGTCGCCATTCTTACGGACCAGATCGATCATGTTGACTGCCATCAGCACAGGGATTCCCAATTCAATCAACTGTGTTGTCAGATACAGATTTCTTTCTATATTTGTGCCATCAATGATATTCAGAATTACATCTGGATGCTCATTGACGAGATATTTTCTTGATACAACTTCCTCCAGTGTATATGGGGAAAGTGAATAGATACCTGGAAGGTCTTCAATAATGACATTCTTGTGGCCAATCAGATGTCCTTCCTTTTTCTCTACTGTCACGCCCGGCCAGTTGCCCACATACTGATTGGATCCTGTCAGACTATTGAATAATGTTGTTTTACCACAGTTCGGGTTGCCAGCTAAAGCAATCCTGATATCCTTTTCATTCATTCTGTTTCTCCCCTTTATGCTACTTCAATCATCTTTGCATCTGCTTTACGTATGCTCAATTCATACCCTCGTACATTCAGTTCAATAGGATCTCCTAGTGGAGCTACCTTGCGTACATAAATGGACGTCCCTTTTGTAATACCCATATCCATAATGCGGCGTCTTACTGGCCCCTCCCCTAAGAGTTTTGTTACTGTGACTGTTTCACCAACAGTTACTTCATGAAGTGTTCTGTGCAGTTGCTCTGAATTTTCCATTTCCTCCCCTTTCTTCAGATCTGGATCCGATTGGCCATGGATCTACTGATGGCAATTCGACTGTCCTTGACTTGCAGTATCAGATTTCCTGCAATCTCGTTGACAATCGTGACTTTCACTCCAACAACAAATCCAAGCTCTGCTAAATGCTGGCGTACTTTATCATCACCCGTGATTTTCTGAATGATGACTTCATCGCCAGATTTTGCAAAAATAATTGGCATTTAGTCTGATCTCCTTTAGAGTTAGAGTCCACTAACTCTTACGCCAGTAAGTTTAGTCTAACTAACATTTGATGTCAACAAATTTTCGAACAAATTTTTAAATCAAAGAAATTTTTAGGTTCATCGATAAATGATTTGTATCTTATTGTATTAATTAATTGTTATCTTCAGAAAAAACATTTTTTATTTCTGCCTTCATTCCAAAAGAAAACACCCATCTTCACCTATGTATCGTGATACACAGGATTGAATGGGTGTAATAATGCTAGATTGATTTATTTCTTTGTTTTTTTGTAATACCGAGCAATTGCTTTATATGTCTTGTCACTGATGTCATGTTCCACTTTGCAGGCATCTTCAGCTGCTGTCTTCTCATCGACACCGATTTGAATGAAGACATCATTCAGTAATTTATGACGGCTGTAAATCCGTTCCGCGATTTCCATACCCGAATCAGTAAGGGAAATCATACCATCAGCCTGCATTGTAATATAGCCATTCTCACGAAGATTTTTCACAGCATATGATACGCTCGGCTTTGTAACATGGAGCTGGTGGGATATATCAACAGAACGAATATATCCATGTTCTTCCTGTAGCATCAGCATTGCTTCCAAATAATCTTCTGAGGATTTCTGAATAATCATATACGTACCATCTTCCTTTGTTAGAATACTCATTAAATCTTACAAAAGTATAGTCTTTCAAAAAATGATAATGCAAGTCAATAGCTTCTATATTCCAATCACTTGCAATTTTTTCTATCATTTCAGCAAAAATTTTGATCTTTTCATAATCGAACAGTAAACAATTTTGTGGATGACAAGTCCTGTATTTAAGGCCTTTTTCTCTTAAAAGTTGTTTCGGTCAATATCAAATGTCGTAGAATTCTAGAAATAGTCGGCCACTTTTCTTTAGCAGAT